>Ga0209759_1000008_pt1 | contig 461395 bp, 416 predicted proteins | sample AraplaCL_Col_mMS_FD_184261 | JGI IMG/M metagenome (GOLD analysis project Ga0209759, IMG submission 184261) | Arabidopsis root microbial communities from the University of North Carolina, USA - plate scrape CL_Col_mMS (SPAdes) (version 2) | ecosystem: Host-associated > Plants > Roots >... | reverse complement strand
CCGTCCAACAACGAGGAGCGGTACAAGGACCTGAACGATCCATATGGTTTCTTTGGCAAGCAGAAAGACACCAACCCTGATGGGTACACCAAGTTCACCGATTTCCTGGCCAAGTTCCAGTTTCTGGGCAAGACGCCGCTTGCCGGGAAGGAACTCTGGTTCTTCCATCCGCTGGCGTTTATTCGCCACTTCAGAAAGTGTGGATGGCTAAGTGTGAGGGAACTTGCTCAGTGCCTTCCGCGGAAGGTCATTGACCAAACGAGAAATGGCGTACATCAGACGGTGTATCCAACCGCCACGCTTCGCTGGGGGGTTGCACATGGCCGCGCTGACCGCTTTGCGCAATACATCAATTCCGCATTGCGAAAATATGGCATTTCTCTGAGTGGATTGCGAACTGCATATTTCATGGGAAATGCTATTCAAGAAACAATCTATCTAAGTCGCACTTCGGAACTCGGCGGAGCTCAGGCGCATTATGCCCCTTGGTATGGTCGTGGCGTGATCCAATTGACGTTTGAGGAAAATTATAAACGATATGGTGATTTCCGGAAATGGAGTGGCCCACCATCAGGTTATCGCGATTTGCTTGAGACGGACCTATCTGCAGCTTGCGATTCTGCGGGGTTCTATTGGGTTAGTTGTGCCAAACCTGTCAACAATACTCATAATATAAATATTGAGGCGGATAAACTCCCTCGGTTTACGGCCACTACGTTGATTAATGTCTGCCCAGATTACGACTATCACTCCAAATCGTGTCGAACATCCCTCTCCAGGATGGATTTTCTGGCATCTGCTGAATTTGAGAGGTCGGCGCGCGCAGTGAACACTGGCAATCCAAATAGTACCGGTACGTTAAACGGGCTGATACCGAGAACGAATGTCTTTGTTGCTTCTATCGCGAAGTTAACCGATATTTTGATCGATTATAATGATGCATATTCGCAGAAAGAGTAAAGTGCACAATTCGATTTAGGTAATTACATGGGTGGATTATGAAAATCGAAAAATATATTTTTGCAGGACTATTTTTGGTTTGTAGCTGCGCTGCGGTGGCAGAAAATTTTCCAAGCGTGTCCATGTCGGATGGCCATGCATATGTGACCACTCCAAGTGGAAAGAGGCAGGCGATATCCGTGAAAAATGGAGTGACAGCATCCGACGCCAAATTGATTGACCTGACGTTTAATGGATATGCTGATTTGGTAGTGCTTCGAGACAGCGGGGCGAATCAAAAATTTTACGACGTCTATTTGTATTCAAGGCAGAAGGATGAATATATTTACAATAAGCGTCTGAGCGATATCCCGTGTTTGAGTGTTGATCAAAAAAACAAAGAGTTAGTCGGTCAGTGTTTCCATGAAAGCTCGTGCGAAAACTGGGAGGAGCACTATTCCGTCTCTCCGAAGGGCAATATTTCTCTCGTTGAGCGAAAAGGGACCTATTGTGATCCGACTGGCGGTGAGGGGTACACCTATATCGATCGTTTCCGAAACGGCAAGAAAATGTCTTCGAAAACGTCTCCAGTGGGTAGCCAATCGGAAAAGTAAGCTATGCAATCTCCCATCCGCAAAGGCGACAAACTCGAACACGGCGGTGAAGTCACAGGCGGCTCACCGTGGTTCGAGGTGATGGGCCGCCCCCTCGCCCGCAAGGGCGACGAGGCGATCTGCGAGCAGCACGGGCCAACCACGGTAAACGAAGGCTACGCCAAATTTCCCGATCGCGACGGCAAGGAAATTGCCTTCCATCATTACCGCTGCGCGTGCGGCTGCCGTCTGCTCTCGTCGCTCATGAACTTCAACATCGAGTAATGCCGGTCGATCTTTCTCCCGCCGGACGCCCCAGCGTGTATCCGCCCGGGATGCGCTTTTGGCCATGGGCGGCGACGTGGCTCGTGTGTAACGTGTTCGGCCCCGTGATCGTGCTGCTTGCGTGGCCGAAGGGCGAGCCTGCGCGCGGCCTCGAGTTCTGGAGCTGTGTGTTGGGCGCCCCGAACGGCGTGTTCCTGGTCCTGCTCGGCTTTGCACGCGCGGGCTACGAGGTCCTATGGTCTCGCGCGTACTGGCGCAACCATCATCGCGACCGCTGGCTTGCGGAAAAAATCCGGTTCGCGCAGCGCCCGCTGCATGTAGTTGGTGCTGGGTATTGCCTGCCGCTAGCGGGCAAATCCCTTGCCGACGCTCTTGCGGGCAAGCAGTCGCTCCTGAAGATGCAGAGCGCCCGCCATGGCTCGGGTAAGGTCATGTGTAACCGCTTTGAGGACGATGATCCGCTGGTGGCCGGGCTGCCCGTGGCTGGTGAAGAGCAAAGCGAGGGCGCCGCCGCGGGCGTGCTGATGGAGGTTGGTCCCGCTGTCCAGATGATCCGTGTTGCGCTTGAACCGTTGGTCGGCAATATCCAGGCGCTGACGCGATACGAAAAGCCATACTGGCCGCAGGTACGCGTGCTGGCCGCGCCGGAGACTGCAGGCCTGTACGTGGCTCATGTCCGCGAGGCGTTGCGGCTGGCTGCACTTCCGCCGCTTGAGGTCCAGGCGATCCCCGCGACCGATGGTCTGCTGGTAGCCGACGGGTGGCTCGACGCGCGCGAGCGCCGTCCGCTTCTCGCAGTCGCTGCGGCATGGTACGACGAGGCCATCGACGAAGGCTGTGCCGAAGGTTGTGCCGCCGTGCTGCTCGATCCCGGTTACTTCAGGCTCCCGCGGGAAGTCCGCCACGAGGCTGCGCTGCACCGTCCCGTCCAGGCGACCGATGGTGAGGCCGGCTACGGTTTCGCGAATGCCGCGATCTGGGGCAAGGTCAAGGCCGCAGCGGTGACGCGCGCGTGGATCACGCGGCCGGTCGAGCACAGCGACCGCGCCCTCGCTGCCGCGGGCTTTCAGGCCGCGTCGAAGGACGCCGCACTGCACCGGCTCGATCGTATCGTCGGCGACGTGGGCGCGGCTAACGGCCTGCTGGCGATTGCCGCTGCCATTGAGTCCGGCGTAACGGACGGCCCGCAACTGGTTGTCGATGGCCTGCAGTCAGCCATCCTCCACGTTATACCCGCTAAACCAACCAACGCTTCCACGCATGACGACTCCCCAAAATAACCTGAAGAGCATGGAGCCCGAAGCCGTCGCCAGCACGCCGGCTCCGAGCCGCGTGGCGATCTGGGGCATGCCCCTCGCAGCGCTCGTCCTGGCCATTGCCGCACTTCTGCTGGTCTGGTTCGGGAATGACCGTCTGGGCATCGCGGATGGTGCGCCTCGCACGCGGTTATTGATCGGTATCCCGATCATGCTGGTTGTCGTCGTGGTAGCCCATCTGTTCGCGGTATCAACAGGCGCATACGGCGGGGCTGCCAGACTGTTCCGCTCTGAAACCGGCGACCGCACGAAGGCAGCGAAGCCGCTTAATCGCGATGCGCGACTGCAGCGCGTATACGAGGAACTACGCGTTTCGCACGGCTGGCGCTGGCAACGTCGCCTGCGCTGGTTGCTGGTGAGCGGCATGGACGAGCGCATCGATCAGGTCGCGCCGGGACTCAAGCATGCGGGCGTCATGCACGTGGGCGAAACGGTCCTCGTGCACGCCTCCCCGGACGGCATCGAGGCGGCGAAATGGCTCGGCCAGATCCGCAAGCTGCGCCGCCGCCCTGTTGATGGCGTGGTGCATGTCGCGCGCACAGACGATATGGACACCGAATTGCCGCGTATGCTCTCGGGCCTCTCAACCTCGCTGGGGTGGGCGGCGCCGGTCGCCTTCCTGCACCCGGTTGAAGCGAACGGCAGCCCTTCCGAACGCTTCGATGCGGTGGGGGCGTTCATGCCGGACGCCGCGCGCCGGCAGGCGCAGGCTGCCGCCGCAAGACTGCCCGAACTGCTCGACGAGGTCGAGCGGCGAACAGCGGACATGGGTGCGCGCCTGTGTACCCGGAATAACCGGGTAACCTGGCTGATGGAAATCTCGAAGTACGTCGGCGACCATACCGCCCAAATCACGGCGAACCTGCGCACGCTTGCCGCATCGAACTGGCTGCGCGCGCCGTTGGCGGGCGTGCTGTTCGCACCGGTCTTTCCGGCCGCGGCCGTCGTGCCAGCCCCCGTGGCTCATGGTAGTGACGATTCACCGGTCGAGGCCGTGACGGCGGTGCCCGTGGCTGAAGTGCCTCGCGAGCAGCCGCGCGCCCTGCTGCCGGTGTGGCAGCAGATCGCGGCTTCCATCCCGAACTATCGGGGTCGCCGCACGGGGTTGTACTGGCCTGATGTGCTCGCGTGGTGCGTCTTGATCGGGGCCATCGTATGGATCATGCTGCTGGTGATCTCGGGGCTGGGCAACCGGGCACTCGTCAATGAAGCCGAAACGACCGTCGCCCAGGCGTTCACGGCTACGCCCGGCACGCCGGCCGCGCTGCGCGCGCAGCTCGCGCTACAGAATGAAATCGCGACGCTCGAATATCGCCAGCAGCATGGGGCGCCGTGGTACCTGCGCGCGGGCCTGTCGCACAACGACGACCTCCTCGGTGCGCTCTGGCGGCCCTACCAGACTGTGGCCAGCCGTAATCTGCGCCAGCCGGTCGCGCAGGCCCTCGAAGGGCAGCTTGGCGCCTTCTCGCAGGTGCGCGCAGACGAGCAACAGAGCCGTGCTGCCCAGCAGCAGGCGTACAACAGTCTCAAGGCGTACTTGATGCTCGCGACGCCTGCGCGCACCGACGCGTCGTTCCTCAAGACGCAGATGCTCGACGTCTGGCCTGCGCCCGCCGGTATGCGGGCAGGCGAATGGCTCGATGTCTCGCAGCAGCTCGCAGGGTTTTGGGCCGATCATCTGAAAGCGCATCCCGGATGGCGGATCAATGTCTCGCAGACGCTGGTTACGGGGATGCGTTCGACGCTCGTGAACCAGATCGGCCTCGCGGCAAGCGACGACGTGCTATATCAGCGCGTACTCGATCAGGCGCGAGGCAAGTATGCGGACGTATCACTCGCGACCCTGCTTGCCGGCACCGACTCGCACGGCCTGTTTGCGACGGCGCAGACGGTACCCGGCATCTTTACCCGAGCAGCCTGGGAGGGCGTGGTCGAGAAGGCCATCGACGACGCCGTGAAAGGACAGCACGTCGAGGGCGACTGGATACTGACCGGCGACCAGCCGACCACGCAGATCAGCGCCACCACCGTAGAGGGCACAGTCGGAGCGGCGCAGGCTGCCGTCGACGCCAGGAAGAGTGCCGACGATCTGCGAAAGCGGCTGCGCGACCGATATTTCACGGACTATACGGCGGCGTGGGCGACCATGCTCAACAGCTTCCAGTGGATTCCGGCGACGAACTTCTCCGGCGTGATCGATCAGCTTACCCGCATGACTGATGCGCAGACCTCGCCGCTGCTCGCGGTCATGAAGTCCGTCCGGGACCAGGGCGTGGCGGGCCGTCCCTCGCAGGCGCTGACCGATTCGCTCGTGCGCAAGGCGCAGTTGCTGTTTAGCGAAGGCAGCGATGCGACCCAGGCGGCCGTAGTGAATCCGCTCGACCGCTCGTTCGGCCCGCTGCTTGCCTTGATGGGCGACGCGAACCCGGCACCAGGCAGCGGTAACGCGGGCAACGCTGCCGGAGCGAATGCCGCCGCGTTCAGCGGCGTCAGCCTTTCGCGGGTCCTGACCGCCGATACCACCGTGCGGCTGAAATTGCAGCAGATCCAGACGAGCCCGGATGCGCAGGCAATGGCGCGTTCGCTCGCGCAGGCGGTATTCCAGGGCAAGCTCTCGGACCTCTCGCAGGCGCGCGATGATGCGGCGCTGACCGCCGCGAGCCTGGGCGCACAGTGGGCAGGCTTCGGGCAAACCATGTTCGTGCGGCCGCTCGATGCGGCTTGGGAGGCTATCCTCCAGCCTGCTGCCGCGAGCCTGAATGACGCATGGCGCGCCGGCGTGACGGCCCCCTTCGATGCATCGTTTGCTTCGCGCTATCCGTTCGCGCCGACGCCGGCGGATGCATCCTTCGCGGAGTTCGGTCGTTACGTGCGGCTCGATACGGGGCTGATCAACCGCTTTATCCAGGTCGAGCTGTCCGGCATGCTCAAGCGCCAGGGCGATCAGTGGGTGCCAAACGAACTCGCGCCGCAGTCGTTGCAGTTCGATCCGAAGTTCCTCGCCATGCTGCGGCTGATCGGCCCGCTCGGCGCGCGTCTCTACGCGCAGGGCGCGGCCGGTTACCACTTCGAGCTGATGCCGCAACCCACGCCGGATGTGACGCGCACCGAACTGACTGTGGACGGGCGTCAGGTCATCTACTTCAACCAGCAGGACGCCTGGACGCCACTTGCCTGGCCGGGCAACGGCCTGAACGGCCACGCGTCGCTAACCTGGCAGACACTGAATGCCGGGATTCAGATCGCCTTCGATGCGACGGGCGACTGGGCGTTCCTGCGAATGCTGGAAAAGGCCAGGGTCAAGCCGCTTGACGATACGCGCTACGAGCTGGCCTGGAATGGCAGACCGGATCGTGACGCAGCAGACGCGTCGATGCTGCCCGCCGCCGCGAAGGCGATTCTTGCGTCGGCCGGTGATGCGGCGAAGGCCGCTTCCGCAACGACCGGTGAGCCCCCCGACAGTACGAAGCCGGCATTGCGCTATGTGCTGCGTACCCAGGCGGGAGCCGGACCGCTCGACTTGCTGAAGCTACGCGGTTTCCGCATGCCCGAGCGCATTTTCATAACGGGACGTGCCGGACCGATCTCCGGGCTACCCTCCCTGCCACCCTTGCCACCGGAGTTGCAGCCATGACGGCACCCTGGAAGAAATTTCAGGCCGACCAGGCAAATCCGTTCCTGACGCAATTCGACGGGGAGATGCGCTACCTTCGCGAAGCCGGTCTCGAGTTTGTGCGGGATCAGCCGGATGCCGCGCGGCGCCTGGGCATGCAGTACGGCCAGGAGGATGAGCAGGTCCGTGCGGTCTCCAAGGCGGTGCAGTGCCTCTACCGGACTACCCAGGCCGTCGCACTGTTGCGGCTCTCGGTCGAAGACGCCGCAGTGGCGGTGCTTGCCGATGGACGTGCGGTGATTCGTCTCACGTTCGGTCTCTGGCATGGGGAGCAGCGCGAGCGTATCGACCCGTCGCGTATCGGCTGTACCTGCACGGCGACCGTGCGGCCGCCGCTTCACTCTATGCGGCCATGACCCATCACGTGGAGTCCATCAGCCTGCGCCCGCCATCGGTACGCGACGGCGCGCTGGAGCGGCTGGCGCGGGTGTGCTTCGAGCCGGCAGGGTCCGATCCGTCGACGCGGCTGGGGCCGGTCATGGACGCGAAGCGCGACCAGCAACTCGACCGCGAACAGACGATCGGCGGCGAATGTGTATCGGAAATCTTCCGGTCTTCGCACGACCACTGCTCGCGATGGCGCTGCGACAGGGGACATGAGTGGTCGACGAAGGCATGTCATATCCGGTCGCTGGTGTGCATCATATGCAAGCCTCGACGGAATCGAGGCGGAAAATGGCTGAAAACGCAGGCGATATGAAGCGCACGGCAAGCTGACTGATCTGCATATGCGCAGCAGCTGACCGAACTTGGCGCGCGCTTGTCGGCGTTTGTTCCATGCGGTTTGGCCAGCCCACCGATTTTATTGATTATGCAGTGTCAAACTATATTGTTCGTTCACATGCATCGCAAGCACTTGAAAAAGCCCGGCCAGTCAGTCGGTATTCAGGGCCCAGCTTTGGCCGGCAGGTAAAGCAGCAGCACACTTGCGAGAAGCAGCGCAGCGCCCAGCACGGTTCGAAGCGTCACCGCCTCGCCGGACACGACGCCGAACAGCAGTATCTCCAGGATAGTCACCGCAACCATCAGCGGATATGCCACGCTCAGTTCCACCCGCTTGAGCGCCAGCGCATAGAGCAGGAAGCCGGCACCATAGGCCGCTATCGCCGCTAGTCGATAAAGAGCAGGCCGGCCGCTCATTCCGAATAGCAGCGCATGATTGTCGACGCGCCCCGCGAGCCGCAAAAGGATACTCGCGAGAGCACTACACGTGCCGCTCAAAAACAGAAAGAAAAATGGCATGGTCCGATGGTGAGAGTCAGGGCGAAAGTCAGCTGGCCGCGACTACCGTCGCCACGCAAAGGCAAACCACAAGCAGACTGAGACGATTTCTCATGGTGAATACAATCGGGTCGTCGTGCATCTCCCCGCGAAACGCCAGCATCCACACACGGCTGATCCAGAACAGCAGCAAGCCGAATAACAGCCACAGTGCGTGCGGGTGCCGATAAAGCAGGCGAACGTCGGAAGAATTCATATAGAGCGCGAGAACCAGCACGGCCACATAGCCCGAAGCCGTGCCGAACGACCGCAGAATAGCCATGTCTTGGGTGACATAGCCACGCCCCACCGCGCAGACCTTCGCTTCGCGCAACAGCGCGTCCAGTTCGGCGTAGCGCTTGACCATAGCGAGGCTCAGGAAAATGAGGATCGAAAACATGATCAACCAGTCCGACAGCGGGATATCCCCCGCCGTGCCGCCCGCCACGACGCGCGCGGTGTAGAGCGCCGCGAGAACAAAGACGTCGATCAGCATGAACCGTTTCAGACTAAGCGAATAGGCGAGCGTGGTGGCGAAATAGCCGGCCAGCACGAGTTGAAACATAGGCTGTAACAACAGCGCAAAGCCCGCTGAGGCGACAATAAGCACGGCCCCCAGAAACATGCCGAACGCGAGAGATAACTGCCCCGACGCAAACGGCCGATTGCGCTTGTTCACGTGACGGCGGTCCGCGTCGAGATCAAGCATGTCATTGAGCAGATAGACCGCCGACGCACAGAAACAGAAAGAAAAAAACGCAATGCTTTCGGCTTTGACCGTATCGGGTTCCGTAAAGCGATGCGAGGCGAGCAGCGGCACAAAAATCAGAAGGTTCTTCACCCACTGGTAAACGCGCATTTCCCTAACGGTAAGGCCAACGAGCGATCGCCGTTCCTCGAAGAACACCACCTTCTGATTCACGAGTTCTGCCGCTTCCGCGATCGGGCGGGTGCCCACGACGATAGCCCGTCTGCACTGTTTCCAAACCGGCACGTCGGACAGCGCGTTGCCGCAATAGTCGAAACCGCGCGGACCAAATTCCTCCGACAATGTGGACGCCTTGTTATTACCAGACAGATTGAACACTTCATTGCTCGCCAGGATTCCTTTGAAGAAACCGAAGTGCAACGCAATCTGCTCGGCGAACTTGCGGTTTGCGGCGGTGCATAAATACAGGTCCCTGCCGTAAGACCGCTCTTCGCGCAGGTATTCGATGAGGCGTGCGTTATAGGGGAGCAATGTCACATCGATCGCGACGCGTTGGGCAATCTGCTCTTTCAGATAAGCCTTGCCGCGAAACAGCCAGCCAATGCAGAACAGTGCATACAACGGGTTGCGCTTGACAAGTACGAGGAACGATTCGACGAGAAGGTCGGTGCTTGTCAGCGTGCCATCAAGGTCCACGCAAAGGGGTACGCTCGCTTGAGCCATCGTCACCTCGTGTTAAGCCACCTGGATGCACAGGTCTCCCTCTTTGAGAATAGCCGCCCATCGCTTCCACTCTGTGCGGTAGGACACATTCGCGACTGCGTCGCAAATGCGAATCACTGCGCGCTCGCCATGGGTTCTCACCAACAGTTAACGCCAGGAAGAGCGGCGGTGCAGGCGCGTCCTTTGCTCCGATGAAATCACCATTGCACTGGAATAGGAGCACGGCATGACAAACATTGCGTCAGATGAACGGGACGATCGCGGCAACCCGTCGAAGAGCACCGGTGCTTCCGGCGGCGGGTCGTTCGGCAACCAGCGCGGCGCGCCGGTGACCGGCGGGGCGCCCGAAAACGGCGAGCGAGGCGCGGGGGACGTTCATCCACCGGAGCATGCGAACCAGGGCGGCAAACATGAGCATGCGCAATCGGGGCATGAACAGGAGCGCGCCAAAACTTGAGGGCCCGGTACCGCGGCGGGCTGGCTGCGCGCGGCGCATTCACGCCGCTCATTAGCGACGCATCATTCCAAATTGCGACTCTTACGTGCAAAAATGAAAAGGCGTGCCCCGAGGCCATCGCGGGAAGTCAACACACGCGCCCTTGCCATCCGTGGCGCAATGCAATCCCGAACAAATTGGTTCTGCCGCAGCCGAATGGCCCGTAGCATCGGTCTGAAACACGGATTCGAACGATTCAGCCGATGGCGATTTACCTCGACGACACACAGCGCAACGCAATCGCCACGCTCGCAAAGAGCCTCACATGGCGCACCCAGTGGCCCACATGGCTGCTGATCGTCGCAATCTACGGCGGATGGTTGAGCCTTGCCACGCATGCTCGCGAACTGGGCTTGCCGCTGACCACCGCCCTGCTCGCCGTGACAAGCACGTGGTACATGTCCTTGCAACACGAGTTGCTCCACGGCCATCCCACACGCTGGCCGCGGCTGAATGCACTCTTTGGTTTCGCGCCTCTTGCCGTGTGGTTTCCGTACCGCGTGTATCGCGATTCGCATCTTCAGCATCACGACGATGCACACCTGACCGAGCCGGGGCACGATCCGGAAAGCTACTTCGTCGACAGAGAAATGTGGCAGCGCGCCGGCTGGGCGATGCGCGCGCTGCTCGCTTGCCGCAATACGCTGGCCGGCCGCCTGCTGCTGGGACCGGCATTTGCCATTGCTGCAACGGGCGTCGATGCACTGCGCAAGATCGGACACGGCGATTGGCGCGACGTCCCCGCATGGCTCGCGCACTTCGCCGCGCTGGCCACGCTCACCGCGTGGCTGCACTATGTTTGCTCAATTCCAGCCTGGCTCTTCATTCTCGGCGTGGGCTACGGGTCGCTGTCGCTTGGCTCGATTCGCTCATTCCGCGAGCATCGCGCGGCGCATGCGTGCGAGCACCGCACGGTGATCAATGAGGCGGGGGTGTTCTGGCGGCTGCTGTACCTGAACAACAACTTTCATCTGGTCCACCATGACTTGCCGCATGTGCCATGGTTCGCACTACGGACCGTCTATGAGGCGTCCCGCGAGCAGTACATCGCACGCTCGGGAGGTTTTCTCGTCGCGGGTTATGGCGAATGGCTCACGCGCTACGCGTTCACTGCGGCCGAGAAACCGGTGCATGACAGGCCGGGCCATTCGGCTCCTGTATCAGACGGAAGCGGCACGTATGCACGCCATACGCTGTTCGCCGATACATCGCGTGAAGGCTAAAGCGAATGCCCGTTTCCGGTCAGCCCTTCACCACGGCACGATTCGCCCAAGGTAATCGAGGTAGTGCAATCCGGAGCGGCCCTCGTAAGCCTCCATCGTATCGAGCAGGTTGGGAATGCTCTCTTCGATGCTCAGGCGGGCTTCCGGACCGCCCATGTCCGTGCGCACCCAGCCCGGCGCCATCAATAACAAGGTTCGCGGATCATCGGCGTGACGTGCCGCGAAGCTGCGCATGAACATGTTGAGCGCGGCCTTGCTGCCGCGATAAACCTCGTAGTTCCCATTCACGTTGTTCGTCAGGCTGCCCTGCCCGGAGGACATAACGCCGATGGTGCCGCTCGGCTTAACGAGGTCGTGGAACGCCTCAACTACCCGCATCGGACTCAGCGAATTGGTCACCATGACACGCACGAACTCTTCGGTGGAGACGTCCGCTATCGTTTCGCGGTCATCGTTCTTGACGCCTGCGTTCACGAACAGCACGTCCAGCCGACGGCCGGCGAGGCGTGCGCGCAAGTTCGCCATCTGCTGTGCAACGGTGATGTCCAGCACCTCGACTTCGAGCGCGCCTCGAAGTTCGCACAGCCTCTGCGTGGAACGGGCTCGCGCCGTCGCGATCACACGCCAGCCGCGTTTCAGGTATTCCTCGGCCATGGCGAGGCCAAGACCACGCGATGCACCAATGAGAAGGACGGTTTTCTGCGAAGGGTTAGCTTCCATGATCTGATCCTGTGAATGGCTCGACCAGGAAAATATAGCGGCGCGCGAGCCCTGCCGGAAGGCGCGCCACATGCATTGATAACCTGCATCGAACGCCTCGTCCCGTGCGCCGATGTTACGATCAGGCATGCCCGAAACCGACCTGAACCTGCTGATTGCGCTCGAAACACTGCTCGACGATGGAAGCGTGGCCGGCGCTGCCCGCCGCCTCGGGCTAAGCGCATCCGCAATGAGCCGGACGCTTGCGCGGCTTCGCGCCACAACCGGCGACCCGTTGCTGGTTCGCGCGGGCCGCGAGATGGTGTTGACGCCGTATGCCGAGGCGATTCGCGAGCGCACGCGAAATGCGCTTCATGAAGCGCGGGCGGTGCTGCGTCCGTCGCGGACCGAGCCGGATTTGTCGACACTGCGGCACACCTTCACCATTCGCGCGAACGACGGGTTCGTCGAAGCTTTCGGCTCGGCGCTGATCGAGGCGGCAACGAAGCTCGCGCCGCATGTGCGCTTGCGCTTCACATCCAAACCGGAAAAAAACGCGACGCCTCTGCGCGACGGTTCCGCGGACCTGGAAATCGGCGTGCTCGGCAACATGGGCCCCGAAGTACGGTTACAGGCGCTTTTCCGCGATCGTTTCGTGGGCGTAGTGAGAAAAGGTCATCCTCTCGAACGTGAAGGCGCGATAACGCCGGAACGGTACGTCGCCTTCGATCACGTCGTCGCTTCGCGGCGCTCGGGCGCGACCGGCCCCGTCGACGACGCGTTGGCGGCTCTCGGTCTCGAACGACGCATCGTCGCAGTCGTTCCGGGCTTTCCCGCCGCGCTCGCGGTCGCCCGCACGTCCGACCTCATCGCGCTCGTGCCTGCCTCGTTCTTGAGCGCGCAGACGGCTTACCGCGAAAGCGCTGCAAGCGCCGGCATCCATGCATTCGAACTGCCTGTCGCGACGCAAGAGATCACCGTCTCGCAGATGTGGCATCCGCGTCTGGACGTCGACCCGCTTCATCGTTGGCTCAGGCAGCTCGTGCTGTCGGTATGTCGGCGGCAGGTGCCGTCGTAGTGCGTCGAATGTGAAAAGGTCCTCACGATTGCCCCAAGGCTCCCGTGGGCGGCGCAGCGCCGCGCAGGGCAAGCGCCACGCGATTCACGCCCCAACCCGCTGCTTCACCCGTCCGCGGGCCGCCGTGTTGCGTACCGGCGGCGCCATTTCCGCGAGTAGTTCGTCGTGCAAACCACGCAACACCTCCACGAACGCGGAAGCCAACCGTTCGCGCGGCCGGTGCGGCGGAAACAGCAAATAGGTCTGAAAGCGCGTGGCCGGCACGAACGGGCGAATCGCAATGTCAGGGCCCGCATAGTCACGCGCGACGATCGGATGCGCGAGCGTCACGCCCATGCCGTGCCGCACCATCTCGCAGCACATGGCCGTGTATTGCGCCTCGATCGCGAGGATGCGCTGCACGCCCGCACGCAGGAACACTTCGTCCATCAGCGCGCGCGTGCCGTCGCCGTGACACAGTGAGATGAACGACTCGCCTTCCAGATCCTCGGGCTTGATGCTGCGCTTTGCAGCGAGCCGATGCGAGGCCGGCATCACGCACACCGCGGCCACGTCGGAGAGCTGCTCGACTTCGCAGTCCGAAGCCTCGCTCACATACACCGCCACGCCCAGATCGCAGAACTGCGACGCCGTCCAATGATTGACGGTGGCCGACGTGTTCACATGCAGCGACACCGTCACCTCGGGAAACAACTCGACGAAGCGTTTGATCGCATACGGCACGAGCGTCATGCCCGCCGACGGCATGGCCGCAATGCGCAAGCGGCCGCTGCCGAGGTTGCGAATCTGCGCGGCCGCATTCGCAAGACCCTGCAAACCGACGAAAGCCCGTTCCACCTCGCGAAAGAACGCCTCGCCCTCGCTCGTCGGAATGAGCCGCACGCCGCTGCGCTGAAAGAGCTGCAGTCCCGTGTCGCGCTCCAGTTGCGCGATGAGGCGGCTCACGTTCGGCTGCGACGTGAAGAGGGCCTTGGCCGCGGCGGTCATCGACCCCGACACCATCACCGCGCGAAACGCCTCGATGTGCTTGAGATTCATGCGTATTTTCCCCAGGAAGTGCCCGGCCAATCCATATCATCCAGGTATGGATAGGTATTTTATTCGTATTGGACGACATGACCAGCCGGGGCGACACTGCATGACACCTGACGGGCAGCGAAGCCCGCCCCCACACCCCGGAACTGGAGATCGTCGTCATGAAAAGAGCGCTGCATCGCCGCCTGTTCGCCCCATCTGCCCCGTCCTTCGCTGTTATCGCGGCCGTTTCGCTTGCCGCGAGCCTTGCCGCGCCGCTCGTCGCACAGGCAGAGACGACGCTCTATGTCGCCAATGTCGGCGGCTCCAACGAGCAGCTCTACCGGCAGAAGATCATTCCGCCGTTCGAAAAGGCGCACAACGTGAAGATCGTCTACGTCGCGGGCAATTCGAGCGATACGCTCGCGAAGCTGCAGGCGCAGAAGGGACACCAGCAGATCAACGTCGCGGTGATGGACGACGGTCCCATGTATCAGGCGATGCAATTGAACCTGTGCGCGAAGCTCGACGACGCGCCCGTCATGAAAGACGTCTACCCGCTCGCGAAACTGGGTCCGAGCGCGATCGGCGTGGGCATGGTCGCGACGGGTATCGGCTACAACGAAGAAGCGTTCAAGAAAGCCGGCCTGCCGCCGCCCGATTCGTGGAAAGCGCTCACCGACAGCCGCATCAAGGGCAAACTGGGCGTGCCGCCGATTACCAACACCTACGGCCTGCACACGCTCGTGATGCTCGCGCGTCTCGCCGGCGGCGGCGAAAAGAATATCGACCCCGGCTTCACCGCGATGACCAAACAGGTCGCGCCGAATGTGCTCTCCTGGGCGCCGACGCCCGGCGAAATGGACGGCCAGATGCAAGCCGGCGACGTGATTCTCGCGCCCTACGGCAGCGGCCGCGCGGTCGCCCTGCAGAACACCGGCTTTCCGCTGAAGTTCGTCTATCCGAAGGAAGGTGCAGTCGCGTTGCAGGTCGCCGCCTGCGTGGTGGCCGAAAACGCGCAGCCGCAACTCTCGCAGCAATTCGTCCAGTACCTGTTGAGCCCGGAGGTGCAGGCGTTGCAGGCGCAGGGCATCGGCCTCGGCCCGGTCAACAGGACGGTCAAGCTCACGCCCGAGATCGCCGCGCGCGTGCCGTATGGGCCCGAGCAGATCTCGAAGCTCACGGCGATGGACTGGGCGACGATCAACCAGCATCGCACCGAATGGACCGAGCGCTGGAATCGCTCCGTCGAGCGCTAACGTGCGGCACCGGCAAGTTTCTCGCGCGGCGCGCGATCCGATGAAGGAGCAAGGCGCATGGCTTTCCTGACGCTGCAAGGCATTTCGAAACGCTACGGCGATTTCACGGCAATCGAGCAGCTCGATCTCGACGTCGAACGCGGCGAGCTGCTCGCGCTGCTCGGCCCGTCCGGCTGCGGCAAGACCACCACGCTGCAGATGGTGGCCGGTTTCGTCTCGCCGACCACGGGCCGGATCCTGCTCGACGGCCGCGACATCACGAACGAACGCCCGGAGAAGCGCGGCATCGGCGTGGTGTTCCAAAGCTACGCGCTGTTCCCCCACATGACGGTGGCGGGCAACGTCGGCTTCGGGCTGGAAATGCGCAAGGTGAAGCGCCAGGAACGCGAGGAGCGCGTCGCCGAAGCGCTCTCGCTCGTGCGCCTGAAGGGCCTCGGGCATCGCTATCCGAAGGAGCTGTCGGGCGGCCAGCGCCAGCGCGTGGCGATTGCGCGCGCCATCGCCATGGAACCCGAACTGCTGCTGCTCGACGAGCCGATGTCGAACCTCGACGCCAAGCTGCGCGAGGAAATGCACATTGAGCTGCGCGCGATCCAGAAGCGTCTCGGCATCACGACGATTCTCGTCACGCACGATCAGGTCGAGGCGATGACGATGAGCGACCGCATCGCCGTCATGCATCGCGGCGTCATCGCGCAACTGAGCACGCCCTACGATGCCTACGAACGCCCCGCCACGCCGTTCGCGTCGACCTTTCTCGGCCGCACCAACACGCTGACCGGCGAAGTGCTGCGCCGCAATCCGCGCTGCGCCGAAGTCGCCGTCGCGGGCAAGACGCTGCATGTACCGCATGAAGGCCGCGAGGTGGACGGCGCAGTGCACGTCTATATTCGCCCGGAAAAAGTGCATCTCGCCAATGGCGATGCCCGCGTGCGCGGGCGCATCGCGACGCGGGTGTTCGTCGGCAATCAATGGCTGCTCGAAGTGGAGACCGAACTCGGCAAACTGCGCGTCGCACAGCCGAACCTCGGCGCGCCGCCGCCCGCCGAAGGCCACGAAGTCGGCCTCGCATGGACCGACGACGACCTGCGCGTGCTCACGCAAGACGGCCGGGAGGGCGCGCATGGCCACGCTTGACGACGACCGCCCCGGCGCCGCGCCATGGCTGCTGTCGGGACCTGCGCTGCTGCTTTTCGCCGGCCTGCTGCTGGTGCCGCTTCTGCTCACGTTGATGCTGTCGTTCCGCGTGTTCAGCGACACCGCGGGCGTCACGTCCGCCTACACGCTCACAAACTACTGGCAGGTGGTGAGCGACCCGTACTACGGCACGATCTTTCTGCGCACGGCGGGGCTCGCCTTCGCCGTGACGCTGCTGTCGATCGTGCTCGGCGTGCCGGAGACCATCGTGCTCGCGCGCATGAAGCGCCCATGGCAGTCGCTGTGCCTGCTGATCGTGCTCGGACCGCTGCTGATTTCGGTCGTGGTGCGCACGCTCGGCTGGCATATTCTGCTCGGCAACAACGGCGTGCTCAACAATGTGCTGCAGTCGCTGCACATCATCGACGAGCCCATCCGTCTCGTCTTCACGATGACCGGCATGATCATCGCGCTCACGCACGTATTGGTGCCCTTCATGGTGATGTCGGTCTGGGCGACCATGCAAAAGCTCGACCCGCAGGTGGAATGGGCCGGCCGCTCGCTGGGCGGCTCGCCGTTCGCGGTGTTCCGCCGCGTGGTGCTGCCGCAGATCATGCCAGGCGTGCTGTCGGGTTCGATCATCGTGTTCGCGCTGTCGGCGTCGGCGTTCGCCACGCCTGCGCTGATCGGCGGACGGCGCCTGAAAGTGGTGGCCACCGCCGCCTACGACGAGTTCCTCGGCACGCTCAACTGGCCGCTCGGCGCGAGCATCGCGGTACTGCTGCTGATCGCCAACGTCGCGATCGTGATGGGCTGCAACCGTCTCGCCGAACGCCGCTTCCGACACATCTTCGATTAAGCGAAGGAGAGCGAAATGAAACAGAACGGCATGGCCGGCCTCATCTATAACGCGTTCTTCCTGAGCTTCATTCTCGCGCCGCTCGTGGTCGTGATGCTCGTCGCGTTCACCGACAAGGGCTTTATTTCGATGCCCTTCGACGGCGCCTCGCTGCGCTGGTTCCGCGCGATCCTCGAGAACGGCGACATCGTCGCGGCGTTCTGGCTGTCGGTGCGGCTTGCCTTCGCCGCGGCGACCATCGGCGTGCTGCTCGCGGTGCCCGCCGCGCTCGCCATTGCGCGCTATCGTTTCCCGGGCCGCGCCGCGCTCACGAGCTTCTTTCTCTCGCCGATGATGATCCCCGCCGTCGTGCTCGGCATCGCGTTCCTGCGTTTTCTGTCGCTGCTGCATCTGTCGGGATCGTTCTGGTCGCTCGTCTGCGCGCACGTGGTCATCGTGCTGCCGTATGCGCTGCGTCTCGCGCTCTCGTCGGCCGTCGGGCTCGATCGGGATGCAGAGCGCGCCGCGCTCTCATGTGGCGCGAGCCGCTTCACGGCCTTTCGCCGCGTCGTGCTGCCGATGATCCGCACCGGCGTCGCGGGCGGCTGGGTGCTCTCGTTCATCCAGAGTTTCGACGAACTGACCATGACCATTTTCGTCGCGACGCCCGGCACCACCACCCTGCCCGTCGCCATGTACAACCAGATCGCGCAGACCATCGACCCGCTCGTCGCCTCGGTGTCGGCGGTGCTGATCGTCGGCACGGTCCTGCTGATGGTCCTGCTCGACCGCATGGTCGGACTCGACCGTATTCTGATCGGAGAAGCCCAATGACGCTTTCACGCACCGCCGACTCCGGCGCGCTCGCGGATGTGATCGTGGTGGGCGGCGGCCTCGTCGGTTCCGCCGTCGCCTACGGACTCGCCCGCGAAGGCGCACGCGTGACCGTGCTCGACGAGGACGACGGCGGCTTTCGCGCCTCGCGCGGCAATTTCGGCCTCGTGTGGATTCAGGGCAAAGGCTACGGCCTGTCGCCGTATGCACGGTGGTCGCGCAGCTCGGCGACGCGCTGGCCCCAGTTCGCGCAGGCACTGCTCGATGAATCGGCCATCGACGTAGCGCTCAAACAGCCCGGCGGTTTCCATTTCTGCTTCAGCGACGACGAACTCGCCGAGCGCGAGAAGCGCCTCTCCACCTTGCGCGCGGAACTGGGCGACTACCCGTTCCAGATGCTCGATGCCGCCGACGTGCGCGCGCGCATTCCGCAGATCGGGCCCGCCGTGATCGGCGCGAGCTATACGCCGATGGACGGCCACGTGAATCCGCTCAAGCTGCTGCGCGCGCTGCACACGGCGATGCAGGCGCGCGGCGTGCGGCTCGTGTCGGCGGAACGGGCGCTCGGTATCGAGCCGCAGGGGCACGGCTTCATGGTGCGCGGCAAACTCGGCACGTATCGCGCTGCGAAAGTCGTGCTCGCCGCGGGACTCGGCAATCGCGCGCTCGCGCCGTTCGTCGGACTGAACGCGCCGGTCGCGCCCAATCGCGGGCAGGTGCTCGTGAGCGAGCGCGTCGCGCCGTTCCTTCACTACCCCACGCTCAACGTGCGCCAGACCGACGAAGGCACCGTGCAGTTCGGCGATTCGATGGAAGAAGTCGGCTTCGACGATTTCACCACGACGCACGTGCTGGCCGACATCGCCCGGCGCGGCGTGCGCGCGTTCCCGATGCTGCGACACGTGCGGCTCGTGCGCATGTGGGCGGCGCTGCGCGTCTACAGCCCCGACGGCTTTCCCATCTACGACCAGTCGCAAGCGCATCCTGGCGCATTCGTGGTCACGTGCCACAGCGGCGTGACGCTCGCCGCCGCGCACGCGCTGCGCGTCGCGCCGTGGATCATGGGCGCGCGCATGCCCGACGAACTGCCCACCTTCTCCGCGCAACGCTTCGAGCGTGCAACGGAATTGACTCTTGCTCATTGAACCCGACATGACTATCCGATCGACTGACACGCCGGCTCACACACTGTTCAAACCGCTGCCGGGCGCGCAAGGCGCGAGCGCGGCGAACGTCGCCATCTGGTTCAACGACCGGCCGCTTTCCGTGCCCGGCGGCCGCTCGGTGGCAGCCGCTCTGCTCGCCGCGGGCATCGCGCGGTTTCGCGCGACGCCGGTCTCCGGCGCACCGCGCGCGCCGTTCTGCATGATGGGCGCCTGCTTCGAGTGTCTCGTCGAGATTGACGGCGTGCCGAGCCGCCAGGCCTGCATGGTCGAAGTCAAGGCCGGCATGCGCATCCGCTCGCAGGAAGGCGCACGCGACCTGCCGCCCACCAACCTCGCGGACGCCCTGCAGGAGAACGTTCATGGCCGCTGATTTCGCAACCGAAGCCGTCGACGTGGTCGTGGTCGGCGCCGGTCCCGCCGGCATGAGCGCGGCGACGCGCGCCGCGCGCGCGGGCCTGAAGACCGTGCTGATCGACGAACAGGACGCCGTGGGCGGCCAGATCTATCGCGCGATTGGCCGCGCCGATGCGCGCCGCAAGGAGATTCTCGGTCCCGATTACGCGGCGGGCGCCGCGATCGCCGACGCGTTCGCCGCATCCGGCGCGCGTCATCTGACCAACGCGACCGTCTGGCAGGTCACGCGCGAGCGCGGCGTCAATTATCTGAAGGACGGCAAGATCGGCAGCTTCGACGCGCAACGCGTAATTCTCGCGAGCGGCGCGCTGGAGCGGCCCTTTCCGATTCCGGGCTGGACGCTGCCGGGCGTGCTGACCGCGGGCGCCGCGCAAATCCTCCTGAAGAGCGCCGGCGAAGTGCCCGCCGCGCCGCCCGTGCTGGCCGGCTGCGGGCCGCTGCTCTACCTGCTCGGCTGGCAATACGTACGCGCCGGCGTGCCGATTCGCGCGCTCGTCGACACCACGCGGCACGAGGATCGCTGGCGCGCCAAGCGCCACATGCTTTCGGCGCTGCGCGCGTGGCCGTTCCTCAGCAAAGGCCTGCAACTGATTCGGACGCTGCGCGACGCAGGCGTGCCGATCTTCGAAGCCGCCGACGATCTGCGCGTCGAGGCAAGCGTGGGCGCCGACCGCGTGGAGCGCGCCGCCGCGCTGCATTTCACGACGCAAGGCAAAGCGCATCGCCTCGAAGCGGATGTGATCCTGCTGCATCAGGGCGTGGTGCCGAACACGCAGTTCACGCAGGCACTGCGCGCGGCGCACCGCTGGGACGACGCGCAGCTCTGCTTCACGCCGCAACTCGATGCGTGGGGCGAGCTGGATGTGCCCGGCATTTTTGTCGCGGGCGACGGCGCGGGCATTGGCGGCGCCCAGGCAGCGGCGTTGCAGGGCACGCTCGCGGGCCTCGCGGTCGCCGCGCAACTGGGCGCGCTCACTGCGGCAACCCGCGATGCCGAAGCCGCCGCGCACCGGCGCGCGCTCGCGGGCGTCATGCGCATCCGGCCGTTTCTCGACAGCCTCTATCGTCCGCGCGACGTCAACCGCATTCCGGGCGACGAAACCATTGTGTGCCGTTGCGAGGAAGTCACCGCCGGCGAACTGCGCAAGTTCGTCGGGCTCGGCTGCGTCGGGCCGAACCAGGCCAAGTCGTTCGGACGCTGCGGCATGGGGCCGTGCCAGGGCCGCATGTGCGGTCTCACGGTCACGGAAGTGATCGCGGACGCGCGGCGCGTCTCACCCGCCGAGGTCGGCTACTACCGCATCCGTCCGCCGATCAAACCGCTCACGCTCGGAGAACTCGCCGGTGAATGACACGACCGCCATCCAGGAAGCCGACGTGCTGGTGGTCGGCGGCGGGCTGCACGGCACGAGCAGCGCGTTTCATCTCGCGCGCCGCGGTGCAAAGGTCATCGTGCTCGAAGCCGACTACGTCGCGCGTCATTCGTCGGGGGTGAATGCGGGCGGCGTGCGCACGCTCGGGCGCCCGCTGCCTGAAATTCCGCTTGCGCTGATGTCGCGTGAAATCTGGCACGGCATGACCGATCTGCTCGGCGAGGACGGCGGCTTTGTGGCCTCCGGCCAGCTCAAGATCGCCGAAACCGACGACGAGCTCGCCGCCTGCCGTGAGCGTGTCGCGCTGCTGCAATCGCACGGCTTCACGCACGAGACGCTGATCGACCGCGAAACCGTGCTCGAACTCGAACCCGCGCTTGCGCGCCATGTCACGGGCGGCATCTGGGTGGAGCGCGACGGCTATGCGCTGCCCTATCGGACCACCACGGCATTTCGACTCGCCGCCGAACGGCTCGGTGCGCGTTTTCTGGAAGGCACGGGCGTGCGCCGCATCGAACAGCGCGGCACGCGCTGGTTCGCGCTCACGCCGCGCGGCACGTTCAGCGCGCACAAGCTGCTCGTCACCGCGGGCGCGTGGTCCGGCGAACTCGCGAAGCAGGTCGGCGAGCCCGTGCCCGTGCATCCGGAAGGTTTGATGCTGATGGTCACGCATCGCGTCGCGCCGTTCTGCCGGGCAACGCTCGGCGCCACCGGCAGACCGCTGTCGTTCAAGCAGTTCGACAACGGCACGGTGGTGATCGGCGGAAAGCTGATCGGTATCGCGGATCTCGCCAACCGTCACGGCGAAGTGGATTTCGTGCGGCTCGTGCGCAGCGCGCGCACGGTCACGGATCTCTTTCCGCATCTGCGCCATCTCGGCGTGAACCGCGCGTGGGCCGGCGTCGAAGCCTTCACCGAAGACGAACTGCCCGTCATTTCCGCAAGCCGCAAGGCGTCGAATCTGTACTACTCGTTCGGCTATTGCGGCAGCGGCTTTCAGCTCGGCCCGGGCTGCGGCAAGCTCGTGTCCGAACTGATGCTCGACGGCACCACGAGCCTTTCGCTCGATGCGTTTGCGATCGACCGTTTCGCGCGCCATGCCGCCTCCGCGGGCGCGCACGCCGGGCATCTCGTCGCGCATTAACTTTGACCCTGTTCTGCCGCGTCGCGCCGTCTTCGTGAGCGCGCGGCGGCTTCCTTCGACCTCAACCTGAGAGATTGTCATGACCGATATCGTTCGCATCGAAACCAATCAACGCATGAGCCGTGTCGTCAAGGCGGGCGGCCTCGTCTTTATCGGCGGCCAGACTTCCGCGGATCACGCGCCCGACGTGAAAATCCAGACCGCAAAAGTGCTGGAGAAAATCGACGGCTTTCTGGACAAGGCCGGTATCGACAAGACCCGGCTCGTCTCCGCGCAAGTCTGGCTCGCGGACATCGCGCGCGATTTCGCCGGCATGAACGAAGTCTGGGATGCGTGGGTTCCGCAAGGCTGCGCGCCCACGCGAGCAACCGTGCAAGCCTCACTGGCCGCGCCGGAATTGCTGGTCGAAATCGCGGTGATCGCGCTAGCCTGATCCGGTTCGTGAGACGGCGGCAGCAGCCAGCTTTCAACCCGATGACGTTTGCTCTGCTTATCAATTCCGGTTGACTTGGCTCAACCGGCCTATCTACAATCTCGACGTTCTTCGAAAACGGGGCCCTGCCTTGGAAACCAGCAGTAGTCGATCATCCAGTTGTTTCGCCGCCTGAACGGCAGGACGCCCGCGCTTCTTCCCAAGCCGCCGTCTTGCCGCCAGGCAAACGGTGCGCATCGCAGCAAACTTTCCGTGCACCTCGATCAGCGCCATGTGGATGCGGTTTCGTCGCGTCCGCACGGCCCATGCGTTGCGAGCTTCGACTGGCGGCGGTGCCCGTGCGCGCCTGCACGATAGCCCGCGCCGGCCGATGCGCAGGCGCTGCCCATGCAGCGAGGCTCGTGTCAATTGCCTGACACACATCCATGTCACGCTGACCGCCCTTGCAGGCGGCGCACTCGTCCGCCTTTTGCTTATGAATGCTTTTTTCACCGGACTGCACATGACTCTCGAATTCGTCTGGCGGCTTCTCTTCGCGTTTGGCTGCGGCGTCGCCATCGGCGTCGAGCGGCAACTGCGGCAACGCACGGCCGGCCTGCGCACCATCACGCTCGTGACGAGCGGCGCATGCCTGTTCGTTTCATTAGGAATGCTGATGGGCAACGGCATCACGCAGATCGCCGCCTATGTGGTGTCCGGCGTCGGCTTTCTGGGCGGCGGCGTGATCATGCGCGACAAGGGTTCCATACAAGGCATCAACACGGCGGCCACGCTATGGTGTGCCGCGGCTGTCGGCGTGCTGTCGGGCACGGGCTACTTCGCACCCGCCGTCGCGGGAACGCTGGTCGTGCTCGCCACCAATACCGTGCTGCGCGAGCTCAGCCGCGCGATCAATGCCGCGCCGGTCGCGAACGCGGACGTGGTGCGCGATTACGAGCTGTCGGTGGTGTGTCGCGAAGCCGACGAGGTGCACATTCGCGCGGTGCTGTCGAACGCGATGTACTCGGAGCCCTTGTCGTTTCAGAGTCTGACGAGTCAGGACTGCGATGGTCAGCCGCCGCGCGTGCAGGTCACCGCGACTTGCCGGACGCATCCGAAGGATCAGGCGCGCATCGAGCAGGTCGCCAGTCGCATCAGCATGGAAAGAGGCGTCTCGAGCGTCAGTTGGTCGGCGAAGGAGGCCGAGCCGGCGCCCGAATGATTTCGCCGGCGGCGGCAAGACGCGCCGTGGTCCATGGCAATATGCGGGTGTCGGCTTCGGCCTCTGCCTCGGCTTCGAGCGAGACATCTGCTCACGCAACAGGAAACTTGTCCATGGACGACGACGCGCGCGCCTTCAACAGCCTTCGCCCGCGCTTGCAGAAGATCGCCTATCGCATGCTCGGCTCGGTGGCCGAAGCGGAAGACATCGTGCAGGATGTCTGGCTGCGCTGGCACGCGGCGTCCCGTGAAACGATCGATAACGCCGAAGCATGGCTCGTCGCGGTGACGACGCGGGTGGCCATCGACCGCTTGCGCGCCGCGAAAACGCAGCGCGAGCACTACACGGGCACGTGGCTGCCGGAACCGCAGCTGAGCGGCTCGCCCGCCACTCCCGAGGAAGCCGTCGAGCACAGCGACGACGTTTCCGTGGCGTTTCTGCTGTTGCTGGAGCGTCTGACGCCCGAGGCGCGCGCGGCCTTCCTGTTGCGCGAAGTCTTCGACGCCGATTACGACGAAGTCGCCGCGGCGATCGGCAAGACCGAGGCGGCCTGCCGTCAGCTGGTGAGCCGCGCCAAAGCGCAATTGCGCGACGAACGGCCACGCCATGTCGTGCCGCGTGAGACGCACCATCGGCTGCTGCGGATGTTCGCGCAGGCTGTCGAGCGCGGCGATTTTCCTTCAATCCATGCCCTGCTTGCGGAAGACGCCCTGCTGATCGGCGACGGCGGCGGCAAGGTGCCGAGCGTGGCCAAACCGATGGAGGGCGGCCGGCGCATCGCGCAGCTCTTCTACGCCGGCTCGCGGCGTTACGGCAGCCAGGTTCAGGTCAGGCTCACACTGCTCAACGGCGAGTGGGCGCTGTTGCGCTTTATCGAAGGCACGCTCGAATCCGCACTGTCGTTCGAAACGGACAACGAGCGCATTGTGCGCATTCTGGCGCAGCGCAATCCCGACAAGCTCGCGCGCATCGCCGCGGCCTACGCCAACGCCTGACGCGGCCCCGCCCGATGCGGCGCGGCGCGGCCGAACGCTGCCTGCCGCCCGATGCCTGCACGCATCCCGCGCATGGGCGGCCGGGCATGTCACAAACGGCGCGACTGATACGTCTAGCCGGTTTTGAACTGGAACACTCGTGCCCGCATGCCAGATCACCGCCCGCCCCCACCCTCGCTCGTCACCGGGAGTCAGGCTCCCCACGACCCTCACGATCCTCACGACCCATTCGCCAGCAGCTTTGCGACCACGTATGCCGGCGTCATCTCGTTTCTGGCCGTCGCGGACGAAGGCAGTTTCGCGCGCGCGGGCGACCGGCTGGGCATCGGCCGTTCGTCGGTGAGCCGCAATGTGCAGAAACTCGAGGCGCAGCTCGAGGTGCGTCTTTTCCTGCGCACCACGCGCAGCACGTCGCTCACGCGCGAAGGCGAACTGTTCTACGAGCGCTGCCAGCCGGGCGTCGAGCGTATCGTGGAGGCGCTCGACGGCATGCGCGAGCTGCGCAGCGGGCCGCCGCGCGGGCATCTGCGGATTGCATCGACGTCCGGCTTCGGCCGCCGGATCGTTGCGCCCCTCTTGCGCGGTTTTCACTCGCGCTTTCCCGGCATCACGCTCGAACTGCTGCTGAACGAGCGCCCCGCGGACTTCACGAGCGACCGCGTCGACGTGTCGTTTCGCGAAGGCCGGATGGAAGACAGCGGCATCGTCGCGCGGCAACTGATCGCGATGCAGATGATCGTCTGCGCGTCGCCGGCCTATGCGCGCAGGCACGGTTTGCCGCGCCGCATCGACGAACTGGCGCAGCATCGCTGCATCAACTTTCGCATGGCCTCCGGGCGCATCAAGGAGTGGGAGTTCAAGGTGGACGGCCATACGCAGCGGCATCAACCCGCGGCGCAGCATACGTTCAACGACGCGGATCTGATTCTGCAAGCGGTGCTCGACGGCGTGGGCATCGCGCAGGTGCCTGCCTATCAGGTGTGCGATCTGCTCGGCGAGCGGCGCCTCGTGAGCTGCCTCGGCCAACACGCGCCGGACGATAGCGGCCACTACATCTGCTATTTGAGCCGCAAGCATCTGCCTGCCCGCATCCGCGTATTCGTCGACTACATGACTGAAGCGACGCGCGCCATGAATCTGCACTGCCTCGCTACGACGACAACGGCGGCGGCCCCGGAGTTATCGGCAGTCGAATGACAAGTGGGGCGATTGGTGTCGGCAAGGCAACATGGTGAGCCGGCGCGGACGCCTACCGCGGCACGCCGCGCCCGCCTACCATTGACTTCATGCGGCACATGCCGCCAACGACACTCGGAGTGGACCATGAAGATCGTCATTATCGGCGGCACCGGCCTGATCGGCTCGAAGACGCACGCCATTCTGCGCAACGCCGGGCACGAGGTGCTCGCCGCGTCGCCGAAAAGCGGCGTCAACACGCTCACCGGCGAAGGACTCGCTGACGCGCTGGCCGGCGCGCAAGTGGTGGTCGACCTTGCCAATTCGCCGTCGTTCGAAGACAAGGCCGTGCTCGAATTCTTCGAGACTTCCGGGCGCAACCTGCATCAGGCAGAGCGCGCGGCGGGCGTCGGGCATCATGTCGCGCTTTCCATCGTGGGCACCGACCGCACGCCGGAAAACGGCTATTTCCGCGCCAAAGTCGCGCAGGAGAAACTGGTCGAGGCATCGGGCATTCCGTACACCATCATCCGCTCGACGCAGTTCATGGAATTTCTCGGCGGCATCGCGGCGTCCAGCGTGCAAGGCAACGCGATCCACCTCTCGCCCGGCTCGTTCCAGCCCATTGCGGCGGACGACGTCGCCGCCTTCGTTGCGGACGTCGCGCTCGCTGCGCCACGCAACGGCATCGTGGAAATCGCGGGACCGGAGCGCGCGCCGTTCGACGAGATCGTCGCCCGCTACCTGAAGTCGGTTGGCGACCCACGCGAGGTGGTGCGCGACTCCGAGGCGCTCTACTTCGGCGGCCGCGTCGACGAGCGCTCGCTCGTGCCGCTCGGCGAGGCGCGCCTCGGTCGCATCGGTCTCGACGAATGGTTGCGGCGCAATCAGGCGGCGAGCTGACGCCTGTCCGTGCAGCGAACCCGAAACGCATGCTGTCTGTGCTGTTTCGCGCGGCGCGGCGCTCGCGCAGTGCGCTCGCCGCGGCGTAACACGCGCTATTTGACGAGCTTGAGGCTCACGGCCTTGTGCGCGCCTTCGACGCGGTTGCCGCCCAGCGACTTGGCGCGATAGAGCGCCTCGTCCGCGGCGGCCAGCAATTCGGCAAGCGACTCTGCGGCGTCAGCCGAATGCGCGAGGCCGATGCTGACCGTCGCCTGAATGTCGTCGCCGTCCACGCGGTGCGAAACGGTCTGCGCGAAGCGCGCGACGATCATCTCGCCCACCGCTTGCGCGCGCGCTGCGTCATGGCGAGGCAAGAGCGCCGCGAACTCTTCTCCGCCGATGCGCGCCAGCACCGCGTCGTGTCCCACCGCGCCGCGAGCCACTTCCGCGAAAGACTTGAGCACTTCGTCGCCGGTCTTGTGACCGTAGCGGTCGTTGAGCTTCTTGAAGCGGTCCAGATCCAGCGCGAGCAGCGACAAGGGCCGGCTTTTGCCACCCTCGCCGATCACGCGCTCGCCTTGTTCGAAGAACCACCTGCGATTGCCGAGGCCGGTCAGATAGTCGGTTTGCGATTGCTGCAGCAGTTGCCCATGGGTTTCCTCGCGGATGAGCTTGAGCAGCGTCATCGGCAGGACGACCGAATACAGCACGCCCTCATACATGGTGACGACGCTCGAGACCAGCAACAGGCCGTTGCCGTACCGTGCCGCGAGCCACGGCAGCGCGAGTGCCCGGAACGCATACGTGAGCGCATGAATGCCCGTCACGGCGACCGCGATATAGCGCGAGGGCAACGCCTTCAAGTCGTCGCCGCGCAACAGTTCGCGCGACGTCATGCCGCTCGCCAGCGCGATCGGGATCGCGCTGACATACGCCCAGATCGTGCTCTCCCAGCGCGCGCTGCCCACCGCCCACGTCAGCGCCATGACAACGAGGAGCCCGACAGACGCGGCCCGATATTGCCGGCGGCTTAGCAGCGCCACGCCATGCAGGACGAGCAGGTAACCCGTCAGAATGACCAGATTGCTGAGCGCGGAGCCCCACGCGCCGGGCAGCTCGCGGCGAAACATGGCCGCCGCGCAACCGATGGCGAGCGTCGCATAGCCCGCGGCCAGCACGCTCAACTCCCGGCTGCGCCGCGGATGACTTCGGTGCTCCCATAGCGTCATGCCGGAACTGGCGAGAAGCGTTCCGATGATGAGGAGATAGAGGGTAAAGAGATCGACACGCATCGCTGACGGGAGGTTCGACGCCAGCACAGTGCGGCGGCAGCCGCATTTTACAGTGCCGCCCGATTCCACGATGCAGGTCGGTTAAATCGCGTGCCGATTTCTCCGGACACCCCAGAATGCGACATAAAAAGTCGCAAAACGTTGTTATTCAATCGGTTTATTCCACAAATGCATCTGCTACGCTGCCTCTGCCGGATTCGTATTCATTTTCAACCACGGCCATGGAGCACGCGATGTTGGAACGGCTGGATTTGCGATTCGCCCTGATCGGCGCCTTACTGATTCTTTCCGGCTGCGGCGGCGGAGGCGGCGGCGCGTCGAACATCGGCGCCAACGGCGCGGGCGCCGCGGCGCCGGCCGGCTCGGGCACGAACGCGACAGCACCCACGCTGGCCGCCGCAACCCCCGTGGTCGACGGCACCGCGCTGGGCGATTCCAACTGGCCCACGGGCTCGACAGCGTCGGGCGGCCTCGGCCAGCCTGTCAGCGGGCTGAACTGCGCGCTGCCGAGCAAGGCATATACGTATACGCATCTGTCCATCTACCAGAACGGGCGCCAGCTCGCGGTGCCGGCCAACATCGGCGCCGTGGCGCCGACCATGGCCGCGCAGACCGGCTGCTCCTATCCGCTTCACACGGTGGATGCGAGCGGCAAGATCCATATGGATACGACGACCGGCGCGTCGTACACGCTCGGTCAGTTCTTCGCGATCTGGGGTGAAACGCTTGGCGCCTCGAATGTCGCCGGCCTGAGCGGATCGCCGGTGACGATCTATGTGAACGACGGCGGCACGCTGTCGAAATACACCGGCGACCCGGCGAGCCTCGTGCTGCCGCCGCATGGCGAGGTCACCATCATGGTCGGCACGCCGCTCACGCAGATTCCCACTTATACGTGGACCGATCCGCCGCCCTTCGACCCGAATCCCGTCACGCTCACTTACGGCGGCGTGGTGGGCACGGCGTACTGGCCGAACGGCAATACGTCGACGGGCGGCACCGGCGGCGCGGTCGACGGCTTGATCTGCGCCGCCGGCATGGCCGAGCTTTACCACGTGCACGCGCATCTCGCGATCGTCAAGGACGGCCAGTGGCTCGCTTTGCCGGCCAACGTGGGCATTCTTTCGCAGTGCAACTACGAGATGCACACGCACGACCAGACCGGCATCATTCACATCGAAACGCCGACCCTGAAAACCTTCACGCTGGGCCAGTTCTTCGACATCTGGGGGCAGCCGCTCTCCAGCACGAACGTCGCGGGCATCACCGGCAACGTGGTGGCGTACATCAACGACAACGGCGACTCGCGGCGCTACATGGGCGATCTGCGCAACATCGAGCTCACTTCGCTGCGCGACATCACCTTGCAGATCGGCACGCCCGCAGTCAGCACCCTCGCGACTTACTCGTGGTACGAGCAGCAGTGATCCGAACTTCGAGTGCTGCGCCGGTGTCGACTCTTTGCCAAGTCGACACCGGCGGGGCGCTCAAGGATCAACTACACGAAAAACTCGCGGCCGAGTTCACGTCGCCGCCCTTGTAGCGCGCCACTTTCGGATAAGGACACAGCGGCCGCGTGCGGCCCGCCCCCCAATCCGCCGGCACTTCGCTGTTCGGTATCGCATTGCTCGCGTCGCGTGCGGTCGCGATCACGCTATCGGGCGCCTTGCCCTGCTCCACCCACGCGACCATTGGCGTCAGCATGTCGAACTGGTCGGCCGCCGGGCCGCCCGAACAATGGTTCATGCCCGCAACCGTATAGAGCCGCGCGAAATTGCTCGCGTCGCCGCCATTGGCCGCCATCAGGCGTTGATACCAGTCGGTCGTGTCATTCGACGAGAACACCGGGTCGCTCGTGCCGTGATACACCATGAGCTTCGCGCCGCGTTGCTTGAGTGCGCTGAGATTCGTTTCGTCCGGCGGCGTCATGAAGGACCACGACGATTCCGTGTAGGCGCCGCTCGTCGCGAAGATTTTCGGCGCGTCGGTGTCCATGCTGAAGTTGAGCGCGTACGACGACAACTGCGCGAGCAGCGACGCGCTTTGCGGCGGCGTGGTGAACGTGAAGGCAGCCGCGGCGGGATCGAGCGTGATCGAATTGCTTTGCTTCCACTGTGCCCAGCCCGCGCCGCTCACGCCGGCATCGTACGGAAAGCTCGCGTAAAGCGCCGTGCCCGCGCTATTGCGCGCGCCCGAGAACACGTTGCCGATCGCATCCTTTTGCGCCGTGGTCAGGCACGTGCCGTCGCGCACGTTGCCCGTGCAGGTCGGTACGTCGGCGGCAAGGCTGAAATTCGCCTGGCAGGCCTTGATGTCCTGCACCATGCCGTCGGCGGCGCCATCCAGCGCGTCGCATTTCGCGAGAATTCGCGAGGCGACCAGTTGCCGCTCGGCGGTCGTGAAGCCGGTCTTGATGTCGGGCAACCCATTCGCGGTCGTTGCGGTCGCAACCTTCGCGAACTGCTGTGCGCCCCACATTTCGCCGATGGCCGCCTTCGGCAAATGGAATCCCGGATCGCCTGCAATGATGCCGTCGTATTCCGCCGACGACCTGGCCGCCGCTACCATCGCGTGGCGTCCGCCGTTCGAGCATCCCTCGAAATAGCTGCGATCCGGCGCCTTGCCATAGGCAGTGCGAATCACCTGCTTGGCCATCGGCGTCAAGGTGGCGACCGCGTTATAGCCGTAGTCGATCCGCGCCTGCGGATCAAGGCCGAAAAGCGGATTCTGCGACGACGAGTGCCCCGCGTCGGAACTGATCACGGCAAATCCCATGTTCAGCGCGTCGTTGAGCGGGCCGCCCCCGCCTATCTCGCCCGTCGCCGTGACGACGTTGCCATCCAGCCCGCCATTGGCCTGATAAAAGAAGCGCCCGTTCCATGCAATCGGCAGACGCATTTCGAAGCCGATCGCATAAGTCTTGCCGTCGACCGCGCTCACGCGCTGGTTCATCTGCCCCTGCACGAGACAGTGTTCGGCGACAGGTTTGCCCGCCACCGTCAGCGTTCCGGCGGGCACGTCCTGCACGGAACTGAACGTCGTGTTCGCGAACGCCAATTTGGCGGCCAATGTCGCACAGCTTCCAGCGAGCGCCGCCGGCTGGGCCGCGCTCAGTTGCGGGAGTGCCGACAGGTTGTCCCCCGAGCCGCCGCCGCAAGCGCCCAGCGTGGCCGACACGCACACTGCAATCACCGACCTGTTCATTCGATGTCTCCTAGAACGAGTGCTTGATGCCGACCATCACGCCGGTCTGCCCCATGCCGGCGGCGGGCGTGGTGCCGCCACCGCCGCCGCTCACCGAATAGCGCGCCTTCGTGCTGTTTGCGAGGTAGGCGGCCTGCGCGTAGACGGACGAGCGCTTGCTCAGCAGATACGTGGTGCGCAAGGTGCCCATCGTCGCGCGCGAGTCGTGCGCGCTGTTGATGATGCGGAACACTTCTCCGTCGACGATGAACGCGGGCGTGACGAAATACGACGCACCGACGAAGAAAAGGTCCGAGCGCACGTTCGGCACCGCCGGCGAATCCGTCACCACCCGCCGGCCCAGCCAGCCGGCGCCGAGCTTCGCGCCCGCGTATTGCGCGTACGCGCTGACATGAGTGCGCGCGTCCTTGTCCGCGCCATTGGCAAGCGGCGTGGGCGCGATGCCGTCGAAGAAATTGGCCTGCGCACTGGTGCCGCCGCGCTGCTCTTCATACGATGCCGCGACGCCGAAGTTCGGCGCGTCGTACTTGAGCATCACGGACCAGTCGCGACATTCGGTCGGATGACCCGCGACCGAGCCCGCGCACGTACCCTGTCCCGGCGAATTGCCGGTGCCCGCCGAATCGCGGCCGAACGAATAGCCCGCGCCGAGCGTGAAGCCCTTGTATGTGCCGAGATAGGTGACCGAATTGTCGGCACGCGCATTGGGCACATAGGCGTCGAGCGAACCCATGCCGTAGATGTCGGGGCCGATGATGTCCGCGCCTTGCAGCGCGAGATAGGTCATCGTGTATTGCCGTCCGAATGCGAGCGTGCCGTAAGCCCCCTTAAGGCCGACAAAAGCCTGCCGTCCGAAGAGCCGCCCGCCCTGCCCCGAACTGCCGTCGCGAACGTTGAAGCCGCTCTCGAGCGTGAAGATCGCGCTATAGCCACCGCCGAGATCTTCCACGCCGCGCAGGCCCCAACGCGAAGGCAGCTCGCCTGTCACGGCGGGCATGCGAAACACGTGTCCGCCCGCGGCGTTCGCATGCGATACGTATTCGACGCCCGTATCGACGATGCCGTACAGCGTGACGCTCGATTGTGCAAGCGCGCTCGTGCTGAGCGCACAAAGCGCGCTGGATACCAGAAGCCGGGTCTTGATTGTTTGCATCGTGATTATCTCCAAACGTTGTTTTCTATCTTGTCTTTTGCTCAGGATGACGTATCAATCCACCGCACGCGGTCGCCGGATCAGCAGCAGCGCCGCCGCGGCCGCGATCAGCGTCACGGGAATGCTCGCGCCGATTACCGTCGACGAACTGCGCCCCATGGCGAGCAGTTGACCCGCCGCCAGCGGCCCCACTACCGAGCCCACGCGGCCGACCGCCACCGCGGCCCCGACGCCGGTGCCGCGCATCGCCGTCGGATAAAACGCGGCGGACAGCGCATACAGCACCGATTGCCCGCCGATCACGAACATCCCCGCACAGAACGCCGACACTGTCAGTGCCGCAAAGCCCGGCGCAATCGACAGGGCCGCAAGCGACGCGATGATGCCGACGTACATGCCGGCCACCACCACGCCGCCGCGCAGTCGGTCCATCAACATGCCGATAAAGAGCGCCCCGAGCCCGCCGCCGATGTTGAAAAAGATCTGCACGTAGCCCACTTCCGCGCGCGCGAGTCCGCGCGCCGCCATCAGCGAGGGCAGCCAGTTGAGCAGGAAATACAGCACGATCAGCGTGCAAAAGTAGCTGATCCAGATTTGCAGCGTCGACAGTCCGCGGTTCGCGCCGAACAGCACCTCGCCGATCGGCGCGGGCGCCGCGTTCATGCCGTGCGACGCGCGCTGGAATGCAGTCGACTCCGGCAGGAACGCGAGCAGCAGCGGCACGAGGATGAGGGGTCCGGCGCCACCCACATAGAAGATGTGACGCCATTCCGTGTCGCCCATACTGAGAATGCCGACGATCGACGCGATCACGCCGCCAAACGGAATGCCGCAATACATCACGCTGACTGCTGTATTGCGCGACTTCTGTTGCACCGCTTCGGACGACAAAGCAATCAGGTTCGGCAGCGCACCGCCAAGACCGACACCCGTCAACACGCGCACGAACACCAGCATGCCGAAGCTGCTGACGAGCGCAGTCGCGATGGAAAGCAGGCCGAACAGGCACGCGCTGAGAATCAGAATGCGTTTGCGGCCGATACGGTCCGCAAGCCGCCCGCCAAGCATCGCGCCCGGTAGTAATCCGAAGGTGCCTGCGCTGAACGCGAGCCCCATTTGCGCGACGCTCAGGCCGAATTCGCGGGCCATGCGCGGTGCCGCGACACCTACCGACTGAAGGTCGAGCCCTTCGAGAAGCGCGACCGCGAAACACAGGCTCAATGTTGCGACGGCGCCGCCGCGCGCGGCTCGCTGTGTCATGCCGTCTGCCGGCAAGACTGTTCTGGTGGACTTCATGTCTGTCTCCTTTCAACGGAGGGCAGCGCGTGAGCGGCTGACTCCGGTCCCTTGCAAGTTGATTGCTGCTTGTTGTGTCGATGCCGCCACCGCCTCGCATACCGCATATATCAGGTCGCCTGATATAAAGAGCGAATAAAAGCGCGTTGACAAGAACGCGCCTCAAGCTCACTGCGATCGAGCATATTAAATATCAGGCACCCTGACAAAACAAGATAAGCTTGTTTGGTGAATACCCCAGGTGTTACACGCAATCGGACCAATCAGACGCAGCCGGACGCAATCGGCCGCAATTTACGCGGCGCAAGGGTTTTCCCCGATCAACTAGCGATTGTGCGCCGGGCCGCTTGCGACTAGACTTTTATCAGGCTACCTGATACGACAGGCGCGCTTGATGCAACGCGCAAACGCACTCAGGTACTCGCACATCACGACATTTAATACGCGCAGAACGCGCTGGAGCACGAACATGGCAAGTTATGAGGATCGCTGGAAAACGGTCGACGTGAAGGTTCAGGAAGGCATCGCTTGGGTGACGTTCAATCGTCCGGAAAAGCGCAATGCAATGAGCCCCACGCTGAACAGCGAAATGGTACAGGTGCTGGAGACGCTTGAACTGGACGCCGATGCCAAGGTGCTCGTGCTGACGGGCGCGGGGGATGCCTGGACCGCCGGCATGGACCTGAAGGAGTATTTCCGCGAGGTGGATGCGGGCCCCGAAATCCTGCAGGAAAAAATTCGCCGCGACGCATGCCAATGGCAATGGAAGCTGCTGCGCATGTATTCGAAGCCGACCATCGCCATGGTGAACGGCTGGTGTTTCGGCGGCGGCTTTTCGCCGCTCGTCGCATGCGACCTCGCGATTGCAGCCGACGAGGCCGTATTCGGTCTCTCCGAAATCAACTGGGGCATTCCGCCGGGCAATCTGGTCAGCAAGGCGATGGCGGATACGGTCGGGCATCGGCAGGCGCTCTACTACATCATGACGGGCGATACGTTCGACGGCCAGCAAGCCGCGGCGATGGGCCTCGTCAACAAGAGCGTGCCGCGCGAGCAACTGCGCGCGGAAACCGTCGCGTTGGCTGCCAAGCTGCTTGAAAAGAACCCCGTGGTGCTGCGCGCCGCCAAGCACGGCTTCAAACGCTCGCGCGAACTGACGTGGGAGCAGAACGAAGACTATCTCTACGCGAAGCTCGATCAGGCGCAACTGCGCGATCCGGAGAAAGGCCGCGAGGAAGGACTGCGGCAATTCCTCGACCAGAAGTCGATCAAGCCGGGGCTTCAGGCGTACAGGCGCAGTGAATGACGCGCGGATGAAAAACGTGTGCATGCAAAGGAGACAGCCATCGTGAACGAAGTGACTATGTTGATCGGGGGCAAGAACTGTCCCGCGTCGAGCGGCGCGACCTTCGAGCGGACCAACCCGGTCACCGGCGGGGTGGCTTCGCGTGCGCCGGCCGCCACGCTCGCCGACGCGGATGCGGCCGTTGAAGCCGCCGCCGCCGCGTTTCCCGCGTGGTCCGCATTGCGGCCGACGGAGCGCCGCGCGCGTCTGCTGAAGGCGGCCGACCTCATGGAGGCGCGAGCCGGCGCATTCATCGAATGCGGTATGGCGGAAACCGGCGCCATGGCGAACTGGTACGGCTTCAACGTGCATCTCGCGGCCAACATGCTGCGCGAAGCCGCTGCCATGACCACGCAGATCGACGGCAGCGTGATTCCCACCGACACGCCGGACAATCTCGCGCTGGCCGTCCGCCAGCCGTGCGGTGTCGTGCTCGGCATCGCGCCGTGGAATGCGCCGGTGATTCTCGGCACGCGCGCGCTCGCCATGCCGCTCGCGTGCGGCAACACAGTCGTGCTCAAGGCGTCGGAAGCCTGCCCGGCCGTGCATAGAATGATCGGCAGCGTGCTGCATGACGCGGGACTCGGCGACGGCGTTGTCAACGTCGTGACGAATGCGCCCGCCGATGCACCCGCCATCGTCGAACGCCTGATCGCGCATCCGGCCGTGCGGCGCGTCAACTTCACGGGCTCGACGCACGTGGGCCGCATCATCGCGATGCATGCGGCGAAGCATCTGAAACCCGCGTTGCTCGAACTGGGCGGCAAGGCGCCCGTGCTCGTGCTCGACGACGCGGACCTGGACGCGGCGGTGGAGGCCATCGCGTTCGGCGCTTTCTTCAACCAGGGGCAAATCTGCATGTCGACGGAGCGCGTCATCGCGCATCGCAGTGTGGCGGACGCGCTCGTCGGCAAGCTGGATGAGAAGGCACGGCAACTCGTTGCGGACGCACCCAATGCCCGCGGCGCCGTGCTCGGCGCCATGGTCAGCGAAGCGGCCGCGAGTCGCGCCACTGCGCTCGTGGAAGATGCGCGCGGACACGGCGCGACGATACTCGGCGGCGGCGCGCTCTCGGGCGCGATCATGCAGCCCACCATCGTCGATCATGTGAGCCCGGCGATGAGGCTGTATAGAGAGGAATCCTTCGCACCGCTCGTGACCGTGCTGCGCGTGGACAGCGACGACGAAGCCGTGCAAGTGGCGAACGACAGCGAGTTCGGTTTGTCGGCGGCCGTGTTCAGCCGCGATATTGCGCGCGCCATGAACGTCGCCAAACGCGTGGAGTCGGGCATTTGCCACATCAACGGACCAACCGTGCACGACGAAGCGCAAATGCCGTTCGGCGGCGTGAAAGGCAGCGGCTACGGCCGTTTCGGCAGCAAGGCGTCGATTGCCGAGTTTACCGACCTGCGCTGGATTACGATTCAGACGGGCCCGCGCCATTATCCGATCTGAAAACGAGAGGCCGTGCCTCGGCATCATTCGAATCCGCATTCTTCGCAGCAGACGGAGATGCAAGGAGACAATCAGTGAATTCGCAGCCGACGCAATCCCGTGTCGACAAGGAAACGCCCGTACGGTATCGCGACGTACGGATCGGCTCGGCGCCCGCGCGCGTTCGCCGTGACGCGGACGTCTGGTACATGGAGTCAGCCGCCACGCCCGGCGCGTACCCGAAGCGCCTGACCGACCGGCTCGCGAGCGGCGCGCTCGCGCATCCGGACCGTTGGCTCGTCGCGCGCCGCGGCGCCGACGGCCAATGGCGCGGCATCAGCTACGCGCACATGCTCGAGCACGCGCGCGCAATCGGCCAGGCACTGCTGGATCGCAAGCTGTCGGCTGAGAGACCCGTCGCGATTCTTTCCGGCAACGATCTCGAGCACATGATGGTCGCACTCGGCGCGATGTGGGCAGGTGTGCCGGTCGCGCCCATTTCGCCGGCCTATTCGCTCGTTTCCAGCGACTACGGCAAACTGCGGCACGCGCTCGATCTCCTGACACCCGGTCTCGTCTTCGCGACGGACGCCGCCACGTTCGCCGCCGCCATCGACGCAACCGTTGCCGCCGATGTCGAAGTCGTGGCCGCCACCGGTTCGTGTAGCCGGGGAGTGACCCGCCTGTCCACGCTGCTCGAGACGACACCCAGCACGGTCGACGCGGCGCACGACGCCATCGCCGCGGACAGCATCGCCAAATTCCTCTTCACGTCCGGCTCCACGATGTTGCCGAAGGCCGTGCCGACGACACATCGCATGCTGTGCAGCAATCAGCAGATGCTGCTCGAAACGTTTCCGCAATTCGCCGACGAGCCGCCTGTTCTGGTTGACTGGCTGCCGTGGAATCACACGTTCGGCGGCAGTCACAACGCGGGTATCGCGCTCTACAACGGCGGCACGCTTTACATTGACGACGGCAAGCCCGTCGGCAAGAAGTTCGACGAGACGCTGCGCAACCTTCGCGAGATCGCGCCCACTATTTACTTCAACGTGCCGAAAGGCTGGGAAGAACTGACGAGTGCGTTGGAAACCGACGCCCGGCTGCGCGAGACGTTTTTCTCGCGCGTGAAGGTGTATTTCTTCGCGGGCGCGGGTCTCTCGCAGGCAGCGTGGGACCGTTTGCAGCAGGTGACGGAGCGTCACTGCGGCGAGCGTATCCGCATCATGGCCGGCCTCGGCATGACGGAAACCTCGCCGTCCTGTCTCTTCACGACGCTGCCCGCCATGTGCGCCGGCTATGTCGGCGTGCCCGCGCCGGGCTGCGAAGTGAAGCTCGTGCCCGTTGGCGGAAAGCTGGAAGCGCGTTTTCGTGGACCGCATGTGATGCGCGGCTACTGGCGCATGGACGCGGCCTCCACGGCAAAGTCGTTCGACGAGGAAGGCTATTACTGCAGCGGCGACGCGCTGAAATTCGTGGACCCGCAGCAGCCCGAACTCGGCCTGATGTTCGACGGCCGCATTGCCGAAGACTTCAAATTGAGTTCAGGCACCTTCGTGAGCGTGGGGCCGATGCGGGCGCGGGTCATTTCAGCCGGGGCACCGTATGTGCAGGACGTGGTCGTCACCGGACTCAATCGCGACGATGTCGGCGTGCTGGTGTTCCCGAGACTCGACGACTGCCGCCGACTCGCGCGACTGCCCGAGTCGGCGAGTGCGGCCGAAGTGGTGAATGCGCCCGCTGTGCGACAGTTTTTCGCGGAACTGCTCGTGCGGCTCAATCGCGAATCGACGGGCGGGGCAACCACGATCGCGCGGCTGCGTCTGCTCGACGTCGCGCCGTCGCTCGATCTCGGCGAGATCACCGACAAGGGCTCGATCAACCAGCGCGCCGTGCTTACCCATCGCGCCCAACTCGTCGAGGCGTTGCACGACCCCGTTCGGCGGGACCCGAACGCGATCTACGCGCCGCACGCCTCTACTTGAGCCGCGATCACGCGACAGGCGACACAGAGCCGCGTACCGCGTGACGCTGCCCGCTTACTTGCGTGCGGGCACCGGAGCGAGCACCTCGTGCTTGCCGGCGGCGCGCTGCGCCGCCTTGTGGACCATCGTGTACGCGTAGTCGACGCCCATGCCGTACGCGCCCGAATGCTCCTTGACGATCGCCATGACGGCGTCGTACGTCTCCTTGTGCGCCCAGTCGCGTTGCCATTCGAGCAGCACCTGTTGCCACGTGACCGGCACCACGCCGGCCTGGATCATGCGCTGCATCGAATATTCGTGCGCTTCCTTCGAGGTGCCGCCCGATGCGTCCGCCACCATGTAGATCTCGTAGTCGCCCTCGTCCATCGCGCACAGCGAGAACGTGTTGTTGCAGACTTCCGTCCACAGGCCTGCCACGACCACTTTCTTGCGGCCATTCGCGGCGAGCGAATCGCGCACTTTCTGGTCGTCCCACGAATTCATCGACGTGCGTTCGAGCACCTTGTGATCCGGGAACACATCCAGCAACTCGGGGTACGTGTAGCCCGAGAAGCTTTCCGATTCGACGGTCGTGATGGTGGTCGGAATGTTGAACACGCGTGCTGCCTTCGCGAGGCCCACCACGTTGTTCTTCAGCACCTGACGGTCGATCGACTGCACGCCGAACGCCATCTGCGGCTGGTGGTCGATGAAAATGATCTGCGAGTTGGCAGGCGTCAGGACTTGGAGTTTCGGATTAGCCATGGCTTTGTGCATCCTAAAGGTCGGTAAAGGGTTTGCTGAACATCGGAAGACGTGCCGCACCCGCTTCTGATGCGAGGAAAACTGGCATGCAGTCTATCGGCGGCCCCGAACGGAGTCCTTGTCCCCGTCCTTAATCGTTCTTAAAAATAACAAAGCGAAAGGTTGACGGCTGATCCGCCTTTTCGTCTGACGATTGAGGCGCGCGGCGTAAAGCGTGCAAAAAGCATGAAACACGCGTTCTTGACGCGCTCAGCAAAAAAACAGGAACTTCCGCGAAACGCATCGTGTCCACGGTCGTCGCGGCCGCGAACCGCGCGGCCGCGACTATCGAGGAGGATGTGTCCCATGAAAGAAGGACGTGTTGCCGCGCTCGATCTCGGTCGGGCGCTCGCGATCGTCGGTGTCGTCGCAGTGCACCTGTCGTTTCAATTCCCTCATCTGCCGCACGGCGTCGCCCTGCTCGCGCGAATGGGCCAGTACGGCGTGCAATTGTTCTTCGTGATCAGCGCGATCACGATCTTCATGACGCTCGAAGCGGAGCATGGGCGTTGCACCGGGGCACGGCATGTGACATTGCGCTTCTATATCAAACGGTTCTTTCGCATTGCGCCGCTGTATTACGCGGCAATCGCCGTCTACGGATTCATCAGCTATGGTGCCGCGCAGTCCGGCTACGAGCGCGCGTGGGTGCTCGGCGCACACGGCGCGACAGACATTCTGCTCAACATGGTCTTTTTGCATGCGCTTTCGCCCACGGCGATCAACAACGTCGTGCCGGGAGGCTGGTCGATCGGCGTCGAAATGCTGTTTTATCTGATCGCGCCCCTGCTCTTCTTCGTCGCCGCGAACCGTGTGCGGCTCATGATCGCCACGGCGTTGCTGCTCGCGTTGTCGGTGGTTGTGCTGGTCACGCAGGACTGTCACGACGGCTTCGTTTGCCACGTCGGCAACAACTCCTTCAGCTATTTCTGGCCGCCGGTGCAAGGGCCGTGCTTTGTCGTGGGGATGTGGGCCTGGTACGCATTTCGGCGACATCTCACGGGTGCTGCGAGCGTCACGCGACGTGCTGCCTGCGCGACGTTTCTGCTCGCCGCGGGTTTCTCGCTCGCCACGGCGATGCTCGGTGTATGGCTCGCCAAGGCGCATGAACTGGCGCCGGTTTTCGCCGCCTGCAGCGCGGTCGCGTTTTTGCTGTTCGTGTGTTCCCGCCGCCGCGAATGCCACGACGAAGCCCTCTCTGCTCGCAGCGGCAAGCCGCTCGGCAGGTTGATGCGCCGCTGCACCGGTGCGCTCGGCCGCGAGAGTTACGGCATCTATCTGTGGCACTTCGTCTGCGTCTATGCAAGCCTGCACTTCTTCCAGGGCACATTTGGGCGAAGCGATCGCGAAACGTCTCTCGTGCTCTTCATTGTGACGGTGCTGGCGGTGCTCGCCGCGTCGTATGCGTTTTCGCGCCTGTCCGAGCGGGTCATTCAGGCCCGCGCGACACGCCTGTCGCGCAGTCTGCTTGCTCGCGTCGACCAGCGCTTTCAGCAAACCGCAGCCCGCGACTGAACATGTTCGGGCACGCCGGTTGCTGGCTATGCCTGCTGGGTCGGCGGCAGGTTCATGCCTGAACTGCCGACGGTGTGCGCTGCAGGCCCTTCGCGGTTCCTCACCCGGGCGCCGCCGCAGTTTGCAACGCGTGTTCCGCACTACAACCGGCGCGTCATTTCTTCGCGAAGGAACGTCTCGCCAGGGCAGTCAACGATGCTCACTAGCACGAAGCCGTCTCACGAGGACGCGCACGACTCAGGCCATTTCGTCCAGTTCTACGAATCCGACACGGGTTTGATGGAAGACGTGGGCGGCTTTCTGCTGCGAGCACTCAATGCGGGCGGCAGCGCAATTGCGATCGCCACGGCCGATCATCTGGCGTCGCTCACGTCGTGGCTCAACGCGAAACAGCCCGCGCGCACCGCAGACGAGGCGGGCAGAGTAGTGATCCTGCTGGATGCACACGCCACGCTCGAGCGCTTCATGGTCGACGGCTGGCCGGACGAGACACGCTTTATCTCAACAGTCGGCGCGGTCGTCGCGAAGGCGGCGCAGCGCGGCGAGCCGCTCCATGCGTTTGGGGAGATGGTTGCGCTGCTCTGTGAACAAGGTCAGGGCGAGGCCGCGTTGCGTCTCGAAGAACTCTGGAACCGCCTCGCGGAGCGTCACCGGTTCTCCCTTTTCTGCGGCTATCCCGACAAACTGTTTCCTGGCGCCGAGCACACCCCGCTCTTTCGCCACATTTGCCACGCGCATCATCACGTGCTGCCGGGCAGCGCGTTGCGCGATGCCGGCAGCAAGGAACTGCATCTGCGGCTCGCGCTGGCCGAGCAGCGTGCAAGATCGCTCGAAGATGAAATGAACCGCCGCAAGGCCGCCGAACATCAACGCGACACCGACCGTGAAGTACTCCTTTCTGAATTGCGCGAGGCCAATGGCGCAAAAGATGCGTTTCTGGCGATGCTCGGACATGAGCTGCGCAATCCGCTCGCGCCCATTGTCAGTGCGCTCGAACTGATGCAGCGGCGCGGCACCGATTCGACCGCGCGCGAGCGGTCCGTTATCCAGCGTCATGTCGATCATCTGGCGCGCCTCGTCGACGATCTGCTCGACGTGTCGCGTATGATCCGCGGCAATGTCGAACTGTATCGGCAACGGGTCGACGTGCACGAAGTCGTCATGAAGGCCGTGGAGATGACGCGCGTGCTCGTGCAACGCCGCGCTCATCGATTGAATATCGAGGTGGATGGGGCGCTGGAGTGTTTCGCCGACCCGGCGCGGCTCGCGCAGGCCATTGCCAATCTGCTCATCAACGCGGCCAGATACACCGAACCGGGCGGCGCGATAACAGTGAGCGCTGCAGACACCGGCGCAGGCACGCTTCGCATAGGTGTACGCGACACCGGCATCGGCATTGCGCCGGACACATTGCCTCGCATTTTCGACACCTTCTACCAGGGCACGCAGACGATCGATCGCGCCCACGGCGGACTCGGCATCGGTCTCGCGCTCGCGAGAAACTTCGTGGAGCTGCATGGCGGACATATCGAAGCAGCGAGCGGCGGCCGAGGCTGCGGTAGTCAGTTTACGATCGTGCTGCCCTGCGCGCCCTCGCCCGCAATGGCCGGCAGCGCGCAGCCGGCCACGCGTATCGCCGTGCCTGCGCCACTAGCCATGCGTCGCCCGGAAAGAAGCGCCGGCGTGCAGGAACGACGTGTTCTGCTGGTCGACGACAACGTCGACGCGGCGGACGCACTCGCGGAACTACTGCGAAGCTACGGCCACTCGGTAATGACCGTTTACGATCCCGCTGCCGCGCTCGCCGAGGCGAGCGCCTTCATGCCCGCGGTTTCGGTGCTCGATATCGGCCTGCCCGTGATGGACGGCTATGAACTCGCGCGGCAATTGCGGGCACGCTCCGGCAACCGGCAATGCGTATTCGTCGCGCTAACGGGCTACGGTCAGCAGGGCGACCGCGACCGCAGCCGCGCGGCAGGCTTCGACCATCACTTCGTCAAACCAGTCAGGCCCGCTGAGCTGCTTGAAATCATCGACGGCGCTTCATTCGACGCTTCACATGAAAGCGGATAGATCCACGAACGGCGAAGTGAAATCGCTCGCGAATTAGGCGCTTTGCACTGTTCTCTTCAGCCACTTCCTTTCTATCCGAACGTCTCGCGATGCGCGGCGAATAGCCGGCGCAAAAAACCTCCCCCCAAAAAGGGCCGCCTTCATGGGATTGGGCCAAAATACCTTCGTTTAGCGACGCCGCCAATTGCGCAGCATTCCGTGAGTTAACCTCGCATCGTGATACATCGGGAAGCCTGGCCGGGCCCCGAATGTAGCGAACAACTTAGGGGATTCGAAAAATGACGACGACCAACTCAGTGCAATTTCCGGGTGAAGCCGGCACGCCTGTGCCGCTGCAAGAAGCACAATTGTCGGAAAGTACTGCTCCAGTGCGCCGACAATCGACTCTCCGAAAGGTCAAAGAGGCCGCCAAATCGCTGCTGCCGGCGCCCGTGTTCCTGGCACTGCTGCATCACAAGGAAATTGGCCGCTATCCCAACCTGTTTCGCCCCACCACGTTCAACGAGAAAATCCTGCAGAAAAACCTGCGGCCGGACCCGTGGTTCGCCGAGCTGACGGACAAAATCGCAGTAAGAGGCTATGTCGCGAGCAAGCTGGGCGAACAGCATGTGATTCCGCTCCTCGCCGCGCCGGACGTTTTCACGAAAGAAGTATTCGACGCGTTGCCGAACTCGTTCGTGATGAAGGCGAACCACGGCAGCACCTATGTGGAAGTGGTAAGGGACAAATCCGCGCGCTCGTTCGAACAACTACGAGAACTCGCCAATCACTGGCTCACACTGGACTTCTACAAGATCGCGCGCGAAAAGCATTACCGCCAGATCAAGCCGCGCATTTTCTTCGAGCAACTGCTGCTGGACCAGAGCGGCCAGATTCCGGCGGACTACAAACTGCATTGCTTTGGCGGACGAAGCGGAAGACCGCACATCTACATTCTCGTAATCTCCGACCGGTTCGGCTCAAACACGCGCGGCGACATCTACGACGCCGACTGGAACCATCTCGACATGGCCATTGGCGCTTATAAACCGAGCCCTGAGCCCGCGCCGCGCCCCGCCAATCTGGATGCCATTCTTTCCACCGCAAGAAAACTGTGCGCGGACTTCGACTATGTGCGCGTGGACCTGTACGCGCCGGATAACCAGATCTATTTCGGCGAGCTGACTTTTACGCCGGGCGCCGGAGTACTGCCTTTCACGCCGGACAGAATCGACTACGAGTGGGGAAAACTCGTGCCCGATGCATTCCTGTCGAACCGGCCTCCTTTACCGATACTGTCGGATAACCCAGCGTAACGCTTGCCGATTTTTTCCGGCAAGTTTGTCACCTCTTTCACTCGGCGCAGCAGGGTTTATTCCCTGCTTTACCGAAGCATGCGCGAGCGCAGAAAGCTGTGTTATCGACCGCACATATCGCATGACGGTTTGTTGGCGACGCAACCAACGGAACGGTAAATTGATTTGTGCTAGTTCGACAGAGGCCCATGCGACCGGATGCGCCGATGCGGGCGATTGTCGCCCCTGCGCAGCGGTCGTGGTTCACGACAGTGGTGAAGACAAATGCAAAACGTGACAATCGTCATCTGCAATTACAACTACGGCCGATTTCTGGCCGGGGCAATCGACTCGGCGCTTGCCCAGGACTATCCCGCAACCCAGGTGCTCGTAATCGACGACGGATCGACAGACGACTCCCGTGAAATCATAGAAAGTTACGGCTCCCGCATTAAGGCGCTTTACAAGCAGAATGGAGGTCAGGTCTCCGCCTATAACGACGCGGTCAATATGATCGACACGGAATTCGTCATGCTGCTCGATTCCGACGATCTGCTGTATGCGCATGCGGTTTCGAAAGTCATGCGCGTGTTTGAAACCGGCAGCTTCGTCAAGGTCCAATTCCGGCTCGACGTGATCGATCCTTCAGGCAAGCCTTCGGGCACGTACGTGCCGCATTCGGCGGCTCCATGCGACTGCGGCGGACCGTTGCGCCAGGGCTGGCTCTATCCGTCGCCGCCGGCTTCGGGCAACGCCTATCGGACCAGTGCGTTAAGGCGAATTTTTCCGGTGCCGGAAGCCGAGATCAATCGCTACGGTGCGGACTTCTATGCGATCTACGGCGTCGCGCTGCTCGGGACCGTTGCGACCATTCCCGAATCGCTCGGCGCGTATCGCGTACATCGCACCGAAAACTCGGGCATCGATTTCGCCAACTCGGAAAGCAACGACAAAGCGCCGAAGGCGTTGACGAAACGTTGGGCGATCCTGCGGCAAATGGCGCGCGCGCGTTTGGGAATCGAATTGCCCATGTCGTTCTATGACTTCTCGCTCGAGAAATCGTACTTCTGCTCCGCCATTTATCAGGCGCCGTTCACGAAGCGCTGGCGCTGGGTGAGCCGCCAGTCGCACAGCTACTTCCGCTCCATCGTTGCCAACCCGTTCTGGAGCTACAAGAAGAAGATCGGCACGCTCGCCCTCTCGAGTCTTTGCCTTCTGCCTTTTTCCGCGCTCTCCGATTTCGCCGTTCGCTATATTGCCAACCCGCTTGCCCGGCGTCGCCTGTAGAGGCGTTTCACTCGACTTCGGCGCAACCCATCTTGCCTGGACCACATGATGAACAAGTTCGTTGGCCTCGATGTGCTTCGTTTCGCACTCGCCGTTTATCTGATGGTCTTTCACTCGATACATCAGTATCCGCAGTACACGACGCTGCCGCTGGTCGAACTCGCCAATCTCGGCGGGTTCGCCACCAGTTCGTTCTTCATCCTGTCGGGCTTCATTCTTGCGCACGTCTACTTTGGACGCACGACGGAACTGCGAGGCGGCACACGTGAATTCTTCGTGAAGCGCCTGTCGAACCTGTACCCCGTGCATCTGATCGCGCTGGTACTGGTGCTTCTCGTCTCGGTGGTCGGCACGCGGGGGTTCCAGCAGTTCGCCGTGATGTCGCTCGACGATGCCGAGCATTTCGTCACGCTAGGCACCACAGAAACCGCCGTGAATTTCGTGCTGAATCTGTTTCTGCTGCAAGTGTGGTATCCGCTCTATGGGTCGGTGAATCCGCCGTCGTGGTCGCTTGCCACCCTGTTCTTTTTCTATCTGGCGTTTCCGTTCGTCGCGCCGCGGCTGCTCCGAGCCAGGAACAAGTACCGGCTCGTCGTAGTGCTGTGGGTGCTCTACCTCGTTCCGCCTGTCGCCGCGACGCTCATGCACTGGTATAGCCCCGCCGCGGTCGGCTTCATCACGCGCAATCCGGTGCTGCGGCTGCCCGAGTTTCTGGTCGGTATCGTCGTGTATGGACTCTTTCGCGAGGGGCAGTTGAACGCGATATACGAGAGCCGTGCGAAGATCTTTGCAGCATTGCTTGTTTTTGCGGCCTCGTTCGCGGTCGCCGCGTGGCTCGAGACGTATGGGTCGATGAGTACGCGTTACGTCGTTCACAACGGCGCGTTGATGCCCGGAGAAGTACTGCTCGTGATCGTCTTCGCCGGGCTGGGTGTGCCTTCACGCTTCGCGGCGCTGGCCACGCGCCTCGGCAATTCGGCGCTTTCGCTCTTCGCGATTCATGTCCCCGTCTTTCTGGTCATGATGAAGGTGTTGAAGCTGCTCTCCATTGGCAAGTCGCCGCTGTGGTGCGCTTCGCACTTCTCCGAGTGCGTCGCGGCTTCCAAGGAAGTCGTGCCGAGCATGGCAACATATCCGCTCTATCTGATCGGCACCGTGATCGCGGCGGTGTACTTTCAGGAGCGGCTGGTCGCGCCGTTAAGAGACTGGATTCGCGGCCGCTTTCTCACCACGAGGCCGCGCGCCGGGGCAGCCGGCGCGAGAAGTCTTTGACCTGTATGTGCGCGGCGCCTATGTGGCGCGGCGCTCGCGGCACGCGGCTCAACGCTGCAACGGCCCCCTCAGAAGCTCGCAAACGACTGGACGAGCCGGTTAAAGGCGCCCGCGTTCGACACATTCATGCCGTGTGACGCCCCCGCGATGGTCTGCCTGTCCGCGTAGTCGATCCACTCAGCAAGTTTCTCGACATTGTTGCGGAACATACGAGGGCTGCGCTGCCCTTCGATCAGCAGCGTTCGGCATTTCACGCCGCGTGCAGCCTCGCGCGAATAAGCGGGCAACGGGTCGCGAAACTGCTTCGGCAAGGTCGCGGCGTTGTCCGTGGCCATGGTGCGAAAGGCGACCGAACTCTTGCGCCACGAGCCCGGCGCGCTCACCGAGTCGACGAACAGTTCCAGTCCCGCGTCGATCTCGCCGCCTTCGATCAGCTCGGCCACCCGCGCGCGCAGCGCATTCGTCGCGGCGGGCAGCGCGGCCTCGGGCATGCCGTCCAGCTGCAACGGACCGCCCGGGTCGGCAAGCGTCAGCGTCTTCACGAGACGCGGATGCTCGCGCGCCACATGAAACGCGACGCAACCGCCGCGCGAATGCCCCACCAGATGGACGGGCGCGACGCCGAGCGCCTCGATGAACTCGGCCAGTTCGGCGACGTGCGTCTGCCAGCCGAATTCGCCCTGAATGCAGGCCTCGCCCGCCGGCCAGTAATGGCTCAGGCTCACCGAGATGCAGCGAAAATGCGCCGACAGGGCCGCCGTCTGCGCGCTCCAGTAGCGGTAGTCACACAGCGAGCCGTGCACGAACACGAGCGGCTCGCCCTCTCCGCACTCGACGTACGGCACGCAAATGCCCGAGGCAATCGTCGCAAACGAGAGGTCGGGCACGGCAAGCAGGGAGAAATCGGTTCGGGCGTTCATACACGGGCTCCTTTGCCAGCACTATGCCGCACGTCAACATTTAAGAAAATCGCGTAATATTGATGGAATCCATCAATTTTTCTGATAACAAGCATTGAAAGCCCTTGACCTCGACGTGATGGCCATGATCGTCGCCGTGGCGGACGCCGGCAATATCAGCCGTGCGGCGGAGTTCGTGCACCGCTCGCAGTCGGCGGTGAGCATGCAGATCAAGACGCTCGAGGCCGCGCTCGGCAAGCCGCTCTTCGTCCGCAAGCCCAGAAGTGTCGTGCCGACCCAGGACGGCGAAGTGCTGCTCGCCTACGCGCGCCGCATGCTGGCCTTGCGCGACGAGGCGTGGGCCGCTGTGGTGCGGCCCGACGTGACCGGCCGCGTGAGCATCGGCGTGCCGGACGACTACGCGTCGTCGCTGCTGCCGCCCATCCTCAAGAAATTTTCCGCGACCTATCCGAAGGTCGAGATTCGCGTGGTCGGCCTGCCGAGCGTGGCGCTCGCGCCGATGGTGAAAGACGGTTCCGTCGATCTGGTGTGCGCGACGCGCGTGAAGGGTCTGGCGGGCGAGTTCCTGCGGCTCGAACCCATGGTGTGGGCCGCATCGCCGAGCGCGCACGACATCTGGCGGGAAAGACCTCTGCCGATTGCGGTGTTTCTGCCGGGCAGCGTCGCGCGCGAGAACGCGATTCGCAGCCTCGAACAGGCGGGAATCAGCTATCGCACGTCGTATGAAAGCCCGAGTTTGATGGGTCTCGTGTCCATGGCCGAGGCGGGCCTTGCCGTGGTTCCGCTCGCCCAATGCGCAGTACCCGCGCATTTCGCCCTGCTCGGCCAGGCGCAGGGCTTGCCCGAAATCGCCGCGCTCGAAGTGGTGCTCGCGCGAAGCACGGCATCCAAACGCCCGCCGTGCGATTTTCTCGCGGAGAAAATCATTGCCGAACTGAGGCGCTAGGCCACCGCCAGGGTGAAGTCGCACGGCGCGTTGCACAACACGTCGCGCATGCGCCCGGCAGCGAGTGTATAAAGGAAGCTGCCTCTCGCGCCAAACCGAAGCTGCCCATTCCGATGACTACGCCCCCTCGCGAATCGTCCGGCACCTTGTGGCCCGCCGTCGTGCGCCAGACGGAGCATGCGTTGGCCTGCGGCGCGCTGCACCCCATACAGACCGTGCGCACGACGATCGAAGACGGCGGCGTGCGTTTCCTCGTCCGCCAGGTGTCGAGTCTGGAACGCAAGGACGAGGACGCCCGGCAACGCAAGACGGACCCGGCCAGCCGTCGCGCGGTCAACCCCTTCCTGCCCTATGAGCCGGACCTGTTCGTCGCCGATATCTCGGACACGCACCTTGTCCTGCTGAACAAGTTCAATGTGATCGACCACCATCTGCTGGTCGTGACGCGCCGCTTCGAGTTGCAGGAGAACCTGCTCGATCTGGCGGATTTTCGCGCACTGTTCGATTGCATGACGCAGTTCGAGAGCCTCGGTTTCTACAACGGCGGACCGGCGGCCGGCGCGAGTCAGCCTCACAAGCATCTGCAGATCGTACCGCTGCCGCTCGACGAAAGCGCCTCACATCTGCCGATCGAGCCGTTGCTGGCGGCCGCATCCAGCGACGGCAGTCTATGCACCGTGCCAGGACTTGGCTTTCCGCACGCATTCGCGAGCCTCGATGCGAAGCTCGCAGACAACCCGCAGCAACTGGCGGACCGTGCATTGCACACGTACCAGCATCTACTCGATGCCGCCGGTTTGCACGCCGTGGAGGTGAACGGGCAAGCGCGCCAATCAGCGCCCTACAACCTGCTCGTGACGACGCGCTGGATGATGCTCGTGCCTCGCTGCGTCGAACGAACAGAAGGCATTGCAGTCAACGCGCTGGGTTTTGCGGGCTCGCTCTTCGTTCGCAACGACATGCAGATGCAGACCATCCGCAAGCTCGGTCCAATGAATGTGCTGCGGCGGGTCGCGGGACTCGTCCCACCGTAGCCCGCACGCAAGCGAAGGCCACGCTCAGGCGAACCGCTCGGGCCGGAACGGACGCGCATCGACGAAAGGCTCTTCACCCGTCATCATTTCCGCGAGGAGCCGCCCGCTTACCGGGCCGAGCGTCAAGCCATGATGGTTGTGACCGAACGAGAACCACAGCCCCCGGTGCCGCGGCGCGCGCCCGATGATGGGCCGCATGTCGGGCGTGCAGGGGCGCAAGCCGAGCCACGGGTTCGCGTCGAGCCGCTCGCCCAGTCCGAACACCGGCTTTGCCGAGCGCTCGGCGCGTTCTAGCTGGACGCCGGTAGGCTTCGCTTCGCGCCGCGCGATCTCTACACCCGTGGTAAGCCGCAAGCGCCCTTGCATCGGCGCCACGACGTAGCCTTGTTCCGAGTCGACGTAGGGCATGGAGAGCATCGGCTTTGTCGCCCGATAATGCATGTGGTAGCCGCGTTTGGCGCGCAGCGGAATGCGATAGCCGAGCGGCTCGAACACCTTGTCCGACCATGGGCCGAGCGCCACCACCACATCTTTTGCGCGGATCCGGCCGGAAGACGTCTGCACCGTCCATGCGCCCGCCTCTTCTTGCAGCGTCGTCGCGTCGCCGGTCAGGAACGTGCCGCCGTCATGCTGGAAGAGACGCGCATAGCCTTTCGTCAACGCGCCGGGATTCACGATGCTTTTGGGGTCCTGCCAGTGCAGCGCGCCGCAGAATCCGTCTGCGAGACCGGGCTCTTGTGCTGCCAGCGCGGCTCTATCGAGTGCGACGACATGCAGGCCATGCGTTCGCGCGGTAGCTTCGGCCGCGACTGCATGGCGTGCGAATTCCTTCGGCGTGCGAAACGCCTCCATCCAGCCCTTGCTGACGGCCAGTTCCGCGAGACCGGCGCGCGCGATCAGCAGATCGTGCTCGGCGACGCTGTGACGGATCAACGGCAGCATGTCGTGCGCCGCGCTCATCAGCCGCTCGGGCGACGACTCCCACCAAAAACGCGCGAGCCAGCCCGCAAAAGAAGGCAACGCGCGATAGTCCCAGTAAAGATCCGTCGACTGATTGCGCGCATAGCGCAGCAGCGTGCCCAGATGGCGCGGAAACGCGTACGGCACGACCGACGACGACTCGATCAGGCCCGCGTTGCCGAAACTGGTTTCCTCGCCGGGCGCGCGCCGGTCGACGAGCGCCACGCGCCGTCCCCGCGCCTGCACATGCAGCGCAGCCGACACACCGACGATGCCGGCACCCAGCACGATCACATCGAAATCCATAAGCTCGCTCTGCTTGCCCCGTGAAAGCGGACTCGTCTATTGAACATCCGCACAACGCGCACATGGCGCGGCCGACGCGCAATGCCCGCGCCAGGCGCGCCATGCGTTACTTCGCGATGATGTCGCGATTGAAGTACTTCTGCGAGAGCGCGCTTAGCGTGCCGTCTTTCTTCAGCGCGTCCAGCGCCGCGTCGACTTTCTTCGCGAGTGCCTTATCGCCCTTGCGCATGCCGAAGCCGGTTCCTTCGCCGAGCGTGGCCGGATCGCTGAGCGGCTGACCGGCAATCGCATAGTCATGGCCCGCCGGCTTCTTCAGGAAGCCGTCTTCGACGGTTTGCGCTTCCTGGACCGCGGCGTCGAGCCGCCCCGCCACGAGGTCGGTGTACACCTGGTCCTGATCCGCGTAAGAGACCACGGAAACGCCGGCGTTCGCCCAATGCGCCTTCAGAAAATCTTCCTGCGACGACCCTTGCAGCACGCCGACGCGCTTGCCCTGCAGGCTCTTCACGTCCGGCATCAGGCCGGAGCCGCGCTTTGCCACCATCACGATCGGCACGACGTAAATGGGCGGCGTGAAGTCGATGGTCTGCTTGCGCTTGGCGGTGATGTTCATCGCCGAGTTGATGACGTCGAATTTACGCGCCTGCAAGGCGGGAATCAGACCGTCGAACGCATTTTCGACCCATTCGCATTTCACCGCCATCTTCGCGCACACCGCATTGCCGACGTCCACGTCGAAGCCTTGCAGCTGGCCCGTGGCGGACTTGCTTTCGAACGGCGGATACGCCGCCTCGATGCCGAAGCGCAAGGTGTTCTGGGTTTCGGCGCTGACAGTGCCGACCGACCCGACGGACGCGACCACAGCAGCGGCGACGAAAAGTGAGAGTTGGAGCTTACGAAGCATGATGGTTCCCTGTCTGTTTGGGATCGCGAATCAGCGGCACAAAAGAACGTTGCCTGTCTGCCTTGAGAGGCCGCCCGAATCGCGGGGGAAACCCGCGTTCGCGCCCTCTCTGGAACAACAGTCTATTCTGGACAGCGACAAAAGCAAGCAATTTTCAAAAATAAACGTCCAGTCTGGACTTTTTGACTTTAGAATGACCGTGACGCCGGAGACGGCAACGTTGCGGAGAGTAGGCACATGAGCAAGACAGACAAGGCAATTCCTCTGATCGTCGACGAGGAAACGGTTCGCCACGCGCTACCTCATCTGGACGTGCGGGTTGCGTTGACAGAGATGTTTCGCGGGCTTGCGAACGACGCGGCCGTGCAGCCGCCGCAAACCCTCACGCTCTTTCCGTCCGGTGCGGGCGACTTCATCACTTACCTCGGCGCCATGGCGCACGCTCAGGTGTTCGGCGCGAAGTTGTCGCCCTATATCGTGACCGCCTCGAAGCCGATCATCACGGCGTGGACCGCCTTGATGTCGATGCAAACCGGCCAGCCGCTCATGTGGTGCGATGCGGGTTTGCTCACCATCGAGCGCACTGCGGGCACCACCGCGCTCGCCGTCGACCAACTGGCGCCGCCCGAGGCGCGCACTCTCGCGATTGTCGGCGCGGGCGCCGTTGCGCAGGCTCACATTCGTCATCTTGCGTCGCTGAGACCCTGGACTTCCATTCGTGTTTTCTCGCGCGATCTGCAGGATGACGAAACAAAACGCCGGCAGATCATCACGCTCGACGAACGCGCGAGCCTCTCTACGCGCATCGAAGACTGCGTGGCCGACGCCGACGTGGTCGCCCTCTGCACGTCATCGGGCACGCCCGTGCTGGCCGACGGCATGCTGCGCAAGCCCGCACTCGTCACGTCGATCAGCACGAACGTGGCCAACGCTCACGAGATTCCGCCCGCATGGCTTCCCGACATGGACGTGTACTGCGATTACCGCCGAACCACCCCTGCGAGCGCAGGCGAGATGAAGCTGGCTGCCGCAGAGCACGGCTGGCATCCGCGCGACGTGGCGGGCGATCTGCCCGAGCTGCTATCCGGCGCCGCGCCGAAGCCCTCCTACCGGAAGCACGCGTTTTTCCGCTCCATCGGACTGGGACTGGAAGACGTGGCCATCGCGTTCGAGCTGTTCAGGCATCTGACCACCCGATAACGGCTCATGGCGCGCAAGCGGTTGCCTGCATCGCTCATGGCAAAATAACGCATGACTCGTGACGCATGACGCGATGCCCAACTAAAACACGCGTCGTCGCGATGAGGCGCAGCGCAAAGCACGAAACCGCACCGCAGCCCGACGCGTTGCAGACCTTGCGAAACTGGAACCCACCTGTCCCTATGCGAAAGACCAAGACAACGGCCGCGCGCCGCCTTCTTCTGGATCGGTATAGCCGTGTCGCCGACGGCATCGCGCTGCTTTTTTTCCCGTACGTCGAGATCGTGATTCACGACCTGCAGAGCCAGACCGTCGCGTACATCGCAAACAATCTCTCCAAACGCGAGATTGGCGACGAATCCGCGCTGGAGGAAATCGACCACACGGTCGAGTCCGGCACCATCGGTCCGTATGAAAAAGTGAACTGGGACGGCAGGCGCATGCGCTGCGTGAGCACCGTGCTGTTCGACGACGCGGACGTTGCGGTCGGCGTGATGTGCGTGAACTACAACATCGCCGTGTTCGAGGACATCAAGCATGTGATCGACCGAGTGATTTCAGGCGCCGGCGTAGTGAAGCAACCGGAGGAACTGTTCAGGGACGACTGGCAGGAGCGCATCAACACGTTCCTTCACGCGTGGCTGCAGGAGCGGCAACTCGCGCTCAATTCGCTGACGCGCGACCATCGCCGCGAACTGGTGGAAGCACTCTGGGCCGAGGGCGCGTTCAAGGGCAAGAGCGCCGCGAACTACGTGGCGAACGTGCTCGGCATGGGCCGCGCCACCGTCTATCAACATATCCGGGACCTGCGCGGCGCGGCGGCATGAAGCGCCACACGAGCAGCAGCAACGCCAGCACCGCAGGGCACCCGCGCAAATCGGTCGGCACGGTTTCGCGGTGTGCGAGCCGCGCATCCAGCATGGCGTCGCGCAGCGACTTTGCATCAGCAAGGCGCCGGTAGCCGAAGCCGATCTGCTCGGCCACGGAACTCAAATAGTGCCCCTGCAAGGCGGACAGCTCCTCGTGGCTCACCGCATGCACTGCGGACGCATGCATCTGCGGGACCTGCACGACTTCGTCTGCCTGCCAGTAGCCGATGCGGTTGCCGTGCGCGTCGCTGCGCGGAATCGGCGCCGGTTGATCGCCACCCACGCCGACCAGCCATCCCTTCACATGCGCAGGGTTGATGTCCTGCTTGAGCGCGTCCGAGGGCAAGCGCGGCGGCGCCTCCTGGCCATCCGTGACGAACAGCACAGCCGTGCTGTTGCCAAGGCCCTGCGCCACGCGTACCGCCGAATACACCCCGCCCTCGGCGATACGGCTGTAGTTGGTCCAGCGCATACGTCCGTCGATCCGCTCGAGCGAGGACAGCAGCGCGTCGTAGTTGGCACAGACTTCCACGGGCGGCAGCAGCAGAAAACTGCGCTGTCCGGTAAACGCGCTCCAGCCGACTTTCGACCCGCAGGGCAATTGCCCGAGCGCTTCGCGCATCGCCGCGCGCGCGAACACGAGGCGGCTCACCGGCGCGCCGTCGAGCACGACATCCTCCACGTTCATGCTCTGCGTGATGTCGAACGTGACGACGTAACTCGATGCATTGCGCGGCAACGCAACGGGCGGCAGCGCGAGCGAGACAATCAATAGCACGAGCGCCGCTGCCGTCATCCAGTGACGTCCCGCGAAAAAGCCGCGCGCAAAGGGACCGAGGCTCACGGCAAATCCTTGCTTTCCGGATCGCGCACCTTCACGTCGTGCTGCTCCTTGACGTCGGGCGTGCCGGACGTGGAGCGCGTCTCGGGCACGAGCCACAACGCCCGCTCGAGGTTGTAGCGCGCGTCCCAATCGTCGGGGGCAAGGCGCAGCAAGGTCCGGTAGCGGGCCTTTGCTTCCTCGACCATGGGGAGCGACTCGACCGCGCCCGCAGGGCTATGGCCGATGCCCTGGCGCAAATACAGATTGCCGAGATTGAACAGCGCCGCGCGGCCCGTCTCGCTGTGCGGCTGCTCGCGTATCAGCGACTCGAAGAGCGGGCCCGCCGTATCGAAAGCGCCCTGTTTCGACAGCGCGATGGCGCGCGCGAGCCTGACTTGCGGCGCGTCGTCCATGGTGCCGGCCGCGTGCGGCGCCTGTTTGGCCGCACCCCTGCTCGTTGCGACGACCTCTGCGACTGTCCGATTCACCTGCTCCGCATGCCGCCACCGCATCCAGTCGTAGGCGGCCACCGCTGCGCAGCACAGCGCTACCGTCCCGAAGATGAGATGCACCGTCGCGCGCTTCATGACCACACTCGCACCTGAAAGACCCGCAAGGCGAGCAGCAGCACGCAACCCGCCAGCGCGGCCGCGAAGCAATAGGGGCTCAGATCTTCGCGCGGCAAACGCTCGACAAACGTCGTCAACGCATTTTGCTGCCGGTTGATTTCGGCCATTGCGTCCCTCATGGCTTTGGCATTCCCCGTCTGGAATAAACGGTAAGGTGTCTTAAGCGAGAGGAAGTAGCGATGCAGTTCAGCTTCCGCCGAGGTCTCGCTGGCGGGTACCCTCGCATTCAGGTCGGGGCTGTAAATGCTGCTGCGCAAGTAGATGAAGTACAGCGCGATCTGATTGCGCAGCAGACCTTCTTCGACGAGTTCCCGCACCCGCGCATCGAGCTTGGCGCCGCCGTCGGATACCAGCACGATGGCGCGGCGGCCCGACGAATGCTGGTCATTGAATTCGCCGATCGCCGTGAGGAGGCCGAGGTCGAGCTGCGTGTCGGGCATGCCGCGACCCACGGCCGTACCGGCAATGGCTGCGTCGATCGCGCGATGATCGTAAGTGAACGGCATCGCGAGCAACGGGCTCGTGCCGAACATCATGAACGCGAGGCGGTCGTTCGGCCGCTCTGCGACGAACTCCGTCAACGACGCGCGCGCCACCTTGTTCTTCGATTCCCCCGCGCTCACCTCGACGCCCCTGCTGTTGATGGGCTCATCCATGCTCGCGCTGCGGTCCATCAGAATGAGAATCTGCGCGCCGCTGCCCGTGCGCAGCACCTCGCGATGCGAACGGCCGGGACCGGCGAGGCCGACGACGATCGCGAGCATCGCCAACACCGCACTGCCCTGCGCGATGCCGCCGACCCAGCGCCCAGCGCGATCCTCCGGCAGCCATGCGAGCCACGAAAACGCCAGCGTGTCGGCGCGGCGCGGCAACAGCGGCAGCAACGCAAGCGGCAGCAGTGCGAGCAGCCACGGGCGAGCGAAGTCGAGCGCCATGTCGTTCATCGCTGATGACGCTGCTCCGCGCGATACAGCGCCTCGCACAGCGTGCGCAACGGGTAGGCATCGGCGGATGAGGCCGGCGTAAAAAAGCGCTCTGCCGATTGCCGGTAGAACTGCTCCAGTTGTGCGCGCAACGGTTGCAGATACGGCGCGCGAGCGAACAGCGCGGGCAGCGAGCCGGCGTGCACCACGTGACCCGCCGTCTCGTTCAGCGCGCGATGCAGGCAAAGCCATGCATCCGTGGAGGTCTGCGCGGGCAGCTCGTCTGAGGGCTGCATGCGCCGCAACTGCCGCCACGCGCGGGCAAACGGCAGGCGCGCGGACTCGCGCGCGTTGCGCCACCACCACCAGCCTGCCCACGACAACACGGTGAGCAAGAACAACCCGGCAGCGAAGCCGGCTTGCCGGCGCAGCGGCGCGGCGCGCAACGGCGGCGCCAATCGGTCGGGCCGCAACGCCTGCAGATCGCCGGCATTGAATGGATTCGCGGGCGTCGCGGGCCCGATGCTGAGCGGCCACTCCGCCACCCGCAACGTCACACCCGCCGACGAAGTGAGCGTCAAGGCCGGCAACGCGATCTGCGTGAGCGCGGTGGGCACGCTGATGACCTGGTAGTCGATCGCGAGCCAACGGCGGCCGTCGGCGTCGGTCTCGGTGCGCACGCGCCGGCGTTCGAGCCACGCATCCGTGCGGCCGAGCGACGGCGGCGTCACCGAACCGATATCGCTGCGACCGTCCTGCAGCAGAATGCGCTGCGTGAGGACATCGCCGAGCAGGTAGCCGAACGCGCGCGGCTCCTCCACCGTCGGCTGAAACGCGGCGTTGGCTGCGGCTGCGTTGTGGGTCGACAGGAGGAATGCACACAACAGCGCAGGCAACAACGAAGACAAAGGCGCGACAGCGACAACCCGCGCGGCCCCTGTGCCATGCAGCGAGCGCTCTCCTTTCATGCAACCGCCTCCAGAAAGTAGCGCGACATGGCGTCCGGGTCGAAGGCGTTTTCCACGAAAAAAGGCTGGATTGCGCGCTTGCCGAAGCTTTGCGACAGTTCGGCGCGACGCCTTGCAACCCTTTCGCGCCAGCGCTCGCGCACGCCCGCGCTCAACCACAGCGTGCGCCGCGCGCCGGATTCCGCATCGCTCACGGCGAGCAGCGGGCCACCGGGAGGCGGTGCGATTTCCGCGGCGTCCCACACGACGATGGGCACCACATACGAATGCACCAGCAAATCGAGCACAGCGGGCAACGCCTCAAGCGGCCAGTGGAAATCGGACACCAGGAAGATCAGCGACTGCCGGCCCGCCAACGCCGCCGCGACGCTTTGCAACGCGTGAGTCGCGGTGTTTTTATGCCGCACCGCGCTCTCGCTCTCGCTCTCGCAATTGCGCAGCATCGTCGCGAGCAAATTGCCGATGCCCCTGCCGGAGCGCGGCGGCATGAACAGATCGTCGCGCGCGCGTTGATCGAAGGCGAGCATGCCCAACAGATCGCCGACGCGAAACGCGCTATAGCCCACAGCCTCGACGAAGTCCGCGGCTACCGCAAGCTTCGTCCGATGCGTGCCGAAGCGCATCGACGCGGATACGTCGACCAGCACCTGCACCGGCACGGCCGCGCGCTGCAGATGCACGCGTACGAGCCATTCGGAACGCGCCGCGCGCACGCTCGCCCGCAGATCGAGCCGGCGCGGATCCGGATAGTCGAAGAGGCGCCCGTGCAGCGCGAATTCCTGGCCGGAGCCGAAGCTCGCGCCGCGATGCGAGCCGGGGCGAACCCCGGAGGCGCGCATCGGCAAACGGTAATGAAACTCCGCAATGGCACTCATGGCTCAGGGCACGGCGAGTCGGCCGACGATTTGCGCGATCAGCGCCTCGGCCAGTTCCTGGCGCCGCAATTCGTAGATCGGCGTGAAGAACACGCGGTGGCCGAGCGCGGGCAGCAGCACTGCATGAATGTCCTCGGGTATCAGATGCGCGCGGCCCGCGAGCCAGGCCACCACGCGCGCCGCGCGCAACAGCGCGCTCATGCCGCGCGGACTCGCGCCCGCCAGAATGAGCCGCTCCATGTCCACGCCATCGAGCGCGATGCCGAAGCGCTGCGGCGTTTCAGTGGCCTGCCAGATGTCCAGCACATAGCGCTCTATCGTCTCGCTCGACTGCACGCTGTGCTGGATTGCCGCGCCGATCTGGTTCAACTGCTCCCACGGCACGATAGCCGGAGACAGCCGCGCGAGCAGCCGGTCGACGTCGTGATAGTCGGCGTCGAAAACCAGGGCGCGGCGCACCGCGGCGTCATCGGGTGTCGGCATGCCGAGTTCGAACAGGAAGCGGTCGCGCGCCGCCGACGCCAGCTCGAAAGTCTCTTCCTTCTCGACCTTGTTGCGATCCGCGAAGACCGTCATGTGCGGAAAGCGATATTCGCGGTCGAACGCCCATACCGAGCGTTCGGCCATCGCACGCAACAGCAAAGACTGAACCTGCGGACGTGCGCGGTTGATTTCGTTGAAGAAGAAGGTGGTGAGCCGCTCGCCGTGCCGCAGAAGCGGGCCCGGATCGATACGCGGCCTGCCTTCCGCGTCGACATACGTGTGATAGACGAGGTCGCCCGGCATCAGGTCGATCGTGCCTTCCACCCGCTCGAATTCGCCGCCCACGACACGCGCAAAAGCGCGCAACACCGTCGTCTTGCCGACGCCCACGCCGCCTTCGAGCAGTACATGGCCGCGCGCAAACAGCGCCACGGTGATGAGCCGGATCACCTGCGCCTGCCCGATCACCGCGCTCGCGACTTCTTCTTCGATTTGCAGCGCGTGCAGACGCCAGTCCTGAAGCTGTTCGCTGGAACCCATCGGTGCAATCTCCTCTGGCGGGCACTGCGTGCACCGCCGCTAAAAAGCGCTTCAGGCGGACGCGTCGTCCACGGCCTCCAGCAGTCCCTTCGACTTGCCGGGCGACGGCACGAACGCCGCATACTCGCGCTCCAGATAAGCCGCGGCCTCTTCGAGCAGAAACTGGCGGAAAATCATGCAGGTCGGCGAAAGCTGCTTGGCGCGCAAATGCACGATCTGCCATGTGCGCTCGATTGGCGTGCCGTTCACATCGAGCAAGGCGATTTCCTTCGTCCGCAGTTCGAGCAGCAGCGTATGCAGCGAAATAAGGCTCACGCCCATGCCCGCCATGACTGCCTGCTTGATCGTTTCGTTACTGCCGAGCGTGACGACTTTCGCCGGCGTGAAGAGATGCTGCCGGAACATTTCCTCGGCGGCCATGCGTGTTCCTGAGCCCGGCTCGCGCACGAGAAACGTGTCGCCGCGCAGCTCCTGCAAATCGAAACGCCGCGCGCCGGCAAGCGGATGACCCACCGGCGCGATCACCACTTGCGGATGCCATGCGAGCGGCTCGGCCGTCGTGTCGAGCTCGGGCGGCGGGCGCCCCATGATCGCAAGGTCGATCGCGTTGTCCTGCAACAGGCGCAGAAGCGCGTCGCGATTGCCCACCGAGAAATGCACATCCACCTTCGGGTAGATGTGCGAGTACATCGCGAGCAGCTTGGGCGCGAAATAGGTCGCAGAACTGACTATCCCCACCGCGATTGAGCCGCTGTCGGCCTGCTTGAGCGAGGTCATCGCGTCTTCGGCGTCCTTGATCTCGCCGAGAATGCGGCTCGCGTGGTGACTGAACTTCTCCCCGGCCTCCGTCAGTGCGAGCTTGCGCGCGATGCGCTCGAAGAGGCGCAGACCCACGGCTTCTTCCAGTTGATGGATCTGCATCGAGACCGCCGGCTGCGTCAGATGCAACTCTTCCGCTGCGCGCGCGAAGCTCGTATAGCGACTCGCCACGACGAATATCTGCAATTGACGCAGCGTGAGCGAGCGGACGAAATTCACGGCCGCGCGCCCACTACCGGCTCGCGCTCGGCGCGTTGGAAGACTTCACAGTCTGGTGCGGCGAAAGCGGCGCCCGGCTTGCGTTTGGCGCGTTTGGCGCGTTTGGCGCGTTTGGCTTCGGCTTCTCGGCCGGCACATACCCCGGCGGCAGCTTGCTCAACACGGCCTGAAAACTGAGCGTGCGGCTTTGCAGCGGATGCGCGAAATCGTTGTTCGCGCCCGGCACGTCCGTGCGAATCAGCGCGACCTGGCCCGGCACGGTACTCGCGATCAGAAACGTGTAACGCTTGCCGGTGTATTGCGCGAAACGTGCGGCGTTGGGGTCGTCCAGATACGGCTGAACGACGATCTGCTGCGCCTTGACGGGCTTGCCGCCCACCTCGCTCGTCACCGTTTCGATCTTCGGCCCGGCGGCGAGCGCGAGCCGCAGGCGCTGCTGGAAATAGCGGCGCTTGCCGCCCGTCAACTGCTCCATCTCGGCAATGTCGCGCTCGAGGAAATAGATGATCACCGGATTGCACTGCAAGCCCCCGTTCGGCAACGGCACCGCGCCGCGATGGTCGGACACTTGCGCGTCGCCCTTCGCATTGTCCGTGCTCGTCACCAGCACCTTGACCGTATCGCTGCCGTGCGCGGGCGGATCGGAACTCAGGAGCGCATAGTCGAGCTCGGTCTGCTGCGCGATGCCGTGCAGATGATCGGTTGTGAAGATGAGCCGTTCAGCGGGGGAAATCGCGCCCGTGCCTGGCGCAGGCGCCGCCGCTTGCGCGCCGCCCGCGGCGCCCGCGGCGCCCATGACAGCCGCGCCGGCCATCATGCTGATAGCGCCTATGACACGTATTGCACTCATCGCACCCACCACATCCGCCACGCATGCCAAGCACGCCGCGAACATGCGCCGCCATACGCGGCGCAAACCGCCGCGCCACGCCGTCATGGCGACGCGTCCGCGGATTTGCCCGCCGGTGCGTCGACGGGTTTCAGGAGCGGCACTTCGTAGCTCGTCAGAATGCGGTCGATCTTGTCGTGATTCGCGCCGATCCACTGGTCGACCTTGTCCTTCCACGCTTTCTCGCCGTAGCGCACGCCCATGGAAATCGTATAGTCGAAGCGGATGCCGGGCGTGGCCGGGAACGGCACGAGCTTCACCGAATCGCCCGAGCGTTTCGCGAAGTAGCCGGCAATCGGCCCCCACAGGAAGACGACGTCGACCTTGCCCGCCTGCAGGTCCTTCTCGATCATCTGGCCGGGATACTCCTCGGGATCGCCGCTTTGCACCTGATAGGAGACGGCCTGGTCGATCAGGTTATGCCCAAGCAGCCAGTCGACGGCAGGCGTCTGCGTAAAGATGCCGAAGCGCAGCTTGTGCAACTCGTCCGGCGGCAGCTTGAGCAGATCGTCGGGCGTATTGATGCCGTCCAGCTCGGGGCGCTTTCTGAACACCATGGCATACGTGGAGCGCAGATAGGGCTGCGTGGTCGACGTGAGGTCATAGCCTTTCGGCACGCCGATGATCAGATCGCACTTATAGGCGCCTGTTTCGGGCACCTTCTCGCGCAGCGTGTGGCGCACGAAACCCATGCGCTGCGGAAAATAGGTGTATTCGAGCTTGTAGCCGAAGTCGCGCGCCATCTCGCTCGCGATGCGGTTCTCGTAGCCCTCGCCCTTGTTGTTCGACAAAGGCATGTTGTTCGGATCCGCGCAGACTCGCAGCACGCCGTCGGCGCCGTCGTTGTTGGGCAGCGCCTCGCCCTGGGCGCGGACCGCGCCGCTTGCGAGCGCTGCGTAGCACAGCGCGCCTATGACGAGCGCGGCATGCAGGTGGATGGATTGGCGATGACGCATCGAGCACCTCCTGAAGTCGAGCCGCCCGCGTTATTTCGCGTCGATGGACTGCAGATCGCCGGGCTTGATCTGCCCGTCCGAACGCCCTTTCAGATAGGCGTAAAGGTTCTCCCAGTTCTTTTGCATCATCTGGCTGGAACTGAAGTCGGGCATGCCCTTGTCGACCCGCCCGCCGAACACCGTGCGATGAAACTCGTTCTTGTCGAGCGTCTTGAACGCCTCGACGAGCGACGGACCCACCATGCCCTGCTGCTGCGCGCCGTGGCAGCGCTCGCAAGCAAGCGCGCGCCAGGTCTTCCATCCCTGGAACGTGTTGGCGTCCACCTTGCTGCCGTCGACCACCTTGTACGCCACCTGGGCTATCGCGGGATTGGTCTGGGAGTACGCGACAGGCAGCACGACGAAAAGGACGGGCAGTGCCGCCCGCAACAAGATTGATCGGCCTTTCATATGCAAATGTCTCCTCTAGAGAGGGCCGCGCCCGCTGCGCGCGCCGCTGCGCTTCATCGACGCAGGACAGACGGCGCGGCCCGATGACTCACCAGTTAGCTGTTGCCGCCCGGAATCGCGAATACGAAGAGCGTGCCGCCGAGCGCCGTGTACTTCGCAAGCTCGCGATAGCCGCCCACCGCGCCGAGGCCTTCCGTCGACTTCTCGAGTCCCGCCGCCATGCCGATGCCGGCCCAGCCGCCGATGCCCGAATACACGCCCACGTATTGCTTACCCTGATACTGATACGTGAACACGTTGCCGATAATCCCGGACGGCGTCTTGAAGCGCCACAGTTCCTTGCCGTCCTTGATGCGGACTGCCTTCAGGTAGCCTTCGAGCGTGCCGTAGAACGCGATGCCGCCGGCAGTGGCAAGCGCACCCGACCACACCGAGAACTTCTCCGGCTTGGACCAGACGATCTTGCCCTTCGCCGCATCCCACGCGATGAAGTTGCCCATCGCGTTGTTCTCGTTCGGACCCGGATACATCGACAGTGTCGCGCCCACATACGGCTGGCCCGACACATAGTCGACATCGAATGGTTCGTAGTCCATGCAAACGTGGTTGGTCGGCACGAGGAAGAGGCTCGAGTTCGGGTCGAACGCCGCGGGCTGCTGATCCTTCGAGCCGAGTGCCGCCGGACAGATGCCCTTCACGTTGTGATCCGAGCCCGCTGCCTGCGTCGAATACGCGGCATTGCGAATCGGCTTGCCGGTCTTCAGATCGACGCTGTCGGCCCAGTTCACAGCCGGATCGTATTTCTGCGCAACCAGCAGCTGGCCGCTCTCGCGGTTCAACGTATAGCCGAAGCCGTTGCGGTCGAAGTGAACGATGGCGGGCACTTTCTTGCCGTCGATCGTCAGGTCCGACAGGATCATTTCATTCACGCCGTCGTAGTCCCACTCGTCGTGCGGCGTCATCTGATAGACCCACTTGGCCATGCCGGTATTCAGATCGCGCGCGAAGATCGACATCGACCACTTGTTGTCGCCCGGACGCTGCGTCGGGTTCCACGTGCCCGGATTGCCGGTGCCGTAGTAGACAAGGTTCAGCTTCGGATCCCACGCATACCAGCCCCACGTGGTGCCGCCGCCGAGCTTCCACTGATCGCCCTTCCAGGACTTCAGCGACGAGTCCGCGCCGACCGGCACCATCTTGCCGTCGGTGTAGGTCATCGTCTTGTCGGGGTCCATCAGCATGTCCTTGTCCGGGCCCGTGCTGTAGGCGGTCCAGACCGGCTTGCCCGTCTTGATGTCGTAGGCGATCAGGCGGCCGCGCACGCCGAACTCGCCGCCCGAGATGCCTGTCAGCACCTTGTCGCCGAAAACGTGCGGCGCGTTGGTGTTGGTTTCGCCGGCCTTCGGATTGCCGTTCTGCGCAGTCCAGACCACGTCGCCGGTTTTCGCGTTCAATGCGACGAGTTTGGTGTCGGCCTGTTGCAGGAAGATCTTGCCGTCGCCGTATGCGAGCCCGCGATTGACCGTGTCGCAGCACATCACCGAGACAACGGAGTCGTCCTGCTTCGGCTGGTATTGCCAGAGGAAAGTCTGATCCTTCAGATTGACAGCAATCACCTTGTTAGGGAACGGCGAGTGGATATACATGGTGTCGCCGATCACGAGCGGCGCGCCTTCATGGCCGCGCAGCACGCCGGTCGACATGGTCCATGCGACCTGTAGCTTGCCGACGTTGTTTTCGTTGATCTGCTTGAGTGGGCTATAGCGGTGATTCGCATAGTCGCCCGCCTGGGCCGCCCAGTTCGACGGACTTTTCATGAGCCCGTCGAGCTGCGAATCGGCCTGTGCAACGATAGAGCTAAAGGCTGCCGACGCGAGGATCGCGAGCCCAAGAACCGTGGTGCGTAAGTTCATGTCTCCTCCAGAATGGTCTTGCTGTTCAACTCACGAATGACCACGCTACCTCGTCGCACCGGGCGCGCCTCCACGGAGCAGGGTAACGATCCGCGCCATTTCCCGATCGTTGTCGGGTTTCGCGGCGCACGACGGCCAACGCATATTCCATGCCGGTGTAGCCGTCGCGCCGCCCGCTTGCGCCGCCAGAAACCGGTCCGCAAACGCCGCGCGCGTACACCGAACCACGCCGCGCGCGGCGCGCCGGGCGGGTTCGAGATCGAACGGCGGCGCGCGCATGAAACGGCAAGCGCGCGCGATACAGAGCGGTGGTGTCACGCGGTGGCACCACCGGATCGCGGTATGTGGCACATACTGTGTCATGGCCCGATACGAAGCGTGTCCGTCCCGAGGCACGCGGCGCACGAGCCGCTTTCCCATGCGACGCGGTCCGCGTGCCAGTCGCACGGCGCATCAAAAAATGCAGCGCAACATGAGGTTTCCCGATCGATCCAACATCCGCGGAGCAACGATCATGGCAAGCACAGAAAAGGTCTATTCCGACGACGAGATCCAGCAACGTCTCGTCGGTCCGCTGCAGCACTGGTATCTCGAAGACGGCTGGCTGCGGCGCAAATACCGCACTGAAGGCTGGAAGGGAACGCTGATGGTCGTGAACGCAGTGGGGCATCTCGCGGAAGCCGCGTGGCATCACCCGGATCTGACGGTCTCCTATGCATTTGTGATAGTGAAGCTCAAGACGCATTCGGCCAAGGGCATCACCGACAAGGACTTCGCGCTCGCGAGCAAGATCGAGTCGTTCATCCACTGGCAGCCGGCGACCGAGGGCGGTCCACTGGAAGGCACGCCGGGCGACGACCAGCGTTTCCGCTATATCAAGTACGACGCGCCGAAGCCGTCGCAGGCCGCGGAGAACGGTTGACGCGCGTATCGCGCGGCCGCGCTGGTACGCCTTTCGCTTGAGGTGCTGCGCCGCGCCGCCGCGACGCTTGCACGGCGCGCGTGCCGCTGCGATGACGCAAGCGGCGCACGAGGCTCAACAGGCTCGCCGGGCTCGATCCGCATCGAGCCCCATCGAGTCACGCACGATCAAGGACACTCGCGATGCAGCTTCACGTTCGCCGTCTTCCACCTGACGCCACCGTAACGGTCGATGCCCCCGCGCGGCTGCATCTCGGCTTTCTCGATCCGAACGCGTCGCTCGGGCGGGCGTTCGGCAGCGTCGGACTCGTGATCGACGGCGGCGGCACCCGTGTCGAAGCGCGGCTCGCCGAGCGCGACAGCATCGGCGGCGCACTGTCGGAGGCGGAACGCGAGCGCGTCGCCATCTGTGTCGAGCGGCTGCATGCCGCCTACGATCCGACGCCCGTGGCGATCGAAGTCAGGCAGACACCGCGCGCGCATACCGGCCTCGGCACGGGCACGCAGCTTTCGCTCGCGGTCGGCCTCGCGTTCGCACGGCTGCTCGGCCACGTCGCGACGACACAGGAACTGGCGAGCCTCCTCGGCCGCGGCGCGCGCTCGGGCATCGGCGTGCTCGGCTTCGATTCCGGCGGCCTGCTGGTGGACGGCGGCCCGTCCGGCGATCTGCATCCCAACGTGCCGCCGTTGCTCGCACGCCAGCCGTTTCCGGAGAACTGGCGCGTGCTGCTCGTGAGCGACACCGCCCGCGAAGGTCTGCACGGCGCAGAGGAACGGCGCGGCCTCGCGGCACTCGCGCCGTTTCCGCAGCGGCTCGCCGCGCATCTGTGCCACCTCGTGCTGATGAAGATCCTGCCGGGCGCCGCCGAGCGCAACATCGTGCCGTTCGCGCACGGCTTGACGGAGATGCAGCAGACCATCGGCGAATATTTCGCGCCCGTGCAGGGTGGCGTGTTCGCGAGCCCAGGCGTCGAGCGTGCGCTGCGCGCCGTGGCCGTAGAGCGCACCGCGGGCATCGGCCAGAGTTCATGGGGGCCGACCGGCTTTGCAATTCTCGGCAGCGCGCGTGACGCAGAAGCCGCGCTCGCCACGGCACGCGAGGCGACACGCGGCATGCCGCACATCCAATGCACGATCGTGAGCGGCCGCAATCGCGGCGCGACCGTACGCTCCGAACAGGCGCGACACCACCCACGCATCGACGCGGCATGACCTGCTTTGACTCTGCGCTCCAGTCGCTGAACCGCGCCGCGCACGACGCAAGTCCCGCCCATGCCCCCGGCTACGCGGCCGCACGCCTTCGCGCCGCTCTCGCGCAGTCCCGACATCGCCACTGAAACGAGTCCCTGCCATGTCCGACACCATCGACAAACCCGCCGAAAAACTCGCCGAAAAACCCGCGGAACGGCCGTACATCCTGCACATGTTGACGGCCACGCCGCAGATGAGCCCGTTCGACGTCAACATGGCCGCCGACGCCGGCTACCAGGTCATCGTGCCGTACTGCAATGTCGACGCCGGCATGGTCGCCAACCTCACGCAGGACGCGATTTTTTCGCGCGGGCCCAAAGGCGTGGCGCGCACCGGCATCTTTATCGGCGGACGCGACGTGATGCTCGCCGCCGACATGCTCGACACCGCGCGCAAGGCCATGGTGCCGCCATTCGAAGTCTCCGTGTTCGCCGATCCGAGCGGCGCCTACACGACCGCCGCCGCGCTCGTCGCGCTCGCCGAGCGGCATCTCGGGAAGGCGTACGGCATGGAACTGGGCGGCAAGCGCGTGCTGATCCTCGGCGGCACCGGCGCAGTGGGCCGCGTGGCGGCGGCCATGGCGGCATCGCTCGGCGCGGACGTGTCCATTGCGAGCCATTCCGACGCCGGGCGCGCCGCGCGCGTGAGCGACGAGCTCAATCGGCGCTTCCAGATTGTGACGAAAGGCGTGGGCACGTCGACGCCCGCCGAACTGCACGCGCTGCTCGGCGACGCCGAGATCGTGCTCGCGACCGCCGTCGCCGGCGTGCAGGTGGTGAGCCGCGACGACCTCGCCCATGCGCGCCATCTGCTGATCGCCGCCGACGTCAACGCCGTGCCGCCAGAAGGCATTGCAGGCGTTAACGTGATGAACGACGGCAAGCCGATCGACGGCGTATCGACGGCGGGCGGTGCGATCGGCATCGGCGCGCTCGCCATCGGCAATGTCAAATATCAGGTCGAGCACCGGCTCTTCACGCGGATGCGCACCGGCGGCAAGCCGGTGTACCTGAGTTTTCCGCAGGCGTTCGACGAGGCCCGCGCCGTCGCGGCCGGTCTCGGTTGAGCGGCGCGCCGTGCGACAGCTTCCGTACCCGCCACGCATGACACGTTATTTCAGCGGCATGACGCCGTTGCCGGAGCAGCCATGATTTCGCGTCCATCTACAGCGCGTGCGCCGTTCGTCGCGGTGGCGGGACTCTCCGTGCGGATGCTCGCGCAGTCCGCCACGCGCGCGGGCCTGCGCGTCGTCGCGCTCGACCTGTTCGGCGACCGCGACACGCGCGAGGCCTCCGAGTTGTGGTTCGACATTGGCGGCGGCGGGCTCGCGATCGACCCGGCGCGGCTCGCGGAGGCGCTCGCGCGCTGCGCGCGCCTGCCGGGCATGCTCGGCTGGATCGACGGCAGCGGGCTCGAACCGTTCCTCGCCCGTTTGTGCAGTGCGCCGGGCCTGCCGCGCTTCATCGGCAATCCGGCCGAGGCGAGCGCCCAGGTGCGCGATCCGCGGCGTTTTTTTGCGCTGCTCGACGAGCTCGGCGTTCCCCATCCGCCGGTTGCCTTCACGCGACCCGCCGCGGCGCAGGGCTGGCTCGTGAAGCGCGCGGACGGCTGCGGCGGGACGCACGTGGAGCCGCTCGCCACGCTCGCGGCGCACGAGCTTGCGGAGCAGGCGTATTTCCAGCGGCAGCGCCGCGGCCGCGCGATGTCGGCGCTGTTTCTGGCCGCGCGCGGCCGCGCCCGCGTGATCGGCTTCGCGCAACAGCTCACCTGCACGATGGGCACGCTGCCCTTCGTGCACGCCGGATCGGTCGGGCCAATCGACCTGCCGCCCGCCGTCGAAGTGCGCGTGCGCGCGGCCATCGCGGCGTTGTGCGCGCGGGTCCGGCTCTGCGGCATCCACAGTTGCGACTTTCTGCTTGACGGCGAATCGTTCGAAGTGCTCGAAATCAACACACGTCCGTCGTCGACGATGACGCTCTATGAAACCGCCGCGCGCGAAGCGTGGCCGCACGGGTTGCTCGCCTGCCATCTCGACGCGTGCCGCCACGGCCGCCTGCCGCCCGAACCGGCGCCCGCGACGTGCCGCGCCGGCCAGCGGGTGCTGTTCGCGCCGCACGCGTTCGAGGCATCGCAGGCATTCAGCGACGCCTGCATGCGCGATCCGCATTGCCGCGACGTGCCGATGCCCGGCACCCGGCTCGAGGCGGGCCAGCCGGTCTGCACGCTGCTCGTGCAGGCGCCTTCCGTGGATGCGGTCCGGCACGCGCTCGACGCGCATCACGCGCTGGTGGTGCAGCGAATCGAAACCTGCCGGGAGCCTTCTCCATCTTCCCATGAGTCCGACCGTGCCCTCCTCCACTGCCACTCCTGACCCTGCCCGCGCGCCGCTCGCGGATGTCGCCGCGCTGAGCGTCAACGCGCTGAGCGAACGTCTCGTCGCCCGTCTCGTCGACGATGCGCCGCGTTTTCGCGCCGCCGTGAGCCGCACGGAAAGCGGCACCGTGCTCGTCGACGCGGGCGTCGCCGCGCCGGGCAGCGTCGCGGCGGGCGTGCTGATCGCGCGCATCTGCATGGGCGGCCTGGGCCATGTGAGCGTGCGCGAGAGCCTGGACGCAAGGCCGCTGTGGCCGAGCACGATCGAGGTGCGCACTTCGTGGCCGGTGCTCGCGTGCCTTGCCAGCCAATACGCGGGATGGAGCCTCGCGGCCACCAAAGAACAGACCGGCGGCAAGAAGTTTTTCTCGCTCGGCTCAGGTCCTGCGCGCGCGCTCGCCGTCAAGGAGCCGCTCTTTGCGGAGCTCGGGTATCGCGACCGTCATGAGCGCGGCGCGCTGGTGCTCGAAGTAGACCGGATGCCGCCGCAGGTGATCATCGACAAGGTGCTGAACGACTGCGGCCTCGCGCCGGAGCAACTGACACTTGTCACCACGCCGACACACTCTGTGGCGGGAACGGTGCAGGTAGTGGCGCGCGTGGTGGAGGTGGCGTTGCACAAGACGCACGTGCTCGGCGTGGCACTCGACGAAGTGGTCGAGGCCGGCGGCTCCGCGCCGCTGCCGCCGCCCGCGCCGGACGGCATTCAGGCAATGGGCCGCACCAACGACGCGATCCTCTACGGCGGCCGCGTGCATCTCACGGTGAAGCGCGATGCGGCGGCAAGACAGCTCGCCGCGGAACTGCCGGCGTCGAACTCGCGCGACCACGGCCGTCCGTTCGCCGACATTTTCGCGTCGTTCAACTACGACTTCTACCAGATCGATCCCGCGCTGTTCGCGCCCGCGGAGGTCTGGGTGAGCAGCCTCGAAAGCGGCGCCACCTATCACGGCGGCGCCGTGAACGCGGATTTGCTGCATGCTCAGTGGAGCGGCAAGCCATGAACCGGCCTTCCACAGTCGCGTGCGGCGAACCGGACGACGGCACCGATACTTCAGGCGTGCATGCTCCGCTGCGCATCGCGATCATGACCGACGAAACCGGCTGGCACACCGGCCGCCTCAAAAAAGCGTTTCGCGCGCGCGGGGCCGAGGCGCGCTGCGTCGATCTCGCCGACTGCCGGATCGATACGACATGGCAGCCGCACGGGCTCATGCTGCCGGGCTTCGGCCACACACTGCCCGACGCGGTCTTCGTGCGCGGCATTGCCGGCGGCACGTTCGAGCAGGTCACGCTGCGCCTCGGCATCCTGCATGCGCTGCGCGAATCGGGCGTGCCGGTCTATAACGACGCACGCGCGATCGAGCGCAGCGTCGACAAATCGATGACGAGCTTTTTGCTGCACCGCCACGGCGTGCGGACTCCCGCGACCTGGGCGGGCGAATCGGCGGCGTTCGCGCAACGCGTGCTGATGCGCGAGGCCGCGGCCGGACGCCAGGTCGTGCTCAAACCGCTGTTCGGCTCGCAGGGCCATGGGCTCAAACGGCTGGGCGCGCGCCGCGCGGCACCTGCCCTGCTCGCGCCGCTGCCTTCGCTGAAACCTTATCGCCAGGTGGCGTATCTGCAGCGTTACATCGACGCAAGCCGCGCGGGCTTCGACTGGCGCGTGCTGGTGATTGGCGGACGCGCGGTGGCGGCGATGCGGCGCGTCGGCGGCAAGGGGTGGATTCATAACTTCGCGCAAGGCGCGACCTGCGAGGCGGCGGAACTGGACGCGCCGCTCGCGCTCACCGCCGTGCGCGCCACCGAGGCGCTCGGCCTCGACTACGCCGGCGTCGACCTGATTCCCGATCCGGACGATCCCGCCCGTCCGCTCGTGCTCGAAGTAAACGGCGTGGCGGCGTGGCGCGGCCTGCAATCGGTCACGCCGGTCGATGTCGCGGCGGCGCTCGTCGACGACCTGCTGTTTCGCAAGCTGCCCGCGCAGCGCGGCGCGCTCGCGGCTGCGGCGAGTGAAAGCGGCGAGGCGGCCGTGGTCGCGCTGCGTGGCCGCCATGGCTGAGCCGGGCCGCGGCTCGCGGTCGCCGGGCGGCTCGATGCACCCGGCGCATTCGGACGCTTCAGCCGACGCCCGCCGCCCCGCCGATCAACGCGTTCGCGCCGCGTTCGTCACCGCCTGCCGTCTCGACGTCGATACGCCGAAGCCCGGCAACGTGAGCGTGGACAGTGAAGGGCACGGCATGAGCGCCGCCCAGTTCATCGCAAGCGCCGAGGCCGCGGCCGATGCGCTGCTCGCGCCCGGCGCGCCAGTGGGCCAACGCCTGCTCGATGCGGTGACGCGCACGCGCGCCACTGTGGGCTGCAATACGAACCTCGGCATCCTGCTGCTCGTGGCTCCGCTTGCGGCAGCGCTCGAAGTAGCTGCGCGCCCGCTGTCGGCGCAAACATGGCAGGCGGCGACCGAACGCGCGCTCTCCCGGCTCGATATCGAGGACGCGCGCCTCGCGTATCGCGCAATCGCGCTCGCCCACCCCGGCGGTCTCGGCGACGCCCCGGAGCAGTCCGTGCACGATGCGCCGACCGTCGGCCTGCGCGACGCGATGGTGCTCGCCGCCGGGCGCGACAGCATCGCGCGTCAATATGCGGAAGGGTTTCGCGACATCTTCGAAACCGGCCTCGCCGCGCTGCGGGAACTTACTGCCGGCCAACCGGGCACGGCTGCGCCGAGTGCTGTGGCAGCGACTGCGTTCGTCGCCGGTCGGGTCGCGGCTCGGGTCACCCCTCCGGCCGCCGCGTCAAACAACACGCCAGACGCCGCGCCAGCCGCCACGCAAGCCGCCACGCAAGCCGCCGCCCTCAATCTGTTCCTCACCTTCCTCGCCGCATGGCCCGATTCGCACATTCTGCGTAAGCACGGCGCGGCCGTGGCGCAGAGTGTCACGCTTGCGGCACGCGCGCAGCACGCGCACTGGCGCAGCGCGCTACGCGAAACGGGTCCGGCCGCGGCGCGCGCGCCGCTCGATGTGTGGGACGCCGAACTGAAAGCCGCCGCCATCAATCCCGGCACGAGCGCGGACCTGACCGTGGCGACGCTGTTCGTCGCGTTGTGCCTCGACGAGCCGCGCAACGCAAGCGCCATTGAACGCGCACCCGAGGCGTAACGCGCCGCCGGTCCGCACGAGACCGCAGGACATTGGCACGGATTCTGTTAGTGAATGCCATCGTGCATCAACCGCCGCCGGGCGCGCGCGGACCAGGCGCGTCACAGGCGGCATGTCAGTCAGTCGGCAAGTCCCCATTCCACTCATCGGAGGAACAGCATGGCCAAGATCAATCGCGTCCTGATAGGAGAGTCGCTCGTCGGCGACGGCAACGAGGTCGCACACATCGACTTGCTGATGGGACCGCGAGGTTCCGCTGCGGAAACCGCATTCTGCAATGCGCTCACCAATAATAAGGACGGCTTCACATCGCTGCTCGCGGTGGTCGCGCCGAACCTGCTCGCGAAGCCGAACACGATTCTCTTCAACAAGGTCACCATCAAGGGCGCGAAGCAGGCCGTGCAGATGTTCGGCCCGGCGCAGCACGCGGTCGCGCTCGCCGTCGCGGACAGCGTCGAGGACGGCACGATTCCCGCGGACGAGGCCGACGACCTCTTCCTGTGCGTCGGCGTCTTCATTCACTGGCAGGCGGAGGACGACAAGAAGATTCAGGAGTACAACTACAAGGCCACGCGCGAAGCGATTCAGCGCGCGGTGAGAGGCGAACCGACGGCTGCCGAAGTCGTGTCGAAGAAGAGCAGCGTCGCCCACCCGTTTGCACCGAACTGACGGCTCGCGGCCCGCGTGCGCGCAAAGCGAAAGCGCTGGCGCGCCGCGCGGGCCTTTGCACTGCGCAGTGGTGCCATTGCTCTCAAGAGGGATGAGATGACCCTACGATGTCGCGCGCTCGCGGCCTGTGCCTGCTTCATGCTCGCCACGCCGCTCGCCTTCGCGGCCGGCGATGCGCCGGAAGCCGCGGCCCCGGCGGGAGGCTACAACTACCCGACCACAGGCCGCGTCGAATACGTGCTCACCTGCATGGACGAGAACGGGCACGATTTCGCGAACGTCTACAAATGCTCGTGCGTGATCGACAAGATGGCGACGGCGCTGCCCTACGACGAATTCGTCGACCAGTCCACGTTTTCCCGATATGCGACGCTTGGCGGCGAAGGCGGCGCCGAGTTCCGTGTCGACCATGCGAAGGCGCAGACGAAGAAATTCCGCACCTTGCAAGCGGACGCTTACCGCAGTTGCGGGCTCGGCAGCGACAAGACGGCCGCAGCGAAATAGCGGGTGCGGTTCACTGCAAGCTCAGCTCGGAATCAACCCCTCGCCCAGCGACGCATAATTCGCGAGACCATTCTGGGCATCCGCGGATTTCGGCATGTCGCTGCGCTGCCGCTCGATCTGCACGCCCACGGCCGCGACGTCGTCGAACTTGGCCGGCTTGGCGAGCGCCACGCGTACCCAGTGCGCGCCGAAGTCGTTGATCAGGAGCCGCGCTACCGCCTCCGCCAGCGCCTCGAGCAGGCGCACGCCGTGCGACGCGAGGAGCGCGTGCAGCGCGTTGCGCACCGCCGCGTAGTTGATGGTGTCCTCGATACGATCGGTTGCGCACGCACGGATCGCGGGGACGCCGATCGCGAGATTCATCCGCACCGGCTGCGGCACGTGCAGCTCGCTGCTGTCGATCCCTATAATCGTCTGACCGACGAAGTTTTCGATGAACACAATGTCCATGCGGCCCGCCGACGCCGACGGCGCCTCGGAAGGCGTGGCCCACGGCGCTACGCGGGGCGCGGCCGCCTCGGCGGCAACAGAGAAGCTGGCGAGGCGAACGGTGTCGATACGGTCCATGGTGTACTCCGCCGCATAGCGGCAACAAGTTAAGAGACGCAACCCGGGTAAACGCAAGTCGTGGGGCAGCGGGTGCGGCACAGCGTGGGTTCCATCAAAGCAAAAAGCGGGCACACCTTGTACTATTGATGCGACTTCGTATTGAACACGAACGACATCGGGCGTAGAGTTTTAAGCCGACGCCTGACAACAGACCCAGGCAGTACTCGTAGCAGGCGGATTACTCAGTGCGCATACGGACCCAGAAGCCGCGGCGCGAGGGGATGACATTATCGATAAAGCGGCACGCGTAGACGCGCAAGGCAAGCCACGCGAGGGCAACACGACGCAGGGCCACGCACTTCGCGCATGAATGCGCCGCAACGGAGACGAACCCCATGTCGTTGCTCGCTGACAGCTCCATGCACGTCCGTGAAATCCTCAACGTCGTCAACCATCAACTGGCGACGCGGCCGACGAGCGAGCCCGTCGCTCAGTCGTGGGCGCGCTGTGTCAATGAATTCCAGCTCGATCCTTCCCGCTTTGTCACGCCGCCCATCCTGACGGAGTACGAACTAAACGCGCGCCGCGACGCAATGGGCGATCTGATCGCGTGTTCGAAGCTGGAAATGACCACGCTCTATCAACAGCTCGCCGACCCCGAACTCGCGGTGGTCCTCGTCGACGCAGGCGGCGTGATCGTGCACCAGGTTTCTTCAGTGCCGTTTGCCGAGGCCGTCGCCGCCGACGGTTTTCGCGTCGGCGCCCTGTGGAGCGAGCGCGAAGCCGGCACGAACGGCATGGGCACCTGCCTCGCCGAGCGCGACTGCATTGCCGTGTGCCAGCATGAGCACTTCTATCCGCGCTACACGTCGCTCACCTGCTCCGCCGCGCCGATTTTCGACGACAGCGGCGAGATTGCCGGCGTGCTCGACGTGACGAGCCGCTCAAAGCTGTTGCAGCAGCATTCGCTCGTGCTCGTCGGCATGTCGCGGCAGATGATCGAGAACCGGCTCATCGACGCGCGCTACCGGCATGCGAACATGATCCACTTTCACAGCCGCCCGGAATTCGTCGGCACGCTGCACGGCGGCAAGCTTGCGGTCGCGGACGACAGCACCGTGCTCGCCGCGAACCGCAGCGCGCTGTTCCAGCTCGGCTTCCGGTCGCTGAACGAATTGCGCGGACGGCGCATCGAGGAGGCGTTCAACGCGTCGCTCGAGGATATGATCGCGCGCAGCATTCGCGGCTCGTTCCACCCGATTACGGTCTACAGCGCGAACGCGACCAACCGCTTCTTCCTGATCGCGCAGACGGCGCAAAACGCCGCCGCGCGCGGCGCGCGCGTGGCGGTCGCGGCGCCCGTGCCGCGGGCGGGCGCGCCGGAGAAGACCGACAGGCGGTCGCCCCCGGCGCGGCTCGACGAGATCGCGCATCTGGAATTCGGCGACCCGCGCATGGCCTCGCAGATTCAGCTCGGCGCGCGCGTGGTGCAGCGCAAGATTCCGATCATCCTGCGAGGACAGACCGGAACCGGCAAGGAAGTGTTTGCGCAGGCGCTGCACAGCATCAGTCCGCTTTCGTCGGGGCCGTTCGTGCCGGTGAATTGCGCGTCGCTGCCGGAGAATCTGATCGAGAGCGAGCTGTTCGGCTATCGGGCCGGCGCGTTCACCGGCGCGCAGCGCGAGGGACGGCGTGGCAAGATCGTGCAGGCGAACGGCGGCACGTTGTTTCTCGACGAAATCGGCGACATGCCGCTCGCGCTGCAGGCGCGGCTGCTGCGCGTGATCGAAGAACACGAGGTCACGCCGCTCGGTGCGGAGACGACCGTCAAGGTCAATTTCCAGCTGATCAGCGCGAGTCACCGCAACCTGCTCGAACTCGTGCACAGCGGCCTATTCCGCGAGGATCTGTATTACCGGCTGAAAGGCGTCGAACTCAATCTGCCGCCGCTCGCGGAGCGGGTCGACAAGCTTCCGCTGATTCATCATCTGCTCGAAGCGGAGACCGACGGCGATCCGCCCGAGCTGACGCAGGAAGCCGAGCAAGCGTTGCTGAGCTATGCATGGCCCGGCAATATCCGTCAGTTGCGGCACGTTTTGCAGATGGCGATTGCGCTGTGCGACGGGCAACCTATCCGTTGCGAAGATCTGCCGGCCGAGGTCACGCAGCGCGCGCCGCAGGCAGCGCCGGTTGCGGCGTCGCTGGCGGCGGCGCAGCCTGTCCCGCATGCCGACGACGACGCGGATCTTTCCGCGCTCAATGCGATCCAGCTGAATGAACGCGAGACGGTGCTTGCGTTGCTGGAGGAAAATCGCTGGAACGTGAGCAACGTGGCGAAGGCGCTCGGCATCAGCCGCAACACGCTCTACCGGAAGATGCGGCGGCTGCATATCCGTCTGTCGCACGACGGCTCGGGCGGCGACGGGACCGAAGCCGACGAGGCGGCTGACGACATGGCGTCCGACGCGGCGGCGGCCGATTCTGCGGCCGGCAGCCCATCGCCGGGCGACACTTCCTCTCACGCGCATCACGCATGACCGAGGCGCCCGCTCGCAACCTTGCGGACTTCAAGTCCGATGCGCGCTTCGCGTGGTGCGTGACCGGCTCCGGGCATTTGCTCGAGGAGTCGATCGAACTGGCGCTCGCGCTGCCGCGCACGGACCTGTTTCTTTCCGCCGCCGCCGAAGAAGTGCTGCCGCTATACGGCTGGAAGCTGCCGCGCCTGCGCGAGCACTTCAACGTGTTCCGCGACAAGAGCGCGAGCGGCGTGCCGGTGGGCATGCTGTATCACGGCATGTATCACACTGTCATCATCGCGCCGGCCACCAGCAACACGGTGGCGAAGTGCGCGTTCGGCATCTCCGACACGCTGCCCACCAACATGTACGCGCAAGCCGGCAAGCAGTGCATTCCGGGCATTGTCTTTGCATGCGACACCGAACCGACCGTCGTGACCCAAAGCCCTAACGAATGGGTCGAGCTGCGGCCGCGGGCTATCGAACTCGACAACGTGGAGCGACTGTCGCGCTTCGAGTACACGACGGTCGTGCGCTCGCTGGATGAATTGAAGGCGGCGCTCGAGCAACGGCTCGCGGTGCTTGATATCGCATGAAATTGACGCACGCCTTGGGGCGGCCCGGCGCGTACTGACATGGACCACATCGTCTTCCTGACAGGCCGGCTCGCCGAGAAGAGCCTCATGCGCGTGCTCGACGGCATGGCGCCCACGCCCTTCAGCTGGGAGATCCGCGAAATCGGCCTGCAGGTTGCCGCGCTCATGACCGCGGACATGATCCGACGCCGCGTGGCGGCGCCGCTCGCGGCACAGCGCGTGATCGTGCCGGGACGCTGCCGCGGCGATCTGGCGGCGCTCGGCGAACATTACGGCGTGCCGTTCGAACGCGGACCGGAAGAAGTGAAAGACCTGCCGCAGTTCTTCGGCCGCGAGGCGAAACCCGTCGACCTGTCGCGCTATGAGACGGACATTTTTGCGGAGATCGTCGATGCGCCGCGCCTTAATCTCGACGGCATCGCCGCGCGGGCCCGCGATTATGCGTCGCAAGGCGCAGACGTGATCGACATCGGCTGCCTGCCCGAAACGCCGTTTCCACACCTTGAAGATGCCGTGCGACGCCTGAAGGCCGAAGGCCATCGGGTCAGCGTCGATTCCATGCGCACCGACGAGCTGCTGCGCGGCGGCCGCGCTGGCGCGGACTATCTGATGAGCCTGAATCTCGACACGCTCTGGATCGCCGACGAAGTGCCGTCCACTCCGATCCTCGTCGCACGCGATCCGCGCGACCCCGCGTCGCTCGACACGGCCATCGACCTTCTCACCGCTCGAGGCCGCGCGTTTCTCGCGGACCCGATTCTCGACCCGATTCCGTTCGGCCTCGCGACGTCGATTGCACGCTATGTGCGGCTGCGCGAACGCTATCCGGATGTGGCCATCATGATGGGCATCGGCAACGTGACCGAACTGACCGAGGCGGACACGAGCGGCATCAACGCGGTACTGCTCGGCATGGCGGCAGAGCTTCGGGTGAGCGCTGTATTGACGACGTCCGTGAGCCTGCACGCGCGGCGTGCGGTGCGCGAAGCCGACGTCGCACGCCGCGTGATGCATGCCGCGCGCGAGGCGCAGGTGTTGCCCAAGGGTATCAACGGCGATCTCGCCACCGTTCACGCGAAGCGCCCATTTCCCTATAGCCCGGAGGAGATCGACGAATTCGCAAGCGAAGTTCGTGATCCTAACTTTCGCGTTCAGGTCAGCCACGACGGCATTCACGTCTATAACCGCGACGGTCACCTCAAGTCTGCCGATCCGTTCGCGCTTTATCCGGACCTGCATCTCGAAGCCGACGGCGGCCACGCGTTCTATATGGGCGTGCAGTTGGCGCGCGCCGAGATTGCATGGCGCCTCGGCAAGCGCTTCGACCAGGACCAGCCACTCGACTGGGGTTGCGCGGTTGAGCGGCCGGAACAGGACCTGTCGGCATGGTGTGCGCCCGGCGAGACGCTGAAAAAACGCTGAAATTCCAGTGGCTTTACACTCTGCGTGACGCCGCCGCGCGCAATCACTGCGCTTGCGCCAGCGGGCTTCGACGCGTGACGCCCTCCTCGCGGTCAGTGATAGCGGCGCGCCATCGCCTCGAGCGGCAGCGGCTTGATGCGCGGCGCCTGCCCTGCGCACCCAAACGCCTCGAAGCGCTCCACGCACACGCTGCGCGCCGCGGCCGTGGCTGCCTTCAACGCGGCGCGCGGATCGAACTCGGCGCGCGCATTCGCCATCGACTTGCGCATGGCGCCGCTCATCGCGAGCCGGATGTCGGTGTCGATATTGACCTTGCGCACACCGTGCGCAATGCCGCGCTGAATTTCCTCGACGGGCACGCCATAGGTCGCCGGAATATCGCCGCCGTATTCGCGGATCACCGCGAGCCATTCCTGCGGCACCGAAGAAGAGCCATGCATCACGAGGTGCGTATTCGGAATCCGCTCATGAATGTCGACGATGCGGTCGATCGCGAGAATGTCGCCGGTAGGCTGGCGGCTGAACTTATAGGCGCCATGCGACGTGCCGATCGCAATAGCGAGCGCATCGACACCGGTTGCTTCGACGAAAACCTGGGCCTCCTCAGGATCGGTCAGCAGATTGTCGCGCGCAAGCTGTCCCTGTGCACCGACGCCGTCCTCCTCGCCGGCCTTGCCCGTTTCGAGCGAACCCAAACAGCCCAACTCCCCTTCAACCGACACCCCGACCGCGTGCGCTGCCTCCACGACGCGCCGGCTCACGTCGACGTTGTAGTCATACGTGGCGGGCGTTTTCTGATCGGGCAGCAACGAGCCGTCCATCATCACCGAGGTAAAGCCGGAGCGGATTGCCTGCTGACACACGGCTGGACTCGCGCCGTGATCCTGATGCAAGACGAGCGGAATGTCGGGATGCGCCTCGAGCGCGGCCAGCACGAGGTGGCGCAGATAAGGCTCGCCCGCATATTTGCGCGCACCCGCGGACGCCTGCAGGATCACGGGGCTCGCGGTTTCCTCCGCGGCCTGCATGATCGCGTGGATCTGCTCCATATTGTTGACGTTGAACGCGGGCACGCCGTAGCCGTGTTCGGCAGCGTGATCCAGAAGCTGACGCAGTGCGATGAAGGCCATTGCAAACTCCCCAAGGACAGTTGAAATGCTGTGGTGCCGCTCACGCAGGGCGCCGCACGACGCGACACGCTTCGTCCGCTACGGCCCGCGCCGTCAGCGCGAAATGTTCGAACAGCGCGGTAGCGGGCGCCGACTCGCCGAATGTGTCGATACCCACCACGCCGCCTTCGAGACCCACGTATTGCCGCCAGAACGCGCGCACGCCGGCTTCCACGGCCACGCGCGGCACACCCGGCGGCAGCACCGCATCGCGCCAGTTCTCCGGCTGGCGGTCGAATACGCTTGTGGACGGCATGGAAACGACGCGCGCCGCGATGCCTGCTTCGGCGAGCAGCGCTCTTGCGTCGAGAGCCAGCAATACTTCGGATCCTGTAGCAATCAGCACGATGAGCGCCGGTGGCTCGCGGCCTGCAGCGTCGGATGCATCCGGCCAATCCCGCAACACATAGCCGCCTCGCTCTATTGCGTCGATCTGCGCGCCGTCGCGCGGGACGAACGGCAGGTTCTGGCGGCTCAGCAGCAGACACGACGGCCCCTCGCGCTCGATCGCGCTTGCCCACGCGCGCGCGGTTTCCACGGTATCGCAGGGGCGCCAGACGTCGAGCCCGGGAATCAGCCGCAAGCTCGCGGCGTGCTCCACCGACTGATGCGTCGGCCCGTCTTCGCCAAGCCCGATCGAATCGTGCGTGAACACGAAGATCGAGCGTGTCTTCATCAACGCGGCCATGCGCAGCGCGTTGCGCGAGTAGTCGGAAAAGGTCAGGAACGTGCCGCCGAATGCAATATGCCCGCGATGCAGCGCGATGCCGTTGATCACCGCGCTCATGCCGAACTCGCGCACCCCGTAGTGCAGATAGTTGCCCCATTGCAGGCCCATCGCGTTGGCGTGAACGTCGACCGCCGTCTGCCAGTCGGTCAGGTTCGAGCCTGTCAGATCCGCGGATCCGCCGAGCAATTCCGGCAGCGCGCGCGCAAGCAAAGCAATGGTCTGCTGGGACGCCTTGCGTGTAGCGACCGATTGCGCCGCGCTGTCGGCATCGCGCAGCATGGCGCGAACCGTATCGCGCCAATGCGCGGGCAGCGCACCCTGTGTCCTGCGCTCGAATTCGGCGGCTTCGAGCGGATAGTGCTGGCGATAGGCTTCAAAACGGCGCCGCCAGTCGGCTTCGGCCGCCTCGCCGCGCGCACTCGCATCCCACTGCGAGCGCACTTCCTCGGGAACGACGAACGGCGGATAGCTCCAGCCGAGCGCGCGCCGGGTATTCGCGACCTCATCCGCGCCGAGCGGTGCGCCGTGCACGTCGTGGGTACCGGCTTTGCCGGGCGAACCTTGACCGATCACCGTGCGGCAGCAGATCAGCGCGGGCCGCTCGGCCGCGTGCGCCTCCTGCAGCGCCCGGTCGACGGCGTCGGCGTCATGGCCGTCCACGTCGCGCACCACATGCCAGCCATAGGCGGCGAAACGCGCGGGCGTGTCGTCGTTGAACCACTGCGCGACATGGCCGTCGATGGAAATGCCGTTGTCGTCATACAGCACCGTCAGCTTGTCGAGCTTCAACGTGCCCGCGAGCGACGCAGCCTCATGCGAAATGCCTTCCATCAGACAGCCGTCGCCCGCGAACACATACGTGCGGTGATCGACAATCGTATGCCCGGGCCGGTTGAACTCGCGCGCGAGCAGCGCCTCGGCGAGCGCCATGCCGACCGCGTTGGCGAGCCCCTGGCCGAGCGGGCCGGTCGTCGTCTCCACGCCGGGTGTCACGCCCACCTCGGGGTGTCCCGGCGTCTTGCTGTGCAATTGACGAAAGCGTTTCAACTCGTCAATCGGCAGATCGTAGCCGGTGAGATGCAGCAGCCCGTACAGCAGCATCGAGCCGTGTCCGTTCGACAGCACGAAGCGGTCGCGATCGGGCCATGCGGGATTGCGCGGATTGTGTTTGAGATGCCGGCCCCACAGCGCGACGGCGATCTCCGCCATGCCGAGCGGCATGCCGGGGTGGCCCGACTTCGCCGCTTCGACGGCGTCGATGGCGAGCATGCGCAGCGCGTCGGCCATCAGGCGGGTTGGCGGTAAGGCAAGCGATTGTGCAACGGCGCTCATCGAATTTCTCCTTCGGAAACTGAAGCAGTTCTTTCACGTAGAGCCGCGCGCCTTACGCTCGCGAACGCCGGTCGATCAGTTGCAGAATCATCGGCGTGAAGATCAATTGCATGGCGAGGCCCATCTTGCCGCCGGGCACGACGATCACATTCGGGCGCGACATGAAGGAGTCGTGCAGCATGGTCAGCAGATACTGAAAGTCGATGCCCTTCGGCCGTGCGAAGCGGATCACGACAAAGCTCTCGTCCGGCTGCGGAATCTCGCGCGCAATGAACGGATTCGAGGTGTCCACCGTCGGTACGCGCTGGAAATTCACATGCGTGCGCGAAAATTGCGGACAGATGTAGTTCACGTAGTCGGGCATGCGCCGCAGGATGGTATCGACCACCGCTTCGTGCGAATAGCCGCGCATGGTCTGATCGCGATGCAGCTTCTGGATCCACTCCAGGTTGATGATCGGCACCACGCCGATCAGCAGATCCGCATGCCGCGCAATATCGACGCTGTCGGTCACCGCCGCGCCATGCAGCCCTTCGTAGAACATCAGGTCGGTGCCGGGCTGCACGTCTTCCCACGGGGTGAACGTGCCGGCGTCCTGCTGGTAAAGGCGCGTTTCCATTTCATCGTGCACATAGTGCCTAAACTTGCCGGTTCCGCTTTCTCCATAGCTTGCGAAGAGCGCCTCGAGTTCTTCGAGCAGATTGGCTTGCGGCCCGAAGTGGCTGAAGTTCGGCACGCCGTCGCGCTCGTGCTGTTTCATGGCTTCGCGCATGCCGTGACGGTCGTAGCGATGAAACGCGTCGCCTTCCACAATCTGTGCGTTGATCTTTTCGCGCCTGAAAATATGGGTAAAACTTTTCATCACGGTCGTGGTACCGGCGCCGCTCGAACCGGTCACCGCGATGATCGGGTGTTTGACTGACATGCGCTTGTCTCCGGATAGTGGTGTTCTGTTCGGCCGCGTTTCGCGAACCTCCATGCCGTGTGCCCCGGCTGCGCGCAATCAGGCAGTGAAACCCGGCAGAAAAAGCGAGCGCCGGCCAAAGAGCGGCGACGTGAAGGGCTGATCCTCACCGCGATCGTATTCGCCGTGATAGCGGCCAATGCGCTCCACTTCGTTGCGTGAGCCGAGAATCACCGGTACTCGGCCATGCAGCGTATGCGGCACGACGTCGAGAATGCGCTCGCGGCCCGTAATGGACAGACCGCCCGCCTGCTCGACGAGAAAGCTCATCGGGTTCGCTTCATACAGCAGCCTCAGGCGCCCTTCCATGCCGGGCGTCTTCGAGTCGCGCGGATACATGAACACGCCGCCGCGCATCAGGATGCGATGCACCTCGGCGACCATCGAGGCGATCCAGCGCATGTTAAAGTCCTCGGCACGGCAGCCGGTGCGCCCGTCCTTGCATTCCTGCACGTAGCGCCGCACGGGCGGCTCCCAGAAGCGTTCGTTCGACGCGTTGATCGCAAACTCGGCCGTGTCCGCGGGAATGCGGATATTCGAATGCGTCAGCACGAAATTGCCGATGTCCCGCTCCAGCGTGAAGCCATGCGTGCCGCTACCGACCGACAGCACGAGCATGGTCGACGGACCATAAATCGCATAACCGGCCGCGACCTGCTCGCGGCCCGGCCTCAAGAACGACGACTCGCTGACCGGTTCGCGCGTGGCAGCGGAATCATCGTCGATATGGCGCAGCACCGAGAAGATCGAGCCCACTACACCGTTGATGTCGATGTTCGACGAACCGTCGAGCGGATCGAAGGCGAGCAGATAGTCGCCGCGCGGGTAGCCAGGCGGAATCGTGTAGACGCGCGCCATTTCCTCGGAGACCATGGCCCCGAGCAGACCGTCCCACTCGCAGTGCTGCACGAAGACTTCGTTGGTCGCAATGTCGAGCTTCTTCTGCTCCTCGCCATGCGTATTGATGCTCTGCGCCGAGCCGTAATGGCCGCCCAACGCGCCCTTGGTGAGCATTGCCGAAATCGACTTGATGGCCGCGGCCACGTCGATCAGCAGCGCGGAGAGCCCTGCGTTTTGCACGATTCCCGCCGTGCAAGGCTGGCGGTCGAGCGTGTCGATCAGAAACTTCGAAAGGGTCGTGCGTCCGTCTTGCATGGCGATCTCCTGAGGTTGTTCTGTTTCAGCCCGGCGGCGCCGCGGCGGCGCGCCGCGCGCCGGGCGCGTCGGCGTTTGACGCGTCAGCGCTTGCGGCATCGCCCAATGCACCCGCCGCGTCGGCTTGCGCGAGCGGCTCGGCGAATACGCGGCTCGCGCGAATATCCCCGGCGGCGATCAGCGTCAAGGCGGCCGCATCGATCGGCGCGCCGCCTTCCATCGCCTTGGCAAAAAGACGGTTGGCCTGGCGCAGCCGCGAGCGGTCGAGCGCATTGCGCACAGAACGCGCATTGGCAAAATTCGGCTGACGCGTGCGCAACGCGAGGTAGTCCGCGAAAGCGCGCCGCGAGTCGGCGTCAAAGCGGTAGTGCATCGTCGCGAGCATGCGCTCGGCAATCTCGAGCAATTGCGCGTGGCCGTAATCGGGAAACGTAATGTGATGCGCAATGCGCGAGCGAAATCCCGGGTTGCTCTCAAAGAACACCTCCATGCGCGACGCGTAACCGGCCAGAATCACGACCAAATCGTCGCGCTGGTTTTCCATGGTCTGCAGCAGGATTTCTATGGCCTCCTGACCATAGTCGCGTTCATTCTCGGGACGGTACAGGTAATACGCTTCGTCGATGAACAGCACGCCGCCCATCGCGCGCTTGAGCACATCGCGCGTTTTCGGCGCGGTGTGGCCGATGTACTGGCCGACCAGATCGTCGCGCGTCACCGAGACAAGATGATTGCGGCGAATGTAGCCGAGCCGGTGCAGCACCTCGGCCATGCGCAGTGCGACTGTCGTCTTGCCCGTGCCCGGATTGCCGGAGAAACACATATGCAGCGTGGGCGCGCCGCTCGCAAGACCGAGCGATTCGCGCGCACGCTCGACGAGCAGATGCGCGGCGATTTCGCGAATGCGGGTCTTGACCGGCGCGAGGCCGACGAGATCGCGGTCCAGTTCCGCGAGCACCTCGCCGATGCCCGAGTCGCGATACAGCGCGGCGAGATCGATATTCGGCGGCAGCGCGAGATTCATGGCTCAGCGCTCCGTACCGTAGCGTTGGCCGGCGGGCCGCTCGCTCGCGTAACCCGCTAGCCCATAACGTTGCACGCGCCCTGGCCCATCCTCGCGTGTGAGGCGGAAGCCCGGCTCTTCCTCCGGACGATTTACGATGAACGACAGGCGCATCGTCTCAAAGCCGCGCACCGAATCGAACGCATTGATCTTGATGTAGTGATCGGGTCGAGCCGCGCGGCAGGCTTTCACTTCCTGCAGCACGCCTGCTGCGTCGTGCAGGTCGAACATCGGCAGGCCCCACATTTCCCAATAGGTATTGCGCGGGTGCGGGTCGTCGGTGAATTCGACGGAACAGGCCCAGCCCTGGCTCAATGCATAGTCGATCTGCAAACTGATTTCCTCGTCGGTCAATTCAGGCAGGAAGGAAAACGTGCCCTGTGTAATACGCATGACGTACCTCGCGATTGATTGACTGCCATGTTCGACGGCGCACAGGGTCTCACGCGCAGCGGGTCGCCACTGCTGCAGACCTGCACGTTGAAACTTTCGACGCGGCGTTAAGTGATTCGAGCCGCTAAAGTCATTGGAATCACTTAAGCCGCGGTCGGCGTCGCCGCGAAATCCGGCGAATCAGTCGACGCGTAGTTGAAGGTCACGTCGCGCCATGTGTCGAGCGCCTGCTTGAGCGGCCCGCACCAGCGCGCCGCGGCTTCCAGGATGTCCGGCCCTTCGTGGCGGATGTCGCGCCCCTCGTTGCGCGCCTTCACCATCGCTTCGAGCGCGACGCGATTCGCCACGGCACCCGCCTGAATGCCGCCGGGATGACCAATGGTGCCGCCGCCGAACTGCAGAATCGCGTCGTCGCCGAACAGTTCGAGCAGTTGATGCATCTGTCCCGCGTGAATGCCGCCGGAGGCCACCGGCATCACCTTGCGCAAACCCGCCCACGGCTGATCGAAGAAGAGGCCGCGCGACAGGTCCACCTCGTTGCGCGCCTCGCGGCACACGTTGTAAAAGCCCTGCACCGTCAGCGGATCGCCTTCCAGTTTGCCGACTGCCGTGCCCGCGTGCGCGTGATCCACGCCCGCCATACGCAGCCATTTCGCGATTACACGAAACGAAATGCCGTGATTGCGCTGGCGCGTGTAGGTGCTGTGTCCCGCGCGATGCAGGTGGAGAATCATGTCGTTCCTGCGCGCCCAGCGTCCCATCGACTGAATCGCGGTCCAGCCGATCACGAGGTCGATCATCACGATGCATGAACCGAGTTCCTTCGCGAATTCCGCGCGCTCATACATGTCCTCCATCGTGCCGGCGGTTACGTTCAGGTAGTGCCCTTTCACTTCGCCGGTTTCGGCTTGCGCGCGGTTCACCGCTTCCATCGAAAAGAGGAAGCGGTCGCGCCAGTGCATGAACGCCTGCGAGTTGATGTTTTCGTCGTCCTTCAGAAAATCGAGGCCGCCGCGCAAGCCTTCGTATACGACGCGGCCATAGTTCTTGCCCGACAGGCCGAGCTTCGGCTTCACCGTTGCACCGAGCAGCGGCCGCCCATATTTGTCGAGCCGCTCGCGTTCGACGACGATGCCTGTCGGCGGTCCCTGGAAGGTCTTCAGATAAGCAACAGGTATGCGCATGTCTTCGAGACGCAGCGCTTTCAGCGGTTTGAAGCCGAACACATTGCCGATGATCGATGCGGTCAGGTTCGCGACCGAGCCTTCCTCGAACAGATCCAGTTCATACGCGATGTACGCGAAGTACTGCGGCTCGCCCGCGTTGGACGCAGGCACCGGATCGACGCGATATGCTTTGGCGCGATACATGTCGCACGCGGTCAGCCGGTCGGTCCAGACCACGGTCCAGGTGGCCGTCGACGATTCGCCGGCCACCGCCGCGGCCGCTTCCTCGGGCTCCACGCCCGGCTGCGGCGTGATGCGAAAAAGTGCGATCACGTCCGTGTCTTTCGGCGTGTAGTCCGGTTGCCAGTAGCCCATCTCGCGGTACTTCATGACGCCTGCGGCATAGCGCTCGCGGGGATCGCCTGCATTGCGCGGCTTGTGGAGGGATTCGATCGCCGGTTGGCTGAAATCGTTCATGACGTATCCTCGATGGTGGACAGGCGCGCTGCCGGAAACACGAAGCGCTTGTGTGCACTGTAGGCAAGGCGGCCATGAACGGGAATTCACGATTTTATTTGGCAGGCTTAATCGATCCGTTATTCATCGCATATCGTGGGGCGGGGTTTTGGCAGATGGAGCGACACGCCTGTTGCTCGACGCACGCGAAGGGCCGGCCTGCAAATAGTCCCTAAGTGACACCCGCACCAGGGTCTTTCGCGCGGGGTGGCACACTTTGCTGCAATATCGGAACAGTGCGCCGCATGAAATGCCGCCGGATTCTTCGCGCGGCGGTGCATTGACTGCGAGCGGTGCCGTCGCAGGTCCGGCACGAAGCTTGCGTAGTCCACCATGCCCATGAAGTCCGGCATCCGGCCGGGCCGACGGCATGACGCTGAATCAACCAATGGAGGAAGCATCTATGCAATGGACGACTCCGAGCTACACCGATATGCGTTTTGGTTTCGAAATCACGATGTATATCGCTACGCGTTAAGCCCGCATGGGCCGCGTGATGCGGCCCCTCTGCGGACCGATTGATCATCGTCAGCAACACGGGCGGCCCGAAGCGCTGCCACGACACGCGTTCCCATCCATGATCCACGAAACGATCGTCACTACTGCAGCGTGCGATGGCCGTCCTCATGTCGCGCCGATGGGAGCCCGCTACGAGGGCGAGTTTGTCATCCTGTCGCCTTTTCGCCCGTCCGTCACGCTCGACAACATTGTCGCCACGCGTGCGGCGGTGCTCAATTTCACGACCGATGTCCGCGTGTTCGCCGGTTGCGTCACGCATTGCGCGACCGACTGGCCGACGCTCGCCGCGAGCCGCGTCGCGAGCGTGAGGCTCGTCGAATCGCTCGCGCATGCCGAGCTCGAGCTGCACGAATTGCGCGACGATAGCGAGCGTCCCGCGCTGCGCATGAAATGCGTGCACCGCGAAACGCATGCGCCGTTCACCGGGTTCAACCGCGCGCAGGCAGCCGTCGTCGAAGGCGCGATTCTCGTGAGCCGGCTTTTCATGCTGCCCGCGGACAAGGTGGACCGCGAGATGGCCTATCTGCAGATCGCGATCGACAAGACCGCCGGCGAGGCCGAACGCACCGCGTGGGGCTGGCTCACGTCGGCTATCGCGCGGCACCGCGAGCGGTCTGCGGCGCCCGGCGGGCGGGCTGCTTAGTTGGCTGCTTAGTTGGCTGCTTAGTTGGCTCCCGGTTGGCGGCCTGGTTCGGCGCCCGGTCTGCTGTTGAGGTCTGCCGCGAAATTCCTCATTGCCCTGCTTTTCCCCGTTTTTTCCGCTCTTTTCGGAGAACACCGATGACGGCATTGCTGGCGAGCGTGCGCTCGCACGACGAAGCGTTGGACGCCGCCCGCGCCGGCGCGGACCTGATCGACCTGAAGGAGCCGAACACGGGTGCGCTCGGCGGCGTGTCGCTCGGCGACATCGCGCGCATTGTCCGCGAGCTCCGCGCCCGCTATCCGGTGAAGCCGATCAGCGCGACGATCGGCGACCTTCCGCCTGAAGCGCTCGATGACATCGCCGCACGCGTGATCGATGTGAGCGACACCGGCGTCGATTACGTGAAAGTGGGCGTGACGCCCGGCCCGGCCGCACGCCGTTGCCTCGAACAACTGGCGAATCTGCCGGCGACCGTCGTCCCCGTACTGCTATGCGACGGCGGCATGGACGGCGAACTGGTCGAGCATGCAGCGTCGCTCGGTTTTGCGGGCTTGATGTTCGACACCTCGGCCAAAGACGGCAGTACGTTGTTCGATCACGTGGACGGCGACTCGCTTGCACGCTGGCTGCGGCTCGCGCGAGTGCGCGGCGCGATGGGCGGCCTCGCGGGCTCGCTCGGCTGGGCGCAGCTTCCGCAGATTCGCGCGCTGGCGCCGGATGTGGCGGGGTTCCGCACAGCGTTGTGCGTCGATGGCCGGCGCTCGCGGCTCGATCCCGAGCGCGTCGCGCAATGGGCGCAAGCGCTGCATAGCCGCGCGGGCGGTGTTCGTGCTGCGGGGAGCGCGGCGGGTTCGTTGGCGACAGGGAGTGCAATATCCGTGTAGAAATTGCGGCGCGCTCCGCTCCAGGCGCTCTGGCGCGCCTGGAGCGTGGCTAGCGGGCGCTTATCGGGCGCATTGCACGCGCATCGCACGCGACAGGCGCGCCCGCCCCCTTTGCGACGCATGCTGCCGCGGCCTCATCACTTCACGGCGCCAGCGCACCTCCCCTTCAAATCACCGGCATATTCAACAGCCGGTCGCGCATCAATTCGACATTGTCCTTGTTGAAAAGCTCGACCACGTAGTTGGCTTCATTCACGTAATCGACGAAGCGGCGGTCCACCACGCCCGCGGCCGCGAGCGTGTCGAGCCGCTCGTTGCCCGCTATCGGACACGACTTCACTACGATCAGCCGCTCGGCGTTGAGCATGGTCGAGAGCCAGGCAGCGAGGCTGTCCGAGGTCGTGTCCCAGTTGCTCATCGCGTCGGGCGTGTCGCGCATCAACGCCGTCGGCACCCATACGGCGACATGGCCGTCGCGCAGCGCGCGGCGGATCTTCGCCTCGCTCGACGCAAGCACGAGTTCGGGCAGCACGCCTTGCATGAGGAGCGCGTACTGGGTCATCGCCAGCAGACACATGTTGTGTGCGGCGAGATCGTCGAAACACCATTCGCTCTGGTATTGCCGCACCTTGTCCGCGAAATCGCCGCCGCCCGGGACGATGACGATGCGCCCGCCCCCCACCTCGCACAGCTCCATGAGCCACTGGCGCAGCGCCGGCTCGTGACTCAGGCTGCCCCCGATCTTGACCACCCACATGATCGTTGTCCTCGTTTGCGATTAACCACGTTTGCTTGTCCGCTTCCCTGCGTGTTCGCTGATGCGCTTGCCTCCTTACGCCGCCCGAAACGCCGCGTCCGCGTGATGAGCCCCCTCGCCGGCCTCGACATGACGCGTCGCTGCAAGCAACGCCACCGCGACGCTCGGCGCACAGGTCGCCGCCCAGTCATCGCAATCGGCTCCCCGTGCCCCTGCTGCCGCACCTGGCCCTTCTGAACATCCCGCCGCCAGCGCGCCGAAATCGATGTAACCGCGCGCCTCCTCCCGCGCGAGGGCCGCCACGAGAAACCGTCCGCAACCGGCGCCCACGAGCGGCGCGGCCGCCAGATCGGGGTGCGCGGCCGTCACGCGCATCAGGTTCGCGCCGATCTCTCGCAACTGCAGTTCGCGCCAGCGCAGCGCAAACGCGCGCCATTCGGCGGGACTCGTTTCATGCGCGTCGCGGCCGATCATCCGCGCAACCCGTCTGCGGCTCGCCAATTCCGTCTTGGGACCATTGTCGGCGCTCGGGTACAGGTCGTATTGCGGCACCAGTTCGCCGGTGAGCCGGTAGATGTCGGCCGTGGTCGCGAACCATTCGTTCATGACATTGACCGCCGCGCCGCCGAATTCGACGCGCCGCGCGATCCCGCACAGCGGCGTGCGCACCACGCCCTGATAGACGAGCTCGCCGGTCGCAAGGCGCCCGGCATCGGTCGATGCGCGCGCAACCACACGGCCGTCGGCAATCGGAATGATGTCGGTGGTCGTGCTGCCGATGTCGATCAGCAGCGCGTTCGGCACGCGCGTCGCGACCCAGCACGCGGTAGCGAGCCAGTTCGCCGAGGCGACGCTGCGCCAGCCGGCGGTGCAGGTCTCGGGCGTCAACCAGCCGGCGTCGCCCGCATAAAAAGCGACGCGCGGCCCGAGCCGCTGCGCGAGCGCCGCGGCAATCGCGCGCACGCCTTGCGCGCGGTCCTCGAACAGGTCGACCATCTCGCCCGTCATCGTCACGGCATGGCGCGCCGCGTAGGTCTTCGCGACCGGCCAGCGCTCGAAGACGAGATCGATCGTGCGTTCGAGATGTTCGAGGCCCTGCCACAACGGGCACGCCCACTGAGCGACATCGAGGACGCCGCCGCCCGCGCCGGTCACCGACACCTTCACGTGCGCGCCGCCGACGTCCCAGCCGAATACCGGCGAGCGGCCCATGGATTCCATGCGAGGTGCGTTCATGGCTGTGCTCCGCAAGCGGACTGAGTGTCGAAGGCGCGCGCCGCCGCGGCGGGCGGCTCGCCGGGTTCACGCGTTTGCGCGGACTCGCGCGCCCGAATGCGCACGCCGTGCGCCGCCAGCAAGCTCGCCGCCAGGTTGCGCCCAAGCGCGGCAGACAGCCCCGCGTAGGCGACCGTCAGGCGCGGATTGACCTCGATGACGACTGGGCCGCGCAACGGATGCCACACCACGTCGATTCCGGCGAAGCCGCGCAGCCCCGGTAGCGCCTTCGCGACGCGCTGGGCGAGCTCGCCCAGCGCCTTGCCCTGGTCGCTTGCCCTGTCGATCTGATTGACCGTCACGCCGTCGAATTCGACGATGCTCGCGTGCTGCCTCGCCCCTTTGCTTTCGGACAGACCGATCCGTTGCCGGTTGATGCTGACGAGTTCGACTCGCGCGCCGTCGCAGATCAGCGAAAGGCTCAGCGGCTCGCCGTCGACCCACGCCTGCAGCACCGGATTGCGCGCGGCCGCCGCGCGCACGTCGTATTCGGCACACGCGTGGGCGAAATCGTCGAATACGAACGTGTCGAGGCCGCCCGCGCCGTCGTCCGGCTTCACCACCCACTTGCTGCCCGTGTGGGCCGCCGCCTCGCCGGGCTCGATGGCCGGCGTCGTCGCAATGCCGTGCGCCGCGAGACACGCGGCGGTCGCGCTCTTGCTCGACGCGACGCGGATCGCCTCCTTCGCGCAACCGAGCCAGCGCGCCGCGCCGACCGCGTCGTAAAGATGCAGCAGCAAGCCGTCGCATTCGGGCGCGACGATCCACGCATAGTCGTGCTCGCGCGCCGCGCGCGCGACAAAGGCCGTCATCGATTCGCCGGGCGCGGCCCTACAATGAGCAAGCGCCGGATCGACATTTTCGAAGCGCGAACTCGCAAAGCTCACCTCGATACCGTCGAGCTTGCGCAGATCCGCGACGAGCGCGTCGCGCATCACACGGCCTTCGACGATCAGCGCGCTCAGGTCGGCGAGACTCCCCGCGTCGGCCAGCGCGGGGTCGATGCCGCCGCCGGTGAGATACTCGAAGACAAAGATCTTGGTCAAAGGATGCGCCCCTATGCAGGTGATACCGGTTCTCGATCTGCTCGACGGCCACGTCGTGCGCGCCGTGCGCGGCGAACGGGCCGCTTATCTGCCGATACGTTCGTCGCTGGCCGTCGGCAGCGAGCCGCTCACGATCGCCCGCGCGCTGCTCGCCGCGAGCGGCGCCCGCACGCTCTATATCGCCGACCTCGGCGCCATCCTTCAGCAGCGCGCTCACGTGGAAGCGCTCGCTGCGTTGCGCGCCGCGCTGCCCGGCATCGACATCTGGCTCGACGCGGGTTATGCCGACTACCCGTCGATGCAGGCGCTCTTCGCGCGCATCGACGCGAGCGGCCCGCCCGCGCCGCACGCTGCCGCGACGCTCGTGCCGGTCTTCGGCACGGAATCGCTGCAAGACATTCACGCGCCGCGTGCTGCGCAAGCCGCGGGCTTTTCGCCGATCCTCTCGCTCGACCATCGCGCGGGCCGGCTGCTCGGCGCGCCCGACCTTCACGATGGTGCCGGGCCCGCCCGCGCGTGGTGGCCGCGCCGGGTCATCGCCATGACGCTCGACCACGTCGGCAGCTACGACGGCCCGGATCTCGCTACCTTCGAACAGATTCGTGCCAACGCGCCCGCCGATACCGAGGTGATCGGCGCAGGCGGCATTCGCGATTCCGACGACATGGCAGCCGCGGCGCGCACCGGCGCAAGCGCGTGGCTTGTCGCGTCCGCGCTGCACGACCGCCGCATCGGCATCCCGCTCGTCGCATCGACGTAGGCCAGCAAAACAAGTTCTATGCCAATCGGCGGACAACGGGTCGAGGTAAACAATCGGCAAGCTTTATCGCGCTTTGGCAAACCGCGCGTGACACTCTGCTCCAGAACGACACACAACCTGTGCGCTGCGCCAGACTGACGCAGTGGCGCGGCGGTACAGCGTCGACCTTGCGGAGCGCACGGGCGCGCACTACCCATCACGTGCAATGGTTTAAGCGCGGCATCACATTGGCACGCCCCGTTCGACAGCACGTTCGGGCAGGGCGACGAAACTCATCGGCATGGAGCTTGCTAAAAGTCGGCCCATGCACCTCTCGCCCACCGATCCGTCGACGACCAGCCCCGCGGGCGCGCCCCACGCCGGCGCCTCAGCGGTCACACGCGACTGGACGTGTCCGTTCTGTCCGCTGCTGTGCGATGACCTGACCATCGAATCGCATAAGGACGCGACGCTCTCCGTGCCCAACACCGACTGCCCGCGCCTCATGCACGCGCTCGCGTGCTACGGTGCGGGCGACGCCTCGTGCCGTGCGAGCATCGATGGAGACGAAGTGGAACTCGAAGCGGCGCTCACGCGTGCTGCGCAGATACTTTCGGCCGCGCGGCGGCCCCTGTTCGGCGGCCTCGCGACCGATGTGGCCGGCGCGCGCGCGCTGTACACGCTGGCCGCGGGCTGCGGCGCGATACTCGATCACCAGCATGGCGACGCGCTGAGTGCGGCGACGCTTGCGTTTCAGGACCGCGGCTCGTTCTTCACGACGCTTTCCGAAGTGCGCGCGCGCGCCGATCTGCTGCTCTTCTTCGGCTGCCAGCCGTCGCGGCGCTATCCGCGCTTTTATGCGCGCACCATCGACGCAACGGCGACGCCGCGCGAACTCGTGTTCATCGGCTGCGAAGCGGACCCGGCGGCGAGCGGCCGTGAGAACGTGCGCGTGGAGTCGCTCCTGGCGAACGCCGATCCGTTCGACATCCTCGCGCTGTGGTCCACGGTGAGCGACAGGCGTCCGCCGACTGCGCTGCATCAGGATGTCGCGGATGCATCGGACGTGCAGCAGACACTCGCTGTATTGCAGGCGCTGCAGGCTCGCATCGACGCGGCACGCTACACGGTGTTCGTCTATGAGCCCGCTTCGCTGCCAGGCCCGCACGCCGCGCTGCTGATCGAAGCGTTGAACCGGATCGTCAAGGCGTCGAATCTGACCACGCGCGCAGGCGGCCTCGCGCTCGGCGGCGACGACGGCGCCTTGACGGTCAACCAGACGGTGACGTGGCTGTCGGGCCTGCCGCTCCGGACTCGCGTGTCGACACCCGCGCGCATGGCAGGGAGCGCCCCGCTCGATCACGATCCGTATCGCTATCGCGCGAAAAAACTCCTCGCCGATGACGCAATCGACGCGCTCCTGTGGGTCGCGAGCTTTGCGCCCCCCGCCTGGCCGCAAGGCCTCGCCGACGGCGTGCCGGCCATCGTGCTCGGCCACCCGGCGCTTGCGCAGACGGCGGCGGCACGCGGCAAGGGCACCGTGTTCATTCCGGTCGCGACGCCGGGCATCGACAGCGGCGGGCATCTGTTTCGGCTCGACAGTTCGGTTGTGATGCCACTTGCCGCCGCGCGCGGTGCCGGCCTTCCGTCAGTCGCCACCGTCGCCGCGCAACTTGCCGGGCGGCCCCCGGCGCCTTGTGCTGTTGCGCCGTTGGCTGCGCAGTTGGCTGCGCAGTCGGCGGCTTCGTCCGCCTCCTCCGCGCAGGTGCGGCCATGACGCTCGTCCGGCTCAAAGGCGGCACGCTCTTCGACCCGGCTAACGGCGTGGACGGCGAACGCCGCGACCTGGCAATCCGCGACGGCCGCATCGTCGACGTGCCCGCGAATGTCCCGGCCGATTGCGAATACGACGCCTCCGGCATGATCGTGATGGCGGGCGGCATCGACATGCATTCGCATATCGGCGGCGGCAAGACCAATCTGTCGCGGCTCCTGCTGCCCGAAGATCATCGCAACGATCCCGCGCGCGATGCCGCCTACGAATCCGTGCAGGACGCCAGCGGCCGCTATCTGCGGCTGCCCTCTTGCGGCGTGTGCGCGCCGGGCACGCTCGCCACCGGCTACCGCTATGCCGAAATGGGCTACACCGCCGCGTTCGAACCGGCGATGATGCCGTCCAACGCGCGCCATACGCACCTCGAAATGGGCGACACGCCGATCATCGACCACGGCGCGTACGTGATGCTCGGCAACGACGAACTGTTCCTGCAGATGCTGGCCGCGCGCGAAGACTTCGAGCGCCTGCGCGACTACGTCGGCTGGACGATTCATGCGAGCAAGGCGCTCGGCGTGAAGGTCGTCAATCCGGGCGGCATTTCGGCGTTCAAATTCAACCAGCGTTCGCTCGATGTCGACGAACCGCACGCGCACTACGGCATCACGCCGCGCGAAGTGCTGCACACGCTGACGCGCGCGCTGACCGACTTGCGCGTGCCGCATCCGCTGCATGTGCACGCGAGCAACCTCGGCGTGCCGGGCAACATCGATTCGACCATCGCGACAATGGACGCCGCCGACGGCCTGCCCGTCCATCTCACGCATATCCAGTTTCATAGCTACGGCACCGAGGGGCCGCTCAAATTTTCGTCGGGCGCGCGGCGTATCGCAGAAGCCGTGAACGCGCGGCCCAATGTCTCGATCGACGTGGGCCAGATCATCTTCGGACAGACGGTTACCGCGTCCGGCGACACGATGATGCAGTTCCGCAATGCGCCGCTTGCGCGGCCGCACAAGTGGGTCGTCGGCGATATCGAATGCGACGCGGGCTGCGGCGTGGTGCCGTTCCGCTATCGTGAGCAGAGCTATGTGAATGCGCTGCAGTGGATCATCGGGCTCGAAATCTTTCTGCTGGTCGACGACCCGTGGCGCGTCGCGATGACGACCGATCATCCGAACGGCGGCCCGTTCACGAGCTATCCGCATCTGATCCGCCTCCTGATGGACAAGTCGTTTCGCGACGAACAGCTCGCGAAGCTGCACGCCGACGCGCAGGCAGCGAGCGCCTTGCCGCAATTGACGCGCGAATTCTCGCTGTACGAGATCGCGATCATCACGCGCGCGGGACCGGCGCGTCTGCTCGGCTTGCGCGACCGCGGCCATCTGGGCGTGGGCGCCGCGGCGGACATTGCCGTGTATCGCGACGAGCCGGATCGCGAGCGGATGTTCACGTCGCCCGCCTATGTGTTCAAGGACGGCGAACTGGTGGCGCGCGACGGCACGCTCGTGGCCACGCCGACAGGCGGCATTCATTTCGTCTCGCCGGACTTCGACCGCGGCATCGATAAGCGCGTGCGCGCCTACAGCGAAGCGAATCTCGCGAGCAATTTCGCCCATGCCGCAATCAGCAACGACGAGATTTGCCAGTGCTGCCGCGGCGGCAAGCTGTTGCCGGTCGAATGCTTCGCGCACGCCTGATATGGCTGAACTCGCTGCCCCAAACGGTGACCCGCACACGATGAGCGACACGCCGACCCTGCAGATCAACGGCACGACGATCGACGCCACCTTCGCGGAAGCTTTCCCGATGAAGGCGACGCGGCTCGTCATCACCGCGCATACGCCGGCGTGGGCAATGCAGGCCGCGCACTCGCTGACGGGCTTCGCGACCTCGGTGATCGGCTGCGGCTGCGAGGCCGGCGTCGAGCGCACGCTTGAAAACGAGGAAACGCCGGACGGCCGGCCCGGCGTTGCAGTGCTGCTGTTCGCGGTGTCGTCGAAGGAGTTGGCGAGGCAGATCGAGCGGCGCGTCGGCCAATGCGTGCTGACGTGCCCGACCACCGCCGTGTATCGCGGCATCGATCCGCAAACAAGCCGTGCGCCGCTGTCAGACCTCGCGCCGCTCGGCAAAAACCTGCGCTTTTTCGGCGACGGCTGGCAAATTTCGAAGATGCTCGGCGACACGCGCTACTGGCGCGTGCCGGTCATGGACGGCGAGTTCGTCTGCGAAGAAACCGCGCCCACCGTCAAGGCGGTGGGCGGCGGCAACCTGATCCTGCTCGCGCGCGACATGGACGCGGCGCTCGCCGCCGCCGAGGCCGCCGTCGCCGCCATGCGCAGGCTGCCGAACGTGATTCTGCCGTTTCCGGGCGGCGTGGTGCGCTCGGGATCGAAAGTCGGGTCGAAGTACCAAGGCGCGAGCGCATCCACCAACGACGCGTTCTGCCCCACGCTCACCGGCCTCTCGCCGCGCAGCGAACTGGGCGCGGACGTGGGCTGCGTGCTGGAGATCGTGATCGACGGATTGACCGAAGCGGACGTCGGTGCCGCCATGACTGCGGGCATCCTCGCCGCTGCGGGGCGCGGGCACGCGGGCGGTTTGCTGCGCATTTCCGCGGGCAATTACGGCGGCAAGCTCGGCCCATATCACTTCCACCTTCACGAATTGGCGGCCGGTCTCGGCGGGAGCAGCGCATGAGCGTCGTGACCACCTTGCGCGTGAAGACTGCGCCTGGTTTTCGCGTCGATGCGTCGGCGCTGCTGCCCGCGCCGCTCGCGGCGCGTGCCGTCGCCGAGATCGAACGCATGGTGCTGCCTGCCGGCAACGATCGTTGCGTCATCGCCGATCTGTTCGACGTGGCGCGCAGCGGCGACCCGGCGCCTGACGCCCAGGGCGCCGAGCCCGCGCTCGTGATCGAAGATGCCGTGCCGTGGCTCGACCGTCTCGGCGCGCACATGACGCAAGGCCATCTGATCGTGCGCGGCACAGCGGGCGATCAAAGCGGCTTCCAGATGGCGGGCGGCGTGTTGCGTATCGACGGCGACGCCGGTCACTTCACCGCCTGCGAAATGCGCGGCGGACGCCTCACGGTGGCGGGCCACTGCGGCGATTTCGCGGCGGGCGCGCTTGCAGGCGACATGGAAGGGATGACGGGCGGCACGCTGACGATCCACGGAAACGCGGGGGCGCGCCTCGCGGACCGGATGCGCCGCGGGCTCGTGCTGGTGGGCGGCGATGCGGGCGACTTCGCGGCGTCGCGGCTGGTGGCGGGCACTGTCGGCATCGCCGGCCGGGTGGGCGCGCATTATGCATACGGTATGAGACGCGGAACCCTGCTGCTTGCGCAGCGTCCCACTTATCTGCCGCCGACCTTCGCCGACGGCGGCCGCGGCTTCGACGTGTTCTGGTCGTTGCTCGTACGCAGCCTCGCGGGCGAAATCGCGCCCTTCTCGCAGTGGCGCGCGGCCGCGCTGCCGCACCGCTATGCGGGCGACGCCGCCGTCGACGGGCGCGGCGAAATACTCGTGGTGGGCGAACCAGGGAGACAGAGATGACGACCGTGCCTACTTCTTGCCCCGAGCGTCGCGCCGACGCATCCGCGCCGCGCTACGCCGGCTCGATGATCGCGCTGCACTGGCTGATTGCGTTCGGCATCATCGGACTGCTCGCACTCGGCCTCTATATGGTCGGACTGCCGAAGGGTTTGCCGGTCAAGGCGACACTGCTGAACCTTCACAAATCCATCGGACTGACGGTTTTCCTGCTGGTGCTTCTGCGCATCGCGGCGCGTGCGGCCTTTCACCGGCCGCCGCTGCCGCCGATGCGACCGTGGCAACGCGCCGCCGCGCGCACTACGCAGGGTCTTTTATACGTAGCAATGGTGGCGATGCCCGTGTCGGGCTATCTCGGTTCGTCGTTCAATCGCTATGGAACGCGTTTCTGGGGACTTCCTCTGCCGAAGTGGGGCTGGGACGACGCGGGTCTGCGCGAACTGTTCTTCGGCATTCACGAGATCGCAGCCTATGTGCTGATCGCGCTGATCGTGCTGCATGTGGCGGGGGCGCTTAAGCATCAGTGGATCGACCGCGACAATCTGCTCGCGAGGATGTTGCCGTGAGACGCGCGCGCATCGCTTCTCGCGCGGGCGCGGGCTTGGGCTCGTCTGTCGGCCTGCCGCAAGCGCCCCGCGCCAATGTGCCGGCGCTGACGCGCGGCACACTGCGCACGCGCGACGCTCACCGTGTTGCGTTCGCGGTGGCGGGCGCCGCCAACGGCGTACCGGTCGTCGTCCTGCACGGCGGCCCGGGCAGCGGCAGCCAGCCGGAGGCAACGCGGCTCTTCGATCTCACGCGCTTCAGAGTCGTGCTGATCGACCAGCGCGGAACCGGCCGCTCCACGCCGCGGGGCGGCGTGCGCCGCAACCGCACCGACCAGCTGATCGAAGACATCGAAGCCGTGCGGCTGCGCCTCGGCATCGAACGCTGGGGCGTGCTCGGCGGATCATGGGGCGCCGCGCTCGCGCTCGCGTATGCGGGACGGCATCCGCAAGCGGTAACAGGCGTCGTGCTGCGCGGCCTCTTTCTCACGTCGACGCGCGAAGTTCGCGGACTCTTCGTCACGTCGCGCAAGCGCGCGCCGCGTGCCTTTGCAAAACTCCGCGCCGCCGCGCGCTGCAGGCGGCCCGCGGCTTTGCTCGCCTGCTGCCATGCGCGGCTGCAACGCGGCGGCGCGAGCGAGGCGCAACAACGCGCGCTCGCCCTCGCATGGCGCGGCTATGAAAACGCCGTGCTCGCGAGTGCAGGCACGCGCCGCAAGCTGTCGCCCGCGAGGCTTTCGCGCAAGGATGCGCGCAAACTCGTCGACAAGTACCGCATTCAGGCGCATTACCTGATGCATCGCTGCTGGCTCGGAGAAACACGCCTGCTGTCGCTCGCGCGCCGCGCCGCCGCGGCCGGCGTGCCGCTTGCGGCGGTGCACGGCTCGCGCGATCCGGTGTGTCCACCACATAACGTGCGACGCCTCGCGCGGGCGGTTCCGGCTGCACACATCGAATGCGCCCAGGGCGGCCATCTCGCCAGCGACCCCGCGTTGCACGCAGGCGTGGCCCGCGCGCTTGCCACGCTGTTTCTTTCACCCACTCACGAGGGGCGCACGCTGCGCCGCGCGGCATGAAGATCAAGGTACTCGGCTCATCGGCGGGAGGCGGTTTTCCGCAGTGGAACTGCAACTGCAGCAATTGCGACGGCGTGCGGCGCGGCACCGTCAAGGCCACCCGCCGCTCGCAATCGTCGATTGCGGTGAGCGAGAACGGCGAGGACTGGCTGCTCGTGAACGCGTCGCCCGACCTGCTCGCGCAGATCGCCGCCAACCCGGAATTGCAGCCGGCCCGCCGCGCGCGCGACAGCGGCATTGCTGCCGTGCTCGTCATCGACGCGCAGATCGATCACGTCACCGGACTCCTGATGCTGCGCGAGCGCGACACGCCGCTGCCGCTCCATGCGACCGACGCCGTCTGGCAGGACCTCACAAGCGGCTTTCCCATTGCGCCGATCCTTTCGCACTACTGCGGCGTCGAGCATCGCCGCATTGCGCTGGACGGCGCGCCGCTCGCCGTGGATGCGCTGCCCGGCGTGCAGATCGACGCGCTGCCGCTGTCCAGCAAGGCACCGCCCTATTCGCCGCATCGCAACGCGCCCGAGCTCGGCGATAACATCGGACTCCTCTTCACGAACCGGCAGACCGGCAAGCGCGCGTTCTACGCGCCTGGCCTCGGCGCGATCGAACCACATGTGCTCGAGGCGATGCGCAAAGCGGATCTGCTGCTTGTGGACGGCACCTTGTGGACTGCCGACGAAATGATCCGCCTCGGCCTCTCGAAGAAAACGTCTGCGGATATGGGACATTTGCAGCAATCCGGACCCGGCGGCATGATCGAAGTACTCGATTCGCTCGGCACCCCGGACACACGCAAGGTCCTGATCCACATCAACAACACGAATCCGATTCTCGTCGAAGACGGCCCTGAGCGGCGCATTCTTGGCGAGCACGGCATTGAAGTCGCGCACGACGGCATGACCTTCGAACTATGAGGCGCGCGCACGCAGCGCACGCCGCGCATGAACTGGAGATTGCATGAACGCGAAAGACACCTTGGGCACAGCGGCACAGTACAGTGCGCCCAGCGGCGAAAGCGCCGGCCAACGCGCATGGACGCGCGAGGAATTCGAAGCGCAGTTGCGCGCGAAGGGCACCGCGTACCACATTCATCATCCGTTCAATGTGAAGATGAATAGCGGCGGATGCTCGCGCGAACAGATTCGCGGCTGGGTCGCGAACCGCTTCTACTATCAGATCAATATTCCGCTGAAGGACGCGGCCGTGCTGTCCAATTGTCCCGACCGCGCAACGCGGCGCCGCTGGGTGCAGCGCATTCTCGATCACGACGGCTACGGCGGCGAGGAAGGCGGCATCGAAACGTGGGCGCGCCTCGCCGACGCGGTGGGCCTGTCGCGCGACGAACTCTGGTCGCTCAGGCACGTCACACCCGGCGTGCGTTTTGCTGTGGATGCCTACGTGAATTTCGCGCGCCGCGCGCCGTGGCAGGAGTCGGTGTGCTCGTCGCTGACGGAAATGTTCGCGCCGCAAGTGCACCGCGACCGGCTCGCGAGCTGGCCCGAACACTATCCGTGGATCGAGGCGTCCGGTCTCGCGTATTTCCGCTCCCGCATTACGCTCGCGCAGCGCGACGTGGAGCACGGCCTGGAAGTCACACTGGATTACTTCACGCGGCGCGAACAGCAGGAACGCGCGCTCGAGATCCTGCAGTTCAAGCTCGACATTTTGTGGACCATGCTGGACTCCATCGAAAAGGCTTTTCCGCAATGAACGACATGCTCAACGCCGACCGTCCCGCGCTCAACAAGCTCTTCCGTCTGCAATGGGAACCCGCGCAGAACGCTCACGTGCTGCTCTATCCGGAAGGCATGGTGAAGCTCAATCAGAGCGCGGCGGAAATCCTCAAACGTTGCGACGGCACGCGCGACATGAACGCGCTGATCGCCGACCTGGAGCAGGCGTTCAACGCGAGGGGGCTCGGTCCCGAGGTACGCGCCTTCGTGACCGAAGCGCACTCGCGCGGATGGCTGGAGTAGCGCAATGACCGATCTCTCGCAACCCGTTGCCGACGCACAGCCGGCAACCGCGCCGGGCGGCGTCGCGCCGCCGCTGTGGTTGCTCGCGGAGCTGACGTATCGCTGCCCGCTGCATTGCGCGTTCTGCTACAACCCCGTCGACTATACCGGGCACAACCGCGAACTGAGCACGGACGAGTGGCTCCGCGTGCTGCGCGAGGCGCGCGCGCTCGGCGCCGCGCAATTGGGTTTTTCGGGCGGCGAGCCGCTCATGCGCGACGATCTCGAAGTCTTGGTGCGCGAAGCACGCTCGCTCGGCTTCTACACGAACCTGATCACCTCGGGCATCGGTCTCACGGACAAACGCCTCGGCGACCTGAAAGCCGCCGGCCTCGATCACATCCAGTTGTCGTTTCAGGACTCGACCCAGGAGCTCAACGACTTTCTGAGCAGCACGCGCACCTTCGACCTCAAGCAACGCGTCGCGGCGTCGATCAAGCGGCATGGCTTTCCGATGGTGCTGAACTGCGTGCTGCATCGTTATAACCTGCCGCATGTCGACAAGATCATCGAGATGGCGCTCGCCATGGGCGCCGAATATCTGGAACTCGCCAACACACAGTATTACGGCTGGGCGCATCACAATCAGGCGCAATTGATGCCGACCCGCGAACAGCTCGACGAAGCCGAAGCGGTGGTCGAACGCTATCGCCGAACGCACGGCGAGCGCTGCAAGATTTTTTTTGTGGTGCCGGACTATTTCGAGCGGCGCCCCAAGCGCTGCATGAACGGCTGGGGCGCGGTCTTTCTCGGCGTCGCGCCGGATGGCGCGGCGCTGCCCTGTCATGCGGCGCGCGCGCTGCCCGGACTCGTGCTGCCGAATGTGAAGGACACGCCGCTCTCCGACATCTGGTATGAGAGCGATGCATTCAACCGCTTTCGCGGCCTGCAGTGGATGAAAGAACCGTGCCGCAGTTGCGAGGAAAAAGAGCGCGACCTGGGCGGCTGCCGCTGCCAGGCGTACCTGCTCACGGGCGATGCGGCCAATGCGGACCCCGTCTGCGACAAGTCGCCGTCGCACGAAAAAGTAGTCGATGTGACACGCCTCGCCGCTCTGGCACGCGAGCCGCGTGAGCAGCCCATTGTGTTCCGTAACGATGCGAACTCGCGCAAGCTGACGGCCGCGCGAGCAGCTCCAGCGGCTCAAGCGGTTGACAATCTGGCCCATCACGCACCAGACAGCGCGCCGAACAACGGCGGCCCCACCGGAGACTGAGCATGACAACGGCGGACATCTCAGTGTTGCTCGTCGACGATCACGCCGTGGTGCGGGAGGGCTACCGCCGCCTGCTGGAACTGAACGCCGACGTGCAGGTGTGCGGCGAAGCAGCCGACGCCGCGCAGGCCTATCAGCGCTTCTGCGCACTCCGGCCCGATGTCGTGGTTATGGACGTCTCGTTGCCCGGCGCAAGCGGGATCGAAGCGATGCGGCGCATGCTCGCGCGCGAGCCGGATGCGCGCGTGCTGATTTTCAGTGTCCACGAAGAGGCGATCTTCGTGCGCCGCGCGCTCGACGCAGGCGCCCTCGGCTACGTGACGAAGGCAAGCGCGCCCGACGTGCTCGTCGAAGCGGTGCGCACCATCGCGAGGCGCGCCAGTTATCTGAGCCCCGACATTTCGCAGGCCCTTGCGTTGCGCAATGCTTTCAGCGAGGGCCCGCCTGGCCGGCAGTTGTCCGCGCGCGAATTCGAGGTGCTGCGCCTGCTCGTGCAAGGCTATACGCTGCCGAGCATCGCTGAGAAGCTGGGACTCAGCCAGAAGACGGTGGCCAATCATCAGTCGGTGATCCGGCAGAAGTTCGGCGCGGACAACGGCGTGCAGCTCGCGCAAATGGCGAGCCGCCTCGGCCTTCAGTTCACCGGGTCCGCCAGTCCCGCGTGAGCGGGCAAGCGCGCGCAAAAGAGAAAGCCGCCCTCGGGCTTGCTCGCAACATGAAACTCGCCGCCGAGCGCCTCGACGCGCTCGCGCATGCCGATGAGACCCAGCCCCGCGCGCGGGGCATCGAGGTCTACGCCGGGGCCGTCGTCGGCCATGGTCACGACGATTTCGTCGATGGGCCCGGTTTTCCCGGCGTTTTTCGTGGGCGACTGCGCCTCGCGCGGCGCACGCACCATGAACACTTCCACGCGCGAGCGGCGCGCGAACTTCGAGACATTCGTCAGCCCTTCCTGCACGAGCCGGTAAAGCGTCATCGTGAGCGTGTCGCTGAGTCCAGTGTAATCGCCTTCGATCGTCAGCGAGAACGACGCCTCGGGCAGCCGCTCGCGCCAGCCGTCGACGCAATGTTCGAGCGCACTCGGCAAGCCGAACTCGTCCAGACCGATGGGCCGCAAGCGGCGGATCATGCCGCCGATCTGCCGGTACACGTGACTCGCGCTTTGCATCACAGCGAGCGAGATGCGATGGATCTCGGGCTCGCGCGCATCGGACAAATCGCGGATGCGCGCGGCGTCGAGCGAAATGGCGTTGAGATACTGGCCGAGTTCGTCGTGCAGTTCGCGCGCGAGGTGGCGACGCTCGAGTTCCTCGGCTTGCAACGCTTCTGTGGCGAGGCGCCGGTTGTCCGCGAGCAGGCGTTCGGCCTCCTGCTCGAGCACGCGGCGATGCGCGAGTTCGCGGCGCGTCTCGCGATAGCGGCGCCACGCGAACCATGCAAGCCCCAACGACAGCACGCAGAGCGTCAGCGGCAACTCGTCCAGTTGAAAGCGCTCGAGCCCGCGCGTCCACCGGTACGCGCGCTCGCTCACATCGAACAGCGAGCCGAGCGTGGCCGCGAGCACGGTCAGCGCGAGCACGCAGGCGAGATCGCGCGGAACCGCCGAGGACGGCGGATCGCGGCGCACTGACGAAGGTTGGACGGGTTCGCTCGACATCACGTTTGCATTCTACTCAGGCCGGTCGGACACGAAGCTTCATTGCAACGCATTGGGGAACGCTTCCTCGCTATTTCGGGAAAAGCTCCCGAGCTTTCGCGCGGCGGCGCATGCGAAGCTTTGCACACCTTGAAAAAAAGCGCTACGTATGCCGCCCGCGGCTGCGCCACGAACAAAGCGTCCAACCGGCAGGAGACATACCCATGACCTTCTCGTCACGCACGCGCCGCGCGAAGCCCGCTCTGAGCCTGCGGCGGCGGGCCCGCATCACGCTGGGCTTCGGCAGCGCGCTCGCGAGCCTGTCAGCGGGCGCATGGGCACAGGCAGAGCCCGCGGTGGCGGCGTCGCCGCCCGCAGCGCCCTCCGCGGAAACCGCCGATGCCGCCAACGACACGCCGTCCACCACGCTTGCGCCCGTCGTAGTGATCGGCACGACGCCGCTTCTCGGCATCGGCACGCCGCTCGCGCAGGTGCCGGCCAATGTGCAGACCGTGCGCGCGCGCGACATCGAGGCGCAGCACCGCAATACGCTGACCGATTACTTCGCGAAAAACCTGCCGAGTGTGGATATCGCCGATGCGCAGGGCAATCCGTATCAGATGAACGTCAACTATCGCGGCTTCACCGCATCGCCGCTCCTCGGCACGCCGCAAGGCATTTCGGTGTTCGTCGACGGCGTGCGCGTGAACGAGCCGTTCGGCGACGTGGTCAACTGGGACGTGCTGCCGCAACAGGCTATCGACACCATTCAACTGGTCCCCGGTTCGAGCCCGACCTATGGGCTGAACACGCTCGGCGGCGCGTTGGCCATCACGACAAAAAACGGCAAGACGAGCCCCGGCGGCGAGGCCGAAGTAGCGCTCGGCTCGTGGGGCCGCAAGACCGCGCAGATCGAACAGGGCGGCACCATCGGTCACAATCTGGACTACTACGTGACCGGCAACGTCGCCAACGACAACGGCTGGGCCGAGCAGAACGCGAGCCGCGTGCGGCAGATTTTCGGCAAGCTGCGTTATACCGACGCCGACACCACGCTGTCGCTGTCGGCGGGCGGCGCGGACAATGACCTGCACGGCGCACAGACCATTCCGCGCTCGTTCCTTGGCAATCCGAAGCAGCCTTACACGTACCCGGATCAGAACCTGAACAGCGCGGGCTATGTGACGCTCGCGGGCGAGCACTATTTCAACGATAACGTGCAGTTAAGCGGCAATGCGTATTACCGGCACTTCCGCAACAGCAACCTCAGCAGCAACGTCAATCCGAACTTCGGCTCCGTCGACGACAACGGCAACCTCGACACCACCCAGGCGACCAACGAACAATCCGTCGTTGCCACCGACAGCTACGGCGCGAGCCTGCAGCTCACGCTGCTCGGCAAACTCGGCGGCATGGAGAATCAGTTTGTTGCCGGCGTGTCCGCGGACATTGCGAATTCGCGCTACACGCAATCGTCGCAGGACGCGGTGTTTACGGCTTCGCGCGCGACGGTCGGCATTGACGATTTCACCCAGCAAACCGCGGCAAAAACCCATAACGGCAACTACGGCATTTATCTGCAGGACACCTTATCGCTGACGAAGCAATGGTCGCTGACGCTCGCGGGACGCTACAACTGGGCGGATGCGACCATTGGCGACGAAAGCGGCGTTCAGCCGCAACTGAACGGCCACCATACGTTTTCGCGCTTCAATCCGGCTGTCGGCATCAACTGGAATCCGACCTCGACATTCACGGCTTATGCCACCTACAACGAAGGCATGCGCTCGCCGACCGCAATCGAACTCGCGTGTGCGGACCCCGCCGCGCCGTGCTCGCTGCCGAACGACTTCGTGTCCGACCCGTCGCTCCAACCGGTCATTTCCAGAACCTTCGAAATCGGCGCGCGCGGGCGAATCGGTCAGGCGACGAGCTGGAGTGCCGCCGTCTACCGCACCACGCTCGATAACGACATCGAGTTCATCGCCAGCAACGGCGCGGCGAGCAATAGGGGCTTTTTTCAGAACGTGGGGCGCACGCGCCGGCAAGGGTTCGAACTGTCGGGACGCAGCCAGCCAGGACCGCTTACGGTGACCGCGAGCTACAGCTATATCGACGCCACCTACCGTTCGGCATGGACCGAAAACAGCCCGAGCAACTCCAGCGCGGACGCAAACGGCAATATCAGCGTGAAGCCCGGCGACGATGTGCCGGGTATTCCGGCGCACACGGTCAAGCTACAGCTCGACTATGCGGCCACCGCAAAATGGCAGGTCGGCGCGAACGTCACCTGGCGGGGCAGCATCTATGCACAGGGCGACGAAAACAATCAGGACGTCAATGGCAAGATCGCCGGTTATGTGCTGGTCGACCTCGACACGTCCTATCAGATCAGCAAGCAGTTGCAGGTCTTTGCCAGCGTAACGAACCTGCTGGACAAGCGCTATGCGAGCTTCGGCACACTCGGCGAAAACTTCTTTAACGGCCCGAACCATACGTTCGACGGCGCGAACCCGATCAACGAACAGTTCGTCGGACCGGGGGCGCCGCGCGGCTTCTGGGTCGGCTTGCGCTACGCGTGGAAATGAACGTCCTCATGCGACGAGGCGCGGCCTGCTCGCCTCGCGCATGACTCACCTGGACCACGCTCCGCTTTAACGCGATTCGATCGAGCCGTCGCCGGGCGGATACGTGACGATGCCCCACGCAAGCGGCAATTGGCCGATCTGCGTGATTGGCTGATAGCTGCGCGCGTCGAGCACATACACGGCGTCGGAGCGCCCGCAGGCGACGAGCAGCTTCGCGCCGTCCGGCGTAAAACTGAAGTGCCAGCAACGCTGTCCGACCGGCACGTCGGCAAGATGTTCGTAGCTGTGGCCGTCGAATACCTGCACCGTCTGCTCGCGCGCCGCCGCGACGAAGAGCCGTTTACCGTCCGGACTGTACGCGACGCCGTAAGGGCCGAGCTTCGTGTCGACGGTCTTCAGCACCTTGAACGTGTGCGCGTCGATCACGACGAGTTTGCTCAGCGACTCCAGCGTCACCACATACTGCTTGCCGTCCGGCGACAGGCGAATGCCACGCGGACGTCCACCGGGCGCGAGCTTCACTGTCCTCACCGGCGCGCCGGTGCGCGCGTGATAGACGGAGACGGTATCGTCGCCTTCGTTCGTGACGAGCATGTTCTTGCCGTCGCGTGAAAATTCGATGCCCTCGGTTTCGTGCCCGCTCGTCACCGAGCGCACCACGCGCCACGTTTTCATATCGACGAGCGCGATTTCCGCCGGCGGCTTGTTGGCGTCGTCATCGTCGTCGGCGTGGGGCTTGCTGGCCTCTCCGGCCTCGTTGGCGTGCTTGTCGGGCCGTTGCCCCGTTTGCTTTCCGGCCTGCGGTTGGGTCGCGGGCGGGCCGCCTTCTTCACCGGGCTCGTAGGTCACGTAGGCGTAGCCCTTGTGCACGCGCACAAACTCAGGGTTTTTGCCGATCTTCACGCGCTGCACGACATCGCCCGACGCCGTGTCGATCACCGCGAGGTCGCCCGTGTTTTTGTTGGCCACGAGCAGACGCGAGCCGTCCGCATTCAAACTCAGGCCGCGCGGGCCCGCCGCGCCCACCGGGAAGGTTCTGGACAGTGTCATCTGGTCGAGGTCGATCACGCCGACGCCGGCCTTCTCGCTCGTCACATAGGCCGTCGGCACCGCGGCCTGCGCCCAACCCGGCCCGGTTGCCGCCATGGCCGCCAGCACCACCGCTGCAATTCCGGCTAAAACAAGGGGACGTCCCCGTGTTGCGTTGCGAAAGCGTGTCTCCAGCATGGGTTGTGCTCCGTTATGTAAGCGCGACGTCGCGCGAGTCCGGCATTCAGGCAAAGTAGTTCATGAGAGGATTGTTTGACAACGGCGAAAGGGCGGGAGATTTTCCCGAATTGACGCGCCCACGCGGGCGACGGTTCTAAAATGCTGCCTGGCGGCGGACAATGAAGACGGCGGCTCGTCGAGCCGAAGGAAACGTTCATGCAGCACTATGGCCTCGCGAATGTCTGGCAAAGCGGCGATCTCGTTACGCGCGCGATCCTCTGCCTGCTGTTCGTCATGTCGATGCTGTCATGGACGGTCATTGTCGTGAAGCTGTGGAACGTGCTGCGCATCAAACGGCTGACGGGCCGCACCGACGCGCAGTTCTGGCAGGCTGACAGCTTCGAACACGGGCTTCAGAACCTGAGCGGGCTGAGCAGCGGCAGTGGCCTCGCAAACCACGGTAACCACGGCGGCCGCAGTGATGAAGCGTCCGCTGCCGCGCTGCGCGACAATCCGCTGCTCGCGCTTGCGATGGCTGCGGCGGAGGCGGCCGCGCATCACCGGGACAATAAACCGCATCTGCAGGACCGCATCGACGTGTCCGACTGGATCGCGCGCCGCTTGCAAAGCAGCATCGACGACGCCGTGGCGCACATGCAAAGCGGCCTCGCGGTGCTGGCCTCGATCGGCAGCACTGCGCCGTTCGTCGGCCTGTTCGGCACCGTGTGGGGCATTTATCACGCGCTGATCGTGATCGGCGAAACGGGGCAGGCCTCTATCGATCGCGTCGCCGGACCGGTCGGCGAGTCCTTGATCATGACCGCCTTCGGGCTCTTTGTCGCGATACCGGCCGTGCTCGGCTATAACGGCCTCACGCGCGCGAACAAGTCGATCGTCACGCGGCTCAAGCGGTTTGCGCATGGACTGCACGCGTACTTCGTGACAGGGCTGCAGTTGCCGCATGCGTGACAGACCACGGGTTCCGGCCGCCTGCACGCAACCGTTAAAGGATGCGTTATCGCCCCTCAAAGAATCTCTGAATTCAGCTCGCAGGCTCGCTCCGCTATCGTGATTGCAAACCGCCGGCAAACAGGAAGCCGGCCTCGCATCAGTTCCGGAGCGACCCATGCAAGCCCTGATCTTCGACGTGGACGGCACCCTTGCCGATACGGAAAGCGCGCACCGGCACGCGTTCAATGCGGCGTTCGTGGAGGCTGGGCTCGACTGGCATTGGGACGAAGCGCTCTACGCGCGTCTGCTCGACGTGGCGGGCGGCAAGGAGCGTCTATTGCATTACTGGCGTATGGCCGATCCGGAAGAGACACACGGGCCGGGCGTGAGCCGCGTGATCGACGCGGTGCATGCGATCAAGACGCGCCACTACACAGCCCGCGTGCGCGACGGCGGCTTGCCGTTGCGGCCGGGCATAGCGCGCTTGATCGATGAAGCCCGCGCGGCCTCCATTCCCGTCGCGATTGCGACGACCACCACGCCCGCCAACCTCGACGCGCTCCTGCACGCGTCGTTCGGCCCGCAGTGGCGCCGCCGCTTTGCCGCCATCTGCGATGCGAGCACGACGCAGTTAAAAAAGCCGGCACCTGACGTCTACCTCGACGTGCTCCGGCAACTGGGTCTGAAAGGCCCGGATTGCGTCGCCTTCGAAGATTCCGCCAACGGCTTGCGTGCCGCGCGCGCGGCGCTCGTCCCGACAGTCGTGACGCCGACGGCGTACACGGCGCATCATTCGTTCGAGGGCGCACTCGCCGTGCTTCCTCATCTGGGCGACCCTGATGCGCCCCTCCCGTCCACCACGGCCCATGACGGGCCCGCGTGGGTGACCCTCGACATCTTGCGCGGCTGGCATCGCGAGGCGTCGAGCGAAGCCGCCGCGGCATGAGCATGCAGCCGCTTCTTTCGCCCCGAAGCGCGGAGTTGGCGCGCGCCTTGACGCGTGCCGTGCTGATTGATCTGGACGGCACGATGGTCCACACGGCGCCGGATATCGTCGAAGCAGCGAGCCGCATGCTGGCCGAGTTCGGCGAGGCGCCGCTACCGTTCGACGTCGTCCGCGGTTTTATCGGCAAAGGCGTGCCGAATCTCGTGACGCGCACGCTCGAAGCGGCGGCCCTGGCTGGACACGTGGACCGCGAGGCGGCGCTCGCGGTCTTTCATCGGCACTATGACGAGACCAACGGGCGCTTCGGGCATGTCTATCCGCATGTCGAGGCGGGACTGCGGGAGCTTCGGCGGCTCGGCTACCGGCTCGCGTGCGTCACGAACAAACCGGAGGCGCTGGCCGCGCGGCTGCTGCGCATCACCGCGCTGGCGAGCTATCTGGACGTGCTGGTTGCGGGCGATGCGATCGACAGCATGAAACCCGCGCCGCAACCGCTGTGGCACGCGTGCCGATTGCTCGGCGTCGAGATGGGGCGCAGCGTCATGGTAGGCGACTCGCCGGTCGATGTCTGCGCGGCGCGCGCCGCGGGCATGCCGGTGTGGATCGTGAGCTATGGCTACGGCGGGCCGGACGGCGCGGCGGCTTTGCAAAGCGATGCCTCGATCGGCTCGTTCATGGAGTTGCCCGAGCTGCTTGCCTCGCAGGACGAGCGCCTGATTGCCGATCCGGCTTTGCCGTTTTCGCCGCCGCAATGACGACGACCCGGAGGCTCGCGCATCCGGGTCATCACCTGTTCTACTGCGCGGGAAGCCGCCGGCAGGCAGTTACCACAGCACGGTTCACGTCAGAACTTATGACGGATACCCACAATCGCGAGCGCCTGCGAGTCGGTGCCGTTGTAGCCATACGAACCGATGGACGCCTGCGCGTCCTGCGTCGTGCCATTGGCGAGACGCTGCGTGCCGCTTGCATGCTGATACGCCGCGACCGCGTAGAAGTCCGTGCGCTTGGAGACGGAGTAGTCCGCGCCCAGGCTGAACTGGTGATAATGCGCCGACGTGTCGCCGGACGCGGCCGTGTACGCGTAACCCAGACCCGCGACGAGTGCCGGCGTCGCCTGATACGCAACGAAAGCCTTGCCGCTGTTGTACTTCTCGGTGCCGGTGAAGGTGGACGCGCCGTCGCTCTTCAGTTGCGTGTTGCTGTACGAAGCGCCCAGCGTCACGGGACCGACCACGTACTGGCCGCCGATCTGCGCAATGCTGACCGATTTCGCCGTCACGTAGCCGTCGTTGATATGGCTGTCGAAAATCGAATCGGTCGTGCTGCTTGCCCAGCTCGAACGCGCGGCGGTGGCCGATGCGTTGGTCGCACGCAGGTAGCCGCCCGCCAGCGAGAACGGACCGTTCGTGTACGACACCGCACCGCTATAGGTGTAGCCCTGGCCCGCCTGACCCGCGACGCCGCTGAATGCGTACAGCGCTTCGAACTGCAGGCCGGCGTAGTTCGGCGACACGTACTTGATCGCGTTCGACACGCGAGCACTGTTGTCGTTGTTGTCGACGTCGCCCGGCGTGGCGAACGCGGAGCCGAAGAAATTGTCGGCCGTGACGCCCTGCACCATGTCCGTGATCGGGTCGTACTGGCGGCCTGCCGTGACCGTGCCCCACGTCGCGCCCGTCAGACCGACGAACGACTGGCGGCCGAACTCGCGCGAGCCTTGCCCGAGCTTGCCGGTGCCGACGTCAAAGCCGTTTTCCAACGTGAAGATCGCCTTCAGGCCGCCGCCCAGTTCTTCCTGCCCCTTCAGGCCCCAGCGGTCGCCGCTGAGATTGCCGTTGAGCATGCCGGCGAGGTTGCTGCTGGAGCTGGCGTTATGCACGTAGCCGACGCCGGCGTCGATCACGCCATACAACGTCACGCTGTTTTGTGCATGCGCGGACCCCGTCGCGACGAGCAGTGCGAGAGACGCCGAGGTCAATGCTGTTTTTTTCATCCTTGTTATTCCTTTATTCAGGTTGAGAAAGGCATTAGGGATGCGCAGCATACATCGATCAATTGAAAATTCAATAAAAGTGTTTGCAGTTTGCCACACCATTAGCATGACAAATTAATACACGAGTAATGAGGGGCCATGTGCGAACACATAGCCCCAAGTCCGGCGCAACGACTTTCCCTGCGTGGAGACACGGAGAAAGAACCGAACAGCGGGATTTAGCCCGCGCAGAAGGCGCCGAGTCAAGTCATTAACGACTGATCTGCCTTTCGTAATCTTTTCCCAAACTTAATAGAGCGTTATTTATTTCAGATTATTAATCCGAGTTTCCCTTTCTGATTATTTCAGGCCTTCGCTTCTTCAATGGCACCCTATTGCGCAGCCGAGCAGACTGAATGCGCCGACAATTCCCACGCCTGCGCCCAGGCCGAAGGTTTCGAGTGAGGTTGCGCAGCCCTGCAAACTGAGCAGCACCGCCATTGCGGCGACGAGGGTCGCCTGCCGGATTGCGCGCGGCATCGCATGGTTGGGTCGGCTGGTATCGGACATCTTCTCCCGTCTTGATGGATCGAACAAGGCGAGTGTAGTCAGCAAGTCACGAGGCGAACGGTCGAATACCGGCTGCGAAAGCGGCGGCGGTTACAAAACCTTGCCTCGCCGAAACAATCGGCGACGGGCGCCGGGGCGCATGCACAGCCACTTTGCGGCGAATGCTGGCTCTCCCACATACCGGAGGCGCTCAGCTTGTCATGCTGACGACTCAGGCGCGCGCGCGAAAGGAGGTCGCCATGTCGGTCTATGTGGATGAAGGATTCCGGCCCTGTGTCACGGAGTGCGCAACGGTCGCGTTCAGGGTGTGCTGCGACGATCGGGCCCAGATTTTCGAAGTCAGTGCGGACGCGCTCATCGCCTACTGCGGCGCGGCGAGCGCCCGCAAGAAGGATCTGTTGCTCGCTTTCGAGGGCGCGCAAAACGAGATTCTCACGGTGGCCGCACGAAAGTGGACGTTCCGGCCGACGGAGCCCGTGCGGCTCGGCGTCGACGAATTCCGTATGATCATGCATTAGTCTGCCCATTTGCCATGCCCGCACCGCATCATGACCTGGATCGCCGCTTTGCCGATGTACAACGTCACGCCTTCGCTGGAAAGCGAATGGCGCGGGTGGCTTGCCGACGTGCTGCGCATGGTCAAGCCGGCGTGCCGCATCGTCGAGCCGGATGAGGAATTGCACGGCTTCTGGCGGCGCCCGAATCTGCTGATGTCGCAAACCTGCGGCTACCCGTTGATGCACGGTTTGCGCGAACAGGTGCAACTCATCGCGACGCCGCGTTTCGACGCGCCCGGCTGTGAAGGTGCGGATTACGCGAGCGTGATCGTCACGCGCGCCGACGCACCGTTCGATACGCTCGCCTCATGCCGCGGCGCACGCGTTGCCTACAATCAGGACGACTCGAACAGCGGCATGAATGCGCTGCGCCACGCTGTCGCGCCGTATGCGCAGGAAGGCGCGTTCTTTCGCGCGGCGCTGCGCACCGGCTCGCATGTCGGTTCCTTGCAAGCGGTCGCGGACAATCGCGCGGACGTCGCCGCAATAGATTGCGTGACGTTCGCTTTCGTGTGCGATGAAATGCCGGAGCTGGCGCGTCGCGTGCGGCGCATCGGCATGACGGCCGCGTCGCCGGGCCTGCCGCTGATCGCCTCGGACACCGTGCCCGCCGCAACCGTGGGCGCGCTGCGCGAGGCGCTGAACGAAGCGCTCGCGGTGCATCCCGAGCGCACAAAACGCCTACGTTTGCAGGGGTTTTCCGCGTTGCCGCTCGCGGACTACGAGCGCATCGCTCAGCTGGAAAACGAGGCGCGTGCAGTGGGATACACGCGGCTCGGTTGAGGGCACGGCACGGCTACTGCACGTCCAGCACCAGAAGCTGCGCGCCGTCGGCGACCTGATCGCCCACCGCATACAGCACCTCGGACACCGTGCCGGCTGCCGGCGCGCCGATGGTGTGCTCCATCTTCATCGCTTCCATCACGATGAGCGGCGTGCCCTTTTCCACCACCGTGCCCGGCTCGACGAGCACGGCAATGACCTTGCCCGGCATCGGCGCGGTCAGGCGGCCTTCACCATGTTCGGCATCCGCGGCGTGCGCGAGCAGGTTCTGCCATTCGAACGCCAGCGCGTGGCCGAGGCAGAACACATGGAACGTATCCCTGTCGATGAACACGCGGCCCGTGGCCCGCGCATCGCCGATCGTCGCGCGATATTCGTGCAGGCCCGCGCCGCTCGACCACGTGAAGCCTTCGCGCACACCGTCATGCTCCAGGGTTTGCGTGGCGCCGTTGCGCGCGAACGTGACCGTGAATACGCTCTCGTCTTCGACATTGCGCCAGCCGAGCGTCTGCGTGTAGCCGCCATTGAGCCGCCAGTGCGACAGTGCGTCCCAAGGCGACGCGCCATGCGCGGTGCCGCCCTCGCGTGTGAGCAGCGCGGCGCACGCGAGCGCCAACGCTTCCTTGAACGGCTTCTTGACGGGCGCAAACAACGCGTCATGATGCCGTTCAATGAGACCGGTATCGAGATCGCCGCTCGCAAACGGCTCGCTTTGCACAATACGCTGCAGAAACTCGACATTCGTATGCGGGCCGACCACTTCGCACGCATGCAGCGCGCGGCTCATTCGCGCGAGTGCCTCTTCTCGCGTCGCACCGTGCACGATCAACTTCGCAATCATCGGATCGTAGAACGGCGTGATCGTGTCGCCCTCGCGCACACCGCTGTCGATGCGCACCGGCGCCTTGCGGCCCGGCTCGCCGAGACCGGCGGCGTCGATGACGAATTCCACGCCTTCCGGCATGCGCAAATGCTTGAGCGTGCCGGTGGACGGCAGGAAGCCGCGCGCCGGATGCTCCGCGTAAATGCGCGCCTCGATGGCATGCCCGTCGATCCTCAGTTGCTCCTGCGTAAGCGGCAACGGTTCGCCGGCGGCCACGCGCAGTTGCCATTCCACCAGGTCCTGGCCGGTGACCATTTCCGTAACGGGATGCTCGACCTGCAGGCGCGTGTTCATTTCCATGAAATAGAACTCGCCGGTGGACGTCATGATGAACTCGACGGTCCCCGCGCCGACATACTTCACCGCGCGCGCGGCGGCGACCGCGGCTTCGCCCATCTCGCGCTTGATTTGCGCCGGCAATCCGGGCGCGGGCGCCTCTTCCAGCACTTTCTGGTGACGACGCTGCACCGAGCAGTCGCGGTCGAACAGATAAACCGCCCCGCCATGACGATCCGCGAAAACCTGCACTTCGACGTGGCGCGGCCGCGTCAGATACTTTTCGATCAGCACGCGGTCGTTGCCGAAGCTGCTCGCCGCCTCCCGTTTGCACGACGCAAGCGCCGCAAGGAAGTCGTCGCTGCGCTCCACCACGCGCATGCCCTTGCCGCCGCCGCCCGCACTCGCCTTCAGCAGAACCGGGTAGCCGATCGCATCGGCCTCGCGATGCAATAATTCGGGGTTCTGATTATCTCCGTGATAACCGGGCACGAGCGGCACCGCTGCCGCATGCATCAGCGCCTTCGCGGCGGCCTTCGAACCCATCGCTGCAATCGCGTCGACGGGCGGTCCGATGAACACGATGCCCGCCGCTTCGCAGGCCTGCGCAAAGTCTTCGTTTTCCGACAGAAAGCCGTAGCCGGGATGCACCGCCTGCGCACCGCTCGCCCGCGCCGCTTCGATAATGCGCTCCACGCGCAGATAACTTTCCGCCGCCGTGGCGCCGCCGATATGCACGGCTTCGTCGCATGCGCTCACGTGCTTGGCATTGGCGTCCGCATCCGAATAGACGGCGACGCTCGCGATGCCGAGCCGTTTGCAGGTTGCGGCGACGCGGCACGCAATCTCGCCCCGGTTGGCAATCAGGATCTTGTTGAACATGAGTTGTCTCGATCTCGGGATATTTTTCTGGTGTCAGTCGCGCCAGGCCGGGGTACGTTTTTCGAGGAACGACGCGACGCCTTCGCGGCCTTCCGCGCCGGCTCGCGTACGGGCAATGCGCGCCGCCGTGTCTTCGATCAATGCGCCGTTCAGCTCGCGGCCGGCCATGTCCTGCACGAGCTGCTTGCAGGCGCGCACCGCCTGCGGCCCGTTCGCACACAGCGTTTGCGCGATCTGCTGGACGGTGGCGTCGAGTTGCTCTGCAGGGACCGCTTCGCTTACGAGGCCGAGGCGCAACGCCGTCGCGCAATCGAACTGCTCGGCGGTGATGAAATAGCGGCGCGACGCCTGCTCGCCCAGCGCGCGGATCACATACGGCGCGATGGTCGCCGGAATCAGGCCGAGGCGCGCCTCCGACAGGCAGAAGCGCGCGCTTTCTACGGCCACGACAATGTCGCACGCGGAAATGAGGCCCATACCGCCCGCGTAGGCATCGCCGTTCACGCGTCCGATCACCGGCTTGTTGCAGCGATAAATGGACGACAGCATGTTGGCGAGCAACATGGCGTCGGCGCGGTTCTCGTCGTCCGAGTAACCGGCCATTTTTTTCATCCAGTTCAGATCCGCGCCGGCGCAAAACGCCTTGCCGTTTGCGGCGAGCACGACTGCGCGCACGTCGTCGCGCGTGTTGAGCGTGGTGAAGGCCGACGTGATGTCGGCGATCATGGTTTCGTTAAATGCGTTGCGCACGTCCGGGCGATTCAGCGTGACGGTGGCGACGTATCCCGCGATGTCGACATTCAGTGTTTCGTATTGCATCGTGGCGGCTCCCATGCGTCGCGCGCTGTCACATCCGGAACACGCCGAAGCGCGTGTCTTCGATCGGCGCATTCATGGCGGCAGACAAACCCAGGCCGAGTACATCGCGCGTTTGCGCCGGGTCGATCACACCGTCGTCCCATAAGCGCGCGCTTGCATAGTACGGGTGCCCCTGGTGCTCGTATTGCTCGCGAATCGGCTGCTTGAAGGCTTCTTCTTCCTCGGCGCTCCATGATCCACCTCGGCTCTCGATGCCGTCGCGCCGAACCGTGGCGAGCACCGAGGCCGCCTGCTCGCCGCCCATGACCGAGATGCGCGCATTCGGCCACATCCACAGGAAGCGCGGCGAATACGCGCGGCCGCACATGCCGTAGTTGCCCGCGCCGAACGAGCCGCCGATAATCACCGTGAACTTCGGCACCTTCGCCGTGGCAACGGCCGTCACCATCTTTGCGCCGTTGCGCGCAATGCCTTCGTTTTCGTACTTGCGGCCCACCATGAAGCCCGTGATGTTCTGCAGAAACACGAGCGGAATCTTGCGCTGGCAACATAGTTCGATGAAGTGCGTGCCCTTCAGCGCGGACTCCGAAAACAGAATGCCGTTGTTTGCAATGATGCCGACGGGATGCCCCCAGATATGCGCGAAGCCGCACACAAGCGTGGTGCCGTAGCGTGCCTTGAATTCGTCGAATGCCGAATCGTCGACGATGCGGGCGATCACCTCGCGAATGTCGAACGGCTTTCTCGTATCCACCGGAATCACGCCGTATATGCTCTTCACGTCGTAGCGCGGCGGCTTCGGCGCCTGCAGCAAAACCGGCACGTGCTTCGTGCGATTCAAGTTGCCGACGATGCTGCGCGCAATGGCGAGCGCATGCGCGTCGTTCTGCGCAAGATGATCGACCACGCCGGACAGACGCGTGTGCACGTCGCCGCCGCCCAGGTCCTCGGCACTCACCACCTCGCCGGTCGCGGCCTTCACGAGCGGCGGGCCGCCGAGAAAAATCGTGCCCTGATTCTTCACGATGATCGACTCGTCGCTCATGGCCGGCACATACGCGCCGCCTGCGGTGCACGAGCCCATCACGACGGCGATCTGCGGAATGCCCGCGGCCGACAGATTCGCCTGGTTGTAGAAGATGCGGCCGAAGTGATCGCGATCCGGAAAGACGTCGTCCTGATTCGGCAGATTGGCGCCGCCCGAGTCGACGAGATATACGCACGGCAAGTGGTTTTCCGCGGCGATTTCCTGCGCGCGCACGTGCTTCTTCACCGTGATCGGGTAGTACGTGCCGCCCTTGACCGTCGCGTCGTTGCAGACGATCACGCACTCGTGCCCCGCAATCCGCCCAATACCCGTGATGACGCCCGCGCCCGGCGCGTCGTCGTTATACATGCCGTACGCCGCGAGTTGCGAGAACTCGAGAAACGGCGTGCCCGGATCGAGCAGCTTCTCGATGCGTTCGCGCGGCAGCAGCTTGCCGCGCCCGGTGTGCTTCTGGCGCGCGGCCTCGCCGCCGCCGAGCGCGAGTTTTTCGACTTTCGCGCGCAGATCGTCGACCAACGCCTCGAGCGCCGCGGCGTTCGCGCGAAAATCGTCGGAGCGCGGATTCAACCTGGATTCGATGACGGGCATCGCGTCGTTCTCCTGTTCGTGGCTCGGCTTACATCGTTTCCGCAAACAGCTCGCGGCCGATCAGCATGCGACGGATTTCGCTCGTGCCTGCACCGATCTCGTAGAGTTTCGCGTCGCGCCACAGGCGTCCGACGGGATACTCGTTGATATAGCCGTTGCCGCCGAGAATCTGGATTGCTTCGCCGGCCATCCACGTGGCTTTTTCGGCCGTATAGAGAATCACGCCCGCGCAGTCCTTGCGTACCTGGCGCACGTGTTCCTTGCCGAGCGTATCCAGCTGGCGGCCCACCGCATACAGATAGGCGCGGCACGCCTGCAAGGTCGTGTAGAGATCGGCGACCTTGCCCTGAATCAGCTGGAATTCGCCGATGGACTGGCCGAACTGCTTGCGGTCGTGGATATACGGCACGACCGCGTCCATCACCGCGACCATGATGCCGGTCGGGCCGCCCGCGAGCACCGCGCGCTCGTAGTCGAGCCCGCTCATCAGCACTTTCACGCCGCCGTTCAGTTGCCCGAGGATGTTCTCCTCCGGCACTTCAACGTCTTCGAATACGAGTTCGCCCGTATGGGAGCCGCGCATGCCGAGCTTGTCGAGCTTCTGCGCAACCGAGAAACCCTTCATGCCTTTTTCGACGATAAACGCCGTAATGCCGCGCGACTGGGCTTCGATGTCGGTCTTCGCGTAGACGACCAGCGTGTCGCAATCCGGCCCGTTGGTGATCCACATCTTCGTGCCGTTCAGCACGTAACGGTCGCCCTTCTTGTCCGCGCGCAGTTTCATGCTGACCACATCCGAGCCGGCGTTCGGCTCGCTCATGGCGAGCGCGCCCACATGCTCGCCCGATACCAGTTTCGGCAAATACTTCTGCTTTTGCGCTTCGGTGCCGTTGCGATGAATCTGGTTCACGCACAGATTCGAATGCGCGCCATACGAGAGACCGACCGAGGCCGACGCGCGCGAAATCTCTTCCATCGCGACCATATGCGCGGTGTAGCCCATGTTCGCGCCGCCGTATTCCTCGGAGACCGTCATGCCGAGCACGCCGAGATCGCCGAACTTGCGCCACAAGTCCATCGGAAACTGATCCGTGCGATCGATTTCCGCGGCACGCGGGGCGATTTCTTTCGCAGCGAATCCGGCAAGGCTGTCGCGCAGCATTTCGATTTCTTCGCCGAGCGGGAATTGCAAACCGGGCAGGTTGCTCATTGCGGTGTCTCCAGAGTTCGTTGACGGCCGGCGCATGGCTGCCGGCGAATTCGTTCAACGCGCATTTCACGCCAGATTTACGTAAGCGTCAATAGGTATTTTTGAGTGATACTCAGAAACTGCCTTCACCCAGTTTATTGCCGCCTGTACTGTGGTAGCATCGAATCCACGGGGCTTTCACCGCCCAATCCGCCGACAAACTTGACTTCAACTCATATGACGGTCGCTCTCAAGCCCGAACTGCCCGCGTCGCGGCGCCAGCCCGCCGGGCGCAAGTCGCAGCAGCGCGTGAAGGAGATTCTTCAGGCGGGCCGCGACGTGTTCTCCGAAAAGGGTTATGAACGCGCCACCACCGCGGAGATCGCCCAGCGCCTCGGCGTGTCCGAGGCCACGGTGTTCAGCTATTTCCGCGGCAAGCGCGAGTTGTGCGCGCGGGTGATCGGCGACTGGTATGACGAAATCATCGGCGCGATAGAGTCTGGGCTGCCGCGCGACGGCAGTGTGCGCCAGCAGTTCGCGTTCATCGTGCGCACCCATTTGCGCCTCATGCTCGTGAACGGTACCGACCTGTGCGCGCTCGTGCTCTCGGAAGGACGCGCGCGCCATCACGAGTTGAGCGAGGCGCTCACCGAATTGCAGCGCCGCTACACCGCACCGTTGATGCGCGTATTGGCGCAAGGCCAGGAAAGCGGCCAGATTCGCTCGGACATGCCGCTGCGTCTGCTGCGCTCCATGGTGTTCGGCCCCATGGAACACGTGTTGTGGGACGCAACGCTCGCCAACCGTCATACCGACATCGAGGCAACCGCCGACCAATTGATCGAAGTACTGTGGGCCGCGTTGACGCCTCAGAACCCCGCAGTCCATGCGTTGCAGCAGTTTCGCGCGGAAGTCGCCGAGGCCAGCCGGCGCTTCGAAGACGCTACGCGTGAAGCGTCCACCCACGCCGCTCACCCGGCTCGCGGCGAATAGGTGCGGATCGGCACCACCGGGTGTCGTCGCTATGCTTTTTCGTAGGCTCTGCCCGGCGCGGCAAAAAAGGCTAATCTACGCGTCTACCGTCAGCTCCGGCGCAGCCCGAAGGAGAACGTCAGGTGGCCGATTCCAAGCCCGCGAAAGCCGCAACATCATCGAGGAACACGACAAGCGCCCGCTCCGCAAAAGCCGGCAAGATCAGAATCGGCATAGGCGGCTGGACTTACGCGCCGTGGCGCGGCCCGTTCTATCCGGAAGATCTCACGCAAAGCCGCGAACTCGAATACGCGAGCCGGCACCTCAGTTCGATCGAAATCAACGGCACGTTCTACGGTTTGCAAAAACCGGCGAGCTATGAAAAGTGGTATCAGGAAACGCCGGAGAATTTCGTCTTCTCGCTGAAGGCGCCGCGTTACGCGACCAATCGAAAAGTGTTGGCGGACGCCGGCGAGACCATTGAGCGTTTTTTCGCGAGCGGCGTGCTGTTGCTCAAGCAGAAGCTCGGGCCTATCAACTGGCAGTTCGCGCCGACCAAGAAATTCGACAGCGAAGATTTCGAGGCCTTTCTGAAGCTGCTGCCGGCGAGCATCGAAGGGGTGAAACTCCGCCACGCCATTGAAGTCCGTCACGAAAGCTTCAGGACGCCTGAGTTCATCGCGCTGGCACGCAAATACAAGGTCGCCGTGGTGCTGGCCGGGGACAGCGAGTACCCGCAAATCGCCGACATCACCGCGCCGTTCGTCTACGCGCGCATCATGGGCACCACCGACAAACAGGCCAAGGGCTATTCAACCAAAGCGCTCGACGCATGGGCCGAGCGAGCGCGCCAACTGGCGGCGGGCACGACGCCCGGCGATCTGGAGACCTGCGGCGAGGCTCCCGCGAAAGCCGCCGCGCGCGACGTTTATCTCTATGTGATCAGCGGCTTCAAGGAACGCAATCCGGCTGCGGCGATGGCGCTAATCGAGCGGCTTTAAGCGGCGCCCAGCACCCTCGCACGGCGCCGTTTCTCGGCAGCGGCACGCGAATGTCATAATCCCGGCAGCGCATCACACGCAACCCCATTCATATTCAAGGCCGCGAGGCCAGCTCACATCGACAAGTCCGGGAGAATACCTTGAGCGCCATCGACAATCCTTTGCACGATCAGGAAGTCGGCTCGGCCGACGCCACCCAGGACACCACGCGCATCGACGACGTGCGCATCGGCGCCGTCCGCCCGCTGATTTCCCCTGCTCTCTTGCAGGACGAACTGCCCGTGCCGCCCGCGGTGCAATTGCTCGTCGAACAAACCCGCGTGGAAATCGCGGACATTCTGCACGAGCGCGACGACCGCCTCGTGATGATCGTCGGGCCCTGCTCGATTCACGACCACGACCAGGCCATCGACTACGCGCACAAACTGAAAGCCGCCGCGGATGCGTACAAAGACGACCTGCTGATCATCATGCGCGTGTACTTCGAAAAGCCGCGCACCACGGTCGGCTGGAAAGGCTATATCAACGATCCGCGTCTGGACGGCAGCTTCCGCATTAACGAGGGCCTGCGTCTCGCGCGGCAATTGCTGCTCGACATCAACGGTCTCGGCTTGCCCACCGCCACCGAATTTCTCGACCTGCTGAGCCCGCAGTACATTGCGGACCTGATCGCGTGGGGCGCAATCGGTGCGCGCACAACGGAAAGCCAAAGTCACCGGCAGCTGGCTTCCGGCCTCAGCTGCCCCATCGGTTTCAAGAACGGCACCGACGGCGGCGTGCAGATCGCCGCTGATGCAATCGTCGCCGCACGCGCGAGCCATGCATTCATGGGCATGACGAAAATGGGCATGGCGGCGATCTTCGAAACGCGCGGCAACGACGACGCCCATGTGATTCTGCGCGGCGGCAAGAAAGGGCCGAACTACGACAGCGCTTCCGTGGCCGCAACCTGTGCGGCGCTCAAATCAGCGGGCTTGCGCGAACAGGTGATGATCGACTGCTCGCACGCGAATTCCGGCAAATCGCATTTGCGTCAGCTGGATGTGGTTCAGGATCTCGCGCAGCAATTGTCAGCGCAGGAGCGCCGCATTATCGGCGTGATGCTTGAAAGTCATCTGGAAGAAGGCCGTCAGGATCTGAAGGCCGGAGAGCCGCTGCGTTACGGCGTATCCATTACGGATGCCTGCGTCAGCTGGGCGCAAACCGAACCGGTGCTGGAAACCCTCGCCGAGGCGACCCGCAAGCGCCGCGCGGGCTGATGCCACAAGCCGCGTGAGTGCGGCAAGCCGGCTCGAGACAAGCCGGCGCACACGCGCCGCGCCATCCGCCGATGGATTCGTCTGATCGGGGCTGGGCAGCGCGTGATTCTTCGCACCCGAGGCGTCGCTCGCAGTGCCCTGACAGCACGATGCGGGGGCAGTGCGGACGCTCCGGCGCGAAGCGCGTTGCATTACGACGCGTTGACCGCTTCCTTGAACGCTTTACCTGCGGTGAACTTCACCGTCTTGGCCGCGGCGATCTGGATCTCGGCGCCCGTCGACGGATTGCGGCCCACGCGTGCTGCACGCGCGCCGGTCGAGAAAGAACCGAAACCGACCAGTTGCACCGTATCGCCACCGACCACGGCTTTGGTCACCGCTTCAACGATAGCGTCGATGGTTTGGCCAGTGGCCGCTTTGCTTTCGCCCGTCGCTGCGGCGACTGCATCAATCAGTTCCTGTTTGTTCATAGCACTTCCCGTATGGTAATCATGGAACCGGCGCTACATCTGTCGCGCCGGGACCGACACACTAACGCATCCGCGCGCTTTCGCGCAAACCCTGCGTGTAAGCCTTGTTTCACCCGTCCACGGGCGATTTGACGATTTTCGCGGGCAAAGTGCCATAAGAATCGCGCGCTTACGTGTTTCTCCGGCTTGACCGGCACGAGCCTTGAATCACAATCCGTTGCAATTTCAGGGCTTTAGCGAGCGTTAAAGCGCGCGCACAGCGCTTTTTGACCGTGTTGGCGCGCCGCGCGCAAGCGTCGGCACTCGCCTTGCAAGGCGCCGTGCAAGCCGGCAATCGGGAGAAAGAAAAAATGAAATTTCGCCATATTGCAACAGGTGTCCTGCTCGGCACGCTCTTTGGCACGAGCGTTTTTGCCGATGAAAACGGCTGCGCGACGCTCGCGCGCGCGGGCACGGCAAGCCCACCGCAGCCGTTCCAGGTGCGCGACGGTGAGGCGGTGGACCTCATAAGCAGGGCAAAAACGGTGCACGGCAAGTTGCTCGTGTTCGGCGAAAATGGCGTATTTCGCGCTTACTGGCAGCCGGAGGACAGCGCCGAACAGTATGTTCTGGCGAATGCCGGCGAGAATGCCGTGCGCCTCGTTTCCACTCCCCCGCAAGGCAGCCCGGCCACGCACGGCGAACCGGGAACGACGCTCGGCCCGTTGCGCGTGCTGTCCTGCCCGACGCTTTGAGCGCCATCACGGGTCAAATTTACTGAAATGATGCGGTATAACACGGTGCCGTGCGCACACGCACGTCGTTATTACCGATGCCGACACCCAGCACCGGGTCTAGCGCGCTCAAGGTCCGACCGGCCCTGCCGATATATCTAGCTGCGTATGCGGCGCAAACGTTAAAGGACAGGAATGGTTGCAATAGCCAGATTGAGGGAAGCGTTGTCTGTTGCCGAAGGAGACCCCGAACTCGTGCGTTCGCAGGTCCAGGCGTTCGGCCGCCAGATTCCGCTCCTTTACTTCATCCTGATCGTCAATACGATGGCCGTCACGGTCACGCATCTGCGCAGTGCACCGGCGTGGATGACAATGTACGTTCCGGGCGTGCTATGCGCGCTGTGTATCGTGCGATGCGTGCGCTGGTGGCGCGGCCGCAATCGCGTGCTCACTCATGACAAAGCCGTACCGGAGCTGCGCAAACTCATCTGGATGGCCGGCATTTTCGGCATTGCGTTCACCGCCTGGTCGCTCATGCTGCTGCCCTACGGCACGCCCTACGAACAGGCACAGGTGGCGTTTTATATGGCGACGACCGTGGTGGGCTGCGTGTTCTGCCTGATGCACCTGCGCGTAGCCGCGTTGCTGTTGCTCTCCATTGTCATCCTGAGCTTTGCGACGTTTCTCGTCTTCACAGGGTCTCCGGTTTTCATCGCAATGGCCGTCGACATGTCGCTTGTCGGACTCGCCCTCGCGTTTATCATCGAACTGTATTACCGGTCGTTTGCCGGCGTCGTGCACACGCAGCGCGATTTGCAGGCGAGTCAGGAGAAAACCCAAAGGCTCAGCGACGAGAACTTTCGCCTCGCCAGCATCGACAGTCTGACCGATCTGCCTAACCGCCGCAGTTTCTTCGCCTCGCTGCGGGCGCGCTGTCCGAGCAGGCACTCGCGACGGACGGGGCCTTCAACGTGGGACTCATCGATCTGGACGGCTTCAAGCAGGTCAACGACATTTACGGCCACGCAAGCGGCGACCTCGTGCTGCAGGAAGTGGGCGCGCGGCTCCTTGCGCTCGCGGAGCCCGGCATTTTCTTTGCGCGGCTCGGCGGCGACGAGTTCGGCGTGCTCGCGCAAGACCGCCAATCGAAAGATGCGCTGCTGGAATTAGGTCAGCGCATTTGCGACTCACTGAGCCAGCCGTATCGCGTTGGGGGCAATATTGCGGAACTGTCGGGCACGATCGGCTGGGCCGCATTTCCGGACGCAGGCAAGACGGTCACGCAGGTGTTCGAGCGCGCCGATGCCGCGATGTACGTGGGCAAGGAAAGCCGCCGCGGCACCGCCGTGATTTTCTCGACCGAACACGAAACGCGCATTCGACGCTCGAGCCTCGTCACGCAGGAACTGCGTCATGCCGATCTGGAGTCCGAACTGTTTCTCGAGTTTCAGCCGATCTCCGATGTCGTGACGCGACGCACGATCGGGCTCGAAGCACTTGGCCGATGGCACAATCCGCGGCTCGGCGCAGTCAAGCCGGAGGAGTTCATCCGCATTGCCGAGCGCACCGAACTCATTTTGCGCATCACCGAAGTGCTGCTGCACAAGGCGCTCGCGGAAGTGCCGCACTGGCCGTCCGAGCTTTATCTGTCGTTCAATCTTTCAGCCATCGATATTTCGACGTCGGCACGTGCGCGCCGGCTGATCGACATTGTCGCGGCGAGCGGCGTGCCGCCGCATCGCGTGTCGTTCGAAATCACGGAGACGGCGCTCACGCGAGATTTCGAACAGGCCCGCTCCGCCCTCACGATGATCAAGGCGGCAGGCTGCCGCGTTTCGCTCGACGACTTCGGCACCGGTTATTCCAGCCTCAGCTACGTGCACCGCCTGCCGTTCGATTCGATCAAGATCGACCGCAGTTTCATGACTGACGTGGATTCCAATAGCGCGTCGAAGAAGATCGTCAAATCGGTGCTGGATCTGTGCAAGAACCTCGGGCTGGAATGCGTCGTGGAGGGGCTCGAAACGTCGTCGCAAGCGGAGGTCGTCAAGGCATTGGGCGCCCGCGCGGTGCAGGGCTATCTGTTCAGCCCGCCCATGCGTTCGGGCGCCATCTCCAGCTATCTGCAATCGGCGCGCGAACAAAGTCAGGCGAACGACGCCCCGCACTGATCGCGATGCCGCGAGCCGGCTAACGCGGTGCAGCGTCGTATTCGAGCTTCGGATACCAGTCGCGCCCGCGGCCGCCCGGCGTCATATCGAGCACGGTCCACAAAGGCATGACGTCCGGCGCGCCGCGCGGATCCTGCCCCGGGTCGGCGGTCCACGGGCCCATTTCCTGGGCCCAGAAGTGCCGCACCGTGCCGCCGGACCGCGTGAACACGTTGAACGCCGGGACGTCGTCTCCGTCGGGATCTTCACCCGCATAGTCGCGGTTGAACGTGTTCCCCGCCGACGAATAGAGCCGCAGATACCGCCAGCCGCGCTGCTTCGCGAAAGCGGCGAGCTTCTGAACAGGCGAGCGGCCGATGACCGCAAAGGCGACGCGCTGCAGAATGTCGGGCATTTCGCCGTCGTAAGCGCTCAGCAGCGAAGTGCACATCGGGCAAGGGCGCTCGCGCCTCGGACCGAACATCCAGTTATAGGTCACGAGCGTGTCGTGATGGCCGAACAGTTCACTGAGCGTGACCGGTCCCGCCTCGCCTTCGAAGCGGTAGTTCTCCGGCACCACGCCGCCCGGCGGCAGCGCGCGGCGCTGCGCGGCGACGCGCTCGATATGGCGGCGCAATTCTATTTCTTCAGCAAGCAGGTCGTTGCGTGCCCGGCGATATTCGGCGCTTTCGCCGGGGAAACGGCAAGGCGAGTCCGCCAGTTCGCGGGCCGGCCTGAGCTTGGGTGCGGCTTCGTTCGGTTGAGTCATCTGCCATCTCCTGTCGAGAAGAAAAACAAGCAGGCGGCCCGCGGTGTGCGCAAAGCCGCCCTATGCACACGACGATCCACTGTGCAGCGAATCGACATCCCGCGCGAAGAATTTTTCACAGGGCGCTGAAGGCGGGCCTTTGCGCACTGCAATGGAAACCGCCTGAAAATGATCCGCACGTCGCGGTATGCTGTCGCCAAACCGCACGCACGCGGCCTCGCTCGCGTGCCGCCGTCATATGAGGATGCATCATGCCGCTCCGTCTGCCGCCCTTGCCCGCGCTTCGTTTCTTTGAAGCGGCGGGCCGGCATCAAAGTTTCAAGCTCGCCGCCGCCGAGTTGAACGTCACGCCCAGTGCCGTGAGTCACGGCATTGTCGGTCTCGAGGAGGCGCTCGGGGTCGAACTCTTCGTGCGCGAGCCGCGCGGCATTTCGCTGACGGCAACGGGCGCCGACTATCTGTCGTATGTTTCCGAGGCGTTCTCGCTGATCGCGATCGGCACGCAGCGTCTGCCGAATCATCGCGCGAACCGCCCGATTGCGCTGAGTTGCGCGCCGACGTTCGCGTCGCGCTGGTTGCTGCCGCGCTTGCCGCTTTTCAGGGCGCGTTGGCCAAAAGTGAATGTGACGGTCGACACGTCGCATCGTCAGGTCGGTTTTCCCGTCGACGGATTCGATTTCGCCATCCGCCTGAGCCGCGCGCCGGTTGCGGGCTCCGCGTGGACGCGTCTCTTTGGAGAACAGCTCGTACCCGTATGCAGTCCCGGCTATCTGGAGTCGCTGCGCGATGTGCAGGGCACGCCGTTGTTAAGCAATGCGACGCTGATTCATGTGAATGCCGCGAGCGAAGACTGGCAGACCTGGCTCGAAGCCACCGGCGCGGAGCACGTGGATCCGGACGCCGGCCTGCGGGTCGACACGATCCAGCTCGCATTCGAAGCCGCAAGCATGGGACTTGGCGTTGCACTCGGCCGCAGGCCGCTGGTGAATCGCGACCTCGAAAGCGGCGCGCTCGTGCAAGCCGCTTTCAACACGGTCAACTCGGCCACCGCCTATTGGCTCGTCAGCGCGGAGAACGCCGACCGTCGGCCCGAACTGCTTGATTTCCGGCAATGGATACTGGCCGAGGCGGCGCAGTTCTCGTGCGACACGAGCGTCGATGCGGCCGCGGCACAATAAGCGCCGGCGGTAACCGCACGCAGGTGAGCCCCGCTCACCTGTCGTCAAAAACTTTTCTTTTGCTGCTTCGGGTTCTCGCTGCGACCATGGCGTCAAAGGAGATCAGAGCCATGTCGACCGCCAGCAGCAAGCGCTTCGCGCCCGCCTTCAATCACACCACACTCGTCATTCTCGCGGCCGCGCTCATCCTCAGCGCGGCAATGGGAATCCGGCAAACGTTCGGGCTTTTTATCGGCCCGTTTTCATTCGATCGCGGCTTGCCCGTCACGCTCATCGCGTTCGCCATTGCGCTGCACAATCTCGTGTGGGGCTTCGCGCAACCTTTCGCGGGCGCGGCGGCGGACCGTTACGGTTCAGCCCCGGTGGTCGCCTTCGGCGCCACCACGTTCGCGGCGGGCCTCACGCTTTCGGCCGTGGCGCCGAGCGGCCCGTTGCTGATCGTCGGCATGGGCTTGCTGGTCGGCATCGGCGTCAGTTGCACCACGTTCGGCGTCGTGCTGCCCGCGGTCGGCCGCGTGGCGTCGCCGGAAAAACGCAGTATGGCGATGGGTCTTGTCAGCGCCGGCGGCTCTGCCGGACAGGTGTTGATGGTCCCGCTCGTGCAAGGCATCCGGCTCAATGCGGGTGTTGCCACCTCGCTCTTCGTGCTGGCCTTCCTGATGCTGATGGTGGCCCCGCTCGGCATGATCCTGGACCGGCGCGCACACACCGGAGCGCCTCGGCAGGAAGCACTCGCCGCACCGTTACGCGAAGTGCTCGCACAAGCCGCGCGACATCGCGGTTACCGGTTGCTCACAATCGGCTTTTTTACCTGCGGGTTTCAACTTGCGTTCATCGCCACGCACTTGCCCGGTTATCTGTCGCTTTGCCATATGCCCCTCGGGCTCGGTGCAACGGCGCTCGCGTTGATCGGCCTGTTCAACATGATCGGAAGCTGGGCGTGCGGCTGGTTGGGTGGCCGGTTCCGGCAGCATTACGTGCTCGGCTGGCTGTATCTGATTCGCAGCGTGACGATCGGCGCATTCTTCGTACTGCCGAAAAGTGCCATGACGGTCGTGCTGTTTGCAGCCGTGATGGGTCTCACGTGGCTCGGCACCGTTCCCCTGACGAGCGGGCTCGTGGCGAAAGTTTTCGGCACGCGGCATCTGGGCAGCCTGTTCGGCGTTTGCTTCCTGAGTCATCAGATCGGCTCGTTTCTCGGCGCATGGCTGGGCGGCGTGGTCTTCGACATGACCGGCTCGTATTCGCTGCTGTGGCAGGCCACAGTGGCGAGCGGACTTGTCGCGGCGCTATTGCATTTTCCGATCGACGACACCGCGCTGCATACGCCCGCATTGCAGTCAGAACCTGCGGGCGCATGAACGGCGGCCAGAAAAATACGCCTATTTCTGCGAGGCATCCGGCGCGGGTTTCGGCACGCGGCCCATCAAATAGAACTCGTCGTTGGGCCGCATGGAAATCACATTGGCCATGCGATTCGACAAGCCGAAAAATGCGGTGATTGCCGCGATGTCCCAGATGTCCTCGTCAGAGAAGCCATGTTCGCGCAAGGCCTGGAAATCGGCTTCCTCCACGCTGCCCGATTCCCGGCATACCTTCAGTGCGAAGTCGAGCATGGCCTTCCGCCGCGCGGTGATGTCGGCCTTGCGATGATTGACCGCCACCTGATCGGCCAGCAGCGGCGCCTTTTCGTAGATGCGCAAGATCGCGCCGTGCGCCACCACGCAATAGAGGCACTGGTTCACGGCGCTCGTGGCCACCACGATCATTTCACGTTCGCCTTTTGTGAGCCCGCCCTCTTTGAGCATCAACGCGTCATGGTAGGCAAAGAACGCGCGAAACTCGTCGGGCCGATGCGCGAGTGTCAGAAACACATTCGGCACGAAGCCGGCCTTCTGCTGCACTTCGAGAATCCGCGCGCTGATGTCGTCGGGCCATTCGCTCGGGTCGGGCACCGGGTAGCGGCTGATCGGCTGAAGCGTTGCCATGCTGTGTCTCCGTGATAGCGCGATAGGTGATGACGATTGTAGCGCTCGCGCGGATGGGCCGCACCGCGCGCATCTCCTTGGTCCACGGGTGTTCGCACGCTTCCCGAACGCGCGGCAATCGGGTATTTTTCACCGATTCTTCCTCGATGAGCGTGCGGATTCATGGACCGTCTCGAAGCAATGTCGATTCTCGTCGCCGCGGCGGAAAGCGGCAGTTTCTCCGCCGCGAGCCGCAAGCTGCACATGCCGCTGCCCACCGTCAGCCGCAAAGTCGCGGAACTCGAGGCGCATCTGAATGCGCGTCTTCTTGTGCGCTCCACACGCAAGCTCACGCTGACAGACGCGGGCGCTGCGTACCTCGCGGCCTGCAAGCAGATTCTCGAGCAGGTCAGCGAAGCCGAAAGCGCCGCGGCAGGCGAGTACAGCACGCCGCGCGGCGAACTGGTGGCGACCGCGCCTGTCGTCTTCGGGCGGCTGCATGTGCTGCCCATCGTCAGTGATTTTCTCGCGGCTTTTCCGGAGATTACTGTGCGGCTCGTGCTGGCCGACCGCAATCTGCATCTGCTTGACGAGCATATCGACGTTGCGCTGCGCATCGGCAAGCTGCCCGACAGCAGCATGGTCGCGATCGAGGTGGGCACGGTCGGCCGCGTCGTGTGCGCGAGTCCGCATTACCTTTCTCAAGCCGGCGAGCCGAAAACGCCTGCCGATCTCGCGCGCTTTTCATGCATTGTTTCGGACGCACTGCCTTCTGGATTCCTATGGAATTTCGCGTCCGCTCACAGCCCACAGCAGACGGTGCCGGTTCATGCGCGACTGTCGGTGAACACGGTGGAGGCGGCGATCGATGCCGCCATCGCCGGTGTCGGCCTCACCAACGTGCTGTCGTATCAGGCAGCCGGAGCCGTCAGCGAAGGAAAACTCAAACGGGTGCTGCGCGACTTCGAACCCGAGCCCGTGCCTGTCAGCGTCATGCATGCAGGTCAGGGAAAATTGCCGCTGAAAACCCGCAGTTTTATCGATTTCACCGTGCCGCGTTTGCGCGCCGCACTGGCTCGCGACAAGGACATGCTGCGCAGTCAGGACCCGACGCGCGGCAAGCGCAAACGGGCCTCGCCGGGCCGATAATGCCCTGCGGAAGGTCCGGCAAACCCCGCACCTATCGACTAGACTTTTCGCTACACGCCTGAACCACGACCCTTCCCGCACCCGCCAACGGAGCCGCCATGTCGAACGTCCTGCACGATGCAGAACCCACCGTCGTCAGGGTTCGTCCCGGGAACGCGATGGCGACGAGCCAGCGTCTGCCCTATTTCGTGGGCATTTCGGCCGGCACTGCGCGAGCCACGGGTTTGTCGATGTACCTGGTCGTCGTGCCGCCGGGTGCTCACGCAGAGCCGCACTATCATGCCGACTTTGAAACGGCGATTTATCAGCTCGAAGGCCGGGTCGAGACGCGCTATGGTCCCGGCTTGCGCGAGTCCGTGATTACCGAGGCCGGCGATTTTCTGTTCATTCCGCCGGGCGTGCCGCATCAGCCGTTCAATCTCGACGAGCGTGTTGCCGCGCGAGCCATCGTGGTGCGCAATCAGCCGGACGAACACGAACGCGTCGTGCCCTACGATCCTGCCGCCGACCCGCGCTAGTTTTTTAGCGGTACCCCGCTCGCCCTACCGCATACACAACACGGCCGCGCCGTTGACTCTGCCGTCGCGCAGGTCGTTTAGCGCGCGGTTTGCATCCGCGAGTGCATAGGGCGTGGTCTCGATGTCGAGCGGCACATCCGCCGCAAGTTGCATGAAAGCGTGACCATCCGCGCGCGTGAGGTTGGCAACCGAACACACGCGCCGCTCGCCCCACAGCAGCGCGTACGGGAACGACGGAATATCGCTCATATGGATGCCGCCGCACACCACCACGCCGCCCTTCGCCACCGCCTTCAACGCTGCGGGCACGAGCGGCCCGGCAGGCGCGAAAATCAGCGCTGCGTCGAGTTGCTCCGGGGGCGTCTCGTCGCTGCCGCCGGCCCACTGCACGCCGAGCCGCAACGCGAACTGCTGCGCGGCGGTGTCGCCGGGGCGCGTCAGGGCGAACACCGTGCGCTCCTGGTGCAGCGCCACTTGCGCGACGATATGCGCGGCCGCGCCGAACCCGTAGATGCCGATTGCGCGCGCATCACCCGCCATGCTCAGCGTGCGGTAGCCGATCAGGCCCGCGCACAGAAGCGGGGCGGCTTCCACATCGGCATAGCGCTCGGGCAGGTGCAGGCAGTAGCGGCTATCGGCGACGGTGCGTTCCGCGTAACCGCCGTCGATCGTGTAACCCGTGAAGCCGGGTTCGTCGCATAGATTCTCGCGGCCCCTCGCGCAATAGCGGCAGTGGCCGCAGGTAGAGCCTGTCCACGGCACGCCGACGCGATCGCCTGCCGCGAAGCCCGTGACGCCGTCGCCCAGCGCCGCCACGGTCCCGACGATTTCATGTCCGGGAATGAGGGGCTCTTTCGGATGCGCGAGTTCTCCGTCGATCACGTGCAAGTCGGTGCGGCACACGCCGCATGCGTGAACGTCGATCAGCAACTGACCCGCGGCCGGCCGCGGCTCGGGCATCTGCCTTTCACGCAGCACCGGAGCGGTCCCGTCGAACACCATTGCGCGCATGTCATTCCCCTCTTGCATGGCGGATGGCGCGGCGTCGAACCCCTGTGCTTGCGGATTGCCGCGCGCGACGCACGGCGCGTCACGCGAGGCAGGGCCCGCTTTGCCGGCTTACTGGCTCGCGCCGGACGCGGCCGTTGCCGGCGGGGCCATGCTGTTGCTCGTCGCAGCCGGCCCGCTCATGCCCGCGGTTCCCGCCGTATCGTTCGAGCCGGAACGTTTGCAGCCCAAAGTGCCACCTGCCAGCGCCGCGATCAATACGGCGACCATCGCCTTCCTCAATACGGGTTCCATCATAATCTCCTCATCGCTGGTGAGCATCGAATGTCACGCTTTTCGCCCTTGGCGAGGCGCGGCTGCTTCGACAAATCGTGCGCACATCGGCCACTTGCCGGAAAAGCGCCTGAAAATAGACGCATCGCCCGCATGCCGACACGGCACGGCTTCGCAATACGCGACCGTCTTCTGTCCCTGTACAACTTGCAATGCCATGTAAAAAGCGCAATCTGTAGGCTGTAGGCGCCCAGGCTGGTATTGCTTCGGTAGCGCAAGGTCGCCAGTACAACCTCGTGCGGATGGTTCAATGCTTGCGAGTTCGCATGGCAAGGTAAAGACGACAACGCATACGGTTAACGCATGCATGACTTGCGCCCGTTTTGAGCCCGCCTCGCATGGAGACGAACGTCCGCACATGCAACCTGCGAGGTGATCCTCCGTGCAGATGGGTAAAGTTCACACAGAGCCGCCGGTGACGCGGCGTCACGCAAGCGTTCTCGCGCGGCTCCCGCGCTGGATTCCGGCGCTCACGTGGATGCGCGAGTATCGGCTCGCCTGCCTGCCGCACGACGCTGCCGCGGGCGTCACGCTGAGCGCGGTGCTGGTGCCGGCGGGGATGGCGTATGCGGAGGCTGCGGGCATGTCTTCTGTGGCGGGCCTGTATGCGTCGCTTGCGGCGCTCGTCGCCTACGCCGTGTTCGGCTCGAGCCGCATCCTCGTGGTAGGACCGGATTCCGCGCTGGTCGCGCTGATTCTCGCGGCCGCGATACCGCTCGCACCGCACGGCGGCCCGCAGGCGGTCATGCTGGCGGGCGCTCTTGCGCTGCTCTCTGGCCTGCTGTGCATAGCCGTGGGCCTCCTCAGACTCGGCTATATCGCCGATCTCCTTTCCACGCCGATACGCCACGGCTATCTCAACGGCATCATGCTGACCATCATAATTAGTCAGTTACCCAAAATATTGGGGCTTCCGGTGAAGGGTGAATCGTTCCTCGCGCGGGTCCACGAACTGGCGCGCGGCGTACTGGCGGGACAGATCAACGGCGCGGCGCTCGCCATCGGCGCGGGCTCACTTGTCGTGATTCTGGCCTGTCGGCGCTGGGCGCCCAGACTGCCTGGCGTTCTTATCGCGGTCGTGGCGGCCACGCTGGCCGCATCGTGGGCCGATCTGGCGGTACGTACGGGCATTGCCGTCGTCGGTAGCGTGCCGCGCGGTCTACCGGCGCCTGAATTTCCACTGCTCGCATTGGGCGAGTGGCTCGCGCTCGGCACGACCGCGTTGGCGATTTCACTCGTCACACTGACCGACGTGAGCCTGTTGTCGCAAACGTATGGACTGCGCGGCGGGCAACACGTCGACCGCAATCAGGAATGCTTCGCAATCGGCGTCGCGAATGTGGCTGCCGCGCTGTTTCAGGGCTTTCCCGTCAGCGCAAGCGGCTCGCGCACGCCGGTCGCGGAGGCCGCCGGAGCGAAGACGCAACTCACCGGATTGGTGGCCGCCGCAGTCGTCGCCGGCCTTTTGCTGTTCGCGCCGCAGGCGCTGCGCAATACGCCGCAGGCCGCGCTCGCGGCTGTCGTCATCGCCGCTTCGCTGAGCCTGCTCGAAACGCGCGGCGTGCTGCGGCTATATCGCCTGCGGCGCGGCGAGCTCGTGCAGGCAGTCGTCTGTTTCCTCGGCGTCGTGCTGTCCGGCGTCGTGACAGGCGTGGGGATCGCGCTGGCGCTCGCCGTGCTGATGTTTCTGTGGCGCGCGTGGCGGCCGTATGCGGCGGTGCTGGGGCGCGTCGACGGGGTGAAGGGATACCACGATATCGCGCGGCATCCCGATGCGCGGCGCGTGCCGGGGCTCGTACTCCTGCGCTGGGACGCGCCGCTCTTTTTCGCCAACGCGCAGATTTTCCGCGAACGTGTGCAACAGGCGATCGACGCTGCACCTGCGCCCACACGCCGCATCGTGATTGCCGCCGAACCAGTGACCGACATCGACATCACCGCTGCGGACATGCTGGCCGAACTCGTCGAACAGCTCGAGGCGATGCACATCGAGCTCTGCTTTGCGGAATTGAAGGGGCCGGTCAAGGACAGCCTCAAACGCTACGGCATTTTCGAGCGGCTCGGGGAACGGTGTTTCATGCCGACCGTGGGTGCCGCGGTCAGCGATTATGTGCGGGCTTATCGCGTCGAATGGCACGATTGGGAGGACGAAGCGTAAGCGCGCCGGTGCTCATGCATACTCAGGCATAGCGCGCGAGAAACATGTCGGCGGCGGAATCGGCAATGGCCTGCTGTTCGGTCTCGCTGAGCGGCGGCTGGCCCATCGTCACCTGCGGCCAGAACGCAAACGCCTTGACGAGGCCCTGTAACTGAGATGAGGCGAACCCCGGATCCGCAATCCGCAGACGTTTGTCCGCTGCGGCCGCGCGTATCCATACGGTAATGTCTTCTTCGCGTTCGCCGAGGCGCGCGACCATGTCGCGCGCGCGTTCCGGCGAATGAATGCCCGCGGCGATCGCCACGCGCGCAAGCGCGAGGAACGATTCGTCGTTGAGAAGCCGCAACTTGCGCATCAAGAGTTCGACCAGTTGCTCGCGCAACGGTACCGTCGCCCGATAGGCAAAGGCGTCGCCGGCATGGCTCGCGTCCCACAACTGCCGCAGGATTTCGGCGAACAGCGCTTCCTTGCTCGGGAAATGGTTATAGACCGTGCGCTTCGAGACGTTCGCGCGCGCGGCGATGCGGTCCATGCTGGTGCCGTCGAAGCCCGCCGCGAGAAATTCGTCGATCGCCGCGGCAATCACGGCGACCCGCTTGCGGTCGGTCAGGCGTTGATGAGTGACGGTGGGGTCCATCCGGAAATTTTACACCGGGCAGTTTACTTTTTGAGATTATAAAGTACACTCCTCAGTCTACTTTCGACTTCGGGGCGGCGTACATGACATCGTTTCTCGACTCCATCAGCCGTGCCTTGGGGGTTCACGCCGCGAGGCGCGGGCGCGCGCTGTCCGGCCTCTCGGCCCAGCACGACGGCGAGCGCTTTCGCAACGTCAAGCCGCGTCCCGTCGAAGGATTCGGCAAGACGTTACGCATTGCGTGGAATGTGCTGTTGAACAAGCCCTCGGGCACAGTGCCGCAAGGCGCCCTACCCATCGACGCATTGACGCGCGACGATCTTCACGCGGCGCCCGACCGCAGCCTTTACCGGCTCGGACATTCGACCCTGTTGCTCAAGTTGCGCGGCCGGTTCTGGCTGACCGATCCGGTGTTCGCGGAACGCGCTTCGCCGTTCCGTCGCGTCGGTCCGAGGCGTTTTCATGCGCCGCCTATCGCGCTCGCCGATCTGCCGCCGCTTGCCGGCGTGCTTCTTTCGCATGATCACTACGATCACCTCGACCGCGAAACCGTGCTCGCGCTCGCCGCCACGACCGAGCGCTTCGTCACGCCGCTCGGCGTCGGCGACCGGCTGATCGAATGGGGTATCGACGCGAACAAGGTGCGTCAGCTCGACTGGTGGCAAAGCGTGGACGTCGGCGGTATTGCATTCACGGCGACGCCCGCGCAGCATTTTTCCGGGCGCAGCCTCTTTGACGGCAATAGCACGCTGTGGGCCTCGTGGGTCATCGTCGACGACGACCTGCGCGTGTTCTTCAGCGGCGACACCGGCTACTTCGACGGCTTCAGGACGATCGGCGAGCGCTTCGGGCCGTTCGACGTGGCACTCGTGGAAACCGGCGCGTACGACGCACAGTGGCCCTATGTCCACATGCAGCCTGAAGACACCGTGCAGGCCCATGTCGATCTGCGCGGCCGCTGGCTCGTGCCGATTCACAACGGCACATTCGATCTCGCCATGCACCGGTGGTATGAGCCGTTCGAGCGCGTACTCGGACTCGCCGCGGCGCGCGGCGTCGCGCTTTCGACACCGCGCATGGGCGAGCGGCTCGATCTCGCGGCCCCGCATCGCGGCGAGCGTTGGTGGCGCCATGTGATGGATGTAGTAGAGGCACCGGAAGTATCGCGCGGCCTCTTAGCACGGCTCTTCACGTGCAGCAGCGCGGCGCGGGCCAATTCGAGGGGCAATGCGTGAGGCGGGGCGCTCTGTTGCTTTCCGCTTTCAGTACTGGACGCACGGATGACTTGTCTTCCGGCATGACAATCACCTCGTTGACGCCATTCGCAGCAAGTAAGAAAACAAAAGACAAACAAGCCTGAGAACTCGGCTTTAACGCTTGCGCCGCATGTTTGCGGCAGGGTTAAATAGCCCCGCGTCATCGCGATTTATTCTCTGCGAGAGCGCATTTCTCTCTTTCAAAAAAGGCAACCGGAAGCCCACTCTAACCAGTGGGCTTTTGGCTTTGGCCTGACGACTGCAAGCTTTAAATCCTTACCAGATTACAGAGGCAAAGTTCAATAAAGCACGCGACAAACCGAACGACCGCACGCATAGAATCGTCCCTGGCGAACCACTCATAACAGACAGAAGGAGACGAAGATGAAGCACACACGGGTATTCGGTTTGGCCGCTGCACTGTTCACGGGTACTGCCGCTCACGCGCAAAGCGCCGGCGATTTCGTGCTGAACGCGGGGTGGTTCCATCTCGCGCCCCAAGACTCGAGCAAACCGCTGACGGTCAATGCGTTGGGCACGAGCGTCACGAAAACCGGCACAGGCGCAACAGTCGACGATTCGGACACGTTCGGTCTCACGGCGACCTATTTCTTCACCGATCATATTGCGACCACCGTCGTGTTCGGCATTCCGCCGAAGTTCAATCTGACCGGTACCGGTTCGCTGGCGGCACTCGGGCAGATCGGGTCCGCATACGAATGGAGCCCGACACTGCTGATGAAGTACTACTTCAATGATCCGCAGAGCCGGTTCCGTCCTTATCTCGGCGCTGGGGCAGCGTACGTCTGGTATAGCGGCGTGAAATTGAGTCCGGCCGTGTCGAGCGGCAGCTTTCTTTATTCATCCACATATGGCACCGCACTGGAGGGCACGACAACCGCCAGGCTCGGCAGCTCATTCGCACCCGTGGTCAATGCGGGCTTCTCGTATAACGTCGACAAGCACTGGTCGGTCGACCTGTCGCTCTCGTATATGTGGCTCTCCACGCGGGCGACGCTGACCACGAAGTCCTCGGTCGGCACGGTCACGAGCACGACCAGACTTAAGCTGGATCCGATCGTGTCGTTTGTCTCCGTCGGCTATCGCTTCTGAAGCCGCCCGTATAGCGGACGCTCAATCGGTGACGACCACCGTCACCGCTTTTGCATGCATCATTTCGAAAGTACTGAGCCGCCCGGCGCGAACGTCAAGTACTAGACGCTCGATTAACTCCACTTCGCGCTCGCGCTCCAACTCCGGACTCGTTGCGCACGCAATCTTATCGAGGCACACGCGCCGGCGCGCCAGCAGGAAATTGACGGCGCTCGCGCGCCGCATAAAGAACTGCTCCATCTTCGTGTTGTCGGCGGAAAGACGCATGACTTGGGACGGAGCGCGACCATAGCACGCACATATAAACCGCAGCCACCGCGCAAAGAACCGGAAAGAAACACGTTCCGCTCGCCGTCTCCCGCGAGAGTCTTGCGCGCGCGCCAGCAAAAACGCTAACGGCAGCTTTAGCCGCAATTACGCGCAGTTCGCTTCGGCAAATGCCGATATCGCGACATTCCCGCTGCTGCGGCTAGAATATCGACAGCGCATCCGCAAGCGCACAACGTTCAGAGCTTTGCTATTGCGCGCCGCCAATACGATACTAGTGGCCTGTTCGTATTCCGCTTTCGAGGAACCGCCGATGACCGCCCTGCTCACCCGCGAATTCGCTTCCAGATTCGCCAATCTCGCGCTCGCTCACCTCACGCGCGAATATCCGAACAAACTCACGCACTCGCTCGCCGGCCCGCAAGACGTGCAAAGCCCCCGCGCGTTGCATCCCATCTTTTACGGCAGCTATGACTGGCACTCGTGCGTGCATGGCTACTGGCTGGTTCTTCATCTTATCGAGCGCTTTCCGGATCTGCCGGAAGCCGAACATATCGTCGCTGTGGTCGACGAGCACTTCACGGCTGCGAATGTCGCCGGCGAGCGGGCTTACCTCGACCTGCCGCATAACCTCGGCTTCGAACGGCCGTATGGCTGGGCGTGGTTGCTCACGCTCAGCGCGCAACTGCATGCGTTGAAGCTCTCGCACGGCGCGCGCTGGTCGAAGACCTTTGCGCCGCTTACCGAGGTTTTCGTCGAGCGCTTCGAGACGTTCCTGCCCAAAGCCACTTATCCGTTGCGGGTGGGCACGCATTTCAACATGGCCTTCGCGCTCGCGCTTACGCTCGATTTCGCGCGACAAACCTCGCACGGCTCGCTGGAGGCGTTGATCGTCAGCACTGCAGAGCGCTGGTTTTTGCATGACGTGGGGTGCCAGGCGTGGGAGCCTGCCGGCGACGAATTCCTCTCGCCCTCGCTGATGGAAGCGGAATTGATGCGGCGCGTTTTGCCGCCCGCACAATTCGTCGACTGGTTCGGACGCTTTCTGCCCGATCTGGGCGCGAAAAAGCCCGCTACGCTATTCGAGCCGGTCACCGTTACGGACCGCACCGACGGCAAGATTGCGCACCTGGACGGCCTCAATCTGAGTCGCGCCTGGTGCCAGCGCTCGCTCGCCCGCGCGTTGCCCGCGGGCGACATCCGCCGGGCCGCCCTGCTCGATTCCGCCGAGCGGCATTTGCAAAGTGCGCTGCCTCATGTGGCCGGAGACTACATGGGCGAGCATTGGCTGGGCACCTTCGCGACCCTCGCCCTCGAGGCGTGAAAGACGCGCAGGCCGGCGCGTGCGTCCAGCCTGCAAACGGGACGGTCCCGTTCCGAAGTCACCGTGCGCTGTGCATCACTGCGCCGACAGCTTCTTCGGCTTCGGCGGCGTTTGTACCTTGTTGTACTGGAACTCGGGCGTGGCCTTCAACGCCGCTTTCGTCGCGCCGGCCAGATAAAAGTTGCCCGAACGAATGTCGAGCGCGGCAATCGGCACCGCTACATCATGCGACGCAACGCCGAGAAACCCGCCTGCGGCGACAATCGCTGCGGACAGCGAGCCGTCCGGCGCCACCACGAGATCGCGGATCGAACCGATCTTCTCGTTCTGATCGTTGTACACGGCCTTGCCGAGAATGCTCTTTTTCACGCTCCAGCCGCTCAACAACGCATTCGATTGCTCGACAGTCACGCCAAGAGGTTGCGTGCCCGCGACCTGCGCGTGCGCGCCGAAGCTCGCTGCGGCCACCGCAGCCGCCACCAGAAGTTTGCCCAAAGTCATTTCATATACTCCGCTGTTTTAAAAGACTGACCAGCGCATGATCGCGCCGAAACACACGCTGCGAAACCATCATACCGGCTACGCCGCGCCGCTGCATGCCCGGTGACATGAGCGCCCGCGAGCGCCGGGCGCCGCTGTATGCGCCTGGCGGTAAAATCGCATCAGGCGACGACGCGCCGTTCCCATGGCACAGGTGGTGGGTTTGACAGAGTTCGAGCAGGGTTTCATCTTGACGCGGCATTGGCGGGACACGCCCGCCGGTACCGAAGTCGATTTCTGGCTGGCAACGGACGCCGGGCCCCGTCACATCCGTTTGCGCCATCAAACATCGGTTGCATTCATTCCTGCGGAACAGCGCGAACGCGCCGAAACGATTTTGCGCCGCGAGGCACCGCTCGATCTGCGCTCCCTCGAACTGCGCGACTTTCATCACCGGCCGGTGCTGGGACTTTACTGTCCGCAATATCGCCAGTTGACCGGCTACGAGAAGCGCCTGAAGCAAGGCGGCGTGGAGGTTTACGAGGCCGATATATTTCCGCCGGAGCGCTACATGATGGAGCGCTTCATCACCGCGCCGGTGTGGTTCAGCGGCGAGCGGAAGAGCGACAAGGCGCTCGTGAATGGCGAGCTGAAACCGGCTGCGGACTATCGGCCTTCATTGGGGCTGGTGTCGCTCGACATCGAGACCAGTGTTCACGCAGAGCTGTATTCGATCGCTCTCGAAGGTTGCGGCCAGCGCCAGGTGTACATGCTCGGCCCGCCGAACGGCGATGCCGGCAAGCTCGACTTCGACCTCGAATACTGCGAAACGCGCGCACAGCTGCTGGAAAAATTGAATACGTGGATGGAGCGGCACGATCCCGATGCGATCATCGGCTGGAATCTCGTGCAGTTCGACTTGCGGGTGCTACAGCAGCACGCCGAACAATACCGCGTGCCGTTGCGGCTTGGACGCGGCGGCGCCGTGATGGAGTGGCGCGAGCACGGACTGAAGCAGAACCACTATTTCGCGGGCGCCCCGGGACGATTGATTATCGACGGCATCGAGGCGCTGCGTTCAGCCACGTGGAGCTTTCCGTCGTTCAGCCTCGAACATGTGTCGCAAGCCGTGCTGGGCGAAGGCAAATCCATCGACAATCCCTATCAGCGCATGGATGAAATCCAGCGCCGCTTCGACGAGGACAAACCCGCCCTCGCCCAATACAACCTGAAGGACTGCGAACTGGTTACGCGCATCTTCGCCAAAACGGAACTGCTGCCGTTTCTGCTCGAACGCGCCACCGTAACCGGCCTGCCCGCCGATCGCAGCGGCGGTTCGGTGGCGGCGTTCACGCATTTGTACATGCCGCGAATGCACCGGCAAGGCTATGTGGCGCCCAACGTCGGCGATGTGGCCGGCGCCGCGAGTCCGGGCGGTTTCGTCATGGACTCACGCCCGGGCCTCTACGATTCGGTCCTGGTGCTCGACTACAAGAGCCTGTATCCGTCGATCATTCGCACGTTTCTGATCGACCCGGTCGGGCTCGTGGAAGGCATGCTCCATCCCGGCGACGATGAGTCCGTGCCGGGCTTTCTCGGCGCGCGCTTCTCACGCACGCGCCACTGTCTGCCGTCGATCGTGGGCCAGGTCTGGCAAGGCCGGGAAACCGCCAAGCGGGAGCACAATAAGCCGCTCTCGCAGGCGCTGAAGATCATCATGAATGCGTTTTACGGCGTGCTGGGTTCAACCGGTTGCCGCTTTTTCGACCCGCGTCTGGCCTCGTCGATTACCATGCGCGGCCATGAAATCATGCACCGCACACGCGAGCTGATCCAGGCCGAAGGCTATGAAGTCATCTACGGCGACACGGACTCGACCTTCGTCTGGCTCAGGCACGCGCATGACGAAGACGACGCGGGCCGCATCGGACGTGCGCTCGTTGAACATATCAACGCATGGTGGCGGCAAGATTTACAACGGCGCTTCGGGCTCGACAGCGCGCTCGAATTGCAATTCGAGCGCCATTACCGGCGTTTTTTCATGCCGACGATTCGCGGCGCGGAAGAAGGCAGCAAGAAGCGCTACGCCGGGCTCACCGTGTCGGCGGACGGACACGAAGAGATTGTCTACAAGGGCCTTGAAACGGTACGCACCGACTGGACGCCGCTCGCGCAGCAGTTCCAGCAAGAGCTTTATAGGCGCATCTTCACGCAGCAGCCCTATCAGGATTACGTGCGCGACTATGTGCGCGATACGCTCGCCGGCAAGCTCGACGATCAGCTCGTGTATCGCAAGCGCCTGCGCAGACCGCTTGGCGACTACGAACGCAATGTGCCGCCGCATGTGCGCGCCGCCCGCGTGGCCGACGAATTCAACCGCCGGCAAGGCCGTCCGCTGCAATACCAGAACGGCGGCTGGATCAGCTACGTGATGACAATTGCCGGCCCCGAGCCGCTCGAAACACTGCGTTCTGCGATCGACTACGAACACTACCTCACGCGTCAATTGCAACCCGTTGCGGATGCAATCTTGCCGCTGCTGCGCGACGACTTTACACGGCTCACGTCCGGCCAAAAGCAGTTGTTCTGACTTTCGACGCGGCGCGAGCAGCGGCAAGCCGATCCTCTCAATTGCAACTGATTACTTCGGCGCTGGAAAGCCCAACGCGTCCGCTTTGGTCCGCAACTCCGCAAAACGGCCTCCCGGCGCACTGATCGCCGTATTGGGCACCAACTGACTCTTGTCCAGTTGCGCGATGCCGCTCGCGCCCGACGTCGCCGTCGAGATATTGGAGCAGGCGGAACCGAACGTGCCTTGAGTCACCGCAATGGCCGGCGTGTCGGTGCGCGCGGGATCGGTAAAGTCGAGTGCGTATGCCATATTGAATGTCGTCGAATCGCTCGCACGCACGCCAAGCGGATCGAGGCCGAAGCGCCAGGCGAGCAACTGGTGAATGGAACTGGGATCGAACGGATAGCGCGACACGTAGTTGGCGCGCACGCGCGGGCCGAGCAGCATGCACGGTACGCGGAAACCGAGCCGGCCGTCGTTGCCGAGCGCGGCTTCCGCACTGGACACCGGCTTGACCGGCGGTGCCACGTGTTCCATGAAACCGCCCCACTCGTCGTACACGATGATCATCAGCGTCTTGCTCCAGTTCGGGCTCGTGCGCAACGCGTCGTAGATCTGACCGAGCAGCACCTGGCCGTTGCGGACGTCGGCATGAGGGTGGTCGTCGTTGGACGTGCCCTGCGCCTCACCGCCGAAGCTCGGATCGACCATGCAGAACGAGGGCAAGGTGCCGGCCGCCGCGTCGGTGAGAAACTCGGAGAATAGCTTGGAGCGGCCCACATAGCGCGTGCCGTACAGCGCGGTAAACGGCACGTCGTGGAAGTAATAGGTCGAAGAAATGCCCTTCGCGTCGAGGCGGTCCCAGATGGTCGGTAGCGACGACGTGTCGAGCGTGTCCGACAGGCGGTCCGTTTCCCCGCTGTGCAGATACACGCGGTTTGGATAGGTGTCGGCGAGAATGCCGCTCATGTAGTAGTCGCAGACGGTGTACTGGGTGACCGCGCCGCGATAGAAGTCGAGATCCGCGGACTGGAAATAGCCGATCGGCAGCAGATCGCCACGCGTGAGGCTCGTGGCGGGTGTCAGCAGGAAGCCGTTCATGGCGCCATTGGCAAGATGAACGCGTCCAGCGTCGTACGAATGATTGGGGTCGGCGAACGAGCATGCCTGATAGCCATACGCGGGGTTCGTTGCGAGCGCAAAGGAAGCGTGCGTTTCGCCGAACGCATCCTTGAAGGTTCGGCCGGCCTGTGCAGTTTCGGCGTTCGGCACCCAGCCCATCAAGTGGTCGAACGAGCGGTTTTCCATGGTCACCAGCACCACGTGATCGATTCCCGAGGTGGCCGGATCAGGCAGCGCGGGGCGCGCAAGATTCGCGCGGTCGGGCGGAATCGTGCCGACAGGCTGGGGGGCGCCCGAACCCGAGCCGCCGCTGCTGCCACCGCCGCCGCCGCCTCCACAAGCCGACAGTGCGATGGAACCTGCAAGCGCGGCAAGAATCTTGCGGCGGCCTGGATCGGCCGGATCGGCCGGCGTCGCCAAGGTCGTGGGTTTGGTCGTCATGATTGTCTCCCTTGTTAATTGCTTGCTGTTTTCGCGGAAGAATTCGCGGGCGGCGCGGGTACCGCCATTCGATTTCGTGCAACACGGGAGCAATAACCGTTCCGCGAAGAAAACCGGGCTCACCTGCCGCCCGGCTTCTTGCACAGCGTCGAACCGGCTAATCGGTTAGAAGCGGTGAATGATGTCGACGCCGAAAGCAAACCGGTCGACCGGGGCGTGGCGACTGAACATCGCATTGCTGTAGAAGCGTGGGATGCGAGCATTGCGCCGCGCGCCAGCTCGCGGCTCCCGGCTTTCGGTGGAAGCCGCGTTTTATTCTGGCATCCGAATTGACTATCTTCGACAGATACGCGCTTGTGCGCGAAATAGCTCTGCAAGTCACGCGGGTCGCATCGGTTTCGCTTGTATCGGGCAAACACCTGGAGAGATCTGCGCTATCACCGGATCTGCTTATCGGTAAGGTTGACATGCGGGATCCGCCGGTAGCCACTCGCGTCTGCGTCGGGCCCAAGACATGCTGTTTCTGCAGACGAATTCCGGCGTGCCGCCCATGCCCTTGATTGCCTTCAAAAACACCCTCTATTCGACGAATTGAAGTGCGGCTGCCGGGAGCACACTGACATCGTGCCAATCGCGCCCTGGAGCTCCACATGTCTTCCCGTCATCGCCCGAATCGCCAGTTCGACGAAAGCCTCTACGACCCGGCAACGGCCGAATGGCGCAACCCGGCGCCGGCAACCGACAGCCAGACCATGCACGGGCTGCATCTCGCTTCGCAGAATGTGTTGCATCTCGCGATGCAGACGTACAATGCAGCGGCGCGCGGCGATGAAAGTGCGGCGCATGCAGCGCGGGAGTCGCTGGTACAGCAGCTTGGCGTCGCGACGCACCTGATCGACGAGCTGATTTCCTGCGGCACCGACCAACCCACGATGCACTAACCGGCCGGCCATAGCGGCTCGGGCAACACAACAACAGCAGTTTCCAATCTTCGAGACACGAAATGAGCGCTTTGACGGTAATTCTTGGCATCTGGGCGATGGTCGCGTTCTGCGCAGTGTTGTTCATTCGCGGCGCCACGGCGCGTGTCGAGCGGCCCACCGAGTCGACCCAAAGCCGTCCGGCGCGGTTTTCCATCGCAGAATAAGGGTTCGAGCACGGGTTGCCGGGGGTTACATCGACCCATGGCATGGTTGCACCGGACTTGCGGCAACGTCGGTGCAACCGTTCCGGGCGCGCCATTCGCTGCCAGGATTAACCCTTATCTATCCGGCGCCGGGTTCGGCACGGATCACACCGCCTGTCGCGTTGTCGCGCGACGTCTTCCAATGAGCGGCCGAACGAATTACGAATCGTTGCCGTACCGGCCGGTTTCTCGTGCCCGGCGATGCCGTCGCCGTCGCTAAATACAACGCACATTTCATTGTCAGCAGCATGGCCGGCAGACAGCGGCGCAGCCACGTGCGTGCTTCGCGTCGCGAATCTGGCCGTCCCCGCGAGTTGACACTTATATGCCTCACGAGGTATATAAACACCATGGACTCAACCTTCGCCATCATCGCCGAGCCGAGCCGTCGCGCCATTCTCAGTCTGCTTGCATCTTCGGAGCGGTCCGTGGGCGATATCGAGGAGCAGCTCAACCTCTCGCAGCCTTCCGTTTCGAAGCACCTGCGCGTTCTGCGAGAGGCGGGCTTCGTGGAGTCGCGCGTCGACGCGCAGCGGCGCCTGTATCGGATCAAACCGGAACCGCTCATGGAGATCGACGCGTGGCTCGCCCCATTCCGCCGTTTCTGGTCGGTTCATCTTGACGCGCTCGAGCGTCATCTCGATCAGACCCATCCCGCACCACGCCGCAAGGAGAAGAAACGATGAGCAATCGCAACGCATACAGGCCCGGCCCTGCCGCCGGCGCGGAAGTTCAGAAAGACGGAGACAGGTGGACGCTCGTGCTCGTGCGCGAGCTGCGTCATTCTCCCGAGCGGGTCTGGCACGCGCTGACGGACCCGGCGAGCCTGCGCGAATGGGCGCCGTTCGACGCGGACCGCAGCCTTGCATCGGTAGGGCCCGTCAAGCTTTCCACGGTCGGCACGCCCACTCCGCAGGTCTCCGAGACAGAGATCACGCGTGCCGATGCGCCGAATGTGCTGGAGTACCGCTGGGGCGAGAACGATCTTCGCTGGCAACTGGAGCCGCTCGGCGACGGCACGCGTCTCACGCTGTGGCACAACATCGACCGCAAGTTCATCTCGATGGGCGCGGCCGGCTGGCATATCTGCCTCGACGTGCTCGATCATTTCCTCGCCGACGATCCGCTTGGGCGTATCGTTGCCGGCGATGCGATGAATTTCGAATGGCCGCGGCTGAACAGCGAGTACGCGAAGCAATTCGGCCTCTGAACCGAAAAAGCTTAGGAGAACAATATGAACAGATCAGCGTCTGCCGAATCACAGCCGGCCTCGGAACTGATAGACCAAAGAATCGCAGATCTCGCGGACTGGCGCGGCGCGACCCTGAGCAGAATGCGCCAGCTCATCCACGAGGCCGATCCGGACGTAACCGAAGAATGGAAATGGATGGGCACGCCCGTTTGGTCACATGACGGAATCCTTTGCACCGGCGAGTCCTACAAATCGGTCGTCAAACTCACCTTCCTGAAAGGCGCCTCGCTGCCGGACCCCGCGAAGCTGTTCAACTCGAGTCTCGACGGCAATGCGAGGCGGGCAATCGACATCCGCGAAGGCGAAGAACTCGACGGGGATGCATTCAAGGCGCTCATTCACGCAGCGATCGCGCTCAACACGTCCAGCAAGAAATCAAAGCCGAAGCGCGCCCGTTAGCTGCACGGACAACTAATCGCGCACGCCGAAGCGCGCCACGCACGCCTGCCGGACTCGTTCGACCGTCGTCGCCCAGTCGTCGCCTCGCTCGCGGCGAAAGAGCCGCAGCGTGTGCGGGTACCACGGCGAATCGTTGCGCGCGTGCATCCAGCGCCAGTCCACGTCCTTTTCCGGCAGCATCACCCAGCAGGGCTTGCCGAGCGACGCGGCAAGATGGGCGATAGACGTATCCACGCAAATCACCAGATCGAGCTGAGCGACAATGGCCGCCGTGTCGGCCAGATCGGTCAACATCGAACCAACGTGAAGCAGGGGCTGAGCAGCGGGCGGGTTGCTCGCTTCGTCCTCGCCCTGCCCTTTCTGCAGACTCACGAAGCAAAGGCCGGGCACGCTCCATAGCGGGAGAAGCGTGGCGAGCGATGGAATGGAACGGTTCGCGTCGTTGTGATGCCTCGCATTGCCTTTCCACACGAGACCGACTTTGCGGCCCGGCGGCAAGGCATCAAGCAACGGCCGCCATTTTTCGACGAGCGCCGGTTCGGCGGCGAGCCGGACCGGCCGCGGAATGGTGTCCAGCGTGGTACGCATATGCAGCGGCGCGCTCAGCAGGCTCGTCCAGCAGTCGTAGCTCGACGCGCGCGCGGCGGCCGTGTCGTGATCCAGCACCGCGTCCACGCCGTCGACGCGCGACATCAATCTTTGCAGCGCGGGCATGCAGGCAAACGCGATATGCGCGGCGCCTTGTGCCTTCAGCAATGCGAAATAACGGCTGAATTGCAACATGTCGCCAAGGCCATCTTCCTGCCAGACGAGCAATGAGCGCCCGGACAGCGCATCGCCCTGCCACTGCGGACAGGCGAGCCGCTGTACAGTCTGCCGATGCACGAAGCCCGCCTGCTGATAGCGGCACTCGTAGAGCGGCCAGCCCTCCTCGAAGCGCCCCATGCCGAGCAGCAACACCGCGAGCCCGAAGCGCGCATCGCCGTAATCGGAGCGCAAGGCAAGCGCGCGGCGATAAGCGCTTTCCGCTTCGGACCAACGCCCGAGTTGCGCAAACGCGGCGCCCACGTTGTAATGCGCTTCGGCCAGATCGGGTTGAAGCGAGAGCGCTTGCTGGAACGCTTCGACGGCTTCAGGCAGACGGTCGACGAGGCGCAGCACGCAGCCGAGGTTGTTATAGGCGGGCGCGATGTCGGGACGCAGGCGCACCGCTTCGCGATAGGCGGCCGCGGCCTCCTCCAGGCGTTCCCGCTTGAAGAGCACGACGCCGAGGTTGTAATGCGCTTCGGCGTAATCGGCGCGCAACGCAATGGCTTTGCGGTAGGCCGCCTCGGCCTCGGGCAGCCGCGCCAGATCGGTCAGCGCCGCGCCCAGATTGACGTGAGCTTCGGCGTAATCCGGGCGCATGGTCAATGCAAGCCGGCAGGCGAGTTCGGCTTCAGTCAGGCGCTGCGCTGCCTTGAGCGCGCCCGCGAGATTATTCAATGCTTCCGGATATTGCGGCCTGATGGTGAGCGCGTCGCGGTAGGCCGCATCCGCATCGGCAACACGGCCCAGGTCCATCAACACATTGCCGAGATTGTTATGTGCCTCCGCGTGCGCCGGCAAAAGCCGCAGTGTCTCGCGGTACGCCGCCTCGGCTTCGTGCAGACGCCGCAGCGCGTGCAGCACGACACCGTGGTTATAGTGCGCCTCGGCATGCTCCGGACGAAGCGTCACTGCGTGCCGGTACGACGCCTCGGCCTCCTCGTGCCGGTCCTGCGCGTACAGTACAGCCCCTAGCTGATGGTGAGCGTCCGCATGATCGGGCTGCAACGCGATGAGCTGCCGGTAGACCGCCTTCGCTGCGGACAGCCGGCCGCGCATCTTCAGCAATGCGCCGAAACTTTCATAAACCTCGGCGTAGCCGGGCATGATGCGCAGACATCGGCGCCAATGACGCTCGGCGGCGTCCACCTGACCCAGACGGCACGACGAAGCGCCCGCAATGTTGAGCGCGTCGGCCATCGCCTGTATCGCCGCCTCGTCCAGCGTGCTGTCGTCGCACTCGACGGCGGGCATGACCGCCGACAATGCCGCGGCAAAATCGTCGGCGGCGTACAACGCGATTGCGCGCTGGTTCAGTTGTGCGATGGAGGAGGCGAGCGGATGGGCGAGAGTCATGAGTCCAATCATGTTGCGAGTGCGACGTCCACGTGCGGGATCGCCCGTGTTGCCAAAAGGCCGACATGTACCACGCAGATTAAGCGATCCGGCCCGGCTGTAACGGCGGGAAATGAGCGGATTTCAGCCGTCAATCCGTGGATATGCCTGGCATCACGCAGAAAAATGCAGCGGGCAGTGCTAGAATCGCCCGCGTTTCCCTACTCATCCACATGACTCCACGTTCTCGCAACCGTCTGACAGCCTGGCTTGGCCTCATCGCCATGTGGCTCGTCGTGTTCGCGCCGGTCGTGAGTCAGGTGCTCGCGTCGCACCGCGTGCCGGAGCCGATCGCCGCGCTGTGTTCGGCGCTGCCGGCCGTGCAGCCCGGCGTGTCGGACCATGCCGGCCACGCTGACGCGGCGGCCGTGCATCTTGGCCACGACGATGCGTTCAGCGCTTGCGGCTACTGTCATCTATTGCAGCATCATGTCGCGATGCCCACGGTGGCCGCGACAGAACCGCCGGTTGCCGTCATCATGACCGGCACCGCACCGCCCACGCTCTCCACCCGCTTCACACCGCTCGGCGCGTTTCCTTCCGGACGCCCCAGAGCACCGCCTGCCGTTTCCTGATCGCCGCTGTTCCTGATCGCCCGCGCGCGTTTGCGACGTTCGGCCCGTGCGGGCCGCATGTGTCGCCGGCGCCGACCGTGTGCGCGATCGTCCATGTCATGCATCAAGGAAACTCCCATGCCTCTCTTCGCCTTGCGAAGGCTGCCCGCCTTCGTGCCCGTTGCCGCGACGGCATTCGCGGCCGCGCCGGTTCAAGCCGACACGACGAACACGACGAGTGCCGACACGACGCTGCCCGCCGTCAGCGTCAGCGCCAGTAGCGCTCTAAATCAGGGCGTCGCACCACGCGCCGTCGATCCGAATCTGCCTGCCTCGGTCGAAACGCTCACGCGCGATCAGTTCTCGAACTGGAACGTCGTCAACACAGAGGACGTGCTCAAGTACATGCCGAACCTTGCGGTGCGCAAGCGTTTTATCGGCGATCTGAACTCGATCATCGCCGTGCGCGGCACCAGCAATACGCAGAGCGCGCGTGGCCTCGTCTATGCCGACGGATTGCTGCTCAGCAATCTGCTTGGCAACAGTTTTTCTTTTCCGCCGCGCTGGTCGATGGTCTTTCCCGACGAGGTGCAACAGGTCGACGTCATTTATGGACCGTATTCCGCGCTCTATCCGGGCAATTCGCTCGGGGCAACGGTGCTGATCACGACGCGCATGCCGAAGAAGTTCGAAGCCGAAGCCGACGTCAAAGCATTCACGCAGCACTTCAGCCTCTACGGCGTGAATCAGAATTTCAACGGCAGTGAAGCGAGCGCGTCGATCGGCAACCGGATCGGCAAGTTCTCGTTTCTGCTCGGCGTGAATCATCTGGAAAACACGAGCCAGCCGCTGCAATTCGCGACGCTGGCCAGGTCGGCCACGCCCGCAAAAGCCGGCGATACGCCGGTGACGGGCGCGTACTTCTACAACAACCAGACAAATACGCCGACCGCGATACTCGGCATGAACGGCGAAGGTATTGAACACACCGTGCAGGATCAGTTCAAGCTCAAGATGCAGTACGACTTCACGCCGACACTGCAAGGCGGCTTCACATTGGGCTATTGGCATCAGACGTATAACAGCGAAACGTCGAGCTTTCTGCGCGACGCAAACGGCAACCCGGTGTATAGCGGAAAGGTTTCAATTGACGGCTACGAGTACACCATTCCCGCGGCCGCATTCGCGCCGAGCCTCGGCCATAGCGAGAACTGGCTCTACGGCGTGACGCTGAAAACGCGCAACGCCGCCGGCTGGAATGGCGAGGCCATCGCTTCGTATTACGACATCGGCAATAGCGTCGCGCGTCTCGCGAATACCGGCGCGCCCGGCAATGGCGCAGGCACCGTGACTTTCGGCGACGGCACAGGATGGAAGACGCTCGACTTGCGCAGCACCTACACGCCGGCCTCGACGCAGGCGGGTCTTTTCAATCACACGCTCGCCTTCGGCTATCACTACGACAACTACTTTCTCGACAACGAAAGCTACTCGACCAACAACTGGCGTGACGGCGCCGCCCGCTCGTTCGCCAATGCGTTCGCTGGCAAAACGCAGACTCAGGCGCTCTACGCGCAGGACGCATGGCGTTTTCTGCCGCGCTGGAAACTCGTATACGGCGTGCGGTATGAAGACTGGCGCGCGTACGACGGTTCGCAAGCGTTGCCGGGGACGACTGTGGCACTCGCTGACGCCAGCCAGCAGCACTTCTCGCCAAAGGCTTCGCTCTCGTTCGACGTCAGCGACGATCTGACGTTACGTGCGTCAGTTGGCCGCGCGTATCGCTTTCCTACCGTCAGCGAGCTGTTCCAGGGACAAATCAACGGCTCTTCAATCATCAACAACAATCCGAACCTGAAACCAGAGGACGATCTTTCGAAAGAGCTGACCGCCGAATGGGCGCACTGGAACGGCATTTTTCGCTTCTCGCTGTTCCAGGACGACGTGAAGAACACGATTTTCAGCCAGACGGACACCACCGTCATTCCCAACGTGACGAACTTCCAGAACATCGGCAAGGTGCGTTCGCGAGGCGTGGAAACGAGTTACGCAGGCGAGGACGTGTTCGTGCGCGGCCTCGACCTTCTGGCGAGCGTCGCGTATACGCAGTCGAAGATCGTTGCGAATGCACAGAATCCGGCGAGCGTCGGCAAGTACTTCTATCGCATTCCGTTGTGGCGCGTGAATGTCGCGGCGACTTACCGCTTTGACGAGCGGGCGGCGCTCACACTGGCCGCGCGCTATTCCGGTCGCCAGTACAACACACTCACGAATGCGGACACGAATCCGGACGTATTCGGCGGCACGAGCTCGTACACAGTGGCAGATGCGAAGTTCACGTTCAGGCCGACAAAGCTGAGCGAAGTGGGTATTGGTGTCGACAACATTTTCGATGCGCGCTACTTCGTCTATCACCCCTATCCCGGACGCACTTTCTACGTGGAAGCCAAGTTGCGCATGTAGTGGGCAAACAGAGCTTCGCCGCAAGAACCCGATCGATCCGTTTCAGGAGGATTCATGTCCACCCTCTCTCGACACAATGCCGCATTGAGCACGGCCAATTCCAGTAGCGGCTATCGCACGCTCTGGCGATGGCATTTTTATGCAGGCCTGTTCGTTATGCCGCTCCTCATCGCATTGGCGATAACCGGCACGCTGTACTGTTTTCAACCGCAGATCGAACCGCTGCTTTATCCGCAGCTTCTCGTCGTCGAACCGCAAACGGCGCCGCGCATGACGGAAGACGCGCTACTCGCGCGGGCGCGCGCAGCAATGCCCTCCAACGCAACGGCGGTCACGGCTGCCATATCCAATGCGCCGGACCGCAGCACGGAATTCATCTTCCGTCTCGCGGACGGCGAGAAACAAAGCGTGTACCTGAATCCTTATAACGGAGCAGTGCTCGGCACATTGAGCGTCGATTATCGTTTCATGCAAGTGGACCGCATGCTTCACCGAAAGCTGTTGCTCGGCAAACCGGGCGAATTGCTAATGGAGCTGGCAGCCTGCTGGACGTTCGTGATGATCGGCACCGGCGTCGCGCTGTGGTGGCCGCGTGGAGCAACGCGCGTGCAAGATGCACTGGTGCCGCGTTTTACGTTAAAAGGCCGCCCGCTGTGGAAGAACGTTCACGCGGTTATGGGCATCTGGCTTGCACTCGGCGCGCTCGCGTTCGTGCTGACGGGTCTTCCATGGTCCGGCTCCTGGGGCCAGCAATTCAAGGCGCTCGCGACCGCCACCCATCTTGGTGCGCCGCCCGGCACGTGGGGCGGCCTCGCATTGCGCTCGGTGCTGCCGGCCGGCTCGGGTAGCCAGGAAAGCGCTGAGACCGATGCGACGAACGCCACGTTCGCCGGCCACGAAACACACGCCGCCCAGACGGATTCGATGCCCGGCATGGTGATGGACGACTTACCGCTGCCGCAAACGCCTTGGGCCGTCGGCAAGGTGGCAGTGCCCGCTTCGGCAGATACAAACGCAAACACCAACGCGAAGGTGGCCGCGCCGCTGCCGCTCGGACACATCGTCGCGCAGGCTGCATCGCTCGGTGTCACGAGCGGCTATAACATCGCATTGCCGACATCGGCGACGGGCGTCTATACCGTGTCGTATTTTCCAGCCGATCCGCAACTCGAACGCACTGTCTATATCGACCAATACAGCGGCGCCATCCTGAAGGACATTCGCTATGCCGACTACGGCGCGGTATCGAAAGCGGTGTCGTACGGCACCTCATTGCATATGGGCCGCTATTTCGGCGTAGCGAACCAGATTCTCTGCGCGGCGATTTCGCTGGGTCTCGCGTTGATGGCCGTGACCGGCTACGTGATGTGGTGGAAACGCAGGCCGCAACGCTCGCTGGGCGCACCGTCGCGAGAAAGAGCCGCACCGCCTATGCGCGGCTGGAAAGCCGGCCTCGTCATGCTCGGCATCGTGTTTCCGTTGATGGGCCTAACGCTGCTCGCCGTCTGGTTCGCCGACCGTGCGATATTCGGCCGTGCCGCGCGCCGGCAACGCGAACACGAGCGCGCTGCGCAGTGAAGCGTGAGAGCCCGCGCGCACGCGCGTCAAGCTCCGCTCAAGCGGCGCTCATGCGAAGATCAAGCCGCCGCAATCACGTCGATGCGCAATGCCGGCGCCCCCGCGGCAATCGCGAGCAGGTGGTCGACATTCGGATGTGCACCGGGCCGCTTGCGCGCATCGGCGGTATGTTCGCCGAACACGGCGAGTCCGTGCCCGGCCGCTTTCGCGTCGAGCGTACCGAACGTTTGCTGCAGATAGTTGTACACCGCAAGCGAGCCCTGTTTTCCCGGCTTGTTTTCGATGCTTGCGACAACTGCGCCGTTCGCGTCGATCAGATCGATGCGTGCAATGCCGTCGATCGCGGGCATTTGCGCAAGGTTCTCCTTGAATACATTGCTCGGCTGAATCACTGAAACTACTCCTTTTAGGCGAGACTTTTAAGCGGGACAATTGCCGCGAGGGCCGTATCTTATCCGATGGCCCTCCTCCGCGCAGTCACACGCCGCTCAGGGCGTCCAGCGATGAACGACGATGCTCGAGCCGTTGTAGTTGTCTTTGGTGATCACATACTCGCCGCTTGCGCGCAGGAACGCTCGCAGCCCGTACATCGAATCGACGTCGTTGCCCACATCTACCGTACCGGGGCTATTGTTGACGAGCGTCGCGTCGAGATTGCCGGTAGTGAGGTTGAACGCGTCGATGTTCGGCACCGTATGCACGTAGCCGACGAACAGATAATTGCCCGCTGCGGTAATCGACTTCGGATTCGCACTGGTCAGATTGATGACCGGTTGCGGCTGCGTGGTATTGCCCGCGCTCCAGCCGTGATAAACCTCGATGCGCGACTGTATCGCCGTCCAGTCCCAGCTGCCCGCCACGCCTTGCCCGAGAATCATCGTGTCGCTCTCGGGCAGATAGACGATGCGAGTAAGCGGCCGGATACTGAGCGGAATTTTGGTCGTGACCGCGGGACCCCATAAGGGCTTGCCGTTTCCGTCGAAGCCCGTGAGCGGGTAGTGGTAGATCTGATTGGTTCTGTCGAGACCGGCCCACACGTCGCCGCGGCTATCGATACAGAAACCTCCCGTCACTTTCACCGTCGTGTTGAACGCGGGGCCCGGCAGCGAGCCGTCCGGTATCGCAATGTAGCCGCTCGCCGCATTGAAATGGTAGAAGTTGAAGGTATCGGGATTCTGGCCCGAGGCGACGAGAATGCGGTTGCCGCCGACCGCCACGAGCTGGCCGAAGTGCTGGCCACGCTGAGTGTCGTTCACGTTCAGGCGCGGATCGGACGGATACGTGAATGGGTCGACAGTATTCGCCACGAAGGTGCCGCCCGCACTGCCTGTGTAAATGTGCGCGCCGCTGTAAAAATACGCACCGTCTGTCAAAGGATCCGGCGCAGCGACCGCTTCGAAGTTAAGCGCCTGCAGTTTCCATTTCAGATTGCCTGCGCTGTCATAAGCGTGCAGATCGGTCGGACCATTGCGGCCAAGATCCCAGCCGCCGCCCCACGGATTGTTGAGCACATACAGGTTGCCCGCAGCGTCCTTGCCGAGGCCCGCCACGCGCGTGAAGCGCTTGTCGCCGACCTGACCTTTGATTCCGGCGGTCGTGTCCAGATATCCGCCCTGAATGCCGAATGTACCAGCCAACGTCGGCGCGCCCGCCACGTTGTAGATCTTGATGTTCATGTCGGGACCTTCATCGCCGACCATGAGGCGTCCCGTGGATGCATCGAAATAGAGCGCAGAAGGCCGCGATGCAGCGGGCATCTGGATCGTGTTCAACGCCGCGCCGCCCGCGTTGAACTGCGCGATCACGCCGGCGCTTTGGCGCGCGACCCACAGATTGCCCGCGCTGTCGAGCGCGAGCGCGCCGGGACCGGATACCGCGATATCCTGCTGCCACACGCCGTCGGTCGTATACACGCGCACGCGATTGCCGTAGAAGTCGCTAACATAAAGCAACGTGCCCGCCGTCGCGAGACCGGTGATGACATCGGCGTGAGGCATGCCGGTCCACACGCTGACGGGAATGCGCAATTCGAGCGCTTTCGTCGCACGGTTGTAGCGTCCGACTGAACCGCTGCCGAACGATCTGTTGTACTGCAAGGCCACGAAAATCGACGTCGCATTGCCCGTAATCGCACTGCCCTGGAAATCAGCGTGCGTGCCGATCGAACCGAGGCTCTGGCCGTTCTGATAGATCGCGACGCCCCCCTCGTTTTCGTCCCAAAGCGAAGATGTGTAAATCACGCCCTCCGGCGCAACCCACATTGAACGCGCGCCGTTACCCACGTGCCCGGCGAGCGTGCCATAGGTGTTGGCGAGCCAGTCGGTCGTGTATTGCGCGTGGCACACGCAGGCAAACGCCATCAACGCGAAGCCCAGCAACGCGGCATGGATTCGTTTTGCAACCATGAAGGGAATTCCTCCGGCAGTGCGTCGTCTATGTTTCGTCCACGTCTTCATGCGCCTGTGCGTGCACAGGCTTGTCTTCTACGAAGATGCCGGTTCGCCTTCGGCGAGAATCTGCTGAATGACCTGTTCGAATGTCTCAACAGGTTGCCCGCCGCTCACCAGATAGCGACGGTTGAAGATGATCGCCGGCACGGACTGAATGCCGTGCGACTGGAATTCCTCTTCCTCCGCGCGGACCTCGTCGGCATAGTCGCCACTTTGCAGCACCTTGCGCGCGGCATCAGCGTCGAGCCCGACAGACCGCGCCGTTTCGACGAGCACGTCATGATTGCTGGGGTCGCGGCCGTCCGAATGATAGGCGCGCAGCAACGCGAGCTTCAGCGGCAACTGCTTGCCTTCGAGGCCGGCCCAATGCAGCAGACGGTGTGCATCGAACGTGTTGTAGACATGCGTGCGAGGTCCGAAGTTAAAGCCGACGCTTGCGCCGCGCTCGCGGATCATTTCCTGGGTCTCTTCGATCTGCTCGGGCGTGCGTCCGTACTTCTTGCCCAGATACTCGACAATCACCTCGCCTTCCGCGCCCATTTGCGGATTCAGTTCGAATGGATGCACGACGATCTGCGCATCCACGGCATCGCCCAGGCGCGCCAACGCGAGTTGCAGCGACGAAAGGCCGATTGCGCACCAGGGGCATGCAATGTCGGAGACGAAATCGATGGTGAGCGGTTGCGACATGGTTTTCCTGAAGGCTGTGTGAAGAGCCCTATTGTCACCGATCCTCGCGACTCTCACCTGGCACGTCCCCAGAACCGTTCACTCTGGGGCCAAAACTTATGCGCTGCGGCTTTTTCTCATCAGCAGCCCAATGCCGCCAGCGATGCCGATACCAGCCAACGCGCATAGAAGGCCCTTGTGCCGGACCGCACACATCTCAAGACTCGCCGACTTGGCCTCGCTGTCAAAGCGTCCATGCGCGCTGTAATCGCCCGCGACGGGTTCGAACAGATTGGCCGGCGCGTCCGGAGGAAGCGGCTCGTCGGTGAGCTGGCCTTCGTAGCCCGCCTTCGCGAGATATCGGTCGAGCAAACCGGGCGCGATGAAGTTGGCAAGAATCGCCTTGACCGTCGGAAAGCCTACCCAAATCTCGCGACGCTTATGCGTCGCAGCAAAATAGATGGCGCGTGCGGCCACTTCCGGCTGGAAAATCGGCGCGACAGGTTGCGCTCTCTTGCCCGTCTTGTTGAGCGCCCACTCGAACTGCGGCGTATTCAGTGCGGGAAGATCGACCATCGTCAAATGCACGTTCAGCCGATCGTGAATGATCTCGGAGCGCAGTGCGTCGGTGAAGCCGCGAACCGCAAATTTCGCGCCGCAGTAGATGGATTGCAGCGGCACCGAACGATAACCGAGCGCGGACCCCACATTGACGATGGTGCCGCGATTGCGCGCGCGCATGCGCGACAGCGCGGCCATTGTGCCGTGGACCTGGCCGAGATACGTCACCTTCGTGCCTCGCTCGAATTCCTGCGCGGTGAGCTTCGAGACCGGCGCGAACACGGTGGCCATGGCCACGTTGACCCATACGTCGATAGGCCCGAGCTCCGCCTCCGTGCGCGATGCGGCTTCCTCGACGCGCTCTGCATCGGCGACATCCGTCGGAATGGCCAGCGCTCGCACGCCATATTTGCGCTGCAGCTCGGCGGCCGCGCGCTCGAGCCGCGCCGGTTCGCGCGAAAGCAACGCGACGTCCCAGCCGTGCCGGGCGAACTCTTCGGCGCTCGCGCGCCCGGCTCCCGCGCCGGCCCCTGTCACGACGACCACTTTATTCATAGCGAATCCTTTGCACCGCCTGTGCGACTCTTCTTGCAAACAAGCGCGCAGCAATAAGCGCGCCCGCGTCACTCACATCGCAGCCATCATTCTTTCTGCATGAAAGAACGCGGAACATGGTTTGCGACCACCCTTGTATGACGATCTCTCCAGAGGAGCTGTCCATGTCCACTACTGTCGGTGACTTCATCGTCGAGCGGCTGCAAGCGTGGGGCGTGCGCCGCATATTCGGCTACCCGGGCGACGGCATCAACGGCGTGTTCGGCGCGCTGAATCGTGCCCAGGCCGAAGCAAAAAAGCATCACAAAATGACAGATCAACCGGGACCCATTGAATTTATTCAGGTACGTCATGAAGAAATGGCAGCCTTCATGGCGTCCGCCCATGCAAAATTCACCGGCGAACTCGGCGTGTGTATCGCGACATCGGGGCCGGGTGCGTCGCACCTCGTGACCGGTCTGTACGACGCTCGCATGGACCACATGCCGGTACTCGCGATCACCGGCCAGCAGGCTCGCGCGGCGCTGGGCGGCCATTACCAGCAGGAAGTCGATCTCGTCTCGCTCTTCAAGGATGTGGCGGGTGCGTTTGTCGGACAGGCCTCGGTGCCCGCGCAGGTGCGCCATCTGGTGGATCGCGCGATACGTACCGCGCTTTCCGAGCGGAAGGTGACCGCGCTCGTGCTGCCGAACGATTTGCAGGACCTGCCTTATGAGCCGCCGGCACGCAAGCACGGCACGCTGCATTCGGGCGTGGGTTATCGCGCCCCGCGGCTAGTCCCGCAGACCCAGGATCTACAGCAGGCCGCCGACGTGCTCAATGCCGGCAAGAAAGTCGCCATTCTCGTCGGCGCAGGCGCACTGCATGCCACCGACGAAGTGATCGCCGTCGCCGAAAAACTGGGCGCAGGCGTGGCCAAGGCGCTGCTCGGCAAAGCCGTTCTGCCCGACGACCTGCCTTGGGTTACCGGCTCGATCGGCCTGCTCGGCACGAAGCCCAGTTACGACCTGATGACCGAATGCGACACCCTGCTCATGATCGGCTCCGGCTTCCCCTATTCGGAGTTCCTGCCGAAGGAAGGCGCGGCGCGCGGCGTGCAGATCGACCTGAAGGCCGACATGCTGAGCCTGCGCTATCCGATGGAGGTGAACCTCGTCGGCGATAGCACGGAAACCCTGCGCGCGCTGTTGCCCCTCATCGAACATAAGCAGGACCGCGCGTGGCGCAAGACGATCGAAGGCTGGACCGCTGACTGGTGGAAGACGCTCGACAAGCGCGCGCACGAGCCGGGCAAGGACGCGGTCAATCCACAACGCACGGTATGGGAATTGTCACCACGCATTCCGTCGAATGCAATCGTGACGAGTGATTCGGGCTCCTGTGCAAACTGGTATGCGCGCGATCTCAAGGTCAAGCGCGGCATGATGTGCTCGCTGTCGGGCGGTCTCGCGTCGATGGGTGCCGCGGTGCCCTACGCAATCGCGGGCAAGTTCGCTTATCCGGAGCGCCCCGTCATCGCACTGGTCGGGGACGGCGCGATGCAGATGAACAACATGGCTGAACTCATCACCGTGTCGAAATACTGGAAAGGCTGGGCCGATCCGCGCTGGATCTGCATGGTACTGAATAACCAGGACCTGAATCAGGTAACGTGGGAGCAGCGCGTCATGGAGGGCGACCCGAAGTTCGAGGCGTCGCAGGACATTCCTTCCGTGCCGTATCACAAGTTCGCAGAACTGATCGGCCTGAAGGGCATTTACGTCGACGACGCCGAACAGATGGGCCCGGCCTGGGACGCAGCGCTTGCCGCAGATCGCCCCGTGGTGATCGAAGTGAAGGCCGACCCGAACATTGCGCCGCTGCCGCCGCATATCACGCTCGCGCAGGCGAAGGCGTTCGCCTCGACACTGCTGAAGGGCGATCCTGACGAAGGCAACGTGATCGTGCAGACCGCAAAACAGGTGCTCGGAGCGGTGCTTCCGGGCCATCACGACAAGTAAGGCGCACGGCGATGAGCAGAGCGACCTCCGCACAGGCAGGCGGCTCGCGCGCACCCGTCACCGCGTTGCGGGCGAGCGCCTATCGCATTCCGACCGACGCGCCAGAAGGCGACGGCACGTTCGAATGGAATGCGACGACGCTCGTCGTTGTCGAACTGGATGCCGGCGGCGAGACGGGAATCGGCTATACGTATAGCGATTCCAGCATCGTTGCAATGATCGCCAACACCTTGTCGCCGTGCGTGACCGGCGAGGACGTCACCGACATTCGGGCCCATTGGAACAGGATGCAGCGCCAGGTTCGCAATCTCGGGCGTACGGGACTCGCGGCCACCGCCATTTCCGCGATCGACTGCGCGTTGTGGGACGCGAAAGCGAAACTGCTCGGCGTGCCGCTCGTGCAACTGCTGGGCGCTGTGCGCGACAGCGTGCCGCTTTACGGCAGCGGCGGCTTCACCACCTATACGGATCGCCAGCTACGCGATCAGCTTGCCGGCTGGGTTGAACGTGACGGCTGCCGCTGGGTAAAGATGAAGATCGGCAGTGAACCGCCGAAAGACCTTGCACGCGTGCAAGCCGCGCGCGATGCGATCGGCGATGCAGGCCTCTTTGTCGACGCCAACGGCGCCTTGTCGCCACGTGAAGCGCTGTACTACGCGCGGCAATTCGAGGAGCAGCATGTCGCGTGGTTCGAAGAGCCGGTTTCATCCGACGACGTAGCCGGCTTGCGCTTCGTGCGCGAACACGCGCCGCCCGGCATGGACATCGCCGCGGGCGAATACGGGTACACGTCCGACGATTTCCGGCGATTACTCTCGGCGCGCTCGGTGGACGTGCTGCAAGCCGACGTCAGCCGATGCGGCGGCATCACCGGATTCATGCAGGCCGCCGCGCTATGCGATGCATTTCATGTGCCGCTGTCGGCGCATTGCGCGCCTGCATTGCATCTGCATGTGGCGTGCGCTGTGCCGCGCCTGCGCCATCTGGAGTGGTTTCACGATCACGTGCGCATCGAGGCAATGTTGTTTGACGGAGCACCGCAAGCGCGTGACGGCGCAATTGCACCGGACCTGTCGAGACCGGGTTGTGGTCTCGCGTTCAGACATCAGGACGCGGCACAGTACCGCGTCAAATAGGCGGCAAAACGTAGGAGCATGCATCGATGGGGACGCACCGCATACTCGGATTGTTATGCACGGCGGCGGGGGCGGCCGCGTTGACGGCGCTCGCCGCGAACAGCGCGAATACGAATCGGCGCATACATGGAGCAACGCGAATCCCGCCGCCCAGTTCTACCGAGGTCCTGCCGCAGCCTGCGCCCGTCGCTCAAACGCACGTCGAAGCCGCGCGGCGCTTCAATCACAGTTCAGCGCTGCTCGCGTTTTCCGTCCTGACGGATAGCGCGATGGAACACTACCGCGGCGCGTTCGATAACCCGGCGATGTACACGCCGCTCGTCAGCGCGAGCCTTTCGTTAATCGCCGGTTTGCACGGCGGCGCCGACCGCCGGCAGCAGACCCATCATGTGCGTCATGCGATCTATCGGAGCGCGGCCGCAGCCGGCATCGCGGGCACCGGTTTTCACTTCTACAACGTCATGAAGCGCCCCGGCGGGTGGAGCTGGAACAACCTGTTCCATGCCGCGCCGCTCGGCGCACCGATTGCGCTGCTGCTGTCCGGCGCACTGGGCGCGGTCGCCGAACGCCTGCGCGACGAACCCGTGCACGAGCCGCAATTGCTCGGCATGCCGGCGGGCCGCGCGTTGGGTCTGCTCATCGCCGTCGGGCTTATCGGCACGGTGGGCGAAGCGGCCTTGCTGCACTTTCGCGGCTCCTTCCAGCATCGCGCGATGTATGCGCCCGTGAGCGTGCCGCCCGTGGCAGCGGCGCTACTCGTGCATGCGGCGCTCGCCGCGCCGCGCGAACGGTGGTTCACGCGCCTGTGGCTACGCATCACGACGGCGCTCGGCTTAGCCGGTGCGGCCTTTCACGCGCGCGGTATCGCACGGCGCCAGGGCGGCTGGCACAACTGGAGTCAGAATCTCTTCGCCGGCCCTCCGCTGCCCGCGCCGCCGAGTTTTTCGGCGCTCGCGCTCGCGGGGCTCGCCGCGCTGCGACTGAGGGAGACCGAGCAATGAAAACCGGCAGGCCAGCAGAAAGAGCGACACGTTATCCCGGCTACGACGTGTTAAATAAACGCGAGACACCGTCGTGGGACGAAGTAACCCGCGTTGTGATCGACGAGCGGCTTGCGCTGCCCCGCGAGCCCCGCTTTTTCACCGCAGCGGAATGGCTCGCCGTGACGTCGCTCTGTGCGTGCATCGTGCCTCAGGCGAATGTCGAGCCCGCCGTGCCGATCGCCGCGATGCTCGATCACCGGATGTACACGAATCAGGGCGACGGTTACCGGAACGCCGCGTTGCCGCCCATGCGCGATGCGTGGCGCACGGGCCTCGCCGCTCTCGATGCCGAGAGCCGCGAGCGACACGACTTACCGTTCGCGAGCCTCGAAAAAGCCGCGCAAACCGCGTTGCTCGGCGAGATGCAGCGCGGCGATCTCGCGCATGCAGCGTGGCGCGGCATGCAGCCGAAAGTATTCTTTGCCGAGCGGGTGCTGCACGACATTTGCGGACTGTACTACTCACATCCGCATGCGTGGAGCGAGATAGGCTTTGGTGGGCCGGCCAATCCGCGCGGATACGTTCGCATGTATTTCAATCGCCGCGATCCGTGGGAACCCGTCGAGGCGCAATCCGGCAACGAAGAAAAAGCCGCCAGGGAAAACCGCCGTGTTCGATGACGCTCTCCATCAACCGCGCGGCAGGCATGGCCGCGCCCCCGACGTGTTCGAACCGCATGGCTGGGTGCCGATGCGAGAATATTCGAACGACGACGAAGTCGACTTCGCGATTGTCGGCACAGGCGCGGGAGGCGGAACGCTCGCGTGCCGTCTCGCGGAAAAGGGCTTCAAGGTCGTCGCTTTCGATGCAGGCGCGTGGTGGCGTCCGCTGGAAGAATTCGCTTCCGACGAAGCGCATCAGCAAAAGCTTTTCTGGATCGACGAGCGCATCTGCGACGGCGACAACCCGATCAAGCTCGGCCACAACAACAGCGGCAAAGCCGTGGGCGGCAGCACGGTGCACTTCGCGATGGTCTCCTTGCGCTTCAGACCCGAGTGGTTCAAATCCCGTACGTTGCTAGGCTACGGCGCGGACTGGCCGCTCGACTGGCGAGAAATGTGGGAGTACTACACACAGGTCGAAGACGCGCTCAAAATCGCAGGACCGGTCAACTACCCGTGGGGACCGAAGCGGCCGCGTTATCCGTATCGCGCGCACGAGTTGAATGCGGCCGCCATGGTGCTCGCACGCGGCTGCGAGGCGCTCGGCATCGGCTGGAGCGCAACGCCGCTCGCCACCTTGTCCGCGCCGCGCGGCAAAGCGCATCCCTGCGTGTATCGCGGCTTTTGCGTATCGGGTTGCGCGACCAACGCGAAGCAAAGCGCGCTCGTTACATGGATTCCGCGTGCGGTGCGCGCCGGCGCGGAAGTGCGGGATCTCGCGATGGTTGGACGCATCGACATGAACGACGCCGGGCTCGTCACCGGCGTGGAGTACTTACGCGAGGGGCGCTGGCAATTCCAGCGCGCGAAGAACGTCGTCGTAGCCGGCTATGCAATCGAAACACCCCGCCTGCTGCTGATGTCCGCGAACAGCCGATTCCCTGACGGTCTCGCGAACCGCTCGGGTCTCGTCGGCAAGAATCTGATGGTGCAATCGAACCAGGCCGTGTACGGCACGATGGACGACGAGATACGCTGGTACAAGGGACCGCCGTCGCTCGCCATTACCGAACACTGGAATTACGCCGACAAAGACAAGGATTTCTTCGGCGGCTATGCGTATATGAGCCAGGGCCCGCTGCCCAACGCGTGGGCAGCGGCGCAGAACGGCCGCGGCCTTTGGGGCACCGCGCTCGCCGACGAAATGCAGCGATACAACCATCAGGCGGGACTCAAGATAGTGGGCGAGACGCTGCCGCAGGAACGCAACCGCGTCACGCTCGCAGACGAGAAAGATCAGTATGGCTTACCTGTTGCGCGCGTCACGTACTCGTACTGTGACAACGACAGGCGCCTCATCGCCCATTCGCTCGACTTCATGGAAGAGGCGCTCGCAGCGGCGGGCGGCAAAGACATCTGGCGCGAAACCGACGATACGTGTCACCTCAACGGCACGGCACGCATGGGCGACGATCCGGCGACGAGCGTCGTCAACGCGGATTGCCGCAGTTGGGATATCCGCAATCTCTGGATTTGCGACGGCTCTGTCTTCCCGACCGTCGGCGGCGTCAATCCTTCATTGACGATTCAAGCCATTGCCTGCCGGACCGCAGACCGCATTTCGGCCCTCGCGGCGCGCGGCGAGCTGTGAGCGTTGCAGGCAAGGCATGCGGCATGCTGCACTCGATGAATCGCCAACAGCTCGATCAAGGAGGGCCGCATCATGAAGCTTTATTACTCGCCTGGCGCGTGCAGTCTCGCCGATCACATTGCGATGCACGAAGCGGATTTGCAATTCGAGCGCGTGCGCGTGGACCTGAAGACAAAGACGACCGAGACCGGCCGGAATTTCGACGAGATCAACCCCAAGAGCTATGTGCCGACGCTTGAATTCGACGATGGTCAACGGCTCACGGAAAACGTTGCCATCCTGTCATGGGTCGCGCAACGCAAGCCTTCGCTCGCGCCGTCAGGCGAGCTCGGCGCGACGCGGCTGATCGAGATGCTGGCCTTCATCTCGACGGAGCTTCACAAGCAATTCGGGCGTGTCTTCAAACCGACTTCGGATGCAGAAGCCAATGCCGCGCGAGAGAAAATCGGCCAGCGCTTTCAACTTATCGCGACCATGCTCAAGGGCGACTATCTGTTCGGCGCAGCGGCAAGCGTGGCGGACGCCTATCTGTTCACCATGCTTCTGTGGGCGAAGAAAGTCAAAATAGAGGTACCGCAACAGCTCGCGGCATTCGAAGAGCGCATGCGCGCGCGGCCCGCGGTGCAGCTCGCGTTGAAACATGAAGGGATCGAATGAGACGGCGGGCGGTGGGCGCTTGCGTGCTGGGTCCGCCGTTCGCAGGGTAAGCCATGTCGACTGATCCTACGCTCACGCTCCTGATGTACTTCGTTTTACCGGTGTGGCTCGCCGCGGGTTTTGCAGACTGGCTATGCCATCGCGCCACGCGGATCGAGTCCACCACCGGTGCGAAGGAATCGGTCATCCATCTGCTGATGTTCGCCGAAGTAGGATTGCCTCTCATGGCCGCGATCTTTCTCGAGATCAACGCGGGCATCATATTGCTGATGATCGTCGCGTTCCTGATTCACGAAGCGACCGCGCTGTGGGACGTCAGCTACGCGGTCGGCGGGCGTAAGGTCACGCCGCTTGAACAGCACGTTCACAGCTTCCTCGAACTGGTGCCGCTAATGGCGATATTGCTCGTCGTGTCCCGGCATTGGCCGCAATTCGCGGCGCTGTTCGGACTCGGCAGCGAACCCGCGCGATTCGAACTCACGGCGAAGACAGAGCCGTTGCCCCTCGCCTATATCGTCACACTGTTCGCTCTGATTCTGCTTTTTGAACTGCTGCCTTACCTGGAAGAACTGTGGCGCGGACTGCGCGCACGCCGGCGCGGTTTCGCATCGGCGGCCGCGCGCGGGCGCGGCTCGTCGTGAGGCTCGGTCGGCTTTGGACTCGTCGAACTGCAGGATCTCGATGGCACTGCGAGCAGATTGCCGTCATATGAAGCCTAGAACAGATAGCGGCCGGTGGCATCACCGTTATCGCAAACGGAACGCGGATACCGCGTCGGTCATCGACTGCGCCTGGTGCTCCAATGCGCTCGCTGCAGCGGCGGCCTGCTCGACGAGCGCAGCGTTTTGCTGCGTCACCTGATCCATCTGGCTCACGGCTTTGCCGACCTGCTCGATGCCGGCGGTTTGCTCGACCGTCGCCGAAGTGATCTCCGCCATGATAGTCGCAACGCCCTGCACGGCGCCCACGATTTCGTTCATCGTCTGGCCGGCTTGCGTGACGAGTTCGTTACCGTTGCGCACGTCGTCGACCGAAGCAGAGATGAGTGCCTTGATTTCCTGCGCGGCGCTTGCGCTACGTTGAGCCAGCGTGCGCACCTCACCGGCAACAACGGCAAAGCCGCGGCCCTGCTCGCCCGCGCGCGCGGATTCGACCGCCGCGTTGAGCGCCAGAATATTGGTCTGGAAGGCAATGCTGTCGATCATGCCGGTGATTTCCGCGATCTTGTGCGAGCTTGCGGTGATGGCCGTCATGGTCTGCACCGCGCGCTGCACGACGTCGCCGCCGCGCTGCGCGACGTCGGCCGCGCTTGCGGCGAGCGTGCTCGCCTGGCGGGCGTTATCCGCGTTCTGCCTGACTGTCGAAGTCAGCTCTTCCATGCTGGCCGCGGTTTCCTCGAGCGACGCCGATTGTTGCTCGGTACGGCTCGACAGATCGAGGTTGCCCGCGGCGATCTCGCGCGCGCCGCCGTGAATCGCCTCGCAGTTGACGCGCACGTTGGACACCGTGTGCGCGAGTCCGGACTGCATCCGCGACATGGCGCTGAACAACTGGCCGATTTCGCTCTTGCTGCCTTCGGGAATGGAGGCGGTCAGGTCATTGCCGGCAATCCGGTCCAGTAGTTTCGACGCCTGCTGCAACGGACCGATCACGATGGTTCGCAGAGCGAAGTGTGTGGCGACGATCAATGCGAGAGCCAGCGCGACACCCGTCAGGACCATCGCAACGATCCACCCGTATTCGCGCGCGTTCCTCGCCGCTGAATCCTTCGCGAGCGCGCTCGCGAGGTTCTGGAATTTTTCGACGTTCGCCGAATAGGCCTGGCCCGCAAGCGTAATGTCGCGGTCGTTGATGGCGACGTAGGCGTCCGTGTCGCCGCGCTGGAGCGCGTCGAAAGCCTTTTTCAAGGTGGCCGCGAGAGCATTGGACGAATCGACGAGCTGCTGTTTCAGTGCATCGTCCTGTCCCACGAATCGGGATGCCGACGCAAAATCGCGCGTTTCCGCGTCTGCCCGGTCGAGCGTACGCTGTGCGCTGCCGAGCGCCGAATCGCGCGTGGCGAGATCGTTGCGCTCCTTGAGCGCCGCATAAGCGCGCGTAAGAGCCGCACGCGTGCGGGTGCTGTCCTTGTAGCCGTCGTTGGCGAGAATCTCCTGACTGGCGATCTCCTGAAGCCGCTGTGCGTTCTCATTCGAGCGGCCGAGCGCCAATACGCCGACCACGCCGCCAAACATGATCATCGCGGCAAACACGACGAGCACTGCAAGTAAGCTCTTTTTAACTGTCAAATCGCGCATGCTTCCGAGACCCTCTTTGTCGTCTATTTCTCTCAAATCGTTTACGGCAGAAGAGCCGTGAACTTGAGTAGTGCCACGCTACCGCCGTGGCCCGCCGGTTGTCGCCCGCCTTACGCACTCTTTACTGGGGAACGAAGTCTGGCGCACAATCACAGCGAAAACGGCTGTCCGCAGCCATTCCGATGCCGCCGATTGTTCGCATTCGCGTGCCAATCCGGCGGCGTAGCGACAAGCATGCATCATGCGTCCATCCAATCGGGCCTCTCATGAGCGATAAAACTTCTGGCAAGCGTGAAGATCTGCTGGCAGGCGGCAGCCGTCACCACCAGATCTTTCCAAAGCTGAACGATGCGCAGTTTGCAGTACTCGAGCGATATGGCGAGCGCCGCAAGCTCAGTGCCGGCGACGTCCTGTTCACCGAAGGCGATCGACACGTTCCGATGTACGCCATCGTTTCAGGCACCATCGAGGCGACGCGCGGCAGCGGCGAGAACCTGCATTTTCTCGGCGCTCACGGCGCAGGCAGTTTCACCGGAGAAGTCGGTACGCTTGCAGGGCGCGGCGCGGTGGCGTCCGCGCGCGCAACGAGCGATTGCGAAGTCATTGTGATCGACGAGGAATCGCTGCGCGCGCTCGTGATCGCCGAAGCGGAGCTGAGCGAGACGATCATGCGCGCGTACATTCTGCGCCGGGTCGCCTATATTCAGGACCAGAACGGCGGCGTGGTCGTGATCGGCAGCTCTGCTTCTTTTCCGACTCTGGTATTGCGGCATTTCTTGAGCCGTAATGCACAACCGTCGGCGTACTTCGATATCGCCGACCATGAGGAGGCGAAACTACTCCTCGAACGCTACGGCGCCACCGAAGAAGATCTGCCGGTACTCGTCACATTGCAAGGTGTCGTGCTCAAGCGTCCGACTAATCGTGCCGTTGCGGACGCAATCGGTCTGAGTCCCGACCGGTTGAACGGCGAACGGTTCGACGTGGTGGTGGTCGGCGCGGGCCCGGCGGGGCTCGCTGCGGCGGTGTACGCGGCATCCGAGGGACTGCGGGTCGCGGTGCTCGACACGAAGGCGCCCGGCGGCCAGGCCGGCACGAGTTCTAAAATCGAAAACTACTTTGGATTTCCCACGGGCATTTCCGGTCAGGCGCTCGCGGGACGCGGCCTTTCGCAATGCCGGAAATTCGGCGCGGAAGTCGGCGTGCCGATCGAGGCGCTGGGTATCGAATGCGATAAAGGCCAGCCGTTTCACATCCGCCTGAGCCACGACGAGCATGTTTATGGTCGCGCGGTCGTGATCGCGACCGGCGCGCGTTATCGCAAGCCGGATCTCGCGCGTCTCGAACATTTCCAGGGCCGCGGCGTCTATTACAGCGCAACGTATATGGAAGCCGCGTTTTGCGGCAACGAAGAACTCGTCATTGTGGGCGGCGGCAATTCGGCGGGACAGGCGGCGGTATTTCTGTCCGGATTTGCGCGCCATGTGCACATCGTGATTCGTGGCGAGGGGCTCGCCGCGAGCATGTCGAACTATTTGATCCGACGCATCGAGGCGGCGCCGAATATTTCCGTTCATGTACGAACGCAGATCGTCGCGCTAATTGGCGAAGCGCACCTCGAGTCGATTCAATGGAATCAGCAAGGGCGAATTGAAGAAAAGCCGATCCGGCATGTGTTTCTGTTCCTCGGCGCGCAGCCTAACACCGGCTGGCTTGGTGACTGTGTCGAACTGGACAGGAACGGCTTCGTGCTGACCGGCCCGGATGTCGCGCACAAGTGGCCCTCCGAGCGCCCGGCGCACTTTCTCGAAACGAGCCGGCCGGGCGTTTTCGCAGTAGGCGACGTGCGTAGCGGCTCCGTGAAGCGAGTGGCCGCCGCCGTGGGGGAAGGCGCGGCCGCGATTCAGTCGCTACACCAGTACCTTGCGCTCGACGCCTGAAACCAGGCGCTTCGCACTCAGTATTCGACAAGTATCGTCACGCGGCGATTGGCGGCGTTCGCCGCCGCATCGTTGCCGATGATCAGCGGGAAATTGTCGGCCCGGCCGATTGCCGCCATGCGATGCGCCTCGATGCCCCTGTCGGCGAAAAAGCGCACCACGGCCCCCGCGCGCGCGGACGAGAGCTCCCAATTGGATTCGTACTTGGCGGTCGCTATCGGCAGACTGTCGGCATGGCCTTCCACGAGAATGTTATTTCTCGCACGGTCGCGCAGTACGGTGGCGATCTGACCCAGCACCGCGAACGATTCCGGCAAAAGACGCGCATCGCCGGAATTGAACAGCACTTTCGCGTTGATCGCTATTTCCACCCCTTGCGGCGTGTGGGAAATCGTAATCTGGCGATTGTCCTGCAAGGGCGCGAGCAATGACAGAAGCTGTTTTTTTGCGGCTTCGTTTGCATTGCCCGTGGTTGCAGGCGGCTGTACGTCGACAGCCTCTTTCACCGGATGATGCTGCAGCGTCTTTATCTGCAGCTCGCTGTTTTTCGCGAGCTGCAAGACATACAGCGCCAGAAACAGCACCATTAGCGTCGTAATCAGATCGGCGTACGAAATCAGCCAGCGGTCCGACTGCTCGCCGCCGTCGTGAGCGCCATCGTGGCCGTGGTGACCGGTCTTGTCCGTTGAAAGACGCTTGCTTCCAGTAGTTGTGCTCATACACGGAGTCCGCTATCAGTCATGCCCGACTTTCGTCGATGCGGCTAGCCGAGCAATTCGGCGGAACGTTCGCGCACGTCGCCCGCCAAACGCGTTTCAATGGTGTGCGGCGATTCCTTGCGAGAGATGGCGAGCAAACCGTCCAGGTACAAACGCCTGAAACGCAATTCGCTGTCCACCTGCGCGCGAATCTTGCCGAATAGCGGAAGAAACACGAGGTTCGCCAACGCGAGGCCATATAGCGTTGCGACGAAAGCGACCGCAATGCCCTGCCCCAATTGCGACGGCTCAAGCATGTGTCCCGTCACCTGAATGAGACCCAGCACCGCACCGAGAATGCCGAAGGTCGGCGCGTAACCGCCCGCCTGTTGCCAGATGCGCGCCGCCGCCAGGTAATTGCGCTCATACGCGTCGACTTCCCGCTGCAACGCATCTTCCAGTACTGCCGTGGATACGCCGTTTGCAAGCAGCTCGAGCCCTCGCTTTGCAAACGGGCTGATGCCGTTGGCCTCCATCGACTCGAACGCGAGCAGACCGTTCAGTTTCGCCTGATCGCCCCATTCGAGCAGCACCGACAGGCTCTCGCGATCCACTTGCCGCGCCTTGACAAACGCGAAGCGCAGCAGTTTCACGCCGTCGAAAAACCGCGCCCAGGTGTTCTGGATCATCACTGCCCCTAAGGTCCCGCCAAGGACAATGACAAATGCCTCCAGCTGAAATAGCGACGTGAAATTGCCGCCTTCGAGTGAGAAGCCTGCGACGATCGCCGCCACGCCGAACACTACGCCAAATACCGTCAAAAGATCCATACGTCCTCGCGAGCGGCTGCACGAGCCTGCGAATTACAGTTAAATGTCGCGCTCAGTCATGTACGCCGGGCGCGACAGGCATCAGGACTCGGCCGGCGCCGCGTGCGCCGCAGGCGACTTCAGTGCTCGAACCGTGTCGATGAAGCGCTGCTCGATCTCGACGATCTCGACTGGATCGATCTTGATCTCGCGACGCATCACCCACGACACCTCTTTCTTTCGTGCTTCGGTCATGACGGACTGGAGGCGTTCGTCAATCGGCTGTCCCGCCGACGCCGAGAGAAGCTTCGCGAGGTCGTACGTATCGAACGCGCTCACTGCTTCGAACAGGGTTCGCTGGTCGACAAAGGCGAGGTCGTCGAGCGAATTCAGCTCGCCCGCGCCGCGCACATTACGGCGCGAGAAGTAGCTGAGGCCCTTCTCCTCGACGTAATTGAGCACCTTCGTCTTGCGGAACGCGAAGATGTCCTCGGCGATCTCGGCGTGCGAAAGCTTGTTCAGAATCACTTTCCTGTCGACGCCGATAAGCGCTTCCAGATCGTCGAGCTCGATCAGTTCGAGTTCGCTGCTGATCGAAACATCGAGGTCGTGATTCGCCACCTGCTGCGCCCGCTCGGTGATCTTCACCGGATCGAACGTCACGAGCTGTCGGCCCGCCGCGCCGTCGCTCGCCGAATAGCGTCCGGCCGAATTGTTGAGCCGCTCGGAGCGCCCGGATTCGATCGACACGAGGTTGAGCTTTTCCATGCGCTTGAGCATGGCCATGACGTGCGGTCGCGAATGACCTGCAATGGCATTGCACTTCTTGAGAACTTCGGCAAGCGGAATCGAGACTTCTTCGTTTTGCGGACGGCGTGCGCGCGCATCGAACCGGTCATTCATCTCGGCGCCTGCCATCAACGAGAGAACATGCGCGTACGACAGCACGCCAGGCAGAAAATCGGCGTGGGTATTCGTCGCAAGAATGTCGTCTTTCTTTTTGACGCGCCGTATCATCGTGCGCACGATGTGGCGCAGCAGCGGCGACACGCGCTCCAGCTCCTCTTCGACAATTCCGCCTGCGATGGCCGTCAATTGACAGAAGCTCAGTGCCTTGGCGGTATGCGCTCGCGGCTCGGGCGGCAGCAGTGCCGCTTCGCCGAAAAATTCGCCCTTGCCGAGCGTGGCGAGAATGACCTTTTTTTCATCGCACTGAGTGGAGATTTCGACTTTGCCGTCTGCAATGACGTAGATCACGGCGTCGGCCACGAAGCCTTCCGAGTAGATGACTTCCCCCGGAGCCGCCGTGCGCGTCCATGGCGAGCGTTGTTGATTCACGATGAGTACCCCCGATGAGCTTTGGTCCAGCGCGTGCCATTCTTCAGGCACGAGTCAGTTCGACGGTCTGACTTATTTCACTGGATAACGACAAGCCCTTCCCAATCTTTAATAAGGGGAAACGTGACAACAGTGGCGCAAACGTTTGCTATCCGTGCCGGCAAGGCAGCGCGCGCCTTGCGGACTTTCCATTCTGTTAGCGGCGACTCGCACGGTGTGAGCCGCCGACAGCTTCAACCCTTCGTCGCGCCGAACGTCAAGCCTGCGACGAAGTGCTTCTGCATCGCAAAGAACATCGCCACCGAAGGCAACGCCGCGAGGATGGACCCGGCGGACACGAGATTCCACGCGGTCGTCCATTGTCCCTTCAACGCAGCGACACCGACGGTAATCGGCGCGGCGTCGTCGCCTTGCGTCAGACACAACGCCCAGAAGTAGTCATTCCAGACAAATGTGAACACCAGAATTGCCAGTGCAGCGAGCGCGGGGCGAATGAGCGGCAAAACAATCTTGAAGAACACGGTCCATTCATTCGCACCTTCTATTCGCGCTGCTTCTACCAGTTCGAACGGCAACTGCTTGATGAAGTTGCGCAGGAACAGAGCACAAAAGCCCGTCTGGAAAGCCACGTGGAAAAGAATAAGTGCACTGACCGTATTGAACAGCCCGAGTTGCAGCGACAGATCGCGCACCGGAATCATCAATACCTGGACCGGCACGAAATTGCCCGCGACGAAGGTGGCAAACAGCGAGGAGTTGCCGCGAAAGCGATAGATCGCCAGTGCGAAGCCGGCCATTGCCGCGAGTGCAATCGAACCGACTACCGCGGGCACCGTAATCAGCACGCTATTCCAGAAGTAATGCAGCATCGGCGAAGTGGTAAGCGCCTCGCGATAGTTGTCGAATAGCGCGAAGTGCTTCGGCCAGCCCCAGTAGTTGCCCTCGCTGAGCTCTTCGGTGGAGCGCACGGAGGTGACGAGCACGGCGATCATCGGCAAAAGCCAGATCAGCAATGCAATCGGCAAGGTCAGTTTGTAGACGCGGCGCGAGGCCGGTTTCCATTTGTCGATTGGAACGGGAAACATGGTCGCTCCTTATTGCTCGGCGCGCAGCATCCGCCGCAAGTGATAGACGATGTACACCAGCATGATGCCGAACAGCACGACAGCGATTGCCGCCGAATAACCGATGCGGTAGTACTTGATGGCCTGGTCGTACATGTAATAGGCGAGTACCGTCGAGCTTTCGAATGGCCCGCCGCCCGTCATCACGGAGATAAGGTCGAAACTGCGCAACGCGCCGATAATCGTGACGACGATTGCCATGAAGGTGGTCGGCCGCAATTGCGGGAGAATGACGTGCCACAGCATTGACCAGCCGCGCGCTCCTTCCATGCGCGCCGCTTCGATCTGCTCCGCATTGAGCGACGTGAGACCGGTCAGATAAAGAATCATGCAATAGGCGGTTTGCGGCCACAGTGCGGCGAATACGATGCCGAAGGTCGCATAGCGCGGATCGCCGAGTACCGGCACGCCGTGGCCGAGAATCATCGCGAGGAGGCCGAAGGTCGGGTCGTAGAACCACGAGAAGATCAGCCCGACGACTACGCCCGACAATACGAACGGTGCAAAGAAAAGCGATTTGACGATGCGAATGCCGGCCACCGCCTGGTTCAGGTACAGCGCGACGGCGAGTCCCATCGGTGGCGCGAGTAGAAACAGCAGCAGCCAGATCAGGTTGTTCTTCAACGCCGTATAGAAGGTCTGCGCATTGAAGAGCTCGACGTAATTGGCGAGGCCGGCGAACGTCGGCTCCGTCATGCCGTCCCAGTTGAAGAAGCTCAGGCGTATTGTCGAGAGGATCGGCCAGATCACATAAACGGCCACCATCACGCAGGCCGGTGCGAGAAACAGAAACGCGGCACGCCGTTGGCGCCGCGCCGTGGGCGAAGGACGGCGCCCACGCGCGCGCGCCTTGGGCGCCTGTACACCCGCCGCGCCGCCCAAGGCGGGCAAGCCCGTACCGCCTGGTTCAACGGATCCGCCCACAGTGTGACGGGTAACGGAATGCTCCAAGATAATCCTCCAGCGGAAACAACAGTAGACGGCCTCGCGGCCGTCTCCTTCCTTACTTTTTATAGATCCGCTTGCGCGTCTGCTCCAGCTGCGCGAGCACGCTGTCCAGCTTCGACGGATCGGAGATGAACTGCTGCATCCCCTTCATGCCTTCATCGGCCATTTCCTTCGTCATGTCGCGATCGTAGAACTGCGCAATGCCGCCCTTCGTATTCGCGAGAATCTGGAAGCCGATCTTCGAGATGGGATCTTCCGGCTCCGGCGACTTGCTGTTCGCCGACAGTGAGCCAAGCCCCGTGGCCAGCTTCGCGCCGATCTCCGGCGTCTCGACGAACGCGAGGAACGTATGAGCATCCGCCTTGTTTTTTGCTTTCGACGGAATATGCAGCGATTCGACCGGCCCGTCTTCGGCAGTCGGCACATTCGCGTCGATAATGGGGAACTGGAAGTAGCCCATTTCAGGCTTCACGTTTGCCGGAAAGCCTCCGGTAATGAATGTGCCCATCAGCATCATCGCGGCCTTGCCCTGGAAGAGGAACGGCTGCACTGCATCAAGATCGTAGGAGAGCGAATTGTCGATGAAATAACCCGCGTCGATCAGCTGCTTCCACGTCGTATAAACCTTCTTCACGCGCGCATCGGTGTACGCAATCTCGCCCGCCATCAGCTTCTGGTGGAATGCATTGCCGTTCAGGCGCAAGTCGAGGTAGTCGAACCAGCCGGCGAGCGTCCATGCATCGCGGCCGGCCACGGCAATCGGCGCAATGCCGGCGGCCTTCAGCTTCTTGCAGTCGTCGAGAAACTGGTCCCACGTTTTCGGCTCGCCTGAAATGCCGACTTTCTGGAACAGATCCTTGCGATAGAACATACCCCACGAGTAGTACACGGTGGGCGCGGCATATTGCTTGCCCTTATACGAGGACGCTTCCTTCGTCGACGCATACATGTCGTTCCAGCCGTTCTTCGCCCAGTCCCCGCTCAGGTCTTCGAAGAGGCCGCGCTGCGCGTAATAGGCCATGCGCTCGCCGTCGTGCCAGTTGACGATATCCGGAGCGACCGTCGAGAGCCAGCCGGGCAACTGCACCTTGTACGCTTCTTCGTCGATAAACGACACCTTCACGTCGATGCCGGGGTGCGCCTTCTTGAAGTCGTCCACTACCGACTGCCAAACCGCGCGCTGGCTTGCACCCTTGAACGCAATGTTGGCGGTCAACGTGCCGGCCTGCGCAGTGCTCACGACGGACGTTCCGAGCGCAGCCGCAGCGAGCGCGAGTGTCAGCAGAACCTTGCGTGGTTTCATTTTCATGCTACCTGTCTCCTTTATTCCTTGATTTTGCGTCGTTGTCGTTACTGCATGGAATTCCGGCTTGCCAATCGCCCTGCTACCCGCGCCGGTCATTTCGATCGATACACTGCCACGCCCTGCGGTTCCACCTCACGCGAGCCAATCACGAACGCGTCGTCTGCTACGCCGGCAATGGTGTGGGCGGACTCGCCGTAGTTGAACACGTAGGTCAGCGCACCGCGCCGGCTGATACGCACGCTATCCCCTAGCGCTATCGTCTCGATGCCTGCCTGCTGCGCGATTTGCGCAAAGAGCCGCACCATCAATGCATCGTCGAAGAGGCTCGCGAAGTAATGAAACGTACCGCTTCGCACATACGCGGGGTGGCCGTCGGCGAAACGCGCGAGCACGTCGAGCGGATTCGCGTCGTGGCTTTCGACGAAATCGCGCCAGTGCCGTGCGACGCCATGCCCCGAGCCCGAATCCTGCACACCGGCAAGATGCACGGCTTCGGTCACGTTAGGCCGCATCGATTCGACGCGCCACACGCGCAGCGGCAACACATCGGCGAGCGCGCCCGGCGGAAGGTTCGCCGGAATCTGCAAGTCCGGCGTCTTCGAACCGCCGCGCGGACCGACGACGACCTGCGCGCCCGAGCGTGCAAGACGCGCCGCAAGATCCGCCGGCACGACCGGCAGCGGCGGCACGACGATCAGGCTGTAGCCGTCGAGCGGGGCGTCGACCGGCACGACATCGACATCGAGGCCTAGCGCGCGCAGCGCCGAGTAGTACTCGAAGGCAAAGCGCGGGTAATGAAAATCCGCGCCCTGCGGATGAATTTCGAACAACCACTTCGCTTCGTAGTCGTAGACGAGCGCGACCTTCGAACGGATGGCCGCGTCGGCATTGGCGTTTGCCGCGAGCACGGTGCCGATTTCTTCGGCCACTTGCGACGCTTCGCTACCCCCCACGTCGAGGCGATTATCGGGCGTATTCAAACCCGCATGCATCTGCTCCTGCGCGAACGGCGCCTGACGCCAGCGGAAATACGACACACAGCCCGCGCCGTGCGCGAACGCCTCCCAACTCCACAAACGCACCATGCCCGGCAGCGGCGCGGGATTCCACATGGCCCAGTTCACAGGACCCGGCTGCTGCTCCATGACCCAGAACGGCAGCTTCGACATGCCGCGATACACGTCATGATTGAACGACGCAAAGTCGGGGTGACCGCTGCGCAGCCAGCGCGCCTTCACCTCGGGCCCGAACCATTGCTCTTCCAGTGCGCCGAGCGGATAGCTGTCCCAGGCAGCGACGTCGAGATCGGCCGCCACCTTGTAGTGATCGAACTCGGTGAAGAGCTGCATGAAGTTGTGCGCGACCGGGCGTCCCGGCGAATGAGCGCGGATGATTTCGACCTGCATGCGGTTATAGCGCGCCACTTCGTCCGACGCAAAACGCCGGTAGTCGAGCCGGTGCGAAGGATGTGCTTCGGTCACCGTAGCAACCGGCGCATCGATTTCGTCGAAGCTGCGGTACTCCATGCTCCAGAACACGGTACCCCACGCACGGTTCAATGCGTCGACCGTTTTATAGCGCGCCTTCAGCCACTCGCGAAATCGCCCCACCGCTGCCGGCGAATAGCTGACCACCGTGTGATGGCAACCGAACTCGTTATCGGTCTGCCAGTAGGCCACGGCCGGGTGCTTGCCGTAACGCTCCGCAATCGCCGTGCAGATCTTCTGCGAAGCCGCGAAGTACGACGGCGATGAAAAATCATAATGGCGTCGCGAACCGAACGCGCGCGGGCGGCCATCGGCGCCAATCGGCAAGATGTCCGGATGACGGTCGATCAGCCACTTCGGCGGCGTCGCGGTCGGCGTGCACATCACGACCTTCAAGCCGGCTCCGCCGAGCACGTCGATCGCGCGATCGAGCCACGCCCAATCGTATTCGCCGGGCGCCGGTTCAATGCGGCTCCACGCGAACTCGGCAATGCGCACCTGCTCGATGCCGAGTGCTTTCATCCGGCGCGCGTCGTCTTCCCACATCGACTCTGGCCAGTGTTCCGGGTAATAGCAGACTCCAAGGCGCATCCGAATGTCCTTTATGCGTAGTGTTCGACGGATTCGAGCGAAGCGGCGGCAAAGCCGTCTTCGGTAAACAAATGCGTGGCGTGGCGGGGCACGCGCAGGTGCGCGCGGTCCCTCGGCGCGAGGTGCGTATTGCCCGGCGCTTTGGCGATCAGCGCGGCGCCGCCGGGCTGATCCAGATGCACATAGCTGTGTTCGCCGAGTTGTTCGACAAGCGAGACGGTACGTGTGAGCACTGCGTCATCGTGAGAAGCCGAGGTCTGAACGAATTCGAGGTGCTCGGGCCGCACGCCCAGCGTGACGGCTTGAGCCACCTCGAGCGCGGCGCCGTCCACCGGCACACGCACGTTTTCCTGCGTGGCATCAAGGGTGACGATCACGCCTTGCGGGTCGACTGAAGCAACACGTCCCGGCAAAAAGTTCATACGTGGCGAACCGATAAAGCCGGCCACAAAGCGGCTCTTCGGACGGTGGTACAACTCGAGCGGCGCGCCGATCTGCGCGATGCTGCCGTAACGCTCGGTATCTTTGCCCGCGTGCAGCAACACGATCTTGTCCGCGAGCGTCATGGCCTCGATCTGATCGTGCGTGACATACACTACGCTCGCCTTCGCAAACTGCTTATGCAGACGCGCGATTTCAATGCGAGTCTGGCCGCGCAGTGTGGCGTCGAGATTGGAGAGCGGTTCGTCGAACAGAAACACGCCGGGTTCGCGCACGATTGCGCGGCCGATTGCAACGCGTTGACGCTGACCGCCGGACAAGGCTTTCGGTTTGCGTTCGAGCAGCGCTTCCAGTTGCAAAATGCGCGCGGCTTCCTGCACCTTGCGCTCGATTTCTTCCTTCGGCGTTTTGCCGAGCTTCAGTCCGAATGCCATGTTCTCGAACACGGTCATGTGCGGAAAGAGCGCGTAGCTCTGAAACACCATCGCCACGCCGCGCTGCGCCGCCGGCACGTCGTTCATGATCTTGCCGCCGATGGAAAGGTCGCCGTCGGTCACATCCTCGAGCCCGGCAATCATGCGCAGCAATGTGGACTTGCCGCAGCCGGAAGGTCCGAGAAAAACGCAGAATTCGTTTTCGCCGATGTCCAGATCGACGTCGCGAATCACCGGCGCGCCGTCGCCATACGCTTTCTGCACGCCTCTTAACGAAATGCTCGCCATTGCATCGACTCCGTGATTTAATCGGCTCGACGATGGAGATTAAGCGCTTAATCAGCGTGACCGAAAAAATCGATCGCATGCGATCGTCGGTCCCTGCCTGTCTCCATGTCGTTTTGTCTGTGCGACAGATGGTGCCGCGCCTCGCGCTTTGATGCAAATGCCGGGTAACCATCCCAAATAATGAAGAGACATGCCCACACTTAGCGAAGTCGCGCGCCATGCCGGCGTCACGCCCGCCACCGTATCCAACGTGCTGCGCAATCGCGGCCGCGTGGGCGAGACGACGCGCCAGCGCGTGCTCGAAGCCGTCGATGCCCTCGGCTACCGGCCGCATCTTGCGGCCCGTGCGCTGGCCGAAGGCCGCGCGCCCACGCTCGCCCTGATGGTATCGAGCATCGCCAATCCGTTCTACCCGGAGTTCGCGCTCGCCGTCGAACGCGCGGCGCGCGCGAGCGGCAACTTCGTGATCATCTGCAATACTAACGATGATCCCGCGACCGGCCGCGCGTACCTGGATCAGATTGCCGGCACGCTGTCGGAAGGCGTGCTCGTGACGAACGCCAACCTGCACTTCGCCGACCTTCACGTCACCGAATCACGCGGCACGCCGGTGGTTTTGTGCATGTGGGAGCGGCCCAACGAGCCGCCGGGACTGCCCTGTGTCGCCGTGGATTTTCGTCTTGCCGGCGAGCTGGCAGGCAAGCATCTGCTCGAACTGGGACATCGGCGGATTGGGGCGATTGTCGGCAGCAAGGTGTCAGGCATTCATGCCACACGTTACGAAGGTTTCGTCGACGCGCTGCGCGTGGCCGGCGTGCGAAAAAACCGCGTCAAACATGCAGCGGATACGATCCACGGCGGCTACACCGCGGCGCGCGCGTTGCTCGAAGCCGATCCGCAACTCACCGCCATCTTCGCGACCAACGACCTGCCCGCTCTCGGCGCGATGCATGCGGCCGCGGACCTGGGCCTCTCGGTCCCGACAGATCTCTCCGTGATCGGTATCACCGATATTCAGCTTGCGCGCGAATCGCGGCCCGCGTTGACCACCGTGGCCGTGCCGACCGTCGAAGTGGCCGGGCTCGCGGTGTCGCTGCTGCGCGAACTGATCGAGTCGTCGTATGGACACGCGCGACGCGGCAAGACCAAAGTGCCGATGCGCATTTCGTCGGCCCCAAAACTGGTGGTGCGAGCGTCGACTGACGTGCCGCGTTCACGCTGAGACTCGGGCGCACTGCCCGCTTTCAAAGGCGGCCACAAAGTGTGTTTCGGCGGGCCAACGTATGCCGCTTGCCTTTCACGCGACTTTCACCGCAGCCAGGACTTTCCCCAATCCGCCGCGCCGCGCGCTGCATCGCACTAGCGGCTGACAGGCCCGCTCCATAAGGCTTTGCGCGCTTGCGCATGGTTCGCTGCACTCACACGCTCGCCGACGAGTTTTCTTGACGAGCTGCGCCGCGCCTGCTGTACTAAATCAACCAAAGTGATTTAGGCGGCGTCTTTCGGTCTTGCGTTATCTGTCCGAATCGGCCGCGAACCAGGTTGCGCCCGCGCAGCGTTCGCGTGTGCAACCACCCAGCAGTTCAAAAACGTCATTGCCAATAATCGGAGGAGCGTCCCATGAATCTGAATTCCCGCAGGGTTCCTGCCACCAGGAAAATCGTCTCGCTGTGCGTCGCGGCCTCGGCGCTCTGGTGCGCGAGCGCGAGCCAGGCAGCCGACCAGCCGGTGGTCGGCCTCATCACGAAGACGGACACCAACCCGTTCTTCGTGAAGATGAAGCAAGGCGCCGAAGCCGCCGCATCGAAAGACGGCGCGAAACTGATGACCGCTGCGGGCCGGTTCGACGGCGATAACGCGAGCCAGGTCACTGCGATCGAAAACATGATGACGGCGGGCGCCAAAGCGATTCTGATCACGCCGAGCGACACGAAGGCAATCGTGCCGAGCATCAAGAAAGCGCGCGCCGCCGGCGTGATGGTCGTCGCGCTCGATACGCCGACGGATCCGCAAGACGCCACCGACGCCCTCTTCGCCACCGACAACTTCAAAGCCGGCGTGCTGATCGGCAAATATGCGAAGGCCGCGCTGAACGGCAAGCCTGCGAAGATCGCCACGCTCGACCTTGCGCCTGGCGTATCGGTCGGCGTGCTGCGCCATAACGGCTTTCTCGAAGGCTTCGGCGTGAAAGAAGGCGACCCGTCCATCGTCTGCAGCCAGGACACGCGCGGCGATCAGGCAAAGGGGCAGACGGCGATGGAGAACTGTCTGCAGAAAGCATCGGACATCAACGTCGTCTACACGATCAACGAACCGGCGGCTGCGGGCGCGTACCGCGCGCTGAAAGCAGCAGGCAAGGACAAGAGCGTGATGATCGTCTCGATCGACGGCGGCTGTGAAGGCGTGCGCAACGTGAAGGCCGGTGCGATTGCCGCAACCTCGCAGCAGTATCCGTTGAAAATGGCGTCGCTCGGCGTGACGGCCGGCGTCGATTACGCGAAGACCGGCAAGAAGGTGTCGGGCTACCAGGACACGGGCGTGACGCTGATCACGGACAAACCGATGTCCGGCATCGACAGCAAGGACACCAAATTCGGCCTCGACAACTGCTGGGGCAACAAGTAACGCGCATTGCATGGCGGCCCGCGTGCCGGGCCGCCGTACGTTTCGCCGCGTGGCAAAGGCCACGCTCCTGTCTCGAGGACATCCATCATGTCGACTCCATCCGCGCCCGCGGGCCATCCGCGCCATTTATCAGACCGCCTGCCCTCGCTCGCCGAAGCCGGGCCGCTCGTTGCGCTCGTACTGGCCTGCGCATTTTTTATTTCGCAGAGCAACCGGTTTCTCTCGTTCCAGAACCTCTCGCTGATCCTGCAGCAGACGATGGTCGTCGCGGTCATCGCAATCGGTCAGACACTGATCGTGCTGACAGGCGGCATCGATCTTTCGTGCGGCATGGTGATGGCGTTCGGCTCCATCATCATGACGAAGTTCGCCGTCACGCTCGGCCTGCCGCCCGTCGTCGCGATTCTGTGCGGCATCGGCGCAAGCACATTGTTCGGCGTACTGAACGGCGTGCTGATCACGCGCATCAAGCTGCCCGCATTTATCGTCACGCTCGGCACGCTGAACATTGCGTTCGCGCTGACGCAGATCTATTCGAATGCGGAAAGCGTGTCGAATCTGCCGGACGCCATCATGTTCTTCGGCAACACCTTCAAGCTCGGTCCCGCCGATGTCACCTATGGCACGGTCCTCACCTTGCTGATGTACCTGGCCACATGGTTCGTGTTGCGCGACACGATCCCCGGACGGCACCTGTATGCGCTCGGCAATAACGCCGAGGCCGCGCGGCTGATGGGTTTGTCGTCGCAGAAAATACTGTTGACCGTCTACACGCTGGCGGGCGCGATCTACGGCATTGCAGCACTGCTGTCGGTATCGCGTACCGGCGTGGGCGACCCGCAAGCAGGCCAGACGGAGAACCTCGACAGCATTACCGCGGTGGTGCTCGGAGGCACCAGTCTTTTCGGCGGACGCGGTTCGATCTCCGGTACGCTGCTCGGCGCGCTGATTGTCGGCGTTTTTCGCAACGGCCTGACTCTCATCGGCGTTTCTTCGGTCTACCAGGTGTTGATTACCGGCATGCTGGTGATTCTCGCGGTGGCCGCGGACAAACTTTCTCATCGCCGCGGTTAAGCACTGGATCGCAACCATCTTGCATACGGCCCGAGCGAGCGTGTCTGGACGACACCAGGCGCCCGCTCAGGCTGACAGGAGCCCGTCATGTCGACAACAACTTCCGCTTCTGCCCCGCAGCCGGTTCTCCAGGCGCGTGGGCTCGTCAAACGTTATGGCAACGTCACCGCACTCGACGGCTGTGACTTCGAGGTGCTGCCCGGCGAGATTCTCGCTGTGATCGGAGACAACGGCGCAGGCAAATCGTCGTTGATCAAGGCGCTGTCGGGCGCGACCGTTCCTGACGAAGGCGACATCCTGCTCGACGGTAAGCCCGTCAAATTCCGCAGCCCGCTCGATGCGCGCGCGCAAGGCATCGAAACGGTATATCAGGAACTCGCGGTCGCGCCGGCCATGAGCATCGCCGAAAATCTCTTTCTCGCGCGGGAATTGCTGAAGCCCGGCTGGCGCGGCTCGATCTTCAAGATGATCGACAAACGCCGCATGCTCGAAGAAGCGACTGCGCATATGAAGGATCTGCAGATCGGCATTCGCTCGATGCGCCAGGCCGTCGAAACCCTTTCCGGCGGCCAGCGTCAAGGCGTCGCCGTCGCGCGTAGCGCGGCGTTCGCGCGGCATGTCGTGATTCTCGACGAACCGACCGCCGCGCTCGGCGTGAAGGAAGGCAACATGGTGCTCGAACTGATCCGCCGTGTGCGCGACCGGGGACTGCCCGTCATTCTCATCAGTCACAACATGCCCCATGTGTTCGAGGTCGCGGACCGCATTCACATTCAGCGCCTCGGCCGGCGCGCCGCGCTCGTCAATACGAAAGACGTGCACATGTCGGAGGCCGTTGCGATCATGACGGGTGCAAAAGAAGCCGACGTCAAGGCGATTGCATGATGCAGTCACTTCGCTGAGGGACCCGCGACCATGGACACCACCGGCATGCGCCCGTCGCTCAAACGCACCGTCGGCTCCAACCAGGTCGGCATGCGGCAATTCAACGAACGCATCGTGCTGCAGGCGATCCGTTTGCATGGGCCGCTGCCTAAAGCCGACGTGGGCCGCCTCACGCGTCTGTCGATGCAGACCGTCTCGATGATCGTCGATCGTCTGATCGACGACGGCCTGCTGGAAAAGCAGGCTCGTGTGCGCGGACGGATCGGCCAGCCGTCGGTGCCGATTGCGTTGCACGCGGACGGCGCCTACACGATCGGCATCAAGGTGGGCCGCCGCAGTCTCGACGTGCTGGCGATGGATTTCGCGGGCCGCGTCGTCTGCCGCGATGTGTTCGAATACCCTTACCCCGATCCGCGCACGCTGTTTCCCGCGCTGGAAAGTAAGCTCGCGCGCGTCAATCAGACGCTCGGTGAGAACGCGAGCAAGGTAGTCGGCGTTGGCGTGGCCGCGCCGCTCTGGCTCGGCGGATGGCGCGACTTCCTCGGCGCGCCGCCCGACGCGCTCGACGCATGGCATGAAATCGACCTGCGCTCGCGTATCGCGACCATGACGGGCCTGCCGGTGGAATTTGCAAAGGACACCACCGCAGCCTGTGCCGCCGAACTCGTCATGGGCCAGGGCCGCGGCATCCACAATTTCCTGTATCTGTTCGTCGGCACCTTTATCGGCGGCGGGCTCGTCATCGACGGCCGCTTGCATGGCGGTCCGCACGATAACGCCGGCGCAGTCGGCTCGATTCCGCTGCGCGAAAGCAGCGCACGCAAGCCCGCGCGGCAACTGCTGCATGCAGCGTCGGGCTTCGTGCTGGAACGTCTGCTGAGCGAAGCAGGCAAACCGCCCGCCGCCGCGCACGATCATCGCGCGCTGTTGCCGGACATGTGGCGGCATACCGAGGAATGGCTCGACAGCGCATGTCCGGCGATTGCCAGCGCGCTCATCAACGCGGCCGCGTTGCTTGATCTCGAAGCGGTAGTGATCGACGGCGAGCTCGACCGGCAAATGGTGCGCGAAATCATTCGCCGCACGGAGCGCGTGCTCGACCGGTTCGAGTGGGAAGGAATGGTGCGTCCGCAACTATTGGAAGGGGCAATCGGCGCTGACGCGCGCGCCATGGGCGGCGCGATCCTGCCGCTCTATGCGCACTTCGCACCGGTGCATGAACTCTTTCTGAAGCCGGCGACCGAGCCAGCCTATTGATTCACAACGGACAGCGGCGCCTTATTGCACAGCAACCTTGGTCGCAGCCACCGAGGCAGTCGTGGCAGGCTGAGATTCCAGTAGCGGCTGCAACACCGGCGCCATCGACTTCAGCAATTGGACGGAAAGCGCACTCGTGAATTCATAGTGCGCCGCATACGGTTCGTGCACCCACGCCGTCAGCGTGCCGTAAAAGCGGTCGCCGATAGCAAACACGAAGGTCGCGCTGCGGTTCACCTTGCGTGACTCGATAAGCCGCGCGCCTTTGGCGAATACGTTGAAACGCTGATCGCCCGTGCCCGTCTTGCCGTACACGTCCATGGTGCGGCCGTCGGGAAACGTCATGCCTTGCGCAAGACGCCGCGCCGTGCCGCCCGTCACCACGTCGCGCAGCATGCCCTTCACGGTTCCCGCGATTTCCGGCGAGAGCTGCTGTTGCGGCGCGGCTGCCGCGCGCCGGAAATGCGTTTCGTACGGCGTGTCTTTCGCGAAGTCGAGTTGCGTGAGGCTTTCGGTCGGCACCTTGTTGCCGTCGTTGGCAATCAGGCCGATCAGTTGCGCGAGCGCCGCGGGCCTGTCGCCCGACGCACCGATTGCCGCGGCATACGAAGGCGTGAGCGTCGTGAACGGATAGCCGAGCGCCTGCCACGATTTGCCGATTGCCTCGTACGCGCGCAATTCGACCATGCGTTTGATGCGGCGATCCTGCGTTGCGTGGTAGCGCGTCTTGAAGAGCCACGAGTAGCTTTGCAGGCGCACGTCGCTGCTCGCGTTCTGGATTTCGCTGAGCGTGGCGTCCGGATGCTCGCGCAGATAATTGAGCGTCCACAATTCCAGCGGATGCACGCTCGCGATATACCCGCGGTCGTTCAGATTGAAGCGGTCGATTCCGTATTTGGTGTAGAGCTTCGCGAGGTCTTCGTCGTCGAGCACCGAGGCGGCCGGCGTATTTTTCAGCGCCGCGCGCATCTTCGCGTTGAACCATGCATTCGACTCGTCCGGCGCGACGCTGCGCAACACGGTGGCCACTTTCGGCGGCGATTTGCGCACGCCCAGCAGCAACAACGCGAGGGCCTGGTCGCGCGTCTTGCCGTGATACTTCGCGTAGAAGCGATTCATGTAGACGCGGCTTTCCTGATCGGCAAACCGCGTCAGGTACATCTTGCGGATCGCCGGGTCGCTCAGCCATTGCGACGAAAGCCCGGTGGTCTGCACCATCTCATAGTGGACGATGTCGCGCATCAGCCGCACGAATACGAGATTCACCGAATGCTGGAACGCGCGGCGCACGGTCAGAATGCGGCTGTTGTCGTCGGATTCGAAGTTGTTGAAGGTCTGCGCGCCGCCGCCCGTGTAGAAGGTCTCGCCCGGATTCGCCGAGTATTTGCGTTCCACCGCTGCATCGAGCATGGCTTGCAACGAACGGTCCTGCGTATGCGACAGATAGCCGAGCGCCCAACGCGTCAGCTGGTCGTTCGGATCGGGCTTGATCGCTTTGAGTTCTGCCGCGCTGCGGGCAGCATAACGGTCGTGCAGTTGAGACACGATCTGCAGATACGTCACTACGGTGCGCAGTTTTGCAGTGGAACCGAGGTTCAGTCGCGCGCCGGAGTTGATGTCGAACGGCTGGTTCACGCTGTCTGTCTGCACGCGCACCAGGTTCGCGCCGTCGCGCCGCTCGAACAGCGTGAAGCTATAGGCGATTTTCGATGGATCGTCCGAGGCGCGCAGCATTTCGAAGCCGACGAGACCTGCGGCTTTCGCGCCGTCGCGCGTGGCGGCTGCGGCAAGCCGTTCGCTTACTGCCTGTTGCACCGCGTTATTGAGCGTACCGGTGGCTTGCAGATCCAGCCGGTCGAGTTCGTAGAAGCTCGGAATGCCGAGGGCCGCGAGCAGGTTGGAGCGCATGGACGTGACGGCCTTGCGCGATACGAATGAGCTGGCCCTTTCCACGCGTTTAGGTGTGCGATGCAATTGCACGTTCGCGGCAAGCGCCGCATCGCGCAGCCCGGCCGAGATCACGCCGCCGTTCGCGAGCAGGCGCAGATAGCTGTCGGTCAGCCGCTCCAGTTCGGGATAGCCGCGGTGCAGGAAATACGATGGCGCGCGCTGGGCGATCATCAGCGAGAGCACCTGGCGGAATGCCTCGCCCTGCTCCGGCAGACTCTCTGCACGGGAGGGCGCGGCAAGTATGCGGTTCACGTCCGCGAAATCGCGCCCATACCATGCGGCAAGACCGTCGCCCATGCCGTTGATCTCGCCGATGCCAGGTTGCGCGGCAAGCGGCACCGAATTCAGATAATGCACGACGATCTTCTGACGCGCAGGCATGGTTTGCGGCCCGTTCAAATAGGCGCGCACCGAAGCCGACGCGATTTGCCGCAGCTTTTCCGGCGGCGTGGCCGTGCGGCCGCCTGCCGAGTGGCGGAATTTTTCGATCTGCGTGGCGAGCGTGCTGCCGCCGGGCGTCGCCTGATGATGATTGAATAGGCGCGCGCCCTGGTCCGCGAGAGCGCGGCTGAAGCGCCCCCAGTCGATAGCCGGATTGCGGTTCGGCTGATTCGGATCGAGCAGATAACGGTCTTCTATAAAGAGCAGCGAGTTGACGATGACAGGCGGAATCGCCTCGAAGCTGCCATAAGCGCGGCCCGGAAAGCTGGCGCTGAAAAGCGGGGCGCCGGTGCCGTCGAAAAGTTGCAAGCCGGCCTGGTCTTTCTCGGCATACGGCAGAAAAAGACTTCTGTCGGCCAACGAGAGCATGCGTTCCGAATCGCGCGCCTGTGCGGTGATTTCGAAGCCGCGCTGCAAGAGACGTTGCTGGATGGACGGCAGCAGCGCATAACCGAGGCGCGTGTCGTAAGGGCCTTTTTCGGCTTCTGGAAAACGGATGGAATGACTCGGACCGTCATCCACCGTGAAGCCGACGTCGCGGGTGAGTTCGGACAGATAGTGCGCCTGCAGCCGGGATGTTTCTATTTCGAGCTGACACAGCCGTACCAGCCACGCGAGGCCCAGCAACAAGGCCGCCACCAGCGTCCATTTGAACCACTTGCGCACCGACGTGGTGCTGGTGGCGCGAAGCGGAAACCGAACCGAAGGCCGATTCATGACTGCTCTCCCCGGACGGGCGCCAGCCTCGTAAATCCGACACCCTTTAAGCAGTGTAGCGCGGACGTGAAGACGCATTTGGTTCGGTTAAACCCCAGTGTCGCCGCTACAACACTCGTTGCGAGGACATAGCAAACTGCGAATTACCGTGCGATATTCGACGTCTGCCATGCGCTCCCAAAACCACGGGTTCAGGCAGTTTTTCGCTTCCTGGCGGCTTGGGCAGATTGCACCTTTCGGGTCGCCTGCTGCCGCGCGGGGCGCACCCTATGATCGCTTGGCGTGTGCTGCCGCAGCAATTCCACGAAACGCCCGGCCGGCGGCGACAACACGCCGCCCTTGCGCGTCACCACACCGAAAGTTTGCGAAGGCGACTTGAGTTTCACCGGCACGCGGCGCAGCATTTTTTGCCGAATGAACATGTCCGCAGTGGCAGTCGGCAACAACGACACGAGGTCCGCACTGCTTTGCAAAAGCGCGACCGTCACGAAAGTGGACGCCGTGGAAATGGGGTTGTCCGGCATGGAGAGTCCCGCGAGATCCATTTCGCGTTCGAGCAGCGCGTGCAACGGCATATGTGACGGATACATCACCCAGCGGTGATCGGCGAGATCGGCAAGTTTCACCTCTTTTTTCGGGAATGGCGGGTGGCCATAGCCCACCACTACCGACAACGGCTCATCCGCAAGCGGGTGATACTGATACTTCGACGGATCGGCCGCCACTGCGGCTCGGCCGATCACGAGATCGAGCCGGCCCTCGTCGAGTTGCGCAAGCATGCGCGCGCTCGTGTCTTCCACCACTTCGATCGACAGGTTCGGATAGCCGGCGTGCAGCCGATTGACGGCGGGAATCACGCATTGCGCAATGGCGCCCATGATCGCGCCGATCGCAAGGCGCCCGCCGCGCCCCGAACGTATTTCGGCCACGTCCTGACATAGTGCAGTGAGATCCGTCGCGACGAGGCGCGCGTAGCGGATCACGCAATGGCCCAGCTGATTCGGAATCATGCCGCTTTTCGAGCGCTCGAAAAGCGGCGCCTCGAACATCGACTCGAGTTCGTGCAACGCCTTGCTGGCGGCCGATTGCGTCATCGCCATCAGGCCCGCCGCTTTATGCAGCGACTTTTGATCGTCGAGCGCGATCAGCAACTGAAGCTGCTTCATGCGCAGCTTGCCCAGCAGAACGTTCAGAGTGTTTTTCATGAATGCCGCGGTGAGTCGCAAAAGCGATCACTGGATGGAAACAATTCAATATACCTGCGCGCGGCGGCGCCGTATAGTCGGCGCTGGAGACGTTCACTCTGCCCTATTACATCTGAAAAGAGCCTGAATCATGAGCCCAAACAGCCCTGCCGCCGCGATGCGCGGCGTGTTTCCCGTTGCCCCCACCATCTTCGACGAATCCGGCCAGCTGGACCTGGAAGGCCAGAAGCGCTGCATCGACTTCATGATCGATGCGGGCTCGAACGGTCTGTGCATTCTGGCGAACTTCTCCGAACAGTTCGCCCTGTCCGACGACGAGCGCAACACACTGATGCACGTCGTGCTCGAGCACGTCGCCGGTCGCGTGCCGGTGATCGTCACCACGACGCATTTCAGCTCGCATCAATGCGCACAACGCAGCCGCCGTGCGCAGGAGGCCGGGGCCGCGATGGTCATGATCATGCCGCCCTATCACGGCGCCACGATCCGAATCGGCGAGCGCGGCATCGAAGAGTTTTATCGCACGGTGTCCGATGCGATCGACATTCCGATCATGATTCAGGACGCGCCGGTCAGCGGCACGCCGCTGTCCGCGCCGTTTCTGGCACGCATGGCACGCGAGATCGAACATGTGTCGTACTTCAAGATCGAAGTGCCGCAAGCGGCAAACAAGCTGCGCGAACTGATCCAGCTGGGCGGCGACGCGATTGTCGGGCCGTGGGACGGCGAGGAAGCCATCACGCTGATGGCCGATCTCGATGCGGGCGCAACGGGTTCAATGACGGGCGGCGGTTACGCGGACGGCATCCGTCTGATCGTCGACGCCTATGCCGCAGGCGATACCGAAGCCGCCGCCGCGCACTATCAGCAGTGGCTGCCGCTCATCAACTATGAAAACCGCCAGGGGGGTCTTGCTTCGTGCAAGGCGTTGATGAAGGAAGGCGGCGTGATCCGCTCGGACGCGGTGCGTCATCCCTTGCCGGCGATGCACCCCGCCACGCGCGAAGGCTTGCTAAAAATCGCGCGGCGGCTCGACCCGCTCGTGCTGCGCTGGGGCCGATAACACGCGGCGGCAGCAAGCGGCTTTGCGTGCGGACGCAATTGCCGCTACGCTAGCCGTCATGAAAAGTTTCTACGAAGCCACTGTCACTCGCCCGTCTGCTTACGCGCCGCTTGCCGGGCGGCATAGCGTCGATGTTTGCATCGTCGGCGGCGGCCTTGCGGGGCTCTCCACGGCATTGGGACTCGTCGAGCGCGGCCTCGCGAACGTCGCGGTGCTCGAAGCGAAGCAAGTCGGTTTCGGCGCATCGGGGCGCAACGGCGGCTTTGTGTTCGGCGGCTACAGCCTCGATTGCGCGGATCTGCTGAGAACGCTAGGCGCGGCTCGCGCGCGCGAACTGTACGGGCTCACGGTCGACGCCGTCAATCTGATGCGGGCGCGCATCGCGCGCTATCGCATCGATTGCGACGCGACCGACGCTGGCGTGATTCTCGCGAACTGGTTCGACGAACCGGCGCGGCTCGAAACACAGCGGCGCCTGATGCGCGATTCGTTCGGTGTCGACTGGGAACCGCTGCCAGCAGACCAGCTTGCCTCACAATTAAAGACGCGCCGTTATCACGGCGGCCTTTTCGAGCGCAACGCGTTTCACTTTCACCCTTTGAAGTATGTGCTCGGCGTGGCCAGCGCTGCGGCCCATGCAGGCGTGCGGATTCATGAGCAATCGCCTGTCGTGCGGTTGCAGCGCGACGGCGCGGGCTTCGTCGTGCACACGCCGCACGGCGCCGTCGACGCGCGGCACGTCGTGATGGCGGGCGGCGGCTATGCGCGCAACGTCTATGCGAAAGTGGAGCGTGCGGTGCTGCCCATCGCCACTTACGTGATGGCAACCGAACCGCTCGGCCCGCGTCTGCACGACGCCATCGGCACGCGCGCAGCGGTCTACGACACCCGCTTCGCATTCGACTACTACCGGCCTTTGCCGGATACGCGCATTCTGTGGGGCGGACGCATCTCGGTGCGCGATCGCGCGCCGGAAGTCATCGCGCGTTTACTGCGGCGCGATCTGCTCAAGGTGTATCCGCAATTGCACGACGTGCGCGTCGATTACGCGTGGGGCGGCCTGATGAGCTACGCGCGTCATAAGATGCCGCAAATCGGCCGCAGCGCGGACGGCGTCTGGCACGCCGTCGGCTTCGGCGGGCATGGCATGGCGCCGACCACCGTCTCCGGCGAATTGCTGGCTGCGGCGATTGCGGGCGAGCGCCCGGTGCCCGAGGCGTTCGCCACGTTCGGCCTCACGCCCGCCTACGGCGCGCTCGGTCTCGCCGCCGCCCAGTTGACTTACACCGCGATGCAGACGCGCGATGCGTTGGCCGCACGTCGCAGGCGGGTTCGCGGCGTCGGCTAGGGTGCGCTCGTCAGGCGAGGTGCTTCGAGGCCGCCTGGATACGGACCGGCGCAAGGTTTAACGCCCGGAAACCCCGCGGCGAAGCGCTTTTTTCGCATGCTAGAATGCGCCGTCACCGCCGCTCGAATAGCTCGCATAGCTCGAATACACAATGAAAAAGGGAAGCAAGGCCGCCGAGCCCGATACCAACGGCATCCCGTCCGACGCGCCGCGTAAGGACAACGGACGCAGCGACGTCCGACGTACCGACGCTCGCCGCAAGTACGATCCCGAGCAGACGAAGCGCAATATCCTCGACGTCGCGACGCAGGAGTTCTCCGCAATGGGACTGACGGGGGCGCGCGTCGACGCAATCGCGGAGCGCACGAACACCACGAAGCGCATGCTGTATTACTACTTCGGCAGCAAGGAAGGCCTGTATCAGGCGGTGCTCGAAAAAGTGTATGGCGACATTCGCGCGCTCGAACAGGACCTGCATGTCAGCGAGCTCGACCCCGTGGAGGGCATGCGTGCGCTCGTCGAATTCACCTTCGACTATCACGACCGCCAGCGCGACTTCGTGCGCCTCGTGACGATCGAGAACATCAACGGCGCGAAGTATGTCGAGCAGTCGAAGAGCTTCAAAGGCCGCAATGTCACCGTCATTCATACGATCGAAGATCTGCTCGCGCGCGGCGTCGCGGCCGGCCAATTTCGCAACGACATCGACGCCATCGACCTCCATCTGCTGATTAGTTCGCTGTGCTTTCATCGCATCGGCAACCGTCATACGTTCGGCACGGCGTTCGGACGCGATCCGTCGCATCCGCGACTGCGCGCGCGTCACCGCGCGATGATCGTCGACGCTGTCTTGCGTTTCGTGCGCAAGGAAGACTAGAAGCGCGAGCAGATGAAAAACGGGACGTGGCCTGCGCCACGTCCCGTTTCTTATTGCTGTTGCTTAAAAGCGCGTGCTCAGTCCACCAGCACGATCCGCTTGATGTCGCCGACAATGAAGATGTACGACAGCGCGCCGATCAGCGCGATCACGCCGATAAACACGAGTGCGCCGACAAACGACCCCGTCGCCGCGACGATGAAGCCCACCACGAGCGGCGTCACGATGCCGGCCAGATTCGCGGCGAAGTTGAAGATGCCGCCGGTCACGCCGAGCAGGCCTTCAGGCGCGATGTCCGATACCAGGGTCCAGCCGAGCGCCGCCATGCCTTGCGCGAAAAACGCCACGGAGAGGATCGCAATCACCGCCACGTTGCTCTGCACATAGTTCGCGAGAATGATTGTCGACGCGAGCAGCAAACCGGCGATGATCGGCAGCTTGCGCGCAACGTTCGGCGACTTGCCGCGGCGCAGCAGCCAGTCGGAAAAGAGCCCGCCGAACATCACGCCGATCGACGCCGCAATGAACGGCATGATTGCGAAGAAGCCGATCTTGAGCCAGCCCATATGGCGTTCCGTCGCGAGGTACGTCGGGAACCAGGTGAGAAAGAACACGAGCGTCGAGTTGCCGGCGAACTGGCCGAGACAGATGCCCGTCAGTTGCCGATGCTTGAGCAGGCGGCCGATGGTGCGCCATTCGAAGCCGCTTTTCGCGGGCGCTGCCGCGCTGCTTGCAGCGGCGCCGGTGTGCCGTTGCGTGAGGCCACCGCCTGCTTCGATATAGTCGAGCTCAGCCTGATTCGCCGACGGATGCTCGCGCGGTTCGCGATAGAGCAACCACCAGATGAGACCGAACACGATCCCCACGCCGCCGACCACATAGAACAGCGAACGCCAGCCGAATGCGCCCATCAGCATGAACAGGAACGGACTGAAAAACGCCAGACCGATGTATTCGCCGACGGTGTAGGTGCCCGTCGCCATCGCGCGTTCGCTCTGGGGAAACCAGGTCGCCACCACGCGGCTGTTGGTCGGAAAGCACGGTGCTTCGGAGACGCCGAGACCCAGACGGAACACGAACAGCCCTGCGATGCCGTGCACGAGTCCCTGCGCGAGCGTGCAAAGGGACCAGAAGGTCATCGAGAGGAAATAGGTCAGCTTGCTGCCGAAACGGTCGAGAAAAAGGCCGCCCGGAATCTGCGAGGCCACGTAGCTCCACGAGAACACCGAAAACAGCAGGCCCATCATCGCGGCGTTGATGCCCAGTTCCTTCGTCAACTGCGGCGCGGCAATGCCGAGCACCGTGCGGTCCAGATAGTTGATCATCGTGCCGACGGCGAGCAGCCCGAGTATCTGATAACGCGCGTTCGAGCGGCGCGCCGTGCTCGCGGCCGCATTGGCGCCGGGGTGACGCTGGGCGTCCGCCGGGCTGGATTGGATCGGTTGCGGCATGGGGGTTTGTCTCCTCTAACTGATTAGGTATCCGTCATTCACCGGCGTGCGCTACCGGTTAGCGTTCCAGCAGCGACTGGAAATGCGTATAGACGCGCTGGGCATCGGGCTCCAGCTCCGTGAAAATGCGCATGGCGTCGACTGCCTGGTACACCGCCATGCCGCCGCCCGACAACGTGCGGCAGCCGAGCGCTTCGGCTGCCTGCAACAGCGCCGTGCGAATCGGGAAATAGACGATGTCCGCGACCCACAGGTCGCGATGCAGCAATTGCGCCGGCAACGGCAGGCCGGGCAGCTTGGCCATGCCGGTGGGCGTGGCGTGAATGAGGCCGTTCGCGGCGGCGAGCGTTGCGCCGAGCGCAGCATCTGTGGACGCGCCCGCGCTGACAGTTCGGTCTGCGAAACGTTTCTGCAATTCCGCGGCAAGCGCTGCGGCTCGCGCCGCATCGACGTCGAACAGCGTGAGCGTTTGTGCGCCCATGGCAAGCGCCGCATGCGCCACCGCGGCGCCTGCGCCGCCCGCGCCCAGTTGCACGACGCGTTCGAGCGAGACGTCGGGCAGGCCGCGTTGAAACGCGCGGGCGAAACCGGACCAGTCCGTGTTGTGGCCGATGCGCTTGCCGTCCTTGAAAAGCACCGTGTTGACGGCGCCGAGCGCGCGGGCATCGTCGGACAATTCGTCGAGTAGAGGAATGACCGCCTGCTTGCACGGGTAGGTAATGTTCAGACCGTTGAATCCCATTCGTTCGGCGGCAAGCAGCAGCTCCGGGAGTGCCGATACGTCGAGCTTCAATGCTTCGAGGTCGATGCGGCGGTACACGTAATGCAAGCCGAGCCGGCTGCCTTCTTCCTCGTGCATCGCGGGGCTCAGCGAGCCGCCGATGCCCGCGCCGATCAGACCGACCAGATACGATTTCGCAGTGGCCTGTGCGGCCGTTTTTGCGCTCATTGGCGTGTCCGCAGGCGTCTTCGCTGGCATGTTCATTTGGCCGCCCTATTCTTAAGGAGGGTCGCCATTCGCTCGAGGGCGAGCACATAGCCTTGCGTACCGCAACCGACGATGATCCCCTCCGCCACCGCCGACACATACGAGTGATGGCGGAACGCTTCGCGCCGATGCACGTTCGAAATGTGCACTTCGATCACGGGCTTCTGAATGGCAGAGAGCGCGTCGGCGATCGCGACGGAGGTGTGCGTGAACGCAGCCGGGTTGATGACAATTCCGTCGACCTTGGTGCGCGCCGCGTGCAGCCAGTCGATCAGTTGGTGCTCGGCGTTCGACTGGCAGAAATCGACTGCCAGGTCGAGGCGCTCGCCGGCGTCGCGGCAAAGCCGGGCGACGTCGTCGAGCGTTTCGGAGCCGTAGATGGCCGGCTCGCGTGTGCCGAGCAGATTGAGGTTCGGTCCATTGAGGACCAGTACGGACGCAAAAGTCATGATTGTCTCGATCGGATAGAACCAGAAGCGACGGCCGGAAACTCATAACGCTTCTCAACGTATGGCGAAGTGTGCGCGCATCGGCCGGCGCCGTCATTCGGGGTTTATACGAATTTGTACCATCTAGTTAGTTTGTATAGACTGTCGAAAAATGCGCATATCTTGGGAAATTCTGGCCCGCGTCTTGCTGTCGAACTAACGAACTGGCCCATTTTTCGCATCGCAACATGGCTACCGGAAAGGCTTTTCGCTGCGCCGCAACGCATATCCGCGCTAGCCGCCCGACTGTCTTCGCAGGAGCTGTACATGCAACGTTCGATTGCCACCGTGTCGATCAGCGGCACCCTCGTCGAGAAGCTGACCGCGATCCAGGCGGCGGGCTTCGAGGGTGTCGAGATTTTCGAAAACGATCTGCTGTATTTCGACGGCTCGCCCGCCGACGTGCGGCGCATCGCCGAAGATCTCGGCCTGAAAATCATGCTGTTCCAGCCGTTCCGCGATTTCGACGGCGTGAGCGCCGAGCGTCTCGCGCGCAACCTGGACCGGGCGAAACGCAAATTCGACGTCATGCACGAACTGGGCACGGACCGCATTCTGGTGTGCAGCAACGTCTCGCCGGACACCCTCTGCGACGACGCGCTGATGACCGACCAGCTCGGCGCGCTCGCGCAGGCGGCGCAAGCGGCCGGCGTGATCGCCGGTTACGAAGCGCTCGCGTGGGGCAAGCACGTCAAGACCTACCGCCACGCGTGGAAGCTCGTGAACGCGGTGAACCATCCGAACCTCGGGCTCGTGCTCGACAGCTTCCACACGCTGTCGCTCAACGACACCGTTGAGGGCATCGCGGACATCCCGGGCGAACGCATCGCTTTCGTGCAGATCGCGGACGCCCCGAAGCTTGCAATGGACGTGCTCGAATGGAGCCGCCACTACCGCTGTTTTCCCGGTCAGGGCGACTTCGACGTCGCGAACTTCACCGCCCAGGTCGTCAAATCGGGCTACACGGGCCCGCTTTCGCTGGAAATTTTCAACGACGGTTTCCGCGCCGCGCCCACCACGATCACCGCGGCGGACGGACATCGTTCGCTTCTGTTTCTCGAGGAGCAGGCGCGCGCGCTGCTTGAAACCTCGCGGCAACCCGTCGGCGAGCTTTACGAACCGCCGGCGGCGCCCGCGCACGTCGGCTACCAGTTCCTCGAATTCGCCGTGGATCACACCACGCGCGCACATCTCGCCGACTGGCTCGGCAAGCTGCGTTTTCGCCAGGCCGGCCAGCATCGTTCGAAAGATGTCACGCTGTATCAGCACGGCGCCGCGTCGATCGTGCTGAACGCCGAGCCCGATTCGTTTGCCAATGCGTTTTTCCAGCAGCATGGTTTGTCGCTGTGCGCGTCCGCGTTTCGTGTCGACGACGCGAGGCAGGCGTTCGAGCGCGCAGCAGGCTTCGGCTACGCGCCTTTTTCCGGCCAGGTCGGACCGAACGAACGGGTGCTGCCCGCGGTGCAGGCGCCCGACGGCAGCCTCAATTATTTCGTCGACGAAACGCCGGATCAGCCGACGCTGTTCGAAGCCGACTTCATCCTCACGGACATCAACGGCCCGGCGGAAGTGGGCCCGCTTAGCCGCATCGATCACGTGTGTCTTGCGGTGCCGGCGAATTCACTGGATACGTGGGTGCTGTTTCTGCGCACGGCGTTCGGTTTCGAGGCCGAGCCGGGCGTGCTCGTGCCCGATCCGTATGGACTTGTGCGCAGCCGCGCGCTGCGCAGCCGCGACGGCTCGGTTCGCGTAGTACTGAATGCGTCGGTGGATCACCATACGGCGGTGGCCGAGGCGCTGCATACCTATCACGGCTCGGGGCTCAATCACGTGGCCTTCAGCACGAGCGACATCTTCAGCGCGATTCCCGAATTCGTCGCCGATGGTTTGCCGGTGCTGCGCATCCCGCGTAATTACTACGACGACCTTGCCGCCCGCTACGCGTTGCCGGACGAGACTTTGGACGCGCTGCGCGAGCACAACATCCTCTACGATCGCGATGAGCGCGGCGGGGAGTTTTTCCACGCTTACACCGAGCAGCTGGACCAGCGCTTTTTCATGGAAATCGTCGAGCGGCGCGGCGGTTATGACGGCTACGGCGCGGGCAATGCGGCGGTGCGGCTCGCCGCGCAGGCGCAGCGGCGGAGATAGGCGGCGGGCTGAGAGTGGTTGGCCGCGGCTTTGACGATTGCGGCTTAACGATTGCCGCTTGCGGCTCGCGGCCCTGAACCGCGCAAGCTTCCGCCCCTCAGCCGCTCAGGCTCTCGCTCACTCAGGCACGGGCCGTGCGCCATCGGCTGAAGGCGAGCCATCGCCCGATATAATGAGGCCTGACTTGCGGTCCGCGCCGCGCGGCTGTGTCGCCGGTCCGGTCGCAGCGGTGTTTGCGACGGGAGCGCTCGCGCAGCCTCGGGTCCGCCCGCCCACACCGCCGGCCGAATCAAACGCCAGGAGAGATATGAAGAAGTTTGCCGTAGTCCTGTCAGTTCCCCTCCTTCTCAGCGCTTGCGCCTACTTTCAGAAGAACCCGGATGCCGGCGAGCCGGTCACGGACACCACCACGCAGCGCTCGGTCAACGACGTCGTGGCCTGCCTGACGCAACTAGCCTCCAACCACGACGCCGCGTTCAAATCCACGTCGATCCCGCAAGGCCAGATGCTCGACTTCGGCGATTCGAACGTCATCAAGGTGCGCAGCGACAATGGAGCGACCACTTACCGCTTCTATGCGGGCAAGCGCCACGCCAACAATCTGTGGATCGAAAGCGCCGCGAAAACCTGCGCGCCGTAGGCCTTGCAACGCGGCGGGAAGCCGGCTGTTAAGGGTTGGTAAGGTACGCCGGTGCGACGCTGGTGCCATCTTCGTGTCACGGTGTTACAGGACAATGCTTCTTAAGAATCGTTTAAGACTTCGTCCCCATCATGCCTCGGACACTACCGCACGAGGTGCGCACCATGAACCAGCCCGAACAGAACAGCAACGACACCGCGGCGCCGGCGAGGCGTCCCACCATCCTGCGCCGCCTGCTGAGCCATCACGAACTGGCGACGCTGCTGCTTCTGCTGCACGCGCCCATCGACGCATCCGCGAAACCCGAGATTCCGCAACTGCACGAAGCGGGCTTGATCGAAACAATTTCAAACGAAGCGGGCGGCGCGCGCATCCGCCTGACGCCCGAAGGCAATGCCGTGCTGCGCGGACTCGGCGTCAAATAACGCGCTTACGCCTGCCATACACCGTATCCCGCTTCGCGCAGCCCGATTGCCAGTTCCACTTCCATTTCCTGTGCGCCGCGATACGGCATCGGATTGAACACTTCATACAGCTCGGGCACGAGGCGCAAGCCGTAATCGCGCACATAGCGGTTGGCCTGAATGCCGGCCTTGTGCCGGTCGAAACGCAGATCGGGATCGAGCCCGGTCATCCCCACATACACGCACGGCTTGTCGAACCGGTAATCCGGATTCGCACGGCGAAAACGCGCCTCGTTCCAGACCTTGTCGTCGAGCACGACGACGTACACGTAATAACGATGCTTGCGGCGAGCCATAAGCCGAGCGTCAGTTCCTCGACGTGCTGTGCAACAGCATCCGGTATTCGGTCGGCGTGACGCCGACCGTCGCCTTGAATTGCCGCGTAAAGGCGCTGTGATCAGTGTAGCCGCATAGCGCGGCGACGTCGGTGACCTTATCGTGCGACAGCAGCAGCGCGGTGGCGGCGTCGAGCCGCGTCTTCAGCAGCACCTGGCGCGGCGTCAGGTGAAACACCTTGTGGAAATAGCGCTCCAGCTGCGCGACCGACATATCCGCCATCGCAGCCAATTGTTTGAGGTTCAACGGCTGCACGTAGTTGTCCTGGATGAACTGCACCACCGCGGCGAGCCTGCTGTAAGCGGGATGACTGCTTTCGTCCGCCTTCAGATCGCGCGAGATACCGGCGAGCCCGACCACTTTGCCTGCCGCGTCGCGCAACGGCTGCTTGCTCGTCAGACACCAGCCAGGCTGACGTCCGGGATAAAGATGCAACTCCAGCTGGTCGGTCATCTGATTGCCGACATGAATGACGCCCTCGTCCTGCGCCGTGTAAATGCGGCCGAAGCGGCGCGGAAACACGTCCTCGGCGGTCTTGCCGAGCAGCGCCGCCTTGTCCTTGAAACCGCAGCGCGAAGCAAGCGTGCGGTTCACGAGCGCATAGCGCGCGTCGGCGTCCTTCACGAAAAAGACGACGTCGGGCAGCGCGTCGAACACGGGCTCGAGCTGCCGGAAATGCGCGAGCATGCCGGACAGGGTTGCTTCGTCAGGTGAGAATTGATGAGCCAGCGTGTTCATCGTGCGGGTCCCGTGGATCCGAGCCGTGTGTAAGGCATATAGCGAGCGCTGCTGCCTTGACGCGTGGCCTGCGATCATTCGATTCGCATTGCATGCGCCGTCGATTATAAAGCCGCGCATGCGCCGACAATAAGCGCGTGGCGGCGGCAAGTCGCGGGGGTCATTCGCCTTGCGGCGCCTCTGCAGCGGCCGCCATCAGCGTGCCGATTTGCGTTGGGCTGAACGGCGGACGCGGCGCGGCGGACGGCCAGCCGAAGTACACGCTCGCCGCGGTGCCGCATATCTTTCCCTGGCACGCGCCCATCCCGCAGCGGGTGTGCAGCTTCGCGTCGCGCCAGGTGCCGAACGCGCGCACTTCGCCAAGCGTGACATCTTCGCAGCGGCATAGCAGCGTGCCGTCGGAGGGTGGCGTGCAGGCGGCCGGTTGCAATGCGAAGGCGGATTCGACGCATGCCGCGAAGCGGCGCCAGCGCGCGCGCCGGGCTTGCAGGGCGCCGCTCGCACGACTCACGCCGCCGCTCGCCCCCCACCCCGCGATCTCGCCTTCGACCGCCGCGAGTTCCGCGCCGCCCACACCGGTGCACTCGCCCGCCGCAAACACGCCATCGACCGAAGTCCGCTGCGCGTCATCGACAGCAATGGCGCCCGCTTCGTCGATCACACAGCCGAGCGCTTGCGCAAGTGCGACGTTCGGCACCAATCCGAAGCCGCACGCGACGCGCTCGCAATCGAGCGTCACCCTGCGCTCGCCGCGCCGGATCGTGACCTGTTGCACATGGCCCGCGCCATGCGCCGCCTCGACCATGCTGCTGGTCCAGTAAGAGACGCCGGCGAAGCCGCGCGTCATGCCGACGGCCTGCCGCAGCTTCGCCGGTTCGCGCAGCAGCGAAGCGCCAAAGCGCGCAACCCGCGCAGCCGGCGCCTGCTCCACCACCGCGAGCACGCGCGCGCCCGCCGCGCGCGCGGTGCTCAATGCGGCGATCAGCAACGGACCGCTGCCGGCAATCACGACGCGTTCGCCGCGCACCGGCATGCCGCCCTTGATCAGCGCCTGCAGCGCGCCTGCGCCCGTCACGCCGGGCAAGGTCCAGCCGGCGAACGGCAGCAAGCGCTCGCGCGCGCCCGTCGCCAGAATCAGCCGCCCGTAGGTCATGCGCAGCCCGCCGTGTTCCGCCGATTCGACGAGCAGCCCGCGCGGCGCAAGCGGTGCGATGACGCGCGTCGACGGAAAATGAGTGAGGTTGGCGCGGCAGGAAAGATCGGCGAGCAGGTTGGTGAGCGGCGCCTGCGCCACACTGCCTGGCCCTTGACGCCAGATCTGGCCGCCGGCGCGCGGGTTGTCGTCGAGCAACGCGACGCGCGCGCCTTCGCGGGCCGACACGAGCGCGGCATGTAGGCCCGCCGGACCGGCGCCGACTACGATGACGTCGAAGTGCTCGCTCACGATGGATCCACCTGTATGTCGTGCAGAGACTGGTGCTTGCGGCGGAGGCTGCTGCCCGGGTTCCTGGTGCAACGGCAACATGTGATTGCGCATCCGCCTGTCGCGCGCGGCGCGGCCGGCCATAGCCGGCGAGTCTCTCTCCACACAACCGGAAGTTGCCGTTTCATCGCGTATTCGCCTTCTGCGTGTTCACCATCTGGCCGTCGCGGCACAGCGTCTGACACGCGAGCACGTGCGCGCGGCCGTCTATCGTCACGCGGCATTCCTGACAGACGCCCATGCCGCAGAACGCGGCGCGCGGCTCGCCGCGCACGGAGAGCCGCGTGCCGCCGGACGCGCCCGCCAGCACCAGCGCCGCTGCCACGGTCGTGCCCGCGTCGACCTCTAGCACAAGGCCGTCGATCTTCACCCGAATGCGCGCCGCCCCGCTCTCACTCATGCGCCACCTCGTGCACAAACCGGCCCGGTAAATAAGGTTCGACGGGAATCGCCGCGGCCTGTCCGACGATCTGCGCGGCAAGCAGTTTCGCCGTCGCGAGCGATGTCGTCACACCCAGGCCCTCATGACCGACGGCCAGCCACACGCCTGGCGCGTAATCGCCGGCCGGACCGATCAGCGGCAAGCCGTCGGGCGAGGCGGCGCGAAAGCCGGTCCATGCGCGAATGCCGTTGAGCTGCGGCAGCATCGGCAGATAGCGGGCCGCGCGCTGCAGCATCTGCGCGAGCACGGGCAGCTCGACCGCTGGGTCGGTGGTGTCGAACTGTCGCGACGAGCCGATCAGCAGTTGCCCCGTCGGCCGCGGCTGTGCATTGAAAGCGACGGACGTTCCGGTCGCATGATGCGCGCTCCTGATGTAGCCGAGCTCGAGCAGTTGATGATGGATCAGCTCGGGATAGCGGTCCGTGATCAGCAGATGACCTTTCTTCGGCTGCAGGGGCAGCGTGGGCAGCAGCTCGCGAGCGCCCAGCCCGTTCGCGACGATCACATGCCGCGCGCCGCGCCGCTCGCCATTGGCGAGTGTGACACCGGTCGGATCCACGCGGACGACCGGCGCGCCGAGCCGCACGCCGATTGTCGCGGATGCCGGCGATTGCGTCAGCAGCCACTCCGCAGCCGTCGGCGCATAGACGATGCTGTCGTGCGGAATCCGCAAACCGCCGACGAGCGACGCCGCCACCGCCGGCTCGCATTGACGCAGCGCGGACGCGTCGAGCAGTTCCGCCGAGACGCCCCGCGCCTCGTAAGCGGCCTGCATGGCGCGGGCGGCTTGCCATTCCTCTTCGTCGGCGGCGAGCCAGAGCGTGCCGCAGCGCGCGAAGGCGTCGCGCTCGCGCAACTGCGGCGCGAGCTGCAGCCACAGGTCGCGCGAATACAGCGACAGCGCCAGTTCCGCCGGCGAGTCGTTCATCACGACAATATGGCCCATACCGGCCGCCGTCGCGCCGCCGCCGACGCCTTGTGCGTCGAGCACCTCGACCTGCATGCCGAGCGCGGCCAGCTCGGCCGCACAGGCCGCGCCCACGATGCCCGCGCCGACGATCAACGCATCCGCCGTCATGCCGTGCGGATGCCCCACGCGAACGGATCGCGCTCGTCGAAGCAAAGCCGCCCTTCCGCCGCGATATACGCATGACCCGTGATGGTTGGAATGACGTGGAGGCCGTCGCTGACGCCGTCGCCCGCACGCCGGTAGCTCGCCTCGAACACGCTGCCGATAATGCTTTCCTGCCGCCACACCGCGCCTTCGGCGAGCTTGCCGTCTGCCGCGAGGCAGGCGACTTTCGCGCTCGTGCCTGTGCCGCACGGCGAGCGGTCGTACGCGTTGCCCGGACACAGCACGAAACTGCGGCTGTCGATGCCGTCGCGCGAACCCGGCCCGAAGAGCTCGATATGGTCGATCAGCGCGCCCTCGGCGCCCGTGATGCCCTGCGCGATGAGCGCGTCGCGAATCGCCGAGCTGAACGCCGTCAACTCGGGGATACGCGCCGCCTCCAGCGAACGGCCATGCTCCGCGACGAGAAAGAACCAGTTGCCGCCCCAGCCGATGTCGCCCGTCAGCACGCCGTGACCGGGCACTTCCACCTGCACGGCCTTGCGATAGCGATAGGCCGGCACGTTGCGCACCGCGACACTGCCGTCGTCATTGAGCGTGGCTTCGACCACGCCAACGGGTGTTTCGATGCGATGACGCCCCGGCGCGATGCGCCCCATGTGCGCGAGCGACACCACGAGGCCGATCGTGCCGTGCCCGCACATGCCGAGATAGCCGACGTTGTTGAAAAAGATCACGCCCGCCGCGCACGACGGATCGTCGGGCTCGCACAGCAGCGCGCCGACCACCACGTCGGAGCCGCGCGGTTCGGTGACGATGCCGGCGCGCCAGTCGTCGAAGCGGGTGCGAAATACGTCGAGCCGTTGCGCGAGCGTTCCGCCGCCGAGGTCCGGGCCGCCCGACACGACGAGGCGGGTCGGTTCACCGCCGGTGTGGGAGTCGATGATATTGAGCGTTTTCATGACGCACATGGTAGGAACGGCGCACGCGCGAGTCTTGGTGCGCGTGCGCGTGGATTGTGACGATTTCGGCATAGTATGCAGCAGTGGTCATGTCGTCGGTCGAGGACGCCGCGACTGGTCTCACCCTCCTTGAATACGCCTGCGGCACGCCGCAGTAACAAGGCCGGTCGCTCATCCAGCATGGCGCCGCAATGAACCTACGGTTTGAGCATCGCGCACGCCCAGCTCGCGGCACAGCCGAATGCCGGCGCTCCGTCACCGGCCGCACTGTGCCGAAATCGTCATCCGCCACGCGCGATTCGTGCAAGACGGCGGCGTTTTCGCTGCTTACACTGCGCTTCGACTCATCACATTCAGGAGAGCAGTCGTGGCGCATATCTGGGAAGGCGTATTGCCGGCGGTCACCACCAAGTTCAACGCGGATTTCAGCATAGACCGGGCGTGGACCGGCAAGAATATTGAAGCGCAGATCGACGCGGGCGTGGACGGCATCATCGTGTGCGGATCGCTCGGCGAGGCGTCGACGCTCTCACTCGACGAAAAGCTGCAGGTGCTCGACATCGCCGTGGAAGCTTCGCGCGGCCGCGTGCCGGTGCTGCTGACCATTGCGGAAAACAGCACGCTCGACGCGTGCCGCCAGGCCGAAGCCGGCAGCCGTCGCGGCGCCGCCGGTTTCATGGTGCTGCCGGGCCTGCGCTATCTGTCGGATCGTCGCGAGACGCTGCATCATTTTCGCAGCGTCGCCGACGCAAGCGCGCTGCCGCTCATGATCTACAACAATCCGCTTGCTTACGGCGTGGACATGACGCCCGACATGTTTGCGGAAATCGCCGACGAAAAGAAAATCGTCGCGATCAAGGAATCGTGCGGGGACGTGCGGCGCGTGACCGACCTGATCAACGCAGTCGGCGACCGCTTCGCGATTCTGTGCGGGGTCGACAACCTCGCGATGGAAGCGATCCTGATGGGCGCGCATGGCTGGGTGGCCGGTCTCGTGTGCGCGTTTCCGCATGAGACGGTGGCGATCTACAAACTGCTGAAAGCGGGACGGCTGGAAGAAGCGCGGGCCATCTACCGCTGGTTCGCGCCGCTGCTCGCGCTCGACGTCTCGCCGAAGCTCGTTCAGAACATCAAGCTCGCCGAGGCGATGGTAGGACTCGGCACGGAGCCGGTGCGTCCGCCGCGCCTGCCGCTGGCGGGTGACGAGCGCGCCGCCGTTGAGGCGCTGATCCGCAAGTCGCTTGAAACGCGGCCGGTACTGCCGAGCCTTTGAGCGAGCGCGAGGGCTTCAGGCGGCCTGCTGCTGCGGGCGCGCGGAATCGTCGTAACGCAGGTCGTGACGCAGATGCAGCAGCCTGTAGCCACTCTTATAAACCGGCTGCAGGCGAAACTCGTTTTGCGGCTCGATTTCGAGCAACAGACGCAGCCGCGACACATGGCTGTCGATAGTGCGGGTGAACTCGCGGAATTCGCGGCCCCACACCATCGCGAAAATGTGATCGCGCGACATCACGCGGCCGATGTTCGAGAAGAATAGCGAAGCCAGCCGGTATTGCGTGCCCGACAAGGCGACCGGCTGGCCGCGCAGCATCACGATCTGGCGATGCGTGTCGAAGCGGTACGGCCCCACGTCGAAGCTCGCGGTGCCGAAGCGGTCCGGATAGGCGCGCCGCAAGAGCGCCGTGACGCGCTCTCGGAACTCCGCCGGACGCAGCGGCAGCGCGACGTAGTCGTACGCGCCGTTGACGAACGCGCGCACCATGCTCTCCTCCGACGCTTCCCGCGACACGAAGATCACCGGTAAGCGGTCACCGCCGACCGCGCGCGCCGTTCTCAGCACCTCCGTGCCCGACAGACGGGTGCCGTGCCAGTCCAGCACCAGCAGATCCACGGTGGAACGAGCCAGCGTTTTCGACATGGTCAGGCCGTCGTCATAGCCTGCGCAGGTATGGTCTGCAGCCGTCAGGATTTTCTCAATCGACTGACGCACGACGGGATCGCGTTGGAGAATGGCAATGCGCATGGGATGACTCTTAACAGATGGCGTGGACGCGATTCTCGAAGGCCCACCCGCCCTATCCCATAGGATCAATCCGAATTTAGGCGCGGCTCTGACCGATCCGACCGCCGAATGGCCAACGGACTACAAGCGTCTGCGCAAGCCCCAGCACGGTTTCGTCAAAGCCGCCCAATCCGCGGCGCATGCGGAACTTTCCCAATCTAATTAAGCACTTCCCGAAGCAAATCGCATTGATCCTGTAAAATCGCGGGCTGGCTTCTTTCGTCACGCGCCGCCCTACCCGGTCCGGCGCGCCGGTGTCCCGCGCTCTACCCAGCCGTTGCCACACTTCTCGCCGACGAGCGCCGTTTTTCCACGCCACACGTGGTTTCCCATTCAAGACAACGACATAGCAATGCAAGCGACAAATCTGGGTGGAGCGCAGGCTGTCACCCCACGCCCGCTCGGGCGCAGCGACTATAAAACGCTCGGCCTCGCGGCCTTGGGCGGCGCGCTCGAGTTCTACGACTTCATCATCTTCGTGTTTTTCGCGCCGGCCATCGGCCAGCTGTTTTTCCCGGCGACGATGCCCGACTGGCTGCGCCAGGTGCAGACCTTCGGCATCTTCGCCGCGGGGTATCTGGCGCGCCCGCTCGGCGGCATCATCATGGCGCATTTCGGCGACCTGTTCGGCCGCAAGCGCATGTTCACGCTTTCCGTGCTGCTCATGTCCGTGCCGACGCTGATGATGGGCCTGTTGCCCACCTACGCGAGCATCGGCGTGATGGCGCCGGTCCTGTTGCTGCTGTTTCGCGTGATGCAAGGCGCAGCTGTGGGCGGCGAAGTGCCGGGCGCCTGGGTGTTCGTCTCCGAGCACGTGCCCGAGCGGCACATTGGCTACGCGTGCGGCACGCTGACGGCCGGCCTCACGGCAGGCATTCTGCTCGGCTCGCTGATCGCGTCGGCGGTCAATCGCCACTTCGCGCCCGCCGAGATCGCGGATTACGCGTGGCGCATTCCGTTTCTGATCGGCGGCGTGTTCGGCATGTTCTCGGTCTACCTGCGCCGCTGGCTGCACGAAACGCCGGTGTTCGCCGAACTCAAGCAGCGCAAGGCGATTGCCGCCGAAGTGCCGCTCAAGGCCGTGCTGCGCGATCACGGGCGCGCGGTCATCGTGTCGATGCTGCTCACGTGGATGCTGTCCGCCGCGATCGTCGTCGTGATTCTGATGACGCCGACGCTGCTGCAAAAACAGTTTCACATTGCGCCGGCCACCGCGCTGCTCGCGAACTGCGTCGCGACGTTGTGCCTGACCGTCGGCTGCGTGATGGCGGGCTCGATCGCCGGGCGCGTCGGCGCGGGGCGCACGATCTTCATCGGCGGCCTCGCGCTCGCCGTGACCTACTACGCGATGTTCCAGCAGCTCGCCGCCGACACCTCCACGCTCGTGCCGCTGTACGGCGCGACGGGCTTTCTGGTCGGCGTGATCGGCGCGATTCCGTTCGTGATGGTGAAAGCCTTCCCGCCGGTGGTGCGCTTCTCCGGGATTTCGTTTTCATACAACGTCGCGTATGCGGTGTTCGGCGGACTCACGCCGATCGCCGTTTCGCTGATGATGAAGTCCAATCCGATGGCGCCGCCGCTCTATGTCGGCGCGATCTGCGTGCTCGGCGCGCTGACCACGTTCCTCATCAAGGACGCGCCGACGAAGCGCTGATCCGGCTGTTACGCTCATGACAGAAACGGCGCGCCTTCGGACGCGCCGTTTTCGTTGCTGCCGGCGCCGCACCGCGCCCTTTGTTCCGACATCGACACTTCACGCCGCCCCGAAACATCGAACGCCGGATCGGCCTAGGATGTGTCGCATGAACTCCTTAAACACATCCGCTTCGCCCGCCCTCGGCCGCGTGCTCGCGACCGTCAGCGTGGGCTTCGTCGTCACGCAGCTCGACGTGACTATCGTCAATATCGCGTTGCCGGAAATCGGCGGGAATCTGCACGCGAACGTCGCGGGCCTGCAATGGGTCGTGGACGCCTACACGCTCGCCTTCGCCGTGCTGATGCTGTCGGCCGGCGCGCTCGGCGACCGCTTCGGCGCGCGCCGGCTGTATGCAGCGGGCATGGTGCTGTTCGCGCTGGCCTCGCTCGCGTGCGGCGTGGCGCTCGATGCGCCGATGCTCGTCGCGGCGCGCGCGCTGCAAGGCGTCGGCGCCGCCGCCATGTTGCCGAATTCGCTCGCGCTGCTGAACCAGGCGTATGGACACGATCCCAAACTGCGTGCCCGCGCGGTCGGCCTGTGGACGGCCTCGGGCGCGATCTCCATCGCCGCGGGGCCGGTGGCGGGCGGCCTCCTGATCGCGGCATTCGGCTGGCGCAGCATTTTTCTCGTCAATCTGCCGATTTGCGCGGCGGGCTTTCTGGCGACGCTGCTGTGGATACCGCCCCCGCAAGCGGCCCGCTCCGCCCAGCAGGACGCCGTGAAAGCCGATGCAAGTCCGCGCGGCATCGATCTCGGCGGCCAGTCGCTCGCGATCGTCGCGCTGACCGCCTTCGTCGCCGCAGTGATCGAATGGCGGCCGCTCGGATTGCGCCATCCGCTTGTCGCGGGCGGCTTCGTGCTGGCGGCGCTCGCGGGCGTGGCGTTCGTCGCGGTCGAGGCGCGGGCGCGCGCGCCGATGCTGCCGCTCTCGCTCTTCGGCAAGCGCAGCTTCAGCGCAGCCGTGGTGTTCGGCATCTGCGTGAACATGACCTATTACGGGATGGTGTTCGTGCTCAGCCTGTATCTGCAGCGGGCGCGCGGCTACACGCCGTTGCAGGCCGGCCTCGCGTTTTTGCCGCTGACGGGCGGCTTCCTCGTGTCGAACGTCGCGAGCGGCTGGGTGGTCGGACGCTTCGGCGTGCGTGTGCCGATGATCGCCGGCGCGATCACGGCCGGGCTCGGCTACGGGCTGCTGCATTTCGTCGATGCCGGCACGCCGCTCGTCGGCTTGCTGGTGCCGTTCCTGATGATTCCGTCGGGAATGGGGCTCGCGGTGCCGGCCATGACGACCGCCGTGCTGGCATCGGCGGAGGCGCGGCGCGCGGGCACGGCATCGGCGGTATTGAATACGGCGCGCCAGGCCGGCGGCGCGGTGGGTGTGGCGGCGTTCGGCGCGCTGGCCGGCGGCTCGGCGGCGACGCAGATTGTGGCGGGCATGCAGGCGGCGACCGCCATTTCGGTCGGTCTGCTGGTGTTGGGCGGCGTGATGAGCTGCCTCGTGCATCCGCAGCCGCATTCGTCGGCGCCAGGGCGGCGCCAGGCGGATTCAGTGCGGGTGGGCAATTCGCGGTGAGGCGCGCCGGGATTTGGCGCCCGGCTCCGGCGGCTGGCTTTGACCGTCGCGTGGTCTGCTTGCATTTGCCGATCATGTCGTCGTCTCGACGACGCGCGGCACATCATTTCGCCGCGCCTTTGCTTCCGGCTCACGAAAAAAACGACCCCGGCGGCTTGCGGCCGCGGGGTCGTCAGCGGTACGTCACCCTGGCGCCAGCGCGCCGCAAGCTTGCCTTGCACCACGGCGCACAGTGACGGGCACGCGCTACAGCCGCGCTTCCTGAATCGTGCCGGTCGTGATCGCGGCTTCGATCAACCCTTCGCTTTGCGCCTTGCTGATTGCATCGGCGATCAGTTTTTCCGGCTCTTCGATCTCAGCCTTGATCGTGCCGAGGAATCCGGAGGCATCCAGAATGACCAGCGTTTTCGCGGAATCGGCGAGGCTGATGATCACGCGATGCGGCGTGGGCCCTTCGCCCAGACTCGCGCACAACTGCAGCACCTTGCCGCCAATGGATTGCTCGAAACTTTGAATCATATGTGCTCCCTTGATTGCAGCCGAATACAGCAAGGCAAAACCAGCGGACCGGCGAACGCGCCCTTGCTCAGAGCCCGAGCCCGCCGCGCGGCGCGCGCGCACCGTCGATGCTGATACGTCCCGCGCCGGTTACGAACAGCAGCAGAAAACCGCCGGCAATACCGATGTTTTTCCAGAAATGGATCACCATGTCGCGCTGCAGGGCGGCGTCGGTCACATTCCAGAAATCGTGGCCGAGCACCGCCGTGGCCACCGTATAGACCGCCATGATGAGCGCGAGCGGACGCACCTTGAAGCCGACGATCAGCAAGAGCCCGCCCAATGCCTCGACGGCAGTGGCGATCGGCGCGGCGATCTGCACGAACGGCACGCCCTTCGCATGCAGATAGCCGACAAAACCCGCATAACCCAGCAGTTTCATCACGCCGCCCCACAGGAACAGAACGGCGAGCGCGATACGCGCGATGAGAATAACGCCGGAATCGACGGGACGCGTCATGAGGTGCTCCTGTAGATGAATAAGCAGCAGACCCGGCTGAAAGGCGGCAGTTCCCTGCTTGCCTCCGAGCATAGGTTCATTGCCCGCTCTTTCCAAGGCGGGCAGTCGCTTGCGCGGCCACGAACGACCTGAACGACCCCGCCGACGAAACCCGGCGGCAAAAGCTACGAGCGCGGCGCATCCGGCGCGAGCAACACGCCTTTCGTGAAGACGAAGCAGCCATAGCCGCGCTCTTCGCCCGTCGCAATCACGCAATAGGCTTTGCGCGCGCGCTCATAAAACGCGAAGCGTTCGATGGGCGCAAACGGCACCTCGCGGCCTTCGGCGGCATTGACCTCGATCTGCGCTTCGCGCTGCACTGCGGGAAGGGTATGCGGCTCGCCGACGACTTCCATGCGCGACGCCGGTTGTTCGATGAAGGTGTCGAGCGGCAGCACCGACAGCACCGCGCGGACCGCGCGCGGCGAGCTCACGCCGTCAAGACGCAGCAGCTTGCCGAGCACCGTGGAATGCGCCACGGAATCGCCGGGAAAGTTGGCGTCGCAAATCACGACTTCGTCGCCGTGGCCCATTGAGCGGAGTGCATGCAGGATGTCGGCGTTGAGCAGGGGATCGAGATTTTTTAGCACTGTGTCTCCGTGCAGATTGCTTGCGGTTATTCGAATGGATTGCCTTGATGCCATGCGGCAAACGATTGTAGCAAGCAACGCCGTGCACTTCGGAGATTCAGTGCGCCGCGCACGACGCGCCGGGCACGCGCCGCGCCTTGCCGCGGCAACGCCACCGCAGCCATCCGATCGCCGCGAGCAGCACGAGCCCCGCGCCGCTCAGCACCGGTTCCCGCCACCCGAGCAACGCGGTGAACATGAACGCGCGCGTGCCGGCGAGAAGCGCGAAGCCGGCGATCGCGCCCGAGAGCGCGTCGATGGCGCCCGCGAAGCGCGCGAACCGTGTGGCGGGCGAGTGAGCCGTGACGCTGGCGGGCTCGTGCATGATGATCTCCGTGAACGATGAGCAGTGGCGACGGGGATGGCTGCGACGTCGGTAAGCGGCGGTTGGTCAGGCGCCCGCGGGCACCTGGTCGAGGAAGCCGGTTACCGTCTGCAGACGCCCGTGCGCGTCGACGGTGCCGAAGTCGGAACCCTTGACGAGCGCGTCGCCGGCCGGCGTCAGCAGTTCCCACGAAAAGCGCAGGCGGTTGCCGAACCCGTCGACGTCCGTCGAACGGCGAAACGTGTGGCCGGCAAAGCGCTCCTGCACGGCACGGATCATCGCGTCGATGCCGTCGTGGCCCGAGCCGGCCATCAGCGGGTCGCGGTAGTCGGCATCGCTCGCCCAGGTCGCGGCGATCAGCTCGCGGCGGCGCGCGCCATCGGTCTCGTTCCATGCGTCGAAATAGCGGTCGATCAGATCGGTATGCGCGTTCATTTCCTGCTCCTGTGACTGGATTGAGCGCTACGCTCGGCATCCGGGACGGATGCGGCGGGCTCGGAGTGAAGATTCGCGGTTTGCGCGGCGCCGGTCGATTACGTGAGAGGTAATGGTTGCGCGGCGCGGGTGGCGGGGGGGCGGAATGCGCCGAGATGCCATAACCGGCAACGAGGCTGGGTCACGCAGTCATGCGCGGCGGAGCGCGGTGACGTGCAGCGTGGTGCCCCGGCGCGCGGCCCGCTTTACCTCGCAGGTAATGGATTGCCGCGCGGCGCTTTGGCTATCATCAGCGGCATGAACACACTTTCTCTAGCGCAAGGCGCCCCGTCCGCGCCGCCCACGGCCAGCCGCAGCGTCGGCGATCTGCTGCGCGAATGGCGCCAGCGGCGCCGAATGAGCCAATTGCTGCTCGCCGCCGAAGCCGAGATTTCGACGCGGCATCTGAGCTTCGTCGAATCCGGCCGCGCGATGCCGAGCCGCGAAATGGTGATGCACCTCGCCGAGCGGCTCGACGTGCCGCTGCGCGCGCGCAACGCGCTGCTGATCGCGGCGGGTTACGCGCCGCTCTTTCGCGAACGCCCGCTGTCGGATCCGCAGCTGAGCGCCGCGCGCGAGGCCGTCGAGCTCGTGTTGAAGGGCCACGAGCCGTATCCGGCACTGGCCATCGACCGTCACTGGACCATCGTCGCGACCAACAACGCGCTCTCGCCGCTCGTCGCGGGCGCGAGTCCGGACCTGCTGAAGCCGCCCGTCAACGCGTTGCGGCTCAGCCTGCACCCGGACGGCATTGCCGCGTCGATCGTCAACTGGCACGCATGGCGCGAACATGTGCTCGCCCGGCTGCAACGGCAAATCGACGTGAGCGCCGACGACACGCTTCGCGCCTTGCGCGACGAGCTGGCCGCCTACCCGCCCCCGCCCGGCGCCGAAGTGCCCGACGCCGGCGACAGTCCGCTCAACCAGATCGCCGTGCCGCTGCGGCTGCGCACGCCGCTCGGCGAGCTGTCGTTTTTCAGCACGACGACGGTATTCGGTACGCCCGTCGACGTGACACTCTCGGAACTCGCCATTGAAGCGTTCTTCCCCGCCGACCCGCAAACCGCGGCGGCATTGCGCGAAGCGGCGCAGAGCCAGCCCGTGGGTGGCGCTGGCGAGCAGAGAACAGCGGGGGCTTGAGCGCGCGCTCAGGGACTGCAACGCGGACGGGTCCGGCGCTCGGACGGGCGGCCGATGCCGCCCGTGCGCGTCTGCGCCTGAGTACAGCCGGCGCCTTAACACCGAGCGAGCTGCCGCCCGTCAACCGTCGGCGCCTGAACAGTCGACGCCGCTCACCGCCGAACCCGCCCCATTTCGTCGCAAGCGGCCACCGTCTGCCGCCTCGCCGCCCGTCTGCGCGAATCAGCCCGACGTGCTATCTTTTTCGATTGCATTGCACCTTTCCCCTGCCACAGGACGACGCCCGCGAGCCGCAGGCGCGCGTGAGTCGCCTGCGTACTCATCATGTCCGAACTTTCCACTTCGCTTTCCCGCGCACCCCGCCGCTTTGACCTCAATCCGAAACCGCTTGCCGCGGCGCTTCTGCTGATCGCGCTAGGCGCCGTTTATCTGGCGCAGACGGTCAGCGGCCGCCAGGCCGCACTCTATATAGTCGGCGCGCTGCTCGGCCTGTCGCTTTATCACGCGGCGTTCGGCTTCACGTCGGCCTGGCGCGTATTTATCGCCGATGGCCGCGGCGCCGGGCTGCGCGCGCAAATGCTGATGCTCGCCGTCGGCGTGATCCTGTTTTTCCCGGCGCTGGCGTCCGGCAGCCTGTTCGGGCACCCGGTCGTCGGGCTGGTGGCGCCCGCGGGCACTTCGGTGCTGGTCGGCGCTTTCATGTTCGGCGTCGGCATGCAGCTCGGCGGCGGTTGTGCGTCGGGCACGCTGTACACGGTCGGCGGCGGCAGCACACGGATGATCGTCACCCTCGCGGCATTTGTAACCGGCTCGGTGGTGGCCACGGCGCACATGCCGTTCTGGACCGCGCTGCCGTCGCTCAAGCCGCTTTCGATGGTCAAGACGCTCGGCGCGGGCCCCGCCATTGCGCTGAATCTGGCGATTTTCGCAGCGATCGCGGCGCTGACCGTATTCATCGAGCGACGCCGGCACGGACGCCTCGCCAATGAGCCGGTGCGCCCGCCGCGCGCCTCGCCGTGGCTGCAAGGGCCGTGGCCGCTCTTTGCCGGCGCGATCGCGCTGGTGCTGCTCAATTTCGCGACGCTCGCGCTGTCGGGCCGCCCATGGGGCGTGACTTCGGCGTTCGCGCTGTGGGGCGCGAAGTTTTTTGCGGCGCTGGGCGTGGATGTCGCCAGTTGGCCGTACTGGGCGGCCGGCGCAAATGCGGGTGCGCTCGCCGCGCCTGTTACACATGACGTCACCACGGTCATGGACGTCGGCATCATTCTCGGCGCCATGGCCGCCGCCGCGCTGGCCGGGCGTTACGCGCCCGTCTGGAAAGTGCCGGCGCGCTCGCTGATCGCCGCGGTGGTGGGCGGCCTGCTGCTCGGCTACGGCGCGCGGCTCGCCTACGGCTGTAACATCGGCGCGTACTTCAGCGGCATCGTCTCGGGCAGCCTGCACGGCTGGCTGTGGCTCGCCGCTGCCTTTGCCGGCAACGTGCTCGGCACGCGCCTGCGCCCGGCCTTCGGACTCGAAGTCGAGCGCGTGCGCCGCACCGGTTGCTGATCCTTATCCAAGAAGTTACAAAGTCGCCCCGGTTTGTAACTGGGGCGGCACCGATCCGTTACAAGTTAAATCTGTCCCCAAAGCGCAAAAAGAATGCGGCATTTATTACATAGTCCGCTTTGGCTTTTCCTCTTTGCTCCCTTCAGTCTTATTTACCGGTTGTGCGCACAACCATCTGCTGTTGCGCGGACGATACGCCGAGGGCCCCGCCCGACAAGGGTTTTCACGGGTCAGACAATTCCTAACGAGGCTCGGAAACCCGTCCCGTATGGCCTATTACAGGCCCGTGAAATTCTTACCGAAATTTGATGCATTTTTTCGAGATATTTTTTTGAGAAGGGATTGATTTCTTGTTTTGCCCTTCATACAATTCGTCCCAAGCTGTTACGAAATGTAACGCGATGTATCAAAAGGTCGCCATCTGTATCAAGGGGGCGACTCGTAGCCGAAGGACAACGTTTTCGGCGAGGCACAAGAGACATAACGGCGAAAAGCCGACTTAGTAATTCGGGGCTTCGGAAACAGAGAAAATGGACCGTAGCAGCGAGACGCTGGACTCAATCCGCGAGATTAACCTGTCGTACATCATGCTCGCGCAACGCATGTTGCGTGAGGACAAACCGGTCGGCATGTTCCGGCTGGGCCTGTCGTCGGAACTGGCTGATCTGCTTGCCGGGCTGTCGCTCGCGCAGATCGTCAAGCTGGCCTCTTCCGACCAGCTTTTGTGCTTCTTCCGCTTCAACGACCACTCGATGTTGTCGGCGTTGACGCAAACGACGAAGCACACCGCAGTTGCACCGACTCACGCGGCTATCCTGCTTGCAGGCCAGCCCGCCGAGCAATTTGCCTGATCGAGGTGACTGCGATGCAAAAGCGTAGCCTGACGGAAGACGCACAAGAAGTGTTTCGCGCCATCGCGCTGATCGAACTCGGCGCGCGCATGCAGGTGCTGGAGAGCGAACTGACGCTCTCGCGCGATCGCATGATCCGCCTGTATCGCGAGGTGAAGGGCGTATCGCCGCCCAAGGGCATGCTGCCGTTCTCGGCGGACTGGTACATGACGTGGCTCGCGAACATTCACGCTTCGCTGTTCTACAACACGTACCTGTTCCTCAAGAACGAAGCGCGCTGCTCGCACCTGGACGCGCTGACGAAGGGATACCGGCTGTATCTGGAGCACTGCAAGCACAGCGAAACCGAACCGGTGCTGGACTTGACGCGCGCCTGGACGCTGGTGCGTTTCTTCGACGCCGACATTTTGCAATTGACGAAGTGCTGCCGTTGCACCGGCAAGTTCGTCGCGCATAAGCACGATTTGCAGCATAACGTGGTGTGCGGCGCATGCCAGCCGCCGTCGCGCGCCGGCAAGACAAAGAAGGCCGCAGCGGCTCGTCAGGAAGCCATCGAAGCGACCCAGGTCGCCGAAGCCGCCTGACAGACGACTCGCCTCATTCACGATAAGGGCTGGTCCGCCCGAGTCGTACCGAAGCCTTAATTACCAAGTCCGCGCAGAGCATTGTCTGCGCGGACTTTTTGTTTGCACGGCGCGACAGCTACCCGGCGTGCGCCCGCGCCCACGTGAGTGCCCTAGTCCACCAGCCCCACCGTCTGCACGACGAGCCAGAGGTTCGCCGCGGTAATCACCGCAAAGAGCGTCCACGCGACTACCTTTGTCAACAGCGTATTCGCGAACTCGCCCATCAGCGCCCGGTCGCCTGTCATGCGAATGAGCGGGTACAGTGCGAACGGCAATTGCAGGCTCAACACGACCTGGCTCGCCACGAGCAGCTTGCCGACCGCGCCGTTGCCCATCATCTGCACGCCGATCAGCGCGGGAATCAGCGCGAGCGCGCGCGTGATGAAGCGCCGCTGCCAGCACGGAATCTTCAGCTTCAGGAAGCCTTCCATGATCACCTGGCCCGCCACCGTGCCGGTGAAGGTGGAGCTTTGCCCCGATGCCAGCAGCGTGATGGCGAACAGCACCGCTGCGAAACCGGTGCCGACAATCGGCGCGAGCAGTTTGTAGGCGTCCTCGATTTCGGTGACCTGAGTATGGCCGGTCGCATGAAACGCGGCGGCCGCGAGAATCAGGATCGCCATGTTGATCATCAGCGCGAGCAGCAGCGAGACGATCGTGTCGAGGCGCGACATGCCGATGGCGGAGCCGATGCTCGCGGCATCGCGCTTGACCGCGCGCGTCTGCACGATCGACGAATGCAGGTACAGGTTGTGCGGCATCACGGTCGCGCCGAGAATGCCGATGGCGAGATACAACGGCTCGCGCGCATTGAGCGCCTGCCACGACGGCATCAGCCCTTGCGCGACCGCCGGCCAATGCGGCTTCACCAGGGCCAGTTCGATCACATAACCTATGCCGATGGTCGCAATCAGACCGAGCATGATCGCTTCGAGATCGCGGAAATTCTTGCCCTTCAGGCCGAGCACGATCAACGTATCGAATGCGGTGAGCAGCACGCCTGTCGTCAACGAGCATTTGAAGAGCAGATGAAAAGCGAGCGCGCCGCCGAGCACTTCCGCGAGGTCGCACGCAATGATCGACAGCTCCGCGAGCAGCCATTGAAATCGCGCGACGGCCGGCGAATAACGCGCGCGCGATAACTCAGCGAGGTCGCGCCCGGTGACGATGCCAAGACGCATGCTCAGACATTGCAGCGCCATGGCCGCGAGACTCGCGAGCATGACGACGAACAGCAGGCTATAGCCGTAACGCGAGCCGGCTTCGATGTCGGTCGCCCAGTTGCCCGGGTCCATATAGCCGATCGAAACCAGCAGGCCGGGGCCTGCAAACTGCAAGATCTTCTTCCAGAACGGCGCGCCTTGCGAGACGGCGACCGTGCCTTGCACCTCGGATGGGCAAAAGGGCGCCGTTGCCGTGGTCGGTAGTTTGAACTGCAATCCGGAGTCTCTCGAGGGGAATAAAAGCGCGGTGCAGAGGGGCTGCGCCGCGGACCGCCTCAAGTGTACAAAGAAACTTCCGGCAATGTCCCGCTCAGTGCATAACGGCCGACGTCGCGCACGCGATAGTCGACTGGATCGTGCAGCGTGTGCACGCGCGCGTTGCGCCAGAAGCGGTCCAGTGCGAGCGGTCCGTGCGTGGCGCGCGCGCCGCAGGCGTCGAACAGTTTTTCGCTGACGTCAAGCGCCGCACGGTGCGCGACAATCTTCGCTTCCGACGTGACGAGCGCCACATGTGCACGCGCTTGCGCGGAAAGCGCCGGGCCTTCGCGCCATGCGGCGTCGAGCGCCTGCGCGGCGCGCACCGCCAACGCCTCCGCACTCACCGCCTGAATGCGCATTTCGCCGAAACGCTGGATCAGATAGGGATCGTCGGTTGCTTTCGCCACGCCCGAGTTCAGCCACGGTTTGCCGTATTGCGTGACGTAGGCGCGCGCTTCGTCGAGTGCGCCTTGCGCGATACCCACGAACAGGTTCGTCATGACCTGCTGCGAGACGAGCGTGCGCAAACTCGCGTACGGTGTATCGGCGCGTTGCAGCACTTCGCCGGGCTCGACCCGGACCTGAGTGAAAGACACGCTGCCGCTGTCGGTCTGCCGCTGGCCGATCGGATTCCAGTCTTCGTTAACGGTGATGCCCTCGCGCGTGGTCGGCACCGCTGCAAACACGGCGTTGCCCGAGAGCGGGTCTTGCGCCGAAACCGTCATCATCTGCGAGCCGCGCGTGCCGGAGCAAAAGCCCTTCTGACCATTCAGAAGATAGCCGCCGTCGCCGGTTGCAGTTGCAACGAGACGCGTGTCGAGCGGATTGACCGCATTGCCCCACCACCAGCGTTCCTTCACCGTGCCGCGCAGGTAGCGCTCGCGCTGCTCCACGTTGCCCCACACATGAATGCTCACTTCCTGCAGGAACGTGAAGCCGAGCAGATGCGCAAGCGCGCTGTCGACCTGCGCGATCTTGCGAATGATCTCGTAGATGTCCGGCCACGACGCGCCTTCGCCGCCGAACTCGCGCGGCACGGCGAGCGTGAGCAAGCCGGCGTCGGCGATCCACTGCTTTTCCTGCGCGGCGTGGCCGCCCGCAAGATCGCGTTGCGCAGCGCTCGCATGCAATGCCTCGAGCAGGCCGGCAAGATCGCGCACTGCCGGCGCGGCGGGCGCCTCGCGCGTTTGCAGCGTCGCGGGGTGGCCAGGATCGTTCATGCTGTATCCACGTGTTAGGTGTTGAGGGCGAACAGGCGGTGCAGATGCGACTGACGTGACTGACGTGACTGACGCAAAGCGCACTGGCACCGTCCGGCAGGTTTCATGATAGGCGGTGATGCGCTCGACCGATAGGAGCCGCGGCATTCGTCATGCAAAAGCGCTGCGGGGCGGCCGGCGCGAGATTCCAGATCATGCGCGCAGCGCGCGACATCACGCTCGCTGCGCGAGCCGCCGCACGACGCGGTCGCCCACCAGCTGCACTGTCGTCACGATGGCAATGAGCAGCACGATCACGGTGACCATCACCGTCGTGTCGAAACGCTGATAGCCATAGCGGATCGCCAGATCGCCCAGGCCGCCCGCGCCGACCGCGCCCGCCATCGCGGAAGAGCCGATCATTGCGACTACCGTAATCGTGAAGCCGCCGACAATGCCGGGCAGCGCCTCGGGCAACAGCACATGCCAGATGATGTGCCGGCGCTGCGCACCCATTGCCTGCGCTGCTTCGATCAAGCCTCGGTCCACTTCGCGCAGACTTACCTCGGCCACGCGCGCGAGAAACGGAATCGCGGCAATGCTGAGCGGCACCACGGCCGCCCATACGCCGATGGTCGTGCCGATCAGCAAACGCGTGAGCGGCAGCAGCGCGACGAGCAGAATGATGAACGGCGTCGAGCGGAATGCATTGACGAGCGCGCCGAGCGTGCTGTTCACCGCGCGCTTTTCGAAGATGCCGCCGCGCGTGGTGGTGACCAGCACGAGCGCCAACGGAATGCCGACGAGCGCCGCGATCAGCGCGGATACGCCGACCATCACCACCGTATCGCGTAGCGCACCGACAAGTTCGGACAACCAAAGATCAGACATAGCCCAGTACCTCGACATGATTCGCGTGGCCGCGCGCGCGGTCGAGCAGCGCGGCAACCTGCGCCGCTACGGCGGCATGCCCGCTCGCATGCACCTCGGCGGACACAATGACGCGCCCTTGGGCGTGTCCCTGAATCCGGTCGATGCCGCCATGCACGAAGTTCACGCTGCTGTCCCCGGTGCTCAGCGCACGCGCGAGGGCGGCGAGGTCGGGGTCGCGTTCGGCGTCGCCGGTGAAGCGTACGTCGAGCAGCACGCGGACGTCGGCCTGGCCGATCCCGGCGAGCGGCTTCACGCGCTCGGCAAGATCCGCAGGCAAGTCGTGCACCAGAGTGCGCAACAACGCTCGCGTCGCATCGTGCTGCGGGTCGCCGAATACGCGCCACACAGGACCCGTTTCCACCACGCGCCCGCGCTCGATCACGGCGACCGTATCGCACACCTCACGAATCACCTGCATTTCATGCGTAATCAGCACGACGGTCAGATTCAAGCGCCGGTTGATGTCGCGCAACAGAGCGAGAATCGCTTGCGTTGTTTCGGGATCGAGTGCGGACGTGGCCTCGTCGCAAAGCAGGATGTGCGGGTCCGTAACGAGCGCGCGCGCAATGCCCACACGCTGTTTCTGCCCGCCCGACAGGCTCGCCGGATAAGCATCGCGCTTCGCGGCCAGCCCGACGAGTTCGAGCAGCGCATCAACTTTTTTGTCGATGGCGGCTTTCGGCGCGCCGGCAATCCTGAGCGGCAATGCAATGTTCTCTCGCACCGTCTTCGCCGACAGCAGGTTGAAGTGCTGAAACACCATGCCGATGCGCCGGCGCAGCGCGACCAGCCCGCGTTCGTCGAGTTCGCCGACATTCACGCCGTTCACGGTCACCGCGCCCGAGCTCGGTTTTTCGAGTCCATTGACAAGGCGCAGCAGCGTCGACTTGCCCGCGCCGCTGCGGCCGATGATGCCGAACACCTCGCCGCGCGCGACGTTCAACGTCACGTCCGCGAGCGCCGCGGTCGAAGCGCCGCGTGCGCCGGCAAACACTTTACCCACGTTATCGAAGACGACAGCCGCCTGGGTCGGTGCTGCATTCGAACGCTCATCGACTGTCAGCGACGGCGCGTCCTCAATAAACTGCGGCACGTCGAAAAGAGTGGCCATGGCTTTACTCCCCTCAGGCTTCCACGATTTGCTTGACGCCGTTTTCCAGCGGACGACGATGCCGCGCGCCGGCATGCGCATCCGGCAAACGCGCGCGGCCGGCGCCGAACAGCTTCTCGCGCAGCGTCGGCGCGGGGTCGTAATCTTCCTTGTAGACGCCGCGGCTTTGCAGCTCGGGCACAACCAGATCCACGAAGTCCTCGAACGACTCCGGCATGACCGTGCGGGTCAGATTGAAACCGTCCACGCCGGTCTCTTCGATCCACGACACGAGTTCATCCGCAATTTGCTGCGGCGAGCCGACCACCGGTTTCGCGCGGCCGCCGAGCGTCATCTGCTCCAGCACCTTGCGCTTGGTCCACACGCCGCTCACGCTCTTTTTGGAAATGGCCTCGACCGCGGATTGCATCGACTCCGTCTTCACATACGAGATCGGCTCGTCCAGTTCGTACTGCGAAAAGTCGATACCGGTCGAGCTCGAAAAATGCGCGATGCCGCCTTCGGCACTCGCATAGCGCCGGTATTCTTCGAATTTCTCCTGCGCCGCACGCTCCGTCTCGCCGACCACGACGGTGATGCCCGCGAAAATCTTGATGTCGTCGGGCGCACGCCCAAAGCTCACCGCACGGGCGCGAATGTCCTCGACAATGGAGCGCGTCAACGGCTTGTTCTGCCCGCCGACAAAGACACATTCCGCATGACGTGCCGCAAAATCCACGCCGCGGCTGGAAGAACCCGCCTGGTACAAAACGGGCGTGCGTTGCGGGGAAGGCTCGCTCAGGTGAATTGCGTCGAGCGAATAATAGGGGCCGTCGTGCTTCACGCGATGCACCTTGCCCGGCTGAGTAAAAATACGCGCCGCGCGGTCGCGCACTACGGCATCGTCTTCCCAGCTCTGCTCCCACAGCTTGTAGACCACGTCCATATAGTCGTCGGCGCGATCATAGCGGTCGTCATGACTGATCTGCTGCGCGAGACCCATGCCGCGCGCGGCGCTGTCGAGATAACCCGTCACGATGTTCCAGCCGACGCGGCCCTTCGTGAGGTGATCGAGTGTGGACATGCGGCGCGCGAACAGATACGGCGGCTCGTAAGTGAGATTCGACGTGACGCCGAAGCCGATATGCCGCGTCACGTGCGCCATGGCCGGCACGATGAGCGCCGGATCGTTGATCGGAATCTGCACGGCTTCGCGCAAGGGCGTATCGGGGCCGCCCTCGTACACGTCGTATACGCCGACTATATCCGCGAGAAAAATGCCGTCGAACTTACCGCGTTCCAGCGTTTGCGCAAGACTCGTCCAGTAATCGAGGTCCGTGTAGTGTGCCGAGCGGTCTCGCGGATGCGTCCACAAACCGTGATTGATATGGCCCACCGCGTTCATGTTGAACGCGTTCAGCAGGATCTTTTTCTTCGGCATAAGCTGGCTCCTGTCGTTCGTTCAGCACGAAAAGCCGCCGCTTACCACGCGACTGCGTAGAGATTGCCGAATGCCTTGTCGAGCGCCGCGCGCACGGCCGGCGAATGCTGATAGATCGAGATGAACTTGCGGATACGCGGATCGTTCACGCTTTCGGGGCGCACCACCCATTGGATCGCATAGTTTTTGTTCTCCAGGCCGTCGAACAGCAGTGCGCTATTCGGATCCGTCGTGCCCGCGAGTTTGATGAAGCTCGGGTAGCCTTGCGCAAGGTCGACGTCGTCAAGCGAACGTGCAAGCTGCGAGGCTTCCAGCTGAATGATCTTCAGATGCTTCGGGTTATCGGTAATGTCGAGCGTGGTCGCGCGATAGTCGATGCCCGGCGTCAGCTTGATCAAACCTGCTCGTTGCAACAGCAACAAACCGCGCCCGCCATTCACGGGATCGTTTGCGATCGCCACGGTCGCGCCGTCTTTCAGCTCGTCAAAGCGTTTGATCTTCTTCGAGTACAGACCGATCTTCATGATCGTACCCGGCGCGATGGCGACAAAGTTATAGCCGCCCTGCTTCTTCGCGTTCTCGAGAAACGGAATGTGCTGGAAGTAATTGACGTCGATGTCCTTGTTCGCGAGCGCGGCGTTCGGCGTATTCCAGTCGGTGAATTCGATCACCTTCACATCCAGTCCCTGCTCTTTCGCCTCGCGCACCGCGATCTTGAGTGCCTCGATTTGCGGGCTCGTGGCTGTGCCGATCTTCAGCGTGGGCGCATCCGCTGCCAGTGCCGGCACGGCGGGCAAGGCGAGTGCTAGAGCGAAGGCGCTGAAAAGCGCGAACGCCGGCGCACGGAAAAAGCGCCGCGCGTGAGAAAGAACAATGCGCATGGTGGACTCTTATGGGAAACGTGATGAGGTTCGCGGCGGGCCTGATCGACGGCCTGTGCCAAAGTGCGAATCATCATAGAGGCCACGGTGCCGGCGGGTCTACGAAGGGATTGTTCAAAGGAAAGCGTGAAAAAAGATTTGCCGCATAAAAAAACCGGACCGCGCTTCAGGCGCGATCCGGTTGTGCTTCCACACTCTATGCGGCGATAGCAGCGTTTAGCGCTTTGCCACCTGTTCGGCAGACGCCGCCGCAGAAGCAGGCGCTGCCGCCGGGGAACCCGGAGCCGCCGAACCCACCGCCGTATCCGACGCCGGCATATCGCCCCAGCCGCCGCCGAGCGCGCGAATCAGGTTGACGGTGGCGACTGCCTGCGTGCCCTGCAAGTGGCTCGCCTGCAACTGCGTGCTCAGTACCTGCCGCTCGCCGTCGATCACGTCCAGGTAGCTCACGGCGCCCTCCGTGTACTGCGTGCGCGACAGCCGCGCGGCGCGCTGCGACGCCTGCACCGCGTTGTTCTGCTCGCGCATCTGGTCGTCGAGCAGACGCAGATCGGCCAGGTTGTCCTCGACTTCGCGGAACGCCACGAGGACCTGCTGACGATATTGCGCGACGTCTTCGTCGTAGCGCGCGCGAGCCTGCGCGAGATTCGCCTTGCGCCGGCCGCCGTCGAAGATCGGCACGGTCAACGCGGTTCCGGCCAACGGTCCGAGAATAAACGCGCGGCTCGACCACATGAAGAGATCGCCCAGGGTCGCCGATTCATAACCGAATGCGCCGGTAATGTCGAGCTTCGGGAAGAACGCCGACTTCGCGAGACCCACGCGCGCATTCGCCGCCGCCATTGCGCGCTCGGCTGCCGATACGTCAGGCCTGCGTTCGAGGAGCGCCGAAGGCAAACCCGGCGGCACCCGCACCGTGACCGGCGTGAGCGGCGCTTCGGCGAACGAGAACTCCGCGGGCGGCTTGCCGAGCAGAATCGCGAGACTGTGTTCCGACGCCGCGCGCTGACGTGCGACGCCGACGGCATCGGCGCGCGCGCTCGCGAGTTCATTGCGGGCACGCGACACATCGAGCTCGCTGATATCGCCTTCCTTGAAACGACGCTCGATGAGCTTCAGCGTATCCTCACGCAGCGCCACCGTGCGGCGATACAGGTCCTGGTCGGCGTCGAGCTCGCGCAACTGGAAATAGTTTTGCGCGACGTCGGCCTGCAACGACAACTGCACCGAGCGGAACAGCGCTTCGCTTTGCTGCTCGTCAGCGCGCGACGCGTTCACGTTCGAACCGACCCGTCCGAACAGATCCGCTTCATACGACGCGCCCACCTGTGCGCGCCAGATGGTGCCGGTCGTGCCGCCCACGCTATCCGGCTGCAATTGCGAGGCCGCCGACGCGCGTTCGCGGGTCGGGCCGAAGCCCGCGTCGAACTTGGGGAACCAGTCCGACCTGGCTGCCCGCGTCACCGCACGCGCCTGCTGCACGCGCGCGGCTGCCGCCTTCAGGTCCTGATTCGCAGCGGCCGCCTGCTCTTCCAGCGCGTCGAGTTGCGGGTCGCCGAAAATCTTCCACCATTGCCCGCGATGCGCGTCGTCGGCGGGTTGCGCGGTCTTCCACGTGCCGGTGTCCTGAGCCGAAGGAGCCGCCCCCGCCGCGCCAGCCGACGCGCCCGAAGCCGCTGCCGGCGCTTCCTTGAACGCGGCCGGCGTATCCACTTCAGGACGCTTGTAGGTAGGCTCCACCGAGCACGCGGCGACGAGCGCAAGCAGCAAACCGCTGGCTGCCGCACGGCCCCATCCACTCAAAATCTCAAAGCGTTTCATTGTTGTTCTCTCCTCAGGCGTCCGTGACCGGCGCGCCAATACGCGGCGCGTCCTTTTGCGCGACATGAATCGTCCCGCCTGCCAACGTACGCAGCACCACATAGAACACCGGCGTCAACATGAGCCCGAACAGGGTCACGCCCAGCATGCCGAAGAACACCGCGACACCCATTGCATGACGCATTTCCGAACCGGCGCCGGTCGACAGTACGAGCGGCACGACACCCATGATGAATGCGATCGACGTCATCAGAATCGGCCGCAGGCGCAAGCGGCTTGCTTCAATCGCTGCCGAGAGCGGCGTGTGCCCGTCGTGCTCCAGCTCGCGAGCAAACTCGACGATCAGAATCGCGTTCTTCGCGGACAGCCCCACCAGCACCATCAAGCCGATTTGCGTGAAGATGTTGTTGTCGCCGCCGGTGAGCCACACGCCCGCCAGCGCGGACAGCACGCTCATCGGCACGATCAGGATCACGGCGAGCGGCAACGTCAGGCTTTCATACAGCGCGGCCAGCACGAGGAACACGAGCAGCACGCTGATCGGGAACACCCACAGGCCCGCATTGCCGGCGAGAATCTGCTGATACGTCAGGTCGGTCCATTCGAGCTTCACGCCGCGCGGCAGCACCTGCGCCGCCACGCGCTCGGCCGCAGCCTGCGCCTGGCCCGACGAGTAGCCCGGCGCCGGTCCACCGTTAATGTCGGCCGCTGTATAGCCGTTGTAACGCACCACCATCTCGGGACCATACGTCGGCGTGACCGTGACGAGCGACGACAACGGCACCATGTCGCCAGCGGAATTGCGCGTCTTCAGTTGCAGGATGTCGTCGGCGCGTTGACGGAACGGCGCATCCGCCTGCACCCGCACCTGATACACGCGGCCAAAGCGGTTGAAGTCGTTCACATACAGCGAGCCGAGGTAGATCTGCATCGTGTTGAAGACGTCGGTGACCGGCACGCCGAGCTGCTTGGCCTTCACGCGATCGAGATCCACGTTCAGCTGCGGCACGTTGATCTGGTAGCTCGAGAAGGTCGGGCCAAGTTCAGGCGTTTGCGCCGCTTTCTTCACGAATGCTTCCGCAGCCTTGTTCAATTCCGCGTAACCGAGCGCGCCGTGATCCTCCAATTGCATCTTGAAGCCGCCGAGCGTACCGAGACCGAGCACCGGCGGCGGCGGGAACACCGCGACGAACGAGTCCTTGATCGCGCCATACTGCTGATTCAACGCGCCCGCAATCGCGCCCGCCGAGAGCTTGCGGTCGCCGCGCTCCTTGAACGGCTTGAGCGTGACGAACACGATGCCCGCGCTGGAACTGTTGGTGAAGCCGTTCACCGACAAGCCGGGGAACGCCACCGCGCTTTCCACGCCCTTCTGCTTCAGCGCAATCGCGCTCATGTCGCGGATGACCTTTTCCGTGCGATCGAGCGACGCGCCGTTCGGCAGTTGCGCGAACGCAATCAGATACTCCTTGTCCTGCGCGGGCACGAAGCCGCCCGGCACGATGCGCGCCAGCAACACGGTTGCGCCGACAAGAATGGCGTACACCGCGAGCATCGCGCCCTTGCGGCGCAGCACGCCCGTCACGCCGCGGCCATAGCCCTCCGAGCCGCGATGGAACACCTTGTTGAAGCCCTTGAAAAAGCGGCCCAGCACGCGGTTCATCACACGCGTCAAGAAGTCTTCCTTCGCGCCGTGGCTGCGCAGCAGCATGGCGGACAATGCCGGCGACAGCGTCAGCGAATTGAACGCCGAGATCACCGTGGAGATCGCGATGGTCATCGCGAACTGCTTGTAGAACTGGCCGGTGAGACCCGTCATGAACGCGAGCGGCACGAACACGGCGACGAGCGTGAGCGCAATGGCGATAATCGGCCCGCTCACTTCCTGCATCGCCTTATACGTTGCATCGCGCGCACTCAGCCCGTTTTCGATGTTCCGCTCGACGTTCTCCACCACGACGATCGCATCGTCCACCACGATCCCGATGGCCAGCACCATGCCGAACAGCGACAGCGCATTGATCGAGAAACCGAACGCGAGCAGCAGCGAGAACGTCCCCACAATCGACACAGGCACCGCGATCAACGGAATGATCGACGCGCGCCACGTCTGCAGGAACACGATCACGACGATCACCACCAGCGCGATGGCTTCGAGCAGCGTATGCACGACCGCCTCGATGCTCGAACGCACGAACTGCGTCGGGTCATAGACGATGCGGTATTCGACGCCCGCGGGCATGTCCTGCGCGAGCTCCTTCATCGCCGAGCGGACTTCGTCGGAAATCGCGAGCGAGTTGGCGCCGGGCGCCTGGTTGATGGCGAGCGCAACCGCCGGCTTGTTGTCGAGCAGCGAACGCAGGCCGTATTCCGACGCCGCGAGTTCAATGCGCGCGATGTCGCGCAGATACGTCACGCCGCCGTCGGGCGCAGTCTTCACGATGATGTTGCCGAATTCGCCTTCCGTCCTCAAACGGCCGCGCGCATTCACCGACAACTGCAACTGCGTGCCCGGCACCGAAGGCGATGCGCCGATCACACCGGCTGCCACCTGGATGTTCTGCTCGCGAATGGCATTAACCACTTCGGTCGCCGTCAGACCGCGTTGCGCGACCTTCTGCGGATCGAGCCACACACGCATCGCGTAGTCGCCCGAACCCCACAACTGCACCTGGCCCACGCCCTGAATACGCGCGAGACGATCCTTCACGTTCAGCAGCGCGTAGTTGCGCAGATACGTCATGTCGTAACGATCGTTCGGCGAGATCAGGTGGACCACCATGGTGAGCGTCGGCGAGCTCTTGATGGTCGTCACACCGAGCCGTTGCACGTCTTCCGGCAGACGCGGCAGCGCCTGGTTCACGCGGTTCTGCACGAGCTGCGTGGCGAGGTCCGGGTTGGTGCCGAGCTTGAAGGTCACCGTCAGCGTGAGATTGCCGTCGCTATTGGCCTGCGACTGCATGTACAGCATGTTCTCGACGCCGTTGATCTGCTCTTCGAGCGGCGAAGCGACCGCTTCCGCGATCACTTTCGGATTGGCGCCCGGATATTGCGCGTGCACCACGACCGACGGCGGCACCACTTCGGGGTACTCGGAAATCGGCAGCTTGAAGAGCGAAATCACGCCCGCCAGCAGCACCAATACCGATAGCACGCCCGCGAAGATCGGCCTGTCGATGAAGAATTTGGATATGTTCATTGGAAGCTCTTGATGTTTGGAGCAAGCGGTTGGAACATGCGCCGCGCACTCAATGGCGCGCCGGCAACGCTCACGAGTTCTTGTCCGCTTTGGCGCGCGCCTGCGCGAGCGACGCGCTGTTCGGGTCCTGATCGGTCGTCATGGGCACCATGTGCGCGCGCACCGCGTCGCCCGGCCGCACGCGCTGAACGCCGTTGACGACGATGCGGTCGCCCGCTTTCAGGCCGCTCTTCACGACGCGCAGATTGCCCTGCATGTCGCCCACCGAGATCTCGCGGTAGGCGACATGATTGTTGTGGTCGACCACCAGTACGAACTTCTTGTCCTGGTCGGTGCCCACGGCGGCGTCGTCGATCAGGAGCGCGGGATGCGGTTCGCTGCCGCCCACTTTCACGCGGGCATAGAGGCCAGGAATGAGCGTGCCGTCCTGGTTGTCGAAACGCGCGCGCACCCGGATGGTGCCCGATGACGTATCCAGACGGTTGTCCACCGACTCGATGGTGCCGCTGCGCGAGTAGCCGGCTTCATCGGCGAGACCGAGTTCGACCGGCACCTTGCTGCCGTCTTTCGCGCGACGCAGATACTGCAGATACGTTTGTTCGTCGGCGTCGAACGATGCGTAGATCGGCGAAACCGACACGAGGGTGGTAAGCGGCGCCGAACCTGCACCCGCCGACACCACGTTACCCACCGTGATCTCGGCGCGCGACACGCGGCCCGACACGGGCGCCACGATCTTCGTGTAGCCGAGATTGATGCGCGCGGTTTCGAGCGCGGCTTGCGCGGCCTTCAGGTTCGCGCTCGCTTCGCGCGCGGCGTTCTGCTTCTCGTCGTAGTCGCGCTTGGCGATGGCGTTGTCGGCGATCAGGCGTTGCGCGCGCTCCCAGTCGCTTTGCGTGTAGCCGGTACGCGCCTGCGCGGCCGCGAGCTGCGCTTCGGCACGGTCCACTTCAGCCGCGTACGGACGCGGGTCGATCACGAACAGCGTGTCGCCCTTCTTCACGAGCGCGCCGTCCTTGAAGTTGACGGACACGATCGTGCCGGACACCTGCGGACGGACGTCCACTTTTTCCACCGCTTCGAGACGGCCGGAATAACTTTGCCAGTCGGTAATCGTCTTTTGCACCACCGTGGCGACATCCACTTCAGGCACGATGGTCGGCGCGGCAGGCGAGCTTGCGTCCACGCGAATAGCGCCGAAGGTGCCGAGGCCGGCAAGGACGATCACGGCGAGCGCGGCAACCGCCACGCGGCGACGGGAAAGAGGAAGGATGGTCATGTGTAGCTCCCGGTATTGTTAATTAAAGTTCTGCTCGTTTCTGGTTCAGCGCTGGTTCAGCGCCGCATTTACCGATGGGCGCGCGCATCGAAGCGCCACTGAAAAAATCGCACTGCCTCCTGCAAGGCGGGCGGATGATCGGCGAGCGCCGCATGCGAGACCGCCGGATAGCGGACCACCTGGGTCAGCACACCCGCGTCGATGAGGCTGCTCGCGTACTTCTCCGCCTCGACGTGCAGCACGTCGTTTTGCGCCGTCGCGATCAGCGTGGCCGGCAGGCCCGCGAGCCGCGACGATTCGAGCGGCGCCGCATACGGATGCATGCGTTGCGACGCCTGCGGCAGATACGCGCGATAACAGGCCGCGCATTCTCTTGCCGTGATGTCCGAGCCGAGGCGCTTTTCATCGCCAAGGCGCGTGAGACTCGGATCCAGCATCGGCCCGAACAACGCCTGGGCGGCGATCTGCACGTCGCCGCGATCGCGCGCGATAAAGGCAAGGCAATTGGCCAACTGGCCGCCCGCATCGTGGCCGGCCACGCCAACTTTCCTGCTATTGCCGCCAAATGCACGCGCCCGCGTCTGCACCCACAGCGCCGCGCGGTGCGCGTCTTCCGGCGCGGCCGGAAAAGGAAACGCCGGCGCGAGCGAGTAACCCACCGACACCACCAATGCAGGTAAATGCTCCGCGAAATAGCGCGACGCAAAATCGGCCTGCTCGATCGACCCCTTCGTAAAGCCGCCGCCGTGAAAATAAATCAATACCGGCAGTGCGGTTTTCTTCGGCTGCCGGTACAAACGCAATGTGATGTCCTGTGCGTGTCCTTCTATCTGTACGTCCGTGACTTCCAGTGCCGTGCTGTCGGCCTCGGCCGGCGCAACGCCGGCGGGCACAAAAGAGTACGGCGGTTTGAATGCATCCATGTCGAGCCGCGCAATGCGCAAAGAACTTCAATGGTGCGAATTGTGGGTTCGGCAGACTCGTAAATAAATGCCTATAATCCGGCAACACAATTCGGCGCCTCTGAACAATCAATCCGATTGCCCGGTGGATTCGAATCCTGCTCAGTACGCCTGCCCCTTCTGGAGGTTTGCAATGGACCGGCTTCAGGCCATGCAAGTGTTCACGCGTGTCGTCGACACCAACAGCTTTACCCGCGCGGCTGAAACGCTCGATCTGCCGCGTGCCTCGGTTACCACCATCATTCAGAACCTCGAAGCGTTCCTCGGTACGCGGCTCATGCACCGCACCACGCGGCGCCTGTCGCTCACGCCGGACGGCGCGGCGTACTACGAACGCTGCGTGCGCATCCTCGCGGACGTGGAAGAGACCGAGGCCAGTTTTCAGAGCGGCAATAAAAAGCCGCACGGCAAGCTGCGCATCGACATGCCCGGCTCGATTGGCCGCTTGCTGGTGATTCCGCAGCTATGTGAATTCCATAAGCGCTATCCGGACATCGATCTGCAGCTCGGCTTGTCCGACCGGCCGGTCGACCTGCTGCAGGAAGGCGTGGATTGCGTGGTGCGCGTCGGCGCGCTGCAGGATTCCTCATTGGTAGCGCGACGCATTGGCCTTTTTGAAGGCGTGACGTGCGCGGCTCCCGAATACATTCAGCGGGCCGGCATGCCGACTTCGCTCGAGGACCTGGATAATCACAAAGCAGTCAATTACTTCTCGAGTCGCACGGGACGCACGATCGATTGGGCATTCCTGGTTGATGGTAAAGAGGTTGAAGTAAAAATGAAGAGCATCGTGTCGGTGAACGACGCCGATGCCTACGTGACCTGCGGGCTGGAAGGTTTTGGCCTGATTCAGCCGGCGCTGTTCATGGTGCTGCCGCATTTGCGTTCCGGCCAGCTCGTTGAAGTACTGCCCGAGTTAAAGCCCTTGCCAATGCCTATTTCGGCAGTCTATCCGCACAGTCGGCATCTGTCGCCTAAAGTCCGTGTTTTCGTAGACTGGATTGCCGAAGTATTCGACCGCTGCCCATTGCTGAGCGGCCGCGGCACGCTTGACACTGCCTGCTCGAAGCGCACATTCGAAGAACTCGAATCCTCTCCCGCACTCGACACACCCGTCATGTCAGAGTGGGTCGCGTGATGGGACCTATGAGTTAACTCAGTTGAAGTGCAAATAGTGAAACAGTGAATTCCAACCGCGGCGCCAATGCCGCGGTTGTTCTTTGTGCCTGTGTTTATCAGGCTCTCCGGGCGATTGTTCTGGAATTGCGACAATTCATTTCGCGAAACCGCAATTTATCGGCGCGCGCCCGAAGTCTACATTTCACCCTGTCGCAGCACCGCTCGTGCTGCAAACGAATCGACAGGAGTGAATCATGAAACGCAATCTTCTCGCAGGTCTTGCTCTCTCGCTGCTCGCGAGCGCACCGGTATTCGCACAAAGCAATGGCATCGGCCACGCCGGCAGTTATCAGACCCAACCTGCCGCGACGGCCAGCGGAAAAACGCGTGCGGAAGTGCAGGCCGAACTGGTCGCGGCCTATCGTGACGGTTCGCTGCCCTCTCTTAATCGCACGACGTACCCGAACAAAGGCCTCATCGGACAGACGCAGGCTGCACGCATCGCGCTGCAAGAGGGTGCGAACGGCGAGGTGACGCGCGTCGCCAACGGGCAATAACTTTGCCTTCGAGATTAATGCGCCGCTTTGGTTAGGGTTCCGTAGCAAATTACAATCGGAACCTTGCGCGCGGCGGACGTGACAGACACATCGGAAAAGGAGTACATCATGACACCATCGGAACTCGACCACTGGGATACAGACGCCGCCGTCTGGACACCGTATCGCGCACCGCAACGCTAATGCGAAGCGCACTTGCAACAAGGGCCGCATGTAGCGGCCCTTTGCAATGCGTCTTTTAACGTTTCGGAACGCCTTCGCGCCATTCGCTCCAGTGCGTGACAATGTCCTGCACGAGCGGATTGCCCGAGCGATAGAGGTTCTCCAGCGCAATCGTAAAGCCGCCTTGGGCGGCGTAATTCAACAGATTGTCGGCGCTCGTCTGACCGTCATAAGGGCGGTCGAAATCCGAGCCCGCGCGCAAGACGGCCACGCGGTTCAAATCCACCTTGTGGACGGAAGCCGCGCGCTTGAGTGCTTCATAGGTGGCGTTGTCTTCCTGCTGCGTCGTGCAATAAACGCCCTTGCCGTCGGTCAGGATCTTTGTCCAGTCGCGCGCGCGTTGCCCGAGCAACGTGCCCGACCACCAAGTGTCGCCGGCGAGCGTATCGCATTGAATGACAGTGGGCGGCCGGTTGGCCGGCGCGTACGAATATTTGGCGCGCGCCGCCTGCGCCTGCGCATTGTCGGACAGCACCACGTTGCGCGATAACGCGAATGCGGTATCGGCAAGCTGCGTATTCAGCTGGAATACTTCGGTCCGGTAATCGAGCGGCGGCTTTTCCGTGGGGCTTTTCGTGTTGATCCCGAGGTAGCCGGTGTTCCAGCCGGCCGGAATTTCGCGCCCGTCGATTTCCCATTGAATACCGAAATCGACAAGATACTTCGCCCACGCCGCCGAACCGACCGTGCCCTGCTGCGGGTCGATGCCGGCAATGCCCGCCACCATGAAATAGGTATGCCGCAAATCGAAACGCGGCGAGAACGTCAACGCCATGATGGACGCCGCGGCATTGCTGTGCCCCATGCCGGTCGTCATCACGCACACGTCCTGGCGGTTGCAATGCACCGCGGGATAATCGGGCGACAGGCCGTCCACTGGAATATCGCGCCACGGCCCGAGATTATCGAGCCAGACCTGGCCCTCGGGACCGAACATCGAGATGATCATGACCTTGACGGGCCGCCCGCGGGAAGCACCGTCGTCGTGCGAGAACCCGTCGCTGTCGTCCGCGCTGGCGGGTCCGGAAGTAAAGGCTGCGCATGCCGCGAGTGCAATAACGGAAAGCGCGCCGAATGTGCGAGTCAGCATCGTGATCTTCCTTTTGCTTGTCATGCAGTTGGGGAGAGAGCCGCTTCAAGCCGGAAGAAGTATAGATGCGACGAAATTATTGTCCACCAGACGACGCGTGAGCGCCGCCACGCGCGCGAAGCGCCGCGCGAGCGGCATGCACCGGAAAAAGACCGTCAGACGCGCGGCACGTCCGGTTCGAAAAACACCCAGCGCACTTGCGGAAACGCGGCCTGCAGATCCGCCTCGATGATATTGATCGCGTCGACCATCGCGCGGCCGCTTGCGTAGTCGATCATTTCGGCCTGCACCGCCACCACCACATGGCGTCCCCATTGCAGCGTAATCATATTGATGATGCTGCGAATTTCGCTGCGTGCACGCAAGTGCGCTTCAATGGCGCGGCGCACCTCTGGGCTGGCCGATTCGCCGACGATCATCGACTTCACCTCGCGCGCCACCAGCCACGCAATCACCATGAGCAGCAAACCGACCGCGATCGAGCCCAACGCGTCGTAGACAGGATTGCCGGTCACGAGCGTCAGCAGCACGGCTGTGAAGGCCATGGCGAGCCCCATCAGGGCCGCAATGTCTTCGCCGGCCACCACCAGCAGTTCGGACTCGCGCGTTTCCCTGAACCAGCGCCACATGCTTTTGTCCGGATGCACGCGGCGGATTTCCTTCACCGCCCCCCACAGCGAAAGCGATTCGAGCACCACCGAAACGCCCAGCACGACAAGCGCGACATAGGCATATTGCAACGGCTCGCGCGCGATCAACCGATGCACGCCTTCGTAGACGGAAAACGCGCCGCCCACGAAAAACAGCAGCAACGCCACCAGCAGCGAATAGAAGTTGATCTCGCGGCCGCCGCCCATCGGATGCAACGGGCTTGCCGGCCGGCGCGCCTGACGCAGACCGAACAGCAGCAGCAATTGATTACCGCAGTCGGCGGTGGAGTGGATGGCTTCGGCAAACATCGAGCCGGAACCGGTGAACGAAGCGGCGGCAAACTTGCAGACGGCAATGCCGAGGTTGGCGGCGAGCGCATAAATAATGGCTTTCGGCGATTCTTCTTTCATCGTCGTGGAGGGCGTGAGTCGATTTGCAAAAGGCTTTCAACGGCCGGGAATCCGCATTATGGCCATGCTTCGCAACACGGTCCAACAGCGGCGCGCGGCGAGCATGCGCCGCGCGCCCGGACTGCGTGTATTTCTCTTACGCCCTGCCCCACGCAACGCTCATGCCCTCTCCAGCGCGGCCATCTCGCGCACGATCACCAACAGCATCGACAGACTCGCGCCGCCGGTGGCACGCAGGTCTGCGAGGAGCCGCGCATAGCGCTCGAGTTGTGCGGCCCGCTTGTCGCGCCATGCCTGCACCAGCGCATCCGGCGTGGCTGCGTCGTCGGCGCCGGCAAGCGCGCTCATTGTCAGCGCGCGTTTGAGGCGCGCGAGTTCGGCCAGCGCGGACGCCCGCGCCAGCATGTCCCAGTGCGACGGCGCCGGCAGCGCGGCCGCGCGTTCGCTGATCCAGTGGTAATTCAGCAGGGTGCCGAGCGCGAAATAGACGCCCGCCACCAGTTCGAGCTTGCGCTCGCAGGTCGACGCGACTTCAGCAATGTCGAGGAGCGCCGCCGAAATCTCGCCGCTCGCTATGCGCACCGCCAGGTCGCTGTCGACGCCCGCGTCCACCAGCACGCGCTGGCGCTCGGAGAGCGCTTCCATATCCGCGGCCGGCAATAGCGCCGGCCATTGCGGCGCGAGCCGCACCGCGGCGTCGCGGCAACGCGCGAGCAGACCCGTCACGTCGTCGCTATTCACTGCCGGTGAAGAGAGATGCCGCAGGAACCACAGCGCCGAACGTTCGACCAGCCGCGCGACTTCGACGAACATGCGCGCCTGCACGTCGTCGGCGACGCGGTTGTCGAGCGCGTCGATGCTGCGCCACACGTCGTCCAGATCGAACACGTCGCGCGCCATGATGCACGCGCGCACGATGTCGCCGGGCCGCGCGTCGGTTTCCTCCATCAGCCGATGCACGAACTCGCAGCCGACGCGGTTCACCAGCGCATTGGTCAGATGCGTGGCGAGGATTTCGCGGCGCAGCGGATGGCGCTGCATCGGCTCGCTGAAGCGCTGGCGCAACGGCTTCGGAAAATAGTCGATCAGCATCTCGCTGACGAGCGGATCTTCGGGCACCGACGAATCGAGCAGCGCGTCGTACAGCCACATCTTGCTGTACGCGAGCAGCACCGCGCGCTCCGGCGTGGTGAGCCCCTGTTTTGCGGCCTGGCGCTCGGCCACTTCGTCGTCGGTCGGCAAGAATTCGATCGTGCGATTCAGGCGCCCCGCACGTTCCAGATAGCGCATGAGGCGCGCTTCCGCGTCGAGCAAGTCGACGCCATAACGGCCCGCAATGGAGAGCGCCTGCGTCTGGTAATAGTTGTCCTGCAGCACGAGCAGGCCGACTTCATCGGTCATTTCGGCGAGAAGCGCATTGCGCTGCTTGTCGGTCATCTCGCCGTCGGCCACGACGAGGCCGAGCAGAATCTTGATGTTGACCTCATGATCCGAGCAGTCCACACCCGCCGAGTTGTCGATCGCATCGGTATTGATGCGGCCGCCGCGCTGCGCGAACTCGATGCGGCCCAGTTGCGTGAGCCCGAGATTGCCGCCTTCGGCGACGACCTTGCAGCGCAGCTCAGCACCGTTCACGCGGATCGCGTCGTTCGCACGGTCGCCCACTTGCAGATGCGTTTCGCGCGTCGCCTTCACATAGGTGCCGATGCCGCCGTTGTAGAGCAGATCCACGGGCGCCTGCAGAATCGCGCGCATCAGTTCGGCGGGCGAAAGCGCCGCCGCGCTGATGCCGAGCACCGATTGCACCGAAGGCGACAGCGGAATCGTTTTCGCCGTGCGCGGAAACACGCCGCCGCCGGCTGAGATCAGCGAAGGATCATAGTCGGCCCAGCTCGAGCGGTCGAGGAGAAAGAGCCGCCCGCGCTCCGCAAGACTGGTTGCCGGGTCGGGATTCGGGTCAAGAAAGATATGCCGATGATCGAACGCGGCCACGAGGCGGATATGCGGCGAGAGCAGCATGCCGTTGCCGAACACGTCGCCGGACATGTCGCCGATGCCGACCACGGTGAAGTCCATGGTCTGCGTATCGACGCCCATTTCGCGGAAGTGCCGCTTCACCGACTCCCACGCGCCGCGTGCGGTGATCGCCATTTTCTTGTGGTCGTAACCGACCGAGCCGCCGGACGCGAACGCGTCGTCGAGCCAGAAACCGTATTCCTGCGAGATCGCATTCGCGTAGTCGGAGAAGGTGGCCGTGCCCTTGTCGGCGGCGACGACCAGATACGGGTCGTCGGGATCGTGGCGCACCACGTCGCGCGGCGGCACGACGGTCGTGCCCGCCAGGTTGTCGGTCAGATCGAGCAGGCCGCGCAGGAAGGTCTGATAGCACGCAATGCCTTCGCGCATCCACGCATCGCGTTCGCTTGGCGGCGGCGGATTCTTCACGACGAAGCCGCCCTTCGAGCCGACCGGCACGATCACGACGTTCTTCACCATTTGCGCCTTCATGAGGCCGAGCACTTCGGTGCGGAAATCCTCGCGACGGTCCGACCAGCGCAAGCCGCCGCGCGCCACGCGTCCGCCGCGCAAATGCACGCCCTCCACGCGCGGCGAATAGACCCATATCTCGAACATCGGCTTGGGCTCGGGCAATCCGGGTACCTGCGCAGGATTGAACTTGAACGACAGATACGGTTTGGGCTTGCCTTCGGCGTCGAACAGATAGTAGTTGGTGCGCTGCGTCGCCTTGATGACGCCGAGAAACTGCCGCAGTATGCGGTCCTCGTCGAGATTCGGCACCTGATCGAGCGCGCTGTCTATGGTCTTCTGCAAACTGTCGACGCGCGCTTCGCGCGTGCCGCCAAGCGTCGGATCGAACCGCGCGATAAACAGCTCCACCAGCATGCGCGCAATCGCCGGATTACCGGTCACCGCGCGCTCGATGTACGCGTCGCTGAAAGTCGAGCCCACCTGCCGCAGATACTTCGCATACGCGCGCAGTATCGTCACTTCGCGTGCACTGAGTTGCGCGCGCAGCACGAGGCGGTTGAAGTCGTCGCTTTCTATCGCGCCGGTCCACACCTGCGCGAAGGCGTCTTCGAAAAGATCCTTCACGCGCTCGATGTCGAACTCGGCGTCGTCGGCCAGTTCGAGGCCGAAGTCGTGAATCCACGCGGGCGTCGCGCCCACTGCCTCGATCAGATACGGCCGCTCTTCATCCACCCGCACGCCGAGGTGTTCGAGCATCGGCAAACTGCGCGAGAGCGCAATCGGCATGCCCGCGCGATACACCTTGAAGCGGAATGCGCGCGGCCCAGCTTCGATGGGACGGTACAGGTTCATCGCGAGCCGCTCGCTGCCCTGCACGCGCTCGATCAGTTCGATGTCGCGCACCGCCGTGCGCGCAGCATAGTCGTCGCGATAGCCGGCCGGAAACGAATCCGCATAGTGTTGCAGCAGGCGGTTGCCCTGCTCTTCGCCGAACGCGTCGAGCAACGCATCGGCGAGATCGTCCTGCCAGCGGCGCGCCACCTGCACGAGGCGCGCTTCCAGTTCGCGCGTGTCGACGTGGGGCATGCCGCCCGGCTTCGCATGGACAACGAAATGAATGCGCGCGAGCGTCGACTCGGACAGCAACGGCGTGAATTCGACGCTTTCCCCGTTGAACGCATCGGCGAGCAGGTTCGCAATACGCTGGCGCAGATCGGTGTTGTACTTGTCGCGCGGCACGAACACGAGGCACGACACGAAGCGGTCAAACCGGTCGCGCCGCACGAAGAGCCGCGTGCGCTGATGTTCCTGCAAACGCAGCACGCCGAGCGCGATATCGTAGAGCTGGTTTTCATCGGCCTGGAAAAGCTCGTCGCGCGGATAGGTTTCGAGCACCGTGACGAGCGATTTCGCGAGATGACCTTTCGGCAAGAATCCCGCTCTTCTCACGATATTGGCGCATTTGCGCCGAACGATGGGAATTTCCGCGGCGGACACGAAATACGCGGTGGACGTGTAGAGCCCGATGAAGCGCCGCTCGCCGATCACCTTGCCGTCGGCGCCCGTCAGCTTGATGCCGACGTAATCCAGATAGCCCGGCCGGTGCACGGTCGCGCGCGAGTTGGCCTTGGTCAGGAAGATCGGCGACGCGCTCGAAATGATGTCGACGGCGGCGGGCGGCAACATTGTCACCTCGGTAGTTGCCGCGCCGGCCGTCAGCGGGCGCAGCTCGTCGCGCATGATGCCGAGCCCCGAGCCCGGCACCGCGCGCAAGCCGTAACCCGTGCCCTGCTGCACCAGTTCATAGTCGCGCTGGCCGAGAAACGTGAAGTGATCGGCCACCATCCATTCGAGGAACGCACGCGCTTCCACGGCATCCGGGCCGCTCTCGCCCGCCTTCATGCCTTTGATCGTGACGCGCGCGAGTTCCACGAGCTTCGGCCAGTCTTCCACCGCGGCGCGCACGTCGCGCAGCACTCGCGCAATGTCGTCGCGCAGCGCGTCGAGCTTTGCCGCGTCGCCGCAACGGTCGACTTCGAAGTGGATGAACGAGGCCAGCTGGGAACGCGTGTCGGCGGCTTCTTCGGCGCCCTGCGTCACGCGCACGATGTCGCCGTCGGGACCGCGCCAGATGCGAAACACCGGATGCACGACCGAATGCAGCGCGAGCCCCTGGCGGTTCACCGCCATCGAGACGGAATCGACCAGAAACGGCATGTCGTCGTTGACGATCTCGATCACCGTGTGATCCGAATGCCAGCCGTGCTGTTCGAGAATCGGGTTATAGACGCGCAGCCTTTCCTTGCCCGGCACGAAGCGCTGCGCGGTTTGCCAGTGCGCCAGCGCGGCGCCGTAGAGATCGGGGATGGAGCGGCTTTGCAGGTCGTCGGCGTCGACGAAATCATAGTAGTGCCGCAAAAAAGGCTCGACGACGTGAAACGCCGGCTCGGGCAAGCGCGCTCGTGCAAGCTCGACGACATCGTTCAGCAAGTGCGTGACGGCTTCTTCGTTCTTGGCTTGCATGATGAACTCCCCCGGCTGGCGGCAATGGCGAGTATCGCCCGGATCGGATGCATCGTCTGAAGAAGGATTATGCACCTGCATGGCGCCATGCGACGGACGCCGCGAGTTAGGTTATACCCGCTGCCCGCGCGCTTGCTGCGGGTGCGCAATCAGGCCCCGCCGTAACCACGTAACCGCGCAATCGCGCCGTTGCGCCTAACGCATGGCCCAGGCCTCGGCCGTTTGCTGCGCGAGCCATGCGCGCACCTGCTCGGCCACCCATGCCGGATCGTCGTGCGGCAGGTCGTGCCCGGCCCATGGGTGCTCGCGATGCGGCGCGCCCCACGCCCCGGCCAGGTTCGAGGTACACGCAGGATTGACGAGCCGGTCGCCGCGCGCGGAAAGCAGCAACAGCGGGCAAACAGGTTTCTCCGCGCCCGCGCGAAAGCGCGCCGCCGCCCACAGTTGCCGCAGCGCATTGCCGCGGCTCACCGGCGCGCTGCGGCGAATCATGCTCCACGATTCGAGATCCGCTGCGAGCGTGCCGGTCTCATTGCACGTCAACCGATGAATGCCGCGCTCCGCGCACAGGGCGTCGTTCCAATGCCGGGCGACGGATAAAAGACCCGGCCATGCTGCTGGCCGCAGCCGCTCGTGCACGTGGCTGAACGGACGCATGCTGGTGTTGATCAGGACGAGCCGCGCGACTTCGCCGGGATGTTGTTGCGCCCACGCGGTGGCGACCATGGCACCGAGCGACATCGCGAGTAGGTTGATGGGGCCGGCCGTGCCTGCGCCGGTTGCACTTACGCCGGTCGCACCTACGCCGGTCGCACCTACGCCGGCCGCACCTACGCCGGTCGCACCTACGCCGGCCGCACCGCCTCGCACAGCAGCGAGGCGCACGAACTCGACCATCGCGGCGACGCTCGCGGGCGCGCGCAAATGCGCGAACGCGCCGTTTCCCGGCAGATCGAGCAACATGAGACGGGAGGCGCCCGTGGCTTCGCGCAATGCGTCGGGCAACGCACCCCAATGACGCGTCTCGCGTGTCAGCCCGCGCAGCAGAATCCATGTGCTCATGAACTATTCGGCCTGTACCAGTGATCGATCGCGCTTTGCAGCAATTGCTCGCGGCGATTGCCTTGCGGCAGCCAGCGCTGCGACGAAAACGCCGCCCGCGCGAGGAAATCGAGCAGATTCGCGTGACGCCGCAACACGCGCGCCGTGCGGTGCGCTTTCACCGGATTGAAGAACCCCTGGCGCGAGAAAAGCTGGCGCGGGTTTTTCTTGATCCACAGCCACGAGCCGAGTTCGAGCGTCATCGGTAAAAAAACGTGGGCGGCGGGCGCGCGGTCATAGGCGAAGTCCCACAGATCGCCGTGCAGCAGATATTGATGACTTTGCGGCTCGAACGTATACCCATGATGCGGATGCGAGTGCTCGAACATGGTTTTCAGCACATACATTTCCGGCAGATGCGGCATCAGCTTGCGCGTGCGTGCATACGGAAACCAGATGCTGTCGCTCCAGCCGTAGCCCGAATGGCAATCGAGCGCAATGCTCAACGGCCGCGCAGCCAGTTCCGTTTCGACCACCTGCAGCAGCGCGGCGGCCTCGGCTTCCATCGGCGAGCCGCGGCGCCCGCGATACCACGGCAACCAAGCGCCGACGCGCTGGCCGCCCGCGAGCAGCGGCACGCGCTCGTCGGCGTTTTGCGGCGCATTGCGCATCAGGTCGACGCCGTTCGGATTGGCGCGCGTGGCCGCCCACATTCCGCCCGGATTGACGATCGGCATGAAGACGAGGCGGATCGACTGCAACTGACGGACGAGCAGTTCGTCCCATTCGAGCCGCGCGAGCAGCGCGCGCATGTAATCGAGCACGAGTTGCGAGCCGATTCGCTCGAGCCCGTGAATGCCGCCGAAAAAACCGATGGCGGGCGCCTGCGGATCCGTCGAGCCGATGCTCGCGGTATGCACGCCGAAGCGCCGGCCGCGCACCGTCGTCTCGCAAACGGTGCGGATCGCAAAGCTCGCGCTGCCGTGATCGAGGATCGCCTTAAGATCTTCGTACTCCGCAAAGCTGTCGGGAAGGAAGCTCAAAGGCTGCATGAGGGCGTCGCGAATAGTGCGGGATGTCGGGGACGGCACGGCGAATGACGCAATATAGCCTGGCTGCAAGTCACCCGGCATGACGGCTGCACGCAGGCAAAACGTTGTCATACGGACATCATGCGCGGGTCATACCGGCGTCATTCGGCCGTCATCTTGCGCGCCACAAATTTCCGCTTTTCGCCTTATAAAGCCCCTTCGCTTGGGTCGCCCACTCCTCGATTCGCGTGTTCTGCTGGAATAATCACGGGCTTGCGGCCGGCTGTCCGGCCAGCCATCCCTCGCCTGCTGCCCACCTTCATGGAAACCCTTGTCGTCTTGCTGGTCCTGCTGTCGGCGCTGCTGCATGCCACCTGGAACGCGTCGTTGCATCTGTCAGAAGACCGTGTCTGGCTGCTCGGCATGATGGCGATTCCGTACATCGCCGTGAGCAGCGTCGGTGTGCTCGTGCTGCCGATGCCCGCGCCCGCCGCGTGGCCGTACATCTTCGCGTCGGTGGTGCTGGAGTTCGGTTATCTGCTCGCGCTGATCCGGGCGTACCGGAGCGGCGACTTCGGGCAGATCTATCCGATTGCGCGCGGTCTCTCGCCCATGCTGGTGTTCGTCGGCGCGTTGGTGTTCGCCCATGAATCGCTGAAGCCGCTCGCGGCGCTCGGCGTCGCGCTGGTGTCGATGGGCATCGTCTCGCTGGCGTTCCGGCGCGGCATGCGCTTCTCGGGCGAGAGCGTGCCGTTCGCGCTGCTGACGGGTTTTTTCATCGCGACGTATTCGGTGGTCGACGGAATCGGCGCGCGCGTGGCGGGCAACGGCCTCAGCTACATCATGTGGGTCTATCTGATCTGGAACGTGCCGCAGTTTCTGCTCGCGTGGCATCGGCGCGGGGGCGCGAAGGGGCTTTTCATCGGGCGCGCAGTGGTGACGAAAGGCATTGCGTCCGGCGCGCTTGCGCTCTTCGCCTATTGCCTGATCATCGAAGCCTACCGTTATCTGCCTATCGCGATGGTTTCCGCGCTGCGCGAATTGAGCTCGATCTTCGCGGTGCTGATCGGCTGGCTGTTCATGCACGAGAAATTGACCGCGCGGCGTGTCGTGGCATGCGCGCTCGTCACGCTGGGCGCGGTGTTGATCCGCCTCTGAGGCAGGCACCCGGCGCTTTGCCGGCGCCATCGCCCGCCTAAATGGCTCCTACATTTTTATAGAAATGGCTCTGAAGCTCAGAGCCAAATCTCACTATAGTCGCTGCATGTGCCGCGCCTTGGGCGCGGCGTCCGCCGACAGCGAGGAGCCACGCAATGAACCTGAAGAACGCAGACCTGAAGAGCCGCAAAGACGCAGCCACGCCGCGCGGCGTCGGCGTCATGTGCGATTTTTACGCCGAGCGCGCCGAAAACGCCGAGCTCTGGGATGTGGAGGGCCGCCGCTTCATCGACTTCGCGGCGGGCATTGCGGTGTGCAACACGGGGCATCGTCATCCGAAGATCGTGGCGGCGCTGCGCGACCAGCTCGATCATTTCACGCACACTGCATATCAGATCGTGCCGTACGCGTCCTATGTGGATCTGGCGGAAAAGCTCAATCAGCGCGCGCCAGGCGATCATCCGAAGAAAACGGCTTTCTTCACCACCGGCGCCGAGGCCGTGGAAAACGCGATCAAGATCGCGCGCGCCGCGACCGGCCGTCCCGGCGTGATCGCCTTCACGGGCGGCTTCCACGGCCGCACGCTGATGGGCATGGCGCTGACCGGCAAGGTCGCGCCGTACAAGCTGGGCTTTGGGCCGTTCCCGTCGGACGTGTTCCATGCGCCGTTCCCGAATCCGCTGCATGGCGTCAGCACGGCAGATTCGCTCAAGGCAATTGAATTCCTGTTCAAGGCTGACATCGACCCGAAGCGTGTGGCCGCCATCATCTTCGAGCCGGTTCAAGGCGAAGGCGGTTTCTATCCGGCGCCGGCCGAGTTCGTGCGCGCGCTGCGCAAGCTGTGCAACGAGCACGGCATTCTGCTGATCGCGGACGAAGTGCAAACCGGCTTTGCGCGCACCGGCAAGCTGTTCGCCATGCATCACTACGACGTGGTGCCCGACCTGATGACGGTCGCGAAGAGCCTGGCGGGCGGCATGCCGCTGTCGGGCGTGATCGGCCGCGCTGAGGTGATGGATGCGGCGGCGCCCGGCGGACTCGGCGGCACATACGCCGGCAATCCGCTCGCGCTCGCCGCGGCGCATGCGGTGCTCGACATCATCGACGAAGAGCAGCTCTGCGAGCGCGCCGTCGTGCTCGGCGAGCGCGTCAAGGCCAAACTGACCGCGCTGCAAAAAGACGCGCCGCAGATCGCCGACGTGCGCGGCCCCGGCGCCATGGTGGCCGTCGAGTTCTGCAAGCCCGGCAGCACGGAACCGGACGCGGACTTCACGAAGCGCGTGCAGGCCCGCGCGCTCGAACGCGGCCTGTTGCTGCTCGTGTGCGGCGTCTATTCGAACGTGGTCCGCTTCCTGTTCCCGTTGACGATTCAGGACGCCGTTTTCGACGAGGCGCTCGCGATTCTCGAAGACGTGATCAAGGACAGCGTCGCTGTCGCAGCCTGAGGAAACGATTCATGAGCACACTGACTCTGAAAGACCCGGCTCTATTGAAGAGCGCCGGCTATATCGCGGGCGAGTGGCAAGGTGCCGACGATGCCGCCACCTTCGAAGTCGTGAACCCGGCGACCGGCGAAGTGATCGCCACGGTGCCGCGCATGGGCACGGCGGAAACGCGCCGCGCCATCGCCGCGGCGAACGCCGCCTGGCCGGCATGGCGCGCCATCACGGCAAAGCAGCGGGCGGCGATTCTGCGCAAGTGGCACGACCTGATGCTCGAGCACGCCGACGACCTCGCGCTCATTCTCACGACCGAACAAGGCAAGCCGCTTGCCGAGGCCAAGGGCGAGATCCAGTACGCCGCGTCCTTCCTCGAATGGTTCGCCGAAGAAGGCAAGCGCGTGAGCGGCGACACGATTCCGACGCCCGCCGCCGATAAGCGCATTGTCGTGACGAAGGAGCCGGTCGGCGTCTGCGCGGCCATTACGCCGTGGAATTTCCCCGCCGCGATGATCACCCGCAAAGTCGGCCCGGCGCTCGCGGCCGGCTGTCCGATCATCGTCAAGCCGGCTGAAGCCACGCCGCTCTCGGCGCTCGCGCTCGCCGTGCTGGCCGAACGCGCCGGCGTGCCGCGCGGCGTCTTCAACGTGGTGACCGGCGAGCCGAAGGCGATCGGCGCGGAAATGACCGGCAATCCGATTGTGCGCAAGCTGTCGTTCACGGGCTCGACGCCGGTTGGCCGTCTGCTGATGGCGCAGTGCGCGCCGACCGTCAAGAAGGTGTCGCTGGAACTGGGCGGCAACGCGCCCTTCATCGTGTTCGACGACGCCGATCTCGACGCTGCCGTGGCCGGCGCAATTGCGTCGAAGTATCGCAACAGCGGCCAGACCTGCGTGTGCACCAACCGCTTCTACGTGCACGACAAGGTCTACGACGCGTTTGCCGACAAGCTGCGCGCCGCCGTCGAACAATTGAAGGTGGGCCGCGGCACCGAGGCCGGTGTGACGCAAGGTCCGCTCATCAACGAAGCCGCTGTGCTCAAGGTCGAATCGCATATCGAAGACGCGCTCGCGAAAGGCGCGCGCGTCGTCACGGGCGGCAAGCGTCACGCGCTCGGTCACGGCTTTTTCGAGCCGACCGTGCTCGCCGACGTCACGCCCGACATGAAGGTGGCGCGCGACGAAACCTTCGGCCCGCTCGCGCCGCTGTTCCGTTTCTCGTCGGACGAGGAAGTGATCCGGCTCGCGAACGATACGGAGTTCGGTCTGGCGTCGTACTTCTATAGCCGCGACATCGCGCGCGTGTGGCGCGTCGCGGAAGCGCTCGAATACGGCATGGTGGGCATCAACACCGGCCTGATCTCCAACGAAGTCGCGCCGTTCGGCGGCGTCAAGCAGTCAGGCCTTGGGCGCGAAGGCTCGCACTACGGCATCGACGACTACGTTGTTATCAAGTACATGTGCATGGGCGGCATCTGAATGCACAAACGGCACGCCTTGGCGTGCCGTTTTTTTCGTCTCGCGCGGCAATCCTGCCCGCGCGGCGATCAGCTCAATTAATGGCCGACATACACGGGAGCCGAATACGAGCTCGCGGTCACCTGAGCGCGGCTGCCGGCTTGCGACGAACCGCTGGTTGCCGGGCCATAGCCGCTCGTTTGAGCCGTGCCGTTCTGCGCGGCGACGCGGGCTTCGGCGGCCTGAATATTGGCCGGGTAATCGTAGTCGTTCGACGTGCCCGGGTTGTAGCCGGCCTTTTCCAGCTGAATCAGCTCGGCGCGAACCTGAGCGCGCGTGACCGGCTGGTTCGACTGTGCGAAAGCGGCGAGCGGTGCGGAAATGAGCGCGGCGATAACAGCGGCTTCGATCAGCGATTTCATGATTACGACCTCCAGAGATTGTTTTGTCAGGCGCTGAAGGCGGTGTGTCTTCAGCAGATGGACACAGTCTAGGAGGCCGGGAACCTAGGGTAAACCCCAAACCAGTGAATTCACTGTTGCTGCGCCTGCGATAATTCGCCAGCACCCGCCTTGATTACTGCCTTCGGCGGCACCAAACCGCCGCTCACCTGCCGGTCGCTTCTCGGGCTCGCGCCAAAGCGCGCGCGATACGTCCGCGAAAAATGCGACGGCGACTCGAATCCGCACGCCACGCAGATCGACGTGATCGACATATCGGTCTGTTGCAGCAGCTCGCGCGCGCGGGTGAGCCGCAATTGCAGGTAGAAATGCGTGGGGGTGTCTTTCAGCGACGCGCAGAAGAGCCGTTCCAGCTGCCGCCGCGTCACGCCGATTTCCTGCGCGAGCCGGTCGGGCGCAAGCGGCTCCTCCATGTGCTGCTCCATCACGCCGATCACCTGAATCAGCTTGCGATTGTGCACGCCGTAGCGCGCGGCGATTTCCATCCGCTGATGGTCGGAACGCTGGCGGATGCGGCTCACCACGAACTGCTCGGAAACCGCCGATGCGAGCGCGGCGCCGTGCTCGCGGCCGATCAGGTCGAGCATCATGTCGATCGACGCCGTGCCGCCCGCACACGTGATGCGCCGCGTGCCGATCTCGAACAATTCCTGGCTCGCATCCAGCGACGGATACCGCTCGCGAAATGCCGACAGCGCCTCCCAATGCACGGTCACGTTGTCCGCGCCGCCGAAGAGCCCGGCTTCCGCGAGCACGAAGCTGCCCGTGTCGATGCCGCCGAGCGTCGCGCCCGCCCGCGCGAGGCGCTTGAGCCGCTCGCCGAGCTCGCGCGTGTAGCAGGCGAGCGGCTCGAAGCCTGCCACGACGAAGAGCGTCGCCGCTTCACCCGCTTCTTCGAGGTCGCCGATCGCGGCGTCGGCGTTGATCGAAATGCCGTTGCTGGCCGCGACGGGCGCGCCGTCCAGACTGAGAATGCGCCATCGGTACAACTCGCCGCGAAAGCGATTGGCTACGCGCAGCGGCTCCACGGCCGACATGAAGCCGATCGCCGAAAAGCCCGGCAGCAGCAGGAACGAAATTTCTTCAGGCATGGGGCGAAAATCCGGTGAAAAGCGGCGTGAGCCACGGGCGAACGCGCGGTTCCGGGCGAGCGTAGCAAGCAGATCGCGAGCGGACAAGGCGCGCCAAAATTCGCGGCAGCGCATGCTGCGCCGCAACGCCGCGCGGAGGCCGCCTGCGGCTTGCGCGTGCTGGTTTTCCCTCGTTGTCGCGTGGAAGCAAGAACGGGTCGCTGATGGTCGCTTTGGCAGCAATATGGGGCATTAACTTTAGTGCCATTCCACACGCAGGATCTCACGCAGGGTCGACAGGTTCAGGTAGTACCTCACGCATCACTTGCCGGTGGGCCGCGCCGTGCCTTCGCGCAGCGAAGCGGCCTCTTTCGAAAACACGCTATCAGACGCACATGAGCGTCAATAGGGGAAGGTCATGAAGTTACGCATCAAAACGCTGCTTGCCCAACTTGCCCGCCTTGCCTGCCTCGCGGCCGCATGCGGCGCCGCCGTCACCGCGCTGCCCGCGTTTGCCCAGGATCCGCCTGCTTGTCGCGCCGTGCATTTCGCCGACATCGGCTGGACGGACATCACGTCGACCACGGCGCTCGCCTCCACTGTATTTGAAGGGCTCGGCTATCAGCCGGTGACGACCGTCGCTTCGGTGCCGATTTCGTTTGCCGGGCTGAAGAGCAAACAGCTCGACGTCTCGCTCGGCTACTGGTGGCCCGTGCAGGAGAAGGCGATTGCGCCGTTCGTCGAGTCGAAGTCGATCGAGGTGCTGCAACCGCCCAATCTGACGGGCGCGAAGGCGACCTTCGCCGTGCCAACCTACGCGTACGACGCGGGTCTCAAAACCTTCGCCGACATCGCCAAACATCGCGATCAGCTCGACGGCAAGATCTACGGCATCGAGCCCGGCAGCAGCGCGAACGCGGCCATCCAGAAGATGATCGCCACCAACAAGTTCGGCCTCGGCGGCTTCAAGCTGATCGAATCGAGCGAAGCGGGCATGCTCGTCTCAGTGGAACGCGCGATTCGCGACAAGAAATGGGTGGTGTTTCTCGGCTGGGAACCGCATCCGATGAACATTCAGATCGACATGAAATATCTGACGGGCAGCGAAGGCGTCTTCGGTCCGAACGACGGCGAGGCGCGCGTGTACACCCTCACGTCGCCCGACTATCTGTCCCGTTGCCCGAACGCGGGCAAGCTCGTGAGCAACCTGCGCTTTTCCACGCAGCTCGAAAACGTGGTGATGCAATCGGTCATGAACAAGGAGAAGCCCGCCGATGCCGCCAAGGCTTATCTGAAGAAAAACCCGCAGGTACTCGACGCATGGCTTGCCGGCGTGAAGACCTATGACGGCAAGGACGGTTTGCCCGCGGTCAAGGCTTATCTCGGGCTTTGATCCGCTGAATCCGAGTCGCTGACTTCGTCCGCACAAGTCGCGCACTGAACAACATAGGAATTTTGCACGCATGAATCATGAAGTCATCGTGACCTGCGCGGTCACCGGCGTAGGCGACACCGTCGGCAAGCACCCGGCCATTCCCGTCACGCCGAAGCAGATCGCCGAGGCGGCCATCGAAGCCGCGAAAGCAGGCGCGACCGTCGCGCATTGCCACGTGCGCGATCCGAAAACCGGACGCGGCAGCCGCGATCCGGCGCTCTATCGCGAGGTGGTCGACCGGATCCGCTCGTCGGGCACGGACGTCATCATTAATCTGACCGCGGGCATGGGCGGCGATCTGGAAATCGGCCCCGGCGAAGATCCGATGCGCTTTGGCGCGAACACGGATCTGGTCGGCGGCCTCACGCGCCTCGCGCACGTCGAGGAGTTGCTGCCGGAAATCTGCACGCTCGATTGCGGCACGCTCAATTTCGGCGACGGCGACTACATCTACGTGTCGACGCCGGCGCAGCTGCGGGCTGGCGCCGCGCGCATTCAGGAGTTGGGCGTGAAGCCCGAACTCGAGATCTTCGATACGGGCCACCTGTGGTTCGCGAAGCAGCTGCTGAAGGAAGGGCTGCTGGATGCGCCGCCGCTGTTCCAGCTGTGCCTCGGCATTCCCTGGGGCGCGCCCGCCGACACCACGACGATGAAAGCGATGGCGGACAACCTGCCGCCCGGCGCGCAATGGGCCGGCTTCGGCATCGGCCGCATGCAGATGCCGATGGTCGCGCAGGCCATGCTGCTCGGCGGCCATGTGCGCGTCGGTCTCGAAGACAACATCTGGCTCGATAAAGGTGTGCCCGCAACCAACGGCACGCTCGTGCAGCGCGCGGTGGAAATCATCGAGCGCCTCGGCGGACGGGCGCTTACGCCCGCCGAAGGACGACGCACGCTCGGCCTGCCCGCGCGCGGCGAACGGCAACTCGAACGGCGCGCGGCCGGCGCATACGCGTGAATCGGGCATAGCAGAACTCATAGGCAAACAAGGAAACGTCAGCAATGGCAGTGATCGTCGATATCAAAACATTTGCCGCAATCGGCGCCGGCGTGATCGGCAGCGGCTGGGTGGCGCGCGCGCTCGCCCACGGCCTCGATGTGATCGCGTGGGACCCCGCGCCCGGCGCGGAAAAGCAGTTGCGCGAGAACGTGGCGAACGCGTGGCCCGCGCTCGAACGCGTCGGCCTCGTGCAAGGGGCGTCGCAGGCGCGACTGCGCTTTGTCGAAACGATCGAAGCGTGTGTGGGCGACGCCGACTTCATTCAGGAAAGCGCGCCCGAGCGCGAGGATCTGAAGCTCGCGTTGCACGAGCAGATCAGCCGCGCTGCCAAGTCCGAGGCGATCATCGCTTCATCGACCTCGGGGCTTCTGCCGAGCGACTTCTACGCGCGGGCCATGCATCCCGAGCGGTGTATCGTCGGGCATCCGTTCAATCCCGTGTATCTGCTGCCGCTCGTCGAAGTGCTCGGCGGAGAAAGGACGGCGCCCGCCACCATCGACGCCGCGCTGCGCATTTACCATTCGCTCTCGATGCGTCCGCTGCGGGTGCGCAAGGAAGTGCCGGGCTTCATCGCCGACCGGCTGCTCGAAGCGCTGTGGCGCGAGGCGCTGCATCTCGTCAACGAAGGCGTGGCGACCACCGGCGAGATCGACGACGCGATCCGCTTCGGCGCGGGCATCCGCTGGTCGTTCATGGGCACCTTCCTCACCTACACGCTCGCGGGCGGCGACGCCGGCATGCGCCATTTCATGCAGCAATTCGGCCCCGCGCTGGAACTGCCGTGGACTAAACTGGTAGCGCCGAAGCTGACGGAAGAACTGATCGACCGCGTGGTGGACGGCACCGCCGAACAGGTCGGCCCGCGCTCGATCAAGGAACTGGAGCGCTATCGCGACGACTGCATCACGAGCGTGCTGGCGGCAATCGGCGAGGCCAAGGCGCGCCATGGCCTCGCGCCGGCGGATTGACGCCTGCCGGCTGTGATCGGCGAATCGACCGGAATACTGCCGCGCCCGCTGCCCGGCGCACCATCGCATCACGCGTCGCACACGAACCCAAGGAGACCCCGCACCATGCCGCCCACCACTTCCCTGCCCTGCTACCACGACACGGTGCGCGCGGAATGGGTCGACTACAACGGTCATCTGCGCGACGCGTTCTATATGCTGATCTTCAGCTACGCGACCGACGAACTGATCGACCTGATCGGTTTGCCCGACGCCGTACGCAAGCAACGCGGCCGCTCCATCTACACGCTCGAAGCGCACATCAACTATCTGCACGAAATCAAGCAGGGCGCGCGCGTGCGCGTCGACATGCGCGTGCTCGCGCATGACACGAAGCGCTTGCACCTGTACCTCGAAATGTTCGCGGACGACGGCGACACGCCGGTTGCGGCCGGCGAGCAGATGCTGCTGCACGTCGACACGAGCGGGCCGCGCTCGGTCGCGTTCGACGCCGACGTCGCCGCGCGCATCAAGGAACTGGCCGACGCGCAGGCGGCTTTACCCGCCGCCGCGTACGCGGGCCGCATGATCGGGCTGCCCGCGGCCGCGCAAGGAAAGCGGAGCCAGCATGCTTGAGCCGCAAATGGCGGCGTTCATCGCGCGAGCCGCAGCGATCTACCCGGGACACAGCACCTCCCTGACGCCGCGCGAGCAGCGCGAGATCTATGACCGCTACGCCGCCGCGCTCACGCCCCCATTGCCGCCGCACATCGTGACCGAAGACGCGTCGTTTCAGGCCGCCGCCGGCCATTCGATTGCATTGCGCCGTTATCGCAACCGCGCCCCGGCGGACGGCATGCGGCGCGGCGTCGTGCTGTATTTTCATGGCGGCGGCTTCGTGCTCGGATCGCTCGACAGTCATCAACTGATCACGGCGCGCCTCGCCGCGGACACCGGCCTCGATGTGATCGCCGTCGACTACCGGCTCGCGCCCGAACACCGCGCGCCGGCCGCGCACGACGATTGTCTCGAGCTCACCCGCGCCGCCTTGCAAGGCCGGCTGCCGTTCGATCTTCCCGCCGGCGCCACGCTGCAGCTCGCGGGCGACAGCGCCGGCGCCACGCTCGCGGCCAGCGTCGCATTGCGTTTACGCGACGAGGGAATGGCCGGCATCAGCGGCATGGCGCTGATCTATCCGATGCTCGGCACCGACCCGCAGCCGCCCGCCCGCGACACTGAAGCGCACGCGCCGATGCTGACGCTCACCGACGTCCACGCGTTTCGCGACCTGTACTGGGGCGAAGCGGCGCCGCGTCCGGACTGGACCGTGCCGCTCGACGCCGCGCGTTACGACGCGCTTCCGCCCACGCTCGCCGTCGGCGCCGAGCATGACCCGCTTCGCGACGACGCCCGGGTTTTCGTCGAACGGATCGAGGCGGCCGGCGGCCACGCGCAGTTGTGGATCGGCGCGGGACTCGTGCACGGCTGCTGGCGCGCAATCGATTCGAGCCCCGGCGTGCAAGCCATGCACAAGGCGGTGTGCGGCTTTCTGCGCGCCAATGCCGGCGCCAATGCCGGTGCCAATGCCGGTGCCGCCTGAGCGGCGCTTATCCACGCGGGTTATGCGCGATTAATAAAACCGCTCCCCAATCGCGAATCAAGCCAGAACTCGCGCATCGCGGCTTGCCTGTCCGCTTATCACCATTTCCGCATCCGGCCAGACGCGTCCCCGTGTTCTGTTCGCTGACCCACTGAATAAAAGAATCGCTGCGTCAACACTGTCGTCGGCCAGATATTCCGTCATCGAGACGCCATGGCGCGAGTCGCCAATGAATTGCACGGCTCTTATCGTGGATGAATAGCCACATCGTCCATTTCCCCAACAGAATGGGATATGCCCGCCGTGCCGGCCGGCATGTGTGGCTGCCACCAGCAGCCATCCTGCAAAAGGAAAATCGTATGTTGATGCGAGAAGCTATCCCCCAGGCTCTGAATCGCGGTAACGCTCAGCTTTCGGAGAACCCGCTCACCGCCGGGTCGCCGAAGACCTTTGTCCATTCCTTCGACATCTATCTAAAAGACTCCAATGCCTTCATGAATACTTATTTCGCGCGCTACTTCGAGTGGCAAGGCGTGTGCCGCGAACGGTGGTTCCATGAATGCATTCACGACGATCTGCTCGGCTCGGACGGCATGTTCGTGACCAAACGCGCGCATCAGGAATATGTGCATGAGACGTTTCCGTTCCAGCGCGTGGATTGCTATCTGAACACCGTGCAAGTCAGGCAATGCTCCGCCTACCTGCTGTTTCGCTTTTGCGTCGACGGACGCAAGGTGTCGCAGGGCTATCAGCAGATTCTCTACGCGGGCCGCGACCGCAAGATCCGGCGCTTTCCGGATGGAATCGTCGAACGTGTGAAGGAGTATGAGTTGCCGTTGTCCGCGCTGACGGAGTAGGCCGCGGCGCACCGCGAAAGGCTTAACGCCGGCGCGCCTCGCGCGCCGGCAAGCCGGGCAACGCCCTGTCCGCTGCCGAACCCGGTACGGGCAGGCGCACGGTGAAGGTAGTGTGCGTGCCGCGCACCGACGTGCATTCGATACTGCCGCCGAGCAGCTCCGTCGCGCGGCGGCAAAAAGCGAGGCCCATGCCGGCGCCGCTGCCATGGCGCTTGGTCGAAAAGAAGGCGTCAAAAATATGCGGCAGAACGTCCGGCGCGATGCCGGGTCCGGTGTCGCGAAATTGCAGCACGCAGAATCCCTGGTCCTCCCGCGCGCTGATCGCGATCTGCCCTTCGCCGCTCACGTGAATCGCATGCAACGCGTTTTTCAGCAGATTGAAGAGCACGAACACGACTACCGTGTCCGAGCCGGAAAAACGCAGCGTCGAGTCGATCGGCGAGACCGTGATGCGCTCTCGTTCGCCTGCGCGAAACGGGTAACGCTCCAGCGCGGAGTTCACGCACTGCTGCACGGCATGCGCGCTGAAACGGCTGCGGTCCAGCCGGTCGAGGGTGAAGGAAGCCAGCGCCATTTCGACCATCGCGCTCGTGCCGGATACTTCGCGCCGGATTGCCGTGGCAAGCTGGCTAATGCGCTCGGTTTGATCCGAATGTTCGTGGTCGTCGTACAGGCCGTGCGCGACGGCAAGCCGATAGCCTTTGAACACATGACTCCAGACGCTGGCAATCTCGTCCGCGTGCATGCCGATGGTGGCGAGCGGCGTCGCGATTTCGTGTGCAATGGTGGCCGCGAGCGCATAGGGATGAATCAGGTGATAGCGCACAATCGTGATGGCGAGCAGCCCCAGGCTCAACGCGATGAACAGCACGCCGGGCGGATAAAACGGATAGCCGTAGTTGACCGCGTAGTCGACAGCGGCGAAAGAATACAGGCCCAGCGCCGCGAGACACAGATCGAGACGCCGCCGCGCCTCGCCGCCCGCCTGCTTGCGCGCGCCGAGCAGAAGCTGCGCGCTGCGCGCCGCGAGCAACACCGTCTGCAGGACATGCAACGGATGCAGCGGACCGGCGACCGGATAGTAGCCGAAGAAAAAACGCTGATAGCCTGACACCACTTCATTGCCGGGCAGCAGGACCGCCAGCACGACGCATAATCCATACGAGGCCAGCAACATGGGCCGCTCGCGCCGCCGCGCCGCCACCTCGGTGACGAAGTGATAAAAGGTAGTGGGAAGAAACAGAATGAACAGATAACCGACGCGAACCAGCAAGGCCGCGATCTGCGGGTCTTCAGTCTGGAACAGCAAGGTCCATGTGCCCTGCCATGCGAAGGTGGCCGAGCACATCAGAAGGAATGGCGCCGAGAGCCGCGTCAGCCCCTGCGTGATGACGACATAGAGGCCGAACACGACGAACATGGCCGACACGAAGGCGGTAGGAATGGCGTACATGTAGCTCGACGCGCCGGCAGGCGTTAGCGCGCCCGGTTGCTCCGCCAATGCGCGTAGGTCAGCGGCTTGATGCCGGCTTCGGCCACTTCCGGCGACTCGATCGGACTCCAGCAGTAGAACGCGTCGCCCCAGCCGGGAATGGGCTGCGGCTTGAGCATTCTGAACTCGAGACTGGATCGATACGCGAGATGCGGCCAGAAGAGCGGCATGACTTCGCGCACCGCCATCTGCTTCAGCAACTCGGCGGGGCCGCTTTCGTCCGCGACGATTTCGCCCTGCGCGATCCAGTCGTGCTCGGCCCACGCGACGAAAACGCTCGCCCTGCCCTCGCGGTCGAACATGAGAATCGCATTCTGCTCGGGACGCCAGTAGTACTCGAGAATGCCCTTCTCTTTCACCACGTCGTCGATTACTTTGCGCGTGCGCGGATCGCAATAGGTGATGCCGTTCTCGCCGAGTGCAAGCCAGCCCGCCTCGGAACAGTGGCGGCTCTTGGCGTCCTTCAGGAAGTGAACGAGCCGGTTCGCCGAATCGGCGTCGGTCTTGCGCAGATACAGATCGACAATGCCCGCGTTGAATGCCTTGACCGCGACGGTTTCGTCGGCGACGCCCGTGAGCAGAATTTTCGCGCAATGCAAGTTGGAGATGGACGACAGAAACTCGACACCGCTCACGCCCGGCATGTCGTAATCGACCACGACAGCGGCCACTTCGGCGAAACGCGCATCGCGCGCCAGCACGTCCCGCTGCGGCGATGTTTCCACGAAGCGCTCGAATCCCGTCTCGCTCAGGCACGCCGCAGCCGGGGCGAACTCCAGCGAATTCTCGCGCGCGTGCTGGCGGATGAAGGCGAGCGCCGTTTGCGGCCGCGAAAAAAACAGATTGGTGGAAACGTCCGGAAAGAACCGGCGTAGCGCGTCGAGATAGTTGTCGTTGTCGTCGACGAAAACAACCGTGGTCGGATAGGAGACGGGTGGTCGAATAAACTTGTTCATATTTTCACGTGGTTCGTCGTGCCGCCGCAGCGGATCACCGTGACAGGCTCGCCGGTCGCCGCACTCGCTCACGTGGAACATGCCGGCGCGCCGCCACCTGCGTACACGCCGGTCTTTCTATCGCTGTTGCCGGGCCGGTTCCCGTTGATCCGTATAGTACAGGGCTCTTGGCTTCAACAGTACAAAGTTACGCGTGTTTAAGCCAGCGTATGCGGCCTGAATAAAGCGAATAAGCGATACGGATAAAAACGCGGATAGAAACGGGGATAGGGGACGCGACGGCCGCCCGCCCGTTGGGCAGCCGCGCGATGCCGCGACGGCGCCGGTTACGGCCGCGCGGCCACTTCGTCCAGATGATCGAGCAGCGCAGCCGGGTCGTCGTAGACCCGGAGCGCGCCGGCGCGCTCCAGCTCTTCCGTGCCGTAGCCGCCCGACAGCAAGCCCACGCCGAGCGCGCGGCAGCGCCGCGCCGCGAGCATGTCCCAGATGCTGTCGCCGACCACGACCGAATGCTCGATCTCGACGCCGAGGCGTTCGGCTGCCGCAATGAAGAGATCGGGGTCGGGCTTTGCGTATTTGACGTCGTCGCGCGTGACGACGACGGCTTTCGACGGATCGACGCCGAGCGCCTCAAGATTCACGGCCGCGGTTTCCATGCGGCCGCTGGTGGCGACAGCCCACGGCGTGCCGGCTTGCGTGAGCGCGTCGAGCAATTCGCGCGCGCCCGGCAGCGGACATACTTGCGCGCGCAACCTTTTATACGCCGCCGCATGCGCGTGACGAAGACGCTCGCCGCGCTCGGCGCTGATGTCGCCGTGCGTCTCGCGCAAAAGCTGATTGGTGAAGAGGCCGCCGCTCATGCCGATTTTTCGATGGATCCGCCACACCGATAGGGCAATACCTTCGCTGTCGAGCGCTTCTTTCCAGGCCAGCACGTGTTGATAGACGCTGTCGACGAGCGTGCCGTCGAGATCGAACAGAAATGAGGTCTGGATACGCATGGTGGGCTCCTTTCGATGGCTACGCCCGCCAATATGCCACGTCAAGCGCCGCGAGGCATCAGCGCGCCTTGCCGCGCGCGCCCTTGCCGGCCGTCGCGGCGCGCGGAGGATCCTTGCTGGCCGGCGCGCCGCCGCCCACTTGCTCGAGCCACGACAGCGCGTCGACATACGACAGAAACTGTTTCAGATAGCCCGGCGACAGCTCGCGCATCAGCGAAAGCGAGCGATGCACGAGACTGCTCGAATTGAGCGGACCGGCGTTGCCGGGCGCCGGTTGCAGCGACTGGCGCACCTGCTGGTCGGTGCGCACGCGCGCCCACGTCTCACGGAAATAATCGAGCTCGGGAAGTTCGGGATAGGCGGGCTGGCCGGGCGGCGGGCGCCGCGCTGCGCCTTGCAATTCGCCGACGAGTTCGGCGAGCGCGCTCTGGGACGGCTCGCGCTCGCAGACGGCGTCAGTGGCTGCGGCCGCGGCGCGTGCGCGCAGCGGGCTGTGGTGCTCGTGGTCCTCGCGGTCGCCGGGTTCTATCTTGCGCGCATACGCTTCGAGCAGCGCGGCAAGCTTCTCGTCGAGCACACGTCGCGCCTCGCCGCTGTGTCCGGCGGCGCGCCGCTCCAGCGCGTCGATGAAACGAAACCGCAGCGGGTCTGCCAGGTCGGCACCGCGCGCCCGCCAGCCGTCGAGGATCGCGCGCGGCGTCTGCGGCGTGCCCGCCGGCTCCGTCGCCTGATGGCTCGCGCGATTACTCACGAGACTTTCCCGCCGCCGCGAGCCGCGGAACCGGCGCGATCTCCACGCGGCGGTTGCGCGCGCGCCCTTGTTCGTCGGCATTCGAACTGACCGGCTGAGCGGAGCCGAAGGCCGCCGCGAACACCGACGACGCCGGCACGCCCGCGTCGATCAGCGCGCGCGTCACGGTCAGCGCGCGCTGCGCCGACAGTTCCCAGTTGTCCGCGAAACGGCGGTTGCCTTCGCGCAGCCGCTGGTCGTCGGTGAAGCCGCTCACCATCAGCAGCTGGTCGTTCGCGCGCAGATAGGCGGACAGCGGCCCCCCGAGACTCTTCAGCAGGTCCCGCCCTTGCGGCTGCAACTGGTCGGAGTTCAGCGCGAACAGCACATTGCCGCTGATGCCGATGCGTCCGTTGACGAGCGTCACACGGCCGGCCGCGAGCGGGCCGGCGAGCGCCTCTTCGAGCGTTTTGCGGCGCTGCGTTTCGAGCTGGCGCTGTTTGACCTCCTGCTCCAGCTTGTTCGACAGTTCGAGCTGCACGCCGATCACGGCGACCAGAATCAGCATGAACGCGCCGAGCAGCACCGACATCAGGTCGCCGAACGCCGCCCAGATCGGCGTGCCGGGTTCCACGCCGCCGTCGATGTCCTCGCTCATCCCGCTCATGCCGCCTCGACTCCGTCTGCGGTGCGCTCGGCCGCGAGCCGCTGCAGATCTTCGACGATCTGCTTCTGCGACATCACGCTCAGGTCGACCACCTCGCGCGCCTGCGCGACGTAGTAGGCAAGCTGTTCGTCACTGCGCGCGAGCGACTTGTCGAGCGCCGCTTCGATTCGCTCCAGATGCGCGACGAGCTTGTCGTTCGATTCGCCGAACATCTGCACGGCCGCGCCGAAGGCCTCGCTGAGGCTCGCCACTTCGACGGCGCCGCCCGTGATCTGCGCGGCAATCGTGCCGATCTTCTCCGCCTCGGCCTCGACCTTCTCGGTGAAGCGAGTGCCGACACGGTCGAGCAGATCCGCCGACGTCGCGACGAGCGCGTCCACAGCCGTGCGCTGTTCCGCCGATGCATGGTTGACCGCGTCGAGCAGCGTTTCCAGCGTTTCGAGCAGGCGACTGCGCTCCTCGAGCATTGCGGTGTCGCGCACCATGCTGTCCGAGAGCTTCTGACGCAATTCGGCAACCACTTCGGCCGCGGCCTTCGGCGCCTCGGACGCCGCCTGCACGAGCCGCGAGATTTCAGCGATGGTTTCGCTCGCGTGCGTCTGGGTCTGAGCGGAGATATCGCGCGCGGTCTGCTCGAGCGTGTCGCAAATCTGCTGCTGACGGTTCGCCGTGCGCTCGCCCGCCTGCTGCCATTCGTTGCCAAGCGTGGTCGCCAGCGAATCGAGCTTCGCGGTCCAGGCGGTTAGACGCTCTTCGTTGTGCTCGCCTGCCAGTTGCCATTTTTCGCTGAGCGCAGCGGCCATCGAGTCGAGCTTCGCGGTCCACGCCGCCAGCTGGTGCTCGTTGTTTTCGCCTGCCTTCTGCCATGTCTCGCCGAGCGAACTCGCCAGCGCATCCAGCTTCGCGGTCCACGCCGCCAGCTGCTGCTCATTATTTTCGCCCGCTTTCTGCCATGTCTCGCCGAGCGAATTCGCCAGCGCGTCCAGCTTCGCCGTCCAAGCCGCGAGTCGCGCTTCGTTGTGCTCGCCCGCCTGCTGCCATTCCTTGCCGAGCGCGGCCGCCATCGACTCAAGCTTCGCCGTCCATGCCGCCAACCGCGCTTCGTCTCGCGACGCCATGGCGTTCTGCAAGTCCGCATGCGACTGGCCGACGGTCCGCAGCAACGACGACGAGTGCGCCTCGAACGCCGCGGCTGCCGCCGCCAGGGTCTTTTCGTGCCGCGCCGCCAGCGTCTCGCCGCTCTGCTGCTGGCGCGACAGCGCCTCCTTCCATGTCTCGGAGATGTTGCCCGCCGCGGCTTCGAGACGCGCGGACACGCCGTCGACGAGTCCGTTCGAGCGCTCGTCGAAAGTCTCGGTGAAGCGCTCCAGCGACGCCTGCAATTGCCGGCTCAATGCCTCGTTCGACCGTTGCTGGCCGGCGAGCGCCTCGTTCCAGATGTCGGCCACCTTCGCCGTGGCCGACTCGAAACCGTTCGACAAGCCGTCCAGTTGACGCTGCACCGCCTGCGAGACGCTCTCGTGCAAGGCCGCGCTCTCGCGCGCGAGGCCGGCCATGGTGGCCTGCATGACGGGCTCGAGCGCCTCGCCGGCGGCTCGCGTGCTGTCCGCGACGCTCTGCTTCAACGACTGCTCCACCGAGGCCGCGAGGCGCGCATACGCGAGCTGAGCCTTGCTGTGAAACGCTTCCTGGCTGGCCAGTTGGCGCTCGTTCAAAGCGAGACTGTGCTGCTCCATCGCGCTCATCATCGTTTGCAGACGGTCGACGAGCGTAGGCATCAGCTCCGCCTGCTTTTGCAGGAGGCGGAAGCTTTCGTCGCGCCGATGCGCCTGCGAATAGATGCGCAGTGTGGTCGCGACCTTCACGTCGAGCTGTTGCGCGGCTTCGAGCCGCTCGCGGCGGCACAACGCCGACAGCAGGCCGAGCATGGCGGAACTCGCCACGCCCGCAATCGAAGTGCCGAACGCAAAGCCCAAACCTTTGACCGGCGCGGCCAGCGAGGCGCGGATCGCAGCGAGGTCGGTCGCGCTTTCGAGCGCGAGGCCGGTGCCGCGCAGCGTGACGACCATGCCGAGCAGCGTGCCGAGCATGCCGAGCAGCACCAGCAAGCCCACGAGATAAGGCGTGAGCGCGGGCCCCGGCAACGCGACGCGTTCGCCTTCGATACGAAGGCGCGCCGCGTTGCGCAAGCCCGGATGCAATTGCTCCAGCCACGCGCCGAGCCGCGGCGGCGGTTCGGACAGCCCCGCCACCGCGCGCGTGAGCGTGCCGGTCGCCGCGCTATAGCGGCGCAATTCGAGTGCGCCGGCCAGATAGAAGGCACCGATCAGCAGCGTGACCGCCAGTGCGAGCCAGTTCGAACCGACATAGCCGATGGCAATGCCGCACACCGCGGCAAGACCTGCCGCGAACACAACGAGATCAATACGATATCTGGACATAGTGTCCCAGTTAGCGAGTACGAAGGGCGGCGAGCAGCCCTTCGACCGGTTGTAAACGAACATCCAGCTCGGCCAGCAGCACGCTCAGCATGTCCTGGCGGAATGCATCGAGCCAGAGGCCGGACGCAGCAGGGACGGCAGCAGCGGCGGGAACACCCTCGTCCGCTGCGGGCGTCGCGGCTTCCGCCTGCTGCGCCGCGTCGCGCAGCCGCTCGAAGTGGCCGGCCAGCAGCGCCGGCAGGCTCGCGAAGAGACTCCGTTCGCGTTCGGCGAGCGCGCGTTCCATGACGGCGTCCACCACCGCGAGACGGCCCATCGCCGGCGTCTTTGCTGCGAGCAGCGCGCGCAGCCGGCCGCGCAGACTGCCGACAGCCGTTTCCATCGATTGCTGCATGGCCTGATAGCGCTGGCGAAACACCACGTAGTCCACCGGCGCAGCGGGCGGCTCTCTATACGCGGGACCGCGGCGCTTTGATGTCGCGAACGCGCTGTCGCCGGTAATCGTATTGACGAGCGATGCCCGCACGCGCGCGCATTCGGCTTCTTCCGCGCTGCCGAAGCTCCGCGCGCCCGCGGGCACGGCAGGCGGCGCGCCTGTGAGCGCCGACGAGAGCGCGATCGCGTCCGTCCAGCCGAGCCATTGGCTCAGCCGGCCGGACAGCGACTGCCGGGGTTCGGAAACGTCGACATCGGCGAAACGCGACAGCAGGCGAACGAGCGCGGGGCCGCTGAGAGCTGTGCGCTGAGGGGCTTGCAACATACCACCGGATGCAAAAAAGTCAGCAGTTTACACGCTGACGCACGCGGCGGCTTCAGTCCCCATAAGAACGTCCCGTCGCGCAGACATCGTGGCGCCCGCGAATGGACGTTCTGGGCTGCCGCGCATGCGACGGCCGCGTGGGATTTGCGCCGCGCCGCCGCCCCCGCCGCCCCGGGCTTCCGCTTCAGATCGCTCCACGCGGCCGGGGCTGCTCGGCATCGACGCAGCACACGAGCGCATCGGCGTCTTCATCCCCGACGCTCAGATAGATATGCCCGATGGAACTGTCGAAATAGAGACTGTCGCCCGGCGTCAGCCTGAACGACTTGCCGTTCTCGAAGCGCAGTTCGAGCTTGCCGGCGAGCAGAAAGACGAACTCCTCGCCCGCATGCCGGATGTACTCGGGAAAGTCGGACACGGCGCGCGCGTGGATGTGCGCGCGCATCGGCATCATGCGTTTGCCCGTCAGGTTGTTCGCGAGCATGCCGTACTCGTAGTTCGGCGTGTCGTACACAGGTTGCTTGCCGGCGGCGGTGAACGACGGCTTCATCGCGCCGGCAGCCGGCTTGCGGCGCCGGCCGAAGATCGCGTCGAACTCCAGCTCCAGCGAATGCGCGAGCGCCGCGAACTTGTCGTAAGTCAGCGCGATGTCGCCCCGCTCGGCCTTCGAGATCGTCGAAACCGCAATGCCCGAGCGCTCCGAGAGCTCCGCCAGCGTGAGCCCGCGCGCCTTGCGCGCCTGCCGCAAATGCCCGCCCACCAGCTTGTGATCGAGCGCGGGCGGCGCTTCGTCCGCGCTCGCCCTGAGTTGTTCCACTACGGCTTTGACCATCTCACCTGATTCCGCTTGCCAGAAAAATTTCTCGTATCCGAGAAATTTATTTTTTCTCGTATATGATAACTCACGTCGATTCCACCTTCCTGTGGGGCCCGTATCGTGTCTACCTTTGCGCTCAGTCAATCCGGCTTGACGAAGACCCGCGTCATCACTGCCACGACCATCGGCACGGCGCTCGAATTCTACGACTTCACGATCTACAGCTTCTTCGCGATCCAGATCGGGCAGTTGTTCTTTCCCGGCGCGTCGCCCGTCAATCAGTTCCTGCTTTCCATCGGCGTGTTCGGCGTGGGCTTCGTGGTGCGGCCGCTCGGCGGCGTGGTGATCGGCGCTTATGCGGACCGCGCGGGGCGCAAGAACGCGATGGTCCTCACCATCATGCTGATGGCGCTCAGCTGCGCGATGATCGCGTGCGCGCCGACTTACGCGGTAGCCGGACTCGCGGCGCCGCTGATCGTGCTCGTCGCGCGCCTGATACAAGGCTTCGCGGCCGGCGGCGAGTTCGGACCGGGCACGACGCTGCTCGTCGAATATGCGACCGACAGCACGCGCGCCTTCTTCGCGAGCTGGAATTTCGCGGCGACTGCAGCGGGTCTCGTGCTCGGCGCGCTCGTGGCGACGCTTGTCAACGTACTGCTGCCGAAGCAGGCGGTGCTCGAGTGGGGCTGGCGCATTCCGTTCGTGCTCGGCATCGTCGCCGCGCCGGCGGGCATGCTGATCCGCCGGCGCCTCGAAGAAACGCTGACGGAGCGCAAGCCCGGCGAAGCGCCGCCGCGCGGCGCGCTGAAGGCCGCACTGACCACACATCTCAAGCTGACGATTCTCGGCACCTTCGCCGAGTTGGGCGGTTCCGTGTCCGTCTATATCACCGCGTTTTTCTTGCCGAGCCATGCGGTGCGCGCGCTGCATCTGTCGTCGACGTCGGCGGTCATTTCGGGTATCGTCAGTTCGCTCGCGCTTTTCGTCGCGGCACCGCTCGCCGGCATGCTCGCGGATCGCTATACCCGCAAGCGCGTGCTGGTCATTTCGCGCGTCGTGATGCTGCTCGTCGTCTATCCGGCGTTTGCATTTCTGAGCGCGCATCCGTCGATGACCGCGCTTTGCATCGTCTCCGCGCTGCTCGCCGTGTTCGTATCCGGGCAGATCGTGCCGGTGCTGGTCATGATCCCGGAACTGTTCCCGAAGCATGTGCGCGCAACGGGCATTGCCTTGACGTATGTGGTCAGCGCATCGTTTTTCGGCGGCTTCTCGCCGTTTATCGCGAGCTGGCTCGTCGCGCGTACCGGCAATCCGCTTGCGCCAGCATGGTATGTCGCGACGGCGTGCGCGATTTCACTCGTGCCGGTAATCTGGCTGAAGGACCGTACCGGCGAAGCACTCGCCTGACGAAGAGGACGCAATGAGTCGTGACAATGTAAGTGAGCACAACGAACTGGTAGGCCGCAGCGCGGTCGAGCTGCGCCGGATGATCGGCGCGAAAGAGATCTCTCCTGTCGAACTGCTCGATGCATGCATCGAGCGAATCGAGGCCGTGAATCCCGCCGTCAACGCCATTACGGCCACCGACTTCCCGGCCGCGCGAGCCGCCGCGAAGCGCGCCGAACAACAGGTGCTCGACGGCGAACCGCTGGGTCTGCTGCATGGCTTGCCGCTCGGCGTAAAGGATCTGGAAAATACCGCCGGACTCCTGACGACCTACGGTTCGCCGATGTCGCGCGGCAACGTCCCCACGCAAGATGTGGTGCTCGTCGAGCGCCTGCGCGCCGCTGGCGCAATCGTCACCGCGAAAACCAATGTGCCCGAACTCGGCGCGGGCGCGAACACGCGCAATCCGGTGTGGGGCGCAACCGGCAATCCGTTCAATACCGCGCTGAATGCCGGAGGCTCGTCGGGCGGCTCCGCCGCTGCGCTCGCGTGCGACATGTTGCCTGTGTGCACCGGCTCGGACACCGGCGGCTCGCTGCGCATTCCCGCTTCCAAATGCGGCGTAGTCGGTTTTCGTCCGACGCCGGGACTCGTGCCCAACTCGCGCAAGCTGGTGGGCTGGGCGCCGATCTCGGTGGTCGGGCCGATGGGCCGCACCGTCGCCGAGGCATGCCTGCAACTCGCGGCGACAGCCGGCATTTCCGCGGGCGATCCGCTCAGCTTTCCCGTCGATCCGCTCGGTTTTGCCGCGCCGGCCGACATCGACCTCAGCACACTGCGCGTGGGTTGGACTGAAGATTTCGGCAGTTGCGACCTGGACGCATCGATCCGCCAGCTGTTTCGCGAGCGCGTGGCGCTGATTGCGCCGTCTTTCCGTTCGTGCGAAGAAGTCCGCTTCGATCTCGGCGACGTGCACCGCTGCTTCGACGTGATTCGCGCGGAGAGTTTCGTCGCCGGTCTGCATGACGCCTATACACGCGACCCGGATCAGCTGGGCCCGAATACGCGCGCCAACTACGAGCTCGGCGCGCGCATGAGCCTCGGGGACAGCGCGTGGGCGCAGGCCGAGCAGACGCGCATTTTCAAACGCTTCCAGGCCGCGTTCCGGCAGTACGACGTCATTCTCTCGCCGACCACGTCGGTGTCGCCGTTTCCCTGGCAGCAGCTTTACGCCGCGCAAATCGATGGGCGCGAGCAGGACAACTATTACCGCTGGCTCGCGCTCACCTACGTCGTCACGCTCACGACGCACCCCGCCGTCTCGCTGCCATGCGGACTCGATCACGCCGGCATGCCGTTCGGCTTGCAGATCGTCGGGCCGTTTCATGGCGACCGCAAGACGCTCGGCATCGCGCATGCCATGGAGCAGGTATTCGCGCAATCGCCGGTATTGCGCCGGCCGCGACCGGATCTGTCGAAGCTCACAAAAGCGGACGCGTCGCTCCAATCGATCGTGACCTCGCCTCCCCTCTTTAACGACGCGGGCACGAGCGGCTCCGGCGTCTCGGCGGTTTAAGCGATGACAGCTATCAAATTCGATACCGTGGTGCTCGGCGCCGGCATTGTCGGTGTGTGCGTGGCCGTGCATTTGCAGCAGCGCGGCCGGCAGGTTGCACTGGTAGACCGCAAACCGCCCGGCAACGAGACGTCGTTCGGCAATGCGGGGTTGATCCAGCGCGAAGGTGTTTATCCCTACGCCTTTCCGCGCGGACTCGGTGCATTGCTTCGCTATGCACGCAACCAGTCGCTCGACGTTCGCTATCACGCCGACGCGCTCTTCCATGCAGCGCCGTTCCTATGGAGGTACTGGCGCAATTCCGACCCCGCGAAACACGCCCAGATTGCGAGGTCGTATTCGACGCTGATCGAACACTGCGTGAGTGAACATCGCGCGCTCGCCGCCGCAGCAGGCGCGAGCGCGCTGCTGCGCCCGACCGGATGGATCAAGGTGTTTCGCAGCAATGCCGCGCAAGATGCGGAACTGCGGCTCGCAGATCAATGGCACCGCGAATACGGCGTTGAGTTCGAAGCGCTCGACGCCGCACGCCTGCAGCAGGCCGAGCCGGATCTCGACAAGGCCCTGCGAGGCGGCTTGCGCTATACGCAGGCGGATTCGGTGAGCGACCCGAACGCGCTCGTCACGGCCTACGCGAAATACTTCGAGAGCCTTGGCGGCCGGTTCTTTACCGGCGACGCCAACACGCTGCGCAACGGCTGGGACGTCGCAACGGACGCGGGGACGATCAGCGCTTCATCGGTAGTCGTTGCATTGGGGCCGTGGTCCGGCGTGCTCAGTTCGCGGCTGGGTTATCACCTGCCGCTCGGCGTCAAGCGCGGCTATCACATGCATTACGCGCCGCGCGCGGGTGCGCGCCTCAATCATCCGGTGCTCGACGCAGAAAAGGGCTATCTGCTCGCGCCGATGGCGCGCGGCATCCGCCTCACGACCGGTGCCGAGATTGCGTTGCTCGACGCGCCGAAAACGCCGACGCAACTCGCCGCCGTCGAACCGATTGCGCGCACGCTTTTTCCACTCGACAAACGCCTCGACGATCAACCGTGGATGGGCGCACGGCCCTGCACGCCGGACATGATGCCCGTGATCGGGCGCGCTGAAAAACATCAGGGCTTGTGGTTTGCATTCGGCCACGCGCATCACGGACTCACGCTCGGGCCGGTGACGGGCCGCCTCATCGCCGAAATGATGACAGGCGAGCAAACGCTGGTGAACACGCGGCCTTTCAGAGTGGAGCGGTTCTAGCGGCAAACGGCGGCGGCATACGGCAACGGCATACGCGGTGCTTCCTTCAGTGCAGCGGTTGCATGGCGGTCCATCGCGTCCAGCCGCTCTCACCCTTCATCGCGCTCATGCGCAACGCGCGTGAGCCATCGGGAAAAATAATCGACTCGGTGCGGCATGCTTCGGGGTCCGGAAGATCGCGCAAAGCGACAAAACCGATTTCGTGTTTGAACGACAGATTGCCTTCACGCAATATGCCGAGGTAAGCCGGTTCCTCGTTGTCCATTGGCTGAGCCGTGCAGCGGTTCAGCAGCACAGCGGCGACTTCTGCATCACACATGGTCTCTCTCCTGACTAATACAACACCACCCGGCCCGGCGGTGCTCGAGTTCGTGTTTTTATAAAATCATTCTAGAAGTCGCGGGCGAAAACGCTAACTCCCAGTTTTACGATCGCTTCCTTATCTCAACGGACGCGCGCTAGCGAAGCAGCCGGCTCCCGTCAACCTGACGGCATAGTCTGCAGCACTGCCCGGCCAGCCGAACAGGTAGCCTTGCAGCGTGTCGCAGCCCATTGCGTGCAGCGCGCTCGCCTGTTCTTCGGTCTCGACGCCTTCCGCGGTGACGGACATTCCGCACGCGTGCGCCATCTTCACGACCGCATGGGCAATGGCCGCGCAATCCCTGTCGCCGGGCAAGCCCGCGACAAACGAGCGGTCGATCTTCAGGCCATGCAGCGCAAAGCGCTTCAGGTATGACATGGAGGCATAGCCCGTACCGAAGTCGTCGATGGTCAGCTTCACACCCAGTTTCACCAGCTCGGACATCGTCGCGCATACAGCCGGATCATCGGGCATCAGCATGCCTTCTGTGATTTCCAGTTGCAGAGCGGAAGGTTGCAGGCCGGTGTTGGCAAGACATGCAGCGACATGCTGCACGAGCCGCTCGTTGAACTGCACCGGCGAAATGTTCACGGAGACAGTCACGCCCGGCGCAATGCTCCAGCGCCAGTCCGCGACCTGTGCGCAGGCCTGCTCCAGCACCCAATCGCCGACTGCTTCCATCAGCCCGGCCTGCTCGGCGATCGGGATGAATTCGGCAGGCGCGACGTCGCCGAGTTCGCTGCTCGTCCAGCGCAAGAGCGCCTCGACGCCCAGTATTTCGCGTGATGCAGCGTCAACGACAGCCTGGTACGCGACTCTGAATTCGCCCGCATCGAGCGCATCGCGCAGCAGGTCTTCAATCGCAAAGCGGCGTTGCGCCGCTTCCTTCATGTCACGCGTAAAAAAACGCACGCTGCCGGGGCCGTATGTTTTCGCACGGCGCATCGCGGCGCCGGCATCGCGCATGAGAAGCGCCGCGTCGCGGACATCGCCGTTGGAACGCGCAACGCCCACCGATGCGCTCACGCGGTACTCACGGCCCGCAATCACAAACGGCTCGACGAATAAAGCCAGAACCTGTTGCGCGAACGCGGGCAGCGCCGGCGCGTCGCGGTGACCGTCTGTAACAATCACGAACTCGTCGCCGCCGATGCGGGCAAGCAGATCGTTCGCGGCCACGGTGCCGGCGAGCCGCTGTGCGACGCTGCGCAACAGGCGGTCGCCGAGATCGTAGTCGGCAATGTCGTTGATCCTGCTGAAGCCGTCCACGTTGACAACCAGCATCGCCACGCATGCGGCCTGCGCGGATCTCAGCCACTGCTGGGCGCGCCCTGTCGCGTAGGCGCGGTTATAGACGCCCGTGAGCGAATCGATAAACGAACCATGTGCGCAGTGGCCCTGGACACGCGTTTGCATGGCGACTGCCTGCAATGACGCGTCGCCGCACGGGGGATGGAGTCGCACATCCGATTGAGTTGGCGGCAGCACGGAAACTTGCCCAGTCATCGTTACGCTCCTATGCTAAGCATTACACACGAACCGTATGACAGTTCGCTTTATGCACTCAGCCAATTTTTAATAACCTTCAGGACTACGGAGGTAAGCGCCTTTATCTCACGAGGGAAGAACAGGCACCGCGACGCCATAGCCGTGCCTCCACGATATGCCGGCATAGGCCTCTTGAGAACGGGTCACGTTGGTGAACGCGTAAAGCAACGTCAAACGCTTCACCGCATGCCGCACAAACCGCTGGGCCACACAATGAAAATCCACCAACTGCGCGTCCTGATCGCCATTGCCGATGCAGGCAGTGTCAGAGGCGCCGCGCGCATGCTCGATTCGTCGCCGGCCGCCGTTACGCAAAATATCCAGCAACTGGAAGAAACCGTGCGCATGCAACTCGTCGTGCGTACATCGTCGGGCGTGACGCTTACGGCATGCGGGCAAACCCTGCTTGCGCATGCGCGGCTCGTCGCGGCACAAATGACGCGGGCGCACCAGGCCATCGATGCCATGCGCGGCGAACCGAGCGGACGTCTTTCCATTGCGGTGACTGCCTGGGTCGCGCTGACGTTTCTGCCCGAAACCGTGGCGCGCTTTCGCACCCGAATGCCGGCCATCCAGCTGGAATTGTTCGAAGGCTTGCTGGCCATTGCCACACCGCGTCTGCGTGACGGCAGCCTGGATATTTATGTCGGACGGCAAGCGCCAGGCGCAACGACTTGCGACTTCAACTATCAGCCGCTGTTCGCCACGAGCCGTGCGGTGGTCGCGCGGCAAGGTCATCCCCTTGCGGACTCGCGTTCGCTCTCGGACTTGCTCGAGAACGACTGGCTCGTCGCGCTCGATCCGCAGACCGAAGGTCAGGCGTCCTATCAGATGTTCGCCCGCCACGGGCTGCCGGTGCCGCGCAGTATTCACTTTCTGCATTCGCTTACCGTCGCGGTTGCGCTGCTCAAACGCACGGACATGCTCAGCATTTTTCCGTGGCCGCTCGTCGAACTGTGCGCCGCGCGCGACGGTTTGTGCGCAATCCCGCTGCGGGAGGAACTCGAAGACTCGACGGTTGGCATCATCATGCGCACCGGTGAGCCTGCCGACGCCGCGTCACGATGTTTTATTGACTGCCTGATCGAAACGATCCGCGACGAATCCTGGGGCCGAACAACGGATATCCGCCGGGCCATGCAATCGGTGGAAGTGCTCGTGTAATGCGCTCGTGGCAAGCGCCTCGTCTGGCGTGGGGCTCAAATAAAAAACGCCGCGAGCGCAACGGCTCGCGGCGTCATAACACTCGCTGCTGCAGGAGCGCTCAGGCGGTCACCGCCACCCGCCGCGGCGACACGGCGGATACTACAAACGCGACCACGATGTTCACCACGAGCGCGATCAGGCCAATATAAACCGGGTAGACCGCATCGCCGATATGCAGTGCGAACACCGGCTTGAGCCCTTGCGAAATGGCGAGCGAGGTGCCGAGCACGATGCCGGCCAGCCAACCGCTGAACAGGCCCGGCGTATTCAGGCGCCGCGTGTACAGCGAAAAGACGATAGCCGGGAAAATCTGCAGGATCCACACGCCGCCAAGCAATTGCAGGTCGATTGCATATTGGGTCGGCAGGAACACGATGAACAGCAGCGCGCCGAATTTGACGACGAGCGAGACGATCTTCGCATTTGCCGCCTCGGCTTCGGGCGTGATGTTCGGCGACACCAGCGGACGCCACAAGTTGCGCGTGAACAGATTTGCCGCGCCGATCGACATGATCGCGGCCGGAACCAGCGCACTGATTGCGATAGCTGCCGCCGAGAAACCGACGAACCACGACGGGAACAGCGTGTTAAAGAGTGCAGGCACCATGTCCGACGCCGACTTCACATGCACGCCTGCCGCAATCGCCATGTAGCCGAGCAACGCGATCAGGCCGAGCAGCAGGGTGTAAGCCGGCAGGAAGATCGCGTTCTTGCGGACCGTCTTCGCCGACGAAGACGACAACACTGCCGTCATCGTGTGCGGATACATGAATGCAGCAAGCGCGGAGCCCAACGCAAGCGATGCATACGCGGTGAATTGCGTCGGTTTGAGGATGATGCCGGTCGCGCCGCCCTTCGCCTTGAAGTACGTATCCGCTGCGTCGAATACATGCGCATAGCCGCCGAGTTTTGCAGGAATCAGCCACACCGCCGCGATCACGACGATGTAGATCATGATGTCCTTCACGAACGCGATCATCGCCGGTGCACGCAGGCCGCTCGCGTACGTGTAGAGCGCCAGAATCACGAAAGCGACAATCAACGGCAATTCGCCGCTCACGCCGAGCCCTTTGATCACCACTTGCATGCCGACCAGTTGCAGGGCGATATACGGCATCGTCGCCACGATACCGGTCAGCGCGACCGCGGCCGGAAACCACTTGCCGCCGTATTCGCCGTGCACGTAGTCCGCTGCCGTAATGTGATTCTTCGCATGCGCGACCTTCCACAGCTTCGGCATGACGGCAAACACAAAGGGATAGACGATGATCGTGTACGGCAGCGCGAAGAAGCCATAGGCGCCGACGGAATAGACGAGCGCCGGCACTGCGATCACCGTGTACGCGGTGTAAAAGTCGCCGCCTACGAGGAACCAGGAAATGATCGTTCCGAACTGACGGCCGCCCAGACCCCATTCGTGCAATTGCGTGAGATCGCCGCGTTTCCAGCGAGCGGCAAAGAAGCCGATCACGGTGACAAGAGCAAAGAATGCGATGAAGACGGTCATCGCAACCGGATTGACGGGATTCAGATCACTCATTTGACACCTCGATACACGATGTAAATCAGTAGCGAGGTCAACGGCACCCACAGGAACTGATACCAGTAGAAGAACGGAAACCCGGCAAACGACGGACGTGTGTCGTTATAGAACGGCAACCACAACAGCGCGATATACGGGAGCAAAAGAATGAGCCAGAGCCATGACCGGCCGGCGGATGGGGAGGTCTCCATATACATCTCCTAGGTCTATTATTGACACCGCGCATCCGGACTCGTGGTCCGCCGCGCGGAAACCCGGTCATGGGCATCTGCATGGAATACCCACGCGATAACCCTGCAGAAACCGGAATCTGCCTGTGCGCAACGCCGACGCATGACGAGGCGAGCATGAAGCTGGCCCGCCGCAAGGTTCATACGAATCGCGCACCGGAATATGCGCCGAAATAAGCACCGAATGGCGCCGGCATGACGGCGAAAGCGTCCCGCGAGACGCAGTACGCCGCGGGGATGTAGTATTCGCCTTCGTGGGCGTCCTCACAAGCGCGCAACTACGTAAGCGGGCTACGTATTACTACGTAGCCGACTGCCGGTCTTTTCAACGATGAAACTCAAAGCCAAGATTGTCCTGCTGGCTATCGTGCCCTTCCTTGCGGCTATCGCCAGCATCGAAATCGGTGTGCGCCGCGAAGCGACCGCGCTTGCGCAAACGCAGCACGCGACCACCCAGGCGGCCTACATGGCCAGCAAGGAGATCGAACTCAAGCATTACGTGGAGTTGGCGACCTCGGCGATCGCACCGCTTTACGAAGCTGGCGAGGACAACGCGCGCGACGACGCGCTGCGCCGCACGCGCGCGCTCGGCGTTCTCGAGAAGATGGACTTCGGCAAAGACGGCTACTTCTTCGTCTACGACATGCACGGCCGCTCGCTGATGCATCCGCGGGAGCCCGACCTCGTGGGGCGCGATTTGTCGGAGCTGCGCGATCCGCAAGGTGTGCCGACCATCCAGAAGCTGCTCGCAGCGGCTGCGCAGGGCGGCGGCTATGTGCGTTATCTGTGGCATCGTCCGTCGACGGGCAAGGTTGCTTCCAAGCTCGGCTATGTCGTGCCGCTCGAACGCTGGGGCTGGATGATCGGCACCGGCATCTATCTCGACGACGTCGATACGACGCTCGCGCATATCGACGAACGGGCGGCGAGCAATATCGATCGCACCATGATGTGGATCGACGCCATTGCACTCGCGGGGCTCGCCGCCATTGCACTGTGCGCGCTCGTGCTGAACGTCACCGAGTATCGCAGCGCGGACGCAAAACTGAAGCGGCTCGCGCAGCAGGTCGTCGAATCGCAGGAGAACGAACGCGCGCGGCTCTCGCGCGAACTGCATGACGGCATCAGTCAGATGATGGTGTCGGTGAAACTGCTGCTGGAATCGGCGCTCGCCCGTTTCGAGCGCAGCGAGACGCGCGTGCCCGCTGCCGAAGCCGCCCTCTCCACCAGTCTTACGCGGCTCGGCGACACACTGCGTGAAGTGCGGCGTATTTCTCATGCACTGCGTCCGTCGATGCTCGACGACCTGGGCGTCGCAGCGGCAATCGAGCAACTCACGCGCGAACTCAGCGAACAGTCGGGCATTGAAATCAGCTTTACCCAGATCACCCACACGCATGCCGCCGTGCTCGCCGATGCGGTCAACACCGTGCTGTTCCGCATCGCCCAGGAAGCTTTGACGAACATCGTGCGGCATGCACACGCGTCGAGCGCAGCGCTGGCGCTCGAAGTCTCGAACGATGCGGTCACGCTCAGTATCGCCGACAATGGCTGCGGGTTCGACGTCGCGCACGCGTTTGTGGGCCGCCGCTCGGGCGTGGGACTGCGCAACATGCGTGAACGCGTGGAAGCGCTCGGCGGCACGCTCGAACTCAGTTCACAGCCTGGCCACACGCTCGTCACCGCGCGCGTGCCGCTTGGCCTCGGCGCAACGAATCTGATCGAGCCGAGCTTGCAGGGGACCTCTTCATGAACGACACATCGCACGTCACTGCCCGGCTGATTCTGGTCGACGACCACCCGCTCGTCCGCGACGGTTTGCGTGCGCGACTTGAAGCGGTGCGTAATCTCGAGGTGGTGGGCGAAGCAGGTAATGCGCAAGAAGCGCTCGCGCTCGCTGCGAGTCACGAACCTCACCTCGTGCTGATGGACGTCGGCATGAACGGAATGAACGGTATAGCGCTTGCCGGCATGTTTCATGAGCGTTTTCCGGGCATTCGGGTGCTGATGCTGTCGATGCACGACAACCTCGAATACGTCACGCAGGCCGTACGGGCGGGCGCAAGCGGGTACGTATTGAAGGACTCGCCCGCGACCGAAATCATTCAGGCCATTAGCGCGGTGCTCGACGGTAAGACGTATTTCAGCGCCGGACTCGGCGCGCGATTGATTCAGGCCTCGGCGATGCAATCGCCGGTTGAACGGCTCACGCCGCGCGAGCGCGATATTCTCGATGCGCTCGCCGAGGGCCTGTCGAGCAAGCAGATTGCGCAACGCAATGATCTTTCGGTGCGCACCGTCGAGACACATCGCCTCAATTTAAAGCGCAAGCTGGACATTGAAGGCCAGGCGGAACTGATCAAGTTCGCGGTGGAAAACCGGCGCACGAGCCGTTAATGCCGCGAGTGTCCCGCTGGGCAACAAGTGGAGACAATAAGAATGAGACGATCGATGTGCGGACCAGCAAGTGCCTTTAAAGGTGCCGCTTTATGTCTATGCGTGTCGCTGCTTTCAGCTGTTTTTCCGGCTCACGGCGACGAACAGCGAACGAATCGCGGACACGATCCATTCTTCCAGATCTCGAAAGCGATTGACGCGTGCCCCGTGCCGCTCGGCCCACTCGAAACCGAAGCGGAATGGCTCGCCGACAGTCATTACCGCATTGAACGCGGCAACAGCTGCTGGATAGAGGGCCGTTGCCGTTTATCCAACGCTTACCTGTACGATACGGAAATTGCCGAAGCCGTGCAGCGGCGTCTCGCCAATATCAATGCCGCCATGCACTGGCGGGAACAGTCGACACTGTGGCTCACGCTGCAACGCCGGTTCATTTATGTGCAAGGCTGTGTAGCGCCCGGCTTCGACAAGCAGGCATTCCTTCAAGAACTCGCCAAAACTGCGGACGTCGAACGCGTGATCGATGACACCACAACCAACCCGCGTGCCGCCCAACTACCCTATAAAACGCTGGCGGACCCGGACCGGCCAGTAGTCGATCCGGGCAACTAGCTCACGGCAAGCGTCATGCGCCATATCGAACGGGGCTATCGTACCAAGGCAAACGCCTCGCGGCTCGCTATGTCGGCTGCGCCATAGATGCCCACCACGGTGTAATCCGACGCAATGCACTCGAAGGTGGCTTCCAGAAACGTAATGACGAAATGGCGTCTTGCAGATTCCGTGGATGACACTGCGGCAAGCTCATCCACCAGAGAAGAATGCGTCACCTCATGGGCCGAATATGCGGTGAGACCTTGCGACGCGAGCGGATGAATCTCCAGATCACGCTCCCCCGGCGGCCCTAGCCGATGAAACACCGTGTCGGGAAATAGCACTGCGCAGAAGGGATCGTCGTCGGGATCGAACGGACCGTATCGCTCGAAGTCGGACTCCGCGATTGGATACGCGAGAATCACGCGACGGTCGCTGGCGACAATGAATGGTTCGGCAGCGTCGGCTGCCGGATGAGGAATTGAGTCCAGCAGGAGAACCTGATCCTCCTGCTGGGACGATTCGAGCGCGCTCGTCATGTACTTCGCTATTCCCGTACGCTTATGCGCTCGCTGCCGTTGACGCCAGCGGTGCCGCCGCGCTCGTTGTCAATTCAGAAGCTGCGGCTTTCTTGCGGCCGGGCGCTTTTGCTGCGGCTTTCTTCGCGGTGACTTTTCGCGCCGCAGCTTTCTTTGCAGCGGGCTTGACGACAGCCTTTTTAGTCGCCGCCGATTGGCTGCGTGCCGTGGTCTTTTTCGCCACCACTTTTTTTGCGGCAGCTTTCTTGCTGACCGCGCCGCTCGCGGCCGCGGACGTCGCTTTGCCGTCGATCAGGAACCTGGTGCGGTCTTTCACCGCTGCGAGCCAGCGAGGCGCCGGACCGCGTCCGCTCCACGTTGCGCCGGTGGCGGGGTCGCGATACTTGGGCGGTTGCGCGCCTTTCGGCTGACCTTTGCGTTTCGCGCGAGTCGCGACACCGCTTGCAGACGGCCTGGATTCGCTCGCGCCGTCAATGAGAAACACGCTGCGGTCTTTTGCACCGGCAATCCAGCCGGGCGCACGGCCATGTCCAGTCCACGTCGCGCCCGTTTTATGGTCGCGGTACTTCGGTATCTTCTGTCCGGCCGCAGTGGGCTTCAATTTGCCGCTCGCGGCATTACCATTCAGGCCTTTGGCTGCGCGGCGCGCTTTGGCTTGTGCTTCGATGTCCGCGGTGGTCAGGCCGTGCTTGAGCATCAACTCGCGAATCTGGTCGATTGCGATTTGCGCTTTCCTTGCAATAAGGGCGTCAGCTTGTGCCTGGAGCTTCTTAAGCTTTGCCTGGATCTGCTCTAACGTGGGCATTGAATTGCTCCTTATGTGGTAATCGATCGAACTATGCCATGAATAGCGCGAGAAGGGCATACCCGGCCGGCCGTAAAAACCCCAATCTGTTTGTTCTATGCGTGCTGGAGTACGAAATTTTTCTTTGATGCAGTTGAAAGACTGCCTTTTGCGCGCCTTTGTTCCCTGTCTGGCCTTTTCCTTTTTCGCCTTTTTTTTCGCCTCTTTTGCGCCCTTTCTCGCCTTCTTTTTCTGCTCTCGCTATCGCGCTGCTTCTTTGTACTTCTTTCTGACCTATTCGCTTCTCCCACATCTTTCCGATTGTTTCGCCCTAGCTCAGGTCGGCGTAAAAACGACAACCTGACGATCGGCAATGTATCTGACGCTGCGCAAGAAGCGGTACTGCTGGTCGTCGGCGGTAATACGGTTGAGCCCTATTCGGGTCAGCGCAAGAATCTCGTCGGCTAACTGCGCCCGTACCACACCCTCGTCGCGCAGATCTTCCAGCGAGCCGGACGGATCGCCGACATAAACGCTGCGCACGTGCGCCCCTATTCTCATCAGAACGACGCTTTCGCCTTCGTCGAGCGCCCGTTCCAGGTAGGCCGCCAGCGTTCTCAACGACTCGGGTGTGCAACTCTGAGCCTGATAGATCGCAGCATTCGATGGCGTCATGTCCGTTCCCCGTCGCCGGTATGGAGAGAAGTTGGCTACCCCGCGCTGCGGCAATAGCCGCTTCTACTATAGGCAAGCATTGGGAGATTCAAAGCTTTTCCAGTTCTTTTCTTAACGCGGCGTTGGCCGGCAATCGTGCGGTTTCCACCTTCACGCGAATGTGCCGCGCCCAACGTGTCACGCAATTCGCAGACCGTAAGCCGGCAGAACTTCTTGAGTCGTCACGAAACGGTGCTGTTTTACCGCGTCGTGAAAGAGCCGGTAGTCGCTCTTCTCGAATGCCTCAGTCCATACCGGCCTGTCGCCGGAATCGTCTTCCGCGCGAAGACCGGTGGCCTTGTACTTCCATGAGCCGACTCCTTTCGGCACATAGTCCGGAATCGGCTCTTTCAGGCCGGGAATACCGCCCTCTTTGACGAATTCGCAGATCGCGCGCAAGCGCTCGTTGTCGTCCATGATCCGGTTGTTATCGAGCAAGTCGGTCAGCACCGTTTTCACATGGGCCGGCATTCCTTCTTCGTTTTCGAAATCTTCGCGCCCGGCCACGTAGGCCCGCACCGCGCGGCACGCCATATCAGCAGCCTCGACGAACTCTGGCAAGTTATGCCTCTGTATGAACATATTCCTGCCGTCGATGTAATGCCATTTCGCCCACGGCTGATCCGGATAGTGCAACGCGGCGCCGTGGCCAACAGGAAGTGCGAGGGTCAGCACGTCTTCCTCCACGTGCTGGATCAGGTGCTGCATCGCGAGCGTGAGGTTCTCGAGCCAGCCGGTGCGGGTGCAATCTTGCGCTTCGAGAGAATGAACCCGATTGCCCGGACTTTCGATGCCGGCGAACCCCTGATGCGCCCACGTATCCACATACGTATGCAGCGTCACGCCGAGACGATGCAAGCCCGTGTCCGTGCCCCGCTGCCGGATGGCGCGCCGCACCACCTCACGCGCCACTGCGCTGTCCGCCCGGCACACGGCCTTTTCGTCGAGTGTCGCGCCCTCGCCGGCAGGCAGGAAATGAAACGGCGCCCACACGAGCCGGTTCTGGTCGTTTTCGGTGTTGGCGTAGTCGAACGTCTTGTGTGCGGTGGCGAAGCGCTCGAACGTTTCGCCACCCTCGAAGCGCAGGATGCCCGGCGTGGTTGCGTCATCGACATACTGGCAAGCATGGGCGACGGTCAGCGCCTGAGCAGGCGTCATTCCACCCACTCGCGCGACGATATAAACCACGCCGTAATGAAAGTCGATATTCATGGCAGACGCTCCTCATGCACGATGAATGACAACAACATCATTGGTCAACGAGCGGGCGGGCGGCGAATTAAAAAGATCTCTTATTGAAGACGAACGCAATGCCCTACCGTTTTATTCCTTCCCCGATCCGGCTGGCTGCCGGTGCAATGCCATAAAAAAACCCCGCTGCGTTATCCGGAGCGGGGTTGCGTTTCAGCGCACGTTGCGCCGCCTTATTTGACGATGTCGATCAGCTCGACTTCGAACGTCAAGTCGCTGTTCGGCGGAATGGTGCCCACGGCGCGGCTGCCGTAAGCGGTGGCAGCCGGGCACGTCAGTTTGGCCTTGCCGCCCACCTTCATGGTCTGGACCCCTTGAGTCCAGCACGGAATCACACGGTTCAACGGAAACGTTGCCGGACCCCCGTGCTTCGCGGACGCGTCGAATTCAGTGCCGTTTGCAAGCGTGCCGCGATAATTGACCTTGACGACATCGGTGGCGGCCGGCTGCGCGCCGGTTCCCTGCACCAGATGCTCGACAACGACGCCCGAAGGCAGCTTCTCCGTGGAAGCGGCAGCCATTGCCGTCGAGGAGAGAACAGTAGCAGCGAGCAAAGCAGCGATAGATTTCAAAACGGGCCTCCAGATGGGTAGTACAGCTCATTCTAGCGCAACGCTAGTCGCGCGCCGTCAATCGAGCCGCCGTACGGAAACGTCGCCCGCGCCGGTATCGCCGCGCGCGACGAAATCGGCGAGTGCCGTTTCGCGTTCGCGGACCTCGGCCAGCGCCACGGGGTCGAGCAGTGCGGTGATCACTTCTTCGCGCTCGCGGCTGGCCTGCGCGATCACATCGCCATAGGGACTCCAGATCGCGCTCGCCCCACAGGTGTCCCAGCCGCCCGTCGTGCCGACGTGATTTGAGAGCAATACGTATAGCGTGTTGTCGAACGCCCGCGCCGGGAACCAGATGCGCGACTGGTGATAGCCGGACTTGACGCTGAAGAGCCCGCTCACGAGATAAGCGTGCGCACCGTCGATAGCCACGTTGCGCGCGTGCTCGGGAAAGCCCGAGTCATAACACACGCCGAGCGCGAGCCGCCATCCGTCGAGTTCGAGGATGCAGCCTCGCGTGCCCGGCCGGTAGATTTCCGCTTCGCTTCTATATAGATACTGCTTGTGATAGGGCTCGACGTCCTCACCGCGGCGATCGAATACGAGCGAGGAAATATGCAGCCCGTGCGCTGTGCGCGTGGCCGCGCCCACGACGACGGAAATGCCGCGGCGGCGACACACCTCGCGGATCGGATCGAGGCGCGCATCGGACGCCTCGAATGCATACCTTGCGGGGTCGCCGGCAATCAGCCCGGGCTCGTAGCCGCTCAGGAATTTCTCGGGAAAAACCACCAGTCTGGCGCCGCGGTCGGCGGCAACACCGGTCAATTCGACCGTCTTCGCGAGGTTCGCTGTTACATCGCCGCAAACCGGCTGCGCCTGAGCGGCCGCGATTGGCAGGGTCACGCGAGGCAACGCTGCGAGCTTGTTATCCACGTAAACTCCGTTATGAATCGAACCGCCGGTTGAGTGCCAAGTGGTTGCCGAGCGCCCGTGTGGACCGCCGTCGGTGACGGCTGGGCCAGGTGCCGTTTGAAGCCTCGGCATTTAAACACGGACCGCTCCCGCGTGTCAGCGAGATTTGGTGAACCAGCGCCTTGCGCGCAGAGTCCATTAGGAAATGCACAGCCACAAATCGCCGGCCGCCTGATCCGATGCTAACCAGCGCTTGTCAATGAACGAACCCGTCGATCCCGACAAACAGGACGTTGCGCCGCCTGGGGCCGCGCCCGAGCGGCGCCGCGCGCCCCGGCCGCGACGCATTCCGCTCAGTCGCGAGCAGCAGGCGCGCCTCGACGCTCGCGAGCCGGCCTTCGAGCCGCAGCCGTTCGTGATCGACGAAGAAGCGGCGCGCCGCCCTTTTGCCGCGAAGCTCCATGAGTGGTTCGAACAGCGCCGCTGGCAGCCGTTCGATTTCCAGCGGGAAGTCTGGCGCGACATGGAAAGAGGCGCGAGCGGCTTGCTGCATGCAACCACGGGCGCGGGCAAGACGTGGGCCGTGTGGTTCGGCGCACTCGCCGCCTTTGGCGGCAACGGCTCGTCTCGCGCGAGTTCGAGCTCCATGCGCAAGCGCGCGGCACCCACGCAGCCCGAGCCGCTCACGGTTCTGTGGATCACGCCGATGCGCGCCCTCGCTGCCGACACGGCCCGCGCATTGCAAAGCTCGGCCATCGAACTGGCCGTGCCGTGGACAGTCGGCTTGCGAACCGGCGACACCTCCCCGGCCGAACGCGCGCGCCAGAACCGGCGCATGCCGTCTGCGCTGATTACGACGCCCGAGAGCCTGACGCTCGTCCTCACAAGGCCCGATGCGCGCGACGTGCTCTCCCATGTGAGACTTGTGATTGTCGACGAATGGCACGAGCTGCTCGGCAACAAGCGCGGCACGCAGACCCAACTGGCGCTCGCGCGGCTCGCGCACTGGCAGCCCGGCTTGCAGGCGTGGGGTTTGTCGGCGACGCTCGGCAATCTTGCCTTCGCAGCCGAGGTACTGCTCGCGCCGGTCAGGACCCCGCGCGTGAGCGTGCACGGCAAGTTGCCGAAAGCGTTGATCGTCGATACGGTCATTCCGGAAACCATCGAGCGGTTCCCATGGGGCGGTCATATGGGCATGCGCCAGGTCGCGGCCGTGGCCGCTGCGATCGGCGAGGCGCGCACCTCGCTCGTATTCACCAACACGCGCTCGCAATGCGAAGTCTGGTATCAGGCGCTGCTCGAAGCGCGGCCCGACTGGGCCGGCGCGATCGCTTTGCATCACGGCTCGCTCGATCAGGAAGTGCGCGAGTGGGTCGAGCGCGGCCTGAAGAGCGGCCTCCTGAAAGTGGTTGTGTGCACATCGAGTCTGGACCTCGGCGTCGACTTTTTGCCGGTTGAACGCGTCTTCCAGATCGGCTCGCCGAAAGGCGTCGCGCGTTTGATGCAGCGTGCGGGCCGCTCAGGCCATGCGCCCGGCCGGCCGTCGCGCGTGACGATCGTGCCCACGCACGCGCTAGAACTCGTCGAAGCGGCGGCCGCGCGCGAAGCGGTCGACAAGCGGCAAATAGAGGGCCGAGACACGCCTGAGAAACCGTTCGACGTTCTGGTCCAGCATCTGGTGACGGTCGCCATCGGCGGAGGCTTCGAGGCGCGCGCGCTCTATGACGAAGTTCGCAGCGCCTACGCGTACCGCAATCTGACGCAGCAGGAATTCGACTGGGCGTTGGGCTTCGTGGAAGGCGGCGGCACCGCGCTGCGCGCGTATCCGGACTACCACCGCGTGGTGCGCGAAAACGACGGCATGTACCGCGTGCCCCGCGAAGACCTGGTGCGCCGGCATCGCAACAACGTCGGCACCATCGTCGCGAACGGCACGCTCAATGTCGCCTATCTGGCGGGCGGGCGCATCGGCGCAATCGAGGAGTCGTTCATTTCACGCCTGAAACCGGGCGATATTTTCACCTTCGGCGGACGCGCGCTCGAATTGATTCGCGTGCAGGACATGACCGCGTGGGTGAAACGCGCGACGTCCGCGCGCGGCGCGATGCCGCAATGGGCCGGCAGCCGCATGCCGCTCTCCTCCGAACTCGCGGAAGCGACCTTGACGATGCTGGCGCGCGCCGCCGGCGGCATCTATGACGAACCGGAAATGCGCGCGGTCCGGCCGCTGCTCGAATTGCAGAAGAAATGGTCGGCGTTGCCGGAGCCCGGTGTGCTTGTCGCCGAAATACTCAAAACCCGCGAAGGCCATCACTTCTTCTGTTATCCATTTGCAGGGCGAACCGCACATATCGGTCTGGGCGCGTTGCTTGCATGGAGAGTCGCGCGAGAAAAGCCGGGTACTTTTTCCATTTCCATGAACGACTATGGTTTCGAGTTGTTGTCCGCGCAACCATTCGACTGGGCCGCGGAATTGCAGCGCGGGTTGCTCTCGGCGGAAGAACTGGATCGCGACATTCTCGCCAGCCTGAATTCTTCGGAATTATCGAGGCGCCGCTTCCGCGAAATTGCGCGCGTGTCCGGACTCGTGTTTCAGGGGCATCCCGGACAGCAGAAGAGCGCGCGGCAATTGCAGGCGTCGAGCGGCCTTTTCTACGAAATATTCCGCAATCACGACAGCGGCAATCTGTTACTCGACCAGGCGGACGCGGAGGTGCTGCTGCAGGAACTCGACGCCAAACGCATTCGCACCGCGCTGCAGCGGATGAACGCAAGCCGCCTCGTTCTCACGCAGCCGAAAAAACCGACTCCGTTTGCGTTTCCGCTCATCGTCGGACGGCTGCGCGAGAAAGTCAGCACGGAAAAGCTCGCGGATCGCGTGGAGCGGATGCTCGCGGAACTGGAAAAGGCGGCCCGCGCATGAAGCCCGCTGCGCTGCCGGTCGATATTGCGGGCCACGCGCTTGTCCTGTCGACTTTGCGCGCCGCCTTCGATCCCGCGCTGCGCTGCCTGCTCGTCGCCGATGCGCATTTCGGCAAGGACGCGGTATTCCGTGCGCGCGGCGTCCCGGTGCCGGTGGGGTCCACGGCGGACAACCTGATGCGCCTCGACATACTCATCGCCGAATTCGAACCGGCCATGCTGGTCTTTCTCGGTGACCTGCTACATGCGCGCGAGGCGCACGCCGAAGAAACGCTCGATGCGCTGCACGTCTGGCGCGCGCGGCACGCGAGTTTGCGGATCGTGCTAGTGGAAGGCAATCATGACCGGCACGCGGGCGCCTTACCCGATGCACTTCGCGTCGATTATGTGCAGGAGCCGTGGCGCATCGGACCGTGGGCGCTGTGTCATCACCCGCAGACCGTGGACGGTGCGTATGCACTCGCCGGCCATCTGCATCCCGTGTATCGGATCGCCACGCGTCACGACTCCGTCCGCGTGCCATGCTTTCGTTTCGGCGCGCAATGCGGCGTGCTGCCGGCATTCGGCAGCTTTACCGGCGGCGCCCGCAACGACGGCCTTACGAAGGGAGAAAGGGTTTTCGTCGTGGCTCAAGACAAGATCGTTCAAGTGCCGCGCTAGGCAGTGGTACCCCGCACGGCAGCGCGTTTTCCTCATACCAGTCGCAACAAACCATGCGGATTTGCGGCCAGCCAACACATTCGCACGCGATCTTTTCCGCAAGCGCATGCATCATTGCCCGCGCCCGGCGCCGCACTATTTGACGGCCGGGCTCTCACAAGCCCACCGCGCGGGCCTCGCGGCGCGCAGCGAGCCGCACGCGGGTTTACGTGTGTTTGACTGCGCGCAGCCGCCCCGTTTACTGGACGCTGAATCAGTCTGTCAACAATCTTTCGGTCTGCTTCGGTCAGTCAACGGTGCTCGGAGAGCGCCCTCACAACACCCTGGAGACAAGCCATGGCACACGTGTCGAGCAGCGCCATAGAAGAACTCAAAGCCGCTATACGCGGGCAGCTGGTGCTGCCCGAAGACGCCGGCTTCAACGAAGCGCGCAGCATCTGGAATGCGATGATCGACCGCCGCCCGGCGATGATCCTGCGCTGCGCGGGAGTCGCCGACGTGCGCCGCGGCATCGCCTTCGCGCGCGCGAACAATCTGCCGCTCGCCGTGCGCGGCGGCGGCCATAACATTGCCGGCAGCGCGCTGTGCGAAGACGGCCTCGTGATGGATTTCTCGCGGATGAAGTCGGTGCGGATCGACCCCGTGGCAAGACGCGCGTATGTCGAACCGGGCGCGACGCTCGCGGACTTCGATCATGAAGCGCAGGCCTTCGGGCTCGCGACGCCGCTCGGCATCAATTCGACCACCGGCGTGGCGGGCTTGACGCTTGGCGGCGGCTTTGGGTGGCTGAGCCGCAAATACGGCATGACGGTCGACAATCTGATCTCCGCCGACGTCGTCACGGCCGAGGGCGAATTGCTTCGCGCCAGCGCCGAATCGAACGAAGATCTGTTCTGGGCCATTCGCGGCGGCGGCGGCAACTTCGGCGTCGTCACTTCGTTCGAGTTTGCGCTGCATCCGGTCGGACCGATGGTGTACGGCGGCCTCGTCGTTTTTCCGCTCGCTCAGGCAAGGGACGCGCTCGTCAAATATCGCGCGGCATCCACGCAAATGCCCGACGATCTCTCCGTGTGGGCGGTGCTGCGGCTCGCGCCGCCGCTGCCGTTCCTGCCCGCCGACGTCCACGGTCAGCCGGTCATCATCTTCGCGAACTGCTACACGGGACCGACCGCCAACGGTCCTTCGGCGGTCGCGCAAGTGAAGACGTTCGGCACGCCGGTCGGCGAACATCTCGGCGAAATGCCGTTCGTGGCGTGGCAGCAGGCGTTCGACCCGCTGCTCACGCCCGGATCGCGCAACTACTGGAAGTCGCACAATCTTGCCGGCATCGACGACGGCCTCATCGACGCACTGCTTCAGTCGATCGAGAATCTGCCTTCGCCGCAGTGCGAGATTTTCTTCGGCCAGATCGGCGGCCAAACGCAGCGCGTGCCCGTGAACGCGACCGCTTATTCGAGCCGCGATACGCACTACGCGATGAACGTGCATGGCCGCTGGGAAGATCCCGCCGACGACGATCGTTGCATCGGCTGGGCTCGCGCATTTTTCGACGCCGCGGCGCCCTTCTCGCTCGGCAGCGTCTACGTGAACTTCATGACCCAGGAAGAAGGCGGCCGCGTAGCCGATGCATACGGCCCGAACTACGAACGGCTCGTCGCCGTGAAGAGCCGCTACGATCCGCATAACGTCTTCCGTCATAACCAGAACATTCGTCCCGCCATGTAACGGCGATCATTGAGGAAGCCGCGCCGCTCGCCCGCGCGGATTCCTCGCCTCCCATGCATTCATGCCACTCTGCGCGGGCAGCATGGGGTCAGGCACGGCACATGCTGCTCTATCATTGACCCCGGTCCTTATGGGCCGGTGTCACGGCATTACCCTTTTGATCGATAAAGAAAAACCGCCTCGATAAACGTAAAAGGACAACTATCATGCGCAGACGACAATTCATCACGACGGCCGGCGCGGCTTTCGCAACCGCGGGGCTCGGCCTCGCCGGTTGCACCACCACGTCCTCGTCTTCGAACGCGTCGGCGTCCGCCAACGCCAACAAGCGCGACACGATTAACGCCGGAGTCGACTCCACGCTTTCGCGTCTGTACGCGAATGTCGGCGGCTCGCGCGAACTCGTGGCCAAAGCGCGCGGTGTGCTGGTGTTCCCGTCGGTGATTTCGGCGGGCTTCTGGGTCGGCGGCCAATACGGCGAAGGCGCGCTGCGCGTGGGCGGTCGCACGACCGGCTACTACAGCACCGTGGCAGGATCGTTCGGCTTGCAGATCGGCGCGCAGTCGAAGGCGCTGATTTTCCTGTTCATGACGCAGGAAGCGCTCGACAAATTCCTCAATAGCCAAGGCTGGGCAGCGGGCGCCGACGCAACCGTCGCGGTGCTCAAGGTCGGCGCGAATGGCGCGATCGATACGTCGACGGCGACGAGCCCCGTCGAGGCGTTCGTGTTGACGAACGGCGGGCTGATGGCCGGAGTGTCTCTGGAAGGCACGAAGGTGTCGCGCCTCGTCATCTGAGCGTTGATCATCTGATCTTGCTCGAAGCCGCGCGGCCGCCTCGCGGACCGCGTGGCAACCGCGCCTCGCCTCTCCGACCGGCGGCAGTCACTCGGCCGGGAGCGTCATCTCGGCAATCTCGCAGCGCGGCCACTGGCGCAGCACGTCCGGCGCGAGCAGCAGCTTGGCTGCGCGGACGCCGGCTCCCATCACAATCTGTGCGCGCTCCATCACGGCCGCATCCACGAGAATGCGCCAGCCATCCGGCAAGCCGAAAGCCGTAATGCCGCCGAACTCCATTCCGCTCAGTTCGACCGCGACCTCGCGCTTCGCGAACGAGAGCCGCTGCGCGCCGAGCGCCGCCTTGACCGCGCCGTTGATGTCGAGCCGCAACGAGCCGAGCGAAACGAGCGCCGCGTAGTGCTCGCCGCCGTCTTTCTTGTAGCGCACCACGATCGTATTCGCGCAGTCTTCCAGACCGAAGCCGTAACGCGCGCTGAAGGCGGCGGTGTCCGAAGCGTCGTCGGTGACGGAGAAAACCGTGACGCCCTGCTGCGGAAGTTGCGCGAGCACAGGCGCCGGCAACGACGCGGCGAGTTCTTCGGCGGGAATCACGTCCAACTGCTTCAGGGCTTCGTGCGAATGCATGGCGGATAGTGGAAACGATGAGAAGAGCCTTCGCATTCTAGCGGCACGCGCGCGGCGCCGGGCGGGGCGCACTTGCTATAGTCACAGGCACAAGCTTTGCGAAAGTCAGCGATACGAAGGCTGCGTCCGGCTGAGCGGCTCGCGCATGCCGACCGGCGCCCGTACCCATCGAGACTTCGACCATGGACATCGACACGCTTTCCGCAGAAAACCTCCAGCACGTGGCGCGCGCGCAGGCGAACTGGGCAATCGGAGCACTCAGGAAGTTTTCCGACGACCGCTGCTCCGCGATGGCGGCGAGCATCGCGTTTTACGCCGCGTTTTCTCTTGCGCCGACACTCGTCATGGTGATTGCGGTGGCCGGCTGGTTCTTCGGTGCCGAGGCCGCGCGCGGCGAACTGTTCGACCACATCCACGGGCTGCTCGGCGACCAGGCGGCAGCGGGCGTGCAGACCATTGTCGAGAACGCGCATCACAGCGGCAGCGCGGGCGGCATCGCGGCCATCATCTCGTTCACGATGCTGGCGATCGGCGCGTCGGCCACGTTTTCATCGCTGAACAGCGCGCTCAACGTCGTGTGGCCGTACAGCGGACCGCGCACCTCCAGCGTCATCGCGCTCGTGCGCGTGCGGCTGATTTCGTTCGGACTCGTGCTCGGCGTCGCGTTTCTGCTGATCGTTTCGCTCGTGCTGGACACGGTGATTACCTTTATCGGCAAATGGCTGTGGGGCGACTCGCCTTATGTGGTGATCGGCAATCTGTTGCAGCTCGGCGTGGGCCTGCTGGTGCTCGCGTTTGCGTTTGCCGGCCTGCTCAAGTTCCTACCCGACGCGAGCGTGCGCTGGCGCGATGCGCTCGTCGGCGGCGTGGTGGCAGCCGTGCTGTTTTCGGCGGGCAAGAAGCTGTTTGCGCTGTACCTCGCGCACGCGGGCATGGCCAGTTCGTTCGGCGCGGCGGGATCGCTCGCGGTGCTGCTCATGTGGCTGTATTTCTCGGCTGCGGTGCTGCTGCTCGGCGCGGAATTTTCGGCGGCCCGCGGCCGGCTCAACGATCCGCGCGGCGGCTGGGGCATCCAGAGCGATTCGCCGCCGGGGAGCCGCGCCAAGCTCGCGTCGGTGCTGGCGGCGTCGACGGTTCCGGCGAGTGCGGCGTTGCACGCGAAAGAGTACGCGTTCGGTGCCGAAGACCACGCGCAACGCGCCGGGATCGGCGCCGCGTTCTCCGCGGACCACCGCGCCGGGTCATCTGCTTTTGGCAGGCGGCGGCCGCGAGCGCGAGACAAAGCGTCGGTCGCGGCGACCGCGCTCAAGGTCGGACGCTCGGTGATTTCCGCTGAAGCCGAAGCGACGCATCTCGCCGCGGTGACGCTGCTGGGCGCCAGCCGCAAAGCGGCCGCCGCGAATCGCTACGTGCGCGCGCACCCGTGGAAGTCTGTCGCCCTCGCCGCCGCCGCGGGCCTCGCGGCAGCGAGCATGGCGCGGCACGCGCGCGACGAGGACACTCCGGCCAGATAGAGAGCGGCGAACGGCCGCACCTTATTGGTGCGCGTGGATCACAATCCCTGAGACCTGTCTAGTCCGCTTTTCGGTCAATCCGCATCGCGCTGCCCGAACAGGTGGCGGGCGACGCCGCGTTCGCTAGACGAGTTCCTTACTCTCAGCTTACAAATTAATGCCAAAAGGACATCAGCGGAAACGTTCGTCGTCAACAAAACAACAATAATGCGAATGCAACGAAACAATATTGCAAAAACGGAAACAATGGCCAACAGGCTGTAAATACAAGGCTTTGCGCCGATTGTCAGTTTTTGGCGACACTCTTTTTTTTCCAGTTCTTACCGATTGACGCGGTGAGCTATTCTCCTTTCCGCAACAAGTAAACTAATCATCTGCGTGGAGAAATGGATGAAACGAATCGCACTGTCTACCCTCTCGCTGGCGCTTCTCGGCGCTACCGGCGTCGCACACGCTCAAAGCAGCGTGACCCTGTACGGCTTGATCGATGAATCGATCCAGTTTGCGCACAACACCGTCGACGCGACGGGCGCGAACAAGAACCAGCTCGGCCTGGCCGCCGGCAACCTGCAAGGCAGCCGTTGGGGCTTGAAGGGCACGGAAGATCTGGGCGGCGGTCTGAAGGCGCTGTTCCAGTTGGAAAACGGCTTTGATCCGAATACCGGCCGTCTGAACCAGGGCGGTCGTATGTTCGGTCGTCAGGCATATGTCGGTTTGACCGGTGACCAGTGGGGTACGGTCACGCTGGGTCGCCAGTATGACCCGGTCGTCGACCTGGTCCAGCCGCTGACGGCAGACAACTACTTCGGTTCGACGTTCACGACGCCGGGCGACGTGGACAACAACGACAACTCGTCGCGCACGAACAACGCTGTCAAGTACACCTCGCCGGTGTGGGGCGGCTTCCAGTTCGAAGGCATGTACGCATTCGGCGGCATCGCTGGCTCCACGGGCGCAGGTCAAACGTGGTCGGGCGCGGCAACGTATGCAACGGGTCCGTTCAGCATTGCTGCCGGCTACTTCCGCGCAGAAAACCCGCACACCGCAGCGCCGACCCGTGCAGGCTGGGGTGCGACGAGCACGTCTGACGGCACGTTCGACAACCAGATCAACCCGTACGCCGCCGCCAAGTCGATCGGCATCGCTTCGGTTGCTGTTCAATACGTCGCGGGCCCGTTCACGGCCAACGTGCGTTACAGCAACGCGCAGTACAAGCCGGACGCACAGTCGGGCTTCGGTTCGACCGAGAAGTACAACGTCGCAGGCGCGTACCTGGGCTACCAGGCAACGCCGGCACTGCTGGTTGGCGTGGGCTACATCTACACGAAGGCTAGCGGCGACGCGAGCGCAACGTACCACCAGGTCTCGCTGGGCGGCGACTACAACCTGTCGAAGCGCACGGACATCTACCTGGTCGGCGCATACCAGCACGCAAGCGGCGATCAGCGTGCTTCGAACGGTGCACTGGTCAGCGCAGGCGCAGCAGTCGGTTCGTACGGCTACAACTCGGCTTCCAGCTCGCAAGAAGTGGTCAGCCTGGGTATCCGCCACAAGTTCTAATTGGACTTGACGGACTGCTGAAGCTTACGCAGTTCGAAACCAGCCACGGGCGTGAAGCCGGTGGCTGGTTTTTTTTCGTCCGTAGCATGCGGCTCATGCGGCCCAGCAGCGACGAACAGTCAGATCGCGCCCAAAAAATAAGGCCGCCGACTCACCCCGCGCGGGGTTCATGGCGACCTTCATTTTCCCGATGCAGGGTGTTCGGCCCGCCGGCGACGCGGCGCTCCCCACCCACAGCAGACACCCAAACACCTACCGCCGCTGCGCCTTGCCCTTGTCCGCCTGGGCCAGCGTCTGCGCCGGTTTCATATCGAGTTCATGTTCGATGCCGTCCGCGCCCACCGGCGCGCGGTACAGCACCAGCGCCCGCTCGCGCTGCAGCGTCGGCACTTCGGGCGACGCCTGCCAGTCGGGATCCGGAATCTCGCCGAACACCTGACGCAGCCGCTCGCCCCACGTGCGATGAATCATCTCGAAGTAAGCATTGTCGTGATCGATCGAGACGAAGCGCGTGACGCGCAGCGAGTCTTTCTCGTAGACCAGCAAGTCGAGCGGCAACCCCACCGAGAGGTTCGAGCGCAGCGTCGAGTCCATGGAGATGAGCGCGCATTTTGCGGCTTCGTCGAGCGGCGTGGACGGTGTCAGCACCCGGTCGATGATCGGCTTGCCGTACTTCGCCTCGCCGATCTGGAAGTACGGATTCACCGCCGACGCCTCGATGAAATTGCCCGCCGCATAAATCATGAAGAGACGCGGCCGGTTCCCGGCGATCTGTCCGCCGAGAATGAAGCTGCAATTGAAGTCGACGCCGAATTCCTGCAGCGCCGCCGCCTCCCGCTGATGCACCGAACGCACCGCCTCGCCGATCACGCGCGCCGCGTCCGCCATGGTCGGCGCGGTCCACAGCGTGGGCTTCGCGGCATCCGCCGGCTCCGACAGTTCGTGCAGCACGGCTTGCGTGAGCGACAGATTGCCCGCGCCCAGCAGCACGAGCATGCGCTCGCCGGGCTGCTCGAACACCGACATCTTGCGCGCGGTGCTGATGTGATCGACGCCCGCGTTGGTCCTCGTGTCGGAAAGAAACACGAGACCTTCGTCGACGGTCATCGCTACGCAGTAGGTCATAGGGAAAAGTACCCGCAAAAAACAACTGAACGGCGCTATTGTAATGCGGCGCGAATGCGCTTCTTCACCGTATTACGGCCGTTGCGGGTTTGTACTTGATAGCAGTGGCGACTCGCGCGGCGCGAGACCCGGCGCCGCCTACTGCGACATCTGCGCAGTGACGTTGACGGACACCTTCAACTGCTCCTCCCTGCCGCCGATGCGCCGGCCGCGCACCGGCGCCGCCGCCTCGTAATCGCGCGCCACAGCCAGCCTGCAGTACATTTCGCTGGCGAAGGCGGCATGTGTGACATCGATCGACACCCAGCCGGTGCCGTCGAGCCACACGTCCACCCACGCGTGGCTCGCCGCGTGTGCGACGTCGCCCGGTTCGATATAGCCGCTCACGTAGCGCGCCGGGACGCCGCGGGTCCGGCAGCATGCGAGCATCAGATGCGCATGGTCCTGACACACGCCATTGCCGAGCGCGAGCGCCTGCGCCGCCGTGCTGGTCACCTCGGTCACGCCCGGGCTGTACCTGACCTGTTCGACGATCCGCTCGGACAGCGCGATGAGACCGGACGCGCTCCCGAGACTCGGCACCGAGCCGGCCAGTTCGCGAATCGCCGCGTCGGCCTCCGTGAGGCGCGTCGCGCAGGTGAAATGCTCGAGCGGAATCGGACCGGCATCGTCGGGAAGACGGCCGTCCCGCAGCGCAATCGTGTCGACTTCGCCGGCTACGTGCAGGCGAATCTCGCTATGCGGCTTGTTGATGACGAGCGTATGCAGCACGTTGCCGTAGGCGTCGAACGCTGCGTCGAGCTTGCCCGGCGCGTCGATGCTCCAGCGCCGCACAACCTGCGAGGCGCCGCTTGCGGGCGTGAGCCGCAATTGCTGGATCGAGTAATGGACAGTCGCTTCGTAACGATAGGACGTCTCGTGGCGGATTGTCAGGTACATGGAAACTCCGTCAGGCGACTGGCAGCATGAGATAGGTACGCGCGACGAGATTGCCGAGCTCGAACACGCGAGCAAGGAATTGCGTCAGGTACGCGTGCAGGCCGGCTTCGAAAATCTGCCGGATATCCGAATAGAGCAGTTCGGCGCGCAGCTTGCCGGCGAACCGCTCGCACTGGTTCGAGCCCGACGTGCGCAGCATCGCCAGATTCGCGCAGACGCCTTCGAGCGAGGCGAGCAGCGAGCGCGGCATCTGCTGGTTGAGAATCATCAATTCGACGACCCGGGCCGGCGTGACAACGTCGCGATACACCTTGCGATAGATTTCCAGCGCCGACACGGAGCTCAGAATCGAAGTCCAGTAATAGAAGTCTTCGAGCTGGCGCGCGGCGTCGCGCGAATTCGGCTCCACGTCGGCAAAGCGCACGTCGAGAATACGCGCCGTGTTGTCGGCGCGCTCGAGAAACGTGCCGAGCTGCGTGAAGAAGAACGCGTCGTCCTGCAACGCGGTGCCGATCGTCACGCCGCGTGACAGGTGCGAGCGAAACTTGACCCATTCGAACAACGCGCCGGGATTCGCCGCGGCCTGACCGGACGAAATACGCTCGTTGAATTCGAGCCAGGTATCGTTGATCGTCTCCCACCATTCGGTCGTCAAGGTGCCGCGAACGGCACGCGCATTTTCGCGCGCGGCGTGCAAACACGAATGAATACTCGACGGGTTCGTCGCGTCGGCCACCATGAAATCGAGCACGTGTTCGCGCGTCGGCTCGTCATAGCGCTGCGCGAAGGCGGACTCGAGTTCGGAGATGCGCAGCACCGAACGTTGCGCGCGCGCCTCCTGGTCGGGCGTCTGCGGCAGCAAAAGCGCCTTCAGGTTGATGTCGAGCATGCGGGCGGTGTTCTCCGCGCGCTCCATGTAGCGGGCCATCCAGAAGAGGTGATCGGCGGTGCGGCTTAGCATGACGGCGTTCCGTATCTGATGACGCGAGGTCTCTTGAAGTAAAGCTCGCGCTGGTTATCCGTATGCGCCGGCGGCTTTCGATGAGCGCCCCGGCGCGCTGGGTTGCGGGCGCGGCCAGGCCAGCCGCGCGGCAACCGCGTCAGTCGACCATCCACGTGTCTTTGGTCCCGCCTCCCTGCGACGAATTGACGACGAGCGAGCCCTCCTGCAACGCGACCCGGGTCAGTCCGCCCGCGACCATCGTGACCGTCTTGCCCGACAGCACGAACGGACGCAGGTCGATATGGCGCGGCGCAATGCCGGATTCGACGAAGGTCGGGCAAGCGGAAAGCGCCAGGGTGGGTTGCGCGATATAGCCTGCCGGGCGCGCGATCAGACGCTCGCGGAACGCTTCGATCTCCGCCTTCGTCGAGGCGGGCCCGACGAGCATGCCGTAGCCGCCCGCGCCGTGCACTTCCTTGACGACGAGTTCCGGCAGATGCGCGAGCGTGTAGGCAAGATCGTCGGGCTTGCGGCACTGGAACGTGGGCACGTTGTTCAGGATCGGCTTCTCGCCCAGGTAGAACTCGATCATGTCCGGCACGTACGGGTAGATCGATTTGTCGTCGGCGATGCCCGTGCCCATCGCATTGGCGAGCGCGACGCGCCCCGCCCGATACGCGGTCAGCAGGCCGGGCACGCCGAGCGCCGAGTCGTTGCGGAACGCGAGTGGGTCCAGAAAATCGTCGTCGACCCGGCGATAGATCACATCCACCCGCTTGGGCCCCTGCGTCGTGCGCATGAACACATAGTTGTCGTCGACAAAAAGGTCCTTGCCTTCCACCAGCTCGACGCCCATCTGTTGCGCGAGGAACGTGTGCTCGAAATACGCGGAGTTGTACATGCCCGGCGTCAGCACGACGACGACCGGATCGTCGACGCCTTCGGGCGCGACCGAGCGCAGCGTATCGAGCAGAAGATCGGGATAATGCGCGACCGGCGCAATGCGGTTCTGCACGAACAGCTCGGGGAAAAGCCGCATCATCATCTTGCGGTTTTCGAGCATATAGGACACGCCCGACGGCACCCGCAGGTTGTCTTCCAGCACATAGAACTCACCGTCGTCGCCGGCGCGCACCACGTCGACGCCGGCAATATGCGCGTAAACACCGAGCGGCACGTCGACGCCCTGCATTTCCGGCCGGTATTGCGCGTTGGTATAAACCTGGTCCGCGGGCACGATGCCGGCGCGCACGATCTTGCGATCGTGATACACGTCGTGGATAAACAGATTGAGCGCCTGGACGCGCTGACGCAGGCCGGCTTCCAGGGTCTGCCATTCGCCGCGCGGAATGATGCGTGGAATGAGATCGAAGGGAATCAGCCGCTCGGTGCCGGAGAGGTCGCCGTTCACGGCGAACGTAATGCCGACCCGGCGAAACAGCAGGTCGGCTTCCGCACGCTTGCGTGCGATCGCTTCATTGCCCTGCTTCGAGAGCCACCGCTCAAAGCGCGCGTAATGTGGCCGCACGGCATCGTCATGATGACGCATCTCGTCATAGCATCGCATGTCACGCCCCGCTCTTGTTGTCGGATAGAAGGCGAATGCGCTGCGCATTCGGTGTTCGACTTCATTCAAGCAAGCGCTATGCCATTGAGCTTTTAGCGCGCCAAACCGGCAGACATGCACATGAAGCGCGCATCGCAAAGCGTTGCGCTTCGCTGTCATCGTACTGCTGCCGCACACGATGCGCTAGTACAGTGCATAAGCGGCCCCGACGATGCAGCGCGTCGTATTTTGGGGCGTACCGCGCGAGAGAGCGCGGAAGGCAGGCGCCAAAAAAAATCCCCGTGGAGTTGCATCCACGGGGATTCTGACTGCTTGCAATGCTGAGGGCTGAGCCACCCTGAGCAAAGGCGTGAAGCGGACTTAGCCTGCTGCAGCGTCCTTCAGCTTCTTCAGCGCACGTGCCTTGATGCGCACGCTAGCCGGCTTGGCCGGGAACCAGCGCTCTTCGCCCGTGAACGGGTCTTTGCCGAAGCGCTTTTTCTTGGCCGGCACGGCTTGCACGACGATCTTCAGAAGACCCGACAGCGTGAATTCGCCGGCGCCCTTCTTATGCACTGCGCCGAGGATCGTGTCTTCGAGCGCGGCCAGAACGGCCTTGGCAGCCTTCGGTTCGACCGCTGCGCGTTCAGCAACGTGTGCAGCCAGCGAGGCCTTCGTGAAGGTGTCCTTGATCGGCGACGGTGCGCCGGACGCCTTCACGGCGACCTTCTTAGCTGCGGGAGCTTTCTTCGCAGGGACTTTCTTTGCAGCAACCTTCTTGGTCGGTACCGGGGCAGCAGCCTTCTTGGCCACCTTTTTTGCGGAAGTCGGCATGTTTCTCCTACCTGTTGTGGTCAGTGAATTGCACGAAGCGCACACCGTATGCGCACGCTTCAACGCCGGATTCTACAAGCGCTCATGCGATTTGCGCGACTCTTTTGTGTATCAGGGCACAGGTTTGTTGCGCGGCGCAGACTGCCGAACTCATTTTGAGCCTTGTTTCAGGGGCTAAACTGCTTCTGCGCACCCGGCAACACCGATTCGTAAAGTGCGTTACAAGCGATTTCAACCCCTGTGTAGCGGCACATTCTGCGGGGCGGCCACCGCTGTGTGCGCCGTCGCGGGAACATTTTTAACGCTTTGGACAGGCCGTTTGCGCTACGCGCGAGTCCTTTGCGCGCCATGTCGCTCGCTCGCGAATCGAGCCTCGGACAGAGCCTTCGGGTAACTCCGCATTGGCCGCGCCACATGAGCCGTTGCAACGTCACGGCGCCGGGCGCGCTTGCAGGCGGCTATGAAGGGAGTCGCGGCAGGATGTCCGCGAGCTTCTGCAACGCAGCGTCGATATGTTGCCCGGCAATGTTGCCGTAGCCGAAGATCAGACCCGCCTGCGGTTTCGCGCGCTGATAGAACGGCGACAGTCCATACAGACCGATCGACGCGTCGCGCGCGGCCGTCACCACCGCCTGCTCCGTGAGCGGCGCCCGCAAGCGCGCCGCGAGATGGATGCCGGCCGTCGGCACGATCGGCTCGAACCACGGCGCGAGCGGGCCTTGCAGATGCGAAAGCAGCGTCGCACGCCGCGCCGCATAGGTCTTGTGCATGCGCCGCAGGTGCTTGGCGAAATCGCCGTTCAGCATGAACGAGGCAAGCGCGGTTTGCGTGAGTGTGCAGCCGTGCCAGTCCGCGATCTGGCGGGCCTTGAAAAGCGGCCTGAACAGCGATGCCGGCGGCACCACGTAGCCGACTCGCAGCTCGGGAAAAATGGTTTTGGAAAACGTGCCCACATAGGCGACGAGTCCTGCACGGTCGAGACTTTTCAGCGGCTCCATCGGCCGGCCTTCAAAACGGTACTCGCAGTCGTAGTCGTCCTCGATAATCACGGCCCCGCGTTTTTGCGCCCATTCCAGCAGTTCGACGCGGCGCTCGAGACTCATCGGCATGCCGAGCGGAAACTGATGCGACGGCGTCACGTAGACGAGCCGCGCGTTGTCCGGCAATTTGCCGACGATTAAACCCTCGCGGTCGACCGGCACGTGCGCCACGCGCGCGCCGGTTGCCGTGAAGCACGCATGCGCAGGCGGATAACCGGGATCTTCGATAGCGGCCACTTCGCCGGGCCCGAGCGTGACGCGCGCGAGCAGGTCGAGCGCGTGCTGCGCGCCTTGCGTCACGATCACTTCTTCCCAGTTGCTGGACACCGCGCGATTGAACGCGAGGTAGCGCGAAATCGCGAGCCGCAATTCCTGTTCGCCCGCCGCGTCGCGATAAGTGCCGGGGCCGCGCGCTTGCGTACGCAGCGCGTGGTTCACGCAACGGCGCCAGGCGTCGAACGGGAACAACGTCTTGTCAGTGGCCCCGCCGACGAAATCGTGCGGCGATGCCACGGAAGGCCGCGGCATCGGCAGGCTGTCGGGCATCTGCTCCCACAGCGGTTGGGCGCGCGCGGCGTCGCTCTTCGTCTTCGCAGGTTCGCGCGACGAAGCGGCCGCGCGCGCATGAGGCGAGCGCTCGGCCGGCAGGCGCTCCAGACCGTCGGCCACGAAGGTGCCCGAACCGGCCCGCGCAGTGAGATAACCCTCCGAAAGAAGCCGCTCGAAAACATCGAGCGTGGTCTTGCGCGAGACGCCGAGCTGCGCGGCGAGATCGCGCGTGGACGGCAAACGCGTGCCGCCGGCGAGGCGCCCCTCCAGGATACCGGCGCGCAACTGCCGATAGATCTGCCCGGAGAGGTCGTGATGCCCTTGAACGGCGATGTGGATTTCCATTCTGACTGGCTACCTGTTATGTCCACGCCATGATACTTCCGCGTGGCCAATGGCAGCTGCCCCCTTGACGCGTCGCCGCCGGTGCTACGTGGGCGGTACCCCGCGCAATGGTCCTCGATTCGCAGCGCCACACGGCAGACCGTGCGCGTGCCGACAATCGCGTGCGTCCGGCGCGAACCGGCGCATCGCCGAAGGCAACTCTGCTTGCTACGGCCGCCCGCCTATCCACCGCGCATAGAGACAGACACCGCCTAATCGTGTCACGTCCCTTTCCGAAGAAAGCCGCGGCATTTCCGCATTGCCGGCCGCATCGGCTGAGCGTCTTGTAGCTTCTGGCAACATAGCGTGTTGTCTCGAAAATGGCGGTGGGTTTGAAGCCGGGGTCTCAGGCCCGCAGTCCCGGCAAGGCCGGATCAAACCATATTTGCTTATATCAAACAAATTTTGACGGGCTAATTTCCTCCTGCTATGGTCACGACAATTCATAAGAGCAATGCGGCACTCGAAGTAGGCAGCAAGATCCGCGCGCTGCGGCACCGGCTGAAGCGCACGCTGGACGACACGGCAACCGCGGCGGGCATTTCCAAGCCGTTTTTGTCGCAGGTGGAACGGGGTCTCGCATCGCCTTCCATCACGTCGCTGGCCGGCATCGCTCACGCGCTCGGGGTCACGGTGCAGTACTTCGTCGACACACCGAGCGAAGAGCGCTCGGTGAGCCGCGGCGATCAGCTGAAGTTTTTCGGTTTCGCGGACTCCGCCAATCTGTTCGCGCGCCTGACCAACGTGACAGGCGGCCGGCAGCTCGAGGCGATCCTCGTGAAGATGCCGCCGGGGCAAAAGCGTTCGGAGGTCACGACGCACGCCGGTGAAGAGTTTTTGTATGTGATCGACGGCGAAGTGTCGTTGACGCTGGAAGGCAAGACGTTTGTTCTGCGTGCAGGAGACAGCGCGCATTACGAATCGACGGTGCCGCACAGCTGGATGAACACCGCGCGCGTGGAGTCGGTGGTGGTCTGGGTGGGCACACCGAGGCTGTTTTAAAGAAGCAGGCTAACTTTCCCGGTTCATCCGGCAGGACAGCCTGCATTACTAAATGTAAGGATTCCTGCATGTTGGACAAACAACAAGGGCCGCCCCGGCCCGAACAAAGCAGATAGCCAGGCGCATTGACGCCGGCGCTTTCTTCTCTCGACCTTTCCTGCGATCTGAACCGATGAAAACCCCGTTTGCCTACGCGACGGCGCTGAGTGCGCTCGTCCTCAGCTTTACCTCGTCCTTTGCACCTTCCGCTTTTGCCGTCACCGTGCCGGCCGGCGTCACGCTCGCGGCCAGCCAGGAAATGACCCGGCAGGTGCCGGGGGAAACCGAGTCGCTCGATCCGGCGCACATCGAATCCTGGACCGGCAATACGATCGCGCTCGACCTCTTCGAGGGCCTCACGCGCATCGACGCCGCCGGCGCGATCGTGCCCGGCGTCGCGCAGTCGTGGACGCGCACCGGCCCCGACACATGGGTGTTCAAGCTGCGCCATGATGCCCGCTGGAGCAATGGGCAGCCCGTCACCGCAAACGATTTCGTGTACGCATGGCAGCGCGTGCTCGACCCGAAAACCGGCTCCAAGTACACCGTGCTCGTCGAATTCGTGAAGAACGCCAAGGCGATTCTCGCCGGCAAGGCGCCGCTCTCGAGCCTGGGCGTGCGCGCCGCCGACCCGTACACGCTCGAAGTCACCACCGAGGTGCCCGCTGCCTTTTTCCCGCAACTCGTCGCCATGACGACTATGGCCCCGGTCAACCGCGACGTCGTGACGAAATTCGGCGGCGACTGGACGCGGCCGGGCAACTTCGTCGGCAATGGCCCGTACACGCTCGCCGACTGGCAGCCGGGCAACCGGCTCGTCGGCACGAAGAGCAAGACGTACTGGAACGCGAGCAAGGTCGTGATCACGAAAGTGACCTATCTGCCGATTGAAAACGACGAAACCGCCATGCGCATGTATCAGGCGGGCCAGTTCGACTACACCTATTCGATTCCGTCCGGCATCTACGCGCAGGTGAGCAAGCAGTTCGGCGCCGAGCTGAAAACCGGCCTGCAGATCGCCACTTACTACTACAGCCTGAACAACGAAGATCCGCTGTTCAAGGACAAGCGCGTGCGTCAGGCGCTTTCCATGGTGCTCGACCGCGATCTGCTCACGCAGCGCCTGACGGCCGACGGCGAGCTGCCCATGTACGGCCTCATCTCCAAAGGCACGCAAGGCGCAGCCGTATTCAAGCCGGACTGGGCAAGCTGGCCGATGGAAAAGCGCGTGGACTATGCCCGCAATCTGCTGAGAAGCGCCGGCTATTCCGACGCGAAGCCGCTCACGTTCACGCTCACCTACAACACGAACGATCTGCACAAGAAGGTCGCGCTCTTTGCGACGTCCGAATGGCGCACCAGGCTCGGGGTCAACGCAAAGCTCGAAAACGTCGAATACAAAGTGTTGCTCAAGCAGCGCCATGACGGCAAGGTGCAGGCGTCGCGCGACGGCTGGTTCGTCGACTATAACGACGCCATGTCGTATTTCGATCTGATCCGCTGCAACAGCGTGCAGAACGATCAGCGCTACTGCAATCCTCAAGTGGACAAGATCGTCGACGAAGCCAACCAGCAGCTCGACGACGCCAAACGCACCGCGCTCCTCACCGAGGCACACACCATGGCGATGAACGACTACCCGATGGTGCCGCTCTTCCAGTACTCGGCGGTGCGGCTCGTCAAGCCGTACGTGGGCGGCTACACGTCGACCAACTACGTCGACCAGCGCGCCACGCAGGACATGTACCTGATCAAGCACTAAGCGCGGAGCACCGACATGCTGGCCTATACGCTGCGCCGCACGCTGTGGGCGATCCCGACGATTCTCGCCGTGATCACCGCGTGCTATCTGCTGCTGCATCTCACGCCGGGTGGCCCGTTCGACACCGAGCGGCAACTGTCGGCGGCCGTGCTCGCGAACCTGAACGCGAAGTATCACCTCGACGAACCGCTGTGGCTGCAGTATCTCCACTACCTCGGCTCGCTGCTGCGCGGCGATCTCGGGCCGTCGTTCCGCTACGCCGACTGGTCGGTCAACGACCTCGTCTGGAAAGCGTTGCCGGTGAGCCTCGGCGTCGGCGGCGTGTCGGTGCCGATCGCTGTCGTGATCGGCGTCGCGCTCGGCACGCTCGCCGCCGTGCGCCGCGACCGTTTCGTCGATCACGCGGTGATGGTGCTCGGCAATATCGGCAACGTGGTGCCGCCTTTCGTGCTCGGGCCCGTGCTCGTGTGGATCTTCGCGATCCTGTTGAAAACCTCCGAAGGCCAGGGCTGGCTGCCGGCCGGCGGCTGGGGCGAAGGCGAATGGCGCTATCGCGTGCTGCCGATCGTGCTGGTCACCTTCATCAACGTCGCGGCGATTGCGCGTGTCATGCGCGGCAGCATGATCGAAGTGCTGTCCGGCAACTTCATCCGCACCGCGCGCGCCAAGGGCTTGCCGGGCCGCACGATCGTCTTGCGTCACGCGCTCAAGCCGGCGCTCATGCCCGTCGTCTCGCTACTCGGCTCGCTTTGCATTTCGTCGATCACCGCGGCTGTCGTGACCGAGTCGGTTTTCGCGCTGCCGGGCCTCGGGCAACTGGTGGTGAACGGCGCGATCAATCGCGATTACACGCTCGTGCTCGGTCTCGTCGTGCTGACGACCGCCGCCGCTGTGCTCTTCAACCTGCTGGTCGACCTCGCCTATGCGTGGCTCGACCCGCGCATCCGGTACTGATCATGGCCCGCTCTCTTCAATCGACTGCCGCGGCACGCAACCCGCTCGCCGCCATGACCGGCGCTGCGCGCTCGCGCGGCCCGCTTGCCCGCGCCGCCGCGCGCTTCGTTCGCAACCGCGCGGCGTTCGCGAGCAGCGTCGTGCTGTTGCTGATCGTGCTCGCCTGCGTGGCCGGGCCCTGGCTCCTGCCCAATGGTCCGATCGACAGCGACTGGTCCGCAATCAGCCTGCCGCCGACATGGCAGAACATGCACTGGTTCGGCACCGACGAACTCGGCCGCGACCTGCTCGCGCGCACGCTGCAAGGCGGGCGCGTGTCGCTCGAAGTCGGACTGCTCGGCACGCTCGTGTCCGGGCTGATCGGCGTCGCGTATGGCGCAACCGCCGGTTATCTCGGCGGTCGCGTCGACGCGGTGATGATGCGCATCGTCGACATGATGTACGCGATTCCCTACATGCTGATCGCGATTCTGATGATGACCCTGTTCGGCCGCGCGTTCTATCTCGTCGTGCTCACCATCAGCGCGTTCTCGTGGCTCGACATGGCGCGGGTGGTGCGCGGCCAGACGCTGTCGCTGCGTTCGCGCGAATTCATCGACGCCGCCAAAGCCATCGGCGTGAGTTCGCGCTCGATCATCGCGCGGCATATCGTGCCGAACCTGTTCGGCGTCGTGGTCGTGTACGCAAGCGTGACCGTGCCGAACATCGTGCTCACCGAATCCGTGCTGTCGTTCCTCGGCCTCGGCGTGCAGGAACCCATGACCAGCTGGGGCGTGCTGATTCAGGACGGCGCGCAGAAGCTCGAGTCCATGCCGTGGCTGCTGCTCTGCCCGGCTCTAATGTTGTGCGTCACGCTCTACTGCGTGAATTTCGTCGGCGACGGTCTGCGCGACGCATTCGATCCCAAGGACCGCTGACATGCCGCTACTCGAAGTCAAAGATCTCAGCGTGCGCTTTACGCGCCGCGAAGGCGCGCCCGTCGACGCGGTGCAGCGCGTATCGTTTTCGCTCGAAGCAGGCCGCACCCTCGGCATTGTCGGCGAATCGGGTTCGGGAAAGAGCCAGACGGTGATGGCGCTCCTCGGTCTGCTCGCGGGCAACGGCCAGGTGTCGGGCGAAGCGCTCTATCGCGGCGACAATCTGCTCGCCATGAATGAAGCCGCGCTCAACAGGATTCGCGGCGACCGCATCGGCATGATTTTTCAGGACCCGATGACCTCGCTCAATCCGTTCCTGACGATCGAGCGGCAAATGACGGAGACGCTGCAACTGCATCGCAAGATGTCGCGGCGCGAGGCGCGCCGCCGCGCGATCGAAGCGCTGGAGTCGGTGCGCATTCCCGATGCCGCACGCCGCATCGGCATGTATCCGCACGAGTTTTCCGGCGGCATGCGGCAACGCGTGATGATCGCCATGGCGCTGCTGTCGGAGCCCGAAATCCTGATCGCCGACGAACCCACCACCGCGCTCGACGTCACCGTGCAGGCGCAGATCATCGAGTTGCTGCGCGAGCTGAATCGCGAGCGCGGCACCGCGATCATTCTGATCACGCACGACATGGGCGTCGTTGCCGGTCTATGCGACGACGTGATGGTGATGTACGCCGGCCAGACCGTCGAGCAGGCGAGCGCCGCCACGCTCTTTGCCGCGCCGACGCATCCGTACACGCGCGGGCTGCTCAACGCACTGCCGCGCCTCACCGACGACAGCGACGACGAACGCCCCCTGCAAACCATTCCCGGCAACCCGCCGCTGCCCGGCGAAGCGGGCGCGGGCTGCGCGTTCGCGCCGCGCTGCACGTATTGCAGCGACGCATGCCGCGAATCGCGTCCCGTGCTCGTTGCAACGGCGAACGACCCGCGGGCGCGGCGCGCCTGCCATCGTCCGGCGGCCGACATCCTGGAGGCACAACACGTATGAACGCGACATCCGTTGCAAGCAACGAAGCGACCACCCTGCTCTCGGTCGAACAGCTCAAGGTGCAATTCGGCGTGCCGCGCGGCGGCTACCCGTGGTCGGGCAAGGCGACACTGCGCGCCGTGGACGGCGTCTCGTTCAGCGTGCGGCGCGGCGAGACAGTGGGGCTTGTCGGTGAATCGGGCTGCGGCAAGTCGACGCTCGCGCGCGCGATCATCGGACTCGCCCCCGTCGCAAGCGGCAGCGTGCGCTGGCTCGGCAACGAGACGGTGTTGCCCGCGGGGCGTCGCGATACGAGCCGCCTGCGCCGCGACGTGCAGATGATTTTCCAGGACCCGCTAGCGTCGCTCGATCCGCGCATGACGATCGAACAGGTCGTCGCAGAGCCGCTCGTTGCGCACGGCAGACAGCTTGCGCGTGCCGACGTGCAGCGCCGGGTGCTGACCATGCTGGAGCGCGTGGGTCTGAATGCGCAGCATATGCGCCGCTATCCGCATGAGTTTTCCGGTGGTCAATGTCAGCGCGTCGGCATTGCGCGCGCGTTGATCGGCGAACCGCAACTCGTGATTTGCGACGAACCGGTATCCGCGCTGGATGTGTCGATCCAGGCGCAGATCGTCAACCTGCTGCGCGATCTGCAGCGCGAGTTGTCGCTTTCGCTCATTTTCGTCGCGCACGACCTCGCGGTCGTCAAGGCAATCAGCCACCGCGTGCTCGTCATGTATCTCGGTCGCGTCATGGAATTCGGCGACAAGCGCGACGTGTACGGCACGCCGCGTCATCCGTACACGCGCGCGTTGCTCTCCGCCGTGCCGGTGCCCGATCCGGCAGTGGAGCGCGCGCGGCGCCATCTGCTGTTGCGCGGCGAGATTGCGTCGCCGCTGAATCCGCCTTCCGGCTGCGCATTTCGCACGCGCTGCCCCGATGCGCTCGACGCCTGTGCGGCACAGATTCCGCCGCCTGTCACGCACGGCTCAAACGCGACGCGGGTGGCCTGCATTCGTGTCGGCGACGGCTAAACCTGCCGCCTTTAACCGAAGTACAAGCACAACCCTAACGACCCGATTCTCCGGCGCGGCGGTCTCGCCGCGCCGTTGGATTCGCTCGTCCTGCAATCCGCAAGACGGGCGATTAGCGTGGACTGGCTAACCGCCGGCCGAAGTTTCATCACCATTGCCGAGACATCCTTTAATGAAAAACAACACACCACGAACCCGGTCGAAAAAGTCCGGAGTCACCGCCGCGATCTGCTGTGCCTTCACCGTTCCCGCGCTGGCTATCGCCGCGAACGCCTACGCCGACGACAGCGTGACGCCGCCCGCGCCCGAAGCGAGCAACGCCGCGCCCGCCGCGCAAGCGTTGTCGTCGCCCGCGCAAGTGTCGCAGGCTCAACCTGCAAACAAGCGCCGCGCGGATCAGGGCGGCCAGATCCGCAACGATCAGCCGGATACGACGAACGCCCTCGTCAACGCGGAAGCTTCTCAAACCGTCACGCCGCCCGAGCCGCCGTCGAGCCAGGCCGCGAGTAAGGGCTTTATTGCGGATAGCCATTTGAATCTGCAATTGCGCAATTACGCGGATTACTTCCAGGCGCCGCCCAACCTCTACCGCCATGCGTGGGTGCAAGGTGCTCAGGTGAACTATGAATCGGGCTTCACGCAAGGGCTCGTCGGCTTCGGCGTGGATGCGTCGCTATTCGGCGCATTCAAGCTCGACGGCGGCAACGGCGCGGGCAACATGGTGCACGTCGGCAAAAGCGGCGGCGGCTCGCAGCAGCTCGCGTGGGCGTACCCGGGCATGTACGACATCAAGGGACGCATTTCAGAAACGGTCGTCAAATACGGCTTGCAGGACGTGACGAATCCGTTTCTCGAGCCGCACGACAACCGCGCGTTGCCGCCCACTTTCCTCGGCGTCTCGGTCGTCAGCAACGATCTGGTTCACACCACGCTCGAGGCCGGCAGCTTCACCAAGGTCGACGCACGCGGCCACACGAACCTCACCAATCTGACCACCTCGTACGGCGGCACGCGCATCGACCGGCTGACGTATCTGGGCGGCACCTGGCACTATGCGAAGAACGGCGAGATGTCGCTTTACGTCGACCAGGCGGACGATGTCTGGCGTCAGTACTACGGTTCGGTCTCGCAGTCGTTCGGCGATCCGACCACGATCAAGTGGAGCGGGCTCGCCAACATCTACTCGACGCACGACACCGGCGCGTCGCGCCAAGGGCACATCAACAGCAATGCGTATAGCCTCTCCGTGTCCGCGCAACACGGGCCGCATGCGCTGCTGCTCGGCTATCAGCAGGTGCTCGGCGACCAGTTCTTCGACTACGTGAACGAGACCAACGGCATCTATCTGACCAACTCGATGGACGTCGACTACAACGCGCCGCACGAGCAATCGCTGCAATTGCGCTATACGTTCGACGGAAAATACGCGGGCGTGCCCGGACTCAAGGCGATGTTGTGGGGCGCGTACGGCTGGGGCGCCGATGCATCGGCGGGCGCTGCGGAGAATGCGTCGCCGAGCGCCGCGCTGCACGATCTGTACTGGAAGAACGGCCAGCCCGTGCACGGCCATCATCACGAGTTCGGCTTCATTCCGAGCTATACGCTGCAAAGCGGCCGCTTCAAGGACACGAAGGTCACGTTCATCGCCATGTGGCACAACGGCAGCGCTTACTACTCGGACGGCAACAACATGGAATACCGTCTGGTCGTGAATGTGCCGGTGAAAGTGTTCTGAGCGCCGCGCACGCGCGCCGCAAGAAGACCGGAAGGCGTCACGTCGCGCATATCCGTGCGTGACGCCGGCCTCGCCAGTGCTGCGTGCGGCGCTCTATTCCTGCTCCGAACCGGGAATCCGCACGCTCGTCATTGCGCGCGACAGGCCGTGCATGGGCCGGCGCAACGCGACATCGAACGGATTGGTTTGCGGGCCGATCGCCTCGGCCTGACGACGCAGCAATTCCACCACCATCGGCAAGCGGTCGTCGCTCAAACGCGCAGCCAGCGTGCCGACGCTCAATGCGGCCACCGCCACGCCGGTGCGGTCGAGAATCGGCACGGCCACACCGGCCATGCCGTCGAGCACGCCGCTATTGCGGCCCGCGTAACCCAACTGCCGCACGCGTTCTATCTCCGTGCGCAAATACACTTCGTCGAGCACGCCATAGCCGCGAATACGCGGCACATTGAAGCGAATGATCTCTTCCCGCTCGGCCTCGGGCAGGAACGCGAGAATCGCCAGACTCCCCTGCCCCACGCCGAGTGCGACGCGTCCGCCAATATCGCCCGTGAACGAGCGAATCGGAAACGGCCCTTCGCAGATGTCGAGACACACTGCGTCGAAACTGCTTTTGACGAGCAGAAAAATCGTATCGCCGAGGCTCGCGCAAAGTCTCAACAAGGCCGGACGGCATAGCGTGCGCATGCCGCTCGGATTGCCCGCCTGCGCCGCGAGCGCGAAGAAATTCACGCTCAGCCGGTAAAGCTTCGAATTCTCGTCCTGTTCAACAATGCCCTCGGCAATCAGCGCATGCAGGATGCGATGCACCGTGCCCTGCGTCAGGCCGACCGCCTTCGCAAGACGCGTAACGCGGCTGCCGTCGGATTGCGTTTCGGCTAACGCGCGAATCACGGCGAAGGCGCGTTCCAGCATGCCGGTGCCGGGCGCGGCGCCGGCTTCGGCAGTGTCGCTGTCGATATCTCGTTTGGCGGCAGCATTCATCGTTCGGAGTCGCATTTATTCCATTGATCGGAACACTATAAGGGGTTTTGTCCGATGGGTGAATCATGCACGAGATTCAGCGTGCGTGCGACGTTTGCGTCGATGCATAGGGATTGTCCGGAGGACACGGAGCGGAACGATTCTGCATGGCGGGGCGCATGGCATTCCGTTTAATGGAATTTTTTCAAAACTTATACCGGCAACCGGAATTTGCAATTGACGTCTCTTAATTTGGCTAGCTAGAGTCGGCTCCATCGAGGCATACAAAGGCCACACCATGTCGTTCCTCACACTCACAGACGTCGCCAAATCGTTCGGCGAGCTGCAGGCCGTCGCGGACGTCAACCTGTCGGTGGAAAAAGGCGAGTTCGTCTCGCTGCTCGGGCCGTCCGGTTGCGGCAAGACGACCACGCTGCAGATGATCGCCGGCTTCCTCGAAACGACACGCGGGCGCATCACGCTCGACGGCCGCGACATCACACACATGAAGCCGAACAAGCGCGGCCTCGGCGTGGTGTTTCAGAGCTACGCGCTGTTTCCGCATATGAGCGTGGCCGACAACGTCGGTTTCGGGCTCGACATGCGCAACGTCGACAAGGCGGAGCGCAAAGAGCGCGTGCGCGAAGCGCTGTCGCTCGTGCGTCTCGATCAGCTCGCGCATCGATTTCCGCGCGAACTGTCGGGCGGTCAGCGGCAACGCGTCGCGATTGCGCGCGCCATCGTGATCGCGCCGCCGGTGCTGCTGCTCGACGAACCCATGTCGAACCTCGACGCGAAGCTGCGCGAGGACATGCAGTTCGAGCTGCGCGGCATTCAGCGCAAGATCGGCACGACGACCATCATGGTCACGCACGACCAGTCCGAAGCGCTGTCGATCAGCGACCGCGTCGTCGTGATGGGAGCGGGCCGCATCACGCAGATCGACACGCCGTATGAAGCCTACGAGCGGCCCGAGAACCGCTTCGTCTCGCAGTTCATCGGCAAGGCGAACATGCTGCCCGGCACAGTGATCGCGCGCGACGGCGACGCGATCCGCGTCGACCTCGGACACGATCTGTGCGAAACCGGCCGCACCGCGCAACTGCCGACGCGCGAGCGCGTGCCCGGCGTCGGCGACGCCGTCACGTTGTGCATCCGCCCCGAAAAACTGCGCCTGTGCGCGCCGGACGCGGGACGCGTGCCCGCCACCGTGACGAGCCGCTTCTTTCTCGGCAGCCAGTGGTTGTATCGCCTCGACAGCCGGCTCGGCGAAGTGCTCGTGTGTTGCCAGAACGAAGGCAACGAGCCGTTGCCGGAAGGTGCCGCCGTGGGCGTCGACTGGAACAGCGAGGCAATCCGCTTCATTCAACGGGACGCGCATCATGGATAGCACGCTGCCCGCCACGGAAAACGGCAACGCGGATTCGGCAAGCTCGCGGCGCGCGCCATGGCGTGCATTCGTACCGCTCTGGCTGATGTGCCTGCCCGCGTTTCTGCTGTTCGTCGCGCTCGTGCTGGTGCCGCTTCTGATGACTCTGGTGCTGAGCTTCTATCGCTTCGACCCGGCAAGCGGCCCGCTCGCCGCGTTTCAGCTCGGCAATTATGTCGAAGTGCTCGGCTCTTCGTATTTCCACACCATCTTTCTGCGCACCTTCGGCATTGCATTTGTCGTCACGCTGCTGTGCGTCGTCATCGGCACGCCGGAGGCTTACGTACTGTCGCGCATGCGCGATCCCTACCGCTCGATGTTTCTGCTCGTGATTCTCGCGCCGCTGCTCGTGTCCGTCGTGGTCCGCGCGTTCGGCTGGAGCATGCTGCTTAATAGCAATGGTCTCGTGAATCAGGCCTTCGCACTGGTCGGTCTCGGCCCGTACAAGCTCGAGTACACCACCTTCGCGATTGTGATCGCCCTCGTGCACGTCATGCTGCCCTTCATGGTGATTCCCGTCTGGACGGCGTTGCAGAAGCTCGATCCGCAAACGGAAAACGCCGCCCTTTCGTTGATGGCCTCGCCCGCGACGACGCTGCGCCGCATCGTGCTGCCGCAACTCACGCCGGGCATTCTGTCGGGCAGCCTCATGGTATTCGGCCTGTCGGCAAGCGCATTTGCGATTCCCGGCCTGCTCGGCGGACGGCGCCTGAAAGTCGCCGCGACTGCTGTCTACGACGAATTCCTCGGCTCGCTGAACTGGCCGCTCGGCGCGACGATTGCGCTTTTGCTGCTGCTTGCGAATCTGATCGTGATGCTCACCTACTACCGGGTTCTGGAGCGCAGGTACGCCAGAAGTCTGGGTTGATACAACGGCTTCGCGCACACACATCATGAGAAAGAACGGTCCTATTGCGCTGATCTTCCACGCGCTCGTCATTGCGTTCGTGCTCGCGCCGCTCGTGATCGTCGTGCTGGTCGCATTCACGCCCGACGAAACGCTCACGTTGCCGACGCACGGCGTGTCGCTGCGCTGGTTTCGCGCGATCCTCAATTACCCGGATTTCATCGCGGCATTCTTCAACAGCCTCAAGCTTGCGTTTGCATCCGCGACGCTTTCGCTGATCGTCGCGCTGCCCGCCGCACTTGCCATCGGCCGCGCGCGCTTTCCGGGCCGCGCTTTCCTGAACGGCCTGCTGCTCTCGCCGCTCGTGATTCCCGGCCTCGTGCTCGGCATCGCGCTGCTGCGTTTTTTCGCGCTGATCGGCGCCACCGGTTCGTTCGCCTGGCTGATCGTCGCGCACATGATCATCATCACGCCGTTCGTCATGCGGCTCGTGCTGGCCTCGGTCAGCGGCTTGGACCGCAGCGTCGAACATGCGGCGCACTCGCTCGGCGCCGACCCGTGGACCACCTTTCGCCGCATTACCTTGCCGATGATCCTGCCCGGCATCACGGGCGGCTGGCTGCTCGCGTTCATCAACAGCTTCGATGAACTGACGATGTCGATTTTCGTGACCTCGCCGCAAACGGTCACGCTGCCGGTGCGCATGTACATGTACGCAACCGAATCCATCGACCCGATGATGGCCTCCGTGTCCGCGCTCGTGATCTTCATTACAGCGGGCGCGATGCTGTTGCTCGATCGCGTGTACGGACTCAACCGCATTCTGATCGGCCAGCATTGATGTCTTCTTCTGCTCACGCCCTCATGCCGTCGAACTTGCCGTCATCTCAAGCTTCAAAGCCCGCGTGCGAGCCGCAATTCGTGCGCATCGCCGAAACGGGACGCGCGCCGTTGCGCTTTTATATCGACGGCGATGAAGCGTCCGCGCTGCAAGGCGATACCTTGCTGACTGCCGTGCTGATGCAACAGCGCCGCGTGCGCAACAGCGAATTCAGCGGTGCGCCGCGTGCCGGCTTCTGTCTGATCGGCGCGTGCCAGGACTGCTGGATGCGCACCGAAGACGGCCAGCGCATCCGTGCGTGTTCGACGCTCGTCACGGAAGGCATGCGTGTGCTCACGCAGAGCCGCGCCGCGCGTGCCGACGCTGCTGTTGCCGGCGTGGCGGGCCTCGCCGCTCAGGGAGACGCGCCATGAGCGACGCTCGCCGCATCGTCATTGTCGGCGCAGGACCGGCCGGCGTGCGCGCCGCCGAAACGCTCGTCGCCGCGGGCCTGCGCCCCATCGTGATCGACGAAAACGCGCGCTGGGGCGGCCAGATTTACCGCCAGCCGCCCCCGAACTGCGGTTTTCAGCGCTCGAAAAAAGCGCTGTACGGCTTCGAGGCGCGCAAGGCCGACGCGTTGCACACGACGATGGCAGCGCTGCTGCCGCACATCGACTATCGCCCGGACACGCTCGCGTGGGCCTGCGAAGCGGGTCGCCTCGATACCCTTGCCGGCGGGCGTGAAGCCGGCGTGCCGTTTTCGCGTCTGATCATTGCAAGCGGCGCGACCGACCGCGTTTTGCCGCTGCCCGGCTGGACCCTGCCCGGTGTCTACACACTGGGCGCCGCGCAGGTCGCGTTAAAGGCGCAAGGCTGCGCAATCGGCAATCGCGTGGTACTCGCCGGGACCGGGCCGCTGCTGTATCTCGTCGCCTATCAATATGCGAAAGCCGGCGCACACGTCGCCGCCGTGCTGGACACGAGCCCTTTCTCGCAGCAGGTCGCCGCCGCGCCGAAACTCGCACGCATTCCGTCGACGTTTGCAAAAGGCCTCTACTATGTCGGCTGGCTGAAGGCGCATGACATACGCATCGAGCACGGCGTGAAGCTCGTGGCCATTCACGGCGCGGAAAACGTCCGGTCCATCGAGTGGCGTGCATCCGATACTGATTCGGTATCCGAAACAATGGCATGCGACGCTGTCGGAATCAGCTTCGGCCTGAAACCCGAAACGCAGCTCGCGGATCTCGCGGGTTGCCGCTTCCGCTTCGACGCGCTCAACCGTTGCTGGCTGCCCGAACTGGACGCCGGCGGGCGCAGCTCCGTGCGCGGCATCTACCTGGCCGGCGACGGCGCCGGCATTGCAGGCGCAGACGCCGCGGAGCTCGCCGGGCGTCGCACCGCGCTGGCCTTGCTCGACGACCTCGGCCTCCGACATCCGCTCGGGCCCGGCATGCCTGATGCAGCGTCGCTGGAGCGCGGTCTGCAACGCATCGCGGTGTTTCGCGCGGGCATCGAGAGCGCTTTCGCGCCGCCCGCCCACTGCGCCGCCCAATGGCCCGATCAGATGACCGTGTGCCGCTGCGAAGAAATCGACGCGGGCGAACTGCGGCGCTGCATCCGCGCCGGCGAAGCGAACGAGATCAATCGCCTGAAGGCGCTCACTCGCGTGGGCATGGGACGCTGCCAGGGCCGCATGTGCGGCGAAGCGGCCTTGCATCTGCTCGCCGAGGAAACCGGGCGTCCGCTCGAAGCCGTGGGCCGCCTGCGCAGCCAGCCGCCGGTCAAGCCGATTCCGCTCTCGCCCGCGCTGTATGCGGACGATGTCGCCGAGATTCCCGAGGAGGCGCGCGATGAGTAACACCGTGCACTACGACGTGGCGATTGCGGGCGGCGGGCTCGTCGGATCGTCGGCGGCATTGGCGCTTGCCAAGCGCGGCTTGCGCGTGGGTCTTTTCGAGCGGCGTTTTTGCGGCGCGCAGGCGAGCGGCGTGAACTACGGCGGCGTGCGCTGTCAGGGCCGCCCGGTCGAGCAGATGCCGCTTGCCCTACGCGCGCGGCGCATCTGGGACCGCTTACCCGAGCTCATCGGCATCGACGGCGAATTCACCGTGTCCGGACATTTGCGCCTTGCACGCAGCGACGGCGATCTCGCCGCGCTTCAGCAATGGGCCGACATGGCGCGCGAATACGGCCTGCACGCGCAACTGGTTCATGGCGAGCCGTTTCGCCGGCGCTACCCGTGGCTCGGCACGGCCGCTATCGGCGGCTCGCTGTGTGCCAGCGACGGTCATGCGAATCCGCGGCTCGTCTCGCCCGCGTTTGCGCGCGCCGCGCGTGCCGCGGGCGCTCACGTGCACGAGCAAACCGAACTCAGCGACATTCATCACGACGGCAAGCGCTTTCAGATGCGCGCCGGCGGCACGCAAATCAGCGCGGACTGGCTCATCAATTCCGCCGGCGCGTGGGCGAACACGGTGGCCGGTTACTTCGGCGAACGCGCGCCGATGAAGCCGATCTACCCGAACATGTGGGTGACCGAGCCGCTGCCGCTTTTCATCACGCACAACCTGGGCGTGTATGGCGGCGGCATCTATGCACGGCAAGTGGCGCGCGGCAATTGCGTGATCGGCGGCGGACGCGGAAGCGGCGACGGCGAGTACGGGCGGCCGTCGACGGAAACCACGCGGGCCGTGATGCGCGACGCGTGCGCGCTGCTGCCCGCGCTGCGTGAGGCGTTGCTGATCCGCACGTGGAGCGGCGTCGAGGGCGAGACGCCCGACAGCAATCCGATCATCGGGCCGAGCCGCGCCGTGCCGCGGCTTCTCCATGCATTCGGTTTTTCGGGCGGGGGCTTTCTGCTCGCGCCCGGTGTCGGCGAAGTGCTCGCCGATCTCGTCATCGACGGCGCCACGGCCACGCCTCTCGACGCTTTTTCGATTGGCCGCTTTGCGCAGGTCGCTGCGTCATCCGTCGCTTAAAAACACACCTCAAAACCCACACTCACGAAGACAGGAGATCATCGATGAAACTGTTCAAGACGATCGCGGCACTCGCCGCCATGTGTGCCTTCGGCGCCGCCGCGCCGGCCTGGTCGCAGACCAGGACGATTTACATCGGCATGAACGGCGGCCCGATGGAGAAGGCGTACACGAGCCAGGTGCTACCCGAGTTCGAGAAAGCGAACAACGTAAAAGTGGTGGTGGTGCCGGGTACGTCGTCGGATATTCTCGCGAAGCTGCTCGCGAACAAGGCGAGCCCGCAGATTCACGTGGTGTTTCTCGACGACGGCGTGATGGCGCGCGCGGTCAGCATGGGCGTGTGCAAGAAGCTCGACGACTCGCCGGTGCTCAAGGAGCTCTACCCGTTCGCACGCATGAAGGACGACATGGGCGCGGGCGTGCAACTCGGCATGACCGGCATTGCATACAACAAGAAGCTGTTCGCCGAGAAAGGCTGGGCGCCGCCCACTTCGTGGATGGACTTCGCCGATCCCAAGTACAAGGGCAAGGTGGTGTTCCAATCGGCGTCGAGCAGCACGTTCGGCCTGCACGGCTTTCTCGCCATCAACCGTTTGATGGGCGGCAGCGAGCAGAACGTGGAGCCCGGCTTCACGAAGTGGGCGAGCACGGTGGGCCCGAACGTCGTCGAATACGTGCCGAATTCGGCGAAGATTTCTGAAATGGTGCAGACCGGCGAAGCAGGGCTCTTTCCGTTGACGCCCACTGCCGTTGGCGATCTGGCCGACAAGGGCATTCCGGTCGGCTATGTGAACCCGAAGGAAGGTCCGGTGCTGCTGCTCGTCGACCTGTGCGTGGTCAACAACAACCCCGATCCGCAGCTTGCGCAAAAGCTCGCGCAATTCCTGCTGTCGGCTCCCGCGCAAACCAAAGCCGCCGAGGCCGGCAAGCAGATTCCGACCAACCGTCTCGCGAAGATGACGCCCGCCATGCAGCAAAGCCTCGGTAACGTGGAAGACCTCGTGCACAAAGTCACGGTGGTGGATTGGGACACGATCAACGCACACCGCGCGCAGTGGGACACGCGCTGGAATCGTCAGATCGAGCGCTGAACGCAGGCTGTCGGGCTGGATGAAGCGCGCGCCTTGTTGCACCCTGTTGCAGTCAGGCGCGCGTTTTTTCGCTTGTTTTGCGGCGACTCAGAAGATTACCGAAACCGCCACGGCGAGCCAGATCGCCGATACGCCCGCGAGAAAGAGATGCCGCGCAATGCGTATCCTCGCGTCGCTGGTTTCAGGCTCGACGGGCGTCGTAGCCATCCACGGCACGAGCCCGAGGCAGCCGAAGCCGATCAGCGCGAGGATGAACACCACGACATCCGCTGCGCGCCAGCCGGTCGGCTCATACATTCCCCAGTAGCCGAGAAACGCAATACCGATCGAAAAGATGGTGGCCGACGCCGCGCTCAGCGCGGGGACCGATCCGATGGGAGCCGGCATGTTGACCTCCGGTCAAGGACTTACCACTCACGACGTACGCGTTTGCCTCGCTTCATAGGTCTTCAGATGGCTATACGCGATACGCAGCAACGACAAAGCCTCCTCGGTCTGCTGCGCCTCGCCGCCGCGCGCGATCAGATCGCCGAGAATATGATCCGCCTCGGTATGCGAGTGGTTTTCCACGTCGCGCAACATGGAAGCGGTGAGCTGCGAGGGCGTAAACAGCATTTGCGTGGCGCGCGCATCGAAGTCCGGCGCCATGGTGAAACCGTTATGCTGCGCCACCGCGCGGGCCTCGCCGAGCAGCGTTTCGATGACGTGCCTGCCGTCCGGCGCGGAAAGAATATCGCCGATGGAGCCGCGCATCAAACAGGTGCTCGCCGCGAGCGTGGCGAGAAACACCCACTTTTCCCACATGCGCAACAGGATGTTGTCGCTGACCAACACGTCGAAATTCGCATCGGCCATGGCGTCGGCAATAGACTGCGCGCGCTCCGAGACGCCGCCCGCCAGTTCGCCTAGCGTGAGCGCGTGCGTGTCGTTCCGATGCACGATCTGCTGATCGGCGTTGAGCGTGGCCGCAATGACACATTGCCCGCCGAGCACGCGCGCTTCGCCGAACTTCTGCGTCAGCACGTCGATATGGCGCATGCCGTTGAGCATCGGCAGGATCAGTGTCGATTCGCCCACGAGCGGCGCGAACGAATCGATGGCGTCGTCCAGACTGTAGGCCTTGCAGCTCAGCAGCACGACGTCGAAGGGTTCGGCGCTCACGCCTGCCAGAATCGTTTTCACGTCATGCAACGTGAGATCGCCGCGCGAACTTCTGATCACGAGGCCATCGCGCTGAAGTCTTTCCGCCCGGCCGGCTCGCACGAGAAAAGTCACGTCCTGTCCTGCCGCTGCGAGCCGTCCGCCGAAGTAGCCGCCCACGGCGCCCGCCCCTACAACCAGAATTCGCATCTTTGGCCTCTCGAGTGAATGTCGTCGCTCGAAGCAATGTAGCAAAGATTGGCGCAATGCATCGGACAAGCACGCAGGCGCCGCGCGGCTCAGGCATCACGTGCACGTAGCAGGCGACTCGCCGCCCCGCTCTCAGCCGCTCACGGCTTCGCGCAGAGCGTTTGCTCGTACAGCGCGAGCATGCCGGGCACGTCCGCGCCCACACACACCTTGCACGCGGGGCGCCCGTCCCACGCGGGCGCGGGCACCGGCATGGTGGAGGGCTTCTGTAGGGTCTGACCGACGGCGATGCCCTCCGTCAACACCCGCACAGGGCCGCTGCGTGTGGTGTACAGATGCGGCGCGAGCACATAGGCCACCGCCGACGAGTCGTGCACGTAAATACCCTTGAGCTGCGCGCTTTCCTGATGGAACGCCTCGTAATGGCGCGACACGTCCCAGACAAACTGCCCGGCTCGGCCGCCGCGATCGCGAATCGACGCAAGATAGTCCCGGCTCATGATGGTGCGCTGCGTAACGTCCAGACCGACGATAACGACGGGCCAGGCCGCGCCGAACACGATGTCCGCGGCGTCGGGGTCGCCGAGAACGTTGGCTTCGGCCGCGGGCGTGACGTTGCCGAGCACGCCGTCGGTGCCGAACGCGCCGCCCATGACCACCACCTGCTTCACGAGCGGCGCGATCTGCGGATCGTCGGCGAGCGCGAGGGCGAGATTCGTCAGCGGGCCGACGGCCAGCAATGAGACCTCGCCAGGATGCGCGCGCACCGTGTCGATGATGAATCGGTGCGCGGGCCGCGCATCCAGCGGTGCGGCAGGTGAATCGCCGAGCGTGATGTTGCCGAGTCCGTTGTCGCCGTGAATCCACGCGAGCGGCTCAGGCGCGGCGCGCCTGAGCGGCGCGACGGCCCCGCGCGCGACCGGTACGCCGGGCGCGAAGCGGCCCGCGAGAAAGCGCGCGTTATGCGTGGTCGTTTCGATCGTCGCGTTGCCGAATACACTTGTGAGCCCGAGCAATTCGATGTCCGGATGCAGCGCCTGGAACACGAGGGCCATCGCGTCGTCCACACCGGGGTCGGTGTCGTAGATCAGCTTGTGTTTGCTCATAAATAGAACGCGTCCGGCAATTGTTCACGCGCGGTCGTGTCGCGCGTCGCGCCCTTCAGGTTGCCGAGACGAATCGGCAATTCTGGCCCGCCCAGTTCGATAATCACCTGACGGCACGCGCCGCACGGCGCAATGGGACCATCGGTATCGCCGATCACTGCGAGCGCGGCAAACTGGTCGCGCTGATAGCCCGCAGCGATCGCGCTGAAAAACGCGGTACGTTCAGCGCAATTGCACAAACCGTACGACGCGTTCTCCACATTGCAGCCGTCGAATACCCGGCCGTCATGAGTCAGCAAGGCCGCGCCGACCTTGAATTTCGAATACGGCGCATAGGCTTTTTCTCGCGCCACGCCCGCGCGCGCCAACAGTTGTTCCATGTTCATGCAGGACATCCTCGAATCAATTGAGCGTAATGAACATGCCCGCGATGGTCGCGCTCATCAGGTTGGAGAGCGTTGCCGCGAGCACCACACGCAAGCCGTAGCGCGCGACTTCGGCGCGGCGTTCCGGCGCGACGGCGCTAAAGCCGCCAGTCAGCACCGCGATCGACGCAAAGTTCGCAAAGCCGCATAACGCAAACGACAGGATAGCAAGCGTGCGCGGATCGAGCGTCTGCAGACCGGCCGCAGTCACGCTCGCCGCATCCTTCAGATACGGCGACAAAGATGCATACGCAACGAATTCGTTGAGGATGATTTTCTGCCCAAGAAAATTGCCGGCAATCGCGGCCTCGCTCCAGGGCACGCCGATCAGCCACGCGAGCGGTGCGAACACCATGCCGAGGATGGATTGCATGGACAGATCCGGGCGCCCGAACCAGCCGCCGATGCCGCCCACGAGTCCGTTGAGCAACGCAATCAGGCCGACGAATGCGATCAGCATGGCGCCCACCATCACCGCGATTTTCAGGCCGACGGTGGCGCCCGAGCTCGCGGCTTCGATCACGTTCGCGGGACGCTTTTCGTCGAAGTTGAGGTTCTCGAGATGGACGCGGCTTGCTTCCGTGGACGGATGAATGATCTTGGCGAACAGCAAGCCGCCGGGCACGGCCATGAACGACGCAGCGAGCAGGTATTCGATTCGTACGCCGAGTCCCGCATAACCCGCGAGTACGGAGCCGGCGACGGCCGCCATGCCGCTCGACATCACCGCGAAGAGTTCGGCGCCCGTCATGTCGCGTGTGAAGGGTTTGACGACCGCGGGCATTTCGCTTTGACCAAGAAAGATGGTCGTGACGGCCGAAAACGATTCGAGCTTCGACACGCCGAGCAGCTTCTGGAACACCGTGCCGAGCACGATCACGATCCAGCGCATGACGCCCAGGTAGTACAGCACCGAAATCAGCGCGGTCACGAAGATGATGGCCGGCAGCACGCGCACCGCAAACACGAAGCCGCCGTTGCCGAACACCTGGAACATCCTCGCCTGCACGAGGCCGCCGAACAGGAACTCGATGCCCGCATTGCCGTAGCCGAGCACGCTGTTCACGCCGGCCGCCGCGGCCGCGAGAATCGTCTTGCCGAGCGGCACGAACAGAATGAATGCGCCGATACAGATCTGCGCGAGCAGCGCGCTACTTACAGTTCGTAAGCGAATGGCGCGCCGATTGGTCGAAAAGATAAAAGCGATCAGGAGCAGTACGGCAATGCCGAGTACGTTGCGAGCGATAAGTGCCATGTCTCGTGTTCTTCATATGAATGTGGCACTGATGCTAAACGAAACTGCTGTGCGAGAGAAATGTTTGAGGGGCGAATCAGTGTGATTTGGAAAAAAACACCACAGCGCCTTCCTGCGGTGTAAGGCCGAGGCTGAAGTACCCTTCGAGCCGCTCGGCGTCGGCGTCTTTCAGTTCGAACGGCGCGCGAATGAAACCGGACACGACCGCATGGTCGTACCACACGCTCATCCACATGCGCAGTGCCAGGACTTCCGGCGACACCAAACCCCATTCGTGGGTCATGATTCTGTCTCCGTCACGCAACTCGCCGCTTACGCGGCCATCATGGTTACCTTCATGGCCGGCCGCTCGACAGGCGGAAACACGTGCCAGAAGCCGTCGTCGTGTCGAAAGAAAAACAGTGTGAGCACGCCGGTCTCGCGCTGTGCCTCGACACACACACAGCGCCTGATGCCTCGGCGCGGGGACGGCTGTAACTGAATACGGACCGAGGCTGCGCCGCTCGCATCCAGCCACTTCTCGATGAGTTCGCGCAATGATCGCTCTGACGCTGCCATAGGTCCTCCGCCGGTTCCCATAATGCATCGTAGGATGGTGTTGGCAGCGCCTCCATCGGCGGCGGCGGAATGTCAGTTCAGGAATGTCTGTTTTGCCACTCAGATTTTCCTGACGCGCCAAAATTACCTATTCGGCGACGAGTCCGTGCCGGATGGCATAGCGAATCAGGTCCGCATTGTTGGCGAGTCCGAGCTTCTGCATGAGCCGCATTTTGTGCGTGCTGATCGTTTTGGCGCTGAGTGCGAAGGCGTCGGCGATTTCATTCAGGCTCTTGCCGAGCGCGAGCATTTGCAGCACCTGAAACTCGCGGTCAGACAGGATTTCATGCGGCGGGGCATCACCCGAATAGGTTTCGAACACGATGCCTTCCACGAGCTTCGGGTCGATGAAGCGCCCGCCTTCCGCCAGCTTGCGAATCGCCGCAAGCAGCACGTCGGGGTTGCTGTCCTTCGTGACATAACCGGTTGCGCCCGCACGCAGCGCGCGCGAGACAACCTGCGCCTCGTTATGGATGCTCAGCACGAGCACCGGCAGCGACGGGCGCTCTGCCCGCACGCGCCGGATCAGGTCCACACCGCTGATGCCTGGCATCGTCATGTCGAGCAACAGCAGATCGACCTGGCAGCTACGCAGCTTTTCGATGACTTCGGAACCTTGGGCTGCTTCGCCGGCCACCACGATATCCGGAGTGGTTTCGATTATCTGCTTGAGACCTCCGCGCACCAGCGGGTGATCGTCGGCAATCAAAAGGTTGATCATGTTTAAAGCCCATCCTGAAGCGGTATATGAATCGAAACCGAAGTGCCGGTGCCCGGCGCGCTGTCGATCAGCAAGGACCCGCCGATCAGACGCGCCCGCTCGCTCATGCCGAGCAGTCCGTATGAATAGTCTCTGCGCGCCGCCTCCTGGTCGAAGCCGCAGCCGTCGTCGCTGACATGCAGATCCAGGGCAGTCGGCGTGCTCGTGAGCGTGACGTCCGCGCGCGTCGCGCACGCGTGACGTGCAACATTGGTGAGCGATGCCTGCACGATGCGAAACATCGCCGTGGCGTGCGCATCGGAGAGCACCGGCTCGTTGCCGTTGAGCCGGAACTGGCAGGCAAGCCCGCTGCGCCGCCCGAAATCGTCGACGAGCCATTCGAGCGCCGACACGATACCGTAATTGAGCGCGGCCGGCCGCAAATGACTCGCCACATTGCGCACCATCCAGATGGTTCTCTCGACCAGCTCGCGCATGTCGTCGGCCCGCTTTGCCACTTCCTGATCGCCGGGAAGCCGCATTTTGAGCAGCGAGACGTCCATCTTGAGCGCCGTCAGCAGCTGGCCCAGTTCGTCGTGAACTTCCATCGCGATGCGCTTTCGCTCTTCTTCGCGAATGGCTTCCATATACGCGGACAATTCGCGCAGTTGCTCACGCGACTCCACCAGTTCCTGCTCGATGCGCTTGCGCTCGGTAATGTCGTTCAAGCCGACGAAGATGGCGGGCGCGTCGTCGTAAGTCGCGACGCGCGCGGTCGCGATCGCCCAGAACACCGTGCCGTCCGGCCGCCTGAACCTGAGCTCGGTGTTGCGGAAACTGCCCTCGTGTCGCAGCTGTTCGACAAGCCGGTCGCGATCCGCCAGGTCTGCATACAGCTCGGCGATGTTGGCGACGTGCGTGGTCACATAGTCGACGCCAAACAGCTCGCGCAATGGCTTGTTGGTGTACAGAATGTGCCCTTCCGGCATCGACGTGATGCACAGCGGCACAGGACTCGTCTCGGCGATGGTGCGAAAGCGGAACTCGCTGGCGAGGAGCCGCGCTTCAGCGCGTCTGCGTTCCTCTATCTGCGATTGCAGCGTCGCGTTGGCCCGCGCGAGTTCGTCGGTGCGCTGCGCGACGCTCGCTTCGAGGCCGTCGCGCACGCGCGACAACGCAGCCTCCGCCTGCTGACGGACCAGCACTTCCTCCTGCAACTGGCGGTTCTGCGCCATCAGCTTCTGGTGCATGCCGCGCAGCGCAAGGTGCGTGCTGATGCGCGCCATCATTTCGTCTACGTGGACGGGCTTCGTGAGGTAATCGACTCCGCCCGCCGAGAAACCTTCCACCATGTCCTCGCTGCCCGTCAGCGAGGTCATGAAGATCACGGCGATGTTGCGGGTGCGTTCGTCCGACTTCAGGCGCCGGCAGGTTTCGAAACCGTCGATGCCCGGCATGCGCACGTCGAGCAGAATCAGATCGGGCTGCGAGAATTGCGCGCGCTGGATCGCCTCCGGGCCGTCGAGCGCGACCAGCACCCTGAAGCCGCGCGCCACCAGGCTCTCGACAACAATGGCGAGATTCGCGGGGTTGTCGTCCGCGATCAGTACGGTGGGCGACTCGTCGTCGGGCAGGGACATCTCGTTCATCGTACCGCCCTGGCTTCGAGCTGCTCCTCGACGAGATGCAGCAGCGCCTTCGACTGATAGCCCTTCGCGAGAGCAAGAATCCGCGTGGTGAACGCCTGGTAATGCGGGTTGTGTGTCGCGACGCGCTCGGCCCACAACGCGATTTCCTGCATGTCGCCAAGACGCGCGAGCAGATGCAATTGCTGCAGCTCCTTGTCCGGCACGACGACGAACGGCTCGGCGGAGGCTTCCAATGCGACTCGCGGATCGTCCGCCGGCGCGTAGATCCATTCGAGGTCGAGCAAACGCGCGATCTGCGCGAGCAGTTCGTCGAAGTCGACCGGCTTCGAGAGAAACGCATTGGCGCCGGCCTTCAGACTGCGCTCTTCGTCGGCGCCCGACGGGCTCGCGGAAGTGGCAATCACCGGCACCTCGGCGAAGCCCTGAACCTGGCGCAGTCTGCGCGTCGCCTCGAGTCCGTCCATATCCGCCATCACGATGTCGGTCACGATCAGCGCCGGGCGCTCGCTCAAGGTTTTGGCGAGGCCCTGGCGGCCGCCGGTTGCCTCGACAATCTCGAAGCCGAGCCGGCTGAGAAACTCGACCATCACCGCGCGGTTCATCGGGACGTCGTCGATCACGAGCACCTTGCGGCGCGCCCCTTTGTAGCCCGTCGCGATGCGCGCACCGGAGGCCGCGGCGGGCGCGGAGAGCGGCGCCCCCGGCGCTGCCTCGAGCTCGAACCAGAATGCGCTGCCGCGGCCAGGCAGGCTCTGCACGTGGATCTCGCTGCCCATCGCGCGCAAAAACTGCTGACTGATCGTGAGGCCGAGCCCGGTTCCGCCGGTGCCGCGTTCCGTATGCATGATCTGTTCGAAAGGCTCGAAGATAGTCTGCAGTTTATCCGGATCCATGCCGATGCCGGTATCGCGCACCTCGAAACAAACCCTGCCCATTGCGCTCATTTCGATGAGCAGGCTCACGCTGCCCTGATCGGTAAAGTTGAACGCATTCACGAGCAGATTCAAGAGCACCTGACGCAAGCGCCGTTCGTCGGCGCGCACGGCCTCCGGCACGTCGGGCGCCACACGCCAGATGAAATCGACGTGTTTCTGCGCCACCTTCACTTCAATGATCTCGCGGATGGCGTCGAGCGTGCCCGCGAGCGGCACATCGGCCATCTCGATGCGCAAACGGCCCGCTTCGACGCGCGCGAAATCGAGTGCATCGCCGATCAGTGCGAGCAAATGTTCGCCACTGCGTTGAATCACGCCGACGCCTTCGCGATGCTGCGCGCTCAGGCTCGTGTCGCGCCGCAAGATCTGCGCATAACCGAGAATCGCATTCAGCGGCGTGCGCAATTCGTGGCTCATGTTCGCCAGAAATTCGCCTTTCGCGCGGTTTGCCGCCTCCGCGGAACGGCGTGCCTCGCGCTCCACCGCCGCGTCGCGTTCGTCGAGATACCCGCGATGCAGCCGCGCGGCCATCGAGTTAAAGGCGCTCACCACGCGCTCGAGTTCGTCGGGCTCACGGGGCGCGCGCCGGTTCAGCTTCAGGGGTTGGGCGGGCTTGCGAAAGTCGTACTCTTCGACGGTATGCGCGAGCACCATAAGATGACGCGTCACGAGCCGCGTCAGAATGTAGAAGATAAAAAGAGAAACCAGGAAGATATTCGCGGCCTGCGTGACGAGAATGGTCAGCGCCGTGTGGGTGAGATCGTCGTAGAGATCCCTTAACGTCGCCTGCACGTAGAGCGTGCCGATGCGTTGCTCCTTGCCGAGCACGCGATACACGAGCGGGTACTCCCGTGTGATGGCCGGGCCGCTTGCCGGCCGGCCGGCGGACACGATCAACGGTGCAGTACCGCTTCCCGCCTGGCGCACCTGCGCCGTTCCGATGTCCGGGAGGCGCACAATGCCGCCGAGTTCGAGCCGCAGTTGCGCGTCGTCGAGCCGCCACAGCGCCTCGCTGAGGCTGTCGCGATAGCTTTTGTCGATGTCCGAGAGGCGGTTCTCGATCAGCGCGATGCCTGCGCTGTAGTCGCGCTCGATCTGCAGCGCGGTCAACAACAAGGTGAGCACGCAACTAAACAGAATCGTGATCGCGAGAAGCCTGAGCACGACACTGTGCCGCAACCGCCTGAGCGGATACCGCCACTCCCCCATGAGGTTGACAGCCATATTGCCCCGCAAGCATGGTGATGTCAGTTCGTGTTGCGCTCGTGCGGCGATTGCAGTTTTTCAGCGCCTGCGTCGAAGAGCCGCTTTTTTTGCCAGTTATTGCCCGTTATGACGCCATGCGAGAGCGTTGCCCGTTTCCGTGCCCAATCTGCTGCATTCGATTCACGACGACAGCCGGATTCCCCTCACCGCCGGGGGCTCGTGGACGACGCGAAGCAGCAGGTCGTCTACGCAATCCGCGAGCTCCCGCAGCATGGCCGCGGCGTCGCCATCCAGTTCCGTGTAATGCGATTTGCGCAATTCCCGCAGTGTTTCGCCAACCCGCCTGATCGCCTTCGGTCCGCTGTCAACGAGCGGCCAGCAATGCATCAGGTACCCGAGCGGCGTAATGCAGCGCCGTTCGCACCAGATATCGAATAGCCGGAAGCAGATCGAATTGATATGCTCCACTTCGTTTTCGCGCTGCGACAGATACGGAATCATTTCTGCTCGTCCGGTTGGGCCATTTTGACCCGCCCATCATAGAACGAAGGCCGGCGTACAACAGTCAGGCGGCGCGGAGAATCCGCCAAGGGTATCCCGATTCACGAGTAAGGAAATCCTGACCCCGGCTCGCGCCCCGTGCGCACCGCTTTTCTGCCTCGCGCAAAGCACCCGTTAGCGGCTGCGCGGCGCGGCCGGCCACTCCATCCAGTACTCGGCCGGAATCTTCCTATCCGCTGCGGAAAGATACCGGTTGTCCAGTTCGATCACCCTCCGCTCGCGCAAATCGGCTTGCGCCAGCGCGTTCTGAATGTACGGATGCGAATTGAAGAGGCGCATATAGGAGCCGTTTTTATAAGCCCCCGCGAATCCCCGCTCGATGGTCGACGCCAACGCGGGATCGCGGCGGCCGACATAAAAAAGGAAATCCGACCGGTATTTCAACAGCAAACGTTTTTCCACCGTCAATTCCGGGCCGCTCTCGCCGCGCGCTTCCATTTCGGGAAAGGCCTCGATCAGGCCCCTGGGGTAATAATCTATCCGCCCGGCACGTGTCATCGCGAGCAGCGTGTCCGTGCTGGACGTTTCGACCTTCAGACCAGCGTCGCGCAGAATGTCCGTATCCACCCAGCCGAGCCCCTGGCCCGCCGTCAAACGCTGCAGGTCGGCAAGGTTCTGCACGCGGTCGAACTCGGCCTGCCGGTCCTTCCGTATGACGAAGAGGCGATAGCCGATCAGCCCGCGATTCACCGGAATATGCACCACATTCAGGCCATGTTCCGCGCGGCTGTCCATGCTGGTCCATAAAAGATTGATGGATGAGCCGTCCGCCAGTTCGGCGAGCGCGCGGCCGCGCTCCATCGCAACGTCGGCCTCCCGAATCCTATACGTCGCGTTGGCCGTCTTCATGGCCAGGTCCAGCACCGCAAGAGCAAAGGCGGCATGCACCTCGCCGCCGGTGCGGATGCGCGGATGCACGATCTCGAAGTCGGCTGTCGACATGGGGCGCGGGCGGCCGGGCATGCCGGCCATGCCCAACGCCGCGAGTACAAAGGTCCTGCGCTGCATGATGTGTCGACGTCTAATGGAATGCGCCGGACGTCCGCGTCGGCGCCCGGCATGTGTAAGCATCGTGTCACTGTAGTGAAAGCTTTGCAATGAGGGAAAGACTGGCTGAAGAGCAGGCTCTCGTTGCGAGTGCAACGTCGTTCGTCGCGCTCCCCGGCCTGTTCACGACAATGGAAAACCCTGAGAAGCATGAGGCTTGCGCCGTCGGTAAAGATCCGGATAGCTAAGTGTTATCGCCGCGTCTACTGATTTAACTGCGGATTGAACTGCGCGGCAGGCCGATCATGGTCGCCGGCCGATAGGCTTTCGCGGCATGAATGATGCTTGGCCAACACACCGACGCTTTTGAAGGAGTCGACGCCATGACGCTCTGGAGCCTTTTGCGTTCGCCCGCGGAACAACAGATCGCCGGCATGCCGGTGCCCTGCTCTGTGTCGCTGCCCGACGGCCAGCGCATCGGCGCGCCAGAGCCGCGTCTGTCGTTCGAAATCCGCGATATGCGGGCATTGCTGCATCTGCGGCAAGGTGCGATTGGCCGGCTGGCGGAAGACTATGTGGAAGGCCGGCTCGAAATCGAAGGCGATCTGCATGACCTCATGGCCGCGGCGCCCGCTTTGCTGCGCGGCGATCCTACACACGAAACGCACGGATGGCTGCTCGAGCGCGTGAGCCGCACGCGCCGCGCGATCTGGGAGCGCACGCATCACAGCCGCGCGAAGGACGCCGCGCAAATCCAGCATCATTACGATATCTCCGACGATTTCTACGCGCTGTGGCTCGATCCGCTGCGCGTGTACTCGTGCGCCTATTTTTCGTCGCCGGACATGGCGCTTGCTGAAGCGCAGCAGGCCAAACTCGATCACATCTGCAAGAAACTGATGCTGCGCTCGGGCGAGCGCTTTCTCGATGTGGGCGCAGGCTGGGGCGCGCTGCTGCTGTGGGCTGCCGAACACTACGGCGTGGCCGCCACGGGCATCACGCTGTCGAAGAACCAGCACGCTTACGTCAACCGGCTGATCGAGGAAAAGGGACTGCAAGGGCGTGTAAAAATGCTGCTGCAGGATTATCGCGATGTGGATGAGTCGGCGCCGTTCGACAAGATCGCTTCGGTGGGCATGTGCGAGCACGTCGGCCGTCCCAATCTGCCCGCCTATTTTGCCAAGATGCGGCGACTGCTGAGACCCGGCGGTCTCATGATGAACCATAGCATCACGGCCGGCGGCGTCGAAAACGGCGAAGTGGGCGGCGGCATGGGCGAGTTCATCGACAGGTACATCTTTCCGGGCGGCCAGCTCGTCCATGTGAGCGTCATGATGGACGCCATGACGCGCGGCAATCTCGAACCGGTGGACGCGGAGTGCCTGCGGCCGCATTACGCGCGCACGCTATGGCATTGGGCCGATGCGCTCGAGGCGCATCTCGACGAGGCGCGCCGCATTCTCGGCAACGACGCGGAAAAAGTCATTCGCGCTTACCGGCTGTATCTTGCCGGGTCGGCCATGGGATTCGAGCACGGCTGGACGTCGCTGTTCCAGATCGTCGCTTCGCGTCCCGCAGAGTCCGTGACAACGGACGACGGCGCAACCGGCCACATGCCATGGGCTCGCAGCGACTATCCGTACAATCGCACGTACATGTATGCCCGCAACGCGGCGATCGATCAGGTCAACGAAATTGAACACGCCAACGGCGGCCAGGACATCTGCTGAACGGTGCGGCTTGCTTCTATCTTTGCTGCGCGGCACCGCCGCGCGTGTCACGAATGCTCGACTCGGGGCGCTGCTGCACCGGATTCCGCGTGCCCGGCGTTTTCCGCCTCCGGCTCGCGGGATTCGACTTCCGGCCCCATCGTAACGAGCACGCTGCAACTCACGCGGTCGAGCAGCAGCCCATCGGTCCGGCCTCCCCACCATCGCGCGAGCCTGCCGGCTTTGTGGTGTCCCACCACGATCAGATCGACGTTGAGCTCTTTGGCGAAGTGAGGAATCTGATCCAGCGGATCGCCTATTGCAAAGTGGCCTGTCGCGTGAATGCCCTTCGCGGCCAGCTTCTTCAGACCTTCGTCGAGCACGCTTTTGACCGAGTCGCTGATCAGGTTCGCCGGTATGGCGGAAGTGATATCCGCGCCCTGCACCCACGTGGAATTGTTGATCACGGAAAGCACGTGGACTTGCGCCGCGAGATCGCGCGCGAGCCGGGCGCCGTCTGCCAGCGCGTGCTGCCCCTCGCGGGTTCCGTCGTAACAGAGAAGAATGCGGTTGAAGGCCGACATGTCGTCCCCCCTATCTCGATGCGCGGCAATGCGCCGAATGCAATCGGCGCATGCAGGAAGACAGATCCCAGCCCGCACAATTCAGTATATGTCGCTGATCGAAGCCGTGCCGCTCTTCACCCGAGCAGACAGCACAGCCGGTTGGCCTTGCACCAGGCCAACCGTCAACAACCGCCTACAGTCCCCAGATGATGTCCGCGCCGCGCTTGCGGGCTTCGCGCAACATGTCCAGAAACGGCCACGCGCGCTGCGACAGACCATTGCTCGGCTCCCGCCGGTTACCCGGCGAACGATGCAGCGCTTCCAGCGCGACTTCCGCGCTGGCGTCTTCCGTGATTGCCGACTCCAGCCGGTCGATCGCGGCCGGCAGTTCGTCGTGCATGATCACGCCCCGCTCGCTCAGACGCTTACCGATCAGGCCCAATAGATATTGAGCGAGGTCCCGAAGCATCACAACGTCCGGTGATGCAGTGGATTGAAAAGTGATCAGCATGATGGCTCCTTTTTTATGCACCGCGTCGCGCCACGTGGTCAGACACGGGCCATGGCGCGCCCGCACAGGCGGTAAGCCTGTTTCTGAATATTTATATCACGTTGTGATTTAAATGGCAGGTGCAATCTACCCGAAGCCTGCGCCGCGCAACGCGCGTAAGCCCTGCCCATGGGATCGGAGTCTGCTCCTCGACGGCCCACCGCTCTCCACGTGCCGGCCGTTTATATCATATTGAAATATAATTATGACCAGACGGTATTCGCGCTCACCGGGGTTTCCCTAGTATCGTCGCACTCCAGCACAATCGGCTCACTCCCTTTTTTCGCAGTTTTTCCCGCACTTTGTCCCGCACTCTCGTCCTGCGCTGGTTCTCCAGCTTTATTCCCGCCCCCGTTACAGTGCAATTGCAGGAGCGCGCGCGTTCATGTCTGGGCGCGCTGCTCGGCATCGCATTTACCGGTGGCTCGATGTATCTGCTGTTGGGGCCCGGCACGAACATTCCGCTGCTGGTTGCACCCATGGGCGCTTCCGCGGTGTTGCTGTTCGCGGTACCGGCAAGTCCGCTCGCGCAGCCTTGGTCGATCATCGGCGGAAATCTGGTTTCGGCGACGATCGGCGTGACGTGCGCGAACGTGATTGCCGACCCGACACTGGCGGCCGCAATGGCGGTCGCGCTGGCGATCTGCGGCATGTTCGCGCTTCGCTGCGTGCACCCGCCGTCGGGCGCGGTGGCCCTGACCGCGGTGCTCGGCGGGCCCGCCATTCATGCTCTCGGCTATCGGTTCGTGCTCGAACCGATCTTCATACAGTCGGCTGCGCTGCTTGCCGCCGCGATCGCCTATCACGCGGCGACCGGCCACCGCTATCCGCATTCGGCCCGCGCGGCGCGCGGCGCGGCGGCCAGCGCCGCCGGCGCGGACTCTCGCGCCGGCTTCACACGCGCCGATCTCGAAGCGGTGCTCAAGCGCCGCAGCGAAATGCTCGACATCGATCCGGACGACCTCGAATCCCTGCTGCGCGAGACGCAGCTTCATGCCTTCTCGCGCAGCTTCAACGAGTTGACCTGCGAAGACATCATGTCGCGTCAAGTCGTATCGGTGTCGGCCAGCACGCGTGCGGTCGCAGCGTGGGCACTGCTCAAACGCAACAAGGTCAAAGCGCTGCCGGTGATCGACGAGGAACGCACTTTGGTGGGTATCGTGACGCGTGCCGACCTTGTCGATAAACGAATCTTCGGCCAGTTCGCGCCGTTCATCGCCTATTTCGACGGCTGGCTGCGCGGCGACGCGCTGCGTGCGCCAAACGTGGGCAATGTGATGACGACCGACGTCTGCACGGTCAAGGCAAACGCGCCGATCACCGACCTCGTACCCATGTTCGCAAACTACGGCCACCACCATATTCCTGTACTCGATTTCACCGGACATGTAGTCGGCATGATTACGCAGGTGGACCTGATCTCCGGACTGTATCGGCAGACCGTGGTGAAGGCGCAGCACGCGGCTTGAGGGATCGAATTCTGCCGATTACGTCATTTTATGATATAATTATCGTTTATCCACGCTGGCGGACGAACAATGAAAGAACGGGCTCGCGGGCTGCGCAAAGCCGACTTTGAGCAACTGTCGGAGTTCCGCTATCAGATGCGGCGCTTCGAGCGCTTCTCGGAGCAGGCCGCGCAGAGCGAAGGCATCACGCCGCTGCAATATCTGCTGCTCCTGCATATCAAGGGATATCCGGAGCGCGACTGGGCGACCATCGGCGAACTGGCGGAGCGGCTGCAGGCCCAGCATCACGGCGTGGTCGCGCTCGTATCGCGCTGCGAGGCGCTCAATCTCGTGCGCCGCCAGACTAGCGAAACGGACCGCCGTCAGGTTGAAGTGCACATTGAAAAAGCCGGCGAGCGTGTGCTCGCAAGACTGGCGGAGCTGCATCGCGCCGAGTTGAAATCGCTGAAAGGCGCATTCCAGGTTCCTCAGATCGACCTCGACTAACTATGACCATGGACTCCCACAAGCGGGATTTTTCCGCGAACGCACGGCTGCCGGGCATTTTCGCGCTGGCGGCATGCATCGGCGCGGTGAGTACGCTGGCAGCGTTCGTGCTGCTGAATCTGATTCATCTGTTCACGAACCTGTTCTTCTTCGGCACGCTGTCGTTCGTCGAACATTCGCCGGCGCATAACAACGTGGGCTTGTGGGTGATTGGCGTGCCCGTGGTGGGCGGGCTTATCGTCGGATTGATGGCCCGCTTCGGTTCGGAAAAAATTCGCGGCCATGGCATTCCGGAGGCGATCGAAGCCATCCTGTTCGGCAAGAGCAAAATGTCGCCGAAAGTCGCGGTACTCAAGCCGTTGTCATCGGGCATCGTGATCGGCAGCGGCGGACCGTTCGGCGCCGAGGGGCCGATCATCATGACGGGCGGCGCGCTCGGTTCGCTGATCGCGCAATGCTTCAAGGTGACGGCGGCGGAACGCAAGACGCTGCTCGTGGCCGGCGCGGCCGCGGGCATGACCGCGGTGTTCGGCACACCGCTCGCGGCGGTACTGCTCGCGGTGGAATTGCTGCTGTTCGAATGGCGGCCCCGCAGCTTCCTGCCGGTGGCGGTGGCCTGCGCCGTGGCCGGTTTTGCGCGCGCGGCATTTTTCGGCGCTGGTCCGCTGTTTCCGCTCGAAACCGCCGCACCCGATGGCTGGTCGCTGTTTTCCTGCCTGATTGCAGGGCTTTTATCCGGTGCGCTCGCGTCAGGACTGTCCGCCTCGCTCTACAAGACCGAAGATCTGTTCGGCAAATTGCCCGTCCACTGGATGTGGTGGCCCGCTCTCGGCGGCATCGTAGTAGGCATCGGCGGATGGCTCGAGCCGCGCGCCCTCGGCGTGGGCTATGACGTGATCGGCGATCTGCTGCATCAGCACATCGCGCTGCAGATTGCTATCGCGCTGCTCGCGGTGAAGGCCGTCATGTGGGTCGTCGCGCTCGGGTCCGGCACGTCAGGCGGCGTGCTCGCGCCGCTGCTCATGCTCGGCGCGGGACTCGGGACCGTCCTGTCGCACTGGCTGCCGGGCAATCAACCTGCGTTGTGGCCGCTGGTGTGCATGGCCGCGACCCTCGGTGCCACGCTTGGCGCGCCGCTTACCGCAATCGTGTTCGCATTCGGTCTCACGCACGACGCCAACGCCCTGCTGCCGCTCCTCACCGCGACGCTGGTTGCGCACGGCTTTGCCACGGTGACCATGCGCCGCTCGATCATGACGGAGAAAATCGCCCGACGCGGCTATCACATCTATCGCGAATACGGCGTAGATCCGCTGGAACGCCATCATGTGGATGAGGTGATGACCGCCTCGGTCGATTCGATCGACGCGGACATGACGGTCGGCGCGGTGCTGGACAATTTCTTTGGCACGAAGCAAACCCGGCGTGCATATCCTGTCGTGCGTGACGGCGCGGTGGTCGGCGTGGCCGATCGTGCGTTGCTCGAACAGTTCCGCGATGCAGACCCCGAACTGCGGATTGCCATGAGCGTCGCGAACGTGTTCGGTCAGCGCTCGCTTGCATTTGCTTTGCCATCCGAAACATGTCGCCTGGTTGCGACAAGACTCGCGGTACACGGCCTTGAGCGGCTGCCTGTAGTCGCAGACGCGAAGTCCCTGCGCCTCATTGGCATCGTCTCGCGCAGTGACCTCGTCAAGCCGTCGCTCAGCCATTTCGAAGAAGAACACAAGAGAGAGCGGTTCCGCCGTCTCGCACCGGCGCGCAGCAAACGCCGCTTCGCTCCGGTCGGAAAGGCAGGCTAGGCCCGGCCCGCCGCTATCCGATCCGCTTCAGGGCGAAGCGGATTCGGCCGGATAGACCAACCGCCCGTCCGGCTGCGCCTGTGCTGCCGGCGTGACGGTTGCGGGGTCAACGTGATGCGGGCCCATGATGTGACATACCGTTTCGCCGCGCATCAACAGGTAGTCGGTAATGATGCGCCGGTGACAACGCCACCACACGGCTTCCGAGCACATGATCGCGCAGCGACAGCGGTGGCCCAGCTCACGCAGCTCCGCAAGCCCCTTTTGAAAGGCCGCCGTCATGGCGTAATCGGCATAATTGCGAAACGCCGGATGCGTCCAGTAGCCGTTCACCGACGGCCCTTCGTCTTTGCGGCGGCTACGCCGCCCGCCCAGCTCCGCGAGGTGCACATAGTCGATATGCGCGGGGGCCAGCGAATGCGGCAACGTATCGCGATTAAATTGAGGATTGGTCCGCGAGCGAGGAATGCTGCGCACGTCGACCAATAATTCGACCTCCGAATCTTTCAGCAGATCGATCAATTCGGGAAGCGTACGCGTGGAATGCCCGATCGTGAAAAATGGCCGCGCCATGGTGACCTCGTCGACTGCGGGATATGCATCGGATTGTATCGCCAGCGAGGCATGACCGACCACCCGACTCGACCGCCCGACTCGCTCGACCTTCCGTACGCATTCTCCATGCCTGCAAGCCCTGCCATTCGCGGCTCTTCACCTCACGTGAGACCTCAGTTGCTCGCCGAAACCGCCGTCACGGTCTGGGGCACGTCCCAGCCGCCGCCAAGCGCGCGGTAAAGCGCGACCGCAGCGAGCGCGTGCTCACGCCGTGCCTGATTCAACGATTCAGCGTCGCGCAAATACGCCTCCTGCGCGGCGAGCACGTCGAGGAAACTGGACGCGCCTCCTATATACAGCTCGGTCGACAGACGCAGCGCATGGTTCGACGCATCCAGCGCGCCTCCGAGCCTTTGTACCTGCGCGGCGCCGCTTACCAGTTCACTGCGGTTGTCCTCGATTTCCTTTAGCGCCTGCAGCATGGTCTGGCGCAAGCCGAGCTGCGATTCACGCATTCTGCTCTCGCTCGCGTCGATATTCGCGCTGATGCGGCCTGCGTTGAAGATCGGGCTCGTCGCGCTCAATGCCGCACTAAACAGATTGTCGGTCAGCGTAGGCAGTCCAAGATACGACGACGCCAACAAGCCATCGGCGAGATTGAGCTTGAACTTCGGATAGCGCTCCGCCTTCGAGACGCCCACTTCGGCCGCGCGCTGCTCGACCGTTGCATAGGCCGTGCGCACGTCGGGGCGCTGCAACAGCGCTTCGGAAGGCAGCGTTTGCGGCACGCGCTGCGCCGGCGCCGGAATGTCGCGAGCGACGGCGAGTAGCAGGCTATCCACACTTTCCGGCGTGCGTCCCGAGTAGACCGCGATCAGACTGAGCTGATGCTGCACGACGGTCTGCACGCGTGGAATCTGTGCCTGCAAGTCGTCCAACTGGTTTTGCGCGCGCGCCACATCGAGCTGCGACGACAGGCCGTAGTGCAAACGTTGTTGCGTGAGTTTGAGCGCGCGCTCGCGAATCTGTTCGTTATCCAGAAGAATTTGCAATTGCGCCTGTGCCCAGCGCAGGTCGATATAGGCGGCTGCTGTATTCGCAGCAAGCGCGAGCCGCACCTCGTTCAGTGCGGACTGCTTGCCCGACACCTGGGCCTGCGCCGCCAGAACGGCGAGACGCTCGCCGCCGAAAACGTCCGGAGTCCAACTGGCTGTCAAACCGACACCGGCCTGACGCACGTAGCCCAGTGGCGGCGGCGTGTTCTGCCGGGAGTAGGCTGCGTTGGCGCCGGCATTCAGCTCAGGCAGCAATGCCGCGCGATTCTGCGTGGCGAGATCCTGCGCCTGCCTGACACGCTCCACGGCGGCCTGCACGTCCAGATTGCCGGTCAGCACGGATTCGACGAGCCGATGCATCACCGGATCACCGAACTGGTCCCACCATACGTTGGCATTCACGCTGTCTTGCGGTGCATCCACGTTCCAGGCGTCGGGTGCAAGCGCGCCGACCGTTTGCGGCAGGTCCGCGTGCGTGGCAGGCTGCACCGCACACGCGGCGAGCGTCAGCAATGCAGCGCTCGCGACGAGCCTGATAGCAGTCGTTTTCATATTGGAATCCTCAATGGGCGTCGGGCGGCGGCGCCGTATTGCCGAACGGGCGCGAGAAGAACACACTCAACAGGCCCACGACAAAGCACAGCGACACAGCAAGAAAAGTGTCGGAAAAAGTCAGCACGAGCGCTTCGCGCATCAGTACCGCATGCAATGCGCCGAGTCCGGCGTGGGCTGCATCTAGTGCGTTTCCGCCGACTGCCGCGAAGTGCGCAGCCTGCTGTTGCAGGATTGCTTCGACTGCGGGTCGGCCTGCTGTCAGATGTTCGTCGAGCCGCTCGTAGTGCAGATTGAGCCGGTCGTTGAGCATTGTGCTGCTCACCGCAATGCCGATCGCTCCGCCCAGGTTGCGCATCAGGTTGAAGAGGCCGCTCGCCGAGCGAAGCCGCGACGGCGGCAACGAGCCGAGCGCCATCGTCACAATCGGCGGAATGCAGAACTGCTGGCCGATGCCGCGAAGCGCCTGCGGAATCAGCAACTCATGCCAGCCCCATTCATGAGTGAGCGGCACATACAGGTAACAGCCAATGCCAAAGAGGATAAGGCCGAACACCAGGAGGAGACGCATATCGACAAAGCGCGCGAGCGTGGAATACGCAACCAGTGCGAGCAACTGGAAACAGCCGACCGACAGCAACGCGAGGCCGATCTGCAGCGAGTCAAAACCGCGCACGCGCGACAGAAACACCGGCGTTAGAAATACCGTGCAGAAGATGCCGATGCCGGTAATAAACGAGAGCAGACTGCCAATGCCGAAGTTACGAATGGCGAGCGCGCGCAAATCGACAATCGGCTCTTTCGCCGTGAACGCATGCACGACGAAGAGAAAGCCGCAAATCGCCGAGATCCATGTACACAAGATAATTACGTCGTCGCCGAACCAGTTCTTTCGCGGTCCTTCTTCCAGCACGTATTCGAGGCACCCAAGAAATCCCGACATCAACAGGATACCTATGTAATCGCCCTTCTTCAGCAACGACAGATCGGCCTTGTCGATATGCACGTATTTCGGCACCATCAGCGCGACGACGAGGCCCGGAGCGAGGTTGAGATAGAAGAGCCAGTGCCACGACCATTGCGATGTGATCCAGCCGCCGATTACAGGACCCACCGTCGGCGCGAGCGAGGCAAGCGCGCCGATGGTGGTCGACGCAATCAGGCGCTGCTTGCCGGGAAACAGCACGAATGCGGTGGTAAAAACCGTCGGAATCATCGCGGCGCCGAGCGCGCCTTGCAAGCCGCGAAACAGAATCATCGAATTGATGTCCCATGCAAGGCCGCACAACATGCTGGTCACGGTGAAGCCGAGGGCCGAGAAGGCGAACAGCCAGCGCGTGGAGAACACGCGAGTGAGCCAACCGGACATCGGAATCACGAGAATTTCGGCGATCAGATACGAGGTTTGCACCCACGAGAGCTCGTCCTGGCTCGCGGACAGGCCGCCGCCAATGTCCTTGAGCGACGACGCGACAATCTGGATATCGAGGGTGGCCATGAAGAAGCCGAGGCACATCAGCGCAAAGGCGAACACCTTGGTGCGTGTCGGCTGATCGGCTGGATTGACGGGAACCTGAGTCATGATGGCTTACCCGCGAGCCGGTGTGGCCGACGCGTTGACGTGGACCTTCACCGTCGCCGAGAGGCCGGGGCGCAGCACGCCTTGCATCTCCTTCGGCACGTTCAGGCGCACGCGCACCGGCACCCGCTGCACGATTTTCGTGAAGTTGCCGGTCGCGTTCTCGGCGGGCAGCACGCTGAACGTCGCGCCGGTTGCGGGCGCAACACTCTGGACCACGCCGTGCATGTGCTGGCTCGATGCGTCGAGCTCCACGTCCACCGCGTCGCCGACGCGCATCTTCTTCAACTGGTCTTCCTTGAAGTTCGCGTCGATCCACAAGCCGCTCGCGGGGACCACCGTCAGCAGAGAAACGCCCGTGTTCGCGAGCAGGCCGACGCGCGCGGTGCGGTTGCCGATATAGCCGTCGATCGGCGACCGAATCGTGGTGTACTCCACGTTGAGCGCCGCGACGCGCTGTGCCGCCTGCGCAGTGGCAATGCGCGCCTCAGCATCGCCGATCTGCGCGTCGAGCACCGCAATCTGACGCTGCGCGGCGATCAACGCGGCGCTGCTGCGATCGACTGCGGCGTGTGCCTTGCTCAAATCGGCATTGGCGCGCTCCACGACCTGGTTGGACACCGCGTCGTCCTTCACGAGTTCGCGATAGCGCAGCTGATCCGCCGCACTGCGCGTCAATTCCGCGCCCGACGCGCGAACTTCCGCGGCCTGTTCGTTGATGGTGGCCAACTGCAGCGACTTCTTCGCCTGCAGTTCGGTCACGGCGGCTTGCGCGCTGCTGACTTCCGCAGCGGCCTGCGCTAGACGCGCGTCATAGTCGCGGGCGTCGAGCCTGACCAGCACCTGGCCCGCGTGCACGAACTGGTTGTCCTGCACGAGCACATCGGCGACAAAGCCATTCACCTTCGGCGCCATGACCGTGACGTCGCCGCCCACGTAGGCGTCGTCGGTAGATTCGACGAAGCGGCCGACGAAAAACCAGTACGACGCGGCGAGCGCGAGCACGGCGAGTACCGTGATGATCGCGAGCAGCATCCACGGAATGCGCGCCGCGGGCTTGCCCGCCTGCGCGGCGCCCGCGGGCGCAACAGTCGAGGGTGTAGAGGACATAATGACTAGTGTGCGTATGCACTGGTTGAGTTAAAAAAATAGCGCGTGCTCATCGCGCCCTTGAATTGCCCCAATTGCGGCGAGCCCGAGCGCATTGCGCGGCATTACAGGCGACCTGTCATGGCAAACAGTTCGCCGCGCAACGCCCGCGCGCGCGGCCCGCCGAAGCTGTGCTCGAATTCCGCTTGCGCCGCATGCCAATGCTTCCACCCTGCTTCCAGCCGCGCTTTGCCTTCACTTGTCAGGCTGAAGGACAACGCCCTCGCATCCGCCGGAGGTGCTTCGCTCAACACCAGTCCGTTGCGGCGCAACGGCTGAACGATGCGAACGAGCGTGGTGCGCTGCATGCGCATGGTCTCGGCCAACTGCTTCATGGTCATCGGGCCGGTGCGCTGCAGCCTGCTCAGCAGCGAGAACTGCGTGATCGTCAGGCCCACACTCGCAAGGTGGCGGTCGTAGATTTGCGAGACATGGCGCGCGGCCTGGCGGATCGCAAAGCAGTCGTCGTCGAACGATTCTTCCATTGCTACGTTTCCTCAGTTAGTGCATATGCACACATTGACCCGAAAAAACTCGCCGGAACGAGCCTGTCCGGCGGGCTCCTTTATCGAGGCTAGTCTGTAATGCTGAACAACTCGGCCCGCAGTGCCTTGGCGCGGCCATGACCGAATTTCTTCTCGAACTCGTCTTGCGCGGCGCGCCATGCGATGACCGCCTCGTCAAAAGTCTTTTCGCCCTCTTCCGTCAGGCTGAACAGATAGGTCCGGCTGTCATGTTCCGCCGGTTCGGAGACCACGAGGCCGTCTCTTTGCAACGGTTTCATTGCCCGCACGAGCGTGGTGCGCTCCATCACCATGGCATCCGCCAGATCGAGGATCGGCACGCCGGGCGTGCGGGCCAGCTTGGCGAGAATGGTGAACTGCGCCGCCGTTAGCCCGACCGCGCCGAGATGGCGCTCATAAAGCTGCGTGATGTGCCGCGCCGCCTGGCGCAGCGCAAAGCAGTTGCATTCGTCGTAGGAGAGTGGGCGGTTCATGCTACGCAGTCTATGTGTGCATATGCACTAAGTCAAGGACTTTTGTTGCCGACAGCGCCGGAGCTAGAGCGCCAGCACGGTGACGCCCACTTCCACGCGGTGCGCGCCGCCGCCGAGAATCATACCGCGCAGCAGCGACACGTCGCTGTAATCGCGGCCGATGGCAAGCGTGACGTGGTCCGTGTCGGCGAGTACGTCGTTGGTCGGATCCAGATCGATCCAGCCGCTGCCCGGACAATGCACCGACACCCATGCGTGCGACGCATCCGCACCGATCAGCCGCGGCTGGCCCGGCGGCGGATCGTTACGCAGGTAACCGCTCACATAGCGCGCCGGCAAACCCAGCGAGCGCAAGCAGCCGATCATGACCTGCGCGAAGTCCTGGCAGACGCCGCTCTTCAAGTCGAACGCGCGTTCGGCGGGCGTATCGAACATGGTCGCGGACGGCTTGTAAGCAAAATCCGCGTGAATGCGGTGCATCAGGTCGATCGCACCCGCGGCAATCGGCATGCCCACAGGGAAGCTCGGCAGCGCATATGCGCGCAACGACGGTCCGGGTACGATATTCGGCGACGCAAAGCAGAACTCCACCTCAGGACGGAACTGCCCGCCAACGCGAAATTCGAGCGCCTCGGCCACCTCTTCCCAGGCAGGTGTGGTGTGGGGGTCCAGGTTCGTCCAGCGCGGCGTCAGCGCCACGGTGGTTTCACTGACCAGTTGCAGACGCTCGTGCGGCGCGTCGAGCGCAAAATACAGGACGTCGTTGCCGAATGCGTCGATACGGCTATTCACATACGACGGCTGGGGCTCGATGCGTTCGCCGTGCGAGACGACGCGCTGCCATGCGCAGACGATAGGCCGGATAGTGGCCAGATGCTGCGCAGTCTCCACATACGTCGAGTAATGATACGTAGTCCGATGCGAAACCGACAGCACGATGGGCGCGCTTTTCATGACCACACCTGCGATGCAACCGTACTGGCGTGGCTGAAATAACGCGCGCTGATTTCATGCGCGGCCGCGCCGGCGAAACTGCCGATCTGATCGCAGACACTGATCAAAGCCGCGTAAGCGCCATTCGAATCGGCTTCGCACAGCGACGCGAGCGCCGGCAGCGAGGCCGTGGGCGGCATCAACTCCGCGAACGGCCGATGCCGCGCACTGCCCGCGGCGACCGCGATCTCGTCGAGCTTCTTGCGCAAGCGGTCATACACGCCGTAAATGCCGCGCGGGTTGGTCGGCTCTATGACAAGCAGATCGAGCAGCGCCGGCACTTCGAAACGTCCCGGATAAAGCGCGCGATACGTGAGGGTGCTGTCGAACAATTGCAGCAGCAGATCGAAACCGGCGGGCGTCGCAAGCTGGCCTTTCTCGGCCACGATGCGCACGAACGCGCTCATCGCCGACACGCGTTCAATGTGCCGCCCGGCGAAAAGCAGCCGCCAGGCTTCGTCGCGTGTCATGCGGTCGCCTTGCGCACCGCTGATCGCGGACAACTGCACCGACAAGCGTTCGAGCGCGTTCATCAGCGTGACGCGGTCATAACGGCGCGTGTCATTCGCGCCGCCATTCGGCTGAGCCTGTTGCGGAGCACCGTTGGAACCCGCAACCGGCATCAACGTCTGCAAGGCGTCGCGGAAATCGTTACGCGAGGCGAGAATCGTGCGCCAATGATCGTTCGACAGACGGCCGCGCACCTCGCCGTTCGAACGCGCCTGGCAACTCAGGTTCTGACCGATGCTCGCCGCGCCCGTGCTCTCGCTCAGATTGGCGACGAGCGCCCGCTCGAAAGCTTGCGGCGTATGCGGCGCGGACATATCGCCCGGCTGCACGAGCCCGCAATGCAACGCGAGCTCGACGAGCGTCGCAAACATGGCTTCCGCATCGTTACCTTCAAGAGAGCCGAGAATGAAGCGCAACAGCCGCACATTGTTCTCCGCCCGTTCGCCGTAACGGCCGGCCCAGAAGAGATTTTCCGCGGCGCGGCTCGACACGGTGCGATGCTTGCGCGCGAGGTCGGCGGGCTGCATCGGCGATGGGAGCAGCGTGAAAGTCGAGGTGGGCTGGCTCGACAGCACCCATGTGTCGACACTGCTGCCGCCGTATTGCATGGAGACGGTCGAGCGCCGTTCGCCGGCCATCCGCGTAAAGCCGCCCGGCATGACGTGCCAGCCGCCGTTGACATCCGCGATTGCGTACGCGCGCAAGACCGACGGACGCGCGCCGAGGGTGCCGTCCTCGTAACGCGGCGTGCATGAAAAACGCTGCGCCTGCTGGATCGTGTAACTCCCGGGCGCCGCCTCGATCCGCTCGCGCCACGCGCCGAGCCGCTGCTTGCCCTGCTCCACGCCGAGCGGCGCATCGCGCGCGGCGAGTGGCCACGTCGGCACGATCAGCGCTTCGTCGAGATGCGCGAACGCATGCTCGCGCGCGGCCTTTTCGCCGCACCACCATGTCGCGACGCTCGGCAGAACAAGGTCTTCGTCGAGCAGCACTTCGGCAATGCCCGGCAAGAATCCGTGCAGCGCCGGCGATTCCACAAAACCTGCGCCAGGCACATTCGAAACGACCACATTGCCCGCGCGCATGACCTGCAACAGGCCGGGCACGCCGATGGTCGAATCGGCGCGCAATTCGACAGGATCGCAGAACGCGTCGTCCAGACGGCGCAGCACGACATGCACGCGCTCGAGACCGGCGAGCGTCTTCAGATAAAGCATGTCGTCGCGCACCGTGAGGTCCTTGCCCTCGACGAGCGTCACGCCCAGGTAACGCGCGAGAAACACGTGCTCGAAGTAAGTCTCGCTGAACGGCCCGGGCGTGAGCAATGCGATGTGCGGCGACCTGTCCGCACGCGACGGGTCGTCGCTCATCGTGGCTTGCGCCGCCTGCACGAGCGTCGAAATCAGCTGCGAGTAGCTGGGCGCAAGACGGCTCACATGCATTGCGCGGAACGGATCGGCGAAGAGCGACGACACAATCAGCCGGTTTTCAAGCGCATAGCCGAGGCCCGAAGGCGCCTCCGTGCGATGCGCCATCACCGTCCAGTCGCCGTTGGGCGCGCGCGCGAGGTCCACCGCGACCACTTGCAGGAACTGCCCGCCAGGCGGCGCGTAGCCCTTCACCGAGCGCAGGTAGCCAGGGTGGCCGAACACCAGCGCGGGCGGCAACTGGCCGCGCTGAAGCAGCGTTTGCGGCCCGTAAATATCCGCGACGACCGCATTCAGCAGATGCGCGCGCTGCGTCACGCCGCGCTCGATCTGCGCCCACTCCGCCTCGCTGATCAGAAACGGCAGCAGATCGAGCGCCCACGCGCGCGGCTCGCCGTTGTCCGCGTAGACGTTGTAGCTGATGTCGTTGTCGCGGATCTGCTGCGCGACCGACGCGCGATGACCCTCCAGCCGCGCAATGCCGTCCTCGCCGAGCCGCTCGAAGAACTGCCGCCACGGCTCGCGCAATGCGCCGGACGCATCGCGCAACTCGTCCCAATGTCCCTCGTGCGCGGGCACAAGCCGCAACAGGGACGAAGCGTCCGCATGCGCCGCGGACGCTTCGAAGGGAAAAGTCGATTGAAAAGCCAAGGTCGTATCGTTCTTGTTAAGGGTGAGCGGCGTTACCAGTAGCGCAGGTCCAGCGTGAACGGAAATTCGAGGCTGCGCTGCGGCGCCTGCACCGCGAGCGGCCCCGGCGTATGCCCCGACGCAAAGAAGCGCGCGCGCCGCCGGCTTTCCGCCTCGTAAGCGTTCACCGGGAAGGTCTGATAGTTGCGCCCGCCCGGATGTGCGACATGATACTGGCATCCGCCGATAGAGCGGCCATTCCATGTATCCACGAGGTCGAACGTGAGCGGCGCATCCACGCCGATGGTCGGATGCAGCGCCGAGGCTTGCGACCACGCGCGAAAGCGCACGCCAGCCACATATTCGCTGACGCGGCCGGTCGGCTGCAACGGCACGGGCACGCCGTTGACCGTCAACACGTGGCGGTTTTCGTTCAGGCCGAGCGCGCGCACTTCGAGGCGCTCCACCGACGAATCCACATAACGCACGGTGCCGCCCGCCGAGCCTTCCTCGCCCATCACGTGCCAGGGTTCGAGCGCATTGCGCAGCGTCAGCGACACGCCGCTCACGGTCGTCTCGCCCACCAGCGGGAAACGGAACTCGAAGTGCGGCGCGAACCAGCGGCTGTCGAATGCGAAGCCCTCGCGGTTCAGTTCGCCGAGCACGTCGTCGAAATCCATCTTGACGAAGGTGCCGAGCAGGAAACGGTCGTGCAGTTCCGTGCCCCAGCGCGTGAGCCGCTGCGTGTACGGTGTGCGCCAGAAACGCGCGACGAGCGCGCGCAGCAGCAGTTGCTGCACGAGGCTCATGCGCGCGTGCGGCGGCATTTCGAAACCGCGCAGTTCGAGCAGGCCGAGGCGCCCGGTCGGGCCGTCGGGCGAATACAGCTTGTCGATACAGAATTCGGCGCGGTGCGTATTGCCGGTCACGTCGATGAGAATATTGCGCAGCGACCGGTCGATCATCCACGCAGGCAGGCTCGCGCTGTCGCGGCCGCCCAGCAGATCGATCTGCCGCTGCAGCTCGCGCAATGCTATTTCCAGTTCGTAGACCTGATCGTTGCGGGCTTCGTCGATGCGCGGCGCCTGGCTCGTCGGTCCGATAAAGAGTCCTGAAAACAGGTACGACAGCGAAGGATGGTTGTGCCAGTACGCAATCAGACTCGCGAGCAGGTCGGGACGGCGCAGGAACGGGCTGTCGGCGGGCGTCGCGCCGCCGAGCACGAGATGATTGCCGCCGCCCGTGCCGGTATGGCGCCCGTCGGTCATGAACTTCTCGCTGCTCAGATAGCTGTGCGCCGCCGAGTCGTACAGATACTCCGTGTGATCGACGAGCTCGTCCCAGTTCGCCGCCGGATGAATGTTCACTTCGATCACGCCGGGGTCGGGCGTGACCTGCAGCATCTTCAGGCGCGCGTCGCGCGGCGGCGGATAGCCCTCCAGCACGACCTGCATGCGCAAGTCGGCGGCGGTGGCTTCAACGGCGGCCAGCAGATCCAGGTAATCGTCGAGTTGCGTGAGCGGCGGCATGAACACGTGCAGGAGCGCGCGGCCGCTGCCGAACGCATCCGCTTCCGCCTTCGGGCCGGCCGCCCGCTTCGGATCGCGCGCCTCGACGCAAATTGCGGTGCGCAAGGTGTCCTTCGACGACGTGCCGCGCGCGGGCGCGGCTTCGGCCTGCGCTTCCCCCCGCTGCGGCGCATACGCGAGCACGGCGCTGCCCGGCATGCCGCTCAGCAAATCCCCCGCCGACGACGACAACGCCGCGGCGCGCCGCGCATCGGCGGCGCTCAGGGCAGACCGCTCGCCGTCGTACTGCATGCGCAGTTGCGCGGCGGGGCGCAACGGCACCGGCGGTGCAAACGGATCGTGTGCGTGCTGATACGGATAGTCGGTCTTCGACACCCACGGCAGCGAATCGAGCGGCAGCCGGTAACCCATCGGCGAATCGCCGGGAATCAGGTACATGCGTTCGTCGCGGAAGAACCAGCGGCCCGTCACCCATTTCGGCGACGCGTGGGCCAACTCGCGCTCGCGCGCGAGCGGCAGCACGTAGCCGGTGACGCCGCCGAGGCCGGCGTCGAACACGCGCCGCAACCGGACGCGCTCGAGTTCGTCGTCAAGACGCGCGTCGAACGGATCGACGTTGACCGGCAGGCGCCGCTCGCGCCACAGGTAGTACCAGACGTCTTCGAATCCGGGCTGAATGCAGTCCTCGTCGAGCGCGAGCTTCGTGGCGAGATGCCGGATGAAGCGCTGCGCGTCGGCAGCCGTGTAAGTGCCGGGTTCGCGCTCGTCGGCGAATAGCTCCGGGTTCTGCCAGCACGGCTCCCCGTCGGCGCGCCAGTAGAGCGACATCGCCCAGCGCGGCAGCTGCTCGCCCGGATACCACTTGCCCTGGCCGATGTGCAGGAAGCCGTTGGCGCCGTAACGCGCACGCAGCTTGTCCATCAGCGCAACGGCATAGCCGCGTTTGGTCGGGCCGAGCGCGTCCGTGTTCCATTCCGCCGCGTCGCGGTCGCGCACCGACACGAAGGTCGGCTCGCCGCCCATCGTCAGGCGCACGTCCATGTCGGCGAGCTGCCGGTCGACCTCGGCGCCCATCGCGAGCACGTCGTTCCATTGTTCGTCGCTGTAGGGCTTCGTGACGCGCGGCGTCTCCAGCACGCGCGTGATCGACATGGTGTGGCTGAACTCGACCTCGGACTCGTCCACCGCGCCGGAAATCGGCGCCGCGCTGCCCGGTTCCGGCGTGCAGGCGACGGGTATGTGGCCTTCCCCCGCCAGCAGTCCGGAGGTCGGGTCGAGGCCGATCCAGCCCGCGCCCGGCAGATAGACCTCGCACCAGGCGTGCAGATCGGTGAAATCGACCTCGGTGCCGCTCGGGCCGTCGATCGATTTGATGTCGGGCGCGAGTTGCAGCAGATAACCCGACACGAAGCGCGCCGCGAGGCCGAGCTGGCGCAAGGTCTCGACGAGCAGCCAGCCGGAATCGCGGCACGAACCGGCGCCGCTCGTGAGCGTCTGCTCGGGCGTCTGCACGCCGGGCTCCATGCGGATCAGATAGCGGATCTCGCGCTGCAGCCGCTGATTCAATGCGACGAGAAAATCGGCGGTACCGGTCGGCTTGCGGTCGATGCTGTGGACGAACTCCGCGAAGCGCGGCGTCATGGGCCGCTTCACGCGATACGGCGCGAGTTCGAGCGCCACGTCCGGCGCGTAGTCGAACGGAAACTGTTCGACGGACGGCTCGAGAAAGAAGTCGAACGGATTGTAGACAGCCATTTCGGCGACCAGATCGACGGTCACCTTGAACTCACGCGTCCTGTCCGGAAACACGAGGCGCGCCTGATAGTTGGCGAACGCATCCTGCTGCCAGTTGATGAAGTGTTCGGCCGGCTCGACCCGCATCGAGTAGGAAACAATTGGAGTCCGGCAATGCGGCGCGGGCTTGAGCCGCACCACTTGGGGCGACAGCGCAACCAGCCTGTCGTAACGGTAATGTGTGACGTGATTCAACGCTACGCGAATGGACACACTGGACTCCTGTCTGGATTGGCAGCCCGCCGAAAAAGCAAGCTTTATGCCGTTCGTCTGAACACCTCGTCGGAACACCTATGCCGCCGCGGTCGGACAACCGCGCGCCCATCAGCGAGGGGCATGCACCAAAGCGAGGCACCGCCGATGCACGATCATGCCCATACTGTGCGTTAAACCGGTGACGTCTGGCAAATGCGGCATGATCATTGCGCAACCTCCATGCTCTTCACTGCCGCCCGCCGCCAGGGCTTCGTCCATGAAAACGTTCCACTGCAACCACTGCTCGCACCTCGTCTTCTTCGAGAACGTTCGCTGCGAACGCTGCGAGGCGCTGCTCGGGTATGTGCCCGAACTGCGTGAGATCAGCGCTTTCGAAGAGGCAGGCGACGCTCGCTGGCGCAGCCTCCATCCTCAAGCCGGCGGCGCGCTCTATAAGCAATGCCACAACTACGCGGTCGAAAACGTCTGCAACTGGATGATTCCTGCCGACTCGCCGGATACGCTGTGCCGCGCCTGCCAGTTGACCCGTACCATTCCGAATCTCGGCGCGCCCGACAACCGGCTGTACTGGTATCGACTGGAAGTGGCGAAACGGCGCTTGCTCTACACGCTGGGCGAGTTCGGGCTCGACGTAAAATCGCGCCTGGAAGACCCCGAACAAGGTCTCGCATTCGAATTTCTCGAGGACGGCGGCGACGGCTCGCGCGTGATGACCGGCCACGACAACGGGCTCATTACGCTGAATATCGCCGAAGCCGACGACGCGCATCGCGAGAAAGTCCGCACCGCGATGGGCGAGCCGTACCGCACGCTGCTCGGCCACTTCCGCCACGAAACCGGCCACTACTATTTCAGCCGGCTCGTGGAAAACAACCCGCGTTGGCTCGAACCGTTCCGCGCGCTTTTCGGCGACGAGCGCGCCGACTATGGCGAAGCGCTTGACGCCTACTATCGCGACGGCGCGCCGGCCGACTGGCAGGCGTCGTACATCAGCGCGTACGCGACGATGCACCCGTGGGAAGATTGGGCCGAAACGTGGGCGCACTATATGCTGATCGTCGATGTGCTCGATACCTCGACGTCCTACGGCGTCGCGCTGCTGCCCGACGACCCCGGCGTGCCCACGCTGACCGACCGCACGCCCGTAGAAGACGCGAGCTTCGATAATCTGATGAAGCGCTGGTTTCCGCTCACGTATGCATTGAACAGTCTGAATCGCAGCCTCGGCATGCCGGACGGCTATCCGTTCACGTTGGCCGCGCCGGTGATCGACAAGCTGCGCTTCGTGCATCGCGTGATTGCGGAGGCGGGAGATCAATCGTCGGCGCCGGGACCGCAGCACGAGAAGCGCGCCGCGAACCCGGCCTGAGCGTCAATACGCGACGTAAGGACCGCTGCCGCCCGGCGTCGGCTGCTGTTCGATGGCGGCATAGACGTTGCGCCCGTAGAAGAACGGCAAGCCCCAATCGAAAATGGACGACGTCACGAAAGCCGGACCCGCCAACAGCGGCAACGCGGAATCGCCCCCATACGTCTGCGCGACGGCATTCGCATTCGCCACGCTGAAATTGACCGCACTGGTCGAGCCGTTCACGCCCTGGATCATGGCGCTCAGTTGCTCGGTCGACGCCGGACAGTAATAGGCGTTGTTCGGGCTCGCGCAAACCGGCAGTGCGCTGCTGCGAAAGAAGAGCCCGGTCGAGCCGCTGTCCAGAATACTGCGCGAATAGGTCGTGCCGTCGTGCACGGTCGTGAACGTGCCGCTCGACGGACTCACGCCGATCACCTGCGCGCTGCCGAGCGTGTTGTTGCTCTGCGTGCCGATACCGAACACGAGCTGCCCGGTCACCGACTGCGCGCCGCCCGCCACCGCCGGCAGGCTCAGCAGCGAACCGTTGTTGTCGGCGGCGAAGTAGGGAATCGGATTGGCGACCTGCAGGGCTTCGGCCAACGCGATCGACGTGCAGGCCGTGCCGCTGCAACCGTAGTACGTGCCCGGCAAGGCCTGGGCCACGCAGTTCGCGCCGCAGTCATGCTTGAACACGCCGATGCCGAGAATGCCGTTGGCCTGCAACATCGCCGGCGTATTGCGGGCCACGCCGACGCTCGCGCAATCCGACGGCACTGAAGCGTAGTTCGGATCGATCACCTGGATGGGCAACGACGCGGCCTTCTCGCCGGCAATCTGGAGGTCGGCCAGCTTTACTGCACCCCACGTAAAGCCGTTGAAGAACTGCATGCATTCGGCGACGAGGTTGCCGGATGCGTCCTTCTGCTGGGGAAGCGCCATCGACGCGGGCAGTTGCGACGCGAACACGCGCACGCCCCACGAGCCGGTATCGACGAGCACATGGTCGATGGTCTGGCATTGCGCGGTGCCCGGCGCGCAAAGGGTGAGGCTGACGAACGGCATGTTCGGCACATTGCTGACGCCCGCGTCCACTGTCACGCGCACGGCATTGGCGGCGAGCGCTTGCGGCGTGGGCGTCGTGTTGGTCACGGTCGGGCCGGCGGTGGAAGGGGTCGACGCGTTCGAGGCCGCCGAACCGCCTGATCCGCCCGAACCGCCGCCCCCGCCGCAGCCGCCCAGGAGCAACGCGAAGAGCGCGGGGAACAGGGCACAAGCAAGGGCAGAAGGAAGGATAGAAGCAAGGGCAGAAACAAGCGCAGAAGTCAGTGTAAAGGTGTGACGCATGGCCGCTTCCTTATTGAATAGCCGCGGGATCGACGCCCGCGGGCAGCGCTTGCGGCAGATACGCGTAACCGGAGAAGGCGCGCAGATGTCCGCCCGAGTACACGACCAGATCGCCGCCCGACACGGCGAGCGGGTTACCGCGGCGCACCGCGCTCGCGGCGACGTAGGCATCGAATGACGCGCCCAGCACGGTCTTCAGATCGGGCAAGGTCGGACCTTCCCACGCAAAGCCGAACACGATTCCGTTGGCGGCCACATACTCGCGCACGAGCGTTCCGGACGGCAGCGTGATCAGATGCACCGAATACGCGTTTTGCGTCGATGCGCTTCGCGCCATGGCATGCATGCGCGCCCCGTCGCTTTCCACGCTTGTGACGTTCTGGCCCAGCGCCGCATGGGCGGCGAGCGGCAGCGCACAGGCCGCGCCGAGCATTGCGCAGGCAATGCCGATAAAAAGCATCGGTTTCAAGTGAATTCCTTCGAGGTGAAACCCTCGCGACAAGCCATGGCCGTCACGAACGCGACGCTAAATGGGCCGGTCCGCGGGTGGCGCAGATGCGTTCACGACGCTTGCGCTGCGTGGGTTTGGGTTCTGCTGCGTGAATGCGTCTACGGAGTGACGGCGCGAAACTTGAGAGGCGGCGTGCTCGCCGGCCACTCGTTTGCGCGATGATTTGCACGCATCGGGGAAAATGCGCCGTGTTGCGGCGTTTGACACTCGCGAGAGACCGCGCTGTAGGCGGCGCGGACCGGCGAACGGGCTGCGGTAGCCGCGTTTAAAGCAAACGGCTGCGCGAAAACAACGGGCGCGCGAAGAGAAAAATTCATGTGGCGCGCATCGTGACCGGCAATGTAAGCGCGCGCTGAACTGGAAGGCCGCTTGAAACGGCGCGGCACATGAAAAAGCCGCGAACCGGTCGACGAATCTCGCCGACCGTTCGCGGCCCTGACTCGCGCACGGCATGCGCCGCACGCAGGCGGTTCATGGCCGAACGCGCTTACTTCTTCTGTTGCTGTTGCTGCTGCAGGAGCGAGCGCAATTCCTGCACGTTTTCCTCGACGCGTTTTGCGATCACCGCATACGACTCCGCTTGCGTCTGATACGCCGCCTGCGCGAGCTGCTGCATATCCGCGAGCGACTTGTGCAGGCTTTGCTGGATCAACTCGGCGGTTTTCGCCGAAGGCGCGGCCCCGCTCGCCGACAGCTGCCCCGTGAGCGACTGCAATTCGGCAAGCGTGGTGCGCAACATCTCGGCCTGCTTCTGCGCGAGCGACTGCATGCCCTGAAATGCCGTCTGATTCGCCTGAACCAGTGCTTCGACGTCCTTGCGCCGCGCTTCCATGATGGCGGGCACGTCGAAGCCGGGCAGCTTGAACTGCTCCAGCATTTTGGTGAAATCGCCAAACGGATTGGCGGTATCAGGTCGGTCCATGCGAATTCCTCCTTTACGGTTGAACGATCGCCCGTGTCTGCGCTGCATGATGCGTGCGACGCGAACAGGGGCGCTTCCGCTGTGCCGCGCGATGGTGGGGTCGGACGGCACATTGCGTCCATCATGCGCCATCCGACGCTATTGCGCCAGCGCATGAGGCGTTCCCTAGCCGGGCGCGATGCGCGGCAGCAGGTCCTGCGCACCTTGCGAAGCAAGGCTTCGTAAGCGCGCGGAAACATGTCCGTAAACCGGCGAGACGCGCTCTCGTCTATCGTTTCCGTGAGCCGGCGCACCTTTGCGCCGGCGCCTGTCGATGGGAGCGACCTCATGAAAAAACAGATAGTCGGCGCGGCGCTGGTTGCCTTACTGACCGTAGCCGCCACGGCCACACACACTGCGTTCGCGGAAGACGTCCTACCGCCGCCCACTCACGCGCACGGCGACGCGCCGCACGCCGACGGTCCGCGCGGACCGCATGACGCCATGCCGCCCTTCGGCGCGATGGGTCCGATGGGTCCGATGGGTCCGATGGGTCCGGTGGGTCCGGTGGGTCCGGTGGGTCCGATCGGCCCCGGCTTCGCCGTCGTCAACGACCTCGAACAATTGCGCCGCCTGTATGCACTGAGCGGACGTCCCGGCGACATTGTCGCGGTCTATCATGAGGTCCTCAACAAGACGCAGGACCCGATGCTGCGTCACTACGTCTACGACTCGCTCGCTCGCGAACAGTTGAGGCCCGCCCACCCCGATCAGGCAATCGCCACCTTGCGCACGAGCCTGTCCGAAGATCTCGCGGCAGTCAACAAAGCGCCGCGTACAACGTTCGATAACGCACAGCAAACGAGGCCTCAGTAAGAAGCATTCGCACTGCAAACACAGCGGCGAACCGGCACCGGCCCGCGTTCGCCGCACAGCGTTGGCTCTACCACATTGCCGTTCACTGACTGCTTTTTCGTCTTCCTCCTGTTGATTACGATAAAGACTGTTTAAACGTCAGTGCGGGTGAAGCATGCGCTATCCAGTCGATGTGGCCGTCGCCGGCGCTCTCCTCGTGTTCGTGATCTGCTGCATCATCACGCTGGCTTTGCACTGATCGCACCCGCATCGCGCGCCGCCCCTGAGCGCAGTCCCCGCTTCCTCAGCCCGCATTCCTGTCGTCCTCAAACGTCCGTTCGGCGCGTGACATCGCTCGAAATAATTGTTCGATGGAGTTGGCGAGGGTCCTCGCCCATACTTCGTTTCGCTGCCGGTGCGTACGAAACAGCACGCATGAGATCACGAACGCTTCACGCGCGACCCTGTCGCCGATGATCACGATCCCCCGGTTGCCGGTCATCGGAAAGACAGGCTTCACCACTACGGCACCGCGTGCCGACGACAGGACGCATCATGCTCAGCTCGATTCACTTCATCCAACGCCACTCCGCCCGTTTCGCCTGCATCGCGATGGTCAGCGCAAGCGCATTGCTGACCGGCTGCGCCGGCGGCAGCATCACCAACACCAGCGCGGCAGCCGCGCAGCCAACCGTGCGCCCGGACAACATCTACGTGTACACGTTCGACGCCCGCGCCGACGAGGTCAAGCTCGACGGCGGCATGCTGCAGAAGATGAAGACGCAGTTCGACGGCTCGTCGTCGGCGCAGAAACAGGCCGACGACGCCGCCCAGGTCCGCGAGCAGGTGGCGAATGAGATCGTCCACCAGTTGCAGTCGATGGGTCTGCGTGCGATCCGCTCGGACATTCCCGCGCCGGCGGACCAGAACGTGCTGATGGTGCAAGGCAGCTTCGATACGATCGACGCCGGCAACCGGCGCCGGCGCGTGCTGATCGGCTTCGGCGCAGGCAAAAGCGAGGTCACGAGTTCGGTGCAGATTTTCTATAAGCCCGCCGGCGGCGCGCCGCGCCTCGTGCAGAGCTTCAACGCGAGCGCCGACAGCGGCAAGACGCCGGGCGTCGTGGAAACGGCCGGCGTGGGCGCGGCAGCGGGACATATCGCGACGTCGGCCGCAGTGGGCGGCGGGTTGCACGCGGTGACGGAAACGAAGCGCGCCGGTGTGTCCGCCGACGCAACGCGCCTCGCCGACGCCGTGGCGAAGCAGATCGCCCAGATCGGCGTGAGCGGCGGCTGGCTGTCGAGCGAGCACATCAAAGGTTGATGAGCGGCGCGCGGCTGCCGCGCAAGGCAGCCCGCACGACTCGATGGTCCAACGATTCAGCTCCTGTCGCGCCAGAGGTTGCGCATCAATGCAAGCAGGACATTCGGCGCCGTGCCCTTCTGGCAATAACCGTCGAAATTATGGCGACCGCGGCCGGTTTCCCGCACATGCTGCTCGTCGAGCGAGGTGAACGCGACAATGCCGAGGCTCGGCGTGGGCAGATAGGTACGCAGCGCGCTCGCCGTTTCGTAGCCGTCGCGGTCCGGCATCATGATGTCGAGCACCACCACGTCGGGCACCCAATCTTTCACGCAATTCAGCGCCTCGTTATAGCCGTTCGCCGCGCGGGCTTCCACGCCTTCATAGGACAGATAGGTCGCGAGCGCTTCGGCCGCGCCTTCGTTGTCGTCGACCACGAGGACACGCGGCACCTCGTGCAATACCCGCACCTGGCGGGCGCTCCACCTTTGACAGGGACTCGTTGTTCGGTGCATGTATGACGATTGGCAAGAGAAAAACTCTCGCAGCACAGCAAGTCATGTACCAGCATGCGCGCTTTACGCGGATCGATCCGCGAAGGCCTTACGCGCCGCCGTGGACTCGCGAATCACGAGCTCGCCCGGCAACACGAGGGAACGCGTGGACATGGCAGGATCCGCGAGACGCTGGGTAAGCAATTGCATCGCGATCTTGCCGATTTCATACACCGGCTGCGCCACCACGGTGATGCCCGGCGTGACGAGGTCCGTCCACGAATCGTTGTCGAATCCGGCGAGCGCGATGTCGGTGCCGGGCGTCACCCCACGCGCGCGCATTTCGCGGTACGCGCCGAGCAGCAGCAAACCGTTACTCGCGACAATCGCATCGGGCCGCTCCGCCGCCTCGCGCGCGAGCCATGCGCCGACATGCTCGAGCGCGCTGGCCGGATTCGGTTCGACGAATTCCGCCAGCACCGGCAAGCCATGCCGGCCGAGTGCCTGCGAAAAACCGTCGTGGCGCTCGCGGCCCGTGGTACTCGCGTTGCCGAAGAGCCCGGCGATGCGCCGGCAGCCGCGCTCGACCAGATGCTCGACGAGCCGCGCCGCCGCGTCGCGGTTATCGAGCACGACGGCGTCCGCGCTGCCCGCCGGAGCCGCGCGGTCGATCATCACCACGGGGAAATCGTAGGCGTCGGCCTTGAAGCGCTGCGCCGCGTCGTGAGTGGGCGAATAGATGCAGCCCGTGACGCGCTCTTCTTCCATCAGGCGCAGATACATCGCCTCTTTCTGGGGGTTTTCGTCGGTATTGCAGAGAATCACACGCAGGCCCTGCTGGTAGGCGGCGTCTTCCACGGCGCGGCTTACTTCCGTGAAGAACGGATTGCGCACGTCCGAGACGATCAGGCCGATGGTCGCGGTATCGCCGGAACGCAGGCGGCGCGCGGCAGCGTTGGGGCGGTAACCGAGGTGCTCGATCGCGCCGAGCACGCGCTGACGCACCGCTTCGCGGACCGGCCCATTGTTGGACAGCACGCGCGAGACGGTCGTGACCGACACGCCGGCGGCTTCTGCAACATCCTTGATTCGTAGATTCATGAAAGTGGTATCGATTCCTTGAATCGCTCAGTATTTTCCCTGGATTGTCAGCCGATCCGGCCGTTCGCCTGTCGCCGCCCGAGACAGGCCGCTCGGCTGTTTGAAGCCATTCTACCTGTCTTTGGCCGTTTTCCACCGGTTCGCAGAAGCCGGGTTAAAGCTTGACGGAAAAAGTGGTATCGATTCCAATAACACCCACTTCAACGATTCGATTTCAGGAGACGCGATGCCGTCGCTGCTTACCGCGGAGCTGGTTCGATTGAACGCACGGGCCAGTTCGAAACACGACGCGATCGTTCAGGCCGGCGAACTGCTGGCCGCTGCCGGTTATATCGAGCCCGGCTATGTCGAGAGTCTTCACGGACGCGAGACCGTCTCGAACACGTATCTGGGCAGCGGCGTGGCCATTCCGCACGGCATGCAGGAAGACCGTCACCTGATCCGGCGCACCGGCGTCGCGGTGCTGCAGTTGCCCGAAGGCGTCGAATGGCATGACGGCGAGCGCGCCAACCTCGTGGTGGCCATTGCCGCCCAGTCGGACGAACACATTGCGCTGCTGCAACGCCTCACGCGTCTGATCGGCGACGCGGACAAGCTGCGCACGCTCGTCGAGGCGCGCGATCCGAGCCTGATCGTCGACGCGCTGAACGGCGCCGGCGCAGGCCTGGCAACGGCGTCAAGCGTGGTCGAGAGCACGCCCGCGGACTTCGCGCAGCGGGTGGAACTGGTGCTCGACTATCCGCACGGGCTGCACGCGCGGCCGGCAAGCGCGTGGGTCGCGACCGCGAAGCGCTATCAGGCCGCCTTGCGCGTGCGCAACGGCAAACTGGCCGCCGACCCGAAGAATCTCGTGAGCCTGCTGCAACTGGGCGCGACCGCCAACGCGCAGCTCGTGCTGTCGGCGCAAGGCGTCGATGCCGCCGACGCGCTCACCGCGCTCAAGCGCACCATCGAAGCGCTGTCGGCCGAGGAGCACGAGCGCGCCGCCGCGGCCCGCGCGCGTCGCCAGAAAGCGCAGCCGGTGTCGTGGGAGCCCGCCGACGCCGCCACGATGTTCGAAGGCGTCAGCGCAGGTCCGGGGTTTTCGATCGGCCCGATTCGCGTGATGCGCACGGCGCAACTCGACATTGAGGACGAGCCCGGCGACACGCTGGAAGCCACGCATCGGCTGGAAACCGCCTTGCGTCTAACCGCCGACGAACTCGACGCGCTCGCGCGCGACACGACCGCGCGCCTCGGCGCGGAAGAAGGCGCGATCTTCGCGGCGCACCGCGAGCTGCTCAACGACACCGGGTTGCTGGCCGAAGCCGCGCGGCTGCTCGTCGACGGACACGGCGTCGCGTGGTCCTGGCATCAGGCGGCCGAGCGGCAGGCGGCGCGCCTCGCTGCGTTGCCCGATCCGCTCCTCGCCTCGCGCGCGACCGATCTGCGCGACGTCGCGCGGCGCGTGCTGAAGCATCTCGGCGAAGAGGTCGCGGCAAACGCGCGCTTCGACACACCTGCGATCCTGATCGCCGAAGATCTGACGCCGTCGGACACGGCGATGCTCGACCCCGCCGTCACGCTCGGCTTCTGCACGGTATCGGGCGGCCCGACCTCGCATACCGCGATTCTCGCGCGCACCCTGGGCGTGCCGGCGGCGGTCGCGTGCGGCGCCGCGCTCATGGAGGTGGCCGACGGCAGCGCCGCGGTGCTCGACGGCACGAGCGGCCGTCTGTATGTGGGCGTGTCCGCGCAAGACCTCGAGCGCGCACGGCAAACGCAGGCCCAGCTCGCCGATGCCGCGCAACGCGCCGCCGCCAACCGCGCGCTGCCCGCCGCGACGCTGGACGGCCACGTGCTCGAAATCGGCGCGAACATCACGCGTCCGGACCAGGTGCGCGACGCGATTTCGAACGGCGCGGACGGCGTAGGCCTCATGCGTACGGAGTTTCTGTTCCTCGAACGCCACGACGCGCCGAGCGAGGACGAACAGTACGACTGCTACCGGCGCATGGTCGAAGCAAGCGGTGGCCGTCACCTGATCATTCGCACGCTCGACATTGGCGGCGACAAGCAGGTGCCCTATCTGAACCTGCCGCACGAGGCGAATCCGTTCCTCGGCGTGCGCGGGCTGCGCCTGTGCCTGCGCCGCCCCGATCTGTTCGTGCCGCAGCTGCGCGCGCTGTATCGCGCGGCCAAGGAAGGCCCGCTGTGGATCATGTTCCCGATGGTTTCCACGCTCGACGAAGCGCGTCAGGCGCTCGCGCTCGCCGAAACCGTGCGCGCGGAACTGGACGCGCCCAAAGTGCCGCTCGGCATCATGGTCGAAACGCCGTCGGCGGCGGCATTCGCCGATCACTTCGCCGCGCTCGTCGACTTCTTCTCGATCGGCACGAACGACCTCACGCAATACGTGCTCGCCGTCGACCGCGAACACCCCGAACTCGCGCGCATGGCCGAGAGCCTGCATCCGGCCGTGCTGCGCATGATCCGGCAGACCGTCGAGGGCGCGCGCCGTCACCGCAAATGGGTCGGCGTGTGCGGCGGCCTCGCGGGCGATCCGCTCGGCGCGTCGATTCTCGCGGGCCTCGGCGTGGACGAACTGTCGATGAGCGCGCGCGACATTCCCGCCGTGAAGTCGCGGCTGCGCGCATCGCGTCTCGACGCGCTGCAGGCGCTCGCGCGCCGCGCGCTGGAGTGCGAGGACGTCGACGCCGTGCGCGCGCTGGAAACCACCGAAATCAAGGCGGCCGCATGAACACGGTCGTCACCGTTACGCCGAACCCGGCGCTCGACCAGACCGTGCGCGTCGCGAATCTCGCACTCGGCGAGGTCAACCTCGCGGCATCGCTCGAATTCAACGCGGGCGGCAAGGGCGTGAATGTGGCGGGCTGTCTTGCCGACTACGGCATCGCGACCCTCGTCACGGGCCTGCTCGGTTCCGACGACGCCGCCGCATTCGACGCGCTGTTCGCCGACAAGCAGATCGTCGACCGCTTCGTGCGGATTGCCGGGCGCCCGCGCATCAACGTCAAGCTCGTCGATACCGCGCGCGACCAAACCACCGACATCAATCTCGCGACCTCGCTGCCCACCGCAGCCGATGTCGACGCACTGGAGCGGCGCGTGGTCGAACTCGCCGCGCCGGGACGCTGGTTCGTGCTCGCGGGCAGTTTGCCGCCGGGCGTCGATGTGTCGTTTTACCGGCGGCTCACGCGCGCGTTGCATGCGGCGGGCGCACGCGTCGCGCTCGACACGAGCGGCGCGCCGCTCGCCGAAGCGCTCGCGGCCAGCCAACCCGGCGACTTGCCCGATCTCGTGAAGCCGAATCGCGCGGAACTCGAAGCGGCGCTGGGCCGTTCGCTCGCCGACGACGACGCGTTGATCGAGGCTGCGTGCGAGTTGGTCGAACGCGGCATCCGCCATGTGGTGGTTTCGCTTGGCGAGCGCGGCGCGCTCGGCGTCGCGCGCCCGCAATTGCAGGTGCAGCCGCAGGTGCAACCGCAGGACCGCGCCGCAGCCTGCGAAGGCTGGCGCGCCGCGCCGCTGCGCGTGCCGGTGGCGAGCACCGTCGGCGCCGGCGATGCGCTCGTCGCGGGCCTCGTCGCCAGTCTCGCCGAAGGGCGTTCGTGGCCCGAGGCCGGCCGACGCGCGACGGCCTTCGCCGCCGGCAAGCTCGCGCGTGTCGGCCCGCATCTGCCGGATCGCGCGACGCTCGACGCCCTCGCCGCCCAAGTCGAACTGCGCACCTTCAGCGTCGCCGCGAAGCCGCTGCGCGTGACCCAACATCAAGCCGTGTAAGCCAGAGAGAGCAATGGACAAGCTGATTGGACTGGTATCGTCCCCGCAACAGAGCGCGTCGCCGATGGTCGCGGCGCAGGCCTTGAACCGCGCGGCGCAAAAACGCGGCGCTTCGCTCACTATTGAAACGCGCAGCGCGCTCGGTGTGCACGATGCGCTGAACGCCGCGCAGATCGACGCGGCGCGAGCGGTGCTGATCGCGGCGGACGCCGACGCGCGTGTCGACGAAACGCCGTTTGCCGGCAAGACCATTCACCGCGTTTCGCTCGACGACGCGATTCGCGAAGCCGATGCCGTGCTCGCACGCGTCGCGGCGGGTGCAGGCGCGGGTGCAGGCGCGGGTGCGGGTGCGGGTGCGGGTGCGGGTGCGGGTGCGGGTGCGGGTGCGGGTGCGGGTGCGGGTGCGGGTGCGGGTGCGGGTGCGGGTGTGCCCCAGAGCCCGCAGCAGCCGACAAGCGGGCAAGCTACGCAAGGCGCCGCCCGCGCGCTGAAGATCGTCGCGATCACTTCGTGTCCGACCGGCATCGCGCACACCTTCATGGCCGCCGAAGGGCTGGCGCAAGGCGCGAAGTCGCTCGGTCACGAGATCCATGTGGAGACGCAGGGTTCCGTCGGCGCGCAAAACACCTTGAGCGACGAGCAGATCGCCGCGGCGGATCTCGTGGTCATCGCCGCCGACACGCAGGTCGACAAGAGCCGCTTTCGCGGCAAGCGCATCTACGAAACGGGCACAAAAGGCGCGATCGGCAAGGGCGCGGCACTGATCCAGCGCGCGATTGAAGAAGCGACGGCTGACGGCAACGCGCCCGCTTCGCAAGGGAATGCGGGCGGCGCGGCGGGCGCGGCCGGGTCCGCGCTCGCGGACCAGGTTGCGGCGGCGAAAATGCAGCGCTCGGCAAAAGCCTCCGGTCCCTACCGGCATCTGATGACCGGTGTGTCGTTCATGTTGCCGTTCGTCGTGGCGGGCGGCCTCCTGATCGCCATTTCGTTTGCGCTGGGCGGCATCTACGCATTCGACGACGCGCACAAAGGCACGCTGGCGTGGGCGCTGTTCCAGATCGGCGCAAAGTCCGCGTTCGCGTTGATGGTGCCGGTGCTGTCGGGCTACATCGCGTATTCGATTGCGGACCGTCCGGGCATCACGCCCGGCATGGTGGGCGGCATGCTCGCCGCGAGCCTCGGCGCGGGCTTTCTCGGCGGCATCATTTCCGGCTTTCTCGCGGGCTACACGGCGCTGCTGATCAGCCGCAAACTGAAGCTGCACCGCAACCTGGAAGGCCTCAAGCCGGTGCTGATCATTCCGCTCGTTTCGACGCTCGTGGTCGGCCTGCTGATGATCTACGTGGTCGGCACGCCGGTCGCCACGGCGCTGCACGGTCTGGAAGACTGGCTTCGCTCGATGCAAACCGGCAGCGCCGTCACGCTCGGCCTGCTGCTCGGCGCGATGATGGCTTTCGACATGGGCGGCCCGGTCAACAAGGCCGCATATGCGTTCAGCACCGGTCTGATCGCGAGCCAGGTCTATACGCCGATGGCGGCCGCCATGGCCGCGGGCATGACGCCGCCGCTCGGCATCGCGCTCGCCACGTGGATTTTCCGCAACCGCTTTGTCACCGACGAGCGCGAAGCCGGCAACGCCGCCGCCGTGCTGGGCATGGCGTTCATCACCGAGGGCGCGATTCCGTTCGCGGCGCGCGATCCGATGCGGATCATTCCGGCCTGCGTGATCGGCTCGGCGATCACGGGGGCGATGTCGATGGCGTCGGCGGTCGAACTGAAAGTGCCGCACGGCGGAATCTTCGTGCTGCCGATTCCGAATGCCGTCACGCATCTCGGCCTGTATGTGCTCGCGATCGCGGTGGGAACCGTCGTCACCGCGCTCGCGGTCGGCTTGCTCAAGCGGCCGGTTCAGGCCGCCGCGTAAGCAGCGGCTGACTGCTGGGGCGCCGGCCATGACGCAACGTCTTTGCGAAAGTTATCGCGGCTTCGATCTGCTGATCGAAGCAGTCGAAACCGTTTGCGCGGACGGTCGGCACGTGCGCGTGCATCGCACCATCACGCGCCAGCTCGGCGAGCGCACGCTGAGCGTCGCTACGCGTGGCGAAACGACTCCCTGTTCCGCGAGGCTTTCGCAGCAGGCACTGGCCGACGCGCTTCGCGATGCACGCGAGGCCGTCGACCGCCTGCTGGGCGGCTGGCATCCGGCCTATTCGCAAGCGCCCGCTTTTGAGAAGGCCTCTGCGCACTAACGCCGCTTTCCTCTAACCGAACGTGAATGCATACGCGCTCACGCCCGTGTCCAGAAACTCGATGTCGAACGTGCGGTCCTGAACCGCGCCGCTTTGCCGCACGAGCTGATAAAGCCGCTCATTATCGACCACGCCCACGCCGTTTGCATCCGTGTCCGCGCCATGCGACGCGCCCGGCGGCTTGCCGTCGATTGTCACTCTGAAGCGCACCGGTTTGCCGTCCGCCATCGGCCCCAGCACCAGATGCAGATCGCGCGCGTGAAAGCGGTAGGCGATCCTCGCGCCGCTCGCGCCCGAGCGAGCGCGCTCGCCCGCGACGGTCCACTCGCCGGCGAGACTCCAGCTTCCTGTGGCGAGCCGCGCGGGGCTGCTGTAGTCGCGAAGCATGTCGGGCGCGAGCGTTTCCGGCGAAGCGAAACCTTCTGCCTGGCGATAACCGACGTAAGTCTCGCCTGACTCCAGATTCCTCGGATCGGCGGCCGCTTCGATGCCCGACGCCCTCGCCGCGCCCGCGGGTGCGGGCAGCGTCGCATGCCCGGCCTCGGCCAGCAGTTGACGGATCACCTGTTCCGACTTGTCGTATCCGCCTTCGCCGAACTGGTGATAGCGAATGTCGCCGTGTGCATCGACGATATAGAACGCCGGCCAGTATCGATTGTCGAACGCCCGCCACACCGCGAGGTTGTTATCCACGGCAATCGGATAGTCGATGTGCAGGTCGGCCGCCGCGCGCTTCACGTTGGCCACGTTGTGCTCGAACGCGAACTCGGGCGCGTGTACGCCGATGACGACGAGCCCCTGATCGCGATACCGGTTCGACCACGCTTTCAGATACGGCAGCGTGCGCAGGCAGTTGATGCACGAGTACGTCCAGAAATTGACGATCACGACCTTGCCGCGCAGATCGCCCGGTGTCAGAGGCGGCGAATTGAGCCACTCGACCGCGCCAGACAACGGCGGCAAGGCGCCTTCCACGGGCAAGGGAAGGGGGGCGGCGATCGGGAGGGGCTTCGTTTCGCCTACCGGCGCGGTTTTCGCGCTCACTTTAAGCACCGCGCGCTGCGCTTCAACCGGCTGCCTATCCTTCTCCTGCGGCTCCCCGCGCCGCGACCACCGCTGCACGAGCCTATCTTCAATACCGGTCGTATTCAGCGACGGCAGCAGCGCCAGCGCGCGCGTATCGACGCCGAGCGCGATCGCCGCCGCCGACAGCATCACCGCCGCGCCGAGCACCTGACGCACGCGCTCGCTCACGCCGTACGAGCGCCTGAGCATCGCAACGAGCCGCCCGCCGAGCGCAAGCACGATCGCGAGCGACGCCGCCGCGCCCGCCGCAAACGCGAGCAACGGCAACACGCCCGCGCCGCCCGGCCGATGCAGGATCACACCCGTCATCACGAGACCGAGAATCGGGCCCGCGCACGGCGCCCACAGCAAACCCGTGGCAACGCCGAGCGCGACCGACGACATCAGGCGCGGCTCGCCGCCGTCGCGGCGCACCGCGCCATCCAGACGATTGCCGGCGCTCACGAGCGGATGCGTGAGCCGCTCGGCTATCGACGGAAACAGCAGCGCCGCGCCGAACAGCCCGAAGAACGCGAGCGCGATCCAGCGTCCATATTCATTGACGTGCGCGACCCACGCACCGCCAGCGACGGCGAGACTCGCGACGGCGGCGAACGTCAGCGCCATGCCGGCAAGAAGCGGCAAACCATGGCGGACGAACGACTGGTCGACGCGCGCGAACACGAGCGGCACGACCGGAAGAATGCACGGACTCAAAATGGTCAGCATGCCGCCGGCGAAGGCGAGAAGATTGAGCAGCATAACGGTGTCCTTTCGTTCAATAACGTGGCGGGCGGCGCAGGCCGGACCGCTCGGGTTGCGAATGACGCTTCAGGCATTGAACGACCGGCACGTATCGGGCTTGTGTCGGCGAAGGTGGGGTTGTGCAAGCGCATGTATCGGCGGCGGCGTGGATACAGTCCGATACAGAACGCGGTGCGGCGATGCGTGCTCTGGCGCGTGCTCACGCGCATGGGCGCGGGGTTTTGTATCGCAACGTATCGGACGTCGGCGTGGACATACAACATTGCAGAAGCGGGCCGCAAACGACACATGGCAGATACGTCGGCGGCGTCCAATGCGCTCGTACCTGCCGATCAACCCTCGCGCTGCGGCGCCTCCCATGCAAAGGACAACTCCATCATGCCCGCCCGACTCAAAACTCTCGCCACATTGGGCTCGTTCATCGCGCTCGCGCTGATCGCGAGCCTCGCGGCGACGCGCGGCAGCGCGATCAGCGCAGCCGAGCACCATCCGCCCGCCGCGCCGCAGATCACCGGCATCGACAGCTGGATCAACAGCCCGCCGCTCACACTGCCGCAACTGCGCGGCAAAGTCGTGCTGGTCGACTTCTGGACCTACTCGTGCGTGAACTGCGTGAACACGCTGCCGTACGTGAAGAACTGGTACAAGCAGTACGGCGCTCAGGGGCTGCAGGTGATCGGCGTTCATACGCCCGAGTACCCGTTCGAACGCGACGCCGGGCATGTGAGCGCGGCGGTCAGGAAGTTCGACATTCGCTATCCGGTCGCGCTCGACAATCAGTACGCGACATGGAATGCGTTCGACAATCAGTACTGGCCCGCGCTCTATCTCTTCGACAAGACAGGACACGTCGTGTACAGCCATTTCGGCGAAGGCGATTATGCGCAGACGGAAGCGAAGATCCGCGAGCTGCTCGCGCAACCCGGCTGATGCAGCGCCGCATCTGACAGGTTGACGCCGCCATGCGCGCCTGCCAGCATGCGGCAATCGAAATCAATCAAGGTTGTGAAGCGGCCCATGCGAGCACCCAATCACCTGAACGCACTGCGCGCTTTCGAGGCGGTCGGCCGCCATTTGAGTTATGTCGCCGCTGCGGAAGAACTGCATGTGACGCCCGCCGCGATCGGCCAGATGATTCGCGGGCTGGAGGAAACGCTGAACATGGAGCTGTTTCATCGTTCGAGCTCGGGCGCGTCGCGGCTCGTCTTGACCGACGCGGCGCGCGCGGCCATGCCGGAATTGCAGGCGGGCTTCGAGTTGCTGGCACAAGCGGTCGAGCGGCTGAAAGCCAGTAAGGCGCGCATCACGGTGACCGTGACCGTGCCGCCGGCACTCGCCGACAAATGGTTTTTGCATCGCGTGGAGCGGTTTCAGCGCAAGTATCCGAGCTACGATCTGCGCATCGATCTGTCGCTGAAGCTCGTCGACTTCACGGCGGAGCGCGTGGATGCGGGCATTCGTTACGGCACCGGCCAGTGGCCCGAGCTCGCCGCGACCTTTTTGATGCGCGACGAGTTCTTCCCCGTGTGCAGCCCCGCGCTGCTCGAAGGCGAGCATCCGCTCCGAACCCCGGCGGATCTGAACCACCATCCGTTGATTCACGACATCTCGATGCGCACGGCGCCCGCCTTTCCCACGTGGCGCTCATGGGTGCAGAAGACGGGCAACGCGGGCGTGGTCGATTGCGACCGCGGCCTGCAGATCAACGACTCCGCCGCCGCCATTCACACTGCGATCTCGGGCAACGGCGTGGCGCTCGGCAGAACCTGCCTTGTCGAGCGCGACATCGCCGAAGGCCGGCTGGTGCGGCCGTTTCCCGAGGCACAGCCGTGCGATCTTGCTTATTACGTTGTCCATAGAAAGGACAACGGCGGCGAGCCCGCCGTCGCCGCGTTCAAGGCGTGGCTTCTCGAAGAGGCCAACACGCGGTAAGCCGACCGCTCGCCGCGCATATTGAAACTGCGGGCTGTCTAGGCGGTGCTCGCGCCGCCGCCGCCCTTCCTGAGCGCCGCCTGCTTGCGGTATGCCTCGACCGGCAGGCCGCCCCAGCCCCAGTTCTCCATGTCCACTTCTTCGATCACGACGAAGGTGGCCGCAAGCGGCTTGTTCAGCACGTCGAGCAGCACGTGGCTGACCCCGCTGATCAGGCGCGCTTTTTCTTCGGCCGTGACCGCTGTTGCGCCGGGCTTCGTTCCCTCGCGCGTGATCTGAATGGTGACGATAGGCATCTCGTTCTCCGTGGCAAAGACGGGCGCCGCGAATCGGCGCCCGGTTCTTCCTGATGGTTCAATGACCGGCGCTCTGGCCGCCGTCGACGTGCAGAATCTCGCCCGTCACGAACGGCGCCGAATCCAGATACAGCACCGCCTGCACGATGTCGTTCATTTCGCCCATGTGGCCCATGGGATGCAGGCTGCCCAGCGCCGCATGCGTCTCCACCGGATGCATCGGCGATTTGATGACGCCCGGCGATACCGCGTTCGCGCGAATGCCGGCTTTCGCGTATTCGATCGCGATGGACTTCGTCGCCGCATTCAGGCCGCCCTTGGTCAACGAAGCGAGCACCGAAGGCACGCCGCTGATCGCGTGATCCGTGAGGGTCGTCGTGACGGTGACGATATGTCCGCTTTGGCGCTTCTCCATTTCGGCAATGGCGAGCTGCGTGATGTTGAAGAACCCGTCCAGGTTCACGCCTTTCACCAGCGCGTAGTCTTCAGACGTGTAGCTCGTGAACGGCTTCGCCAGAAACACGCCGGCGTTGTTGACGAGCGTGTCGATGCGACCGAAGCGCGCGATGCCTTCCGCGATCACGCGGCGCGCGGTGTCCGGATCGGCGATGTCACCCGCCACCGTGACGACATTCGGATCGTCGACCGGTTTGATGCTGCGGGCTGTCGCCACCACGCGATACCCGCGCTCGCGAAACGCCTTGACCAATTCTGCGCCGATGCCTTGCGAGGCACCCGTCACCACTGCGACTTTTTCCGACGTGTTCATGTTGTGCTCCAGAGTTTTGTTCAGATTCAGGAATGAGAGCGGACTGCCCGGCCGGTTGCCGCTTCGTGCGGCGGGTCTTGCAGTGCGCCTTCGGTGACTGAACTATCGGCTCTGCGCGGTGATTGGACAAACGAGAAGATTTGCGTCGGCGGAAAAGAAAAACTACGGCGGGTCCCGCGTTGCCGATACATGCGGGCCGCGCTCGCGACGACGGCACGCATTGCCGAACTGCCGCGCGCCTGCCGCCAGGCACGCTCCATGCGCGGTGCAATCCAGCGTTGCGGCCCCTGCCGGCGGTTCAGCTGTCGACTCGCCGGATCTTGCCGCGGCGCGTCATCACGTTCAATGACGAGGCGTTTATGAACAAGGTTCCCTCACCCGCGGCGGCGCGCAGGAAGCATGGGCGGCTGGGCAACGCGCTTATGGTCGTCGTCAATGCGGGCAAGCGCTTCATGTCCGACCGCTGCCCGATGATGGCCGCGAGCGTCGGCTTCTACTCGGCTTTTTCGCTTGCGCCGACGCTCCTCATGGTGCTCGCCGTCGCCGGCTGGTTTTTCGGCGAAGACGCGGCGCGCGGGCGGCTCTTCGAGCAGGTGCGCGGCATTCTCGGCAAGGACGCGGCGGAGGCCATGCAGACCATCGTCGAACATGCGCATCGCGCGAGCGGCGGGGGAATTGCCGCCGTGGTGTCGCTCGTGCTGCTGATCGTCGGCGCGTCGGCGACCTTCACGTCGCTCAACACGGCGCTCGACGTCGTGCTCGAAGCCGAGAAAAACGTCAAAAGCAAAAGCAGCCTCACATGGCTCGTGCGCACGCGCCTCGTGTCGGTCGGCATGGTGCTCGGCCTCGGCTTTCTGCTTGTGGTGTCGCTCGTGCTCGATACCGCGATCACCTACGCCGGCCACGCGCTATTTGGCGACTCGCCGCTCGTTATCGTCACTGCGGTCCTGCAGACCGTGCTCGGCCTGATCGTACTCGGCGCCGCCTTCACGGCGCTTCTCCGATGGATGTCCGACGCGCGCGTGAGTCTCGCGCATGCCGCCGTGGGCGGGATGACGGCGGCGATACTGTTTTCCGTGGGCCGGCATCTGTTCGGGCTTTACCTCACGCACGCCGGCACCGCCAGTTCGTTCGGCGCAGCCGGCTCGCTCGCCGTGCTGATGATGTGGCTGTACTTTTCGGCGGCGGTGTTTCTGTTCGGCGCCGAAACGACGGCCGAACTCGCGGGACGCAACGAGGTGAAGGATAAGGAGAAGGACCGGCCGTTATCGGTAGGCGCGGCACGCTCGCGGGGCTGAGCGCGCCAGCCGCTGAAACCTGCAACACCTGAATCTGCAAAGCACCGCAACGGCGGCTCAATGCCACGCCGCCCGCGCGCTACGCCACCGCCGCAGCCGGCGCCGCGACGAGATTGCGCAGCGTGAGCCGGGCCTCCAGGCCGCCGCCGGCCCGGTGATGCAGCTCCAGCGTGGCATCCATTGCAAGGGCCAGTTGGCGCGCGATCGCAAGGCCCAGACCGGTGCCGCCCGTTTGACGGTTGCGTGAGCCTTCGAGCCTGAAGAACGGCTGGAACACGTCTTCGAGCGACTCGGCGGGAATGCCGGGGCCGCGGTCGAGCACCGAGATCGTGGCCTGCCTGTCGTCCGGCGAGAGGGCGATCTGGATCTCCGCCGCGCCGCCGAATTTGAGCGCGTTGTCCACCAGATTGCCGACGATCCGCCGCAGTGCCTGCGGCCGCGTCATCAGCGGCATGCCGAAGCGGCCTTGCAGCGAGACCGCCTGCTCGGCATCGACGTAATCGCACACCAGACTGTCGAACAGCGCGTCGGGATCGATCCGGCACGGCGTTTCCGTCGCGCCGTGCAGCGTGCGCGCATACGTCACGCCTTCTTTCACGAGCGCTTCCATTTCCTGCAGATCCTGGCGCAGCTTCGCGCCTTCGGGTTCGCCGTCCATCATGTCGACGCGCAGACGCATGCGCGTAATCGGCGTTTGCAGATCGTGCGAAATGGCCGCGAGTATCTGCATGCGCTCGGTGACGTACATCGCAATGCGTTCCTGCATGGCGTTGAAAGCATGGGCCGCGCGTGCAATTTCCGATGGCCCGCTTTCGCTGAGGCGCCCGGCCTTCAGGTCGGGGCCGAGCGCGTCGGCGGCGACCGCAAGCTCGTGCAGCGGACGCGTGGCCGTGCGCACCGCGAACCAGCAGCAGCCGAGCAGCACGGCGAGTTGCAGCAGCAGCACGAGCGGCAGCCAGCGCGAAAGCGGCGCACCGGACATCGGGCGCATGTCGATGGTGAGCGGCGTGCCGTCGCTGAGTTTCAGATGGGCCTGCAGCCGTTCGCGATCGCCCGGCACCGCATTCACCGTGAGCGGATAGTTCGTGCCGATGCCGTCGGCAATGGAGCGCGCGACTCGCGCCGACAGATCCGCATCCACCGGCCCGCCGCTCACGCCGGGGCCGAGCACGAATTCGTAGCTGCGCCGCGCGAGACGCGGCAGCCACTGGGCGCGTTCGTCTGCGGGCAGGTGATCGAGCAACGCGACCGAGCTTGCAACCTCGCGCTCGATGTAGCCCATCATCACGTTCGTCATTGTCTGGTCGCGCTCCGTCATGGTGAGCCAGAACGACAACGCCTGCGCCGACGCGAGTCCGATAAAGAGAATCACCGTCAGGCGCGCGAACAGCGTGCGCGGCCAGTGCAGCGACGAAAGCAGCTTCATGGCTGATCCTCGATCACGTTCACGGCCGCGGAAAAGACATAGCCTTCGCTGCGCAGCGTCTTGATGTAACGCGGTTCGCGTGCTTCGTCGCGCAGGCGCTGGCGCAGGCGGCTCACCATCAGGTCGATGGAACGGTCGAAGGCATCGGCCTGACGGCCTTGCGTGAGATTGAGCAGTTGATCGCGCGTCAACACGCGTTGCGGATGGTCGAGAAACACACGCAGCAGGCGATACTCGGCGCCGCTCAGCGCGACCATCGTGCCTTCCGAATCCAGCAGATGGCGCGCGGTCGTGTCGAGCCGCCAGTCGCCGAAACCGAGCATTTGCGCGCTTTCCGTCACCTGCATGCCGGGCGGCAGCATACGCGCGCGGCGCAGCACCGCACGGATGCGCGCGAGCAGCTCGCGCACCGCAAAGGGCTTGGGCAGGTAGTCGTCGGCGCCCATTTCGAGGCCGAGAATGCGGTCGGCTTCTTCGTTGCGCGCGGTCAGCATCAGCACCGGCACCGTGCGGAATTTGCCCGCGCGCAGTTCGCGGCATAGCACGAGGCCGTCTTCGCCGGGCATCATCAGATCGAGCACGATCAGGTCGGGCGCGCCCTGTTCCAGGGCCGCGCGCATCTGCCGGCCGTTCGCGGCGAGCGACACGCGCATGCCGTTCTTTTCCAGGTAGCCGGCGATCAATTCGCGGATGCCGCGATCGTCGTCGACGATCAGTACGTGGTCGGTCGTGTCCATGAATGGATCATCTCTTTTGACGTTTCACCTGCACCCGGCTCGCGCACAGCATCGAACATTGCACCGGATGCGTCCATTCGGCAGCGACGCCGCCCGCGACGAACGCGAGGATCGCGAGCAGGCGCGTCATCGGCCGGTTCATGCGTCCTCCACGACGGAAAGACTGGCACCGTCGGCAAGACCGGCATCCAGCGTATACGGATCGATCCCTTCGAGGCAACCGATATTGACGCGCCACAGCTTCGGGTCCCTGCGCGTCTGGTGAAACGGATAAATGCCGCAATGCTTGCAGAAAAAGTGCCGCGCAACGCGCGTGTTGAACTGATAGAGCGTGAGCGCGTCCTCGCCTTGCGTGATGCTCAACTGGCTCGCTTCGAACGGCGGGGTCATCAGCGCGCCCTTGCGGCGGCAGAGGCTGCAATTGCAGCGGCCCGCGGGCGCGACCGGTGTCGTAACCTGGAATTTGACGGCGCCGCAGTGGCAGCTTCCCTTCAGCGTTTCGGTGTTCATCAGACTCTCCGTGACTGGCAATGCCTGCTTTATAGCGCGCGGCCGGCGGCGATTTATGTCGCAATGTATCTGAAGCCGTATCCGACACAAAACATTGCAGCGGCGCGGGGTTTGTATCGCAGTGTGTAGGCGGCCTCGCGAGATACACGCCATTGCAATACCGCCGTTTCGCGGACACAAGCCAGATACGCGGCGCCCGTCTAATCTCGTCAACGACGGATTCGGCGCAACGCCTCGCGCCCATCCGGACGGACTGCCGAAGACTGAAAAGCGAGCAGCCATCAGTCGCCTACTACTTACCGAAGCAGGGAAATCCAATCATGAACTCATCAGACAAACTGCTGTACACCGGCAAAACGCACACCACCGGCGGCCGCGACGGCGCGGCGCGCAGCGACGACGGCCGGCTCGACGTCAAGCTCGGCTCGCCGGGCGCATCCGCGACCGGCACGAACCCGGAACAGATGCTCGCGGCGGGCTGGTCCGCGTGCTTTATCGGCGCCATGGGAATCGCCGCGAAGACGCTGCGCGTGGCACTGCCGCCGGAGACCGCCGTCGACGCCGAAATCGATCTCGCGATGAACGACAGCGGCTATTTCCTGCGCGCGCGGCTCAATGTGAGCCTTCCTGGCATCGAGCGCGACACGGCGCAGAAGCTCACGGAGATGGCCCACCAGACATGTCCGTATTCGAAGGCGACGCGCGGCAATATCGACGTGACGATCGCGGTGGTCTGAGTTCAGTCGCGGCCGGCTGCGGCCGGCTGCGCTAGCGCGCGGCGTCCCCATCTTCATTGCCGATCACGCCGAATTCCACGGCGGTCTTCACATAGAACAGATGCACGCCCTCGGCGCGCAAGCGCTCGAACAAGACGCCGGCTTCCTCGTTCGTCACCGCCATCACGATCGACAAGGGCTGGTCCGCCAGTTCGAAAAAATGCGCGGAATGCACACGATGACGGTGGCCGATGCCTTCGCTCGCCGGTATCACGGTCGCGCCGCGCAGCCCGAGTTCGCCGGCCAGACTGACGAGCCAGTCGGCCAGCGGTTTGCCGCGATGGCGGCGATCGTGCTGGGTGAAGAAGGTGATCTGGTAGCCGTTCATGTCGATGTCTCCTCCGCTTCAGGCCACGGCCAGCAGGCCGTGCCGGCCCGCCACCTCGCCGGCGCTCATCGGGCACGAGCGCCCGCGCTCCGCACCGCCGACGCCACTGCCTCCGCCAACGCCACTGCCTCCACCGCCACCACTTTTGTCCGCGCCGCGTCGATGCTCGTCCGGCGCGGGCCACGCGTCGGCGCCGACGAGCGGCACGAAGCTCACTTCGCCGAGCGAGCAGCTTCGATAGTCGTCTTCACCATGGCGAACCAGTTTGATGAGCTTCTGATAATGCAGCTCGCGGCCGACGGGCATGACGATGCGGCCGCCGATGGCAAGCTGCCGGCGCCACACATCGGGAATATGCGGCCCGCCCGCCGCCGCAATGATCGCGTCATACGGCGCGTGTTCCGCGAGGCCCGCGGTGCCGTCGCCGAGATAGACAGTGACATTGGAAATATTCAGGCGCGCAAGCATGTCGCGCGCCATGGCGACGAGTTCCGCGTGACGTTCTATCGAATAAACCTGCGCGGCAAGCGTGGCCGCCACAGCAGCGGCATAGCCGGAGCCGGTGCCGACGTCGAGCACGACGTCCGTGGGAGACAGGTCCGCCGCCTCGAGCATCGTCGCGACGATGGCAGGCTGCGAAATGGTCTGCTCGTTGCCGATGGGCAGCGGTCTGTCTTCGTAAGCGAGATCGCGAAGGTAGTCGGGCACGAAGGCTTCGCGCGGCACCCTGCGCATGGCGGCCAGCACCCGTGGATCGCGAATGCCGCGGCCGACGATCTGCCGCTCGACCATGCGCTCGCGGGCCTCGTTGAAATCGCTCATCGCCAACCTCCGTGTCGCAGCCGGCGCCCGCGTGCCTGCGTGCCGCGCGATGCAGCACGCCGCCGGACGGTAGACCTCGACACCCTTGCCGGCGATTGCGGAGCTTCATTCAGTCTACGCGCAGAACGAGCGCGATAAAACGGGCAGTTGAAGGTGGCGTGAGCGGCCGTCGCGGGCTCAGCCGGGAATCTCGGGCTCCACCAGTTTCGCGAGTTGCATCAACGATTCCTGCCAGCCGAGGTAGCACATTTCGACGGGAATCACCTCCGGTACGCCTTCCTGGAGAATCGAAACCTCGGTCCCGCACGACACCTTGCGAAACGTGATGGTCGCGGACATTTCGCCGGGCAGGTTCGGGTCGTCGAACCGGTCGGTGTAGCGGATCTTCTCGGCGGGCACGAGTTCCACGTACTCGCCGCCGAACGAGTGGCTGTTGCCGCTGCCGAAGTTGCGGAACGACATCTTGTAGGTGCCGCCCACGCGCGCCTCGAAGTGGTGGACCTGGCAAGTAAAGCCATACGGCGGCAGCCATTTCGCGAGCGCGTCGGGTTCGAGGAATGCCCGATAGACGCGTTCGGCAGGCGCACGCAAAACGCGGTGGAGTTTGATGGTTCCGGTGGTCATAGTAAGCCGCCTTTCTGGTTGAGATGCCGGGTTGAGAAGCTGCGTGGAGAAGTTTCACACACTGCTACGACGATTCCGCTGCGAAGGAATCGACATGCTGCACGAGAAAATTCGTCAGGCGTCGCGAACATAGGCGCCGCCGGCACAGGCGCGGGCCGTCTACCGGCGATAGACTAACCGGACACACCCGGACAGCTCTTGCAGGAGAAATCTCATGCGGCTCGTCGACTGGAACATTCAATGGGGGCGCGGCGTGGACGGCCGCGTCGATCTCGCGCGCATCGTGCGCGAAGCGCGTGCGCTGGTCGATTTCGACATCATGTGCATGCAGGAAGTGACGCGCGGCTTTCACGAGCCGGCATCGGCAGGCGGCCTCGCGGGCGGCCCCAGCGCGGATCAGTTCGCGGAACTCGCCGCCCTGCTGCCGGGCATGACCGTAATCGACGCAATCGGCTCCGACCTTCCGCCCGTCGGCGGGGGCACCCGGCGGCGTCAGTTCGGCAACGCGATCGTCACGCGCCTGCCGGTGAGACAGGTGCTGCGCCACTCGCTGCCCTGGCCCGCCGATCCCGCGAAGCCGTCGATGCTGCGCGTCGCGCTCGAAGCCGTGATCGAAACGGACGTCGGGCCGCTGCGCGTGATCAGCACGCATCTGGAGTTTTATTCGGAAACGCAGCGGCTCGCGCAGGTCGAGCGGCTGCGCGCGCTGCATCAGGAGGCGTGTGAGCACGCGCGCCGCCCGGCGCACGCGGAGAAGCAGGACAGCCCGTTTGCCGACACCGGGCGCCCCATGAGCGCGGTTGTCTGCGGCGACTTCAACAGCGCGTTCGGCAGCGCCGCTTATCGGAAGATGCTCGAAGCGGTGCCGGGCGCGCCCGCGTTCGCCGACGCCTGGGCCTGCGCGCACGGCGACAGCCCGCGCGCCGCCACGGTCGGCCTGTACGACCACGAGCAATGGGCCGACGGGCCGTTTGCGTGCGACTTCATCTTCGTCACCGAAGATCTCGCGCCGCGGGTGGCGAGCTGCGAGGTCGATCCGCACAGCCGGTCGTCGGATCATCAGCCGATGTGGCTCGAACTACGCCAGGCGCAAAGTACGACGAAAGCGAAGGCCGCGCGCTAGATGCGCGGCAGGTCGTCAATGCATTTTTCGATGTGGCTGTCGGGGACGTCGGTGTCGATTCCGTCGTGCCCGTTGGTATGAGAGACGGCCACGATTTTCGGCCCGAGAAAGCGCGTGCCGCCGAGCGTGAAAAGCGACCAGACAGCGTCGCCGCGATGGATGGCGTCCACCACCTGAGCCACTTCGACAATCGAAGTGGGCGACAACCAGCTGCGCGTGGCGGGGTCGACAGCAGCCCAGCGCACATGCGTGATCCGGTCGTTTGAAGGGTTGATGCGCACAGCGTCGATACCAAATGTAGCCATGATATTTCCCTCCAGCACCCTGGCACTGACCATCCTAGCATGATCGTCCAAGGCGTCGAACGGAGCAAGCGGTAGTCCCGTGGGACGCTTCGAGGCGGCAATAAAAAAGCCAACACCGACAGACCGGTGTTGGCCAAGTACTCCTTCAAACACACACATGGTAGGGATCAGCTACCAGGTAGCCGGGATTACGGCAGCCTCGGCGCGATCTTTAATTTTTCGCGCCGGCTAAGGCGGCTAATGCCGATGCCGGTGGTGAATATCGGGGAAATGGGCGTGCGAATGGCTAATCGGCAGATGCACGTGCGGGTGCGTATGCGGCTCGTCGCCGGAATAAGGAAAGTCGTGCTCGTGCTGGTGGTGCGCATCATGGCGATGCCTGTGCGAGTGCTCGAGCAGCTCGTGGGTGTGCTCATGCACATGCCGCTCGCGCACGTGCAGCCAGATGCCGAGCGCCATCAGCAAGGCGGCCGCGCAGAAAGTCAGGTCCGGCAGCGTCGGCCAGATGGCAAGCGACAGCAGCACGCCAAAGAGCGGCGCGACGGAGAAATAGGCGCCGGTGCGCGCGGTGCCCAGATGCCGCAGCGCGACAACGAACAGCACGAGGCTCACGCCATAGCCGGCGAAACCGGTCGCCATGGCGGCCGCCAGCGTGCCCGGCGACGGCAGCGCTGCGCCCGCCGCGAGCGCAATGCCGAGATTGACGGGCGCGGCGACGAGCCCCTTCAGACACGCGATCAGCATTGCATCGTTCGCCGACACCTTGCGCGTCAGATTGTTGTCCACGGCCCAGCACAGACATGCGCCCACAATCAGCAGCGCCCCGACAGGCACGCCCGCCCCGCCCGGATGCCACGACAGCAGCACGCCCGCCGCGACGATCGCCACCATGCCGAGAAATACCTGCAGGTCGACGTTCTCGCGGAACACCACCCACGCAATCACGGCGGTCAGGACGCCTTCGAGGTTGAGCAGCAGCGAGCTCGTCGCTGCCGGCGTACTCGCGAGCCCCAGCATCAGCAAGGCTGGGCCCGCGACGCCGCCCGCGGCTATCGCGCCGAAGAGCCACGGCCACTCGCGCCGGCTGATGCGAAGCCCAACGCGGGCTCGCGACCGGCCCGGCGCGGCCCACCGCCATGCAATACACAAGCCGAGCCCGGCCCCGCTGCCCAGATAAAACAGCCCGGCGAGCATGAACGGACCGACCGCGCCAAGCAATGCCTTGGCGAGCGGAGTGGCCGCGCCGAACAATGCGGCGGCGGCAAGCGCGACGGATATTGCGCCGTAGGCGGGCTTCAAAATCGGGCCTTCAATGAACGGAAAAAAGACAGTGTACCGGCATGGCGGGCGCTACCAGAACTTTGTCCGCAGGCTCTGAGACCGAAGCTGGCAGCGCCTGAGCCGCGATGCCAATATCGAAACATCACGCCGGTGCGTGAAGATTTCTCGTGCTTCACTCGGTGAACAGGAGGATAAAGTGCCGCGCTCCATTGCAAAGTGGTTGACCGTCAGCCACCTCATCGCCGCACTCGCGGCCTTGCTGCTCGTTGCCTTCCCCATTCACGACGCGGGCGCCGCCTCAGCCACGGCAGTCGCCAATGCCGCCGCGCCGGTGCTGGCCGTGACCTGCCAGCCCGCCTCCGTCACCCGGCCGCAGCCCATTCTGCCGAAGGGCTTCACCGAACAGATCCTGTTGAACGGCTGCCTGAATCAGCCGACCGCAATCAGTTTCACCGCCGACAAAAGCCGGGTTTTCGTCGCCGAAAAAGGCGGCCGGGTCTGGAACTGCGATCTCGCCTCGTCGACCTGCACGCTGTTTGCCGACCTCAGCAGCGAGGTGTGCAATGCGGACGACCGGGGGCTGCTCGGACTCGCCGTCGATCCGTTGAACGACGCCAACGTCTGGGTGCTTTACACGACGCCTCGCGGCACCGGCGCGTGCGGCGGAAATTTTCTCACCGCCGGACAACTCTCGCTTCTGACGGCCTCGGGGGAGACGAAAGTGCTGCCCGCCGCGGGCGCGACCAGCCAGACGTGGTGCTTCTATTACTCGTCTCACAGCATCGGCTCCGTGGTGTTCGGCAGCGACAACAAGACGCTCTATGTGAGTGCCGGCGACGGCGCCAGCTTCGTGCAAGTGGACTACGGCCAGCTGGACAACGCTTGCGGCGACGGCACGAATCTGCCTCAAGGCGCGTTCCGCAGCCAGGGCGTTTCGCCGTACAGCGACGGTGTCATTTTGCGCATCACGAACCCCGGCACGAGCACGCAAAGCGTCGCGACCGTCGCCAACGGCTTGCGCAATCCGTTTCGCTTTGCCCGCGCGCCGGGCTTGACGGACGACCTGTATATCGGCAACGTGGGATGGAACACGTGGGAGTCCATCGACCATTCCAGCATTGCCGGTCAGAACTTCGGCTGGCCGTGCTACGAAGGTCCTAACACCCAGCCCGACTATCAGGCCACCAACTATTGCGGCAGCGTCGGCGGCGTCACCGCGCCGTTCTTCGCTTATGCGCACCAGAGCTACGTTTCTGCCGAAGACAGCAAGGGAAAAACCTGCGGCGGCCGTCCGTCGGGCGGCGGCCCGGACCAGAACGGCAGCGTGATCTCGGCGATAGGCTTCACCGACGGCACGAGCCCGACCTATCCCGCGCCGTACGACAAGGCGTTGTATTTCGGCGACCTTCTGCGCAAATGCATCTGGACGATGCAGCCTCCCGACAATACGCCGCACACCTTTGCGAAGAGCCTGCAAGGAGGACCGGTCGACCTGAAAGCCGGGCAGAACGGTGACCTTTTCTACGTCGATCTCGTTACCAGCACGGTGAGGCGAATCACGCACAAATAGGACGGCGGCGAGCCGCACGCCCGATCCACGGGCGGCTGCGGGCCGGCAAGAGCACCTGAGGCACCTGAGGCACCTGAGGCACCTGAGGCGGCCGCTTGCCGCGACCGCCCTCACGCACAGTCGCTATGTGCGTTGCCCGCTCAGCCGACCTTCAGCACCACACGGAAGCGGGCGTCGCCGCTCATCATCCGTTCGTACGCCTCGGCGGCGCGTTCGAGCGGAAACTCCTCGATCATCGGCTTGACGCCGGAGAGCGCGCTGAATGCGAGTGTGTCCTGCGAGTCGGCGGATGTGCCCGACGGCCAGCCCTGGACCGAATTGCGGCCCATGATGAACTGCGCAATCGGCACTTCGACGGGCTCTTCCGAAATGCCGACCATGATCATCTTGCCGTTCAGCCCCAGGCCGCCGACCGCCGCGCTCATGGCCTTGCCGCTCGTCACCGTGGCGAGAATGACCCGCGCGCCGCCGAGCTTCTGCAGTGCTTCGGCCACATTGTCTGCCCGGCTGTCGATGTAGTGATGGGCCCCCAGCTCCTTCGCGAGCGCGGCCTTGTCCTGCCCGCGGGCAATCGCCACGGTGCGAAAGCCCATTTTGCGCGCGAACTGCACGCCGAGATGCCCGAGTCCACCGATCCCGAGGATGGCCACGACATCGCCTGCGCGCGCGCCGCTGTTGCGCAGCGCGTTGAATGTGGTGATGCCCGCGCACAGTAGCGGCGCGGCATCGGCGTCGGAGAGGTCGTCAGGAATACTGGCGAGCGCCTCGACCGGCGCGACCACGAACTCCGCGTAACCGCCGTCGTAGCTGATGCCGGGCACCTGCGCTCTTTCGCACAGCACGAAGTCGCCCTGACGGCAACGCGCGCACCGCCCGCAGTGGCCGCCATGCCAGCCGACGCCGACGCGCTGCCCGACTGTCCATCCCTCGATCCCGGAGCCCAGAGCGTCGATCACACCGGCAATCTCATGCCCCGGAACGCGCGGAAATTGCAGGCCAGGCCACAGTCCCTCCTTCGTCAACGAATCGCTGTGGCAGATTCCGCATGCCTGCACCTTGATGCGAACGTGGCCGTCGCCCGGCTGCGGGAGGTCCCGCTCGACGAGCGTCAACGGACCTCCGGCTGCCTCGACCTGTACCGCTTTCATCCTGGACATGGATTTCACCTCGTGAGTCGTCGATGGGATGTGCGCTCGCAAACCGCGACTGCCGGGCGGCATGCGGCGGCAGGTCGGCGTTCGAGCGCGCCTCGCGCGACACGCGGACAGGCTGCGCCGGCGTGAGCGCGGACTCATTGACCATAGTGGAAAACGAGGCGGAATCCAACCTCAGCGTCGGGTGACGGGACGCCTGAATGCGGGTGCTGTTTTTATTTACCCGCGCCGGGAAACTCGCGGCAATTGAGCAGCAACCGGTCGCCCGGCGCGGCGCCGGCACTGAGCGCCGCGGCGTGCGTCTGGCCGTCGCCGCACTGCCACTGCGCGACGAGATCGCCGCGGCACGAGCGGCTGTTTGCGCCGGCGATATCGCCCGTCAGCATGTAAGTGCAGGCTGTGCGTCCGTCGCATTGACGCGCGAGATCGGACGTCGCGTTGCCGTCCTGCTGGCCGCAGTTCCGGCCGTAGGTGGCGCTCAAGATGGTGATGGCGCTCGAGTGGCGATCCGCTGGCGCCGTCGGGCGGCTCGCGTCGGTCAGAACAGGCACGCCCTGCGCAGGTGATGCCAGCGACGCCAGCGGCGCTAGCACACCCACAACACACACTCCGACAGTGGCGAGTCGGCGGGACTTCATGATCGGCCTCCGCGCAAGCTGGAGAGCACCGGTAAATTGATTTTAGGCGCTCTGGTGACGCGCGACGGGCGACGCAACACCCCCCCGCGCGGCTTTTGTCGGACGCCCATTTCTGTACCGGACATCATCCTCCAATCCGTACAGGTACTGTACCGGCAACGCTCGCTAGAATGCTTCGACGTCCCCGCCCGATTCCGGAGCCCGCCATGTCCTATCTCACGCTCAGCGCGCTGCCTGCCGGCATCCTGTTCGCGCTCGTCACCACGATCACGCCCGGTCCGAACAACACAATGTTGCTCGCCTCCGGCGTCAACTTCGGCTTTCGCCGCACCTTGCCGCATATTTCGGGCATCAGCGCGGGCGTCGTGCTGTTGATGCTGTCGGTCGGCGTCGGGCTCGGCGAAGCCTTCGTTCATTTTCCCGTGCTGTATACGGTGCTCGAAGTGGCGAGCGTGGCCTATCTGTTGTACCTGGCGTGGAAGATCGGCACGTCCGGCGAATTGAAGGTCAAGCAGGGCGAACGCCGGCCCATGAAGTTTCACGAAGCCATCGCTTTCCAATGGGTCAACCCGAAGGCGTGGATGATGGTGCTGACCGCCGCCACGACCATTCATCTGAGCGAGAGCTACAGCATGAACGCGGTGGCCATGGCCGTGGTGTTCTACGTGATCGGCTTTCCGTGCATCTGCCTGTGGGCCGGTTTCGGCACGGCCATGCGGCGGGTGTTGTCCGACTCGCGGCGTCTGCGCGCCTTCAACATCACAATGGCGTTGCTGCTCGTGCTGTCGCTCTATCCGATTGCGATAAAGCTGGTCGGCGCCGCCGCGTGAAGCCGGCCGGATGAGCGCCGCTAGACCGCCTCGCGCCCCACTCGCTCGATGAAGCGCCACAACGCGTCGTCGGTCGAATAAGGCGCGTTAAAGCGGAACCATGCGCTCGGCTCGTCGTCCGGGCGGAAGTACGAGCCGGGCGCGAGCCAGATGCCGTGCTTGAGCGCCGCCGTCACGACGTCGCCGGCGCGCGCCGGGTCGATCGGCAGGCGAGCCCACAGAAACAGCCCCGCCCGCGGGCGATGAAACACCTCGAGGCCGAGCGAGTCGAGCCGCTCCTCGACCGTGGCGTGCGCGAGCTTGAGCCGCTCGTTCACGGCTTCCACGTGACGCGCGTAGCGCCCCTCCAGCAGCACCTTGTCGACGATCCGCTCGATCGCCTCCGACGACGTCAGTCCCACCGCCATCTTCGTGCGCGCGAGTTCGCGCAGCACCGCGCGCTCGGCGACCACGTAGCCGCAGCGCAATCCCGGCGTGACCGTCTTCGAAAAGCCGCTCACGTACAGCACGCGCTGCAAGCCTTCCATCGCGGCAAAAAGCGGCGCGCCGGACGGCGCGAGCTCGCGGCTCACGTCGTCCTCGATCACCCACATGCGCTGGCGCTCCGCGATCTGCAGCAGGCGGAACGCCGCCGACATGCCGAAGGTCGCGCCGGTCGGATTCTGCAGCGTCGTGTTGACGAAAATGGCCTTGGGCTTATGCTCGGCGACGAGCGCTTCGAGCACCTCGGTATCGACACCGGCGGGCGTGCGCGGCACGCCGTGCACCACGAGCCCGGCGAGCTTGAGAATCTGCAGCAGATTGCAATAGCCGGGATCTTCGACGATCACCGCGTCGCCGGCGCGCAGCAACGTGCGCACGATCAGATCGAGCCCTTGCGTCGCGCCCTGCGTGAGCAGCACGTTGGACACGTCGACGGGCAGCCCGCGCCGGTCGAGTTGCTCGGCGATGCGCTCGCGCAACGGCGCGAAACCATAGGGATGCCCGTAATCGCCGAGCCGCGCGGCGGGCACGCGGCTCATCGCACGCAACGCGTGTTGCAGGCCGCTCTCGTTGATCCACTCGTTCGGCAGCCAGCCGCCGCCCGCCTTGATCGGCACGGAATGATCGGCGAAGACGTCGGACAGGAGCCAGGTCGCCGTGAGGCTCGGCGGCTGCCAGTCGGTCACGGCGGCGCGCGGCGCGGGCGAGCGCGCGGCGACGCGATAACCGGAGCCGCGCCGCGCCACCACGAGCCCCATCGACACCAGACGGTTGTACGCCTCCGTCACCGTGAAGGTGCTCAGGTCGTGAGTCTGCGCCAGTTGCCGCACCGACGGCAGCAACGCGCCCGCGCGCAGCGACTGCGCCTCGATGGCTTGCGCGAAGCCCTGCACGACCTGCTCGACGAGCGTCGGGGCGGCGCGCCGGTCGCGCTCGAGGTTCAATTCGATCATGGTGAGAAGTCGTGACGAAGAAGCCGGCCGCGGCGGACTGCCCGAACGCAAGACGTCGGCACAGTTACCGCGAATCCACCAACACAGTTAGCACGACACCGCGTCAACTGTTTATGCCGCCATTAAACCGCGAACGCTACAGTTTTGGCTATGCCCAAAGAAAGTCGCGCTTGGGAAACCACTTCGAGGAGAAACCATGACTTCGCGCCCCGTCATCGACGATATGTCGTCTTTCTGGATGCCCTTCACCGCCAACCGCCAGTTCAAGGCCGCGCCGCGCCTGCTGGAATCGGCGAAAGGCATGTACTACCGCAGCTCCGACGGCCGCGAAGTGCTCGACGGCTGCGCGGGCCTATGGTGCGTGAATGCCGGGCACGGCCGCGACGAGATCGTCGCCGCGATCACCCAGCAGCTTTCGAAACTCGACTTCGCGCCGACTTTCCAGATGGGCCACCCGCTCGCCTTCGAAGCGGCCACCAAGGTCGCGGAGCTGATGCCTGAAGGCCTCGACCGCATTTTCTTCACGAACTCCGGATCGGAATCCGTCGACACCGCGCTGAAAATCGCGCTCGCCTATCACCGTTCGCGCGGCGAGGCACAGCGCACGCGCCTGATCGGCCGCGAGCGCGGTTATCACGGCGTGGGCTTCGGCGGCATTTCGGTGGGCGGCATCGCGCCGAACCGCAAGACCTTCTCCGGCGCGCTCTTGCCGGCGGTCGATCATCTGCCGCATACGCACAACCTCGAACAGAACGCGTTTTCCAAGGGTCAGCCGGCCTGGGGCGCGCATCTCGCGGACGAACTGGAGCGCATCGTCGCGCTGCACGATGCATCGACGATCGCGGCGGTGATCGTGGAACCGGTCGCCGGCTCGACCGGCGTGCTGATTCCGCCGCAAGGCTACCTGCAGAAGCTGCGCGAAATCTGCACGAAGCACGGCATCCTGCTGATTTTCGACGAAGTGATCACGGCCTTCGGCCGCGTCGGCAAGGCCACGGCGAGCGAATATTTCGGCGTGACGCCCGACCTCATCACGATGGCGAAAGCGATCAACAACGCGGCGATTCCGATGGGCGCGGTCGCGGCGAGCCGCACGGTGCACGACACCATCGTGAATGCCGGCGCACAAGGCGCGATCGAGCTGTTCCACGGCTACACGTATTCGGCGCACCCGGCCGCGGTCGCCGCCGCCATCGCCACGCTGGACCTGTATCGCAGCGAGGGCCTGTTCGAGCGCGCAGCCTCGCTTGCGCCGACGTTCGAGTCCGCCGCTCACTCGCTGCGCGGCACGAAGCACGTGAAGGACATCCGCAATCTGGGAATGATCGCGGGCATCGAGCTCGAACCGCGCGAGGGCGCGCCGGGCGCGCGCGCCTACGAGGCGTTCGTCAAATGTTTCGAGGCGGGCGTGCTGGTGCGCTTTACCGGCGACATTCTGGCGTTCTCGCCGCCGCTCATCATCAACGAAGAGCAGATCGCGCACATCTTCAAGACGGTCAGCGACGTGCTGGCTACCGTGCAGTAAAAGGCGCATGACGCGAAGCGGCGCGCGAGTGACGCGCCGCTTCCTGTATCAACCTACCTCAATGATGATGCGCGCGCGCAGCCCGCGTCTGCGCCGCTTTTTTGGCCGCGGCTGACCGTCCGGCCGCGCCCTTAGTCGCAGCGGCCTTCTTTGCCGCCGCGGAGCGGCTCGCCGCAGGACGTTTCGCCGCCGCCGACTTCGCCTGCTTCGACATGGCCGAATGCGAGGCCCCGGCCTTGCTTTCGCGCTTCAGCACATCGGTGCTCGTGCGCGAGCGTTTAGCCGTCGACTCCTTGCTGGCCGTCTTCTTCGCGGTGCTCTTCTTCGCGGTGCTCTTCTTCTGGCCCGCGGCGCTGTCCTTCTCCGCCTTCTTGCGCGTGGCCTCGCTCGCGGCGCCCTTCTTCGGCGGCTTCAGATCGACGCCCGCGCGACGTGCTTCGGACAATCCGATGGCGATCGCCTGCTTCGGCGAGCGCACGCCGTGCTTGCCGGCGCGCACCTTGTCCACCTGTTCCTTGACGAACTCTCCGGCTTGCGTGCTCGCGGACTTGCCGGCGCGTTTGTCGGCTTCGGCACGCTTGAGGGTTTTCTTCTCGGGCATGACAGTTCTCCCATTGACTGTGGCCTATGCCGTGAAGCAATGCCTGTGCCGCAACGCCGTGAAAATGGCGTGGGACTCGCGCCCTTCGGATGGACGGCGTATGGTGTAGCCAGGGGCCGGCGCACTGGACCGGTCGAACGGGAGACGCCCATGAAAATCCCCAACGTGCGCGCGGGCGCGCATATCGAAGGCGTTCATTGGATCGCCGAATACGCGGAAGACGTCCACGAAATTCGCATCTTCCGCGAAGGGCAGGAAGTCGACGTGCACGACGCGCCTTCGTCGCTATTCGGCGACGAGGAAAACGCGGGCTCGAAGAGCACCGCCGACCATCGCGCGGTCGAGGCAGCGGTGCTGGCTTATTTGAGGCGCTTCGTGGCGGAGCACGACGCGGAGGAGTAGCGGTGGGGAAAGGGCTTACTCCGCCGGCCGCAGCTTCTTCACCTCCGCGTCCGACGGCTGCACGCTCGCGCCGTCAACGTAACGATACGACGTCATCACGCCCTTGCCGTCCTTCACGCCCGTCACGCCGACGTAAGCGCCCATGGTCGACTGGTTGTCCTGCGCGCGATACGTGATCGGCCCGAACGGCGTGTCCACGCTGAGCCCCTTGAAGGCTGCCGCGAGCTTGTCGGTGTCGGCGGAACCGGCCTTTTTGATGCCCGCCGCGATGGACATCAGCGCCGAGTAGCCGACCACCGAGCCGAGCCGCGGATAGTCGTGATACTTCGCCTGATAGGCGTCGACAAACGTCTTGTTAGCCGGCGTATCGATCGAATACCACGGGTAGCCGGTCACGATCCAGCCGGTCGGCGCTTCCGCACCCAGCGGATCGAGGTAATCCGGCTCGCCCGTCAAAAGCGACACCACCGTGCGGTCCTTGAAGAGACCGCGCGTGTTGCCTTCGCGCACGAACTTGCCGAGGTCCGCGCCGAACAGCACGTTGAAAATCGCGTCGGGCTTCGCATCGGCGATGGCCTGCGTGACCGCGCCCGCGTCCACGTTGCCAAGCGGCGTGGCCTGTTCCGCCACGAACTGCACGTCAGGCTGCGCGGCGCTGAGGAGCTTCTTGAAAGTCGCCACCGCCGACTGGCCATACTCGTAGTTCGGATACACGAGCGCCCAGCGCTTCTTCTTCTGCTTCGCCGCTTCCGGCACGAGCATCGCGACCTGCATATACGTCGATGGCCGCAGACGGTACGTATATTTGTTGCCGTCGGCCCAGACGATCTTGTCGGTCAGCGGTTCGGCGGCGAGGAAAAAGATCTTTTTCTGCTTCGCGAAATCGGTGAGCGCCAAGCCCGTGTTCGACAGGAAACCGCCGAACAGCAGTTGCACCTGTTCGCGCGCAATCAGCTCCTGTGCAACGCGAATGGTGTCGCCCGGGTTGCCGTTGTCGTCGCGCGAAACGACCTCGAGTTTCTTGCCGAGCACGCCGCCCGCGCCGTTGATATGTTCCAGCGCCAGATTCCAGCCGTTCTTGTAGGGCCCGAGAAAGGCCGGCTGCGCCTTGTAGCTGTTGATTTCCCCGATCTTGATGGTCTGCTGGGCGTTCGCGCCGAAGGCGGCGAATGAAAGCACCGTCGATAGCGTAAGGCGAGAGATCCATCCTGCGCGCGTGGTCATGCGTTTCTCCGTATCAAAGGGATTGCGGGAATGCGTTGGTTTTCTGACAGCGTGTTCTGAAGGTCTTTGTATCAGGGGTGACAGCGGCGTTCAAGGCGCACGGGCGGTGTCCTGGCCGCTGCTCACGCCTATTCGGCGCGCGGCGCCGCGCGAATCCGGGCGACGCTCGCGGCCACGTCTGGCCACGCGGGCTTGCCGCCCGCGAATTGCCGCCGCAGATAGGATACGAGTTCCGCGATCTGGGCGTCGTTGAAACTGTCGCGATACGCCGGCATCGTACCGAGTTCGGGCCGCGCCGGCGAGCCGATGCCGTCGAGAATCACCCGAATCAGGTTGTCGGGCGTCGCGCTATGCAGGTTCGTATTGAGCGCGAGCGACGGGTGCGCGCCGAACAATTGCGGCCCACTGCCCGTGTGATGACACGCGGCACACGCGCCGTCGAACAGCCGCGCGCCGACGCCGGACAGTGTGCCTTCAATCGCGCTCGCTTTTTCGTATTGACGCGCCATCGCAGTCGCGTCGACGTTCGGCTCGACCGGACTGAGCGACGCAAGGTACGTCGCCATCGCGCGAATGTCGCTGTCCGGCAGCGCCGCCAGATCCGCGACGACGGGCGCCATCGGCCCCGCGGCGACGCCGTGCAGCGGCGCGTGACCGAAGCGCAGGTAGCTGAACAGCTCGTCCTCGGTCCATGGCACCGGCGAGTTCGACAGGGACGACAGCGCGGGCGCTTCCCAGCCCTCCGCGCTGCCGCCGCCCATGAAGGCGGCGCCGGTTTTCTCGGCGCCGAACGCATTGCGCGGCGTATGGCAGGCGCTGCAATGCCCGAGACCGTTGACGAGATACGCGCCGCGATTCCACTGCGCGTTTTGCGTCGGGCTCGCAGCAAACGTGTTGCGGGCGAGGAACAGGCCGTTCCATGCAGCCATCAGCGGACGCGCGCCGAACGGAAACGGCAGCTTCGTTTCCGGCGGACGGAAGCGCACGGGCGTTTGCGACATCAGATAGGCGTACAGCGCCTCGAGGTCGTCGTCGGAGGTATTTTTGAACGAGGTGTACGGGAACGCAGGATACAGCCGATGCCCGTCCCGGCTGATACCTTCGCGCATCGCGCGAACGAACGCCGCGAGCGACCACGCACCGATGCCGGTTTGCGCATCGGGCGTGATGTTGGTGCTGTACACAGTGCCGAACGGCGTGTCGAGCGGCTTGCCGCCGGCGTTCGGCACGCCGTTGTGCGCCGTGTGACAGACCGCGCAATTACCGAGCGACGCGAGCACTTTGCCGCGCGCAACCAGTTCGGGCGCGAAGGCGCTCGCGAGCGGCGGCGCCATGGGCGCGAGCGCCGACGGCGCCAGCGACAACGCCCCGAGCCAGCCCGCCGCCCCGGCCGCGAATGCGCCTAGAAAACCGAGCCGCCAGCGCTTTTTCCTGCGCGCGGCGGCCTCCTCGGCCTGCGCGTCGGCGAGTGCGGCGCGAATCGTTTCGGGCGTGAACGGCGGCCGGCGAAAACGCACGCCCGTCGCGTCGTACAACGCATTCGCAATCGCGGCCGCGCCGGGCAGCGACGCCGACTCGCCGGCGCCCATTGGCGGCTCGCCGTGACGCGGCATCATCACGACGTCGATCACCGGTACTTCGCGGAACGTGAGGATCGGATACGCGCCCCACTCCTGGCTCGTCACCGCGTTATCGCCGAAAGTGACGCGTTCTTTCAGCGCGCGGCTCGCCGCCTGGATCACATTGCCGTGAATCTGATGACGCACGCCGTCCGGGTTGATCGTCGTGCCGTTGTCCTGACCGACCACGACGCGCGTCACCGCGAGTTCGCCGCTTCTGCGATTGACTTCGACGTCGGCGACCCACGCGCACCACGCCGCGCCGAAGCCGGGAAACTTGCTGTGCACGTAGCGCGCGTAGGCAATGCCTCGGCCGCGTGCAATGTCGCCATCGTCACGATGCGCGCTGCTTGCAGGCTGGCGAGGCTGCCAGCCCGCGCGTTCGGCCACCGCCTTCAGCAGGTCGGCCGCGCGCGGGTCGCGCACATGCTTCAGACGAAACTCGAGCGGATCGTCGCCCGCCTCGGCCGCGAGTTCGTCGATGAACGACTCGTGCGCGAAAGTGTTCGGCAACGCGGAGACGCCGCGCAGCCAGGACGCACGCACGATAGGCGGCGTGTCGTCGCAGACGATGCGCATTGCGCGGTAGTCGTACGGCGGCACGGCCGTGCGGTCGCCCATTTCGAACACCTGCGGCTGCGGCGAGAGCGTGCCGGTGAGCAGGAGCGCCAACGTAGGCGCGTCATTCGACGGATAACGCGTCGCGAAGTCGTAGGCCGCGAGCTCGCCCTCGGCGCTCAACGCACCGCGCACATCCATCAGTTGCGCGGCGCCCTTGGGCTCCCACGCATGCTCGTCCTCGCGCGAAAGCTGCACGCGCACGGGCGCGCCCGTCGCACGCGAGAGCAAGGCGGCATCCGCGGCGACGTCGTCTGCGCAATTGCGGCCATAGCAGCCGGCCGCATCCATGCGCACGATCTCGATCTGCGCTTCGTCCATGGTCAGCAGCAACGCGAGATCCGCGCGCAGCGAATGAGGGTTCTGCGTACCCGACCACACCTTCAACGCGCCCTCGCCCTCGCGATAATCGGCGACCGCGCATGAAGGCCCGATGGACGCGTGCATCTGAAACGGCCACACGTAGGTGCGATTCAGCGTGCGCGCAGCGTCGTCCGAAAGCGCCGCGTCCACGTCGCCCTCGATCACGAGGTCGCGCCGCTTCGCCGGATTCGCGCGCAACGCGGCCTCGACTTCCTCGCTGGTTTCGAGCGGCGGTAATGGCGTCGCGTTTTTCCACTGCACGTCGAGCCGCTTCGCAGCCTGTTGCGCAATTTCCTCGCGCTCCGCCACTACGCCGACGAAGTCGCGTATCACCACGACCTTCACGATGCCCGGGAGATCGCGAATCGACGCTTCGTCGACGCGCAGCAGACTATTGCCGACGAAATCGCCTTGCGCCACGCCCCCATACGGCGGACGCACCACGCGCCCATGCAGCATGCCGGGCACGCGCACATCGTGGACGAAGCTCAATTCGCCGGTTGCCTTCGCGGGAATATCGACGCGCGCGGCGCGCTTGCCGACCACCTTGTAGGCGTCGGGGGATTTGAGCGGCGCGTCGGTGGTCAACTGCAGTTCGACGCGCTGTCCCGCGATCAGCTCGCCGTAGCCGATCGGCTTGGTGGCAGCCGCGGCGCCGCGTTGATACACGGTGCCGTCGCGCACGTCGAGTTCCTCCACGCCGACGGCAAGCCGCGTCGCCGCCTGCGCGACGAGCCATTGCCGCGCCTGCGCCGCGGCATGCCGCAACGGCACCGCTGTAATCTGCAGCGTGGCGCTCGCAATGGTCGGCCCCTGATTCGGCGTCTCGGTGGTATGGCCGAGCACGATCGAGACGCGCGTCAACGGCACGTCGAGTTCTTCCGCGACGATCTGAGCGAGCGCGGTACCGATGCCGGTGCCGAGATCGACGTGACCGTTGAACGCGACCACGCTGCCGTCGTCGCGCACGGCAAGGAACATGTCGGCCTCGGTGGGCACGAACGACGACCGCGAGCCGGGTTGGCCGGCCGCCGGTTTGACGGGCGCCTGCGGCGGGCGCGTGACGATCAGCACACTCTGCGCGTCGTAGAGCTGCTTACGCGATGGCGGCGCCGCGCGGCGATCGACGCTGAAGTCCGGTCCTGTCATGCGCACGCTCCTTTGTGCGCGGGGTCCTGAGCGGGCTTTTGCTGCGCAAGCAACTCAGCGGCGAGCTGCACCGCACGCACGATCTCCACATGCGTGCCGCACCGGCAGAGGTTGCGCGACAACTCGCGTTGAATCGTCTCAATGCTCGGATGCGGATCGCGCTCGAGCAGCGCCTTGGTCGTCATGATCATGCCGCTCAGGCAATAGCCGCACTGCGCGGCCTGTTCTTCGATAAACGCCTGTTGCACCGGATGCAGCGCGGCCCGCGTGCCCAATCCTTCGAGCGTGGTGATCTCATGGCCGAGCGCCACCTTCGCGGTCGTCACGCACGCGCGGGTCGGCATGCCGTCGAGCAGCACGGTGCAGGCGCCGCACTCCCCGAGTCCGCAGCCGAATTTCGGGCCGTTGAGCGCCAGGTCGTTGCGCAGCAGGTAAAGCAAGGGCGTGTCGGGGCAGGCGCTGACAACATGCGTCGCGCCGTTGACCTTCAGCGCGAGCGGCGCCGGGCCCTTCATGAGCGTGCCGGCCGTACCGTGCGAGGCGCCTTCATAGCACCACCGGCACTTCGGTCGCGGGCGGCGTGTTGCGGCTGCGCCGGCAACGGATCAAGCCGTCGATCATCACCATGCCGACGCCGGGAATATCGCCCAGTTGCACGCTTTCGAGCAGGCTGTCCGCAGCCGTATGCTGCGCGCGATCCATGAACACCAGATCGGCGGGACGGCCGACTTCGATCAGCCCCTGGCGCAGGTTGCGTTGCCGCGCGGTGTTACCGGTCGCAAAGCAGAAGGCAATTTCCGCGGGCACGTCGGCGAGACTGGAAATGAGCGCGATCATGCGCAGAATGCCGAGCGGCTGCACGCCGGAACCCGCGGGGCTGTCGGTGCCGAGAATGATGCGATGCGGGCATTTGAGTTCGATCGCATGACGCGCCGTCAGCAACGCAATGCGTTCGTTGCCGTTATGGACGATTTCAAGCGCACGGCTCGACTGCTCGCACAAGTCGCAAACATGACGGTAAGAGAGCGAGGTGTGGCCGCCGTTGATATGGCCGATCACGTCCGCGTCGGCGGCGAGTACCACGTCGCGGTCGATCAGCCCCGAGCCCGGAATCGACGGACCGCCGGTGTGAATCGTGCTCTGAATGCCGTATTTACGCGCCCACGCGACCATCTGCGCGGCTTCCTCGCCGGCTTTCACGCTGCCGAGGCCCACTTCGCCGAGCAGCTTCACACCCGCTTCCGACAGCTCCTTGAAGTCCTCCTCCACCATGCCTTTTTCGATGACCGGTGCGCCCGCCATGACCTTGACGCCGCCACCCACGCCCGCGCCACGCATGCCCTCGAACGAACGCTGCGCGGTGATCGCCAGCGCCTTGACGCCGAGCACATCTTTCGGACGACCAGGTAAATGCACTTCGCCGGCCGAGATCATCGTCGTCACGCCGCCATTCAGATTCGATTCGATCCAGCCGAGCTGATTCTGGCGCGGCGTCCAGTCGCCGAATACCGGATGCACATGCGAATCGATGAGGCCTGGCGCCACCGTGGTGCCTTTGCAATCGACCGTGGTCCGCGCGCCTTCCAGGTCGCAGTCGTTTTCGTTGCCGACGGCGACGATCACGCCGTCGTCGATCACGAGCGTGTTGGCGTCGAGAATCGGCTGGTCGATGTCGCCGGATAACAGCAGGCCGATGTTCGTTACCACGACCTTGCCCGACAAGCCTGTCAACGTCTCTGCTGCCATCTGCCTCTCCTTTTCCCAACGACGGTTCGATCACACGCTCAGATAAGCGCGCCTCACTGTTTCGTTCTTCGCCAGCTCGCCGATGGTGCCGCTAAAGCGGATCTGCCCTTTTTCGAGGACATACGCGCGGTCGCTCACCAACTCGGCGAAATGCAAATTCTGTTCGGACAACAGAATAGACAGCCCCTCGCGCTTGAGCTCGAGAATCATATTGGCCATCTGCTCGACGATCACCGGCGCGACACCTTCCGATGGTTCGTCCAGCAGCACGAGGTAGGGGTTGCCCATCAGCGTGCGCGACACGGTCAGCATCTGCTGCTCGCCGCCGCTCATCTGGCCGCCGGGGCGCTTCGGCATTTCGCCGAGATTCGGAAACAGACGGAACAGCTTCTCCGGCGTCCACTGCGGTGCGCCTTCGCGCGGCGGCTGGCGGCCCGTATCGAGGTTTTCCATCACCGTCAGGTCCGCGAACACGCGCCGGTCTTCGGGAACGAAGCCCATGCCCATGCGCGCAATCTTGTACGGCGGCAGCGCGGCGATGTTCTGCCCGCGAAACGTCACCTCGCCGCGGCGGCGCGGCAGCAGGCCCATGAGCGCCTTCATCGTGGTCGATTTGCCGGCGCCATTGCGGCCCATCAACGCGACGACTTCGCCGCGCCCCACTTCGAGACCGACGTCGAACAGAATATGCGCGCGGCCGTAAAACGCGTTGAGGCCCGCGACTTTCAGCATCGGCTCGCTCATTGCAGGACCCCTTCGCCAGTCTGGCCGCCGGCCGTGCCGTGCAGCGCCGCGTGCGGCTGAAACGTCTTGCCGGTGCCGAAATACACTTGCTGCACGCGCGGATCGTTGCGGATCGCGTCGCCGTCACCCTCCGCAATCAGCTTGCCGCGCGCGAGCACGATCATGCGGTCGGCGTAGGCGAACACCACATCCATGCTGTGCTCCGTGAATAGCACGCCGATTTTCTGCTCGGTGACGAGCCGTCTCGTCAGCGCCATCAATTCGTTGCGCTCCTTCGGCGCCATGCCGGCAGTGGGCTCGTCCATTAAAAGCAGCTTGGGTCGGTTGGCGAGCGCAATGGCAAGTTCGACGCGCTTGACGTCGCCATACGCGAGCACGCCGCATGAACGGTTCGCGTCGGCGGCCATGCCGACCTGTTCAAGCAGCGCGAACGCTTCATCGGCGTAGCGCGAACCTGCGGACTTCCATAGGCCGAAGGTTTTCCGCTCGCGAGACACGAGGGCCATCTGCACGTTTTCGAGCACCGTCATCGAATTGAAGGTGGCGGCAATCTGGAAGGTGCGGCCCACGCCGAGCCGCCAGATGTCGCGCGGACGCTTGCCGACGAGCTCATGTCCGTCGAAGCGGATCGAGCCCGACGAAGGCGGCAACTGTCCGTTGACCATGTTGAAGCAGGTCGATTTGCCCGCGCCGTTCGGGCCGAGCAGCGCGAGAAGCTGGCCGGCTTCGAGCGTGAACGAGACGTCGTCGACAGCCTTCAGGCCTCCGAACGATTTGGAGAGGCCAGACACTTGCAGCAAGCTCATAGCCCCTCCTTGATCGCCGTGCGTTGCGAAGCAGGTGTTGCGGTGTTCTCCGGGTTGTCTTTTTCGCGCGTGTCGTCGCCGAAACGGTCGCGGATAAACCCGACAATGCCTTGCGGAAACGCGATCACCAGCAACAGAATCGCGAGGCCGAGCAGCGCCTGCCAATAATCGGTCTGCCGCGCGACCGTGTCCTGCAGCCAGGTGAACACGGCCGCGCCGACTATCGGCCCGGTCAGCGTCTGCAAGCCGCCGAGCAGCACCATCACGAGGCCGTCCACAGAACGGCTCACGCTGATCACTTCCGGCGAGATCGTGCCCTTGGAGAACGCATACAACGATCCCGCGAGCCCGCAGAACAGCGACGCGATGACGAACGACGCCCACTGCACGCGCTTCACGTCGATACCGATCGCCTCCGCGCGCAGCACCGAATCGCGCGACGCGCGCATCGCGAAGCCCAGCGGCGAAAACAGCATGCGCCGCAAGAGCCACACGCCGAGAACGGCGCACGCGAGCGTCAGGTAATAAAACGCCACCGGCGACGATAGCCAGTCCGCCGGCCACAACCCGAGAATGCCGTTGCTTCCGCCCGTCACATCGTCCCATTGGAAAACGACCGACCAGACGATCTGCGCGAACGCGAGCGTCAGCATCGCGAGATAGACGCCGGACAGACGCACGCAGAACCAGCCGAACACCAGCGCGCCGCCGACTGCGAGAAGCGGGGCCAGCAGCAGCGCCGCTTCCATTGGCAGATTCAGCACTTTGAGAAAGAGCGCGGCTCCATAGGCGCCGAGCCCGAAGTAAGCCGCGTGGCCAAACGAGTGCATGCCGCCCGGCCCCATGATGAAATGCAGGCTCGTCGCGAACAGCACGGCAATCAGGATTTCCACCAGCAGCACCGGCATGTACGGGAATGCATTGGCCGTCAGCGGCGCAAGCAGCAGAATCAGCAACGCAATCGCGGCCAGCCATTTCAAGCGCTTGCCCGCGGGACGCAAGGGCGTGTCGGGCGCCGCCATGCCGCGCACCGCGGCGCTCGCACGGCCGAGCAGCCCCCACGGCCGCACGACGAGCACCACCGCCATCACGACGAATTCGGCAACCAGCGTAAAGCGGCTGAGCGAGAGGCCGACACCGAAAATGCTCACATGTCCAATGCCGATGCACAGCGCCTTGATCTCCGCGATGATCAGCGCGGCCACGAACGCGCCCGGAATCGAGCCCATGCCCCCGACCACGACGACCACGAACGCATTGCCGATCGTCTCCAGATCGAGCGAGAGATTGGCGGACATACGCGGGCCCTGCAGTGCGCCGCCGAGACCCGCGAGAAATGCGCCGACGAAAAACACGCCGGTGAACAGCCACGCCTGGTTGATGCCGAGCGCGCCGAGCATCTCGCGGTCCTGCGTCGCGGCGCGCACGAGCGTGCCCCAGCGCGTGCGCGTCAACGCATACCAGAGCAGCAGCAACACCACCGGGCCGATCACGATCAATGCGATGTCGTAAGTCGGCAGCGGATGGCCGAGGAAATCGACGGCGCCCGCCAGATGCGGCGCGCGCGGCCCGAACAGATCTTCCGGGCCCCACAGCCAGAGCGCGGCATCGCGAAAGATCAACACGAGCGCGAACGTGGCAAGCAAATGGAAAAGCTCAGGCGCCTGATAAATGCGCCGCAGAACAACGACTTCGACCAGTGCGCCGAGCACCGCGACAATGAGCGCCGCCGCCAGCACGGAAAGCCAGAAGCCCCCGGCCGTATGCCCGAAGCGGCTCGCGATGCTGTACGCAATATAGATGCCGAACATGTAGAACGAGCCGTGCGCGAAATTGACGATGCGCGTCACGCCGAAGATCAGCGACAAGCCCGCGGCGACGAGAAAGAGCGTCGACGCGTCGGCGAGTCCGTTGACCAGTTGTACCAGCAAATTCGAAAGCATCGAGACCCTCGGCCTGCAGACGTTGCAGCGCGTGCGGCACCGCGCTCGCACGCATCAACGGCAGCACACTACCTGAAACAAATCCCTGATGGGGACTCGTCGAACAATTGCATGCGCACCTCAGCGCAATCCATCCTCGCCCTTGATCTCGTTTGCCTGCAATCCGCCGATGCGCGGCAACGGCCGGCCCGCGGCCGTCACCGCGACCGCCACGACAATCTCATTGGCGCGCGGCGCGTCCGACACGCGCGCCTCGATCGCATCGAAATGACTGCGCACGTACGCGGCGTCCTTGTGGCCGAGCGGCACGTCGATCGCCGTGCCGAGCGTGCCCATCTTTTTCGCAGACGGCACGAGCGCCGCGCCCTTCTCAACCGCCGCGCGCAGCGGCGCGCCGAGCTTCGGATGCAAGATCGCCGCCGCGTGCTCCAGTTCGCCTGCTTCACCGACAATCGCGGCCTTGCCGTAGCTCTGCGCTTCGCCCGGCTCGATACCGAGCGCCTCGACGCAGCGCTTGCCGAGCAACGCGCCGAGTTCCTCGCCGGCGTCGATCAGCGCGTCGAGCTTCGCTTCGTAGCGGCCCGCATACGGGTTTTCGATCACGGCGATCGCCACCGCGCGACGCGTGGGCGGATCGACGTTCTGGCCCATTTCAATGCACGTTTCGTCCACTTGCACGACCAGCTTGCGAAGCCTGATTGCCATTTCGCTCTCCGAATTTCGATGTCTCTGTCGTCATGTCCAGCGGGTTTGAAGCCTTGGAGCGCGTCTTAGCGCAAGCCGTCCTTGCCCACAATCGCCTCCTTGGCGAGCCCGCCGACACGGGCATGCACGCGCTGCCCCGTGCTCATCGCGAGGATGTAGACCACTTCGTCGGCAGCGGGCGCGCCCGGCACACGCACTTCGATCGCGTCGAAGTGGCTGCGCACGTAGCTCGCATTGACATGCGTGAGCGGCACGTCGAGCGCGGTGGACGGCGCCCCGACTTTTTTCGTCGACGGCACGATCGCGTTGGTCGGCACGCCGTTCTTTTCGAGCAGTTCGCGCATCGCATAGCCGCCTGGAACATGCCACAACGCGCCGTGTTCGAGTTCGCCGCGCGCGCCCACAATCGCGCCCTTGCCGTAGCTTTCTATCGACGCATGCGGAACCGCCATCGCGGCGAGCAGCCGTTGCGCCATATCGAAGCCGATGGGCTTGAGCGCTTCCATGGCGTGCTCGATGCTGGCCTCGTAACGGCCGGCGAACGGGTTCGTCATCACGGCGGCAATCGCGCCGCGTCTAAGCGGCTGTGCCGGTGCGGGCCCGAACTCGTGAAAGATGTCTTCGACGTGCGTCAGCACGCGGCGTATTTCGAACACGAAGCCTCCGTTGTTGAGTGCGCGCGATGCAGCCTCAGCAACGCGCTTTCGGTCTCGTGCAGGCCGGCGATCCGCACGCGTCCTTGCAAAAATAATGCGGCGCCTTCTATCAAACCATGATCCTGCAAACGCCGCGCGGCCGCGACGCCGCGTGCGAGCGCGAAGTCGACAAGCGGCTGCGGCAGCGCGGGGACATCCACGGTCACGAGCCGGTCGCCCAGATCGGTATCGTCTTTCAGCGACGAAGCGGGCGCGCGCACGATGCCGGCGTGGTCGAGGTCCACCGCGTTCGCGATCATCGTCGCGGCAGCGTCGGCACTGGCCGCGTCGCGCGCGAGCACGGTCACGCTGTCGGCAATGCCGAAACTGAAACTGCGGCCGCGCCAGCCGCTCGTCGCGATGCCGCGAATGGGCAGGCTTGCCTCGAGCGTCAGGTCGGCGTCGAGCGTAGCGCCGCTGTTTGCCATGCGCATTGCCGGCAGCGCCTGCGAGAGGTCGGCAAACACACCAACGCGAAACTGCCGCCCTTCGCTCAGATGAAACGCAATGTCGCCGCCATTGTTGATGTACGCGCGCGAAATGCCTTCACGTTTGAATGCGCCGATCAGTTCATCGGCGACACTGCCGGCAACGGCCGCCATCGGCGTGATAAAGCGCGCGCGATGCGGATGACACGCCGACCACATGCGCCGTGCCACCACACCCTGCAGCGGACATTCTTCGACAGCCGCCTGTGCGCGCAATGGTTCCCGCAGCAGCTTCAACTCACTCACCAGTTCGGGCAGTACGCCGACGAAGCGCCTCCAGCACGCTTCATACGCGGCTCGCAGCGCGTCGGAATCGCCCTCGGCGCTCAGAATGAGATCGATCGGGCCATGCTGCCAATGCCAGCGCGTCGCGTCGAGACGGGTGCGGGTCGGGTTCATCGCTTCCTGTGCGCGTGGCGCCTAGCCGAGCATGGGCGGCATGGCCGGCGGCCATGGATTGTCGGGATTACGCGCCAAGGTGCGGCGCGCGAGCGGCGCGCCTTCCGTATGCTCCGGGCCGCTCGCCAGCACGTTCTCCAATGATCGCACCGCATCCAGGTGGCCGCCCAGATCGCGATAGGCGTCGTAAGTCATGGTGAATTCGATGGGCGCGACGATTGCCGGCGTGGGGACTGTGCCGAACGACCCGTCAGGCATGCGCGATACGTCGACCATCACGGTGATGCCGCCGCCTGGCCACACATAGGCCGGCGCGCCGCCGCAGGTCACATTCACAAGTTTCTGCTTGATCGCCCGCGTGAGCAGCACCGGGTTTTCGGTCGCGCCCGCACGCAGACTGCCGCCCGCGCCGCCGAGAAACAGCACCGTGGCAAGCGAAGGTTCGCAGTTTTCGCCGATACGCTCCACCGTGCGACGCACGGCGTCCGGCATCGGCGCGATGCGCGGTACGAGGTCATGATCGAGTTCGTACCACTGCGCGTGCTCGCCGGTGGTCGACACCATCAGAAGACGCAGGCCAGGCTTCGCGACTGCGGGATCGAAGCCTTCGATAATCGTAACGGGGTCCTGAATATCCGTGCCGCCCCAGCCGGTGCCCGGATTCGCCACCTGAAAATAGCGGCCGGGCGTCGACTTGCGTCCGCGAATCTTGATGCCCGAGCGCGTCATGCCGAGGCAGCGCCCCGCCTGATGCTCGGTCAGCACGCCGGTGATGTGATCGTCGACCACGACGACTTCATCTGCATGGCCGAACCATTGTTTGGCGAAAATGCCGATGGTCGCCGAACCGCAGCCCACGCGCATGCGCTGCTCTTCGACACCGTCGACGACCGGTGCCGCGCCCGCGCGAATCACGAGGCTCGCGCCGCCGTCTATGCTGAGTTCCACCGCCTGCTTGTTGCCGAGCGCGAGCATCATGTCGCACGTCACGCGTCCTTCTTTCTTGCTGCCGCCCGTGAGATGATGCACGCCGCCGAGACTCAGCATTTGCGAGCCGTATTCAGCAGTGGTCACGTGGCCGACAATTTCACCGTGGCACCGCACGTTCGCCTGTTCGGGTCCGAGAAAGCGGTCGGTGTCGATTTTGACCTTGAAACTGCAATAGCTGAAGATGCCTTCCGTGACGACCGTGACCATGTCGACGTCGTCGCGCTTTGAGGCAACGATAAAAGGCGCAGGCTTGTAGTCGGGATAAGTGGACGATGCGCCCACGCCGGTCACGAAGAGCGCTTCTTGAGAAGCCGGCTCCTGTGCCGTGGACGACGCGCCGAAATCAACCAGCGCGTCCGTGCTATCGGAACGCGAACTGGCGTTCGAGAGAAACACCACGGGGTCGACACGAATCAGCCGTCCGCTCGCATTCGCATAACGGTCGCACGCGCCGGTGCGCCCTTCCGATATCTGGCATAGCACCGGGCAGGCGTTGCATTCGATCTTGTTCGACGCCATGCGGTCGTTGCGCGGCGCCGCCTTCTCGAGCACGGTGGGACCCGGCGTCGAGGCGATTTCGCCGTCGACGCTATCCGCACCGAAATCGACCTTCGTATGTTCTGTCATGGCGGGGTTCCATACGACGACATTACAATCGGTCCAGCCCGGCTGCCGAAAAGCCCTTATCTATAGGGGTTTTCGCGTGACCCGCACATTTCCATGTTGCGGCCACTCACCGTTCGTGTAGTATCCGCTACACCAAACTTGCCTGAAATCTACCCGATCAAAATAGACTGCGCAATGAGTTTCCCGTGCACGTGCAGATGGTGCGGCGCCGCATTCGACGGCTCGTCCGGCTTGCCGCGCTGCCTTAATCTACGCCGAAGCGGCGCGCCGCGCAGCGCTCGAAAGAGACTCGGCAGTATGCAACCCGCGCTGTATGATGAGGACGCCCGCATTCCCGCGTGAATGGCTGCGCGCGAGTCGAGGCCGTTCAACCACGCTAACGAAGAGATAAAGACCGCCATGAGTCCCACTGCCGCCCGCAAGCCGGGCGCCACCGGCATCCGCGCCAAACAGGCGCAGGACACGCGCGCCAAGATTCTGAAAGCGGCAATCAAGGTCTTCGCGAAACAGGGCTATGCGAGCGGCCGCGTGGAAAGCATCTCCAAGGCCGCGCGCTCGCACGACCGGATGATCTACTACTACTTCGGCAGCAAGGAGCAGCTATTTGTCGAAGTGCTGGAGACGATCTACACGCAATTCAATGAAGCGGAGAGCAGGCTCGACCTCGACCTGGACAATCCCGTGCGCGGTCTGGAGCAGATGGTCGAATTCGTCTGGCAGTACTACCTCGACCACCCCGAGTTCGTCACGCTGCTCTCGAGCGAAAATCTGCATCAGGGCAAGCATGCAAAGAAGTCGTCGAAGCTGAAGGAGATTTCCGGCTATGCGATTTCCGTCGTGCAGAAGCTGCTCGATGCGGGTAAGGCGCAGCGCGTGTTTCGCGCCGACATCCAGGCGCGCGACGTGTATCTGCTGATTGCGTCGCTCGGCTATTTTTATAACGCGAACCAGTACACGTTGGGCGCGTTTCTCGGCGAACCGCTGATGGACAAGGCGGCGCTCGCGCATTGGCGCGAAGTGATCAAAGACACGGTATTGCGGGCGGTGCGACTGCAATTGCCGGTTGATGTCGATGCAATGGTCGGCCATGACCCCGCCAATGCACACGCCGGCGCGAAAGGCCGCGCATTGGAAGGCCGCGCGATATAAAAAAACGCGCGCCGTGTATCACGGGCGCGCGTCGTGTCGGCATGACCTCGTTACGGAGAGCGAAGCATTCGAGCGAACCACTCAAGGCTTCGCCGCGGCATCGTCCTCGCGGAACAGTTTATCGGCGAGATGAAAGGCCGAGTTCGCCGCCGGCACGCCGCAATAAATCGCGGTTTGCAGCAGCACTTCCTTGATCTGCTCGCGCGTCACGCCGTTGTTCTTCGCGGCGCGCAGGTGCAACGCCAGTTCCTCGCTGCGATTGAGCGCAACCATCATCGCAATAGTGAGAAGACTGCGCGTATGTCGCGGCAAGCCGTCGCGCGTCCAGACTTCGCCCCACGCATAACGGGTGATGAAGTTCTGGAACTCTTCCGTCAGTTCAGTGCGATTGGCAAGCGAGCGGTCGACATGCGCATCGCCCAGCACCGCGCGGCGCACGCCGAGGCCGGCTTCATAGCGGTCTTCGTCGTTCATTTGGACTCCGTCAAAAAGTCGATGACTGTCTTCGTGAAAGCATCGGCCTTCTCGATGTTGGAAATATGCGAGGCGTCCAGTTCGACGTAGCGCGCGCCCGGAATCGCCTGGGCCAGTTCACGCCCTTGCGCGGGCGTGGCGGCGACGTCGTGCGTGCCGCTGATCACGAGCACCGGCAGCTTGATGCCGTGCGTTTCGGGGCGCAGGTCGGTGGCGTCGATTGCATCGCAGTTCGACGCATACCCTTCCTTGTCCGTATGCACGAACACGTCGCGGATCATGGCGAGCACCACCGGCTCACGCTCGATGTAGTCGGCGGTGAACCAGCGCGGCAACACGGCGTCGGCGAGTGCCACCATGCCTTCCGTGCGGGCGCGTGCGGCGCGCGGCACCCACACCTCCGGCGAGCCGATGCGCGCCGCGGTGTTCGCGAGCACCACCCGCTCGAAGCGGCTCGCATGGCGGGCGGCCAACGCGACGCCGGTAAGTCCGCCCATCGAGACGCCGCAGAAATTCGCGCGCGCGATCTTGAGCGTATCCATCAGGCCGAGGACGTCGCCCGCCAGCTGGTCGATCGTGTACGGTCCCTTGGGCGCTTCGGAATGGCCGTGACCGCGCGTGTCGTAGCGCAACACGCGGAATTGCTTCGACAGGGCCGCGACTTGCGGCGTCCACATGGAAAGATCGCTGCCGAGCGAGTTCGACAGAATCACCCACGGCGCGTTGCCGTGGCGGTCGCCGTCGATTCGATAGTGAAGCTCGGTGCCGTTGACTGCGGCGTAAGGCATGCCGGTTACTCCTTCGAGAGGGTGCGCTGCGAACGCGCGGAATGAAGCGCTAGCGCCGCATCCACATAAGCGTGCGCCTGGCCGACGTATTGAGCAGGATCGAGCAGTTGCTTCAGGCGCTCGCGAGAAAGATGTGCGGTCACGGCCGGGTCGGCAGCGAGCACGTCGAAAAGCGTCTGCCCCTGGCTGATCGCCGCTTTCGACGCCCGCTCGACGAGATGATGCGCATCCAGCCGGCCGATGCGATCGCCTAGCGCGAGCATCACCGCTTCGCCGAGAATCAGGCCATGCGTGACGTCGAGATTCGCGGCAAGCCGCGCCACGTTTACATTGAGGCCGCCCGCGATCTGTTCGATGTTGGCGAGCGCACCGCCGGCGAGGCGCGCGAGGTCGGGCAACGCATCCCATTCGGCCTGCCAGCCGCCGAGCGCGCGCTCGTGTTCCTGCACCATGCCCGCGAAGACGGTGGCGACGAGCCCCGGCGCGCGGGTGGCTGCCGTGAGCACGGCTGCGCAGCCGACCGGATTGCGCTTATGCGGCATGGTCGACGATCCGCCCTTGCCCGCCGCCGCAGGTTCAGCCAGTTCGTCGATTTCGGTTTGCATCTGCAGCGAAATGTCGCGTGCGATCTTGCCGAGCGTGCCGATCAGCATGCCGAAAAACGCCGCCGTCTCCGCAATGCGGTCGCGCTGCGTATGCCACGGCAACGCGGGCACAACGAGGCCGAGTTCCTGCGCGAGCGCGTCGGTAACCTGCGGCGCGGCCTCGCGCAGACTCGCGAGCGTGCCGGCCGCGCCGCCGAATTGCAGCACGAGCACACGTTCGCGCAATGCGTCGAGCCTTTCGCGGTGGCGCAGCAACGCGTCGAGCCATTGTGCGAACTTGAGGCCGAGCGTGATAGGCAGCGCCTGCTGCAGCCACGTGCGGCCGATCATCGGCGTCGCGCGATGCGTGGACGCGAGCTTCGCGACGGCATTGCACGCGGCTTGCAAACCGCTGTCGAGCAGATTGAACGTGTCGCGCAGTTGCAGCACCGTCGCGGTGTCGATAATGTCCTGGCTCGTCGCGCCCCAATGCACGTATTTCGACGCTTCCGCGTCGGCGGCTTTCACGCGCGCGGTGAGCTGCTTGACGAGAGGAATCGCGAGATTGCCGCCGAGCGCCGCGTCGCGCGCGAGCGCGTCCGCGTCGAGCTGATCGGCATGGCAGGCTGCTTCGATGGCGGGCACGGCCGCCGCAGGAATGACGCGATGCGCTGCGGAAGCGCGCGCGAGCGCTGCTTCCACGTCCAGCATGCGTTGCAGCGTGGCGCGCGGCGACCAGATGTCGTTCATCGGCTGCGTGCCGCAGAGAAGGCCGGTCAGCCGGCCGCTGGAGTCGAGCATGATGACTTCGATGATCGATGATTCTGATGAATGTAGCACTGCGCGCGGCAACGCGTGGCGCACCGCGGCATGCGAACCGCGGCGCAAATCCCTGCACCGGCCTGCGCGCGCATCAGTATGCGCTACAGCGCGCTCACGCCGCCCGCGCGGCTTGGGTACCGTCGATCAGCGGCACGCCCGTGAGTTTCAGCAAGGCGTCGAAGTCGATGTCGGAGAAAATTTCGCGCACGACGAGACCCTCTTCCGTCACGTCGATCATCGCCAGATCCGTATAGATGCGGTCGACGCAACCGACGCCCGTCACCGGATACGTGCACTCGGCGGTGATCTTGCTTTCGCCCTGCTTGGTCAGATGCTCCATCATCACGTAGACCTGCTTGGCGCCGATCGCGAGGTCCATGGCGCCGCCCACCGCGGGAATGGCATCCGGCGCGCCGGTGTGCCAGTTCGCGAGGTCGCCCTTTGCCGACACCTGGAACGCGCCCAGCACGCAAAAGTCGAGGTGACCGCCGCGCATCATCGCGAACGAATCGGCGTGGTGAAAAAACGCGCCGCCCGTAAGCAGCGTGACATGCTGCTTGCCGGCGTTGATCAGTTCGTCGTCTTCCTCGCCTTTGGCGGGCGCCGGGCCCATGCCGAGCAGGCCGTTTTCGCTGTGCAGGAAGATTTCCTTGTCGGCGGCGAGGTGGTTCGCCACGAGCGTCGGCACGCCGATACCGAGGTTCACATACGCGCCTTCGGGGATATCCTGGGCGACGCGCTTGGCCATTTCATCGCGGGTGAGTTTCTTCATGTCGGTCTCCGGTTCAGGCAGCGGCGTCGCGCGGATTGGCTTGCGGGGCATGGGCGGCTTGCGGCACTTCGATCACGCGCTGCACGAAAATGCCCGGCGTCACGATGTTTTCCGGGTCGAGCGCGCCGAGCGGCACGACTTCCGACACCTGCACGATGGCCGTCTTGGCCGCACTCGCCATGATCGGCCCGAAGTTGCGCGCGGTTTTGCGATAAACGAGGTTGCCCCAGCGGTCGCCCTTATACGCCTTGATCAGCGCGAAATCCGCATGCAGCGGCGACTCGAGCACGTAATGCCTGCCGTCGATCAAACGGGTTTCCTTGCCTTCGGCGAGCTTCGTGCCGTAGCCGGTCGGCGTGAAAAATCCGCCGATGCCCGCGCCCGCCGCGCGGATGCGCTCGGCCAGATTGCCCTGCGGCACGAGTTCGAGCTCGATTTCGCCGGCGCGATAAAGCGCGTCGAACACATACGAATCGGTTTGGCGCGGGAACGAGCAGATGATCTTGCGCACGCGCTTCGCCTTCAACAGCGCGGCGAGGCCGATCTCGCCGTTGCCGGCATTGTTGTTGACGATGGTGAGCTCGCGCGCGCCCTGCTCGATCAGCGCGTCGATGAGTTCCGACGGCATGCCGGCCGTGCCGAAGCCGCCGATCATGACGGTCGCGCCGTCGTGGACGTCGGCGACGGCCGCTTGAAGTGACTCGAAAATCTTGTTGATCATGTCGAATTTCCTTGAGAGGCGCCGGTCGGCTCACAGCCGGTTTGTTCGCTCATTTGTTCGCCCATTTGTTCGTATAGTGAACACTGATTCGATTAGCGAACGATTCGGCGATTATGGTTGCGCTTGCGCTGCATTGTCAAGGCGCGGACTTTCCCTTAATCATAGGTTGCCGCGCGGTGGACGGCGCGCCGCGTGGCTGTCCCGCGGCGCCGTCGCTGACTCAATGCAAGGAAAGAGCAAAAGAAAACCCCACTATCGCGTAAGGCGATTCTTCCGCTATGCTTTATCGCTATATCGAATAGCGCCTCGCGGCCCTCGTCGTAGAACCCACCCATGTCGGACAACACGCTCGATCTGAACCTGATCCCTTATCTCGTGGCGATGGAGGACACCCGCAACGTGAGCCGCGCGGCCGAGCAGCTGGGCGTGAGCCAGCCGCGCGTCAGCACGGCGCTTGGCCGGCTGCGCGAGTATTTCGACGACCCGCTGTTCGTGCGCACGTCCAAAGGCATGGAGCCCACGCCGCGCGCGCTCGCGATCCTGCCCGCCGCGCGCGACGCGCTTCTGCGAATCGAAAAAGGCATGCTCGACGTGCAGGACTTCGATCCACAGACCAGCACGCATACCTTTTCAATCGCGCTCTCCGATGTCGGCGAAATCGTCTTCTTGCCGCGGCTCCTGCAGCTTTTCGCCGAGCGCGCGCCGCATGCCAACCTGCGCTCCGTGTCGCTGCCGCCCTCGCATGTGGAACGCGGGCTCGAATCCGGCGACGTGGATCTCGCGGTTGGTTACTTTCCGGACCTGGCGGGCAACAACTTCTTTCAGCAGCGGCTCTTCACGCACCGCTTCATTTGCCTGATGCGCGCGGGTCACCCGCTCTCGCGGGCGCCGCTCACGCTCGCGCAGTTCGTGGCGTCGGGACATGCGGTCGTGCGCGCCGAAGGACGCAGCCAGGAAGTCCTCGAACAGTACCTCGTGAAAAAGCGCATCAAGCGACGCGCGGTATTGGAGACGCCGCACTTCATGAGTCTGCCGTTCATCCTCGCGCGCACGGATCTGATCGCCACGGTGCCGCATGCCATCGGCTTCGCGTATGTGTCCGAGCATGCGTCGATCACGCTCGTCGAGCCGCCCTTGCCGTTGCCGCGCTTCGATTTGCGGCAGCACTGGCATCGCAAGTTTCATAACGATCCGCGCGGCACCTGGCTGCGCGGCGTGGTGGCCGGGCTGTTCAACGACGCGCTCGACGAATGGCCGAAATGAAATCGTCAGCCCCGTGCCGCCCGAAGGGGCATCGGCACGGGCCGGCGTAAACATGGAACAATGACTGTACTCATGAACCCGCGCGCTCCCTCAGGGCCGACGCGCGATTCCGCAGGAGCGACGGATGACCAGCAGCAAAAGAGAAAACACCCCGCCCGCGGCCGCCAACGGCCGTCCGAGCCGCGAAGAAGCGGAAGCCGCCGTGCGCGTGCTGCTGCGTTGGGCCGGCGACAACCCGGAGCGCGAGGGTCTCGTCGACACGCCGGCGCGCGTGGTGCGCGCCTATGAAGAGTTCTTTGCCGGCTATCAGGTCGATCCGCGCGACATCCTCGCCCGCACGTTCTCGGAAGTGGACGGCTACGACGAGATGATCGTGCTGAAGGACATCCGCTTCGAAAGCTATTGCGAGCATCACATGGTGCCGATCATCGGCCGCGCGCACGTTGCGTATCTACCGGGGCATCGCGTGGTCGGCATTTCGAAGCTGGCGCGCCTCGTCGACGCGTTCGCGAAGCGTCTGCAGATTCAGGAAAAGATGACCGTGCAGATCGCCGATACGCTTAACGAGGTGCTGCAACCGGCGGGCGTCGGCGTGATTCTTGAGGCCGCGCATCAGTGCATGTCCACACGCGGCGTGCACAAAGCCGGCGTGACGATGGTCACCTCGCGCATGCTCGGCACGTTTCGCACGGATCCATCCACGCGCCGCGAATTCCTGTCGATTGTCGGCAACCCCGGCGCGATCGCCGTGCCGAACACCTGAGCGAACAGCACGGAGCACAGGCGACGCGGCGAGTTCGGGACGTGTACTGCGCGTGCTTCTCAGGCCCTGTGCTTCAGGTCGGCATCACGTGACCTTGCGCGTGCCGAACATTTGCCCGAACGTCGCGAGCATCACGGCACCCAGCACGCACGCCACGCCCGCAAGCTGCGCCGCACTGACCCGCTCGTGCAGCAGCAGCGCGGCGAGCGCCAACGCACTGACGGGCACGAGCGCTGTCATGAGCCCGGCTTCAGCGCCGCTCACGCGCGCCGCCCCTTCATACCAGAGAACAAAGCCGGCTACGGTCGGCACCAGCGCGTAATAGAGCACGCCGGTGAGCGCACCGGCGTCGAGCGGCATTTTCCAGGGCTGCTCGAAACAGGCCGGCACGATGCACACCGCGAGGCCGATCCCGCACATCAACGCGGAGAGCGGCAGCGGCGCGACCGGCGTGCGCAGCTTGCGGTTCAGCAGAATGAAAAGCGCCTCGCAGACAATCGCTGCAAACACCAGCAGGTTGCCGGCCACGGAGCCGCCTTCATGCGGCGCGGCGCTGCCACCCGGGTGCACGGTGCACGCGAGCACACCCGCCGTGGCGAGAACAATCGCGCCGAGCAGCGCGGGCGACGGACGCTCGCCCAGCGCCACCATGGCCACCAGCGCCGAAACCGCGGGCAAGGTGCCGGCAATCACGCCTGCATCGCCTGCCGAGGCCAGCTTCATGCCGCTGATCAGCAGCACCGTATAACCGACGCTGCCCGCCGCGGCCTGCGCGATCACGAGCGCGGTGTCGCGCGGATCAAGGCGCGGCCAGCGCACGCCGCGTCGGCGCATCACGAGTACGAACAGTGGAAAGGCAATCGCGAAACGCAGCGCCGTCGCGCTGAAGGGCGGCAACCCGGCGGCAATGGGCCTGCTCACCACCACCGTGCTGCCCACGCCGATCATGGCGAGCGCGCAGCAGATATAGCCGACATAGCGTGAGTTCATCGTGCATCTCCGAGACAAAGGGAACAGCACGCAGATTAGGCAGGCGGCAGAGCGAGGTCTTGAACGAAATTGCAGGCGCTCGCGCGGTGGCCCGGCTCGCGGTCCATCGAGTATCCTGAACGCCGCAGGGCGCGAGGCACCACGGGAACGGACTTTGCGTGAGCGAACCCGGCGACCGGCCACGCCGGCGCAGCCCGCTTGCCGGCAAGAAACGGGAAAATGAGGGAAACAGGTGGCGGAAAAAGCGGGAACGAAACGGGAAACAAGCGCGAAAGAAACAGAGGAGCCGCTCAATTGGTCGAGTTTCCGTCGTCGGCGGTTGCCACATGGGGCGGCGCGTTCGTCTTCGTCAACGTGCTGTTGACGCGCCTCGGCGTGCCGATCCCCGCCGTCCCCGTGCTGCTGTTCGCCGGTTCTGCGATTGCGGCGGGCACCCTGTCGTTCTGGCCGGTGCTGTGCGCGGCCGTGCTCGGCGCGCTGATCGGCGACGGCGTCTGGTTTACCGCCGGCCGTCTGTATGGCCGCAAGCTGATCGGCGTGCTCGGCCAGATGCTGCCTGCCGTCGATGCCCGCGTCGAGCAGGCGCGGACCCTCTTCGAGCGCTTCGGCGTGCCGCTCGTGTCGATCTCGAAGTTCGTGCCCGGCCTCGGACTCGTCACCCCGCCGCTGATGGGGACGACAGCCGTCGATGCCCGCATCTATGCGATCTGGGACCTCACCGGCGCGACCGCGTGGGCCACCTTCTGGCTGCTCGGCGGCGCGGCGGCGGAGCGGCAGTTGCACATGCTGTTTGCGTTCGTCCGCGCGCGCGGCGGCACCGTGATCGACCTGCTGATCGCCGCGGCGTTGCTGTATCTCGCGTACCGGCTCATGCAGCAGCGGCGCGCACGCCGTCATGCGGCCGCGGACGCCGCCAACGCACGAGCCTCGCTGCGCGCTCCCGGCCGCGAGGCGACGCCCAAGGTGCTCGACGCCCGCCCGCAGAGCGTGGCGCGCGAGCCCGCCTCGCCGATTCCCGGGGCGCTCGCACTCGACCCGCACTCGCCGGAACAACTCGACCTCGCCCTGCGCACCTACGACAGCGTCATCTACTGCGTATGTCCGGACAGCGCGACCGCCGCCGAGATCAGCGTGCGCATGCGCAATTACGGCTATACGCGGATTCGCGCGCTGCACGGCGGGTTGGAAGCGTGGCAGCGGCGCGGCTTTCCGGTGGGCCTGCTGCTGACGGACGACACAGGCTCGGGCACGCTCGCGCACTCACTCGCCGAATCCGCCGGCGACGCGGGTAACGCCGTGACACTGCGCGGCTTCGCGCCGCGAAGCCGCGCCGGCGCCGGCGCGTGAGGACGTGAGGACGTGAGGGCTGCATGTTTGTAGCGGCCTGTCAGGCTCGCTTTCGATCACGCCTGGGACGGCGAATCCTGCGCCTCCGAGCCCGCCGCCACCTGCCCGCCGGCCACGCGATTGCGTCCGGCCGCCTTGGCGAGGTAGAGCTGACGGTCCGCGGCGGCGAGCAGATCGAGCGCGTTCTCGCCTTGCGCCGGCACACTCGTCGCGCAACCCACGCTCACCGTGACCGTCCGGCTGCCGTCGCCCCCATGCAGAATGTCGTGCGTCTGCACCCTGCGGCGAATTTTTTCCGCGACCGCGAGCGCGCCGTCCGCCGACGTATCCGGCAGGATCACCGCGAACTCCTCGCCGCCGTAGCGCGCGACCACGTCCACCGCGCGACGTACCGTCGTGGCAATGCACTCGGCTACCGCACTCAGTGCCTCGTCGCCGCTTGCATGGCCATAGGTGTCGTTAAAGCGCTTGAAATGATCGATATCGATGAACAGCGCCGACAACGGCTGGCCCGTGCGCCGCGCGCGCCGCCATTCCTCGTCGAGGCGCCTGTCGAGCACGCGGCGGTTGGCGAGTCCGGTCAGCGGGTCGGTGGCGGCAAGACGCGTCAGCGCGGCCTGCGCCTGCAGTTTGCCGCGCAAGGCAAACGCGAGCAGCCACGACACCACCACGAACACCGCGCCGAACGTGAGCGTCAAGGCGCCGCTGATCAGGGCGCGGTGCCGCCACGGCGCGAGCACGTCGTCGACGGCGGGCGCGACGACCGCGATCAGCGGCGTGCCGGGCACGTGCGCGTACGTGTACATACGCTGCACACCGTCGACTGCGGAACTCGCCACATACGATCCGGCGCCTTCCGCGGCCATGCGGATGAAGGTCGGCGACCCGGCAATGCTCGCGCCGATATCGCGCGGCGAATAGGGCTTGCGGGCGATCAGCGTGCCGTCGTCCATCGCGATGAACACCGAGCCCTGCTTGCCGACGCTAATGCGCTCGAGCAGTCGCTGGAAATATTCGATGCGGATCGCGAGCAGCGCGACGCCGGCAAAGCGGCCGTGCTCGTCGTTGATGCGCCGCGTGAGCCCTATCGACAACTTGCCGTCGCGCACACGCGAGCGGAATGGATGCGACAGGTAAAGCCCCACCGCTGGATTGCGCTGATGAACGACGAAATAGTCGCGGTCGGTGAAGAAAACGTTCGCGTTGATCTCGCCGCTTTGCGAGGCGATGACCTCGCCCTTCGCACCGACGATATACGCGCCGCCGAGATAAGCGGCCGTCGTCGCGCGGTCGAACAGCACCGCGCGCTGCACGTTGGGCGGCAGGCCCGCGCTCAGGTGATGCTCGGCGCCGTCCACCATTGCCTGCAACGAAAGCGCGTAGATCTCGACGTTTCTTTCAAGGTCGCCGGACACGGTCGACACGAGGTTCTGCGAGGTTTCGCGCGCATGGTCGAGCGCGTCGGTACGGCCATTGAAGAGCGTCAGCAGCGTGAGACCCGCCATGGCGAAGGCCACGAGCGTGCCGGCGAGACCGGCCAGCACCGGATGATTGCCCACATAACGTGCGACGCCGGCTCCTGCATGCCGCACATTCCTGCGCCAGCGGCGCCCCTGCGATTGCGCTCGATGTGCCACCTGCGCGTTGCCTCCCTTGCCAGCGGGTCCGCAGCAAGGCGTGCGGACCGCCATCCCATGTTATTGACAGGCGCGCGCTTTGTCTGCCGCGTGCCCCGCCGCCTTCACGCGTCACAGCTTGCGCAGCAATCCGGCGGCCGAACGCATGCGGCGTTTGCGCTCCTTGTGAAACCAGTGCAGCACGCCCTCGGTGTCGCCCGACCCGGCGAGCAGACTCGCGTTGTCGCGCAGCAGCATTTCACTTGCGACAATATCGTTTAGCGCGCCGAAACGTTTTTGCACCTGCTTCAGACGCTTGAGCGTGCGCTTGTGGCTGCCGCTTAACACCGGCTCGAAAAATTCGAGCAGATAGCGCAGCTTTTTGCCGGCTTTCCTTACGTCGTGAAAGGCCGCGTAGTTCGAGCGCCTGGCGCGGCGGGCGCGTTTCGCGCGCTTCATCAGCGAACGCTCCGACGCGGCCACCCGCTTGCTCGCGAACTTGTGCAGCGGCACCCGTTCGTGTGCCGTGTTGATGTCGGTGGATGCGCTTGTCAGCGCTTCGCGCAGCAGGTGCTTGACGTCTGCATTGGTCAGCGTCTCGCGGCTGGTTGTGAGCGCGTTGCCGCGCGCTTCTTCGAGCGTGGGGGTCAAGCTGTTGGCGGCCACGTCTTCATGCCGGATCAACTCGATCAGGATGTCCCAGTCACGCGTTTTTCCCGCCGCATTCGCAAGATATTTGTAGAGCGCGCGTTGCCGCGTGTTTTCGCCTTTCTCGAGAAGCGGCGCGAACGCCCACCACAACGAGCGCAAACGGCGCAGCGAAACCCGCAGCTTGTGCAACGCTTCCGGCGAGGGATCGTCGCGCACCGCATTGGCGTACGCGATCGCGTCGCTAACGAGCGGCGCCGCATACGACGCGAACGCGGCCTGGGCCGTGGGCTCGGGCGGATTGGAACCGGCGGGCGAGCTGCCGCCGTCCGTCTTACGACTTTCCCTGTGACCGTCACGCTTCATCGAGACTCCTGGAAAGTGCTGCGCGTCTTTCCAGCGTAGCAAAAAAGATTCCCGTTCGCTGCAAGAAGCCTGCAGGAAGGCCGCATGAAGGCCGCCTGAGGGCGGCAAAATCGAGGCGCGGGCCGCCACGCGCCCAAGCGAAGAACCCGCCTGGCGGAAAGCGGCTTACGGCTGTCATCGTACCGACACACGCCCCCAGCAGGATCGGAAGTTCCGCGACATTTCTCCAGGGGCACACGTCATGCCGGAACTTTCGTACCCGCAATCCAGCGGGGTAAGTGGCAAGGGGCGCAACCTCGGCCTCGTGATTTTCCTCGCCGTGATCGTAGTCGGCATCGGCTATTGCAGCATGCAACTGGTGGGCGACCTGCAACCCGTGCGCGAAGGCTCGATCCTGCCGTACCTGCTGCTCGGCGTCGCGCTTTTGATCGCCCTCGGATTCGAGTTCGTCAACGGCTTTCACGATACCGCGAATGCGGTCGCGACCGTCATCTACACGCATTCTCTCGCGCCGAATCTGGCGGTGGTGTGGTCGGGCACATGGAATTTTCTGGGCGTGCTGACCTCGAGCGGCGCGGTCGCGTTCGGCATCCTGCAACTGCTGCCGGTCGAACTGATTCTGCAAGTCGGCAGCAGCGCCGGCTTTGCGATGGTGTTCGCGCTGCTGATCGCGGCGATCATCTGGAACCTCGGCACATGGTATTTCGGCCTGCCGTCGTCGAGCTCGCATACGCTGATCGGCTCGATCATCGGCGTGGGCCTGATGAACCAGCTGATGCATGGCGTGAACGGCACGAGCGGCGTGGACTGGAACCAGGCGCTCGGCGTCGGCAAGTCGCTGCTGTTTTCGCCGCTCGTCGGCTTTCTCGCGGCCGGCCTGTTGCTGATGATCCTGAAAGCCGTGGTGCGCATTCCCGCGCTGTACGCCGAGCCGAAAGGCAAGGAGCCGCCGCCGTTCTGGATTCGCAGTCTGCTGATTCTCACATGCACGGGCGTCTCGTTTGCCCACGGTTCGAACGACGGCCAGAAGGGCATGGGCCTCATCATGCTGATTCTGATCGGCACGGTGCCGACAGCCTATGCGCTGAACAAGGCCGTCACGCCCGCCGAAACGCAGACCTTCGTGGCGGTCGCCGAGCAAACCTCCGCGGCACTCGCGCGATATGCCAACGGCGCGCCGCCGTCGGCGAATCCGCGCGCCGACGTCGAGGCCTATGTGCGCACGCGTCAGCTCACGCCCGCCACCTTGCCCGCGTTGAAGCAGTTGACGGACCTGATCGCGCAGCAGGTTCGCGCGTCCGGCTCGATGGCCGCCGTGCCGCAAGGCATCGTCGATAACGTGCGTAACAACATGTACGTCGCGTCGGAGGCGATTCGCCTGATGGACAAGGCGAAGCAACCGGCCTTCGCGCCGGAAGACGCCAAAGCCATCACGAACTTCAAGGCGCAGACGGATCACGCGACCAAATTCATTCCGACGTGGGTCAAGGTCGCGGTGGCGATCGCGCTGGGCATGGGCACGATGGTCGGATGGAAGCGTATCGTCGTGACGGTCGGCGAGAAGATCGGCAAGCAGCATCTGACGTATGGACAGGGCGCATCGGCGGAACTCGTCGCAATGATGACGATCGGCGCCGCTGACATGTATGGGCTGCCGGTTTCGACCACGCATGTGCTGTCTTCAGGCGTGGCCGGCACCATGGCGGCCAACGGCTCGGGTTTGCAATGGGCGACGGTGCGCAGCCTGGTGCTCGCGTGGGTGCTGACGCTGCCCGCATCGATCGCGCTTGCGGCAGGGTTGTACTGGGCGTTTCGGGCTGTGTTTTGAGGAGTCAGCGGCGCTTGACGAGGGGCGGCATCTGAGTCGATAGAGTTTAAGTCCGATGGGGTCAAGTCGATCAAGTTGCGGCGCTGCTGCCCGACGAACACGAGCGGCTTCGTCGCTCGCCCTGACCGACACCGCTCAATACACCTCAGGCACAATCATCGAAGCCGGCACCGGCTGCCGGCTGTACTCGTCGTGATAAACACGCGCGGGCAACTCCACGCGCGGATGCTCGATCTCGTGATACGGCACCTGACTCAGCAGATGGTGAATGCAGTTCAGGCGTGCGCGCTTCTTGTCGACCGCCTGCACCACCCACCACGGCGCCTCGGGAATGTGCGAGCGTTGCAGCATCACCTCTTTTGCCTGCGTATAAGCCTCCCAGCGGCGGCGGCTTTCCAGATCCATCGGGCTCAGCTTCCATTGCTTCAGCGGATCGTGAATGCGGTTCTGGAAGCGGATTTCCTGCTCCTCGTCGGTAATGGAGAACCAGTACTTGACGATCTGCACGCCGCTGCGCACCAGCATCTTCTCGAACTCGGGCACCGAGCGGAAAAACTCTTCGTATTCCTCGTCGGTGCAGAAATTCATCACACGTTCGACGCCCGCGCGGTTGTACCAGCTGCGATCGAACAGCACCATTTCGCCGCCGGCCGGCAGATGCGAGACATAGCGCTGGAAATACCATTGGGTGCGCTCGCGATTGTTTGGCGCCGGCAGCGCCGCGACGCGGCACACGCGCGGATTGAGCCGCTGCGTGATGCGCTTGATTGCGCCGCCCTTGCCCGCGGCATCGCGTCCCTCGAAAATCACCACCAGCCGATGCCCCGTCTGCACGATCCAGTCCTGCAGCTTGACGAGCTCGCCCTGCAAACGGAACAGCTCGCGGAAATACATCTTGCGTGCTTCGCGGTGCTCGCGCGTGAAGGCCTCCGGACCGTCGAGGATGCGGTCGTCGACCTCCATTTCGAGTTCCTCGTCGTACGCGTCGATCAGGTCTTCCTCGAAACGGCGTTGCCGCTCGATCAGCAACTCGGCCTCAGGTTTCGGGTCCTGCTCTTTCATTGCGGCTCTCCTGGCGACGGAAATAATCGGGCGCGCGGCGGTATGCGCGACGCGGACGCGCCCGATTATCGGTGCGTCCGGTGTCAGCCGTGTTACCGTTCAGCCGCTTCATGATAGCGAGTTTTCCGCCGGCACTCGCGGCTAGCGCAGCGGTTTCGCGAAGCTGAGCTCGTGTCCATCCGGATCGGTGAGGTGAAAATAGCGCTCGCCCCAAGGCGCGTCAGACGGCACGAACGACGGCACGAAGCCCGCCGCCAGCGCCTTGCGATAAATCGCGTCGACATCCGATACGTAGACGATCACGCGCCCCCACCAGTTGACCGGCGCGCGCGGGTCGGCGATCAGGTTCAGATACGTCCCGCCGAACGCAAACGACGTGAAATCAGCCTCTTCACCGCCGAACTTGAGCGGAAAACCAAGGGCCTCGTAGAAACGCACCGCTTGCCGCATGTCGGCGGTGGCAAGCGTGATCGCGCTCAGCGACTCGATCCGCGGTTCGCCGGGCGCGGTGCCGGAAGACGTTGCGGAAGCATCGGAAGACGTGGCGGACGGGTTCATGATGACTCCCTGATGTGGCGTGACGGGCCGTGAATGGCCCGCTCATCATCTGCTATTGCAAAGTGTCTCACACAGCGCGATCCCGCCACGCGCGCGCCGCTTTACCCTTGAAAACGCCGCGCACGCCCCGCATCTGCGGATCCGTTTATCCGGAGCATCGCCATGGGAAGCCGTCCACGCTTCATCGATGACCTGTCGCGCGCCGCATCCGACGCCCCCGGGCCGAACCCCCTGACCCCGCTATCCGACGACGCCCTGCTCGACGCCTACTCGCGCACCGTGATCGGCGCGCTCGAGCGCGTGCAGCAGGCCGTCGCCTTCATTTCCGTCGAACGCCGGCTGGCCGCCGCCGCAGCGGGCCGCGCGCGCGGCGGCACAGGCTCGGGCTTTATTTTCACCCCTGACGGCTATCTGCTCACCAATAGCCATGTCGTGCACGGCGCAACGCACATTCAGGTGACGCTGGCCGACGGCGCCAAATTCGACGCCGATCTGGTCGGCGACGATCCCGGCAGCGATCTCGCCGTGCTGCGCATCGGTTCGCCGGAGCCGCTGGCGCACGTCGAACTCGGCGATTCGTCGAAGCTGCGCGTGGGACAAATCGCCATCGCCGTCGGCAATCCGCTTGGCCTCGCGCAAACGGTGACGACGGGCGTCGTGTCGGCGCTCGGCCGCTCGCTGCGCTCGAATTCCGGCCGCATGATCTATGACGTCATCCAGACCGATGCCGCGCTCAATCCCGGTAACTCGGGCGGCCCGCTGATCAATTCCGCGGGGCAAGTCATCGGCGTGAACACCGCGATCATTCCCGGCGCGCAGGCCATCTGCTTCGCCACCGCAATCGACACCGCCAAGTGGGTGATCATGCAGATCTTCGCGCACGGCCGCGTGAGGCGCGCGTATATCGGCGTGGCGGGCACGACCACGCCGCTGTCGCGCCGCGTGCAGCGCTATTTCGGCTTGACCGCGCAAAGCGCCGTGCACGTGATGGAAATCGTTAAAGGCAGCCCGGCGGCGACGGGCGGTCTGCGCACTGACGACACCATCGTCGCCGTCGGCTCGCAACCCGTGCAGGATGTGGATGCGCTGCAACGCACGCTCGACGCCTCGCGCATCGACAAGCCCGTCAACGTGACGGTGCTGCGCGGCGCGCAGCGGCTCGAACTGACGGTGACGCCCGTCGAACAGACCAGCTGATTTCCGCACGAAAAAAAGACCTCGGGCTCTTTCGAGCGCGAGGTCCTGTGCTGATCGCCTTGCGACGGCACATCGCGGCGGATGCGCCGTCATACGCGCCTTAAGCAAGGCCTACTGAATGATCCGCGTCACGCCGCGGCCGCGCGGATCCGCCGCCGGCTCGGGCGTATTGTCGTTGATCTTGATTGCCTGAATGTCGCCGTTGAAATTCTGCGCCTTCAGGTTATAGCCCTTCGCCTCCACCTGTTTCGCGAGCTCGCCGTTGATGGGCATGTACGGCTCCCAGAAAATCGTGTTCGGCGGCAGCAACTGGTGATGGAAACGCATCGCGGCAACTGCGTCCGGCAGCGGCATGTTGAAGTCGTAGATGTTGTTGATCACCTGGAAGATCGACGTGAAAATGCGCGACCCACCCGGCGTGCCGATCACGAGCGACACCTTGCCGTCCTTCGTGAGGATGGTCGGGCTCATGGAAGAGAGCGGGCGCTTTTTCGGTTCGATCGAGTTGGCGTCGCTGCCCACCACGCCGAACATGTTCGCCACGCCCGGCTTCGCCGAGAAGTCGTCCATCTCGTCGTTCAGCACGATGCCCGTGCGATCCGCGACCACGCCCGAACCGAAGTAGCCGTTGATCGTGTAGGTGTTCGACACCGCGTTGCCCCACTTGTCGACCACGGAGAAATGTGTGGTCTCGGCCTTCTCCGGCATCGACGTGCCGAGGCCCGGCTGCACGCTCTTGGTGTCCGACGGCGTGTCGGGATTGACTTCGGCGGCGCGCTTCGCGATGTACGGGTCGTCGGTCAGTTGCGCAACCGGCACCTTGTAGAAGTCGGGATCGCCGAGATATTGCGCGCGGTCGGCGAACACGCGCTTCTCGATTTCCGCGATCAGATGAATGTATTGCGGCGAATTGAGCGGCACGTCCTTGAAGTCCGACGCAAGATCGGCCTTCATTTTCAGCAGTTGCACGAGGCCGATGCCGCCCGAGCTCGGAGGCGGCGCGGTGTACACGCGGTAGCCTTTCCAGTCGGCCTGGATGGGCTGACGCCACACGGCCTTGTACTGCTGCAAATCGGCCTTTGTGATGAGGCCGTGACCGCGCATGGATTCCGCGATCAGATCGGCGGTCTTACCCGAATAGAAATCTTTCGCGCCCTGGTCGGCAATGCGCTGCAACACGGCGGCAAGATCCGGCTGCTTGAAGTTGACGCCCTGCTTCATCTCGCCGAAATAGGTGTCGAAGTTCGTCTTGCCGGCGAATTCCTTGGCGGCCGCATCGCGGCGCTCCTGCAGTTGCTCGCTGACCACGAAGCCGTCGCGCGCGTAGTGGATGGCGGGCGCGAGCACCTGCTTCCACTTGAGCTTGCCGAAGCGGCGCTGTGCCTGCCACATGCCGTCCACCGTGCCGGGCACGCCCACCGCGCGATAGCCGTACAGGCTCATGCCTTTGATGACCTCGCCCTTGTCGTCGAGATACATGTTCTTCGTGGCCGCCAGCGGCGCGCGCTCGCGATAGTCGAGGAAGTACGGCTTGCCGGCCACATACAGCGTCATGAAACCGCCGCCGCCGATGTTGCCCGCTTCCGGATAGGTCACGGCCAGCGTAAAGGCAATGGCGACCGCGGCATCGACCGCATTGCCGCCCTCCTTGAAGATCTGTTCGGCGGCATCGGCGCTGTATTCGTCGGCGACCGCAATCGCGGACGCAGTCAGTACAGGCGGCTGCGCTTTCGCGGGCGGCTTCGCGACGGCCGGCGTGGCCTCCAGAAAGCCGAAGGAAACAGACAACACTGTGGCCAGCGCAAATACGCTGGCGGACGCTCTGGCGTTGCGGAACAACTTCATTGATATCCCCCAAGACGACTGTTTCACCTGACGATAACTACAGCTGCCTTGGGCTTATAACATGTGAAGCGCCTCCTTGCGAAGCCGCGCATTTCCGAATGGCGAGTGCTGCGGCACACAAAGAGGCGCACGGCCTTACTCAAACGGCAGCAGCCGGCGTGAGGACCTGCGAGGCGACTTCGTCCACCGCGGCGCGCGCGAGCCGCACGATCTCGTCGACATCGGCACGCGAAGTCACGAGCGGCGGCGCGAAGCCGAGAATGTCGCCGTGCGGCATGGCGCGCGCGATCAACCCGCGCTGCAGTGCAGCAGCCGACACGCGCGGACCGACTTTCAGTGCCGGATCGAACGGCCGGCGCGCATCCTTGTCGGCCATGAATTCGAGCGCGGCCAGCATGCCCGCGCCGCGCACTTCGCCGACGAGCGGATGCGAATCGAATGCGGCATGCAGCTGTTCAAGCAGGTACGCGCCGGTTTGCGCGGCGTTTTGCGTCAGATTCTCGCGCTCGAGGATATCGAGGTTCGCCAGCGCCGCGGCCGCGCAGATCGGGTGTCCCGAGTAGGTCCAGCCGTGACCCATTGGACCGAATTCCTGCGAAGCCTTGTCGATCACATCCCACACACCCTCGCTCACAATCACGCCGGAGAGCGGCGCATAGGCGCTCGTCAGTCCCTTTGCGACCGTGATGAGGTCCGGCGTGATGCCGTAGTGCTGCGCGCCCATCTTCGAACCGAGGCGGCCGAAACCGCATACCACTTCGTCGCAGATGAGCAGAATGTCGTGCCGCTTCAGCACTTGCTGGATCGCGGGCCAATAGCCCGCTGGCGGCGGCAGAATGCCGCCCGTGCCCATGACCGGTTCGCCGATAAATGCAGCGATGGTGTCGGCGCCTTCGCGCGCGATCAGCTGTTCGAGTTCCTCGACGCAGTATGCGACGAACTGCGTTTCGTTCATGCCGGCCGGCGCGTTGCGATACCAGTGCGGACATGTGGTGTGCTTGACGCGTTCGATTGGCAGGTCGAAATATTGATGGAAGCTCGGCAGACCGGTCAGGCTGCCTGTGACGATGCCCGAGCCGTGATAGCCGCGCTGCCGCGAGATGATTTTCTTCCTGTTTGGCCGCCCCTTCACGTTGTTGTAGTACCAGACGAGCTTGATCTGCGTTTCGTTTGCATCCGAACCGGACATGCCGTAATAGACTTTCTTCATGCCTTGCGGCGCCCACTCGATGATGCGCGAAGACAGCTCGATAATCGTATCGGTCGAGTGGCCGACATACGTATGGTAGTAAGCGAGTTTCTTCGCCTGCTCGTAGATTGCCTCGGCAACCTCAGTGCGGCCATAACCGATGTTCACGCAGTAGAGTCCCGCGAATGCGTCGATAAAAGACCGGCCCTCGTGGTCTTCTATGCGAATGCCTTTCGCGCCCGTCACGATCCGCCCCGGCAGCGCGCCGCTCGCATGGTCGTGAGCATGCGTCGAAGGATGCATGAAATGCGCGCGGTCGGCACTGAAAAGCTGATCGAGTTGCTGGCGTTGTTCGAACTGAGTCATGGAGTGCTCCTTCGTTGAATTCATGAATTCGGGTTATGCGGCGGCGGCGCTGCGAGCAGGAAGATTCACGGTCAGCGGCAAGCCGAGCTGGCCGAGGCAGAAATAGCGCGTCTCGACAAACGGCTCGAAGCCCTCGGCACCGCCTTCGCGGCCGAGCCCCGACGATTTGATGCCGCCAAAGGGAATCGGCGCACCGGTAAACCTCGCGCCGTTCACGGAGACCATGGCGAAGTCGAGACGGCGAATCAGTTGAAAGACCGTGTTCAGATCGCGCGAACAGACGTAAGCGGCGAGACCGTACTCTGTGTCGTTCGCGCGCTCGATTACCTCGTCGAGCGAATCGAAGGGCGTCAGCGCGGAAATCGGCGCGAAGTTTTCCTCGTCGTAAATGCGCATGCCGGGCGCGGCGTCGGCCACCACGGTCGGCTCGAAGAACCAGCCGCCGCGTTCATGCGCCGCCCCGCCCACCGTGATGCGCGCGCCCTTCGCCTGCGCGTCCGCGACGCGCCGCACGGTCGTGTCGAATGCGGCCTGGTGCATCAGCGGGCCGACGTCCACGTCGGCTTCGAATGCCGAGCCGACTTTCAAGGCGCGAACCGCATCGCTGTAGCGTGCGACGAACGCCTCGTACAGCGCACGCGCAACGAAAATGCGATTCGCCGCGCAGCAGTCCTGACCAGAAGTCTGGAATTTGGCGGCGACCGCAACGCGCACGGCCTGATCCAGATCGGCGTCTTCGGCCACGATGAAAGGCGCGTTGCCGCCCAACTCGAGCGCCGTCTTCTTGATGCCGGCGTTCGCCACGGCTTGCATGACGAGCGCGCCGACGCGAGTCGAACCGGTGAAGCTCACTGAGCGAACACGCGGATCGCCCACGAGCGTTTGCATCGCCATCTGCGGCTCGCCTAGCACCACATTGAACACGCCCGCAGGAAAACCGGCCTCTTCGGCGAGTTGAGCGAGCGCGAGCGCCGAGAACGGCGTTTCATGCGCAGGCTTCACCACCACCGTACAGCCCGCCGCGAGCGCGGCAGCCGCCTTGCGCGTGATCATTGCGCATGGAAAATTCCACGGCGTGATCAAGGCCGCAACGCCGACGGGCTCGATCACCGTGCCGAGCTGCGCGCCGTCGATATGCGTGGGAATCGTGCGGCCATTCAGGCGCCGTACTTCATGCGCGAACCATTCGACGAAACTCGCGCCATACGCAATCTCGCCGCGTGCTTCGGCAAGCGGCTTGCCTTGTTCCAGCGAGAGAATGGCGGCGAGGTCGTGCTGATGGCGCAGGATCAGTTCATGCCAGCGCAGCAGCAACGACGCGCGTTGCGCCACCGGCAACCAGCGCCACGCGGAAAAGGCGCGCTGCGCGGCGTCGACTGCCTCGGTGATCTGCGCCGCGTCCAGCATCGGCACATGGCCGAGCACCTGCTGGTCCGCGGGGTTGCGCACCTCGATACTGGCTGCGCTCGCGCTGTGCACCCAGCGCCCGTCGACGTAGCACAGCGATTTGAACAGAACCGGATGGCCCAGCAACATGACGATCTCCTGTGTGCAATGTATGCCTGTCACTGTACGTGGCGCGGCGTTGCAGTTTTTTCGGTTCGCGCATGCTGAGACCCGCTTTTTTTCCGTAATTCGCAGCGGCACGTTGTGTTTTTCCGGCCGCTTCGCGGCGCATCTCACGTCTCGTCGCCGAAGGCTTCGCCGGCCCAGTCGGGCACACCTTCCGGCATGCTCTTCACGACCTTCGTGACGATGTAGGTGAAGTACTTCTCAATACCCAACTCCGCCGTGAGCAATGAGTCGATAAAGCGTTGATAGTGGTCGATGTCGCGCGACATCACATGCATCACATAGTCGACACCACCGCCTGTTGCATGGCATTGCACGACTTCCGGCGATGCGCCGATGCGTTCCTCAAAGCGCCGCATATCCTGCGCGGTGTGGCGCGCGAGCGTCACCTCGACTACCACGCGGGCGCCCTTGAACGCGCGCAACCAGTCGACGTCGGCGCGATACCCGCGAATCACGCCACTGTCTTCCAGGCGCTTGACGCGCTCCCACGCCGGTGAAATCGACAGGTTGATGTCTTCCGCGAGGCGCGACTTCGTGATGCGTCCGTCGCGCGCCAGAATGCGCAGAATCGCCAGGTCATAGCGGTCGAGCTTCATCGCGCTCAGACGCTCACCGGTATGCCGCGCTCGACGACGTCGGCCACCACCGCAACCGTATCGCCGATGCGCACAAGGCCCGGAAAATGCCGCGCCGCGAGCAGTCCGCTACGGCGCGCGCGATAGTCCACCGGCGCGATGCCTGTGCGCGACGCATCGTAAATCCGCGCGATCACCTCGCCGCTTTCCACCGCATCGCCCAGGTCCTTGCACATCTCGAGCAGCCCGTCGTGCTCGCTCGTGGTGAAGCAGCTACCGTCGGGCATATCGAGCAGAGTCGTGGTGCGCGCGGTTTGGTCATGCCTGTACGGCTGCGCTGCGAGGATGCCGGCGTGCTGCAGAAAACCACGCACGCCGCGAGCGGCGACCGCCACGCTGGCCGCCGTGGCCGTGCCGCCACCGCCGAGTTCGGTCGAGACGAACACCTTGCCGGCTTCCTCGGCTGCGGTATCGAAGAGTCCCACGCTGTCCAGTTCGAGCAGACGCATCGAGTACGGCGCGCCGAACGCACGCATCGCGGCTTCGCAGCGCGCCTGCTGGCGCTCGTCGGAGAGCAGATGAATCGCGGCGAACGGCAAGAAGTCGAGCGTGCGGCCGCCTGCGTGCAGATCGAGGACGTAGTCCGCGAGCGGCAATAGATGGCGCTGAAAATAATCGGCGATCTTCTCGGTGACGGTGCCGTCCGGCCTGCCCGGAAAACTGCGGTTCAGATTGCCGCGGTCGATCGGCGACGTGCGGCTGCCCGCACGAAACGCCGGGTAGTTCATGAAGGGCACGATAATGACGCGGCCCTTCACATCCTCAGCTTTGAGCGTCGACGCGAGCTTCGAGAGCGCGATCGGCCCCTCGTATTCGTCGCCGTGATTGCCGCCCGTCAGCAGCGCGGTCGGGCCGTCGCCGTTGCGAATCACCGTGACTGGGATCATCACGGCGCCCCACGCGGAGGCGTCATGAGAATGCGGCAGTTTCAGGAAGCCGTGCTGTTCGCCGTCGGTATGAAAATCCACCGTTGGCTGAATGGGCGATGCGCGCATATGCACTACTCCTTCACGAACAGCTTGCGCGGGGTGTTGCAGAAGGTCTCGACGCCGTTCTCCGTGATCAGGATGCTTTCGGTAATTTCGAGGCCCCAATCGTCGAGCCATAAGCCCGGCATGAAGTGAAAAGTCATGCCCGGTTCGAGGACCGTCTTGTCCCCCGGCCGCAGGCTCATGGTTCGCTCGCCCCAATCCGGCGGATAGCTCGCGCCGATGGGATAGCCACAGCGGCTGTTCTTCTCGATGCCGTATTTGTGCAGGACAGCGAAGAATGCATGGGCAATGTCCTCACACGTGTTGCCGGGTTTCGCCGCGGCGAGCCCCGCCTCGATGCCTTCCACTACCGCGCGTTCACCGTCGATGAAATGCTTCGGCGGCTTGCCGAGAAACACGGTACGCGACTGCGGGCAGTGATAGCGCCTGAAGCACCCGGCGATCTCGAAGAACGTGCCCGCCCCTTTGACGAACGGCGTGTCGTCCCACGTGAGATGCGGCGCCGCGGCGTCGGCGCCGGTCGGCAGCAACGGCACGATGGCCGGATAGTCGCCGCCATGACCCTGCACACCGCGAATCCCCGTGGAATAGATGTCGGCGACCAGATCGTTCTTGCCCATGCCCGGCTCGATTCGCTCGACAATGCGCTCATGCATCGCCTCGACAATGCGCGCGGCCACGCGCATGTATTCGATTTCGCGCGGCGACTTCACCGCACGTTGCCAGTTCACGAGGCCGGTCGCGTCGTACCATGTCGCTTTGGGCAGATGCTCGACGAGCGAACGGTATGCCGCCGCGCTGAAATAGTAGTTATCCATTTCGACGCCTATCCTCAGCGCGCCCCAGCCGCGTGCCTCGATCACATCGCGCGCGAGGTAATCCATCGGATGACGCACGGCGGACTGAACATAATGATCGGGATAACCAACTATATGGTCATGCCGCATGAAGACCGTTCGTTTTGCGCCGTTCGCGTCCTGACCGCGGCCGAACCATACCGGCTCGCCGTCAAGCGCGAGCAGCACGCATTGGTGGACGTAGAACGACCAGCCGTCGTAGCCGGTGAGCCAGGCCATGTTGGTCGGATCCGACACGATCAGCAGTTCGATCCCGGCGGCCTGCATCGCCTTGCGCGTCTTCGCGATACGCGCGACGTATTCGGCCGGTTCGAACGGCAGGCGCACAGCCGGAGCCTGATCGCTCGCATTGCGTTCCAGTTGAGTTGTCTCGGACATCATCCCCTCTTAGCGCTGCACATCGTTACGGAAGATCATTCCTGCGGTGGCGTCACGCGCACGCTGCAAGGCGAGCGCGGCAATCGCCGTGTCCTGCGCGCCCGTGCCGGTGAGATCGCAGAGCGTCACGTCGGCATCGCTCGCCCGGCCCACCGCTTTGCCGGCGATGACTTCGCCCAGCTCCGCGATCCCGGCGTCGGCCTTGACCGCGCGCGCAGCCAGCGCGTGATGCAGTTCGCCGAGCACACGCGTTTGCTGCACCCGGTCGCAGATGTAGCGCGCCGCGGCCAGCGCAGCCGGCGCAATTTCGTTCTTGTGTTCGGCATCCGAGCCCATTGCGGTGATATGCAAGCCGGCGTGCAGGTGCTTTGCTTCGATCAGCGGCGTACGGCTCGGCGTCGTCGCGATGGCGACATCGGCTTCGGCAAGCGCGTGAGCAACATCTCGCGCGGCTTCGCAGCGCACGCCGAGCTTGGCCGCCGTCTCTTCGGCGAAGCGCTGGGCGTTGGAAGGATTGCGAGCCCACACGCGCACATGTTCGACACGGCGCACCAGCATCAGCGCCTGCAATTGCAGACGCGCCTGCTCGCCCGCACCGAGCACCGCCACTTGCGGCGTCTCCTGTCTCGCGAGCCAGCGCGCGGCAACCGCGCCCGCAGCCGCGGTTCGCACAGCGGTCAGATAGCCGTTGTCCAGCAACACCGCTTCGGTCAAGCCGGTCTTCGCGGAGAGCACCAGCATCAAACCATTCAGGCTCGGCAAACCGAGCGTGGGGTTATTGAAAAAGCCCGGACTGACCTTGATCGCGAAACTGTCGAAGCGCGGCAGCCAGGCGGTCTTGACATCCACCTCGCCGTTTTGCGCCGGCAGATCGAGGCGCAGGACAGGCGGCATCGCGACGTCTTCGGTCGCCGACGCGAGGAAGGCCGCTTCGATCTGATCGATAGCCGCGAGGTCGAGCGGCACGAGTTCGCGAAGCTGCGCTTCGCCGAGCAATGTGATGGACGTCATGGCGTTTTGTGAGAATGGAATGGCGCGGGCACCGTGTGGACGATGCGGCGATGCAGATTGATGTCGATATTCGCGCCCGTCACGATGATGACGAGCGGGCCGCGTCGAGCACGCGTGTCCGGCAGCGCGCTGTCGAGCAATGCCGCAATGCCGACAGCCGCAGCGCCTTCCACGACGAGCCGCTCATGCCGATAGGCGTGGGCGATGCCGCGCGCGATGGAATCCTCGTCGAGCAGCAGTGCGTCATCGATGAAATCGCGCGTAAGCCGATACGTATAGCGGTTTTCAAGGCCGATCCCGCCACCAAGCGAATCGGCCAGCGTATCGACTTCTTCCACGAGCACGGGCCGGCCGGCCGCCAGACTCGCATGCATGGCGGCGCCGCGCGCCATCGTCACGCCGCTCATGCGAATCGCGCGATTCGCGCTTCGGGCCGCCAACGCGACGCCGGCGAACAGGCCGCCACCCGACAACGGCACGACAATATGCGCGACGTCCGGCAAGGCTTCGACGATTTCCAGGCCGATGGTCGCCTGCCCCGCAATTACGCTTAAGTCGTCGAACGGCGGCACATAGGCGAAGCCCTCTTCGCGCGCGAGCCGCAGCGCTTCGCGCTCCGCGTCGTCCTGGCTTTTGCCCGCAATGCACACGCGTACGCCGAGCGCGCGCACCGCTCCGACCTTGTTCTCGGGCACGAGCGCCGACATGCAGACCGCCGCGTCGATACCGAGCGCACGCGCCGCATGCGCCACCGCGCGCCCATGATTTCCCGTCGATGCGGTCACGACCTGGCGGCAGCCGCGCTCGGCGAGGTCAGCCAGCGCGTTGGTCGCGCCGCGCAGCTTGAAACTGCCGGTCGGCTGCACGGTTTCGAGCTTGAGAAACACCGGTGCGCCCGCGATGGCAGACAGGCTCGGCGATTCGATGAGCGGCGTGCGCAACACGCGTCCCTCGATACGGCGACGCGCGCGGTAGACATCGGCCAGCGACAGAACGGACATGAACTCGGCCCTGCATCAAAGGAATTAATTCGATGCCTGCGCTGCTGCGCGACGACTGAAGCGTCATGCCGGCTGCGGCCGCATCGTTTCGAATGCAGCCCAGTCTAATGTTCTAAAAAACGATTTCTATTGTCCTAGTTCATTTCGCGAGCACCGCTCGAACGGGGCACGCGCTCAGGTGAAATCGTGCACTTGCGGATACTGCTCGAAAACCTCCCGCATCGTCTCCAGCGCGGCCTTGTAGGTTTCGTCGCTCACTTCGGCGCCCACGCATACGCGCACCGCACTCGGCCGCTCCGCTCCGCGCACGAGGAATGGATCGGCGGAAGTCACCGCAATGTCGCGATTGCGCAGTTCCCTGACGAGGCGGTCCGCCTGCCAGTGCTCCGGCACGCGCAGCCAGGCAGACAAGGCCTGCGGATGTGCACCCAGCACATAGGCGCCGAGCGTTTGCTGCAGCAGCGCCTGGCGTCGCCCTAAACGCTCGCGCTGAATCTGCACGAGACGCTCCGCTGTACCGTCGGCGATCCAGCGCGTCGCGACTTCGGCGATCGGCGAGGTCGCCATCCAGCTGCTCACGCGCAGCACGCTCTCCGCGCGCAACGCAAGCCGGCGCGGGGTAGTCAGATAACCGATGCGCAAGCCGGTCAGTACCGACTTCGTCATACTCGTGCAGTAAAACGACAACTCGGGAATGAGGCTCGCAATCGGCGTCGCCGGTTTGGCCGGCAATGGCCCGTAGACATCGTCCTCGATCACGTAGACGCCGTAACGCTCGGCAATGCGTGCAATTGCCCGGCGCCGCGAGTCCGGCATCATCGCGACTGTGGGGTTGTTCAGCGTGGGCGTGCAGACGAGCGCGCTGATCCGCTCGCTGTCGCACATCTCTTCGAAATGCTCCGGGTGGATGCCGTATTCGTCGATTTCCAGGCCTTTCAGCGTGAAGCCCAGCACGTTGGCCGAGCCGATTACGCCGTGATCGGTCAGGCTTTCGCACAGCACCGTATCCCCGGGGCCGACGAGCGAAGCAAGTGCGAGAAAGATGCCGTGCGCCGCGCCGTTCGTCACGAGCAGCGTATCCGCCGAAGCCGGCATGCCCAACGAAGCGAGCCACGCCACGCCCGCCTGCCGGTGATGTTCGAAGCCTGCAATGGGCCGGAACGCACGAATCCACGGCTGGTCGTCGAGGGTGGAAAGCGTCGCGCACACCTTGCGCCACATGGCGTCGTGTTCGGGCGTGTGGATGATGCGAGCGATTGAAAAGTCGACCACGGAGCGCTCGGCCGTATCGAGCATGTAGTTCGACATGGTCTCGGTGACCCGCGCCGCCACGAAGCTACCGCGGCCGACCTCGCAGCGGATCAATCCTTGCCGCTCCAGTTCCTTGTAGGCATTGGTCACGGTCTGCACGCTGATCGCCAGTTCGGCGGCGACGTCGCGCTGCGGCGGCAGGCGCGCGCCCGCAGGCAGCGAGGCGCTTTCGATATCGCCCGCAATCGCCTTGACCAGCCGTTTGTATTTCGACTCCACGCCGTGCACCGCGCGCACCGCATCACGCCACTGCCCGATCACTTGCGTCCTCCGTCATTCCGCTGTTGCGAGCCCGTGCGACAAGCTCTTGCTTTGTCGTCGTATACCCTTGCCTCACGCCCATTCAGAGAGCCGCCGCGCCGGGCATCGCCGTTTCCCATAGTGCCGCGAAACAGGCCCGGAAAATTATTGTCCTAGAGCAATCGGATTAAAAAATTGGCTTTGTATGCTGCATTCAGGGTTGCAGCAGGAGGCCTGGCAGGACGCGGCATCGGCGGCCCTTCGGGTTGGCGCGCGCATGATGCGTCGCGGCATTCATCACCTTATTCATTAGGTCACACAACGGAATCGATATGAAAGCGAAGCGCACTTCAGGATTGCTCGGAGCCCTCTGTGTCGCTGCCGCGACCCTGGCCGTGCCGGCGCAGCATGCGTCGGCGGAAACGACGTTGCAGCGCATCCAGCGCACTGGCGAAGTGCGTATCGGCTATGCGAACGAAGCACCGTTCGCCTACACCACGCCTGATGGCAAGGTGACAGGCGAATCCCCGGAAATCGCCCGCAAAATCTTCGCGAAGATGGGCGTGAAGAAAGTGGACGGCGTGCTGACCGAATGGGGCTCGCTGATTCCGGGCCTGCGCGCGGGCCGTTTCGACGTCATTGCGGCCGGCATGTACATCACGCCGGAGCGCTGCAAGCAGGTCGCATTCGCCAATCCGCAGTACCAGATTCAGGACACGTTGCTCGTGCCCAAGGGCAACCCGAAGAACCTTCATAGCTACGCGGATATCGGTAAGCAACCGGACCTCAAGCTCGCAGTCATGGCCGGCGCGGTGGAGCTCGCCAACTCGCGCGATGCCGGTGTGAAAGACGCGCAGTTCATGCAGGTGCCGGATACGACCGCGCAATTGCAGGCCGTGCGCGCACGCCGCGCCGACGCCGCAGCCGGCACCGCGCTCACCATGAAGGGCCTCGCCGCGAAAGCCTCCGACCAGGTCGAGGTCGTGGCGAACTTCACCGACGACGCAAAGCACACCGGCTATGGCGCGCTCGCATTCCGTCCCGAAGACACGGACTTGCGCGATGCGGTCAACAAGCAGTTGCACGACTGGCTCGGCACACCCGACCATCTTCAAACCGTCGCGCCGTTCGGTTTCGACAAGACCAATCTGACGACGCGCACCGCCGCCGACATCTGCGGCAAATAAGCGAATCTGGAGGCGCCAGCGAGTGCTAGCGCCGACTTTTAAGGCGTGTGCGGCGCACACGCCGTCATGCAAGCGAGGATCCGCCATGCGTGAATTGCTTCCCCTGCTGCTGCAAGGCACGCTCGTGACGATCGAGATCGCCGCCTGTGCGACGGTCCTTGCAATCGTCATGGCGTTCGTCGCCACCGCCGCCAAGCTCGCGCCCTGGGCGCCGCTGCGCTGGCTCGGCAACGCTTACGTCGAGATATTCCGCGGCACCTCGTTGCTCGTGCAACTATTCTGGTTTTTCTTCGTGCTTCCGCTGCCGCCGTTTCGCATCGAAATGACGCCGTTTACCGTCGCTATCGTCGGACTGGGTTTGCATTACGGCGCATACGGTTCGGAGATTCTGCGCGGCGCGCTGCGCTCAGTGCCCGGCGGACAGTTCGAAGCCGCGCTCGCGCTGAACCTGTCGCCGCTCACCCGCATGCGCCGCATCGTATTGCCGCAGGCAATGATCAACGCGCTGCCGCCCGCCACCAATCTGATGATCGAGCTGCTGAAAGGCACCTCGCTCGTATCGCTCATCACCTTGTCCGATCTGACGTTTCGCGCGCGGCAACTCGACGAGGCGACCTTCAGGACCGCGGAAATTTTCATGCTGACGCTTGTGATTTACTTCGTGCTCGCGCAGGTTCTGGTTGCGTTGATGCGGCATTTCGAGCGCCGCGTGAGCCACGGCATTCTGCAGAGGGCCGCCCGATGAACAGCTTCTTCGATCTGCATTACGCCGGGCAGATTCTGCCTGCGCTGCTGCGCGCATCGATCTATACCATCTTTATCACGTTGATCGGTTTCGCCATCGCGCTCGTCCTCGGGCTCGTGCTGGCCGTCCTGCGGCGCAGCCCCGTCAAGGCGGTATCGCGCACCGTGGGCTTTATCGTCGAATTCATTCGCAGCACGCCGTTGCTGATTCAGGTGTACGTACTTTTTTATGTGCTGCCGGTGTATGGCATCACGATGTCGGCATTGACGGCGGGCACGGTCGGTATCGCGCTGCACTATGCGTGCTACACGTCGGAGGTGTACCGCGCGGGCCTGAACGGCGTGGCGCGCGGCCAGTGGGAGGCGGCCTGCGCGCTGTCGTTGTCGCCGTGGCGCACCTACCGCGGCGTGATTTTGCCGCAGGCGATCCGTCCGGTGATTCCCGCGCTCGGCAACTATCTGGTCGCGATGTTCAAGGACACGCCGGTGCTCTCGGCGATTACCGTCGTCGAATTGATGCAGCAGGCCAAGAACATCGGCTCGGAGACATTCCGCTACCTTGAGCCGATCACGCTCGCCGGCATTTTCTTCCTGCTGATCAGCGTGACCTTCGCGCAACTTGTGCGGCGGCTCGAATACGGTTTGAGGTTGCCATGACCGTGAAGACCGACGTCGACGCCCTTACGCCGCCACATTCTGCCTTTGCCGTGGAGAACCCGATGAAACGAGACGATCCCGCTTCCGTACTGGAGCCGCAGGCCGGCGTGCCGGGCGAGGCGCCCATGGTGCGCTTCGTCGGCGTCACGAAGCGCTATGGCGCGCTCACGGTGCTCGACGAACTTGACCTGGACATTGGCCGCAACGAGAAAGTCGCGATCATCGGTCCGAGCGGGTCGGGCAAGTCGACGCTGTTGCGCGTGCTGATGACACTGGACCCGCTCACGGGCGGCATGATCGAAGTGGACGGCGAACCGCTCACGCATATGCGAAAGAACGGCGAACTGGTGCCCGCATCGCCGAAACATCTGCGGCGCGTGCGCAGCAAGATCGGCATGGTGTTTCAAAGCTTCAATCTGTTTCCGCACATGACGGCGCTCGCCAACACGATAGAAGCGCCGATGCAGGTGCTCGGCCTCTCGCGCAAGGAGGCGACCGAGCGGGCGCGCGATCTGTTGTCGCTCGTCGGACTCGAGGACAAATGCAATCACTATCCGTCGCAGTTATCCGGCGGCCAGCAACAGCGCGTGGCGATCGCGCGGGCGCTTGCCATGCGGCCCAAGGTGTTGCTGTTCGACGAAGTGACTTCCGCGCTCGACCCCGAATTATGCGGCGAAGTGCTGAACGTGATTCGGCGCCTCGGCAGCGAGCACAACCTGACCATGCTGATGGTGACGCATCAAATGGGTTTCGCACGCGAATTCGCGGACCGTGTGTGCTTTTTCTCGCAAGGCAAGATCATCGAGCAGGGACCGCCGCAGCAGTTCTTCAGCGCCCCACAGCATGAGCGCACGCAGCAGTTCCTGCGCGCGGTGAAGGAAGCGGTGTAGCGCTGTCGCGGGCTTCGCGCCGCTTCACGCCGCTTGACGCGATCACGCACTGCCGCGCCGGCCGCGTGCGATCTCGTCGCCGGCGCCGCGCGGCAGGCGTGCGGTGACCGGAATCGACAGAAACGAGAACAGGCCAACCACGAGGAACGCCGGCCAGAAGTCGGAGAAAACGATGCTCGAATGGCCCTGCAGGTTGTGCGAGATCTGCAGCACGATGCCCGCGATGGTCACGCCGAGCCCGAGCGAAAGCTGCTGGATCACACTGGCGACGCTCGTTGCGCGGCCCACGTCTCGGCTGGGAATGTCGGCATACGCCAGCGTGTTCAGCGAAGTGAACTGAAGCGACGGAAAGAAACCGCCGAACAGCACGACGCACCAGATCAGCCAATGCGGCGTGCCGGGAAAGAACAAGCCGTAAATCGCTATGGCCACGCCCGCGCAGCCCGCATTGAACATGAGCACCGTGCGAAAACCGAATCGTTCGAGGATGCGCGAGGCCGCCGCCTTCATGAAAATCGAGCCGAACGCCGACGCGCAGGTAATCGAGCCCGACACGAACGCCGTCATGCCAAGCCCTTCCTGCAACGCAAGCGGCAACAGAAAGGGCACGGCGCCCAAGCCGATGCGAAAGAGCGACCCGCCTGCCACGCTCGCGTGAAAGCTCGGAATGCGCAAGAGGCGCAGATCGAGCACCGGCAATTCGACGCGATTCGCGTACAGCACGTAAATGAAGAGCAGCACGACACCCACCGCGCACATGCCGAACGACACCGTGTTCGACACCAGCTCGCCGCCCACGAGCGAAAGCCCGAGCATGAAGAGCGACGCGCCGCTCGCGGACAGCAGAAAGCCGATCCAGTCGAGCCGTCCGGGATGCGCTTCGCGCACATTGGCGATGTGCTTATTGGCGAGCCAGATGCCGAGCAGGCCAATCGGAATGTTGACGAAGAAAATCAGGCGCCAATGCAGATACGTCGTGATGAAGCCGCCGAGCGGCGGACCGACCACGGGCCCGAGCAGCGCCGGCACCGTCAGATAATTGACCGCGCGTATGAAGTCCGACTTCGGCACGGAGCGAAAGATGATGATGCGGCCCACCGGAACCATCATCGCGCCGCCAATGCCCTGCACGAAGCGCGCGACCACGAACATGCCGAGCGACGTCGACGCCGCGCACATCAGCGAGCCGGCCATGAAGATGCCGATGGCCGTGCGAAACACCGTGCGCGAACCAAAGCGGTCCGCGACCCAGCCGCAAATCGGAATGAAGACGCCGAGGCCGATCACATACGCCGTGACGGCCAGCTTCAGGGTGATGGGATCCTGGCCGAGATCGCGGGCCAGCACAGGCAGCGACGTCACGATAACCGTGCCGTCCACGTTTTCCATGAACATCGCGCACGCGACGATCAGCGGAACAATGAAAGCGCCTAAAGCGAAGGGCATTGGCTGGGCGACGGGTGACAAGGCCGTCGCGTCGATATAAAGCGTCGATTATGGCATTGCAGCGGCAACGAATGTTGCGCCGATCCCCTGCAAAGCCATTTCACGACGAAGAGCCGGCATAAAGCCGGCTCTGCGCGATTCAGCGAGACGCGCTGACGAGCGGCTGCAGCTGCGGCAGGATCTCGGTCGTGGCGCGCGCCACGTCGTTCGGGAAGTCGATTTCGATCCACGGGGCGCCGGTCACGTCGGCGGTATCGAACACCTGGCTGCGCTCGAGCAACAGATCGCGCACGGCTTCCTCGTGCGGCATGTTCGCCCGGCCGCTGTCGATATAACCCGCCACGATTTGCGCAAAGCGCCGCGCCGTTTCTTCGCGGAAGCGGAAAAAGCCGACCGATTCGCCGATGGTGTCGTATTCCAGATTCACCGCGAGCTGCTTGCGCAACTCGACCGGCACGCCGTCTTTCAGACAGAGCTTGACGGGCTCGTCGCCGGTTTCGAAATCGCGGTCGATCAGCAGGCGGTTGACCGTTTCGCCCGCCACCAGCGCGGCCAGAATGCGCTCGTCGTACAGCACGTCGGCGTCCATCAGCAGCACGTCGCCGCCGCGCGTCAGCGCCTCGGCGACCGTGTGCACCGTCAGCACGCTGCCCAGATCGTAGCGCGTGTTGAGCACGGTTTCGACCTCGTGCGGCCAGTCGATGCGCGCCAGCTCCGCCTGCACCGACTCCGGCTGAAAGCCGAGCGCCAGCACGACTTCGGTCACGCCGGCGGTTTCCAGCATGTGCAGGTGCCGTTCGAGCAGGCTCATGCCGTCGAACTGCAACAGGCACTTCGGGAACTGGGCTTCCGGCGGTTGCTGGAGACGCAGGCCGAGGCCCGCAGCGAGGATGATGGCACGCATGCGTGGTCCTTTTGAAAAGATACGGGAGTTTAATCGACGGCGGGAACGCGCCCAAGGGCACGCCGCCGCTGCCAGCTTCGTTCGCTGAAATGCAACACCAGGAGGCCCGGCAAGCCTAGCAGGATTTCGCGCGCGCGCTTGGCGAGCGAGAGCGCGAGCGCCGCGTCGGGCGGCAAACCTGCGAGGGGCGCGAGCAGCAGATAGCCGCCTTCCTGCACGCCGAGCGAGCCGGGAATCATGAAAGCCGCGCCACGAATCGCCTGACCGAGGCTTTCGAGCAGCAGCGCGTCGACCCAATCCACGGGATGGCCGAGAAAACGCAGCGCGAGCCACACTTCCACCGTCCCGACGATCCAGCCCGCGAGGCTGAGCGCGAAGCTCGCCGCCACGCGGCCGCGCTCGCGGTACATGGCCTGGACGGCGGCATCGACGGCTTCGGCGCGGGTCATGAGGCCGGACCAGTCGCGCTTGCCGAATACTTTGGAAAGCACGCCGAGCAGGCGGCCGAAGAGCCCGCGCCGCTGCGCATAATAGAAGCCGACGATCATGCCGCCGAGCACGGCCGTTGCAATCAGCGTGGCCGTTTGCAGATCGTGCAGCGCGCCGTGTGCGGCGTAAGCGCCGAACATCAGCAGCCCGAACAATGCAAAGATGATCTGCGCAAGCGCCTGCGCCGTCGTGCTCACGGTGATGGCCGCGGCCGCGTCGCGCATGCGCATGCCGCGTTGCGACAGTTGCCGCACCATCACGACCGGCCCGCCGATCTGGCCCGCGGGCAGCAGGCTGTTCACGGACTCGCCGATCCAGCGCGCGAACAGCGCGTCGCGCAGCGGCAACGGGTGATGATGAGGATGAGGCGCGCCCTCGCGGCGGCGCGGCAACAGCACGGAGATCGCGCCGGCGTCGAGCGCGAGCGGCACGACGTGGAACGCCGCCACGAGCGCAAGTCCCCAGCCGGCTGCCAGCAGCGTCGACACAACGGAACCGAAGCCCTGCCACGCGAGCAGGCCGACAAACAGCGCCGTCCCGATCGACAGCAGAATCAGGGCCGCGCGACTCATGCGCCGTCCTTGCCGCGCGCCTTCGCCCGAGTCATCTGGCGAAACACCTGGCGAAAGCCGAAGTACGCAATCGCGTCTTTCATGTTGGAAATGAAGCGGCGCCATGGACGCATGTTCGGGTCCGTGACGTATTCAAACGTGAGCGACACGCGCATTTCGTTCGGCCCGGCCGGCGTAATGCGATGGCGCAGCTTGTCGCCGTCGAAAAACACGAGGCCGCCCGGCGGAATCTGCACCGAGCCCGGTTGATCCGGCACATCCGGATTGCGCGTATGCAGTTCGTAGTCGAGCCGGCACGACGACTCGTCGATCACACCGAGCAGCAGCGTGTAGCGGCGGCCGTCGTAGTACGACGTATCGTAGTGCCAGCCGATGTGGTCGCCCGGCCGTGTGTAGTAATAGAGCGCGTAGGCATGCGGGTCGTCGGCCGGCGACACTTGCAGCTTGTCGCCGCTCAGTTGCTCGAGCCAGCCGATCAGCGCCTTCGAGCGATACAGTTCGGCGATGAACGGCGCCAGACGGTCGATCGTATGACGGCTCACGCTGCCGCCCTGCTTGTGGCCCGGCAGGTAATTGCGGTTCACTTCGTCGACGAGCGCACGCGCGCTGTGCACGAGCTGCGCGGTGATTTCCGGCGCGAGAAAGTCCTCCATATAGAGGAACGCGCCCTGGTCGGCGAAGTCCTTGCGCAGGCGCGCATTGTCGAATGCGCGGGTGCGGCTCGCCACCGCCCGGTCGGCGTCAGGCGCCACCGGAGGCGCCGTGGGTGCATCAACCGCAGCGACTGCATGTTCCTGAAGAGCCGTTGCCGTCACGTCGTCTTCGGCGGAAGTACTCACGTTAGGACTCATTTGCTCGCCCACGCCTGAGCCGTTTCGGAAGCCGCCGCGCCGGCCGCGGACGGCTTCGCGCTACGGCGCGCGACGCGCCAGTAGTCGACCATGACCCACACCGCAAAAAGCGGCGCGCCGATGGACGCGACCACGACGAACGGCATGACCACGCTCGTCAACGTGACGATGGGCAGCAGATACAACACGTCTTCCGTTTCGAAGCCGCCCACCGCGGCCTGCTTCGTGCCGGCCTTGCCCGCCATTTCCTCGATGCGCATGCGCAGGAAGAAAATCAGCGCGACCGCGACGCCGGCAACGGCGCCGAGCCAGCCCGCATCCACCGTGAACCCGCCGAGCGTCGACGCGCCCGCGCCGACACCCATGCCGACAAACAACATCACCGTGACGAGGGCGTCTGATGCGAGGTCGTAAAAATGACCGATGCGGCTCGACTTCCCGCCGATGCGCGCGAGCTCCCCGTCCGTATGGTCGACGAAATTGGACAACACGATCAGAACCGCGCCGGCATTGGCCCACGCAAAACCGCCGCGCGCGAGGCACAGCGCGCCCGCGACGCCGATCAGAAGGCGCAGCGTGGTCAGGTGATTAGGCGAGACCCGCGTGTTCACGAGCGGTGTCACGAGCCGGCGGGCAAGGCGCGCGTCCCACGTTCTGGGCGGCGCTACGTTAATTGGAGTAGGCGGTCTTGAATTCATAACCCGGAAATATATACGGGATCGAAAAAGATTGCTTTCTTCCTGTTAGTTTCTTCGCAGTCCGTGGGGTCGGCGAGGCGTCGCCGGTGGCCCGCACACGAAGCAGGATTTTCCGAATCGCGATAAAGTGCGAATCCTGTTGCGTCTATCCCGCCGGATCACTTCGATGTGCAACCTGTTCGAGGGCTCGCCGGCCGCGTTTTTGCGGCGCTGAGCGTTGTGAACACACTACATTGCGCCTCATCGAACCATGCCGCCGTCCTCGTTATGAAACGTCTTTTTCCGTCCGCCGCAGGGCATGCTTTGCGTTGCGCCGCCCTCGCCATCGCGGCCGGGGCGCTGCCGCCTGCCGCCTACGCGGCTGCGCTCGACACGCCGCTCACGTGCAACGAAACCGGCCATCAGTTCATCGCCGATCTGGCCGGGCAGCAACTGATCGATCCGAAGCCCACGCGGGTCGAAAGCAATTCGATCAATGCCTTCTCTCCCGCGCAAGGCGCGGACCTGACCGCATTCGGGTTCCACGTGTTTGCAGTGGTCGGCTACGAGAAGGACGACCCGATGTTTCGCGTGGGAGACGGCGAGCCGGTCGCGCGCTCGGCGTATGGCGTGGTGGTGTTCGGGAGCGAATCGAAGGTGCGGGACGCGGTGACGGCGGCGGGCGGCACCGCAATCGTGCACCGCGTGGCGCCGCTCATCACGGCGATTTTCTGCAAGCGCAGCTGAGGCGGCGCGTCGGGGCGCGCGCCGCCTCTCGTGTGTTACAGCTTGATCGACGTCGGATCGGCCGTCAGATAACCGACCGTCGCGCCGAAGCGGTCCTTGTAGTTGGCCCGCACGAGCGGATCGAGCGTCGACTTGACCTTGTCGTGCAACGGACTTTCCCAATCGCCGACGTGCTGGAAGTTGCTCATCACGTAGGTCCAGCCGTTGATTTCGTCGACCGCGTGCAGGCCCGTCGACTCCGCGCCCGCCGGGCATGACAGCACGCGCGAGAGCGTCTTCGTGTCGACGTTGTAGGCCCACAGGAAGTTGTTCACGTGCATGCCGCTGTCCTCGCCGATAAAGAGCGTGCGCAGCTTTTCCGAGAACTTCAGATTGTCCGGGTTCGCGATGCGATCCGGGTTCGCGGTGTTGCCGAGCGCGTCGGCGGCAGAGAGGTCTTCGCCGACGAGCGCCGCGGGCGCCGCCATATCGACGGGCACCCACTCGCTGTTGATCGCCCCGCTGCTGCGGTCGAGCTGGCCGCCCTTCATATTGAGTGCATAGACCGCGCCGGCGCTGATCGTCTTGTCGACCGCCACGTCCGTCGACGCGGCATTGCCGCGCACCATCGACTTCTCGATACGCGACATCGCCGAATACAGCACCTTGTCCCTGATATTGACGGTCGTGCCTTCGAGCTTCGTGAAGCCCATGCTGCCGCCGGCGAGCGCCGCGTAGCGGTGCGTCTCGAGAAAGGCCGCGGCTTTGGTCATGCCCGGCTTCACGCGAATCCAGTTGAACGTGCCGTTGAAATTGATTTTCGTGTACGACGTGTCGGCGGGATCGGCGGTCTTGACGTCCATGATGTCCGCGGCGGTGAGCGTGTTCGCGAGCGACTCGATCTCGTCGCTCGTTGCGTGCCCGAGGTTGATCCACGAGAGCGTGGCCGCGCCCGCGCCGCCCGACGACACCTGCGTCCACTTTGCGACATAAAGCGTGCCCGCCGACAAGTCGGCTTCGCGGTCCGCGACGAACATGAAGAGGCCGCCGTTGGTGGCGTCGTCGCCCATCAGGACGGTGCGCCTGTCCGGCATGACCTGAACGAGCTCGTGCGAGATGCGGCCGAGGCAATAGTGCTTTTTGATGCTGCCGGTGCCGTCGGGATTGACGGTCACTTCCGGCAGATGGCCGTAGTGATACGGATTCGCCGCGGTCTCGCTGCCGTACAGATTGCGGCTGAAGCCCTTGAACTGGCTATTGCCGGCGATGGTGGTGGCGTCGGGCTCGTATTCCTCGCTCGACAGATGCGTGTTCCACGGCGAGAGGCTCGCGCCGCAGGTAATCCACAAGCCATGCACCTTCGACGTATCCACGTTGTGATAGCCGATGAGCGTGAGCTTGCCGGTTGCCTGATCCTGGTCGAGCGTCAGCACGGCGATCGGGGAAGGCAGCTGGCCGTACATCGACACGAGGCTCTGGTCGCGCGTCGTGTATTCGAATTGCACGACCGCGAACACGGCCTTGCCCTTGATGCCCTTGACCGTGGGATTGTCGAGGCGAATCAGCGAGCTGCCGTCCGGGCAGTCCGAATAGAACTGGCGCTCCTTGCCCGCCACGGACCGGTCGACGATCGGCTGATTGTTGATGTCCACATAGCCGCCCGCGAGAATCGTCCCGCCCTGAATATTCGGCACCATGTCGCCGGTCATGAAAAACGGCTGGTAGGACAGCTTGAAAGTGCGGCTGCTGCCGTCGCTCAACTGCACGGTCAGCGTGGAAGCCACCGTGGTCTTTGCCATGGCGGCGGGGTCGGCCAGCGTCGGCGCGGCCATCGAACTGAAAGCCGCCGAGACGAAGTTGGCCGCCGGCTTGACCGGCGTCGCGAGGTCGTTGCTGCCGCCTCCGCACGCGCTCAACATGGACGCCGTGGCGAGCCCGCCTAACGGCAGCATGGGTGCACCGGCAAACAGTTTCAGGGCCTTGCGGCGGGAGGGGTCGAACGGCTCTGCCATGTTGTCGTAATCCTGGTGGTGGGTGGCGTGGTTGGGCTCACAGCCGGCACGACCCGGATTCAGACCGCATGATTCACGCTCGCGCCGCTATGACGCGAGGATTCTATGAAGTGAATGTGAAAGTATATTGACAGCTTTCGGTAATATTCGCGCTTTCGATCACCCGGCTGTCAGGCCGGACGCCGGAATTCGTTCTCCACCCACGCCGACGCGCTCGCCTTGCTGAGCCTAAAGCTCGGCGCGACCTGGACTTGCGCCAGCTGCTCGCCGAAAGCGTCGAGCGCGGTCAGGAGCGCATAGGGTTCGTCCTCGTCGGGCACGATGTCGAGCGTGATGTCGAGTTCGTCGCTGCCGTCCGCGCTGGGCACGCGCACTGCCTTGTGAAGCTGCGCGCGCAGCTGCTGCTCGTGGCGGCGCAATACCTCGGAGGCTGTTTTCACGAGCGTGTTGAACGCCGCGGTGTCGAGCGGCTTCGGGTCCTTCTTGTTGCGGCCCATCGTCCATGGGCCGACGAGCGCCGGCTCCGCTTCGCCGTCCTTGATCATTTCGACAGCCCAGCCTTCGTCGTCTTCGTTCTTGATGACGCGCGCGGTCCAGCCGTCGTCGCGCCAGAGGCGGTCTTCGTGCACCGCTTCGAATGCGTCTTCGGGATGCGCGGCGTTCACGGCGGACGCGCCTTCCGTCGCGGAATCAGCAGCAGGGTCGGACGAACGAAGGATGGGGTCGGTCATTGCGGATTCACTCACTTTCACAAGGCATGGACATAGTCGAGCCTGCGATTTTACCCGGCTAGCGTGCGCGGAACATCGCACTCTGACGAACGGACAAGTCTCTGCGGGCATCTCACGTCCGAAACGCGAGCGCGAAAGTCATGACGGAAGCGGCCCGTCATGCCGCGACGTTTCAGCTTGTAACGGAAGTGACGCAGCGAACCTGTGCTCGGTATACTCGGGCGTCCGCATCTGCATCGCGCCTCCAGTTCCCGCCCATACCGGGACGCCGACGACATCGCCATGAAACGAATCTTCCTGCTTACTCCCGCTGCCGCTCTGATTGCGACGCTAGCTGCTTGCGGTTCGTCCAACGGACCTTCCGCACACGACCCGTCGCAGCCCATGATTTACGTATCCTCGCAGCATGCGCCCGGCTATATCGCGAGCTGCCTGCAAAGCCGCCTGTCGCGCGTGCGCCTCGCGCGCGTGGGCAGCGCGACGGAAATCGCGGTCGGCTCCGACTCGAACAATTCGTACTTCGTCACGCTGACGCCGTCGAACGCCGGCTCTGTCATCAAGGTGATGCGTCCGGCCAATGCACCCGACGATCCGCCGGAACCGGAGATGCGCTTTACCATTGCGCGCTGCGCGACGTAATGGTTGGGTCGGGAGTGCGCTGCATTCCTTTCCTCTCTACCCTGCACCGCTTTCTCCCATGGCATCCAGCAACGCGCACCACGCGACCGGTTTCGCGGCCGGCATCATTGCCGCGGCCCTCGTGGTACACACCGGCAACAGCCACGACAGTCTCTTTTATATCGGCGTACTAATGAGCTTCGTCGCGGGCGTCGCCGGCAGCACGGCGCCCGACTGGCTGGAGGTCGCATGGTGGTCGCGCACGCGCCGCTTGTGGATTACGCATCGCACGTTGACGCATTGGGGCATCGGCTGGATGGCATTGCTCGCGGTTTCGTATCACGAACTCGGGCATTCCCTCTATGCGGCGCCCGCATTCGGCTTTGCCTGCGGCGGGCTGATGCATCTGCTCGCCGACTGGCCGAACCCGCTCGGCGTGCCGTGGATCGCGGCACGGCATTCGTTGAACCTATGGAACAGCGGGCACTGCGATCTGATCGTGGTCGCGGCGTCCTTTGGGGCGGCGTGGTTTATCGGCCGGCATGTCGGGCTGCCCGATCTGCATGGGCTCGCCGCGCTGAAGCATTGGCGGTTTTGAATCGCGTGCCAAGGCCGGGCGTCGCGACACACCGCAGCAACGTTTATCGTCGCGTCGCCGCCGCGTAGTTCGCAGGGGTGACGCCCAACAGACGCACGAAGGCGCGCGTCATGTGACTCTGATCAGCGAAACCTGCCGCCGCAGCCGCATCGGCAAGCGATACGCCGCCTGCTATCAGTTGCCGCGCCAGCACCACACGCCGCTGCATGCGGTAGGCGTGCGGCGGCAGACCGGTTTCATGCGCGAAACTTCGTAGTAACTGGAAGCGGCTGATGCCTGCTTCGTCGGCGAGATCGGCAAGGGTCAGCGGCGCGGACGGATCGTCGTCGATGCGTGCTTTGGCGCGCGCAATCGGCCCACGCGAGAGCGACGACGACGCGTGCGCGTGACGGCTTGTGTCACGGCCCCACTTGCGCCCCACATCGCGGCCTACATCGCGGCCTAAATCGCGGCCTAAATCGCGGCCTAAATCGCGGCTCGCATACGCGGACAGCAGGTGCGCGATCAGCGCGAGCAACGCCTGCTCGCGCGCGAGGTCGTCGCCCGCGTCAAACGGCTGCACCGCTACCGCGAATAATCGTTCGAAGAGAAGCTTGAGCAGCGGGTCGTGCACGACCGGCCGTGTGAGTTCGACCTCGCGCGTCTGCACGCTGCCCAGTTCCGCCGCGGCGCCGGCCAGCATCGACGGCTCGAAATACAGCATGTGCCACGCGCGGCCGCGCTCGTCGAGCGGGCTGCCGTCGTGCACCTCGCCTGGATTGACGGTGATCACGTCGTTCATGCGCGCCTCGACCGGCCCGCGGCCGCTCGCCGATTTATGCCCGCCGCTGACGATCAGCCCCACGCCGAAACGATCGTGCGAATGACGCGGAAATGCACGCGCGGTTTCGGCTATCGTCGCCTCGACGCCGGCAATCGCGCAACGGGGCATGTGGACGCGCTCACGCGTTCCGTTGCGCGCAGGCATCAGCGTCGCCCTTCGTCGCCGCGCTCGCCTTCGCGAATCTTGCCTTGCGACACGCTGCTGCCGGGCGGCACGCTATGCGTGAGCCACACATTGCCGCCGATCACCGAGCCCCGCCCGATGGTCACGCGTCCGAGAATGGTCGCGCCCGCGTAGATCACGACGTCGTCTTCGACGATAGGATGCCGCGCATTGCCCTTGATCAGCGTGCCGTCGACATCTGCAGCAAAGCTCTTCGCACCGAGCGTCACGGCCTGATACACACGCACATGCTCGCCGATGATCGCCGTTTCGCCGATCACGACGCCCGTGCCGTGGTCGATGAAAAAACTCGGACCGATGGTGGCGCCCGGGTGAATGTCGATACCGGTAGCCGAGTGCGCGATCTCGTTGATGAAACGCGCGAGCAGCGGCACGCCGAGCCGATGCAGCGCATGCGCGAGCCGATGATGCGTCATCGCCCACACGCCCGGATAGCAAAGCAGGATTTCGGTGATGTGCTGCGCGGCCGGGTCGCCGGTGAAGGCAGCCTGAATGTCGCTCACGAGCAGCGCGCGAATGCCGGGCAACTGCGTGCCGAACTCGCGGGCCACCTCGAACGCGCGCTCGCGCAATTCGGCTTCGGGCGTCTGCGCGTGCTCGGGAAGAAACCGCAGGGCACGGCGAATCTGTTCGGCGAGCAGGCGCAACGTGCTTTCGAGCGTATGGCCGACATAGTAGTCGACGGTTTCGTCGGTCAGATCGGGCGCGCCGTAGTGCGTGGGAAAGAGCGCCGCGCGCAGACCGGCGACAATGCCGACCACCGCTTCGCGCGACGGCAACTCGCGAATGCCGAGCGGATGCCGCGTGCGATGCAGTTCTTCACGCGACGCGCGCAGGTCCGCGACGATCTGTTCGAGGCCCCAGTTCTGGGAAGGCACGTTAGGCATAAAAAGACAGCGCCGTGCGCCGAGGCACGGTATCGAGTGATGGTCCCGAGAGATTACCGCGTTTTGCGGACGCTCGCGCAGGGCAGCGCGAAGTGTCTGCGCGCGTTCAGATAGTCACGCTGCTCGCGTCGATCCAGCGCACCGCCCAATCGCGCGCATGGGCGATGGCCGTGGCTTCGTCGGGAAAGCGCAGGTCGGTCGGAAAAAAACGGTTGGCGACGAGCTCGCCGTCGCTCGACCGCGAGATGACCACGTACGGCTGCCAACTGCCGTCACCCGCGCGTGCGGGTGCGCAATTTAACAAATAGCCGCGATGTGTGAATGCAGCATCGAAGTGCATAGGTCACCCGCCCTGACGGCCCCGTAGAATGTTTTAAGTCAGCCCGCGTTCCTCGCACCGCACCGGAAAAAGCGGCGGATTTCCGCACAGTAGCACCGGCGCAGTACAGATTAACTTCGCTCGAACCGCCCTCCTCCTGCCGGAGTATGATCATACTCTGTAGAAAATGCGCGTTCATTAAAAAAATCGAAAGACGCGCGAACGCAATCGCCTTGGAAAGGGAACGGACCTTGCTCTCCGGCACCCTGACTTCTTGAAAGGAGAATGCATATGAACAACCAAATCGACAAGCCAGCGGACGCACGCAAAGTCGCGGGCATGAACCGCCCCTGCACTGCGGAGCTCTACAACGACCGCACGCACGACAGCACGGTCGACACCGACGGCAAGAACCATGAAGCGGCGCGCATTGCGGGCCAAAGCCCGATCGCCGTCGATGAAATCACCACCAGCAACGCGACGCTCGAAAACAGCGTGCCCGAAGCGCTCGACGGCATGGCGGGCTTCGACAGCCGTGTGGGCGGCAATCATCTGCTGCTTGCGCTCGAGCCGGGCTATACCGTGATCGACAAGGGCATGTTCGAGCCAGAGGCGCTGCATTCAGCCGACCCGCTCTTCGACTATTCGCCTGCGGGCGAAAATCGCCGGGAACGCGGCCGGGTCCATTACGCCCTTAATCATTTGCGCCCCACGCGCGTGATCGAAATACATCGCGTGAAATAATCATCTGAATCGCACGCGTGTTTGAATCACAGCGCCGCAGCCCATTTGTCGGCGGATAACTCGGGCGCGCGCTGTTTAAATAGCGATGCGATAGCGAGGCGCATTTTTATCGGCTGCTCGCGGGATTACAAACCGAGGGTTGCAAGACCTGCTCGCGAGCGGAGCTTTATCCTGCTCCGCAACGCGGCGCACAATCGCTTCACGTCTAACTCAACGGAGCGGTAGATGAAAAAGATCGTCGTCATCGGCGCAACCGGCACACTCGGCCGGGCAGTGAGCGCGGAGCTGAAGGCCCGCCATGAAGTCATCGAGGTCGGCGCGACGCGCGGCCAGTATCAGGTGGACAGCACCGACCCGGCGAGCGTCGAGCGGCTCTTTCGCGAACTCGGCAAGGTGGACGGCGTGGTGACCACCATCGGCAAAGTGCATTTCGGACCGCTGCCGCAAATGAGCATCGAGCAGTTCTGGGTGGGCCTGCGCGACAAGCTGATGGGGCAGATCAACGTCGTGCTGGCGGGCCAGAACTATGTGAACGACGGCGGCTCCTTCACGCTGACGAGCGGCATTCTCGCCGACGAGCCGATTCGCGAAGGCGCCAATGCGACGACTGTGAATCTGGCACTGGAAGGTTTTGTGCGCGGCGCGGCGATCGAACTGCCGCGCGGCATCCGCATCAACGTCGTGAGTCCGACGGTGCTGAGCGAATCGATGGAAGGCTACGCGCCTTACTTTCGCGGCTTCGAACCGGTTACCGCACAGCGCGCCGCACAGGCGTACTTGCGCAGCGTCGAAGGCGCGCAGACGGGCCGCGTCTATCGCGTCGGCGACTAATCTTCGGACGATGCGGCGTTCGCGCACTGCGATGCGCGTGCGCCGCTAGTGCTTCTGCTCCTTCACGCGCGAGACGATCTGCGTCGGGCTCACGAACTGCAGCGCGATCAGCACCCATATGAGCGTGATCGCCATGTAGATCATCGCCATCGCGTCAATGGACTGCGGCGCGCGCACGCCGGTTGAAAACACCGCGTAGTACAGCGCGACCACGAGGGTTTGCGTCGCCGGTCCGGCCGTGAAAAACGTCAGCTCGAACATGCCGATGGTGCGCACGAGCACGAGGAGCGCGGCCGCGAGCATGCCGGGCACGAGCAACGGCAGCAGCACGTAGCGGAAGTAGCGGAACGTGTTGGCGCCGAAAATGCGAGCCGCCGCTTCCAGATTCGGATCGATCTGCTCGATGAAGGGCGTCATCACCAGAATGACGAAGGGCAGCGCGGGCACGAGATTCGCGAGGATGACGCCGCTCAGCGTGCCGGCCAGCCCGACCTTGTACATGACGGTCGCCATGGGAATGCCGTAGGTGACGGGCGGCACCATCAAGGGCAGCAGGAAAATCAGCATCGCAAGGCGCTTGCCGGGAAACTGCACGCGCGCGAGTGCATACGCCGCGGGTACGCCGAGCAGCACCGAGAGCAGCACGACCGCGCCGACGACTTCGACCGTCACCCACAACACGCTCGCCAGTTGGAAATCGCTCCACGCCTGCGCATACCAGTGCAGCGTGAATCCCTGCGGCAGCAAGGTGCCGAACCAGCGCGTCGCAATCGAATTGACCGCCACGGTCGCGATCAACAGCACGACGTTCGCGAGGAAGAACACCATCGCGCCCCAAACGAAGACACGCCACACGCGGCCGGGCACGCTCGCGCGCTGCTTTGCGCGCTTGCCGGGCTCGCGCGCGTCGTCGCCTGGGTGGCTCGGTGGCGACGCGGACCACGAAGCTGGCGCGCCGCGATGCTCGCTCGTCATCAGCCTTTGCCTCCTGTCGCCGGACCGCTATAGAACAGGCGGCGCGCGCCGAGCATCGCAGCGACCACCAGCAGTTGCACGAAACCCATCACCATCGCGATCGCGGAGGCGAGCGAATAGTCATAGCTCTCGAACGCGGCTTCCGCCGCCGCAATCGACATGACGCGCGTCGGTCCCGCCGGCGCACCCAACAGCACCGCCGATGGAAACACCGAAAACGCCTGCACGAACGAAAGACACGCGGCCATCGTCAGTCCCGGCACGAGGAGCGGCAGATAGATGCGCAGGAACTGCTGCCACGGGCTCGCGCCGAGTGTCGCGGCAGCGCTTGCGAGCGTGGGGTCGATGCCTGTCACGTACGACAAGGTCAACAGGAATGCGAACGGAAACCCCGAGACGATCAGCGAGATCAGCACGCCCCAGAAGTTATGCGTAAGCCGCACTTCGCTCGTATACAGATGCAAGCCGTGCAGCGCCTGCGGAAACCAGCCGTTCGGTCCAAAGTAGGTCAGCATGCCGTCGGCGATCAGCACGGTGCCGAGCGTCACCGGAATCACGAGCAATGTGGTGACAAACTTCTGATAACGCGAATGCCGCCGCAACGCGAATGCGACCGGGACCGATACGCCCGCGTTGATCAGCGTGGCCGGCACGGCGAGTTTCAACGTGACGAGGATGGTCGGCCACATCGACGTGTCGGTGAAGAACGTCAGATAGTTGGCCCAGGCACTGCCGCCGTTCATCGGCCGGAACGAGAGCGCGAGGCCGTACGCGAACGGGTAGATGAACAATGCGACGATGAAAAGCAGCGCCGGCGTGACGAGCCACGCCTTGCCGTCGCGCTGTCGTGCGGGTGCGGCCGGCGCAACGGGCGCGGGAAACGTGGGGGAATTCATGCCGGCTCTGCGTCATACACAAGCGTGCGCGACGGCGGCACACGCAAGCTGATGTGCTGGCCTTCCTCGAATTCGCCGGCCACGCGCGCCCACAAGTCGCCGAATGCCGTCTTCACGCGCAGCAGCGAACTGTTGCCGCCGTATTCGACCACGCTGACGAGCGCGTCAAACGCATTCTCGGCGTGAGGCTCGGTACGCTCCATGTCTTCCGGACGCAGCGCGACGCTCACGCGCTTGCTGTCGAACCCGGCCATCGGCGTGCCGATCAGACGCACGCCGTTTGCACTCACCACCACGCCCTCGCCTTGCGTGCCTTCGAGCGTGAATTCGGCGACATTGCGATAGCCCATGAAGCGCGCGACATGCAGATTGCGCGGGCGCGTGTAGACCTCTTTCGGCGTGGCGACCTGCTGCACCACACCCTCTCTCATCACGACGATGCGGTCGGCCATTGAAAGCGCTTCGTCCTGGTCGTGCGTGACATAAAGCGTCGCACGTTCGAGCTGGCTATGAATGCGCCGGATCTCCGCGCGCATTTCGATGCGCAGCTTTGTGTCGAGATTCGACAGCGGCTCGTCCATCAGAATGAGCGGCGGCTCGATCACGATGGCGCGCGCAATCGCCACGCGCTGTTGTTGACCGCCGGAGAGTTGTCCCGGCAGCTTGCGTTCGTGTCCGACAAGCTGCACGAGTTGCAGCGCCTCGCGCGCGCGTCGCATCATTTCGCTTTTTCCCACGCCGCGCATCTTCAGACCGAAGCCCACATTGTCGAGCACGCTCATGTGCGGAAACAGCGCGTAGTTCTGGAACACCATGCCGAAGCCGCGCTTTTCCGGCGGCAACACGTCGATACGTTGATCGTCGAGCCAGATGCCGCCGCCGCTTAACGGCTGCAAACCGGCAATGCAGTTCAGCGCCGTCGATTTGCCGCAGCCCGAAGGTCCAAGCAACGCGATGAACTCGCCGCGGCGAATGTTCAGATCGAGCCCCTGCAGCGCGGCAACGGACTGCCCTTCGGCATTTGTGAAACTGCGGCTCACCGAGTCGAGCCGCAACTGCTCAAAGTGATGCTTCATGGCGGTTCCCTGATGCGCGTGAGCCGTCACGCGCGACTCGCACTGGCGTGTGTGTTCAGTCGCGGCCGGACAGCCGGGTCATTTGGTTTTCTGCGCACCCACTTCCGTGTCCCATTTCCTGAACGCGGCGACCATCGCGGCTGCGTTGAGCGGCAACACATGCGGGCGCTCGGCCAGCAGCTTCGCGTACTCCGGCCGGCCGTACTTCTTCAGGACTTCCTGGCTATGCGCGGGCGCCTGTGCTTCCGTTAAGCCCTTGATCGCCGGGCCCGGATAGAAGTAGCCGTCGTCGTAGGTCATGGCCTGCTGCGCGGGCTCCAGCATGAAGTTCATCAGCTTGTAGAGCACGTCGAGCTTTTCCTTCGGGACGCCCTTCGGAATGACCATGTAGTGGGCGTCGTTGACCCACGTCATGTTGTCGAACGCCTGCACGCGGAAGTCAGCCGGCACGATGCCGAGCGCGCGCGGATTGATGTCCCACCCCGTCACGGTCACGGTCATGTCGCGCGTCCCTTCGCCGAGTTCCTTCATGACCGCCGACGTGCCGCCCGGATAGTAAGGAATGCATTCGTTCAGTTGCTTGAGGAAAGCCCAGGTCTTGTCCCAACCGTTGATCGGGTCTTGCGGATTCTTGTCGCCGAGCACATAGGGCAAGCCCATCAGAAACGTGCGCCCCGGCCCCGAGTTGGCGGGACGTGCGTAGATCAGCTTGTCCGGATGGGCCTTGCACCATTGCAGCAGTTGCTCGGGCGTCTTCGGCGGATCGCTGACTTTCGCGGGGTTGTATTCGAGCAGCGGCCCCGCCGGCATATACGCGACCTCGAGGCCGAAGCCTTGCGCGAGATCCTGCATCTTGCGCGGGCCGGGCGCGTATTTGTCGAGCACACCCGGAAATTGCGCCGCATTGTCGGGCAGCAGCTTCGTCCACAGGTTCTGTTCGATGCCGGCCGCGAGCGCGTCGGTGCCGGTCAGCACGAGGTCGATGTCCGAGCGGCCGGCCGCCTGCATCGCCTTGATCTTGCCGGGCAATTGCGGCGCGGGCGCATTGGTATAGGTGATATTGGCGACGAGGTTCGGATACTTCGCCTTGAAGGCCTCGAAGCCGTTGCGCGTGAGTTGAAGATCGCCGGCTACGTCGACGATATTGAGGGTAACCGGATCAGCCGCGTAGGCGGCGGATGCGGATGCGAACGCGGCGCTCGCCGCAAGACAGAGCGACACCAGCCTGAGCGACAACCTGTGCGAAACAGTCATTGCGTCTCCTCGCCTTTTAGTATGAAGTCCGCCGGTCCACCACCCCGTGCGTCTCTTTCAACCCTTGCAACATAGCGAAGCGGAACAGCCGATGTCAAGCAAATATGCGCGACCGCGCTTTCCCGCAGATTGCCGCGATGTCGGGCCGAAGGCCTTTGCCTTCAATGATTTGGCGCGGTTGTATACGAGGGCAAACCCCGATCGGCTGCGTGGCCGATTCGCACGCGGCGCGCTTGTCAGGCAACTGTGCGCGGCTTGTCTTCGCGCCGCCTCCTTGCTAACGCCCCTCGGTCTCAGCCGCCAGGCACGCCCTGCGTGTTCACATAGAGTGAATAGAGGCCGTGACTTGCCGCCATGAAGAGCCGGTTGCGATGACGTCCGCCGAAGCACAGGTTCGCGCAGCGCTCGGGCAACGCGATGTGGCCGATCGGCTCGCCTTGCGGCGTGAAGACGCGCACGCCGTCGAGTTCGTCGGTGCCCATGCCCCAGCCGCACCACAGGTTTCCGTGGATGTCGACGCGAAAGCCGTCCGGCGTGCCAGGGCCTGCGTCGATCAGCACGCGGTTGTTCGAGAGCGCCGCGCCGTTGCCGTCGGCCACGACGTCGAACGCGCGGATCTTGCGCGGCTCGCCCCGCGATTCGACGACGTAGAGCACGGACTCGTCGGGCGAAAAGGCGAGGCCGTTCGGTCCGAGGACGTCGTCGGCCACCATGCTGACTTCGCCCGACTGGCCGTCGATGCGGTACACGCACGCCGGCAGCTCCGACTCCTGCTTCTCGCCCTCGTAGAAGCTGTCGATGCCGAACGTCGGATCCGTGAACCAGATCGAGCCGTCCGTTTTGACGACCACGTCGTTCGGCGAATTGAAGCGCTTGCCGCGATAACGATCCGCCAGCACGGTAATGGCGCCGTCGTATTCGGTGCGGGTCACGCGCCGCGTTAGATGCTCGCAGCTCACGAGCCGGCCCTGCCGGTCGCGCGTATGTCCATTCGCATTGTTCGACGACTGGCGGAACGTGCTGACTGCGCCGCTCGCTTCGTCCCAGCGCAGGATGCGGTCGTTGGGAATGTCGCTCCACAGCAGATAGCGGCCGTCGCCGAACCACACCGGACCCTCGGACCAGCGCGCGCCCTGATACAGACACTCGACGGACGCCGACGCAAGAATCAGCGACTTGAAGCGCGGATCGAACACGCGCACGGAAGGATCGGGATAGCGTCGGCTGGTGTCGGTCATGCTGTCTCTAGGTGGATGGGTTAAGCGATTGCGCCCCGCGCGCGTAGTCTCTTTCGAGCGCGAGCAGCGTGCGCGCCGCCTCGGCGATCTTCGCATGATGTTCGGACGGCGTCGAACTGAGCAGCGGCAGCAGCGGCCCCATGTCGGCGAGCTGCGAGAACGTGAGCGCGTCGTGCAGCACGCGGATCAGCGAAATGTCGTCGCGCAAGGTTTCGAGCGGCAGGAAAGCGTCGTACAAGCGTTGCGCGGCGTCGCTGTCGCCCGATTTCACCGCGCGCAGCAAGCCCGTCACCATGTGCGGCGCGATGCAGCCCGAGCCCGTCGTCCATGCGGCGAGGCCGAACTCGCGCATGTGCACGAGCGCAGGCCGCTCGCCCATGCCCGACACGATCTTGCCGGCCGGCACATGTTCCAGCAGCCGCCGGAGGTACCGATCGTCCGACGGATTCTTGCGGACGATCGCATATTTGACGGCGAGCAAGGTGCCACGTTCGACGAGGCGCGCGAGCGTCTCCACCTCCACGTAGTCCTCGCTTTTGAGGTACAGCGTGAGCGGCATGCCGGCCGCGTCGGCGATGCGCGTGAGGCCCGCTTCGACGCCCTCGGACGTGGTCAGGCCCGCGAGCGGCAGCACCATCGCCGTGCGGTAGCGCGTCTGCGCGAGGATGCGCGCCTGATCGAGCATTTTTCCGTAGTCCGGCCCGATCGCGGGAATCACCCGTGTGCCGGGCCCCGTGACGCCGGACAACATGTCTAACAAATCCCCATATTCGCTGACGGCCACGTGATACAGATTGGCATTGCCGCCGTACAGGAGCGTGCGCACGCCGCCCGCCTCGATGTGGCGGACCAGCGCGGCGTTGCGGTCAGGATCGAGTGTATGGTCGGTGCGGCGCGCGAGCGGCGGTACGGCCATGACCGACGCGGCGAGCTCACTGTCATTGAAGGGGGATTCGTTCATGGGCAAACACCCGAGTGAAGGCAGGCGTCCTACGGTAGCACTCGCCTCGACAAGTTGTCAAACAACAGAACCAGGCATCGGATGACGCGAAGGTCTCGCGTTCGTGACGAAACGTCCGGACACCCCATGCCGTTTTTCGTATGAAAATAGTGCCTGGGCTGTGAACAGCGGAGAAAGGTGCTTCACGCAGAATCGGCAATGCCGGGTAAATGCGGCGATTTGGCGAATAAGGTTATTTTGCCCGCTCAATTGGCATAAGCCGCGGCGTCCCATCAACCGGATAGGCGCAATATGAGCGCGAAAGCATTGCTGCACGGGACTTAAAACGCCATCGCGCGGTACCGCTCGAATGTGACGCCAGGATTAACGCGCGCCGACAAATGCAGCCCTGCGCATTGCAGACCACTTTTTAGTGATAGATTGTGCGCATTAAAGCAGTCGCACATAAAAACCTACGCAAATAACCGTGTTGAATATTTGCGAGTCTGAGAGAGTCGAAATTGTCGCTACATTTTATCGAGCAGATGGCGCCGCTACTGGACGCCGCCGACGAGGCGGAATGGTTCAGCGCAGTCGCGGGCCTCGCCGAGACGTGGGGATTCGACCGGCTTCTGGTTGCGATGCTGCCGCGCCCGACCATTCGCCTTGAAGACGCCTACGTTCGCAGCACCTATGCGCCCGAGTGGCGCCGCACCTACGACGAGCAGGGCCTCGTGCATATCGACCCGACAGTCGCGCATTGCGCGACGCGTTCCACGCCGCTCGTGTGGTCGCCGGAAATTTTCACGACTGCACCGCAGCAGTCCATGTATGAGGAAGCGCGCGCCCACGGCCTGCGCGCGGGCGTGACATTGCCGATTCACGGCCCGAATCAGGAAGCGGGCATGATGTGCTTCGTGAACGACGCCAGTCCGACCGACACCTTCTGGCGTCATGTCGACGTGGTATTGCCGAATCTGGTGTTATTGCGCGATCTGGTGATCGACACCAGCCAGCGCCATTTGAATACCCATGCGCAGACGCTGTTACCCAAGCTGACGCCGCGCGAACGGGAATGCCTTCAATGGACCGCGCGCGGCAAATCCACGTGGGAGATTTCCCACATCCTGAACTGTTCGGAAGCCGTGGTGAACTTCCACATGAAAAACATCAGGACGAAACTCGGCGTGAATTCGCGGCGCGCGGCAGCCGTGATTGCGACACAGCTCGGGCTTATTGACCCGGGTTGAACAACGCGGCAGCGTCGCGGCTGTGCATGACGCGCTCGGCGCGGCCGAGGTCGGCGTCCGAAACGGTCTTGGTGAAGTAAAGACCCAGCAGGATGGATACCGGCGCCGGAATTTCCGCACCGGACTCGAAGCGGCTGCCGCGCGACTGCGTGACGCCGAAACGGGCCCAGAAGCGGCGCTGGCTCTCTTTTTTCTTCTTGCGGTAAGCAATGATCAGAACGCGGTCCACCGCCGTGGAAGGCTCGGCCGGACGAGCTTGGAGGCCGGTTTGCGGTTGCCAGTGATTGTCGAGAAGTTCCATTTTTGTGTCCCGTCGGTTGAGTGCTGTTCCTGTCTCAAATTCTGCGTTATCCGATAAGCATGCACACCTATCCAGGTAGATAGGTGGCGGAACGATTCAGAATGCATAAGTTTTCCTGCGTATTGGTTTTCCCCAACACGTTCAGGAGAACGTCATGCAAACAGCGATCCGGATTGGAATGCGTCAGGAGTTCGACAACGAGGACATCAACGAGATGTACCGCCTGCGGGCGCGGGTGTTTCACGGCCGGCTGGGCTGGGATATTCCGACCATAGCGGGTATGGAGATTGACGGCTACGATGCGCTCGGCCCGCATTACATGCTGATTCAGGGCGACGACCGGCGCGTGCGCGGCTGCTGGCGGCTGATGCCCACCGAGGGGCCGAACATGCTCAAGGACACCTTCCCGCAACTGCTGCACGGCGCCGCGGCGCCGGTTGGGCGGCACATCTGGGAATTAAGCCGCTTCGCGATCGACACGAGCGGCGAGGAAAAGTCGTTCGGCTTTGCCGACCTGACGATGCAGGCGATCCACGAGCTCGTCACGTTCGCGGACCGCATGGGCATCACGCGCTATGTGACGGTGACCACTACGCCGATCGAGCGGCTGTTGCGCAAGACCGGCATTGAGATCGACCGGCTCGGCTCACCGCTGCAGATCGGCGTGGAACGCGCGGTGGCGCTGGATATCGCGGTCAGTCCGAAGACGCGCACTGCACTGTTCGGGCCGATGGCGGCGGCGGCTTAGCTCCTCGGCCGCTGCGCGGCTGTGCCGCGTGCGGGTCGGCGCGGCTCGCCGCTGCGGTGCCGTCGTCTGGCACCGGCCTGCAGCGACGAAGGCGGCTCAGACGGCACCACGCGGCAACCGTGCGCCCCCGCGCACGGCGCGTCGCGCGAAGCCGCTCACGAACCGAACATCCGCTCGAGCGCATTTTCCAGGTGCGCTCGCATCGCCTGCCCCGCCGCCTGCGGGTCTCTGCGGCGAATCGCGTCGAGCACCGCCCGGTGCTCAGCCTGCACGAGGCGTTGGCGCTCCACCGTTTTCACGAGCGAAAGATTGCGCGACAGATTCATGCTGAAGACGATCTGTTCCTCGATGAACGACATCACCGTGATGAAAAAGGGGTTTCGCGACGCGCGCGCCACGGCGAGGTGAAACAGGAAGTCGTCATGGGCGCCGATGCCGCGCGTCTCGATGATGCGCTCCAGCTGTTGCCACGCCTCCTCGATGGCGGCGATGTCGGCGGCGTCGGCCTTCAGCGCCGCGTGTTCGGCCGCGCCGGTCTCGGTGACGATGCGAAATTCGTAGCAGCGGCGGATGTCGGACAGCGTCTCGAGCGGCGCAAAGCGCCGCACATCCGGGTCCGGGCGACGCGCGACGGTCGTGCCCGAACCATGCCGCGTCACGATGATGCCGTCCGCGCGCAGCCGCGCGAGCGCCTCGCGCACGGTAGGCCGGGACGTCGAGAAGCGCTCGGCGAGCGCGTGTTCGGTGGGCAGCCGCTGGCCCTCCTTGTACTCGCCTTCGAGAATGCGATTCAGGATGTCGCCGTAAATCTTGTCGGGCAAGCCCGTCGTTTTGCGCTCGTTCATCGGCCGGGCGGATGCTGCTTGTCAGAGTAGATTCCGATTGTAAGGCAAACCCCGGCGGCATTCGCCGCGTGTCGCGTCGCCGCGATGGCGCGGCAAGCCGTCGCGCCTCGCGTGAACGTGGGCGGACTCCTTGCGCCTCGCGTCAAAATTTGTGAACCGCTTGATTGACATCCTGTCCGAACGCGGGTTGATGAACCATCATTGAAGCTCGCAACCTGACGTGGAGTGAATATGTACACACGCATTCTTGTAGCGGTCGACGGCAGCCAGACTTCGCGCCGCGCCTTCGAAGCGGCGCTCGCGCTCGCCAGGTCCACAGGCGCGCTTTTGCAGCCGTTTTATGTTGTCGAAAACACGCCCTTGTACTTCGAGGCGCCGGGCTACGACCCGTCGGTGCTGCGCGAGCGTCTGATCGAAGAAGGCAAGGAACTCGGCGTGAAGTTTGCGCGCGACATGGACACGCAAGGCGTGAAGGGCGAGATCGTGGTAGGCGAAGCCGCGTCGCTCGACGACGTTTCAACGGCCGTGCTGCAGGCCGCCGCCGACTTCAACGCCGATCTGCTCGTCATGGGCACACATGGCCGACGCGGCTTTCGACGCCTCATTCTCGGCAGCGTCGCCGAGCGTTGCGTGCGCCAGGCGCGCTTGCCGGTACTGCTGATTCCGTCGGCGGCAGGCAAGCCGTCCGACGATGCGCACGCGCAGGCCTCGTCCTGAACGCGCCCATGCCGCGAGCGGCACACAGCATCAGGACGGCCCGCCTCGTTGCAATGCGCGATGCGTAACGTGATCCTCCAGCAGGCGCCGCATCGTGGCGAGCAGCACCGGGCCCTCCACCGGCTTGCGCAGAAAGCCGTCGAAGCTGACGAAGGCAGGCGGGCTCGGCTCGCCCGAGACGAGTATGAAGGCGACGTCGGCGAGACCCGGCAGCGTGCGCAAGCGGTGGCACAACTCGCTGCCCGACATCACCGGCATGCGCCAGTCGGCCACCACGACGTCGACGGGTGCGGCCATGAACTGCGCGAGCGCCGACTTGCCGTCGAGCGCGGTTTTCACATCGTAGCCCTCGGCGGCGCAGATCATGCTCCATGCATCGAGCGCCTCGGCGTCGTCATCGACCAGCAATACGGTTGTCATGTGCCCTTGTCCTATCGCTTCGACAACCTGCTTCGCAACGCGCATGCCAACACGCGCCGCCCTGCTTGCAGCGCGCTTGCACGAGATGTGCATGGCGCTTGCACGAGCGTCACGCGCGCCGCCAGCAGACAAGCGAAGCCGGAAACGGCGAGGCTGCCGCCGCGCGGCACGATGCATGCCGCTCACGACACCCTCGCCTGTTGCGCGCCTGCTCCTCGCCTGTTCCTCGCCTGTTCCTCGTCTGCTCCTGTTAACAATAGCAACTCAACGGCAACCCGGCAGACCAACTGCTTGACTTTGCAACTTCACGCGCGCGTCAGTGCCGCCGCGACGAGACGCTGCTGCTCGTCGCGATGCGCGCGAATCGACGAATGGGCGCCCGACGGGCTCTCGCGCCGGCACACGTCGACAATGCGGCAGTTCGCCGGCGCCGCCTGCTGCAGATGATCGCGCACGAAATGCCATGCGCCGTGGTTCTTTTCCTCTTCCTGCGCCCACACTACCTCGGTGAGCTTCGGGAAAGCGGCGAGCGCAACCGCAAGCTCGCCTGTCGGGAACGGGTACAACTGCTCCACGCGAACGAGCGCCGTTCGCGTGTCGCCCGAGGCATCGCGCGCCGCCAGCAAGTCGTAGTAGAACTTGCCGCTCGACAGCACCACGCGGGTCACGTCATCAGGGGAAGCAACGCCGCTGTCGTGCAGCACCGGAGCAAACGCGCCGCCGATCAGCTCGCCAAGCGGCGCATGCGAGCGCATGTTGCCGTACAGCTGCCCTTTCGGCGACATCACGACGAGCGGCTTCGGCTCCGCGCTCAGTGCCTGCTCGCGCAGCAGGTGGAACCACTGCGCGGAAGTCGACGGCATCACGACCTTCATGTTGCCGCCGGCGCACAGTTGCAGAAAGCGGCTGACGTATCCCGTCGAATGCTCCGGACCGACGCCTTCGTGGCCGTGCGGCAGCAGCATCGTCAAACCGGACGGCTGGTCCCATTTGTACTCGCCCGCGGCGATGTACTGATCGATGATGACCTGCGCGCCGTTCACGAAGTCGCCGAACTGCGCTTCCCAGATGGCCAGCCGCGAGCCTGTCTGCACGCTGTAGCCGTATTCGAAGCCGAGCACGGCCTCTTCGGTCAGCGGCGAGTTGACGATGTCGAACTCGCCCTGATGCACGCCGAGGTTTTGCAGCGGCACGTATGGCTCGACCGCGGGCACCGCGCCCCCTTGCGAATGCCAGACCGCATGACGGTGCATGAACGTGCCGCGCCCGACGTCCATGCCGGAGATGCGCACGCTGTGCCCGTCGTCCAGCAAGGTCGCGTAGGCCAGATTTTCCGCGAAGCACCAGTCGACGGCGGCGCTTTCATTGGCGACGCTCTTCTGCCATTTCGCCGTCACGTTGCGCACGAAATCGTGCAGCTGCACTTCGGGCGGCGTGCGGATCAACGCCGCGGTCAACGACTGCACGCGCGCGAGCGACAAAGGCCGCGTGCGCTTCGTGCGCTCAGTGCGCTTCGTGGGCGGCGTCCGGTCCGCGCGCGGCCGCGACAACGTTTGCGCTGACGGCGTCTGAAGATGCTGCAAGGCCTCCGCGCGCAGCGCCTCGAGTGGCGTCTCTTCGGCGATCGCCGCGTGATACAACTCGGTGACCGTCTGATGCGTCGCTATGGCCGCTTGTTGAAACGGCTGCGTGAGCGCCGGAATGTCATGCTCGGAGTGACCCAGCCGCCGGTAGCCGATGAGGTCGATCACGATATCCGCCTCGTGCTCCATCCGGTATCGTAGGGCAAGCTTCGCCGCCCGCATCACCTCGTCGGGTCGGTCGGCATTCACGCGAATCACGGGCGCGTCGATCATCCGCGCAATGTCGGTGCAATACGACTGCGCTTCGGCGTCCATCCGGTTCGGCGTCGTAAAGCCGATCTGATTGTTCACGATCACATGGACGGTGCCGCCCAAGGCGTAGCCGTCCTTGCGCGTCATGTTCAGGGTTTCCATCACGATGCCCTGCCCCGCGAACGCCGCATCGCCGTGCACGACGAGCGGCAGGCAGCCGAAGCCGCGATGCTCGTCCTGATACGCGCGCGCCATGCCGCTCACCACCGGATAGACGCTCTGCAAGTGCGACGGATTGGGCGCGAGGAAAATCGCCACGTCGCCGTCGGGCGTCTTCTTCACAGTGTTGCCGCCGAGGTGGTAAGGCAGGTCGCGCTGCACGGCCGCCGCATCCGAATCGGGGTCGAGGCAGGCAAGCAGTGTCGCCGGATCAACACCCATCACGTTGACGAGCATGTTCAGCCGTCCGCGATGTGGCATGCCCGCGAACACCTGCCTGACACCCTGAGCGGCAGCCTGATCGACGATTGCTTCGATCAGCGGCACGAGGCTCTCGCAACCTTCGAGCGAGAAGCGCTTCGCATGTTCGAAGCTCGCGGCCACGTGTCGCTCCCACATCGCGGCGGCCACGAGGCGGCGCAGCAGGCGGCGGCGCTCGCCGCGCGCCGGCAACGGTGCCAGCTGCTCCGCCTTGAGCCATGCGGACAACTGGGCGCGGCGCTGCGAATCGCGAATGCCGCTCAGATCGAGGCCGATCGGGCCGCAATAGACGCGCCGCAGTTGCCGCTCCAGTTCATGCACCGCAGCCGAGGGCGGCAGCAGCGGGTTCTGCGCGCCAATCGGCTGCGCCGGTTCGAGCCCATGAAACACGGGGTCGAGTTCGGGCACCTCGGGCACGGCTGCAAGACGCAGCGGATCGAGCGACGCCTGGCGGTGACCGTACTGACGGAAGGCGTCGATGAAGCGCCGGACCTGCAGCGTCCGCGCGACCGGCGACAGGTCGCCTGCCGGTTCGAGAACCGCGCTGGCCGGCGAGCGGGAAAGAACAATCGATTCAGAAGAGACGTGGGACATGGTGGATAGCGTGCGGATGAAATCGTTAATTGGATTTCGCTGTCCACGTCCGGATGCTCGGGGCAACAGGCGCCCCTCGACGGCAGCGCGGCACCTGGCCGCGACCTTCGGCAGACAGCAAAACGGGAAAGAGCGCCATGCGGGTGCGGGCTTGCCGTAGCGCTCCGTCTTCGGTTTCTTATCGAGCCGGTCCGCGCGACCGGCTCGTGTCTCCGTCCGTTGCCTGCCTCGACTTCTACTGGGCCGTCACGAGCCACGCATTGGCGTCGCTCATGTCGTTCGTGCGATGCACATTCGAGTCGTGAGCGACGCGCCGCTCCCTGGACGCGCCGTGGTCGAGTTTGAAGGTGCTGACGGTGTGAGTAAGCTGCTGCGCCTGGTCCTGCAAAGCCTGCGCGGCCGCGGCGCTCTGTTCGACAAGCGCGGCGTTCTCCTGCGTGACCTTGTCCATTTGCGTGACGGCGTGGTTGATCTGCTCGATGCCCTCGCTTTGCTCCTTGCTCGAGGCGCTGATCTCGCCCACGATCTCGGTCACATGGCGAATGCTCTTCACGACTTCGCTGATGATCTGCCCGGCTTCCTCGACCATCTTGCCGCCGGTGCCGACCTGATTCACCGAGTCGGCGATCAGTTCCTTGATCTCCTTCGCCGCGACGGCGCTGCGCTGCGCGAGGCCGCGCACTTCGCTCGCGACCACGGCGAAGCCGCGGCCGTGTTCACCCGCGCGGGCCGCTTCCACGGCCGCGTTGAGCGCGAGAATGTTGGTCTGGAAGGCGATGCCGTCGATCACGCCGATAATCTCGACGATCCGGCGCGACGACTCGTTGATCGCGCTCATCGTGCTCACGACCTGGTTCACCGCATCGCCGCCCTTTACTGCGACGTCCGAAGCGTTCGACGCAAGCTGGTTCGCTTCGCGTGCGTTGTCGGCGTTCTGCTTGACTGTCGAGGTCAGCTGCTCCATCGCCGCCGCCGTTTCTTCCAGCGAACTGGCCTGATGCTCGGTGCGGCTCGACAGATCCATGTTGCCGCTCGCCACTTCGCGCGTCGCCTGGCTGATCGTGTCGGTGCCCTGGCGCACTTGCGCGACGATGCCGTGCAGATTGCCGGTCATGCGTTCGAGCGCGCTCAGAAGACGCCCGACTTCGTCGGTCGAGTCGATCTGCAATTGATGCGTGAGATCGCCGGCCGCGACCGCTTCGGCGAGCACCACCGCGCGGTTGATCGGCCGCGTGATGGTGCGCGTGATAAAGATAGCGGTGGCAATGGCGATGACGGTTGCGATCAGCGCGAGAAGAATCATCTGCAGCTTTGCGCGATGCGCCTCCGCGACGGCATCGGCAACGTCGTGCGCCATGCGCTCGGCCTGCACGTCCACCATTTTGTCGACAAGGACGTAGTAGGCGTCCTGCAGACGCGCCATGTCGCCCTGATAGACGTCGCGCGCTTCCTGCTGCTGGTTCTTGCTGACGAGATCGAAGAAGCTCTTGACGCTCACGCCGTAGGCCGAGCGGGCGTCGAACTGCTGCTTGAAGAGCGCCTTGGTTTCATCGCTCGTCAGGTGCTTTTCGAGTTCGGCATACGCTTGCGCGTTGGCTTTGCGGATGGCCGCATAGTCGTCCATATATTGCCTGGCCCTGTCCGGCGACGTGGTCAGCAGCAGGTTGCTGAGAATGCCGTTTGCCTTGTAGCCGTTGCTCTTGATCTGATTGCTGAGCGCGATCAGCGTGTAGCGATTGCTGACGATCTCGTCCATCTTCGTGTTGGTGGACTCGAGATGCTCGATGCCCACGACCGCCGTGCCGACCAGCAGCACGACCATCAGCGCGAAGGCTGAGCCAAGACGAACCCCGATTCTTAAATTCGAAATCTTCATGTGTCTAATTCCTTACCCCAACCGCACGATCCAAGTTGTCGCGAAGCGCGCGCCGGCCGCGGCATGGCGGCGTCGCGCGGCGCTTTAGCGTGAAAACCTCCGCCCCTCTGAAGGCAATTCACTTCAATGACGCCGGAAGCCCGGCGGGCGCCGGCGCGGGCGCGTGGAATCCGCCCCTTTCTTGTTGCCGTCGCTTTCCTCATACGTATGACGACAAAAAATCCTAAACCTTGAGAGCGTCGGCACGAGAAAGTGAAAAATTCGCCAAACGTTTGCGAGGAGGTGGGAAAGCCACCGTAGGGGGGAAAAGGTTGAGTAAGCGTTTTTGCGATTAGGAAGATGCGCTCAGACGCTTCTGCGTCGCGCGCGCGGCTCTGACGCCGCGCAAGGTGCCTGAGCGCGCGAGCGCGTCATTTTGCCGCTAAACGGGGGACAGAGCCGGTGGGACAATGGGTCATTACCCATGACTTTGGCTCAGACATGCTGACCTCCACCGCCGCCGCTCATCCCGCCGATTCGGCCCTTCCAACCGGTTCCGCCGTGAGCGCGCCGCCACGCTCAGGCAGCCGCCGTGCGACGCCGCGGGCCGCCGCGCGAACCCAGACGCGCAGCGCGGCACGCTGCTCGAGCTGCGCGATGCGCCAGCTTTGCATGCCGCAAGGCTTGTCCACCGACGAGCTTTCGAAGCTAGAAACGCTGATCTGCTCGGCGCGCTCCGTGCATCGCGGGGAAGCGCTATACCGCAGCGGCGACCGTTTCGACAGTGTCTACGCGGTACGCTCGGGTTCGATGAAAACCGTGATGGCGCACCGCGACGGACGCGAACAGGTCACGGGCCTGCGGCTCGCGGGCGAAGCGCTCGGCCTCGACGGCATCAGCGAAGACCGGCACGCGTGCAGCGCGGTTGCGCTGGAAGACAGCACCGTGTGCATCGTTCCTTACACCGCGCTCAAGTCGCTGTGCCGGGAAATCGGCTCGATGCAGGAACGCCTGCACAAGCTGCTCGGCGAGCAGATCGTGCGCGAAGCCGCACAGATGATGGTGCTCGGCTCGCTTTCGGCCGACGAACGCGTGGCCGCCTTTCTGCTTGACGTGTCGGAGCGCAACGCGCAGCGCGGCTATTCGTCGGCCGAATTCAATCTGCGCATGACCCGCGAAGACATGGGCAGCTATCTCGGCATGACGCTCGAAACCGTGAGCCGCACCCTGTCAAGATTTCAAAAACGCGGCCTGATCGACACGCAAGGCAAGCACATCCGTATCGTCGATCTGGACGGTTTGCGGCACGTCTGAGTGCGAGACAAAGGGCGCGGACCGCACGGCCGCGCCCCTTCCCACGTTTTTCCGGCGGGCCCTTTGCCTTGGCATGGCATCTGCGAGCGGGTACAGTCTTTGTTTAGTCCGTCCCCCGCAAGGAGACCCGGCGAATGTACCGCGATCCCGGTCCGCATCACCCGCTTGTTCAGCGTCTGATCGACGCGCGTCAGGTTACCGACGCGCTCTTCTCCATCGTCAAGCCCGAGTTTCTCTACGAAAGGCCGATCCGCGAGCGGCATCGCATCGTGTTTTATATCGGGCATCTGGAAGCTTTTGACCGCAATCTGTTCGATCAGCGCCTGTTCGACCTGCCGGCGTTCGATCCGCAACTGGATCAGCTTTTCGCATTCGGTATCGACCCCGTCGACGGCGGTTTTCCGACCGATCAACCTGGCGACTGGCCCTCGCTCCAGACCGTGCGCGGGTACGGCTCGCATGCCCGCGAACAGATCGACCGCGAACTGCGCACACTGACCGACTCCGCGCGCGTCGGCGCGTCGGAGCAACTACTGAATGTCGCGATCGAGCATCGGTTGATGCACGCAGAGACGCTTGCGTACATGCTTCATCAATTGCCGCTGGAGCAGAAGGTCACCGATCTGCGCGAGCGCGTTGTGAGCAGCTCGGGGCGCGCAGACAGCCTCTCGTCGATGGTCAGCGTGCCTGCGGGTTCGACCACGCTCGGCATGCGGCGCGACGGCGGGAGCTTCGGCTGGGACAACGAGTTCGGCGAATTGCGCGTGGACGTGCCGGCCTTCGAGATCGACCGGTATATGGTGACGAACGGCGGGTTTCGGGAATTCATCGACGCGGGCGGCTATCGCGAACGGAAATGGTGGTCCGAGCAGGACTGGGCGTGGAAGGAAGCCGAGCGCATCGAGCATCCGGCATGCTGGTCGCGGCGCGATGCGCAGGGTCCACGCGACGAATGGACGTTGCGCACAATGTTCGACGAGGTGCCGCTGCCGCGCGACTGGCCCGCATATGTGAGCCACGCGGAAGCGAGCGCGTACGCGCGCTGGGCGGGCAAGGCGCTGCCCACCGAAGCGCAATGGCAACGTGCCGCCCAAGGCGCGCCGCACGCGGGCCCAGGCAACTTCGACTTTCGCCATTGGGACCCGCGTCCCGTGGATGCCTATCCCGACAACGTCAGCGCATTCGGCGTGGAGAGCCAGTTCGGCAACGGCTGGGAGTGGACCTCGAGTTTGTTCGACGAACTGCCGGGGTTCGAGCCGTTTCCGTTCTATCTGGGGTATTCGGCGAACTTCTTCGACGGGAAGCATTATGTGCTGAAGGGCGGCTCGGCGCGCACCGCACAGTGCATGCTGCGGCCGACATTTCGCAACTGGTTCCAGCCGCATTACCAGTATGTTTATGCGGGGTTTCGGTGTGTGAGGGGGTGACGAATAAAGCGAAACTTGACACAAGAAATCAACTATCGCTTTAACGCGAATTTGGAATGTCTTTCCGTACGACGCCTGAGCGGTCGAACTCGAAGTCCGGGTAGAGGTAGCAACGCCGGGGCGCGGACCACACACCCAGCAGGTCACCGCTTGCCTGCGCCCGGATCGCGTATGTTGCGGCTTCCGGACCAGGCGCGTTACCGGCCAGCTCGGCAAACCGTTCAGCGTCGGGCCACCCTTTGTCAAGCAGTTCGTCACGGAACCGGATCGCCGACTCGGTGGCAAGCAATTCATTCTTAGTTATCACTGCCCCCCTTCTTCCTGAGCGTGCCTGCGACGTCACCGCCGACACCCAAGACTGAGTCTAACTCACCTCGACGTGCACACGCGCCGTCACGGCCGCGTTACCTATAGCTTGGGGCGACCCGTCAGCCTGATACTTCCTCAGAACCGCATTGTCGCAATTCTGCCGCTTAACCAGGAACAGCTGCCTTAAGCGGCACAATTACGACAATTATGAGGAAGCCTGACACTGGCTCTTTTCGTCCACGCACAGGACCAGGGCGTTCTCCAGCGGACTCAGGTAAAGGCCGACCACGGCGCGCAATTTCTCGATGAAGAACTGATCGGTCGAGAGCTTGAAGCTTTCGCTGCGATGCGGTTGCAGACCCAACAGCTTGAAGTAACGGTGCACACTGGTCGGCGAGATCGCTGTTTCGGCGGCAATCGTACGTACGCTCCAGTGCGTGGAGCCATCGGCGGGTTTGGTATGCAGGGTCTTGTGAATCAGCTGAGCCACCCGCTCATCGTCGATCGTGCGCGGCTTGCCGGGGCGCACTTCGTCATAGAGTCCGTTAACGCGCTGCTCCAGAAACCGAAGACGCCACTTGCCCACCGTGGCGCGCGTGAGTTGCAGGCGCTGCGCGATCGCACTGTTCGGCTCTCCGTCAGCCGCCGCCAGCACGATGCGCGCCCGCGTGACCAGCGCAGCCGAAATCGAGCGAGAACGTGTGATCGATGTCAGTTGCAAGCCCTCGTCTTCGCTCAGCACCAGTTCCGCCTTAGGTCGTCCCATCGACATGCTGATGTCTCCCGTTCCGCTGACGTCAACATGCTACGCGAACATAGATTAGTTAACAACGGAACGGAACACTAGCACCAGTGGCATACGCCAGAGAATTCTGTCCCACGCACCAGGGTAAGGATTCCCCATCGAACGGCCAAGGATGTACGGTCACGGCCCTGCAGTGGCGTGCTTTTAAACGCCCATGCGACATTCGTGCACTCCTGTATCGTCCCTTCCGCCCAGCCACTCGATCAGATGCTGATGGAATCCTTCGGCCGCGGGTGAAACGGCACGGTTTGAAGAATGGTAGAGGCACACCTGACGCATCACTTCGGGGTCCACGATGCGGCGCATAACGAGCCCGAGCGGTCTCGCCAGCAGCCCCACGTAGCCCGGCGCCAGGGTCAACGCAAGACCGGCGGCCGCCATGCCAAGCGCGGTGGTGATGTTGTCGACCACATCCATGGGGGCGATGCGTTCGTCCTCCGCCGCACCCGCCTGCATGAGCGACACGTTTCGTTCGTAGTCGCGTCCTGCCGCGACCAGAGGCTGCTTTCGCAGGTCGGCCCATGTAATCCGTCGCCGCGCGGCGAACGGGTGCTCCGGCGCACACCATAGAACCCATGGGCTTTTGAAGAGGCCGATACGGGTAACGTCGTCGCCGACTCCCTGATCCGGTCCAATGGCGAGGTCCACATCCGCGTTGACGACCATGTCGACGAGGTTGTCGACCGCCGCATCCCGAATCCGGACGATCACCTTCGGATGAGTCCGCCCGTAGGCTTTGATCGCGGCAGGTAACATCGTCGTGGCAATCACAAGCGACGCAGCAATCCGAACGATGCCGGCCGCACGGTCGCGGATGTCCTCCGCGGCGGCCTGAGCGAGATCTATGTTCTTCAGCACGCTCTTCGCATAGGCGAGGAACTCGCGCCCGGCGGGCGATAAAGCCACGCTGCGCGTAGTGCGATCGAAAAGGCGAAAACCCACCGCACCTTCCAGCTCGGCAATCAGCAGGCTCACGGCGGACGGCGACAGATTCAGGCGCTCGCCTGCTTTGCCGAAGTTGCGGACGTCCGCAACGCTCAGGAAGGCGGCGAGTTGCCTGGGCGTGAATCGAGCAGCGGACATGCGTCTCCCAATTAAACAGGTTTTCTCAATAATAGGCCAGAAATCATCGTTTGTCTTATTCAATATGTCGACGCAAACTTCGGCCACAAGATCGACTATTCCAACTCAGGAGACACATTGTGGCGCACTCAATCACCGCGAATCTCGAGCAGGAGGAGCAGCTCGAAGAACGCGCTTATTCGAAAGTGACCTGGCGGCTGGTACCGTTTCTCTGCCTGTGCTTCGTCATTGCGTTCCTCGATCGCGTGAACATTGCATTCGCGAAACTGCAGATGGTGTCGGAGCTCGGCTGGAGCGAGCAGGTCTACGGCTTCGGGGCCGGCATCTTTTTCCTCGCGTATTTTCTGTGCGAGGTGCCAAGTAACCTGATCATGCATCGGGTGGGCGCACGTCGCTGGATTGCTCGCATCATGATTTCCTGGGCAGCGCTCACGGGCCTCATGGCATTCGTACACAGCACGACCGCCTTCTATACGATCCGCTTCCTGATTGGCGCTGCCGAGGCGGGCTTTTTCCCGGGAATCATCCTCTATCTCACGTACTGGTATCCGGCAAAACGCCGAAGCCGCATGATCGCCACGTTCATGACCGCCATCCCGATTGCCGGCGTGAGCGGCGGGATTCTCTCGGGCTGGATCCTGTCGACGTTTAACGGCAACGGCGGACTCTCCGGATGGCAATGGCTGTTCGTGCTCGAATGCGTGCCATCGCTCATCGTCGGTATCGCGGCGCTCTTTTATCTCGACGATGGTATCGCCCGCGCAAAATGGCTGGACGAAGCCGCACGCAACCGGCTGATCGCCAACATCGAAGCGGAGGCAAAAAGCAAACAGACGGTGTCGCTGTCCGCTGTGTTGCGCCGGCCTGCGGTGTGGCTGCTCGCACTCGCCTACTTCGGCGCCGCGATGGGCCAATACGGCTTCGGCTTCTGGCTGCCGTCGATCATCAAAAACACGGGCGTTGCTTCTACGATGAACGTCGGTTTGCTCTCGGCGATCCCCTACGCATTCGGCATCGCGGCAATGCTGGCCGTCGGGCGCAGCGCCGACAGAAGCGGCGAACACCGCTGGCATTACCTCGTGCCTTGCGCCGCGGCTGCGCTGGGACTCGTCGTCAGCGCGCTATACAGTCGCGACCAGCCCGTCTCGCTGATCGCGTTGACGGTCGCCTGCATGGGCTTGCAATGCCTTGCGCCGGTGTTCTGGCGTATTCCCACCTCATTGCTGGGTGGAATAGCGGCCGCGGCCGGAATCGCTTTGATTAATTCGATCGGCAATCTCGCCGGCTTTGTCAGTCCATACATGATCGGCTGGATCGTCGATCACACCGGCAGCACCCGCGTCGCGCTCTATGTGATCGCCGTGCTCCTGTTACTGTCGGCAGCAGTGGTTTTTCGCCTGCCGCATAACACCGAATCCGGCCAGTAAGCCCATATCTGATCCAGACAATGAACGCATTCTTGAATCCGCCCGTCGATGATTTTCTTGCAGCTCTCGCAGCAGTCCTGGGCGAAACGGCTTTGGTCAGCGACCCTTCCATTGCAGCGAGCCATTCCAGCGATTGGAGCGAAGCCGTGCCGACGGTGCCGGGCATCGTCGTTTTCCCGCGGACTCCTCAGCAGGTGGCTGCGGCACTGGAAGTGTGCGGCCGCTTTCATCGACACGTCGTCATTCAAGGCGGTTTGACGGGGCTAGCCGGCGGTGCCACGCCGCGTGAGGGCGAAATCGCGCTGTCGCTGTCGAAGCTCGACGCGATTGAGGAGATCGACACCGTCGGCGGCACTGCAACCGTTCAGGCGGGCGTCGTCCTCGAAGAGTTGCAGCGGCGCGTGGAAGAGCACGACTGGTACTTTCCGCTAGATCTCGGCGCTCGCGGCTCGTGCCAGGTCGGCGGCAACGCGGCAGTGAATGCCGGCGGCAATCGCGTCATCCGCTTCGGCACGATGCGCGACATGGTGCTGGGACTCGAGGTTGCTTTGCCCGACGGGCGCCTTCTCAGCATGCTCAATCGCGTGACGAAGAATACGACGGGCATCGACCTGAAGCATCTGTTCATCGGCAGCGAGGGAACACTGGGTGCGATCACGCGGCTTGTGCTCAAGCTGTCGCCGAAACCAACGAATGCGTGTACGGCGCTCTGTGCCCTTCCGTCGTTCGACGCGGCGACCCGGCTGATACGCACGAGTCGTGCGAGGTTGCCCAGCCTATCCGCATTCGAAGTCATGTGGGACGACTTCATGCTTGCCGCGCGCGAAATGCACGCGCTAAGGCCCGCTTTCGATGCGCCCGCGCCCGTTTATGCATTGATCGAAACGCTCGGTACGGACGAGGTCGGCGAGCGCCAGCAACTCGAGGCTTTGCTCGCCGATGCAATCGAGGCGGGCCTCGTGACGGATGCCGTGGTCGCCCAGTCGATGGACGATGCACAGCGGCTCTGGGCGTATCGTGAAACCGTCGGCGAACTACTCTCAAAGCTCAAGCCTCATGCCGCGTTTGATGTAGGGGTGCCCATGGCAGCAATGGAACGTTTCGTCGACGCGGCGCGCACCGCCCTGACACAGCTGTTTCCGCACCAACGCCACCTGTTTTTCGGCCATATCGGCGACGGTAATCTGCACGTGCTGTCCGGCCCGTACGACAGTCCCGACGATCTGCACCGCGTCGAAGAACTTGTCTACCGTGTTGTCGGGGACGTCGGCGGCTCGATCTCTGCGGAACACGGCATCGGCGTCGTCAAGCGCGACTTTCTGCACCATAGCCGTTCCGCCGATGAGATGGCCTTGATGCGCGACTTGAAAAACCTGATAGATCCGGCGGGCGTGCTGAACGCTGGCCGGATTCTGTAAAAGATTCAGATGAGGAAGACGTGAAGATCATTGTTGCTGTGAAGAGAGTGGTCGACTACAACGTGAAGGTCCGGGTGAAGTCGGACGGCACGGGCGTCGATATCGCGAACGTGAAGATGTCGATGAATCCGTTCGACGAAATCGCGGTGGAAGAAGCGGTGCGTC